>Ga0209167_10000003_pt1 | contig 614732 bp, 521 predicted proteins | sample Coa_R1_9_FD_187154 | JGI IMG/M metagenome (GOLD analysis project Ga0209167, IMG submission 187154) | Surface soil microbial communities from Centralia Pennsylvania, which are recovering from an underground coalmine fire - Coalmine... | ecosystem: Environmental > Terrestrial > Soil >...
GCTTTTCCGGGCGTGTGGAAAATTACATCCGCTACCGGCCAGGATATCCGCCCGAAGTGCTGAACGCGTTGAAAATGGAATGCGGGCTGACCGCTGCCCACATCATCGCAGATATTGCCAGCGGCACTGGCATCTGGACTCGCATGTTGCTGCAAAATGGCAACGCAGTTATTGGCGTCGAACCCAACCTCGAGATGCGCGATGCAGGGGAGCGACTGCTGGCTGAATTTTCGAAGTTCACCAGCGTTGCGGGGACGGCGGAAGCAACTACTCTGGCAGACCGTAGCGTGGATTTCGTGACCGCAGCCCAGGCAGCACATTGGTTCGATCGTCAGCGTTCACGGCAGGAATTCGCGCGCATCCTCAAGCCCGGAGGCTGGCTGGTGCTGATGTGGAATGAACGCCTCACCGATTCCACACCCTTTCTTCGCGACTACGAAAATTTGCTGCTCACGTTCGGCACGGATTATCAGGACGTCCGCCATGAGAAAACGACGGCCGTGGTGAACGAGTTTTTTGATCCGGCCCCGTTTCACGAGCGTGCGTTTCCCATGCAACAGGAATTCGACTACGCCGGTCTCGAAGGCCGTTTGCTGTCGTCGTCCTACGTACCGGGGCCGGGGCATCCGAAACATGCTCCTATGCTGCGCGAGCTGCGGCGGATCTTCGATATCCATGCTGTCGAGGATCAAGTCGCTTTCGAATATAAAACTCGACTCTACTTCGGGCGATTGAAGTGACGCGCCGCCATTGAGACCCAGCTCCTTTGTGTGAGCTCATGACCTAGCGGTTTCGTCAAACCTAACCCCGCTCCGCTTTGGTACGATCTCTGTTCTGACTCCGAGGTTGAAAACGTGCTCCCAGAACCGACGCCCGCCGAAAAATCTTTTCACATGACGCCCGACGAGTTCCGCCGCCACGGCCATGCCGTGGTGGACTGGATCGCCGACTACCACTCCCGCATCGAATCGTTTCCCGTGCTTTCGCAGGTGCAGCCGGGGCAGATTCGCGCATCGCTGCCGGCGAATCCTCCGACGCAGGGCGAACCATTCGAAGCGTTGCTGAAAGATGTAGAGAAGTTGATTCTTCCCGGCGTGACGCACTGGCAGTCGCCGAATTTCTTCGCATACTTCCCCTGCAACGCTTCCGGGCCGGGAATTCTTGGCGATTTGCTTTCTTCAGGATTGGGCGTGCAGGGCATGCTGTGGTCGACCAGTCCGGCATGCACGGAACTCGAAACGCACGTTCTTGACTGGCTGGTATCGATGCTCGGACTGCCGGAGAAATTCTTATCGTCGAATACCGGCGGCGGAGTAATTCAAGACACAGCTTCGAGCGCCGCTCTTTGCGCGCTGCTGGCCGCCCGCGAACGCGCCACCAATTACGATAGCAATAAGAAAGGATGCGATGGCCGGATCGTCGCCTACTCCTCCACCCAAACGCACTCTTCCCTTGAAAAGGCAGCCATGATCGCTGGGCTTGGAGTCGAGAATCTGCGGACGATCGAAGTTGACGAAAACTTCGCTATGCGCCCCGAAGCCCTCGCCCGCCAGATTGAAGTCGACAAGCTGGCCGGACTCGTGCCTTCACTGGTCTGTGCGACTGTGGGCACAACTTCGTCGAACGCGATGGATCCCATCGCTGCTATCGGTGAAATCTGCGGCCAGCATAATCTCTGGCTGCACGTGGACGCGGCCATGTCCGGCACGGCCGCGCTGTGCCCCGAATTCCGCCATCTGCAGGACGGAGTGGAACTCGCCGACAGTTACAATTTCAATCCACATAAATGGATGTTCACCAATTTTGACTGCAACTGCTTCTGGGTCGCTGACCGCAAGGCGCTCATTCAGACGCTGAGCATTTTGCCGGAATATCTGCGCAACCAGGCCACGGAATCGGGCGCAGTGATCGACTATCGCGACTGGCACATCCAGCTTGGCCGACGTTTTCGCTCGCTGAAGTTGTGGTTCGTGATCCGCCACTACGGCGTGGAAGGTTTGCAGCACCACATCCGCCGGCACGTGGAGCTCGCGCAACAGTTCGCCGGATGGGTTCGTGGCGACGACAATTTCGAACTGGCGGCGCCCGTGCCACTGAACTTGGTCTGCTTCCGCCACAAAGCCGGAGACGCGGTCAATCAGGCCATCATGGACCGCCTCAACCGCAGTGGCGACCTCTTCCTGACGCATACAAAGCTGAAGGGAAACCTCACCCTGCGGCTATGTGTTGGGCAGACTAATACGCAGGCCAGGCATGTGGAGAAAGCGTGGGAAAGGATTAAGGAAGAAGCGGAAAAGGCCTCAGTTGCAACTTGAGCAGCAAACCGGATCACGCGCTCGCCCTTGGGCTTGCCCCGCAAAGTCTACGCTTCCCAGGGATTCAGAATTGCTGCTGGTGTGCTGTCGAAATCTCCGACGTCGCGGGAAACGATCGTTAGATTCCACTGAAGAGCAGTTGCTGCCAGCAACCCGTCGACGGCCGATAGAAATCTTCCCTTACGCTCGGCCTCGGCGGCGAGCAGTCCCCACCGGTCGGAGATCGCGGCATCAATGGACAGAATCCTGCCTGCAAAACGGGCATACAGTTCCAATTCCAACCATGTCTCCAGATGTGTGCGACCCCCGCTCTGCGGCAGTCCGGCGACACCTTTCCGAATCTCTCCAAGACTGAGAACGCTCAAGAAGAGCAGGCTTTCGTCCGCCGCCTCCATCCACTGCAGCACGCGCGGTTCCGGCTTCTTGCGAACAACCTCAGAGACGCAATTCGTGTCCAGCAGAAATCCGCTCATAGCTCGATGTCACGTCCCGGATCGCGATCCCGCTCCAGGTCCAGATCGACTCCCACGAGTGGCGACTGGCGAAAAAAATGTACAAGACTTTTCGGCTGATGTGACTTCCCCACCAGGCGATCGTAGTGTTCCGCTGCAACCATCACAACGCCTTCCTTCCCTTGCCGCGTAATGCGCTGGGGTCCCTCGGTTCGCGCTCGCCGGAACAGTTCGCTGAATCGGGCTTTTGCGGTTTGAATCCGCCAGACGTCTACGGCGGCCTTCGCCCCGCTGGCCGCAGAGGGCAGCACTCCGCGATTGGACCGTTTCAGGGATTTTGCCATTGAATCTCGTGTTGCTGACTAGTCTGACTAGCCAGTAGTATGAATGATCAATTCGAAGCGTCAAGCAACATTTGCAAAGTTCCGGATTTCCGGCATCCGCAGGCGGCTGCTTACCGTTTTCATCTTTGCGGCGAGCTTTCGCTTTTCAGCGCCGGCCTTCTCAATCTCTCCGCTCCAGTCGTCACGGCTTCTAGGGTTTGCTTTCAATCGGCGAGCATGGGCGCAGGTCGGGTGACCGCCGGCCGCGTCTTCGAAGGAGAGACCTCGCCCACCGGCGTCTCCAGCCAAGCGCGCACTGTGGGCAGCGCGTTTCGCATGGCCACCTCTCCGGCGCGAATCAGATCGTCGGCGCGCTTGAAGTCGTCGTAGGCGAAACCCGCGACGTCGGGCTCGATGACCAGATCCGCGGCATTCCTCCACAGGGAAGACATCGCATCCTGCGCGATGGCGAACGACTGACCGATCACATCCAGGAGATGCCGCGGCGCTCCGCCATGGGACCACGTCCCTTTCAAATGAACCGCCAGCACGCGTTCCGCGCCCATTTCACGCAGGGGCCGGGTTGGGACGGGATGCGAGAGCATGCCGTCAATCAGGTAGCGCCCACGAATCTCGACCGGCAAAAACATTCCGGGATACGCGCAACTGGCACGCACCGCATCGTTGATTGCGCCCGAATGAAAAACAACTCCCTCGCCCGTGTTGAAATCGGTAGCGGCCACTCCGAGCGGAATGCGCAACTCTTCGAACGTTCTTACTTTCAAAGTGCGGTCGAGGAATGAAACCATACGGTCGTTCGAGGCAAAGCCGTAACGCGACAGCGTCCAGCGGGCGAACGTGGTGAAGCGCACAGCGTGCGCCACTGCTTCAAGTTCGTCGCAGGAAAGTCCGCTGCAGTAGGCCGCGCCGATCAACGCACCTACGCTGGTGCCGGTGACGACGCGAACCGGAATCCCCGCTTCTTCCAGAACTTTTAGAACGCCGATGTGGGCAATGCCGCGGGCGAAGCCGCCGCCCAGCGCAAGGCCAATGGCAGGCGGACGTCGTGCTTCCTCAGGCGCGCTGGTTTTACGCGACAGTTCCCGGCTGATCGCCTGAACACCACGGATAATTCGCTCAAGACTTTTCACCGCATCCCCAGGTTGCCCGGTTTAACTCGCTTTCCGGGCACCCACCGCAAGCCCGATCCCACCAAAACCTGACCTATTGTGTAAGATGCCACAATCGCCGTTTCGGCTGCAGGGCACATTGGTGCTACTGAGAGTTACGTAGGATAGGAGTTACAGTTACCTCTTTCCGGGTTATTCTCGCCTCCGTGACTAACTCCCGTGATTCTGGTAACTTGCAAGCCATGCCCGGGAAAATGGCGCGCGAAATCTCGGCCGGCGGCGTGGTCCTTCGAAGCCAGAACGGGACATGGTGGATGGCCGCCATCGAACTTCCCGAAGATTCCCGCTCCAGCGCGCCCAACTCCAGGCGCGTCCCTCGAGGCCCGAAGCCCACTCTGTGCCTGCCCAAAGGCCTGGTCGACCCCGGCGAAAAAGCGCTGGACGCTGCCCAGCGCGAGGTTCGCGAAGAAACCGGAGTGACCGCCGAACTGGTGGAAAAACTCGGAGACATCAAATATGTTTACCTGCGTTCCTGGGGCGACCGCCAGAAAGTATTCAAAATCGTGAGCTTCTACCTGCTGCGCTACCAGTCCGGCCGCATCGACGACGTGACTCCAGAGATGCGGATCGAAGTAGCCCGCGCCTGTTGGATTCCACTGCAGGATGCGCCCAAACTGCTGGCTTACAAGGGCGAAAAAGAAATGGCCCGACGAGCCATCGACTACGTCGCGACGAATCCAGACCTTGTACCCAAACCGGCGCACGTCGCCGGCCCACCCGCCAGCCATCCCCGGAAGGCCCCGCGCGCGTAGAATGCAGAGTTGCCTGCGGTCGGTTCTTTACGCAAACGAGGTCTCATGAAGCACATTCATAAAGTTGCTGTTCTAGGCGCCGGAACCATGGGCGCCCGCATCGCCGCCCATTTCGCGAGTGCAGGGGTCCCCAGCTACCTGCTGGATATCGTCCCTCAAGACGTTCCGCCCAGCGTCGGCCCCGCTGCCCGCAACAAAATCGCCGCCGCCGGCCTCGACGCCGCAAAAAAGTCCAAACCCGCCGCTTTCATGGATGCATCCCTGGCCCGCTTCGTCACTGTCGGCAACTTCGAAGACGATCTCAAAAAGCTCGCCGAGGTCGACTGGATCATCGAAGCCGTCGTCGAAAATCTCGACCTCAAGCGCGCCCTGCTGCGCAAAGTCGAAGCCATCCGCAAGCCCGGCACCATCGTCACCACGAACACCAGTGGCCTGCCCGTCGGGAAAATCGCCGAAGGCTTTTCGGACGACTTCCGCAAATCGTGGTTCGGCACCCATTTCTTCAACCCCCCGCGCTACATGCGGCTGCTCGAACTTATCCCCACACCCGAGGCCGACCCCGCCTTGATCGACGCTATCTCCAACTTCTGCGACGTCCAACTCGGCAAGGGCGTTGTGATCGCGAAAGACACTCCCAACTTCATCGGTAACCGCATCGGCACATTTTCGGTGCTCAACGTCATGCGCCTGATGCAGGAGATGGATCTCACCATCGAAGAAGTTGACGCCCTCACCGGACAGGCCGTCGGCTGGCCCAAGTCCGCAACGTTCCGCACCATCGATCTGGTCGGGCTCGATATTCTGGGCCACGTGGTCGGCAATATGATCGCCAATGTCCACGATGAACGCAGCGAGTTGAAGCTTCCTGACTTCTATCGCCAGATGCTCGACCGCAAATGGTTGGGCGACAAAACCAAGGGTGGCTTCTACAAGAAAATGAAAAGTGCAGAAGGCCAGGAAGACGAACGCCTGGCTCTCGACTGGAAAACTCTGGAATACCATCCCCGCCAGAAACCAAAGTTCGCCGCGCTCGACCTGGCGAAAAATATCGAAGACACCGGCGCGCGCCTGCGCATGCTGTTAGGCCTCGAGGGCAGTCCACAAAAAGCAGACGAGGCCGGAGCCTTCCTTTGGTCCGCGCTCTCCGATCTCTGGACTTACTCCGCCAACCGCATCCCCGAGATCTCCGACTCCATCGTCGAAATCGACCGCGCCATGCGTCTCGGCTTCAACTGGGAACTCGGCCCTTTCGAACTTTGGGACGCGGCCGGCGTCGAGCCTACCGTTGCCCGCATGAAAAAAGAGAACAAGCCGCTAGCCGCGAACGTAGAAAAGCTGCTGGCCACGGGCCAGAAGGCGTGGTACACCGATGACCCAAAGAGCCCCTCAGGCCGCAAATACTGGCAACTGTCCACTGGCAACTGGCAACTGCTTCAAGTTCCCGCAGGTGTGTGGTCGGTCACCGTTGCAAAAAAATCGAACGGCGTGGTCAAGAAAAATTCCGGAGCCTCGGTCATCGATCTCGGCGATGGCGTAGCCTGCATCGAGTTCCACAGCAAGATGAACACGCTTGGCGCCGACATTATCAGCTTGATCACTCAAACCCTAAAACCGAACGGCCCCGGCGACAACTTCGACGCCTTCGTCATCACCAACGATGCCACCAATTTTTCCGTGGGCGCCAACCTCATGCTGCTGCTGATGAGTGTGCAGGAAGAAGAGTGGGATGACGTTGACCTCGTCATCCGCCAGTTCCAGGGCATGACCCAGGCCATCAAGTTCTCGCCTAAGCCGGTAGTATCGGCGCCGTTCGGCTTGTGCCTGGGAGGCGGCACGGAAATTTCCTTGCACGCCACGGCCCGCCAACCCCACGCCGAGCTTTACACCGGACTGGTCGAAGTCGGCGTCGGTCTGCTCCCCGGCGGCGGAGGCTGCAAGGAAATGTTGCTCCGCGCCGTCAACGGAGCCGCAGCCGCTCACGGCAAATCTTCGGGCGAAGCCCTGGCCGGTTCCGTAGAAATGCTCGAAGCCATGAAGCAAGCCTTCGAGACCATCGCCACCGCCAAAGTTGCCACCTCCGCGCACGAAGCCCGCGCCCTCGGATTTCTCACCGAGAGCGATCGCATCTCCACGAATCGCGAGCGCGTACTCTCCGACGCCAAAGCTCGCGCCCTCGAACTGGTCCACACCGGCTACGAACCGCCGGTCGCCCGCACCGACATCCCCGCCCCCGGCGAGAGTCTTCTGGCCGCGCTCAAACTGGGGGTCCACATGATGCGCCAGGGCGACTACATCACCGACTACGAAGTCAAACTGGGCGGAAAAATCGCCGAAGTCCTCTGTGGCGGAAACGTCACCCCCGGCACCCCGGTGAGCGAGCAGTACATCCTTGACCTCGAACGCGAAGGTTTCAAATCGCTGTGCGGCGAAAAGAAAACGCAACAGAGAATTCAGTACACGCTGAAAACTGGGAAAACGCTAAGGAACTGATTATAAACAGTTTGAATTTACGCTCTAGCTGACAATCTAGCTGCTACACATAGCTACATCCGTAAACCGCAGAACCACTCGGGGGGCGACTCCGGCGTCTCGCCTGAAAGAGCTCTGCGATAGCCTCACCCCGCCGCCACGTGCGCGAACCTTCGCACCGTCGGCTGCCGCGCTTGTCGCGCCCGCCAGAGGTCGTACTGCGACTGCATGTTCATCCACAGTTCGGGTGTAGTGCCCAGGGCGGCCGCAAGCCGGATTGCCATGGCAGCGGAAATTCCTGACTTGCCGTTCAGCACACGCGACAGAGTCACGCGCGTAACCCGCAGATGCGCTGCGGCTGCGGATACGGCCAGGTCTCCAAGATATTCCCGAAGCACCAGCCCCGGATGCGGCGGATTGTGCATAGACCTGGGCAATTTCTTATTTGATCATCTCGTATAGTGTAACGATACAGGTTACAGCACTTAATGGCAATCCACGATGCTACAATCGCGGCATGCCACGTGTTTCCAGAGCTGTCACTGCCCTCTTGATCGTCATTCTCGCAAGCCAGGTTCTGGCAAGCCCCTCGGCCATCGGCCAGGCCGCTGCCCAGAAACCGGACAAAGGGGACAAAGAGATTCCCTACAAAGAAGAGCCGCCTGACGTTCCCGACACCATAGTCGTGCCGCCGGGCCAAGAGGTAATCCTCTACGCGCACGCCACCGGATCGCAGATCTACACCTGCCAGCCCGCGGCCGAGGGCAAGTTCGCCTGGACGCTCAAAGCTCCCGACGCCGAGCTGCGCGACCGCAAAGATAAAGTCATCGGAAGCCACTCCGCCGGTCCCACCTGGAAGCTGAAAGACGGCAGCGAAGTCACCGGCAAAGCCGCGGCCAAAGTGGACTCCCTCTCTGGCGAGTCGATCCCATGGCTGCTGGTGAATGCCGTGGGACACGCCGGCAAAGGCCTGCTCACTACCGTGACCGCGATTCAACGCGTCCGCACCCACGGCGGCATGCCGCCTGGAGACGTCTGCGACGCCGACCAGGTCAACGCCGAATCCAAGAGCAGTTACTCCGCCGACTATTACTTCTACGCGCCACCAAAGGGAAGCGAAGAAAAGAAGTGAGCTGAAAGCGGCGGCGATTCGATGAAGGTTTGAGACCTAATTCGGCAACTGGAAGACGATGGCTGGCGACTCGCGCGAACCAAAGGCAGCCACAGACAGGACCATCATCCAACAAAGCCGGGGACGGTCACCGTCGCGGGCCATCCATCAGTGGACATTCCTCCCGGAACGTTGAACAATATCCTCAAGCAGGCGGGATTGAAATGAAATACCTCGTGATCTACGAGAAGTCCCCCACAGGCTGGGGCGCCTACGCGCCGGACCTTCCTGGCCTCGGCGTCGCTGGAGAAGCGCTGGACGAGATGAAGGAACTGATCCGCGAGGCTGTGGAGTTTCACCTCGAAGGCATGCGACAGCACGGCGATGCTATTCCGACACCCAGCGCCACCACGGAATACATCACGGTCTAATTCCACAGCGCGCCTGAAGCTCGAACAGAACGGCGAGCATCCAATCAAGGGTAGTGGGAGCCGCAACTGAGAACTGGCAACTGAGAACCGAGAACTTTTTATGCGTGAAGTCATCATTGCCTCATCCGTCCGCACCCCCGTGGGACGCGCCTACAAAGGCACGCTTCGCGCCACCCGTCCCGATGAACTGGCCGCGGTCGCCATTAAGGGTGCGCTCGAGCGCGTGCCGCAGCTCGATGCCAAAGAAATCGAAGACGTCATCCTGGGTTGCGCCATGCCCGAAGCCGAGCAGGGCATGAATGTTGCCCGCATCGCCTCGCTGCGCGCGGGGCTGCCGGTGGAGGTTTCGGCGCTCACCATCAACCGCTTCTGCTCGTCGGGACTGCAGGCGATTGCGATGGCGGCCGAGCGCATCATGAGCGGCGGGGCCGAGGTGATCGTCGCCGGCGGCACCGAATCGATGACCATGATTCCGATGGGCGGCCACAAGATTTCTCCGAACCCGTGGCTCGTCGACCACTATCCTGACGCGTATCTCAACATGGGCCTCACCGCTGAGCGCGTGGCCCAGCGCTTTGGCATCACGCGCGAAGCCGCCGACCAGTTCTCCCTGCGCAGCCATCAGAAGGCGTTGGCCGCAATCCATGCGGGCAAGTTCGACGAGGAAGTTGTGCCCGTGCCGGTGAGCTTCACCAGTCCCAACGGTTCCAAGCCCAAGCGCCGGGAAATCATTTTCAAAATGGACGAGGGCCCGCGCGCCGACACTTCGCTCGAGGCTCTGCTTGCGCTGAAGGCCGCGTTCCACGTCAAGGGCACGGTGACCGCCGGAAATTCTTCGCAGATGTCCGATGGCGCTGCGGCTGCCGTGGTCATGTCGGCCGAGCGCGCGAATGCGCTCGGCATCAAGCCGCTGGCGCGTTACGTTGCCTTCGCAACCGCGGGCTACAAGCCTGAGGAAATGGGCCTCGGTCCGGTCTTCGCGATTCCGAAGGCGCTGAAGATGGCCGGGCTCAAGCTTTCCGACATCGACGTAATCGAGTTGAACGAAGCGTTCGCGGCGCAGTCGCTGGCGGTGATCAAAGAAGCGGGATTGGATCCGGCAAAGATGAATCCCAACGGCGGCGCGATCGCGCTGGGACATCCTCTGGGCTGCACCGGCGCGAAGCTCACCGCAACAATCATCCGCGAACTCAAGCGCCGCAACGGACGCTACGGCCTGGTCACCATGTGCGTGGGCGGCGGCATGGGCGCTGCTGGGATTTTCGAAAACCTGAGCTAACCATACGAGGAAACGAATGTGCGCCGTACCCTGCCGATAAGCCTTCTACTCATTTGCGCATTGCTGTCTCCTGCGAGCCGAGCCCAAAGCACCCGCCTCAATGATCATTCGGATTGGTGGTCGATTCTCAACGAGGAGTCTCACGGTCCTGAGGTCAAACGAAACAGCAAACCAATCGATGACGCAAACTTCCAGATTGCTGGCGTAGCTATCGGCGAAAGGCAGTTCGAGCAACTCGGAGCCAAACTGGGCAAAGCGAAAGAAGTGGAACGAGGCGATGCGTCGACGGGCAGGCACCAAGTTTGCTATCAATCCGTAGAAGCCACCGAGAAGGTGCACCTGATTTTTGAATTTGGAGAGGTCGAAGGAACGTTCTATCTCTTTTCCGGAGGACAGAACTGGAGAGGGAACGAGCTGTGTGTAAAGTCGAAGGCTGTCTCGACGGGCTTGAGTACTTCATCGGGCCTCAAACTCGGGCTCGGACGCCCTGAGGTGGAGGCAATTCTGGGTCCTCCCGACGCTGTCAAAAGCGATCGAGTTTTCTACTCCCGCGAGGTCAGACACAAAGCCACACGTTCGGAGTTTGAAGAGCAACGTAAGGAATACCCTGAGAAGCTAACCGACGACGAGGCGCATAGGAAATTCGCTTTTTTTGATGTCGGCGCATTCATCGAGGCCAGGTTCGTGAACTCGAAGCTAAACTATCTGGCCGTATCAAGGGACGTAGAGTAAGACCCTATTGATCGTGTTTTATGCGGCCGCAACATTGGAGCTATAATGCGCTAAAGAGGAGGGTTCCATGCATATTCCCCGCCTTCCAGTTCTCTCGCTGCTGATTTTGGTTTGTGCTGTGCCGAGCGTGGCGCAGTCCTCCCCGGAAAAGAGCTCCGTTCATCTTCAATCTTGGACCACGGCGCCTCAGAGCGACCCTGCCAGCATTCGCGTCGACCAGTTGCAAACGCCTTTCTACTCGGACGGCCTGAGCCTCCGCTACGCGGCGCCAGGTACGTTCCGACTCGGAGAGCACGCAGCCGCGATCCTGTCACCGCGGCAGTTTCATAAGCGCATCGTTACGAACGATGACGTGCCCTGCCTCACCTTACGGACCTATCGCGTGACCCGCGATGATCCCGAGTCAGACACGACGCGGCTCGTGGGATATTCCACCTGCCAACCCTCCACCCGCTTCCAGGTGAAGACGACCGTCGAGTCACAGAGGATCGTGCCGCGCTGAACGACTGCCGATCTTCGCGTCGATCTTCACCAGTTCCTTCTGCTCGGCGCTTCACTCAACCATTCCGGCCGACTTGCAGCTTGAGTCCGGAGGCGTAACACTTCTTTACTCAATCGATACGCTCGAGTTCACGACACAACGCCCGACTTTCGTCCAGGCCCTTACTGGTCACGCCGTATGGTCGACCATCGTCCCGGAACCGCAACCCCAAAAGCGGCATGGCTCTTATGGTTGGGCAGCGCTTGATCAGGACCCTAGGTCGATCCCTTGGCTGCGGTTACGAGTGTTATGCGCTCTGATCCTTTCGTACCTCAAACTCAGTAGCAAATCCCGCGCCCACCTTATAAACTTCAGTGTAGGCGCTTTTCCTTCGTTCACCTTAGTGTCCTTAGTGGTTAAGAAAGGTTTCAATGGCCACGACTGCAGTGCCCCACACCAAAATCTCCGGCGGCAGTTTCCTGCTGGAAGAGCGGCGTCCTGAAGAAGTTTTTACGCCGGAAGATTTCACCGAACAGCACCAGTTGATCGGGCAGACGGCGGAAGAGTTCGCCGTCAACGAGATCCTGCCCAACATCGAGAAAATCGAACACAAGGATTTCTCGGTGTCGCGCGCCCTGGTGAAAAAGGCCGGGGAACTGGGCCTGAGCGGAGTGGAAATTCCAGAAGCCTACGGCGGCCTCGAAATGGATAAAGTCACCGCCGCCGTAATAGCCGACCACATCGCCAAATATGCCGGATTCGCCACAACCTGGGGCGCGCACAGCGGCATCGGATTGTTGCCGCTGGTGTATTTCGGCACGGAAGATCAGAAAAAGAAATATCTGCCGCGCCTGGCTGCCGGTGAAATCGTGGGCGCCTATGCGTTGTCGGAAGCATCCTCCGGATCAGACGCGTTGAACTGCCGCACCCGCGCCCAGCTTTCGGCGGACGGCCGGGATTACGTTCTCAACGGCGAAAAAATGTGGATCACCAATGCCGGCTTCGCCGATCTGTTCACCGTGTTCGCCAAGGTAGATGGAGAAAAGTTCTCCGCGTTTCTGGTGGAAAAAACTTTCCCCGGCATTTCCATTGGAGGCGAAGAGCACAAGCTGGGCATTCGCGGGTCTTCGACGTGTCCGGTGATTTTGAACGACTGCCAGGTTCCGGCGGAAAATCTTCTGGGCGAAATCGGCAAAGGCCATGTGATCGCCTTCAATATTCTGAATGTTGGACGATTCAAGCTGGGCGCGATGTGCGTGGGCGGAGGCCGCGTATCGCTGGAAAACGCGATCTCCTATGCCAAGCAGCGCAAAGCCTTCGGCAAGGTAATCGCCGACTTCGGACTGGTTCGCGAAAAACTGGCCAACATGGCAACGCTGATCTATGTGGGTGAATCGCTGGTCTACCGTACGGTCGGCATGATGGACGTGGCGCTCAACGAGGTCGACAAGTCGGGTGCGGACGCCATGAAAGAAACCCGCAAGGCGATCGAGGAATACGCCGTGGAGTGTTCGATCATCAAAGTGTGGGCTTCGGAGATGATCGACTACGTGGTCGACGAGACCCTGCAGATTTATGGTGGCTACGGATTTGTCGAAGAGTATCCCGCCGAACGCGCCTACCGCGACGCGCGCATCAACCGCATTTTTGAAGGCACCAATGAAATCAACCGGCTGATCATCACCGGCTTCCTGCTGAAACGCGCCATGAGCGGGCAACTGCCGCTGATGGGTGCCATCAAGAAACTGATGGACGAAGTGCTTTCCGGACCCACGGCGGGTGACGAGTTCGAAGGGGCGCTCGCCGACGAGCGCAAACTGGTGGCCCAAGCCAAGAAGCTTGGCCTGTTTGCCGCCGGAGCGGCCACCCAGAAATACATGCAGGCGATTCAGGACCAGCAAGAAATCATGGGCGCAATCGCCGACATGACCATCGAAACTTACGCCATGGAAACCGCCGTGCTTCGCGCGCAGAAGATTGCGGAGAGCGGCTCTTCTTCCAGTCAGAGCGAAGCCGCCGCAGCCCTGCCCATCGCGATGACGCGGGTCTACTTGTCGCAGGCGTTCGAGAAAGTAGAATCCGCGGCCCGGAAAGTAATCGCGGCCGTGGCCGACGGCGACACCCTGCGCACGCAACTCGCCATCCTGCGCCGCCTCTCGAAGCACGATCCGTTTAACACCATCGAACTGCGGCAGCACATCGCGCAGAAGATGATTGAGCGTGGCAAATACACACTGGCGTGAGATCCTTTTCAGGGCGCGAGCACATTGTGGCAGGAGTAAAGTAACCCCCATGCCAACGCCGACGCCGTGAATCTCGGCTGCCGATACCAGTGACCCTTCGCTTTTCCCTAACCTGAGGTGTAATTCTCCCTCATTTCTGGTAAAACGCTTCCATGAAAACGATTGCACGAATACCGATTTCACCGATACCCGTCGCCATCGCCGGTGCTCTGCTTCTGGTTACAGCTCTCGTCGCTCAAGAATCCAACAGCCCATCCCATAACCTTGCTCTCACGCCGCCCATGGGCTGGAATTCGTGGAACAAGTTTGCCTGCAACGTGAGCGAAGACATGATCAAGGGCATGGCCGATGCAGTGGTCAAGTCGGGCATGAAAGACGCGGGCTATCAATACGTCAACATCGACGACTGTTGGCAAGTAAGCCGCGACGCCAACGCTAATATTGTCGCCGACCCCCAGCGCTTTCCCCACGGCATGAAGGCGGTCGGGGACTACATCCACTCGCTTGGGTTGAAGTTTGGCGTCTATTCTGACGCGGGCTCGAAAACCTGCGCCGGACGGCCCGGCGGCCTCGGCCACGAGTATCAGGATGCGATCCAGTATGCCGCCTGGGGTGTCGATTATCTGAAATATGACTGGTGCAACACCAGCACGCAGGATGCCCAGGCGTCTTACGCGAACATGCGCGCTGCGCTCGACGCCTCCGGCCGCGCCATCGTGCTGAGCATCTGCGAATGGGGCACGGCCAAGCCCTGGCTCTGGGGAAAAGAAGTTGGCGGCAACTTGTGGCGCTCCACCGGCGACATCCAGGATCGCTGGGGCGGCCAGACAAAATGGCCCGACGGCACCTGCTGTTCCAACGGTGTGCTTGGGATTGTGGATCAGCAGGTTGGTTTGGCGTCTTACGCCGGGCCTGGCCATTGGAATGATCCGGATATGCTCGAAGTTGGCAACGGCGGCATGACCGACACGGAATATCGCTCGCACTTCAGCATGTGGGCGCTTCTGGCCGCGCCGCTGATCGCCGGCAACGATCTGCGCGACATGCGGCCGGAAATCCACGACATCCTCACCAACAAGGAAGTCATCGCCGTCGATCAGGACGCGATGGGACGCGAGGGCGAGCGCGTGTGGAAGAACGGTGACGAGGAAGTGTGGGCCAAGCAGCTAAAAGACGGCAGCCGCGCGGTGATCCTGCTGAATCGTGGAAGCGCGGAAAAAGAAATCGCCGCGAACTGGGAGAATCTCGGCTATCCCGGCACGATCAGCGCATCCGTGCGCGATTTGTGGCACCACAAAGACCTGGGCAAGTTCACCGGGAAGTTTTCGGCGACGGTAGCGCCCCATGGAGTGGTGATGGTGACGGTGAAACCCTAAAGCTCTATTCACCCCAAGTACACGAGGCACTGCAAACGTCGATAAGCTAGGGAACTCTCAGCGTGCATCCCCAGACGTCTCCCGACAGCAATTCCTTGGCTTCGGTGAAGTCTCTACACGACGAATACTCGGAGGGGTCGTCCACGTCGGCACGGACAGCGTAGTGTCCATTTTCCAAACCGCTCACGTCGTAGATGCCGTCCTGATCGGTCGTGGCGATCGTCGTACCTTTCGGCCCGGTGATTAAGACCCTCGCTCCCGGCAGAGGCGGATGGCCGGATTGCTCTCCTCCTGCCAGTTTCAGCACCCGTCCGATGATGCGCACGCCGTCCCAGCGCGGGCTTCCTCGCAACAGCCGAAGCTCAACTTTGGCGTCTTCAAGTCGGTCCGAACCAGTGCACTTCATATCGATGACTGGGAAGAAGTAGCGAGTTAGTAGGCCATTGTCGAGCCGGCCATCCACAAAATACTGATCACCCGGTCTCCCCGGCGCCTTGAGAAAGACAACTTTGGAATGCCATGGCACACCCCAAAATTGTTCCTCAACCACAGCGATCGCACCCAGGAAGCGGTCGACATGAACGACGCGACCGACAAAATCTGCCCGGCCCAGGCGCTGCTTGGCAAATGGCGGCACTTCGCCGCAGTCGCCGGGAAACTCCCAGCTCATGCTGATTGCAAGGGCCGCGAAAGAAACCAGCGCAAACCACAGCAGACTCCCCAATCCAGCAACTGCCATTTTTGCTCGAGGTGGCAACACACGCTGCCGAGCCACACGCGGCCAGCCGCGGATGTGCGTGACCAGCCAGAACAGCCCAAACCCAGCGAGCACGGTAGACACAGTCTCAGCCACGCTAAAGCTCGCTGGATCGCGCGCTCGGTCTGGCAGAGCGCAAACTATCACAACTGCCGCGCCGCAGAGATAGAAAAGGCCTGCTCTTTTCCGACTCTTGAGTGCGGCAAGCGACGCAACCAGGGGAGTAAATCCGAAAAATGCCAGCCCGAGTGTGAACCACCATTCACTCGCGACCCGGGAGTACCCAAGGCCCAAAACCGGCTCAGTACCAAGCCGCGCCAAGCCGAAGATACCGAGAAGGGCACCGGCAACGATTGCCAGCAAACTGACGGCCGTCCTGAGAAAGCTGAGGATCGAACTCACAGCGAGGGCTTCTCCTGTTGCCGGCGCATTCGGAGGATTGTAACGTGCGAGTCGGGAAGGGCATAATTGCTTCCGGCAGCTAAGTTCATACGTCAAAGCAATTGGCAAGTAGCGGATACGGGGAAGAGGAAAGCGCTCGGATTGCGAATGGCCAAATGCCAACGGCTAAGTACCAAATACTGAATCCAAACAACTTTTCAGGAGAACACATGCAAAAACGAATCGCCCTTCTCACTTGTTTCTTCTTCACTCTAACGATCGCCGCGGCGTGCCAGGGCGGTAAGCCCAGCCCGGCGGCGTCTGCCGCTTGCGATCTGGGTGGCGGCAAGACGGTCAAAACCGATTACTCCAGCCCGCGCATGAAAGGCCGCAAAGTCTACGGCGGACTCGTCCCCTATGGCGAGGTCTGGCGCACCGGCGCCAACAACGCCACAACCTTCGTCACCAGTGCCGACATTGTGGTCGGCGGCAAGACCGTGCCCGCAGGAAGTTACACCATCTTCACCGTCCCCAGCGCCGACAAATGGACTCTGATCGTCAACAAGAAGACCGGCGAATGGGGCATCCCTTACAAGTACGAGAGCGACGAACTGGCGCGCGTGGACATGAAAGTCTCCACGCTGCCCGCGCCAGTAGAGAATTTCACCATCGCCTACGACAAGGCCAGCTCTGGCTGCACCTTGCATCTTGACTGGGAGACGACTCGCGCGTCGGTAGACATCTCAGCGAAGTGATGGCCACCACGGAGAGGCGTTGATTTCATGATTGCTGATTGAAGACCCTATAGTCTGAACTGGGTTTCAATCAGCAATCAAAAATCAACAATCGCAATTCAGCCCGTGGGCTTCCACCGCAGCACCGGTTTCCGGGCCGCGGCCGTCTCGTCCAACCGCGAGACCCGCGTGGAATGCGGCGCATCCAGCACCGTCTGCGGATCTTCTTCCACTTCTTCCGCAATCGACTTCATGGCCTCGATGAACAAATCCATTTCTTCCCTGGACTCGCTCTCGGTCGGCTCGATCATCAACGCGCCCGGCACAATCAGGGGAAACGCCGTCGTGTAAGGATGGAATCCGTAATCGATCAGACGCTTGGCAATGTCCATGGTGCGCACACCTTTTTTCGCCTGCAGCCTGTCGCTGAACACGACCTCATGCATCGTAGGAGTCGAATAGGGCAGGTCGTATGCGCCTTCAAGCCCTCTACGAATGTAGTTCGCGTTGAGCACCGCGTCCTCGGTAGTCTGTCGCAGGCCGTCAGGACCGTTGGCCTGAATGTAAGCCAGTGCGCGCACGAACATGCCGAAGTTGCCATAGAACGCGCGCACCCGGCCCACCGAATGCGGACGGTTGTAATCAAAGGCGAGCGTCCCATCGGACTTCGTGACTACCACCGGCGTAGGCACAAACGGTTCCAGAATCTTCTTGATCGCAACCGGCCCCGATCCCGGCCCGCCGCCGCCGTGCGGCGTCGAAAAAGTCTTGTGCAGGTTCAGGTGCATCACATCCACGCCGAAATCTCCCGGCCTCACCTTTCCGACGAGCGCGTTCATGTTGGCGCCGTCCATGTAGAGCAGGCCGCCCTTGGCGTGCAGAATGTCGGCAATCTTGTGAATGTCCTGCTCGAAAACGCCGAGCGTGTTGGGATTGGTGAGCATGAGCGCGGCGACATCCTCGTTCATCTGCGCTTCCAGCGCGGCCAGATCCACCATGCCGCGCGAGTCCGATTTCAAATTCTCCACCGCATAGTTCACCATCGCGGCCGTCGCCGGATTCGTCCCGTGAGCGGAGTCGGGAATCAAGATCTTCTTGCGCGCATTGCCCAGCGACTGGTGATATGCCCGCACCATCAGCAGTCCAGTCATTTCGCCGTGCGCGCCGGCCGCAGGCTGCAGCGTGATCGCATCCATGCCGGTGATTTCGATCAGTTGCTCGCTCAGCGTTTTCAGAATGCGCAACGCACCTTGAGAAATTTTTCCCGGCTGGTAAGGATGCCCGTTGGCAATGCCCTCGACACGCGCCACCGCTTCGTTCACGCGTGGGTTGTACTTCATGGTGCACGAGCCCAGCGGATACATGCCCAGATCAATCGCGTAGTTCCACGTGGAAAGCCGCGTGAAGTGGCGGATGATCTCGATCTCGCTGACCTCAGGCATGCTGCCGAGATCTTTTCTTTCGGAAGAACCGAGAAGCCTCGCGCTGTCAACTTCCGGCACGTCAAGCGGCGGCAGTTTCCATGCAGTTTTCCCCGCCGACGATTTCTCGAAGATCAAACCCTCATTCTGATTGACGTGGCGCGTGGCCTTGCGAGTGACGTGCTTCATCGCGTCACCTCCGCCGCTTGTTCGTTCTCTTTAGGCGATCGCGCGCGTTCGCCTTCCGACAGCAATCCCACCACGGTATCGATTGCCGACCGCGTAGTCAGTTCCGTGCAACACCACAGCGCCGCATTCTCCAGTTCTGGGTAGAACTTCTTCAAAGGCAGCCCCCCAACGATCTTGTGCTCCAGCAGTCGACTGTTGATCGTCTTCGGGGCTTCGCTGGTCTGAACCACAAACTCATTAAATCGTGGCGCGCCGCCAAACAAAAGTTTCCCGTGCTTCGCAAATTGATCTGCGGCGTATGCCGTCTTCGCCAGGTTCTGTTTCGCCAGCTCCTTCAGTCCAACTCTCCCATACACCGTCATGAAGATGTTGACCATCAACGCCACGAGGGCCTGGTTGGTGCAGATATTCGACGTCGCCTTCTCGCGGCGGATGTGCTGCTCGCGCGTGGCCAGGGTGAGCACGAATCCGCGGCGGCCTTGCTTGTCGGTAGTCTGGCCGACCAGGCGACCGGGCATTTGCCGCACAAATTTCTCCCGCGTGGCAATCACGCCGCAATACGGACCACCGAATCCGAGAGGCACGCCGAACGACTGCGCTTCCATTGCGATCACGTCAGCCTGCCGCGGCGGTTCGACGATGCCCAGCGAAACCGCCTCGGCAATCGACACCACCAGCATCGCTCCGTGTTTGTGCGCGATCTCCGCAATCGACGCCACATCTTCAATCGTTCCGAAGAAATTCGGCGACTGAATCAGCACGCACGCGGTCTCAGCGGTGATCGACTTCTCGAGATTCGCCAGATCCAGCCGCCCGTCCTGGCCGAAGCCTGCAACCGTGAGCGGCATGCCCTGATGCGTGGCATACGTCGCCAGCACTTCGCGATACTCGGGATGCAAGCTGCGCGCGACCGCCACCGATCGCCGTCCGGTGAGTCGCACCGTCATCATCACAGCTTCGGCCGCTGCCGTCGAACCGTCATACATGGAAGCGTTGGCCACCTCCATTCCGGTCAACTCGCAGATCATCGTCTGAAATTCGAATATCGATTGCAGCGTGCCCTGGGAAATCTCAGCCTGGTAAGGCGTATAGGCGGTAAGAAATTCGCCGCGCGAAATGAGCGAATCAATAATCACGGGCCGGTAATGCGCGTAAGCGCCCGCGCCCAGAAAGCTGCTGTAGCCTTCGCCATTTTCCCGCGAGCGCTGGCGAAAGTAGTCCACAATTTCCGATTCCGCCATTTGCCGCGGAATTTTCAGATCGCGGCTCAGGCGGTACTCCGCGGGAATCGGCGCGAACAACTCGTCGACCGAGCGTAAACCCATGACCTTCAGCATGCCTTCGCGGTCGGCGGGAGATTTAGGTAAATAACGCATGGAAGTCTTTAGATGTGCCCCGGGGTGGTTTGGATTGCGGCGGTGAGGCCGTTCTGCGGCGTCAGACCCCGGACCTCAGACCTCGGCAATAATCGGCTGAAGTCCGGCGTCTGAGGTCCAAGGTCCGCGTTCCGGCGGCTGAGGTCGATTCTCAGTGTCCCGCCTCTTCTGCCACAAATTTTTCGTAGTCGGCTGCGGAGAGCAACCCATCCAGTTCGCTGGGATTCTTCAGCGTGAGCTTCACCATCCACGAGCCGTGCGCGTCTTTGTTCACGTTCTCCGGGGACGTGGCTAAATCCGCGTTGGTCACGGTCACCGTGCCCGAAGCTGGCGCATACAGATCGGAAACAGCCTTCACCGACTCGACCGAGCCAAACGTCTTGCCCGCCGCCAGTTCCGCGCCCACCTTGGGCAACTCCACGAACACGATGTCGCCCAGCGACTCCTGCGCGTAATGGGTGATGCCGATGGTCGCGGAGACGCCGTCCGGTTGAATCCACTCGTGCTCTTTCGTATATTTGCGATCCGTGGGGTAAGGCATAATTGCGTCGCGCTCCTGGCTCCTGGCCAAATTCTCTGTTTGATCCTGCGTCCTCGTTGTTACGCGTTTTTCTTCGGCCGCTTATAGAACGGCGTCGGCACCACCACCGCGCCCACGCCCTGCCCGCGAATCTCCACCTTCACCGCCGTGCCGACCGCGCCGAACTCCGGCGGCACATAGGCCAGCGCAATATTCTTCTTCAAGAACGGAGCCGGCGACCCGCTGGTCACGTACCCAATCTCGCGGCCCCCGCCATCAAGCACTTTGTACCCGTCACGTGCGATCCCGCGCTCCGTCATCTCGAGACCCACCAGCGTACGCTTCACGCCCGCGGCCTTTGCCTTCTCCAGCGCGGAGCGGCCCACGAACTCCACCTTCCCCATCTTGCAGAAGCGGTCGAGCCCCGCTTCCCAAACATTAATGGTATCGGAAATCTCGTGACCGTAGAGTGGGAGCTTGCCCTCGAGCCGCAACGTGTTTCGCGCGCCCAGCCCGCTGGGGACTGCACCGAATTCCTTGCCCGCACTGAGAATTTCATTCCAGACCCGCGCGCTGGTAGCTTCGTCGGCCGGAACGTAAATCTCGAAACCGTCCTCGGCTGTGTACCCGGTCCGTGCAACCAAAATCTCTCGCAGCCCGCACACCGTCCCGTGCGTGACCCAATAAAATTTCACCGCGCTCAGGTCGGCGTCGGTCAGCTTCTGCAGCAGATTCACGCCTTTCGGCCCCTGAATCGCAATCTGCGTGAAGTCGTCCGAAAGATTCTCCACCGCACAATCGAACTGCCCTGTATTGTCGCGTACCCAACTGAAATCTTTTTCCCGCGTGCCCGCGTTGATCACCAGCAAATATTCTTCCTCGCCCAGCCGGTGCACGATCACGTCGTCAACAAACGTTCCCTCGGGATAGAGCAGCGCGGAATACTGCGCCTGTCCCACCGCCAGCCGCGAAGCGTCGTTCATGGAAATATGCTGCACCGCAGCCAGCGCCTGCGGACCGGCCAATCGAATGTCGCCCATGTGGCTGACGTCGAAAATCCCCACGCCCGTGCGCACCGCCATGTGCTCGGCGATAATGCCGCATCCCATCGCCGCGGGATATTCCACCGGCATGTCCCAGCCGTTAAATTCCACCATCTTCGCGCCCATCTGGCGATGGACGGCGTTCAGCGCAGTCTTGCGAACGGCGGGCGCGCCAGAAGTGGTTGTGGCATCAACAGCGGCCAAGAAAAAACCTCATGCAGCGGCAGGGGGGCCTGCTGGGATGGTGTGACTGCTTACCCTATCACGCGCTTTTTCAGTGGGTCAAACTGGAAGGCATTCCCGACAGAGCACACCGGGGAACCGCAGATTCCGAATTTCCCCGCGAAACTCTGTGTCCTCGTGCTTTAGGTTTTGCTCTACCGCCCGAACTGCACCGTCACCTGCGAACCCGCCGCCACGTGCGCCCCCGCGGCAGGAGACTGCTGCCGCGCGACTCCGCTGCCGACGGCCTCCAGTTCGAGCCCTGCGTCCTGCGCAGCTTCGACTGCGCCGCGGACAGTTTTCCCAACGAACGATGGCACTTCGATGCCACCTTGCTCGACGTCGAGAACCACGGTTCCACTCGCGCGCAGCTTCGCCGCGTCGGGTGCCCCATTTCTCGCGTCTCTTGCGAGAAGTGGGGCTTTTGCCTCCGCTATGTTCGGAACCTTCACTGATTGCATCTGGCCCGGCCGACTTCCGCCCGACGCTGCCATGGCGCCTGCAACTGGTTCACTCTGGCGGATTGCGGCTTGCACTACGCGACCATCTCCCGTAATAGTAGTGGCGCCGGCATTCGCAGGTGAGAGCGTCCGCGCCACACCACCATCTCCGGCCGCATCCGCATTCACCTCGGCGGTTTCCAGCGGCTCGCCGGGATGATCCGGCGTGCCTTCTTCCAAATCGTTCTCTTTCATCTTCGCCCGCACCAGCAGCAACTGATGTTGCGGCGCTAGCGGCAGATCGTGCGGCACATGCAGATATTCCAGCACCTGCTGCGAAACTCGTTTGAATACCGGTGCCGCAATTTGTCCGCCCTGGTGCAGTCCCACCGCGGAATCCAGAATCACCGCGACCACAATCTGCGGATTGTTCACCGGCGCCAATCCAGCAAATGACGCGACATATTTTGTCTTCGAATACGCGCCTGTTGCCGGATCCACTTTCTGTCCCGTCCCGGTTTTTCCCGCCGACGAATATCCCTCGAGAATTGCCCTGCGGCCTGTGCCATGCGCGTCGAGCACGACTTTCTCCATCATCGATCGCATCTCCGCCGCGGTGTACGACGAAATTACCCGCCGTGATGCGCCGGGATGAAATGCTACCGTCTGCAGCGCATTCTTCGCATCGGTACTCGGAGGCACCGTGCCCGCCACAATGCGCGGCGCAACCCACACTCCATCATTGGCGAACGTCGAAATTAATCCGGTCAACTGAATCGGCGAGATGCCAATCTCCTGCCCGATCGAAATTGCCGCAATCGACACTTTTGACCAGCGGCTCACCGGCTTGGTCATGCCGCGCGTCTCGCCCGGCAGTTCGATGCCAGTCGGCTGCCCGAACCCAAATGCGCGAATGTATTTGTAATAACGGTCCTCGCCCAGGCGCAGCGCAATTTTGATCGAGCCCACGTCGCTCGACTCGGCCAGAACCCCCCACACCGGCAGCAACCCGTGCGGCTTCGAATCGCGGATGCGCATGCCGTTGTAGACGATCGCTCCCATCTGGCAGTCGAACATTTCATCCGGATTTGTCAGCTTCTCTTCCAGCGCCGCCGAGATCGTGACCAGCTTAAACGTGGACCCCGGCTCGTAGATGTAGCTCACGGCGCGATTGGTAAGCGCGGCCGGCGTGATCTGTTTGCGTTGATTAGGATCAAACGTTGGCCGGTTGGCCAGCGCCAGAATTTCTCCGGTGTGGGGGTTCTCCACAATCACCGTGCCGGAGATGGCCTGCGTGTCGTGGATCGCCTGGTCCAGCTCTTTTTCCGCAACGTACTGAATATTTTTATCAACCGTCAGAACCAGGCTGTCGCCGGTCTCGGGCTGCTTCTCCACGTCGCTGAACCATTGTTTGCGGGCGTCGACCGAGATAAACATTTTCCCCGCGCGGCCGCGCAGTTGGTCGTCAAACTCGTGCTCGATTCCGCTCTGCCCGGCGTCTTCCATTCCGACTTCGCCCAGCACCTGCGCCGCCAGATCGCGATTGGGATAAAAACGCTTCGGCTCTTTCTGGAAATGGATGCCTTGCAGATTGAGCGACCGGATGCGCTCGATGGTTTCGTCGTCGGCCTTCCGCGCCAGCCAGCAGAAACTTTTGTGTGCGCGGCAATCCGCCAGCACCACGCGCGCGTCTTCGCCAGTGATGCGCGTGATCAGGGAAACCGCGGTGGGCAGATCTTTCGTCTCGCTGGGGACCGCAAACGCGGAATCCACCAAAACCGACATGGCCAGCTCGCGCCCCGCGCGGTCATAAATAACGCCGCGTTTGGCGGCCAGCGGAATGGCCCGCTGCTGCTGGTGTTCCGCCTGCTTGGCAAAGCTCCCGTAACGAAAAATCTGCAGGTAAACCAGCCGCCCGCAAATGGCGACGCACCACAACAACAGCATCCCGCCGAGCAGGTAGAGCCGGAAGTTCTTGCCGCGCTTGAAGTCAGTGGCCATGAGACAAATATGGCGGCCAAGTAAACCAGGCCGCCACCAAAATTCGTGTGGGGACAGCCGCCCTCGGCTGTCCGCCGAGCGCAGCTCGGCTGATTTTTTTCGTCACGGAAACCTACTGCCCCGCCATCACCGCCACCGGGCTCGCGCTCGCCATCACCGGCGCACTCGAATCCGCGCTCGCGCTGTCCATATGGATCACCTGCCCCGGCTCGGGCGGTACCAACCCCATCCTCCGCGCCATCACATCGATCCGCTCCGGATCGCGCAGCGAAGCCTGCGTCAATCGCAACGCGCGGTTCATTTCCGTCAAATTGCTGAGCTCGCGCTTCGCCGACTCGATCTGGTACCCGTATTCAATGGCCTTGAAATGCTGCCACGCATAGGTAAACACCAGCAGAAACAGCACTGCCAGCGCCGAGCCAAACTGCTTCATCTCGCGGTTGCGGCCCGCGTCCTCGACTTTGACCAGGCGGGAATTGTCGATCGCCTTGGCGAAATAAATCTCCGGTGTGCCAGTCCAGAATTGAGGCGCCCGCGCCGCCTGCCCCACACCCTGCGTAACCGCTGATCGAATTGCCATCGCCGCTGCCGCCATTTAAGCCGCCCCCACAAGAACCTGTTCGTCCTGTGCCGCCGAACCCCGCAATTCGAAAAGTCGTTCCAGTTCCATTTCCTCGGCCATGAGTCGCGCGCGTGCGCCCTGTTGTTCTGCCCGCTCCACCGCCGCCATCAGATCGCTGATCAATGTTCCCGTGTACATGTCCCAACCTCAATTTGGATTCCTACCACGGAACCCTCAAACCCGGCTTCTGGCTTCAGCTTTCGGGCTTCGGCTCGTTCGTTTCCGCGTTGCCAAGCCCGCAAGCCGGAGCCTGAAGCCCATCCCGCCCCAGCGGATCTTCGTCCGCCTTGTACCTGATTCCTTAGGCCCGGCACGCCATGACAGCTAATGCCGGGGACTCCGGCAGGTTTTCCGGAATCTAAAAGCGGACCTCAGACCTTGGACCTCAGAAATTAGCCTTTTCACTTCGGACTCCGCTTTTGCTGAGGCCCGAGGTCCGACGTCTGAGGTCCGCTTTTCTAAACTTTCTCCGCCGCCCGCAACTTCGCGCTGCGGGCCCGTGGATTGCGATCGCTCTCTTCTTCCGACGCCGTCACCGGTTTCTTGGTCAGCACCCGGAAGTACTTTTTCATCGCGCCCTCGCGAAACGCATCTTTCACGATGCGATCTTCCAGCGAGTGAAAACTGATCACCACCACGCGTCCCCCTGGCTTAAGAATCCGGGGCGCCGCTTCCAGCAGCGCCCGCAGATCGTCCAGTTCACGGTTTACGAAAATTCGAAGAGCCTGAAAAGTTCTAGTCGCGGGATGAATCCTTCTTTCCGCCTGATTCATTGGCCGGGCCGCGGCTGATATGACGTCCGCAAGATGTGCGGTACTTCGTATCGGCCGCGACCGGCAAATGGCTCTGGCGATTCTCCGCGACCTCCTTTCCTCTCCGAATTCGTAAATCACATCGGCAAGCTGTCGCTCGTCGAGGTGGTTTACCACTTGTTCGGCGCTACGCTCGCTACGCGGGTCCATTCGCATGTCGAGCGGCCCATCCGCCTGAAAACTAAATCCGCGCGCGGCGTCATCGAGCTGCAAGCTGCTCACTCCGATGTCAGCCAAGATGCCGTCGATCCCCGCTGCCTTCTGCCCTTTCGCAATCTCCGCGAACGATCGATGCAGCAACGTAATCTCGGGCCAATCCCCCAACCCCTTGTCATCCCGAGCGGAGCGTTCTGATTCGCCTGGCGAATCGGAACGCGTAGTCGAGGGACCTTGTGTTCCGCTTTGGGTCAGCCTCTCCCGCGCGATTTCCAGCGCCCCCGGATCCTTATCGAGCCCAATCAAATGTCCCGCTGCGCCGAGGCGTTTTGCGATTTCGTAACTGTGCCCGCCCAGGCCCACCGTAGCGTCGATATAAGTCCCGCCACGCCGCACTTCTAAAAAGTCGATCGCTTCTTTTAAAAGAACCGGAACATGATTGGCCGGAAGATGCCGCGCTTCCCTTCCACCACCATGCCCAACCCCCTGAGGGGTGTCTGTTGAACCCTCGCCCACTAGATGCCCAATTCGTCGAGCGTCTTCTCATCGTCAGGCGTGAACTGTTCTTCCTCGATCTGTTTGCGATACGAGCCCAGGTTCCTCACGATCAAATGCGTCAAATTTCCGGTCACCGCAACCTCGCCCTTGATCGCCGCCGCTTCCCGCAGCAACTGCGGCATCAGCAGGCGCCCCTGCCCATCCATTTCCACCATCTGCCCGTAGTAGTTCACCCGGTCGAGAAATTTCTTCTTCGTAGGATTGAACGTGGAGAGCCCCGCCAGTTTCTGCTCGATCCGCTCCCATTCCTCGAAGGGATACACTTGAGCAACCTTCCCATCCAAACTTGTGATGTAAAATTGCAGTCCGTATTTCTCGTCGATCACCCGCTTGAACTCGGCCGGGACCTTCAACCGTCCCTTTTCGTCGACCCGAGTTGGATGATTGCCGCGAAACATGTTTGCTCTCTGTCATCCTGAGGCGACATGCTTTTCGTCGCCGAAGAGCTTGTCCCGAGCTTGCCGAGGGAATCTGGGCGCGCCGTGCGAATCGCCCGCGCACCTTGCGGGCGAATAAATCGCACGCTGGGCGCGCTTCCATTTGAGCTACCGCAGTTACGAGGGAGGTAAAAACCGCACAAGATGCGATCAAACTTGACTGATTCGGGCTGTTTATCGTGCTTTCGGGTCGGTTTCCCACCGGCTCCTCTTCATCAGCTCCTGAATCCCACGGCCCCTATGATGCTTACCACTTCTAACCACTTTGTACCACATCTTAGCTGTAAGTCGTTTATTGTCAAGCAGAAACTTGAAGGTGGACGTCCCACTCGTGCGCCAATTTCGGAAACTACGAAGCCTTGTGGTTAACCATTCGAGTGACCACAAGCCCTTGCGTTTACCCCAGTGGTTCCTTCGCTATTCATTCGCTCACATTTTTCTTGCACCCCGCGCCCCGCGCGGTTTCCCCTGTGCAAAAGCCGAAATGGAGTGGTCAGACCATGGTCTTTGCGGATGTCCCGGCGAGGGTGCCCCTTCCTTAACGTCGCGTCTTGTGCGACGTTAGGATGGGGATTTTGACTCTGCCGCCCTCGAGCGGAGTCTACGCCGAGAGCATGTTTGCGCTGACTACAAACTCCGCCAGCTCAGGGATGAGCCACACCCGGCGGATATGGGCCTTTTGAGGTGTCCCAATATTCCGCATGGCCAAGCGCGCGCAGCTTTGGGAGCTCTTCGGGGTTGAGGGGAGTCACGGGCTGGCCCTGTTTCACGCTGATGGAGCGCATATAGCGCTCGTATCCCAGGTGTGAAAAGATCGCGAACAAATGAAGATCCTGCCCACTTGTCTTGGTAGCTGAAATCCATGTATCGCGAGGGATGAAGACAAGAGAATGCGGACCAGCCTCCGCGCGCTTGTCGCCAACCATGACGGCGGCCCCTCCTTCTTCAAAGATCAGTATCTCTTCCGCGTTATGGTGCTTGTGAAACGGGATAGACTGTCCTCGTGGCAGGGTCTCGGTGAAGACGAAAGAGTCCTGGCTATGCCCGAACTCGCCGTCAAGCTTGATCGTGAACGGCAGGCCGGCCAGAGGACCAGCGCGGTGCACCGGGTGGTCGCCGTCACCCTCCTGCAGAATAAGTGGAGTCGGCGGCCTGCCTTCTTGTGCGCTCTCGTTAGCGATTTGCGGAACAGCGAGCACCCGCTCTCTCGCGGGCAGGAGCACAGCGGCGGTGACAGTCGCCAGCATCAAAACGAATGCCGCTATAACAACTCGGTTCATGGCCTTAACCTCCCCGGAAGGACGTGAGTCTAGCCGCAAGGGGAACCGGATGCAAAGGTCGGAATCGGCCCAGCCCCGCCAAGTCAGAAATCCCAAGAGCCGGAAGCCGAAACTGTTGTACACTTCCGCGCAAGCCGTCCGACCTCAAAAGCCCGAGGTCCAGGGTCCGACGTCCGAAGTCGGTTCCAACCAAGGAGGCAGCATGAAACTCAACAAAGGCAGAATCTGGCTGGGCGGACTCGCCGGCGGCGTGGTTTGGTTGCTGTGGAGCTTTCTGGTCGGCCGCTTCGTCATCACCGACGCCCGCTATCTCGCCGCTCAGAATGCCGGACTGTTCCTGAAAACGCCGCGTTATCCCCTGTTCGCCGTGCAGTGGATCATTCTCCTGTTCGTTTGCTCGATCGTGCTGGCGCATCTTTACGGCTGGACCCGGCAGACTCTTGGCCCCGGTCCGGGCACTGCGCTGCGCATCGGTTTCTGGGTGGGATTCGTGGCCGGTGTTCCGCTGAATTTCGCGCAAGCCACCTGGTTCGCGGGCAGCCGCGGCCTTCCTTTCGGCTGGCTGCTCGATATCTGGATCGGCTCCATCCTGGCCACGCTGGTCGCGGGATTTCTCTACAAAGAGTAGTCGAACCCGCATCAACAGCTTGAACCGCAGAGGACGCAAAGAAGAGCCGGGAGCAAGAGCAGGTTTCTTTTCCTCTTTGCTTTCTCTGCGATCTCCGCGGCCGTTCTCTGCGCCCTCGGCGGTGAAAAGCTTTTGCTTTTTCTGTCGCGCCAACGCCCGTGACAGGATTCGAGGTTGAATTCATGCGATGCCTGCCAAAAAAAATCGCCACCGCCGCCCTGCTGGGCCTGCTTGTCTTCGCCGACGCGGCCGCTCCCGCGTACCAGGCAAGTTCCCACCAGCCTTTTCCGTTTGCCCACGCGCAGTACGGCTGCGCCCCCACCGACGCCCTGGCTTTCGACTTCTACTTCACTTCGAACAAGAGCGAGTGCGGAAAGTACGCCGAGCCCTACCTCGAAATTTCCATCTGGAAAAATCTGCCCAAGTCCGCTCCCTACACCATAGACATTGCCGGGTCCGAGGCAGCGGGCGTTCGTTGCCTGCGGACGGGCGTATGCGAACGGGCAACTTCCGGGACCTTGCATCTCGATCAATTCATCGAAGGCAAGAGTTCCTCGGGCGAATACGAACTCCATTTCAAGGGCGGAAGCATCGAGAAGGCCAAATTCGATGCTGCATGGTGCTCCATCCGGGTGGTTTGTGGCTAGCCGGAGCTCTCCGCAAAACAGCCCTTAACCGCAGAGATCGCAAAGAAGAGCCGCAGAGATCGCCAAGAAACCGGGTCGTAAGGTTTCCTCTGCGTTCTTTGCGGTTAAGGGCTGTTGTTCTTGTAGTTTTTCTGCGCTGCCGCGAGGAAGTCCCTGAAACCAAGCCCTACTTCGTCGCCTCCACAAACACAGCCGTACCATAAGCCAGCACTTCGGTGACGCCCTGCATCACTTCGGTAGCGTCGTAACGCGCGCCCACTACGGCGTTGCCGCCCAGTTCGGCCGCATGCTGCAGCATCAGGTCAAAGGCCTCGGCGCGGGTCTTCTCGCACAAGTTGGTGAGCAGAGTGATGTTGCCGCCGACTAGGGTCTGTAATCCCGCCCCGATGGTCCCAAAGATCGACCGCGACCGCACCACAATCCCGCGCACCACTCCCAGCGTGCGCGTCACCCGAAACCCGTCCAGCTCAAATTGCGTGGTCACCATGTTGTGCGCGACCATTCTCCCCCCGCTGTACCCAGTTGCCATCGCAGTGAGTCCTTTCTGCAGCACTTGTGTGGACGCCCGGCTCAGATCGAACTGCTAACTATAGCGCGGGAAGGGCCTGAGGACGAGTTCGCCCGCAAGAATCGACCGCAGTCTCCCAGCCCTCGATTCACAAACATTTTCCTTGGTTTGTTCCCCTCCCTGCGGTATAAGAGGGGCGAATTCAGACCGCCCCCCCCAGCCATCTGCCATCGAGGTTTCTATGAAGTGTTTCGTTCTTGTGTGCCTGCTCCTGCCGGCATCGGCTTTCACCTACGCTGCCACCATCAACGTTCCCGCCGACCAGCCCACCATTCAGGCCGCGATCAACGCAGCCAAGAACGGCGACACCGTGCTGGTCGCGCCCGGCACATATTTCGAGAACATCAACTTCGAAGGCAAAGCCATCACCGTAAAGAGTTCGGGAGGCAACAAGGTCACCATCATCGACGGCGGCCACGCCAACAGCGTGGTCACGTTCAACACCGGCGAAGGGCGCAAGTCGGTGATTCACGGCTTCACCATTCAGAATGGCGACTCCGGTCTCGATGGCGGCGGCATTTTGGCGAGCAGCGCCTCGCCCACGATTTCCGGAAACACCGTTACCAACAACCTGGCCTGCAATGCCGGAGCCGGAATTGCGGTCGAGTTCTCTTCCGCCTTGGTGCAGAACAATGTCATCTCCAGCAACAAGCAGTCGGGTTGCAGCGGAGGCACCGGAGGCGCCGGAATCAATATCGGTGGCGCGGGTTCGGCGCAAATCATCGGCAACACCATCCAGAACAACACCTGGGGCTCGGGCGACGGCGGCGGCATCGCGCTGTTTGCCGCGGGCACTCCCACGCTCAAGAACAACATCATTCGCGGCAACGTGGCGACCGGAGTCATACCCGCAGCGCAGGGCGGAGGCATCTACATCGTGAACGACTCCAACGCAATCATCGTCCAGAACCTGATCTACAACAACACTGCCGGGCAGGGATCGGGAATCTATTTTCTCGTCCCCAGCGGCAGCGTTGGCCCCGTGCTGGTAAACAACACAATTGTCGGAACCAGTTCTTCGTCCGAAGGCTCGGCTGTTTACGCGGATGGTTTCGACGACCAGGTGCAGTTCTTCAATAACCTGATGATCGGACCAAGTGGCGCGAACGCCGTGTTCTGCGATTCCACTTACGATCAGACTCCGCCAACTTTCACCAGCAACGATGCTTTCAGCGCCAACGGCAACGGCCTGCAGGGAACTTGTTCGGCGCAAAGCAGCACCAACGGCAACATTTCAGCCGACCCGCTGTTCGCCGGCAAGACCAACTTCCACCTCAAGGCAGGATCCCCGGCGATCAATGCTGGCGACAACTCCGCGCCCGACCTGCCGCCGCTCGATCTGAGCAACAAGCCCCGCATCGTGGGCGGCATCATCGACATCGGCGCCTACGAGTTTCAATAACCGCGCAGCCCGTCGTGAGAAGCCTGGGGGAGGGAGATGGGCCGAGAGAGATGGGGCGGCAGAGACCGCGCCGACAGTGGATTCATTCCAACTCGGCGCGGATAAAGAACTCCTCGGACGAAACATCGTACTCCACCTGCAGAATGTTGGGCTTGCAGCATACCTGGCAGTCTTCGACGTAGCTTTGTCGTCGTCCGGCGGTTGCGTCTACCGTGGTGGCGTTCCATTCGCCGCAGCCTGCGCATTGGAAGCCAGCTTCCATTCAGGCAGATTATCTCTCATCGCGGATCTCTCATCGCTTCGCTGGCTGCTCCTTCACGTTTCCATCAGAGCTCTTCATATCGCCTCCGGATCGCTTCTAACTGTTCGATTTTCATCGCGCAATGGCGAATTAACCATTTGGTTATAGCCCCATGAGATAACACTAGCCCTCTAGGAAGCGATTTAAGGCCGTTCGATCTCGGCGACATGGCAAACCACCATGCAACCCGTAAACATCGCTATGCGAGGCCGCTAGTGGCCCTGGCGGGGTGCATGGTGAGAGCTCGCGGAGGAAGAAATGCCGGCATCTCACCCCGCCGACTATCATCGTAGCAATAGCTTATAGTTTTCAATCACTTCCACCAACATTCAACGACTTACACCGTGACTCAACAACTTACACGTACCTTCAATGACTTAGCAGTCCCTATAATGTCCGGGCTTTCATTTTCCGGTCTGGAGGCTTCATGATCTCGCGGCGGCGGTTTCTGGAAGTGGGTGGCGTAGCGGGAGTTGCGGCGGCGTCAGGTTCGCTGGTCGCCGTGGCGGCGCAGAAATCCGGCGAGGCAGAACTGCCCGCGTCGCTGGCGAAGCTGCAGTCGCGCAAAGCCGAAGCGACTCCGATTACGAAAGAAGAACGGCAGGGACGCTTCGAACGCGCCCGTAAGTTGATGAGCGAGAACAACCTCGACGCGATGGTGCTGATGGCGGGCACGTCGCTGAACTACTTCACCGGAATTCGCTGGTGGGGCGGAGAGCGCATGTTCGCGCTGGTGCTGCCCGCGAAGGGCGCGGCGTTCTATGTGTGTCCGGCGTTTGAAGAAGGGCGGGCGCACGAACAGATTGCCAAGGCGCCCGACGGCGAGCGCGCCGACGTTCGCACCTGGCAGGAGGATGAAAGTCCGTATCAGTTGGTCGCGCAAGGGCTTAAAGACCGCGGCGTGGCCACGGGTGCGGTGGGGATCGAAGAGACGATTCGCTTTCTTTTCAGCGATGGTCTGGCGAAGGCCGCGCCGTCGGTCACGATGACGAGCGCAACTCCCGTAACCGCCGGCTGCCGCATGATCAAGAGCGCACACGAGATAGCGCTGATGCGGCTGGCCGCGCAAGTCACGCTGTCGGCTTACGAAGCGGTTTATCGCGCGCTGCGCGTGGGCATGACGCAGAATCAGGTGGAAGAATTAATTTCTTCGGCGTATGGCAAACTCGGCTTCCCAGGCGAGGCCAGCGTGGAAGTGGATGAATACACTGCCTTTCCGCATGGCTCGAACGCGCCGCAGGTGATCCGCGAAGGCTCGATCGTGATGATTGACGATGGCTGCCTCGTGGAGGGATATCAGTCGGACATCACGCGCACGTTCGTGATTGGCAAGCCGCCAACGAACCTTGGCGACAAAATGAAAAAAGTGTTCGACATCGTGCGTCGTGCGCAGGCGGCGGCGCTGGCGGCGGCGAAGCCGCGAGTGGAATGCGGGGCGATTGATGCGGCCGCGCGGAAAGTGATCACCGACGCGGGCTATGGGCCTGATTACAAGTACTTTGCTCACCGGCTGGGCCACGGCCTGGGAATGGACGGGCATGAGTGGCCTTATCTGGTGCGCGGAAACGCCACGAAGTTACAGGCCAATATGACTACCAGCAACGAGCCGGGGATTTATATTCGCCGCGAATTCGGCGTGCGGCTGGAAGACGATATGCACGTCACGGAAAACGGCGCGGAGCTGTTCACGCCGCAGAGCTTGTCGCTCGATGACCCATTCGGGAGGTGATCCGCTCGGGATCGGGTCGGGAGATGATCCGTTTGGAAGTTGATCCGTTCGGAAGTTGATCCGTTCGGGAAAGGGTGAGCCGAGGTTCAGGCTTCGGGCACGGGCGGGCAGCCGTGAAATTCCTTCAGGTACTTGTTGCCGATGTAGCCGAGATACTTGATGCCGATTTCGCTGGTGAAGAAACCGTCGGCGGTGAACTTGCGCAGCAGGGAGAAAAATTCGATGCCCGGGCCTAGGCTGGGATCTTGCGCGGCGTTCTTGCGATAGGCGATGAGGTCGAGGATTTCTTTCTGCTGAACCGCTGTGCATTCGAGATAACGGTTCCCGTAGCGGTCAGCGCAAGTGTCGTCGAGCCACATTAGGCCGCCGCCGAGGGCGAGCTGATAGTCCTCGTTTTCGCTGGTGATCAGGTCGATGAACTCGGGAGCGCCGGCTTCGATGGCGCCGCCGGCGTGAACGTCGCCGGCCTCGTCGGCGGGAATGATGGTCTGGCACAGGCTCTGGAGAGTTTTGTAATCGTGCGCGGAAAAGAATTTGGGAGTATAGGCGCCGGTCCTAGCCGCGGATTTTTCCGCGGTCACCATGCGGTGGGCGTATTCGGCGGCTTCGAGCGGAATGACGCGGAGCACCGATCCGGCGACGGCGGTCATGGTAAGCGATTTCAGAATGTCGCGGCGGGTCGGCATACGAGTTCAGGGTTCCCTTTCTCTGGTTTCTCGCAGAAACAAATGTGCGCAGGTATCAGTCGTCCCTCCGGGACTGGTGCGGGTTGCAACCTTTACCCAGGGCCGAAGCGCTGGGCTATTTTCGGCCGCCCCTCCGGGGCTGAGACGGTCACAAATTTCCTTTCTTGGCCTGGTCGAGCAGATAGTCGGAGGCGCGCCAGGTCAGGGCCATGATGGTCAGTGTGGGATTTTTGTCGGCGTTGGTGACGAAGCAGGCGGCGTCGGCGACGAACAGATTTTTTACGTCATGAGACTGGCAGTATTGGTTTAACGCCGAGGTCGCGGGGCGTTCTCCCATGCGGACCGTGCCCACTTCGTGAATGATCCTGCCGCCGTCTTCGATGCCATAAGGGTGGGTTTCGTCCGCGCGAGCGGGGGCCAGGTAAGTGCCGCCGGCCGCCTCCACGATGGCGCGGTAAGTTTCCTGCATATCGCGCGCCATTTTGATTTCGTTGTCGCTCCACTTCCAGTGAAAGCGAAGCACGGGAATGCCCCACTGATCGACCACGGAGGGATCGATTTCGCAATAACAGTTTTGGTTGGGGATCATCTCGCCGCGTCCAGAGAAACCGATGTAGGTGCCGTAGCGGCTCTTGCATTTCTGCTTGAGGGCGGAGCCGTAGCCTTCGAAGTCGTCGCACAGGCCGTCCCAGTCGCCGACGCTGGGCATGCCGGGTCCGCCGCCGAATTCGGTGTGGTAGCCGCGCAGAAAATCATTCTTGCGGTCAAACTTCCACCAGGGCAGGTACAGGTGCATGCCGCCGACGCCGTCGTGGTTGTGGGCGGGCACTTTTTCCATCTGCGGAAAATATCCGCCGCCATCGCTGCCCACGGTGTCCATGAGATAACGGCCGACCACTCCGGAAGAATTGGCCAGGCCGTCGGGAAAAAGCGTGGACCTGGAATTCAACAGAAGGCGCGTCGATTCGCAAGTGCTGGCCGCCACGACGAACGCGCGCGCGGAGATGCGCTTCTCGCTGCGCGTGGTCTTGTCGATGTAGGAGACGGCGCTGACTTTGCCATCTTTGCCGACGATCAGTTCGCGCGCCATGGCGCCGGTGATCAGGGTGAGGCGTCCTGTTTCCTGTGCGGGAGGAATCATCACCTGGCTGGAACTGAAGTTGGAGGCCGTAATGCAGCCGCGTCCGCATTGCGCACAGTAGTGGCAGGCGGCGCGGCCGTTGAGCGGCTGCGTGAGAATGGCGAGGCGCGACGGGATACACAGAATGTTCAGGTGGTCGCAGGCTTTCTTGATGATGGTTTCGGTGCAGCGCGGCTTGGGCGGCGGCAGAAAAATTCCGTCGGGCGCGCTGGGAATATTTTCTTTGCTGCCGAATACGCCGATGTAGGACTCGACCTTGTCGTAGTAGGGAGCAACGTCTTCGTAGCTCAGCGGCCAGTCGTCGCCCATGCCGTCGTGGGAGCGAACTTTGAAATCGACGGGAGCGAAGCGCAGGGCGATGCGTCCCCAGTGGTTGGTGCGTCCGCCCACGATGCGGGAGCGGAACCAGCGGAAGGTTGATCCCGGAGCCGAGACGTAGGGTTCACCCTCGATTTCCCACGCGCCGTTGGGAGCAAGGAATTCATTGCCGACTTCCATCCGCTCTCGGGCTCCAATACCGGCGCCGCGATGCGGCAGTTCGTAAGGCCAGACGTGTTCTTTGTAATCTTTCTCGGGATAGACGGGAGGGCCGGCTTCGAGCAGGGCGACGCTGAGGCCGCCTTCGGTGAGAACCTTTGCCGCCGTGCCTCCGGACGCGCCGGAGCCGATGATGCAGACGTCGTATAGCTTGGGCGAACGTGCGACTTGCATGGGGCTGGGTGGAAACCTCCGGTGGGGCTGAAGCCCCGCATGATTTTTCCCGCTTTACGCGGCCCTGGAAGGGCCGCTCTTCCACGGTTGCGCACGGCTTGAGTTTCCTCAGAGCATGCTTGAGTCTCCCCAGAGCATGCTTGCATTTCCCCAAAGCACGGCGCTGGAAACGGAACTGCGGACGCCGCTACCAGCGCAGCTTGCTCAGATATTCGTAGCTCTTCGTGATGCTGTCGAAGGGCTGCTTGGGGTGGTCGTGCTCGACGATGTAGTGCTTGATGCCCGCCTTGTCTGATTGGGCGAAAATCTTTTTCCAGTCGATGAGGCCGCTGCCGACTTCGGTGAGGTCAACAGTATCGCCGTAGTTCTGCGCGCCTCCGGCCGTGACTTTGGGAATGGTGTGGAGATCTTTGACGTGAACCAGCGGGAAGCGCCCGGGATAGGCGTTGAAATATTTCAGCGGGTCGCCTCCGGCGGCGGTGATCCAGCACAAGTCCATTTCCATTTTTACCAGATTGGGGTCGCACAATCTGAGCAACTCGTCGTAGGGAAGCTTGCCGTCGACGGGAAGAAATTCGAACCAGTGGTTGTGATAAGCGAACTGAATGCCGGCTTTCTTGGTTTGTTCGCCGCAGCGGTTGAATTTATCGGAGGCCTGCTTCCAGATGTCGGGGGACTTGCGCAGCTCCTCCTTGATAAAGGGGCAGACGATGTATTTCAATCCGATGATCTTGGAGGTTTCGATGACGGCGGGAAATTTGTCGTCGAGTTCTTCGTACTGAATGTGAGTAGAGACGGGTGCGAGACCATTCTTCTCGCACGCGGCGCGGACTTGCTGGCCGGTGTGGTCGAAGTATCCGGCGAATTCAACTTCTTTGTAGCCGATGGAAGCAACCTTCGCGATGGTGCCGTCGAAATCGGACTTCATGAGGTCGCGCACGGTGTAGAGTTGCACGCCGACTTTTGCGATGCGATGTTCGGCGGCCCAGCTGAACTTGTTGGCCAGAAGCGTGGCGGCGGAAACGGCGGCGGCGGTTTCAAGAAAAGTGCGGCGGTTCATTAGAGGGCTCCTCTCGATCCGTGAAGAATTCGGGAGCATTATACGCAGGAGCGGCCGCTTCGCGCAGGGCAAACCGCAGAAAAGCAAAAAGGGGAGGCGATGCGGAACGCCCTCCCCGATTCATGGAGCCGACTCGAGTTCGCCGGCATTCGTTCGCCGGCTTTAGTTCGCCGGCTTTAGTTGGGCGGCCTCAGTTGGGCACGACCTGCAGGTTGTTGGTCACGGAAAAAATGCCGGAGACGCCGTTCGCGCGCAGGCCGGCCAGATTTTTGTCGCCTTCGCTGTCGACCACGCCCTCCAGGTTGACCCGGCCGTTCTTGACGACGATGCGGATGGGCTTCTGTACGCCAAGCGCATATTTTTCCAGCGCGGAATAACCGTAGATCGCGTGGAACAGGCGGCGGCGAAGGCGGTCATCCAGCGTCGAGGGAGGCAGAACTTCGATCTGATTGTCGACGTGCTCGACGCCTTCAATGTGCTTCACCGCGTTCTCGGCATCGGACTTGAGTGCGGGCCATACCACTTGCCCGAGGAGGGTTACGTTGTAGCCATCCACTTTGTACGCGATGTTATCGAAGACACCGAAGTAGGGGAGCATGAGCAATTCGTGGCGCACTTCCTTCTGAATGCGCGCCTGCGAACGGGCGGAGGGCTGGTCGCGTTGATCTTGAGCCAGGGCTAGCGGGATGAGCGTCAGCAGACAGAGAGCAATACCGAAATGTTTCTTCATGATTTTCTCCTCGCGATCGGATTCCCTCAGGGCAGACGGCTGTAGATTTTACTAAAAGCGGACGGCGAGTTTCGAGGGGACACCGGCGGAGGGACGCGGGAGTGATTCGATTCTCCGCGATTCGATTATCGGGGAAAAAACGTCAGTGCAGGGAGCGGGCTGGAGACTAGCACCCGCTCCACTGCACTGACAGGCAGCTGACTAGGCCACCACGCTGAGGCCGCTGGGGGAGGGACTGCTGGCCGGGCCATTCTGCAAATTCAAGATGATCTGTTCGTTGCGGTTCGCGTTCAGGTTCAGAGTGATCTGATCCTGCGAGGCCGGATTTTGCTGCGTGCCCAGGCTTATCTGGAGTTGCTCGGCGCCGCCGCCCGTGTTGTTTACATCGATGGTGAGTTGTTCCGGACCGGAGTGCGCGCCCAGGTTGATGACGATTTCAGGTCCCGCGTTCGAAGCACTTGAGGACGCTGTCGAGTTGGCGGAACTGCTGGACGAACCCGCGCTGCCGTTGGCGCCACCCAGATTGACGATGACCGCCGGGCCGTAGGAGTTGGACGCGTTCGTATCCTGGCGCTGGTTGTGGAAACTGCTTTGCAATGCCGCGAAGGCCTGCTGAGCGCCGGCGAGATCGCCCGATTGCAAGGCCTGACCGATGGCGGCGAACGCCTGCTCGCGCTGGTTGTTGCTGAATGGATCTGCGTTGGCGAAAGGACCGCTCTGGCCCAAGGTTTGCAGCGCGTTAAAAGCTTGCTGAGCCCCGGCCAAGTCACCAGACTTCAGAGCCTGGCCCAGTTCTTTCAGGTCGGCCTGGCGCTGCTGGTAAAAGCTTTGCAGTTGCTGGTAGAGGGAATTGCTGGATACGGCTGCAGTCGACATGAGTTTCTCCTAAGGATGGCGGCATCGGGCAAGGAATGTAGGCCGGGAATTCTGGCCCAACTTCTTTGGCGTCAGGGAACATGATCGGCAAGTGCGGCGTAGACTTTAGGACGAGCCGAGGATTTTTTCGTGGTGGCTGGATCTGCTACGACTGGAAGCGGGAGTGCATGCAGGCCAACAAGGAAGCGAGCCAAACGCGCGATGATCGCGCAGCTCGCCCAGATTCCTCACTGCGCAAAAAACGCTTGTCCGAAATGACAACCGCAAGCACTACGACCTGGCGGGTGCGGCGGGATTGGTTACCACTGCGGGGTCAGCCAGGGCAAGCGTGAGGCCGGGACTGGAGCGACCAGGGTCCGATCCGAGCGCACGGATGTCCGCGCAGTTCTTCAGAATCCAATCCGCGGCCGCGTCGCGTAGCGCCGCGAGTGGCGCGGTCGTCGTCAGGGCAATCACTCTGGCGCGGGCCGACTTCCCGGCACGAATTCCGGCAGGCGCGTCTTCTACCACCACACATTGGGCCGCAGAAAAACCGAGAAGCGACGCTCCCTTCAGATAAGGCTCTGGATGAGGTTTTCCGTTCGTGATGTCGGTGGATGTAACCATGCGTGGCGGAAGCGGTAACCCCGCGGCCTGGATGCGGATTTCGGCCAAACGGCGAGTGCACGAAGTAACGATGGTCCAGCGATCCGGGGGAAGGCTGGCGAGCAGATTGACCGCACCCGGCAAGGGGACGACTCCGTCGAGGTCTTCGATTTCACGACGCTCGACTTCGCGATTCTCGGCCGCGTGGTCGGCGTTCGGCAAGTATTCGCGCACTGTGGTGAGGCTGGGGCGGCCGTGGGCGTGGGCCACGACTTCTTCGGGATCGAATCCGTGCTCGAGAGCCCAACGGCGCCAGACGCGGGCAACGGCGGGAGTGGAGTCGATGAGGACTCCATCGAGATCGAACAGCAGGGCGCTACATTGGATTTGGTTCATGCTTTGGGGAATTCGGGCTCTCCGTCGAAGTTTTCGTGATAGAGGTCACCCGGAACAGTAACCGGGATCACTTCATTTTCTGGCTGCCTGCAATATCCTAATTGAAACGTGTTCCCCCACGAGCAGGTTATGCTGTCGAAGTGTGCCAATCCCGCCTGTTCCGCGACCTTCCAGTATCTCCATCAAGGAAAGATTTTTCATCTCTGCCCCAGCCCTGCCGTAGAAATGGCGGCGGCGGCAGAAGGACTGTTCCTGGTGGAGCGCTTCTGGCTGTGCGACGACTGCGCAAAAGAAATGACCGTGATCTGGGACGGAGCGCGAGCCAAAATTGTCCGCCTGCCCCCGAAGCCAACCCCAGCCAGCAAGACGCTTTCGCCAAGTTGCGGAAACGCGTCCATTCGAGAAGCGTCAACCCGGGACACACCGAGCCGGGAAACCCCATTACAAACGAAACCGCACCCCGCGCGACTGCGGGCCGCCTTCGCTGGCCGAAGATCCCGCTGATTCAGATTGATCTCGGGCACTAAGCGTGAGGAAAAAATCTCGGTGGCGCGGGCCAACCGCCTTCACGACTGGACGATCTTCTCCAGGGCAAGACGGTTGCGGATGGTCAGGGTCGATCCCTTCAACTGCAGCAGTTGCTTTTTCTTGAAGTCGGAAAACAGCCGGCTTACGGTTTCGCGGGTGGTTCCGATGATTTCCGCAATCTCCTCGTGAGTCAGCGTCATTTTGACCGGCGCCGATCCGTCATTCTGCGTGGTCTTGGTCGACCAGGAAAGCAGAAGCTTGGCAAATTTTTCCGAGGGCGATGAGGTCAAGCCCAGGGTGCGAATTTCTTCATAGGCGGTGTAGTAGTTGCGGCTGAGTTGCTCGGCCACGCGCAGGGCCACTTCGCCGTGATCCTTCAAAAACTGCAGCAGCGATTCGCGGGGAATAAAATTGGCCTGGCCCGGAGCCATCATTTCGGCGGTGACTTCATAGGGCCGGTTAGAAACCACGGCGTTCAGGCCCAGCACATCTCCCGACTCGGAGAGTTTCGTGATGATGGTTTTACCTTCGCGCGACGAAGTGGAAAGCTTGGCCTTGCCCGCGCACAGCACGAAAACTCCGCGCGGCTGTTGCCCTTCAATGAACAGCATCGCGCCCTTGGGATAGACCGCGGTGGATTTAATGTCGTTCAGGCGTTGAGCAGCCTGGAGAGAAAGATTACAAAATAAGTGCTCTTCCCTCACCGAGCAGGTCAGGCAGTTATCAAGAATATTGAGGCCATAAGGGGCGCGCATGCACCCTCCAATGATTCGATTGTAGGCAGCCGATTTCGGCGAGGCTGTGATTCAGATCACAGGGTCTGGTGACGCGAAGCATGGAAACACAGCCGGGGACTGATGAACCATGTCAGGATGGGAGTTTTTTAGTCAGAAACGGAGCCGATTAGCATGCCGGGCTCCAGAAAAATGCAGGTGTGAAGAAAATCTGTGAAAAGATGATGCCAGAAAAGATGGCGCAAGAAGTGAGAGGCCAGGCGTGACCCAGGCGGCCAGTGAGTTCACGAGCGGGCAGGCGGCGGATGCCGAAACCGGCATGGCCGCGCATACCGGGCTCGATGCGCTGTTTCATCCCCGTTCCGTGGCCGTCATTGGAGCGACCGAACGCAGTGGCACGGTGGGCCGCAGCGTGCTCGCGAACTTACAGGAAGCGCGCGGGCGAATCAAAATTTATGCGGTGAATCCCAGCCACAACGAAGTTCTGGGGATTAAGACCCAACCGCATATCGGCGACATCCCCGGCGGAGTCGACCTGGCGATGGTGGTGACGCCGGCGCCGAGCGTGCCGCAAATCATCGGAGAATGCGTGGACGCGGGGGTGCGGTCCGCCGTCGTCATCTCCGCCGGATTCCGCGAGCAGGGGCGCGAGGGCGCGGCCCTGGAAGAAGAAATTCAGAAACATCTGCGGCGCAGTTCTTCTCACGGACCCCAGCACGGACCCAAGCCTGGGCCCCAGCCTGGGCCTCAGCATGGGCCTCTGCGCATGCTCGGGCCCAACTGCATGGGCTTCATGAATCCGTCGATGGGCTTGAACGCCACGTTTGCTCACTCCTTGCCGCAGGCCGGCAGTGTCGCATTTTTGAGCCAGAGCGGAGCTTTGCAAACGGCGATCCTCGACTGGAGCCGGCGCGAGCATGTGGGGTTCAGCGCCATCGTTTCCACCGGATCCATGCTCGACGTGGGCTGGGGCGACCTGATCTATCACTTCGGCGACGACCCGCACACGAAGAGCATTCTTCTCTACATGGAATCGGTGGGGGACGCGCGATCGTTCGTTTCCGCGGCGCGCGAAATCGCACTGACCAAGCCGATCATCGTCATCAAAGGCGGACGGTCGGACGCAGCATCGCGGGCCGCGGCTTCGCACACCGGCGCGCTCATCGGAAGCGATGAAGTGCTGGACGCGGCCTTTCGCCGCTGCGGCGTATTGCGCGTGCAGAATATCGCCGACCTGTTCTATATGGCGGAGACGCTGAGCAAGCAGCCGCGCCCGCGCGGTCCGCGGCTCACGATTGTGACCAATGCTGGCGGTCCCGGAGTGCTGGCCACCGACGCGCTGCTGGCCACCGGCGGAGAGTTGACGGTGTTGTCTCCGGAATCTCTGAGCGAAATGGATGGATTCCTTTCGCCGCACTGGAGCCACGGCAATCCGGTCGACGTGCTGGCGGACGCCGACGCCGAGCGATTCGTCAAAGCCGCCGAAGTCGCCGCCAACGACCCGCGCGGCGACGGCTTGCTGGCCATCATCGCGCCCCAGGGACTCGCCGATCCCACACAAGTTGCCGAGCGCATGAAACCCCTGGCGCACAGTTCCGGCAAGCCGGTGCTGGCAAGCTGGATGGGAGCCGATGGAGTAGCCGAAGGCACCTCCATTCTCAATGCCGCGGGCATTCCAACTTTTTCCTACGCCGACACCGCCGCCCGCGCCTTCACCTATATGTGGCGCTACACCTATAACCTGCGCGGCCTGTACGAGACCCCGACTCTCACCGAAGGGCCGGAGTTGCATGCGGATGCTCGCACCCAGGTGAGTGCAGCGTTGCGGGAATTTCGCAGCCAGGGGCGGACGCTGCTCAACGAATTTGAAGCGAAAAATATTCTTGCGAGTTACGGGATTCCCGTGGTCGAGACCCGCCTCGCGAAAAGCGAAGACGAAGCCGCGGCGCTGGCGCTGGAGATTGGTTATCCGGTGGTGCTGAAGCTTTCGTCGAGCAGCATCGCGCACAAGACCGACGTAGACGGCGTGCGCCTGGATTTGCGAAATGAAGAGCAAGTCCGGGAGGCCTACCGGTCGATCAAGAATTCTGTGACCGAAAAAGCCGGAGCTGGACATTTTGCCGGCGTGACGGTGCAACCACTGACACAACCGATGGTCCGCCGCGATGGCTCTGAACTGATTCTGGGCAGCAGTGTGGATCTTCAGTTTGGCCCAGTGATCTTGTTCGGCTCGGGTGGGGTGCTGGTCGACGTGTATCGCGATCGCGCCCTGGCCCTGCCTCCGTTGAACTCGACCCTGGCGCAGCGCCTGATGGAACAGACCCGGATCTTCGCCGCTTTAAAAGGAGTGCGCGGGCGCAAACCGGTGAATCTGGCCGCGCTGGAAGCCGTGCTGGTGCGCTTCAGCCAGCTGGTGGTGGAGCAGCCGTGGATCAAGGAGATTGACATCAATCCACTGCTGGCCACGCCGGAGCGAATCCTGGCGCTCGACGCGCGCATGGTTTTGCATGACTCGGCGCAGAGCGCCGACCGGTTGCCTCATCCCGCGATACGGCCGTATCCCTCGCAATACGTCAGGGAGTGGCGCTTGAAAGACGGCACCGAGGTCACCATCCGGCCCATCCGCCCCGAGGACGAGCCGCTCATGGTGCAGTTTCACGCCACGCTTTCCGAACGCAGCGTCTACCTGCGTTATTTCTGTTCCCTGAGCCTCAGCACGCGAGTGGAGCACGAACGGCTGGTCCGCATTTGTTTCGGCAACTACGACCGGGCATTTGCCCTGGTCGCCGACCGCACAAATAAAGAAACCGGGCAACACGAAATTCTCGGCGTGGGGCGGCTCAGCGGAAACAGCAATCGCACTGAGGCCGAGGCGGCCGTACTGGTTTCGGATCGCTGGCACGGAAAGGGCCTGGGCACGGAGTTGCTGAGCCAGGTGGTGCAAGTGGCACGCGCCGAAGGATTTGTGCGCGCTTACGGAGAGATCCTGCGCGATAACCTGGCGACGCAGGCCATCTTCAGAAAAGTGGGATTCCGGCTGCGCCCGATGGACGACCCGTCTTCCGTGGATGCGTCACTGGCGTTGTGACGGAGCGAGACTAAACGAAGAGTGAATCTTTAGGTGGTGACCGTCTTCGCAATCTCGAGTTGAGGCTCGAATCTCAAGGGCGTACCGATCGCCCGCGACACCAGACACAAGTTCTGCGCTCTCTTCAGGAGCTCGAGTGCGCGGTCGCGCTCCTCGGCGGAAGCGATTTTGAGATTCGGGCGGATCACAATTTCCGTGAAACTATAACCCGGATCGGCTTTGCGCACCGTGCCGCTGGCTTCCACCTGCAAGTCCGTAAAATCGAATTTCGCCGCGCCGGCGAGCGTGCGCAAGGTTGTGGTGTAGCAACCGGCCACGGCCGCGAGCAGAAGCTCTTCGGGAGTCCACCTGCCTTCGAGCCCGCCAAACTCCGCGGGCGCCGTGAAGTGAATCGCGTTGGGCGCGGAATCGGATTTGGCCAGGCCAGTGCGGCCGGCAGTCCACCACGCGGCGACTCGATAGGCGTGATCTTCATTGTTACTATTACTATTATTCGGACCTATATTTGTACCCATGGCGATCGGAATCCCCCCTGTTAATTTGGTTCTCACGGCGCCGCTCGCAATGCGATGCCTTACCTGCCCGGATCATGACCTGCGGATCAGGGGCGAGGCACTCTCGCCGGCGGTAACGCTCACGCGACTTCCTGCTTGGCCGTAATGCCGCGCTCCCGCTCGATTCTCTGAATCTGTTCGCGCAGCCAGCGGCCCAGCGCTTCTTCCATTTCCACCTGCGTTCCGGTGCGGTAGAGATCGTCCACGGTCTGGCCGTTGGGGTTGATGGGGATGAACCGGCAAGGCACCGACTCCGCTTTACGCGCCTCGGGAACGAAGGCCATGAGCAGGCACTGGTCGCAGGGATGGGGATGGCCGGCATGACTGAAATTGGGGCAGATCGGCGAATCCTCAAAAATGGCGGGCGGCCGCCATGGGGTGCGAGGAGAACGCCCGTAGCCTCCGTCTTGCAAAAAGCTCAGTTCGAACCGGAGGACTTCCAAAATGTCACGCTTGTCTTGAGCCCGATTATCTGGAGCCCGATTATCTTGAGCCATGAGATGCAACCTCGATTGATCGTCAGAATGACATAGCAGGCGGGGAAACTCCGTGCATTCGATCACGAGAACTTGTGATTGCGGTCACACGAAGTTTCCGCCGGGTCCCGGCCATCCCGGCGATTTGCAGGCATTCTGGGAGAATTCTGAAATGACCGGTGTGTTGAGAGTCACAACGAGATGTGACTCGGATCACGTCGGAGGCACGACGCCAACCTGGCGTCAGGATAGACGCGACCGCAACGGCGAGCTAGTTCCTGGCGTATTTTGGACCAGCGCCGGAAGACGGCGGATCGGAGACGGCACGAATATAAGAGATCAGCGCCTGAATGTCCGACTTGCTCAAGGTGTTGCCCCACGCGGGCATCAGCGCAGATTTGCCCAGCGCCGGACCGCCGTGGCTGATGATGGCAGCAAGATCGGCGTCGCTGATCTTGTTGAGCGTGTCGCCTTCGGTAAATGGATGCGGTTTCACTTCCAGGTTGTCGAAGTTCGAAACACGCTCCACCGTGGACTCAGGATTGTGGCAGCGCTCGCAGTACTGATTGTTGAGCTGACGCCCCAGAGTCTGCTGGTGACCGAGCGCAATTTCTTCGAGCGCGAGGTCGACTTTCTTATGAGCTTTGTTGAGGGTCGAGGCGGTGAGTTCATAGCGGCCCGCCATGCCACCGAGAGAAACGTTGGTTGTCACTTGCCCGCTGGAATCAGTGAGAGCGGCAGCGGGGTCGAAGGCAACTCCGCTAGCGGAGGAGAACTCAACCAGCGCCCCGGCCACGGCCGTTCCCTGCTCGTCATTGACTTGGACAACGACCGGCTGAGGTAGCAATCCGCCAGTCTGCGCCATCTGCTTTCCGCCGCTGGATTCGACCACGGCAGCGCCAAATGCCGTGGGCGTCGGCGCAGGCGAGGAAGCGGTTTTGCGCGAACACGATGAGGTCAACGCGGTTGTCAGCAAAACGCTGGCGAAGGCAGCGGTTGCGCGCGAGCAGCCAGTCATTTCTTTGCCCCCTCCAGCCCAGGTGCCCCATGTCTCGCGTCCTCTGCGAGAAGTGAGATTTTGTCGGGTGCCCCATGTCTCGCCGCCTTTGCGAGACGTGGGGATTTTCCCCCACCTTTCTCCGAGATAAGAAACGCCGTAAGCGCGCGGGCATCTTCGTCGCTCATGGCGCGATTCGGTTCGATGGTGCCGGGACGCAACGCCTGCGGATTCTTCATCCACTGAAAAATCCACGCGGCCGTCAAGCGGGAACCAACCTGCGTCAGAGTCGGCCCGATATAGCCCTTGTCGGTTTTGGTGTCGACAATATGGCAGCCCTGGCAGGAATATTTGCCATAAAAAAGTTGCCTTCCGAGTTCGATCTCGCCCTGCGAGTAGCCGCTCAGAGGCATGGAGTCGCGGTCGACGGTGGGATTTTGGTACACCGTCATAATGTAGTCGGTGAGTTCGTTGACTTCGCCATCGGTGAGATTGAAGCGCGGCATGCGGCGAATCAGCGATGGCCGCAATGTGTTCGGGTTTTTCAAAAACTCGACCAGCCAGGGCCGCTGCACCGAACTGCCTTCCCAGCTGAGGTCGGGAGCCATGTCGCCGCCGCGGCCGTTGATGCGATGGCAACTGAAGCAGGCCAGGTCGTTGATCAGTTTCGCGGCGTGGCCGGCGGGCTGGTAGTCCGACTCGGGCGTGGCTGCGACCGCCAGCGACGGCGGCAAAGTATGCGAGCGATCGTTTAACGCCAGCAACGCCGTGGCCAGCGCATCCACTTGCGAGGGCGTGAAAGTGTACTGCGGCATCTTCAGGTTCTGCCCGAACGAACGCGGCTGCTTGATCTTGGTGGCAATGTAGTCGGGCAGGGTATGCTGCATCCCCGGCAGAAAAACCAGTTGCGCGATGGGCTTGCTCCCGATGCGGCTGAGTTCGGGCGCAAAGTGATCCGGCTTCTTGATGCCCTCGATTTCATGACACGAAGCGCAGCCGTAGTCCGAAACCAGTTGCTTGCCGTGCTTGACCTGCTCCGGCGTCGCGGCTTCGAGGTGGACGTTGGCCAGCAGATCGGAATCCGTTTTCGCGGACAAGAATCCAGACAGCGTCGCGACCTGCGCATCGGTGAAGCGGTAATGCGGCATGGCAGTTTCCGCGTCGTAGGCACGCGGGTTGCGCAGCCAGGCTTGCAGCCACTCCGGCTTCACTTTGTTGCCCACGCGCGTCAACTCCGGGCCGATATCTCCGCCCACCATATTCCCGGCTGCATTCTGCACCGCGTGGCAGGACGCGCAGAAAGACTCTCCATACAAACTGGCCCCGGCCGCGGGATCGGAAGCGGGCTTGGCTGACAAGGTAACTGTGTCTCCCGCCAGCGGAGCGCTGTTGGCCATCAGGAATGCCGACATGTCGCGAGCATCGTCATCGCTCAACTCGAAATTCGGCATGGTGGAGGTCGAAGCGTAGGCTTGCGGATTCTTCAGCCAGGCATACACCCACTCCCGCGTCGTCTTGTCGGCGATGTGGGAGAGTGAAGGCGGATCGTCCGCCGGCTTCATCGTGCCGCCATCGGGCAATTTCACGGTGTGGCAGTGGACGCAGCCGTAGCGCGAAAGCAGATGACGTCCCAGATTCAGCTGCGGCGTCCCAGGCACGGTTCCTCGATGGCACTGGCCGCACGACGACTCGATATATTTCGCCGGCAGAATCGGTTCCTCCCAGGCCAGCGTGCTGTTGTGCGCCTCCGCCACGGTTGTGGCCGCGCCCTGTCCGCGATGGCAAATGGTGCAGCCGAACTGGTCGAGCTTGTGCGGGATGGCGGGATGTTCGCGAAAGGGTTGGGTCGCGACGTCGGCGAGGCTGGCTTCTTTCAGTCCAACGTGGCAACTGGTGCAGCGGTCGACCACGCCGAGTTCGGGCAGCCAGATCTGCTCGATGCCGCCCTTCAAATGTTTCCTCAGCGTGACCGCATCGCCGCGGTTGCCGGCCATCTTCAAATAGGCGTGCTGGTAGTGTCGCCACTCGCTGAAAAAATTCTTCGCCGGGGCGATCGCCAGCGAGACCAGAAACACCACGCTGACCACGCCGAACGCGCGCACGCTGTCCCCGAATAATTTCTGCCAGAGCGAGCTGAGTTTCTCTTTCATGAATGTTGCCACGAATGCCGCGCCTTTGCGCCCATCGCTGGGAACACCGTCAGTAACGTTGTAACCGCCAAACTAACCCTGCCAGGGCAAAACCCAGGCCCATCCCGGACCACGGAAAAATGTGCCGATGGCAGTCAGCACCACCAGTTCGAACAGGAACCAGGTCATCACCCAGTAAGAAAGCGGCCGCGCCGCCAGATATCGCCGGAAGGCCGAGGGCGATTGCGGCGAACTCTGCGCCGCCAGCAGCATCAGCCCGGCCATAATCAGCGTCGGAACCAGCGCCGCATACACCTCGCGCCACAGCAGCAGCAGCGACAGCAGGCTCGCCACCACATAAAAAATGCGCAGGCGCGGTTGCCGGTTCTTCAGGAAAAGTCCGCCCGCCTCAATATTCACTTTGAAATACGGAATCACGATCAGCGCCATCACCACCAGCCCCGGGGCCAGCACGCCCGCCACCACCGGCGGAAAGTAATGCAGCATTTCCTGCAGCCCCAGGAAATACCACGGCGCTTTGGCCGGGTTCGGGGTGTGCGAAGGATCGGCCAGGCCTTCCAGCGGGGCATTGAAGATCAGCGAGATCCATACCAGCACGACGGCGAGCGTCATGATGGCCACGGCCGCGCGAAACAGAACTTCCGGAAAAGTTTGCACCTGATCTTCGGTTTCCGCTTTCACCTGCGCCGAAGTTCGGCGCGTGATGAAAACGATGCGCCGCGGAGATTTCTTCGCGTTCGAATCCACGCCGGCCGTGAAGTCTTTCGAATCCGCCATGACTATTCCGCCTCCTTCGCGCCGGCAGATTTCATCTGAGGGGTACCCCACGTCTCGCCGCCTTTGCGAGACCCGGGAATTTGGACGTCCGCAGCTTGCGCCCGTACGATCGCCGGTTCGCTCGAGTGGGAGTAGAGCCCGCCGTCTTTGCGGATCCGCCAGAAATGCACGGCCACAAAAAACATCGCGGTCAGTGGCAGAATCATGCAATGCAGCACATAGAAACGCAGCAGCGCGTTGGCGTTGACCGTATTCCCGCCCAGCAGCATGAAATGAATCTTGCCGCCCATGACCGGAACCGCCGACGCGATGTTCGATCCCACCGTGATCGCCCAGTAAGCTAACTGGTCCCAGGGCAGCAGGTAACCGGTGTAACTGAGCAGCAGCGTGATCAGCAGAAGGATGACGCCAATCACCCAGTTGAATTCCCGCGGCGCGCGATACGCCCCGCGGTAGAACACTTTGAACATGTGCGCAAACACCAGAAACACCATGGCATGCGCCGACCAGCGATGCAGGCTGCGCAAAAACATTCCCGACGAAACCACGAACTGCAAGTCTTTGGTGTCGGCATAAGCCTGCGGCACCGACGGATGGTAATAAAGCATCAGCGGAATTCCGGTGCCCACCAGAATCAGAAATGTGCCCAGGGTCAGCGTGCCCAGATACCAGGTCGCGCTGAAGCTCAGCATGCGCGTGCGCACCTTGGTCGAGAACAGGTGCAGGAACACGTTCTGCTGAATGGCCAGCGCCCGCTTCAGCGTGCTCGACCCGGTGCCGCTGCGAAAAATCGAGCGCCACACCCGCGTGCCCCGTAAGTCGTCGAAATATTGGTCGATTGTTTTGGCCATTTGCCGGTTCTCTCTAGTTAGACCCTCACGTAGGACTCCGCTTGCAGAGGCCGCACGTCGGTGGAGCGGTCCACCAGCAAGTCTCCATCGTCGTTGAGCCAGATGCGCTTCCAGGGCAGCGGCTTCGGCGCCGGGCCTGCGACCACCGTTCCGGCGCTTTTCGTGGCATCCCAAACGGCAAATTGGCTGCCGTGGCAAGGGCAGGCGATCCGGTCCAGTTCCTGCTTCCAGGCGGTAAGGCAGCCCAGATGTGTGCAAACCGCGCTCAGCGAAAAATAACCTTCCTGCGAATGAATGATGTAGATGCCCGAATTCACATCGAGCGTGACGCTGTGCAGCGGATATTGGTCGGGCTTGCCCGCGTTCACCACCGGCGAAGGTTCGTACAAAACATTCGGCTCAAGAAATTGATACGCAAAGGCAGCCGTGCCCGCGGCCGCGATGCTGAGCGATCCCAGGCCCAGCTTGGCAAAAAACTGGCGACGGTTGACCGCATCGTCGGGATTTGCAGGTTTGGTTTCGTCCGCCATAAGTGCCTCTTGCCTATTTCAACTCCTCTGCGGGTGCCCCCATGTCTCGCCGCTTTTGCGAGACGTGGGGATTTTTTTCCTACTTCGGCAACCCCGCTCCAATCGCCGCCACCGAAATTAATCCCGTCGGCTCGGCGGGAATAAAGTTGTAAGACTCCATCGTGATCGTGCCTACCGGACAGCGCATGGCGCAAAGCCCGCAGCGGATGCACCGGGTCTCATCTTTCAACATGGCGGCGCCAGTGACAATCCCCAGCTCGTCAGCGGCCACTTCGTCGAACTCTACGCCAAAACATTCCTGATTGTCGCGGATGTGCTTCACCGTCTCCGGTTCGAACGCGATGCGGTTGAGCGAAACCAGCTCCAGGCATTTTTCCGGGCAAACATCCACGCATCCTCCGCACAGGATGCACATGCTGCCATCTTCCGGCGTGCCTTCAAAAATCGTGTTCACCCAGCAGTGCAGGCAGCGCTGCGCTTCGGCGATCGCCTCCGGCGCGTCGTAGCCCACTTCCACTTCCGTCACGCCGGTGCGGCGTTCGAGCGGCAGCATGGGCACCGCCTGGCGAGTGATGTCGAGATAATCCAGAGGCATGGCGTAGCGCTTCAGCACTTCCACTTCGATGATGGGTTCGGGATGCTTTTGCCCGCGCAGATATTCGTCAATGCCGACTGAAGCGCGCTTGCCGTCACCAACACTGTCAATGATCAGGCGTGGCCCAAACACGCAATCGCCGCCAGCAAAAATGCCGGGCGCGGAAGTCATCAGCGTTTGCGGATTCACCGCAATCAATCCGCGCGGAGAAAGTTCAACCTTATCTTCAGGAGTCAAGAAGTCCAGCCGCGGCGCCTGCCCGATCGCCATGATGATGGTGTCGCATTCGATCTGGGTTTCGCTGCCCTCAAAGAAAGCAGGATTGAAACGTTTGTTCTGATCGAACACCCATTTCGTTTTGAGAGTTTCGAGCGCGGAAACCTTGCCGTCTTTCCCGATGATGCGTTTTGGCCCGAGGCCGGGATGCATGATGATGCCTTCCTCTTCAGCCTCGACAATTTCTTCCAGCGCCGCCGGCATCTGGTCGCGCGGTTCCAGGCAGACCAGGTTCACTTCCTGCGCGCCCATGCGCAAGGCCGAGAGCGAAATGTCCATCATCTCCTTGGTGGCGACCGCCGTGACATTTTCGTCAGAAGGTTCGAGATCTTCAATTCCCGCCGCATGCTGCTTCACCACTTCGCGCGCCGCCGAACGGGCCACGTCCATGGCCACGTTCCCGCCGCCGATCACGATTACTTTTTTGCCGATGGTGAACTTATAGCCGAGGTTCACGTTGAGCAGAAAGTCGATGCCCTTGTGCACGCCATCAAGGTCGACTCCCGGAATGCTGAGATCGCGGCTGCGGTGCGCTCCCACCGCGATCAGCACCGCGTCGAATCCCTGTTGGCGCAGGTCGGAAATCTTGAAATCGCGTCCGGCCGCATGATTCAGCTTGAGCGTGATGTCGCCAGTCTCCAGAATCTCGCGCACCTGCGCCTCGACCACGTCGCGCGGCAACCGGTACTCGGGAATCCCCAGATACAGCATGCCGCCGGCCACCGGCGCGGCCTCGAAAATCGTCACCGCGTATCCCATCAAGGCCAGATCGTGCGCGGCCGAAAGGCCCACCGGCCCGCCGCCAACGATCGCAACTTTGAATGGCAACTTCTTCTGCGCTCGCCCTTCGTTCACCGCAATGGGATGTTTCGACTCCGGCCCAAACTGCTCGGTCAGAAACCGCTTCAGCGCGCGAATGGAAATCGGCTTGTCAATCTCGCCGCGGCGGCACGCCGTCTCGCAGGGATGCGCGCATACCCGCCCACAAATGCTGGCCAGAGGATTCGGATCGCGCGCAATGCGGTAGGCCTCTTCAAACCGCCCCTCCGCGATCAGGCCGACATAGCGTCCGGCGTTGGTGTGCGCCGGGCAAGCCATCATGCAGGGAAAGTTCGTGTTCAACCAGTCCCCGTCGACCTTCTTGTTTTTGAATCGCTTCAGCATGGAGAACTCTTTATTCTTGCGGTGCTGGAACGTCAACTGACCTTCTGACGAACCGGTCTTCTGAGTAACTGGCGCGGCAAAAATTCCCGGGGCCTGGTTTGCGAACTGGAACTACGGCGACAAGGAAAAACACGGGGAGCGTAAACCAGCGTCAACCATGGTGTTCACTGCTCCCCGCGCGTTTATCGAAATCCTACTTGCTAACGGTGAAGTCGGCTTTGCCGCCGCCCGCCACGGTCACCGGCTTCGACTGATTCTTCGCACCCTCATGCCACACCGTCAAGGTGTAACTGCCGTCTGGAACGTCTTTAATCTTGTAATTGCCGCTGTCGTCGGTTTCGGCAAAATACGGAGTCGGGCTGACGATGATGTAACCCGACATGTCCGGATGCACGTTGCAGAACAACGGCACCACCCCCGGTTTATCGAACGTGAAAGGGCGCTTCTCCCCTTTGGGCCAGGTTCCAAGATTGTGTCCGGCTTTCTTATCGCCACCAACTCCCGTCCAGAAGACATTGTGCGCGACCGTGTCGCTATTGAGAAACTCAACGGTTGTGCCCTGTTGCACTGCGATAATGTGGGGCGCGAACAGGAGTCCCTTTTGATCTACCACCGGATGCTCTTTGGGAGCGGGAAAGGTTTTACCCGCGATGGCGTCGACGTAAACCACCGAGGGTCCCTTCATTCCGGTCACTTTGCCTTCGATATCGCCCGCCCACGCCGCGCTGCACGCTGCAACTGCGATCACCGCTACAACGATTGCCTTGGTTACCTTCATACCATCATCTCCTTTGGGATCGTGAGGAACCGTGCCACCCCTGTGTTCAGAAAAGGAACTTAATGTCTAAGTAAATTGTGTTGTTTGCGCTCGCATTGCGGCCCGGAGCTGGAACGTCATAGTTGGTCGACCCGCCATTGAAACGCGTGTATCCGGTATACTGCGCCGCCATCCAGATGTTCTGCCACGGCCAGAAAGAAACGTTGGCGATGTATCCCGCTCCTCTCGGATCTCCGTTGGCGCTGCCTGTGACCGGAGCTGAGGCAAACAGCGTCGTATCCACTGTACCCGTCGTGTCAAACCAGCCGAATGTCCCGGTATAGCGATTGCCAAGGTGATATTCGGCGTTGGTGAGCACCGTGTTCAGATGGTGCGGACCCTGGCCCACCGCCTTTAAATTGATGAGACTGGCCAGCAAGTCATTGTTCTCGCGGATATAGGTAGCCCGGAAAGAGAGCATGTCCTTGCGAAACATGGTCCGATCGATCTGGGTATCTACCGCCCAGTCCGTGTACGAATCCTCCAGGCCGGTGATGTTCTGCGGCGTGGACCTCAGATGGATTCCATACGTACCAACCTCGTACTGGGTCTTGGCCGTCAGCTCCTGCCAGGCCAGCCGCCAGTAAGGCGCGAGTCCACGAATATTGATCCCAGCAGGACTTCCGCCAGCACCAATTCCTGGGTTCGGCTGAGGACCGCCGATGTGTTCTGACCGGTATGCGGCCACGTCCAGGTAGAGATGGTCGTTCCACATGCCAAACGCGCCGATGCCCGCTACATCCTGCGCCAGATGGCCTTGAATGATGGGCGCAGCCGCTGGTACGGGCGCCCAGTCACTCGCAACCCACGGATACCCCCATGCCGGAGTGCTGTTCCAAAGATCTTCGACCGTGGGGTTGTTGTTCAGGTTGAGGCCGTAGACCAGTTCCTTGCCCCCAAGTTTGGTTTTGTTGGCATAGCGGATGTCCGTATTGTCGCTGGTGAAGTGGTCTTTCTGCCCGCTGTAAGTTGTTTGCATGAAGCTTCCGATATGGCTGGTCCACGCGCCGGCGAGAAACAGTGAAATGTCCTGGGGCAATTCGAAACTGCCATTCTGCGTTGCCGGAATGGGCGACTTGGTCGAAGTGAAGGACACGTCCAGCATTACCGAAAGAGGTAGCGAAGCCAGAATGTCGAGCGGAGCCGTCCTCTTGTTCCCATCGGCCTTCACCGTTTTTGTGTCATCCCCCCGGTCCACGTAGCCGGTCAGCTTGAACCTGCGTCCGGCGGGGTTCAGTTCCGGCGGACTGTAGTGGCAGCCGCTACAGGCCAGGCCCGTCTGCCGCGCATAGCTCGGTACGGCCTGTACCTTCGGCGGATTCAGTGCCGCCAGGTACAGCAAAGCCATAATAGGACCTGCCACCGACAAAAAGACCGCCACTTTTTTCATCCCAACACCTGGGCGGGTCGTGCTTCTGGGGGATCGCATCGAACTGCCTCCTAATCTATGAGTTCCAGCGATTTGAACCTTCTAATCCTGGCTCCAAGATGGGGCCGATTCTAGCCAACAACCAGAAGGCATTACCGGGTAAGGAATCACACTTGATTGTGATTGCAATCACAATTCCGTGAGCATAGGACAAAGTGAACACCAAGGGCCGTTCCGCCCGGAAAATTTTAGAGGACGAATTCCTTTTTGGGAAAAAAGATTTCGCAGGAACGCGTCGATGGCCGCTTTGCCACTGACTTTTCCAACCGTGAAGAACGATAATTCCTAGCGAGGTTGATGAGCGCAGCAGGGCTCTTCGGCCAGAGGGTCGCCGGTCAGGGCGTAGGCACGGGCGCGGGAACCACCGCAAACCGTGCGCGCCGGGCAGCGTCCGCATTTACCTTTCAACCGGGAACTGTCGCGCAAGGAGGCAAACAACGGAGCGTCGCGATACACGCTGGACAACGGTTGCGCCATCACATTGCCCGCCGAGAGCGGCAGGAACCGGCTGGGAAAAACTTCGCCGGCGTGATTGATGAACAGGAAACTTTTACTGTCGTGCATGCCTTGCTCGAGCCAGGCCCTGTCGTCGCCGGAAAGCCCCTTGCGCGATTCGCGCGCCCGCTGCTGCAGAACGTAGCGCTGGTAGTGCTGGCCTTCCGTGGTCTTAATCCGGAACGGAACCCGCTCCGCGGCATGATGCAGTTTGGCGAAAACATTTTCATGCTCTTCCGCGCTGAGCAGTTCCGCCATCTGCTCCGGGCTGGCGGGTACCAGAAAGAAAACGCTCCATAAAACCACGTCGAAACGCGTCATCAGGTCCATCAGGGGGTCAAGATCGTGATAGCTCCAGCGCGCGATGGTGGTGTTCAACTGCAGCGGAAGCTCCGCTTCCTGGCACCATCCAATGGCGCGGAGAGTGCTGCGGTAAGAACCGGGCACGCCGCTGATCCGGTCATGCCACGCGGGAGTGGATCCATGCAGCCAGAATGCCATGCGCATCAGGCCGCACTCTTTCAGGGCGGAGATTTTTTCCGGCGTGAGCAGTGGCGTCGGGAAAACCGTCAGCGAAGTCCGCACCGAGCGCCGGCAGGCGTACTGCACAATCGGCAGCAGGTCCGGCCGCGACAGCGGATCGCCTCCCGTCAGCGCCAGCAGCGGAACGCCCAGCGCCGCCACTTGATCCACCAGATGAAAAGCCTCCGCAGTCGCCAGTTCGTTCCGGTCGGGGCGCGACCGGGCCGAGGCCCGCGGCTTCCTGGTTTGCCACGAGATGGCTTTCGTCATTTCCCACGTCACCTGCAACGGGCGGGCCTGAAAGTCGCGGGCGTTCACCAGTTGGCTGGTCCCTTCCGCGTTTCTCTGGGAAGCTACCTTCTCCGAGAAGGAAAAAGACACGTCCGGCGGTCGCAGGATAGTAGCTGCCATAGACGAAGATTCTGGCCTGCCGGAACGATTCCGGGCGGTGTAGCGCCGCACAGGCCCGGGTGACGGGAATCACAATTCGCCGCCTCCAGGACGCGTGATCTCTATCACGGGGGGAAGTGACTTGTGCCCTAGGGCGGGCACGGCGGGCATGCGAACCTGACACTTCAAGGTCAGCGCTCTGGGCGGCGGACATAGTGCAAGCCAAACGGGGAAACTCGAAAGCCTGATCAATCGCAGGCAGCGGGTGGCTGACTTTGTGGTATATGCTTCGGAAAACTTTGCAAGGAGGACCTACCCCGTGAAACATCTCTTTTCTCGACTGGGCCTTATGACGTTGCTGGCCTGCGCATTGATTGCAGTCTGCACCTCGGCAGCTCAGGCACAGGACGCAGCCGCGACCTACAAGTCGAAGTGCGCCATGTGCCATGGCCCGGACGGCAAGGGCGGCAAGATGGGAACCAAGGACTTCGCCTCCCCCGACGTGCAGAAAATGTCCGACGCGGACCTGACCGACGCCGTCACCAAAGGCAAGCCGGGCCCGCCCAAGATGCCCGCTTACGGCGACAAACTGAAGGACACCGAGATCAAGGATCTCGTGGCCTACGTCCGTACGCTGGGCAAGAAGTAAAAAATCAGGAAGCAACGAGTAAGAAAGCCGCCGCCTTCCCGCGGCGGCGATCTTCTCACGAGGGATCGGCGGTAAGCGTATGTCAAAGGGGAATACCGGGAGATTTTTTGCGCTCAAAATCGCGCTCATCCTGCTTTTATGCGCCCGAAACCTGTACGCCGCAGGCAAGCAACCTCCCAAACCTACCATCGATGACTGCCTGGCCTGCCACAGCGACGCCACACTGTCGCACGAGGTCAACGGCAAAAACGCCAGCCTCTACGTAAATCCCAAGGCTTTCAAGGATTCCATTCACGGCGGCATGTTCACCTGCGTCGACTGCCACACCGACGTCACTTCGGCCGTGCACGAAACCACTCCCAAAAAAATCACCTGCGCGCAGTGCCACGCCGACCAGCAAACCGCCTACGATCGCAGCTTCCATGCCAAAGCCGTGCAGGGCGGAAACACCCGCGCCGCCACCTGCGTCGACTGCCACGGCAGCCCGCATGAACTGCTCCCGGCCAGCGATCCGAAATCGCGCGTGCATCACAACAACATTCCCGCCACTTGCGGATCCTGCCACGGACGGACTCTGGTGATGCTTGATGGCGGCCAGGGCGCGCAGATGGTCGCCTCCTACGGGCTGAGCGTGCACGGCCACGCCGTGGCTACGGGCTCGGAAAAAGCTGCAGTCTGCACCGACTGCCACGGCACCCACGAAATTCTCGACGCCAAAGATTCGAAGTCGCCCATCTTCAAGTTCAACGTGCCCACCACCTGCGGCCAGTGCCACGAAGCGATCTCGAAAGAATTCAAGGCCAGCATTCACGGGCAGGCCATCGCCCAGGGCAATTGGCAGGCCCCAGTGTGCACCGATTGTCACGGCATTCACTCCATCAAATCGCACACCGACCCCAATTCTCCGGTCAACGCCCAGAACCTGGCGCAGGCCACCTGCGCGCGCTGCCACGAAGGCATGCGCCTGTCGCAGGAATTCGGAGTGCAAGGCCGCCGCGAAACCACCTATCTGGCCAGCTATCACGGGCTCGCATCAAAGATGGGCTCGCAGGTTGTGGCCAACTGCGCCAGCTGCCACGGCTCGCACAGCATTCTTCCGTCCAGCGATCCGCGTTCCAGCATCAACGCGGCGAATCTGGCGCACACCTGCGGCCAGTGCCATCCCGGCGTCAACGCCGAATTCGCCGCCGCCAAAGTGCACGTGGATGCCCCCCTTTCCGCCGACATGGGCAGCAAGTTGGTGCGCTGGATTCGCAAATTCTATCTGAGCATGATTTTCGTGGTCATCGGCGGCATGCTGCTGCACAACTTCATCCTGTGGCGCTGGAAAGTGCTTGATCGGCGCAAGCTGGAACACAATTTTGTGACTCGCATGGCGAGCCGCTTCCGCTGGCAGCATGCCACGCTGCTTCTGAGTTTCATAATCCTGGTGCTCACCGGTTTCGCCTTGAAGTTCCCGGACTCCTGGTTCGCCTCGATGATGTCGATGGGCGAGCACTTCCGGCGCATGCTGCATCGCGCGGCCGCGGTGGTTCTGATCGCGGTCAGCATCTATCACCTGTTCGATATCGCCTTCAGCCGCCCCGGCCGCAAGCTCGTCCGCGACCTCTTCCCGACCCTCGAAGACGCCCGCGGCGCCTGGCAGAATATTGCCTTCCATCTGGGCCTGTTGCCCGCCAAGCCCGAATTCCGCCGCTTCAACTACGCCGAGAAAGCCGAGTACTGGGCGCTGGTCTGGGGCATGTTCGTGATGGCCGGGACCGGGCTGATGCTGTGGGCCAAAGTTTCGGTAGGAAATCATCTGCCGCGCTGGTGGCTGGACGTGGCCACCGCCATTCACTTCTATGAAGCTGTGCTGGCGACGCTGGCCATCGTGGTGTGGCACTTCTACCAGGTATTCTTCGATCCTGACGTTTATCCCATGAACTGGGCGTGGTGGGACGGTAAAATGCCTCTGCACCATTATCAGGAAGAGCACGCACTCGATTCCGCGACGCTTCTGGAAGCGGCTTCAGCAGCAAAAACGCCTGAGGCTGAGGCAGCGGCTGCGCACGAAGAAAAAACGAGCGGGAAAAACGCGGCCGAAGGCGATCAGGAAATTGCAGAGGTGAAGCATGAGTGATGAAAAAGCTCCGGCGCATGCGCCGGAGCCCCGGCACCGATTGCGCATGTTGTTGCGCAATCCCATCAGCCTGGCAGGCATGGCGCTGGGGCTCGTCAGTCTGGCCAACATTTTCCTTTTCGTTCTGATCGATCAGATCGCCACCAAGCCCAGCCCCTATATCGGAATCCTGGCCTATATGGTTTCTCCCGGATTCCTCATGCTGGGGCTGGTATTGATGCTGATTGGGATTCTGCTGGAGCGGCGGAAGAAAGTCACGGACACGGCTTTTTATCCGCGGATCGATCTCAACGATCCCGCACAGCGCAGCGCGGTCATCTCCTTCACCGCGTTTTTGGTCGTGTTCGTTATGTTGAGCGCCGCCGGCAGCTATAAAGCCTACGAGTACACCGACTCGGTGCAGTTCTGCGGACAGCTTTGCCACACCGTGATGAATCCGGAATTCACCGCCTATCAGCTCTCGCCGCACGCCCGCGTGGCCTGCGTCGATTGCCACGTGGGGTCCGGAGCAACGTGGTATGTAAAGTCAAAGCTGTCGGGGGCGCGCCAAGTCTATGCCGCCACCTTCAACACTTTCCCGCGGCCTATCCCCACTCCCGTGCACAACTTGCGTCCGGCGCAGGACACCTGCGAAGGCTGCCATTGGCCGAAAAAGTTTTACGGCGGGCAGATGAAAGTGTTCACCCATTATTCGAGCGATGAGAAAAACACCGTCCGGCAGATTCGCATGCTGATCAAAACCGGCGGCGGAGATCCGGCCACGGGCGCGCCCGAGGGCATCCACTGGCACATGAACATCGCCAATAAGATCGACTACGTCGCGACCGATGAACATCGCCAGGTGATTCCCTACATCCACGTGGAAGACATGCAGGGCCGGGTCACCGAGTATTACGCCAAGGATTCCACGCTCAGCAAAGATCAGATTGCGAAGGCCGACAAGCACCACATGGATTGCGTGGACTGCCACAACCGCCCCACGCACATTTACGTTCCGCCCGACCAGGCGGTGGATCAATCGATGCTGGCCCGGCGGATCGACGTCTCGCTTCCGTTCGTCAAGCAGCAAGCGGTGACCGTGCTTACCGGGACCTACGCTACGACCGACGCGGCCGTGCAAGGCATCGCCAACGGAATCCACGGATTCTACGAGAGCAAGTATCCGGACGTGGCGAAAAGCAAGCAGCTGGAAATTCGCAACGCCGTGGAAGAAGTGCAGCAGATCTTCCGCCGCACAACATTTCCGGAAATGAAGCTGAACTGGCAGACCCATCCCAACAACCTGGGCCACTACTATTTCAACGGCTGCTTCCGCTGCCACGACGGCCAGCACGTGAGCGCCGACGGCAAAGTCGTGAGCAAAGATTGCACCCAGTGCCACACCCTGATGTCAGAAACCGAAGGCACGACGAGTCTAGCCGCGGCCGCCGCGCCGAACTTTCAGCATCCCGTCGACATTGGAGATTTGACCCAGGTGAACTGCAGCGATTGCCACACTGGGGGAACTGGACCGTAAGGCTCGGAAACAATGAACAACGCAGGTCGTAGAGACGTAGCTTGCTACGTCTCTGCCGGGAGCGGCAAGACGTTGCAAGCAACGTCTCTACGGCGTGCGTGAGTGGTAGGCCTAGGGGCAACCCCGGCAGCGACTGCACCAAGGAAAGTGCAATGGCATCCCTTGTCTCTGATTCAAAGGCGGCTAAGCTCTCGGCTGCCTGTGCAAAAATATCGCCGTAACTAATTGAATCCATTGCACTTAAATATCGAAGATAAATGCGTTTAACCGGCCGCTGGAGCGCGCCGAAATCGCTTCGTGCTGCGGGTTGGCCCGTTCCCTTCTCGCGCCGCTGCGTGGCGGAAAATCGCCGCACGGGGCATTTCCCGTCACGGGCAGAACCGCGCTCAGGCGCTCGCCTGTTTGCGTGTGTGATTCTGATCACACCCCGCTGTGAACCGGCGTCCCGACATCCACCCCTCAATCGAGCATCCTGAAGACATGGCGGGGGTTGGCGATGGACGTCGGCCGATCGCCGTGAGAATGCCCGAGCGGGGGGATGTCGATGTCGATCGCAATGAAGACGAAGAGCATGCAGCGCAAGTTCAAGACCATGGACGCCAACGAGGCGGTAGCGAACGTCGCCTACCGCGCCAGCGAAGTCATCGCCATTTATCCCATTACGCCTTCGTCCCCGATGGGCGAGTGGGCCGACCAGTGGTCCTCGGAGAACGTGCCCAACGCGTGGGGAAGCGTGCCCCATGTGGTGGAGATGCAGAGCGAAGGCGGCGCGGCGGGAGCTGTGCACGGAGCGCTGCAGACCGGATCGCTGGCTACGACGTTCACGGCGTCGCAAGGCTTGCTGCTGATGATCCCCAACATGAACAAGATTGCGGGCGAGTTGACGCCCACCGCGTTTCACGTCACGGCGCGAACGATCGCTACGCACGCGCTTTCGATTTTCGGTGACCACTCGGATGTAATGTTCTGCCGCGCCACGGGCTGGGCCATGCTCTGCTCGAATTCCGTGCAGGAGGCGATCGACCTTGCCCTGATCGCGCACGCGGCGACGCTCGAGACGCGAATTCCGTTCATGCACTTCTTCGACGGATTCCGGACATCGCATGAAGTCAACAAGATCGAGATGCTCGAAGAAGACGAGATTCGCGGCATGCTCAACATGGACCGCATCCTCGAGCACCGGCAGCGCGCACTTTCGCCGGATCATCCCGTGCTGCGGGGCACGGCGCAGAATCCTGACGTGTTCTTCCAGATTCGCGAGACGGCGAACGCCTACTACGATGCCTGCCCGCAAAAAGTGCAGGCGACGATGAACCAGTTCGCCGACGTGGTGGGCCGTTCGTATCACCTGTTCGACTACGTCGGCGCACCGGATGCGGAACACGTCATCGTGATGATGGGCTCGGGCGCGGAAGCCGCGCATGAAACCGTTGACTACCTCAACGCCCGCGGCGAGAAGCTTGGTCTGTTGAAAGTTCGGCTGTACCGGCCGTTCTGCGTGAAGTCGTTCATGGAAGCTCTGCCGGCGAGCGTGCGCAAGATATCCGTTCTCGACCGCACCAAGGAATCGGGAGCGATCGGCGAACCGCTCTTCCTCGATGTGGTCGGCGCGTTGAACGAAGGATTAAAGCTGGGCTACGGAAAGCTGAAGGCGGCTCCGGTCGTTGTCGGCGGACGATATGGTCTTTCGTCGAAAGAGTTCACGCCGGCGATGGTTAGGGCCGTGTACTACAACCTGAAGCAGGATCAGCCGAAAGATCACTTCACCATCGGCATCAACGACGACGTCACTCACACCAGCCTCAACTACGATGCCGCGTTCTCCACTGAACCTGACAACGTGGTGCGGGCCATGTTCTACGGCCTGGGCGCGGATGGAACGGTCGGCGCGAACAAGAATTCCATCAAGATCATTGGCGAGAACACCGACAACTACGCGCAGGGCTATTTTGTGTACGACTCCAAGAAGTCGGGCGCGATGACGGTGTCGCACCTGCGCTTTGGACCACAACCCATCCGGTCGAGCTATCTGGTTTCGCGGGCCAACTTCATCGCCTGCCATCAGTGGATCTTCCTCGAACGCTACGACATGCTGAGCGCGCTGGTGCCGGGCGGAGTGTTTCTGATCAACAGTCCGTTCGCGCCTGACGAAGTTTGGGCCCATCTGCCGCGCGAAGTGCAGACGCAGCTCATCACCAAGAAGGCGAAGGTCTACATGATCGACGCCTACAAAGTGGCGCGCGACACCGGCATGGGCTCGCGCATGAATACCATTTTGCAGGTTTGCTTCTTTGCCATCTCGCAGGTGCTGCCGCGCGAGGAAGCGATTGAGGCCATCCGCGAATCGATTCGCCATACTTACGGCCGCAAGGGCGAAGACGTGGTGCAGAAAAACATGCGCGCCGTGGATGAAACTTTGGCGCAATTGTTCGAAGTGAAGATTCCGGAGAGCGAGAGCAGCAAGACGGAAATGCCGGCGACGTTCCCGCTGGCGCCGAAGTTCGAGCGCGATGTGCTGGGCACGATTTATGCGGGACGCGGCGATGAGCTTCCGGTCAGCGCATTTTCTTGTGACGGAACATTTCCCACGGGCACGGCGAAATGGGAGAAACGCAACCTGGCGCTGGAGATTCCGGCATGGGATACCAAAATTTGCATTCAGTGCGGGAAATGCGCCATGGTTTGCCCGCATGCGGTGATTCGCATCAAGGTGTACGACAGCGAGGAACTTGCAAGCGCGCCCGCAACTTTTAAGTCGTGTGACGCGCGCGATAAAGAATGGCAAGGGTTGAAATACACGATTCAGGTTGCGCCGGAAGACTGCACCGGATGCGGCATCTGCGTGGATGTTTGCCCGGTGAAGAACAAGAGCGAAGTGCGGCTGAAGGCGATCAACATGGTGGCGCAGCCTCCGCTGCGCGCTCCGGAAAGCGAGAACTGGGATTTCTTTTTGAAGATTCCGGAACTCGACCGCAAAAAAATCAAGCCGGGCACGATTCGGCAACAGCAAGTGCAGGAGCCGTTGTTTGAATTTTCCGGAGCCTGCTCGGGCTGCGGGGAAACGCCTTATCTCAAGCTGGTGTCGCAGTTGTTTGGCGATCGCATGATCGTGGCCAACGCCACGGGCTGCTCTTCCATTTACGGCGGGAACCTGCCGACTACGCCCTGGGCCAAGAATGCGGCTGGGCGCGGGCCGGCGTGGTCGAATTCACTATTTGAAGACAACGCCGAGTTCGGGCTGGGCTTCCGTGTCTCCATCGATAAGCAAACCGAATTCGCCCGCGAGTTAGTGCGGCGTGTCGCGGGCACGGTGGGGGAGGAACTGGCGAACTCGATTCTGGGCGCGGTTCAAAAAGACGAGGCTGGTATTTTCGAGCAACGGCAACGCGTCGACATTTTGAAAGAGCGGCTGCAGAAAGTGAATTCCTCAGAGGCGAAGCAGTTGCTCGCGATCGCCGACATGCTGGCGAAGAAGAGCGTCTGGATCATCGGCGGAGACGGCTGGGCGTATGACATCGGGTACGGCGGTCTCGACCATGTGCTGGCCAGCGGACGCAACGTCAACGTGCTGGTGCTCGACACCGAAGTTTATTCGAACACCGGCGGACAGGCTTCCAAATCGACGCCGCGCGGCGCGGTTGCCAAGTTTGCCGCCGGCGGCAAGCCCGGTCCGAAGAAAGATCTCGGACTGATGGCCATGAGCTACGGCAACGTCTACGTGGCCAGCGTGGCCATGGGCGCAAAAGACGAGCACACGCTCAAGGCATTTCTTGAAGCTGAGGCCTATGACGGGCCGAGCATCATCATTGCTTACTCGCACTGCATCGCGCACGGCATCGACATGACGACTGCGATGACCGACCAGAAAGTTGCGGTCGATTCCGGGCAATGGCTGCTCTATCGCTACCATCCGGAACGCGCGGTGGCGGGAGAAAATCCGCTGACCCTCGATTCGCGCGCGCCTTCGCGCAAATTGCAGGATTATCTGCTGCAGCAGACGCGTTTCAAGATGCTGACTAAGACCAAGCCGGAAGACGCGGAGCGTTTGTGGAAGCAGGCGCAGCAGGATGTGACCAACCGCTACCGCATGTATGAATACATGGCCAGCCGCAAGCCGGAAGCGGCCGCGGGCCCCAAGGAAGGCCCGAAGGAAGGCGCGGAGAAGACTGCGCCGGTCCCGGAGAGGCCCGTGCCGGCTTGAACGGCGAAGTAGGCGGCTCAAGGAGGAAATTTTATGATCGATCTCAGTACCACTTATCTTGGACTGGCGCTGCGCACGCCGCTGGTGGCATCGGCTTCGCCATTGTCGCGCGATCTGGAAGGTCTGCGGCGGCTCGAGGACGCCGGGGCATCGGCGATCGTCCTCTACTCGCTTTTTGAAGAGCAGTTGAAGCAGGAAGCAGCCGACCTGGATTATCACCTGGCCGCCGGAACGGAAAGCTTTGCCGAATCGCTTACCTATTTTCCGCAGCCGGGTGAATTTCATACCGGCCCGGAAGGCTACCTGGAACACATTCGCAAGGCTAAGGCGGCGACCAGGATTCCAATCATTGCCAGCCTTAACGGATCGACACTGGGAGGCTGGACGGATTTTGCGCGGCGTATCGAAGAAGCGGGCGCGGACGCGATCGAGTGCAACATTTATTACATCCCGACTGATCCTGAGCTGCAGGCCGCGGATGTGGAAAAGACTTATATCGATATTTTGCGCGCGGTGAAAATTGCGGTGCGCATTCCGGTGGCGGTGAAGCTGAGCCCATTCTTCAGCAACATGGCGAACATGGCGAAGCGTCTCGATGAAACCGGCGCCGACGGACTGGTGCTGTTCAACCGCTTTTACCAGCCGGACATCGATCTGGAAGAACTGGAAATGCGGCCGAATGTTTTGCTGAGTACTCCGCAGGCGCTGCGCCTGCCGCTGACCTGGATTGGCATTCTTTACGGGCGCATCAAGGCGGACCTGGCCGCAACCGGCGGCGTGCACGGCGCGGACGATGCGATCAAACTGCTGATGGTAGGGGCGAACGTGACCATGCTGTGTTCCGCGCTGATGCGGAATGGGATCAACCATATCCGGCACGTGGAGCGAAGCCTGCGCGAGTGGATGGACGAGCACGAATACGAATCGGTGCGCCAGATGCAAGGCAGCATGAGCCAGATTCGGTGTCCTGATCCGGGAGCGTTCGAACGGGCGCAATATATGCGAGCAGTGAAAGGCATGCAGCACGTGCAAACGGCGGGATGGCGCTGATGGGAGCGAATGCCATCACGGGCGTGACGCGTCAAGCGGCCCGGGAGGCGAGCCTCGGAAGAGCGCGCCGCGAACTGCGGTTGGGGCTGATCCTGCCGCGGGAGCACGGAGCCTGGGGACTTCTGCTGGTTCCGCTGATTACGGGCGCGGGAGTGGGGTTTCACGCGAGTCCGCGGATCCTGCCTGCGTTATTGCTGTTGACCGCTGCGCTCGCTCTGTTCTGGTTGAGAACGCCGGTGGAGAGCCTGCTGGGAACTTCCGCTCTGCGCGCCCAGACGAGAGGCGAGCGCCGGACGGTGGCCTGTGCAATCGCGGGGTTGGCCGCGGTTGCCGCGCTGGCGCTCGGAGCACTGCTCTGGGCAGGACGGAACCGAGACCTTTGGCTGATCGGATCTGTCGCCGGAATTGCCTTTGTTGCGCAAGCTCTGCTCAAACGCAGGGGACGCAGCTTCCGCATGCTGTCTGAAATGGTCGGAACCGTCGGCCTGACTTCCGCTGCTCCGGCGGCCTACTACGTGGTGACCGGAAAGTTCGGCGCGGCAGCGTGGATGCTCTGGCTGGCCAACTTCGCGTTTGCCGGAGATCAGATTCACTACGTGCAGTTGAGGATCCACACCGCCCACGTGGAAGGACTCCGCGCCAAGTTCGCGCGCGGCTGGACTTTTGCGCTGGGCCAAGTTGCGATGGCGGCTGTGCTGGTGTGCGCCTGCCTCGGCGGAGTCATGCCCTGGGCCGCGCTCGGTGCTTTTGTTCCGATTCTTTTTCGGGGATGGTTCTACTTCTTCCAGAAGCCGGGGCCGCTGGTGATACGCCGGCTGGGATGGAACGAACTGGCGCTGGCGGTGAGTTTCTGCGCGCTCTTCATCGCCGGGTTTGCGATGGCGCGATGATCGACTCGGTTGGCAGCGATCTACATCAACGAGAGCCTTAGAAGAGCCCAATCTCCGGGCACTGGGCGCGGCAGAAGACGCCGCGGACAGCGTCTTTGCGGACGCAGGACGCGACCACTGGGGCTGAAGCCCGCACAGATTCTGGACGCTTACGCGGCGCTGAAAGCGCCGCTCTTCCACGGTACTACACACACATGCGAGAGTTTTCCCCTCAGCCGAAGCCGGGCCAGCGCTGCGCTAGGTGGCTGGTTTCGAGTTCTCCCAGGATTTTGATCGCGAGACGGCTTGGTTCCAGCGCTGGCGGAGAGCGGTGGCTTGCGATTGCGGCATCTTCGGCTCGAAGCGGCGGGCTTTGGCGGCGGTGGTGATTTCTTGCGCCGACTTCCAGAACCCCGCTCCCATGCCGGCCAGGTACGCGGCTCCGAGCGCGGTGGTTTCGGTGGCTGCGGGGCGAACCACGGGAAGGCGCAGCAGGTCGCATTGAAACTGCATGAGGCTGTCGTTGGCGGAAGCGCCGCCGTCGACCCGCAGTTCTTCGACGGGATGGCCGGCGTCGCGCTGCATGGCGTCGAGCAGATCAGCGACTTGATAGGCGATGCTCTCGAGCGCGGCGCGGGCCAGGTGTCCGGCGGTGCTGCCCCGGGTTAAGCCGAAGATGGAACCGCGGGCGTAGGAATCCCAGTGCGGCGCGCCGAGACCGACGAATGCGGGGACGAAATAGACTCCGCCGTTGTCGGGAACGGAATTCGCCAGGGCTTCGACTTCGCTTGAGCTGCGAATGATTCCCAGGCCATCGCGCAGCCACTGCACCACCGCGCCGCCGACGAAGACGCTGCCTTCGAGCGCGTATTCGGTTCGGTCGCCAATCTTCCATGCGACCGTGGTCACCAGGCGATTCGATGATGGAACCGCGCGCGTGCCGGTGTTCTGCAGCATGAAGCATCCCGTGCCGTAGGTATTCTTGGTAAGGCCAGGGCGGATGCAGCGCTGTCCGAAGAGGGCTGCCTGCTGGTCACCGGCGATGCCGGCGATGGGAATGCCGTTCAGACCGGGCACGGCGCTGACTTCGCCGTAGATTTCAGATGAGGCTCGCACCGTCGGCAGCAGGGACGCGGGGAGGCGAAAGAGGCGGAGTAATTCCTCATCCCATTCTCCGGTGTGAATGTTGAAGAGCATGGTGCGGGAAGCGTTGCTCGAGTCGGTGATGTGGGCGCGGCCGCCGGTCAACTTCCACAGCAGCCAAGTGTCGACAGTGCCGAATGCGAGTTTTCCGGCCTCGGCGCGTTGGCGCGCGCCGGGGACGTGGTCGAGCATCCAGGAAATTTTGCTGGCGGAAAAATAGGAATCGATGAGCAGGCCGGTGCGCTGCTGAATCAGCGGCTCGTGGCCGGCGGCCTTCAGGCTTTCGCAGAAGTCCGAGGTGCGACGATCTTGCCAGACGAGCGCGTTGCAAATTGGCGCGCCGGTTTCGCGGTCCCACAGGATGGTGGTTTCGCGCTGGTTGGCGATGCCGATGGCGGCGATGTCTTTGGGTTGGGCGTTGATTTGCGCTAACGCTTCCAGAGCGACCGCGATTTGTGACGACGCGATCTGTTCGGGGTCGTGTTCCACCCAGCCGGGCTGGGGAAAAATCTGATCGAACTCGCGCTGCGCCACCGCGCGAACTTCGCCGTCGCGGTCGAACAACAGGGCGCGCGAACTGGTCGTGCCCTGATCGAGTGCCAGAACGTATTGCAAAATTCCTCCTCGAGAATGCGTTTCTGCTGGGTCTTCCGCCCCAGGGCTAAAGCCCGAATTCTGGGGCGCTGGGATGGCACGAGTGGAACTCGTCCCCTTCCGAACCCACCGCTGCGACGGTTCGCAGCACGTAGTCAAGAGCTTCTTACTTAGGCTTCAGGAAACGGCGAATGCCGAAGTCGTAGAGCGCGGCGCCTAACAATCCTCCCAACAACGGCGCTGCCACTGGGACCCACCATACGCGGACGCCGTCGGTGAGGCCATTGTTGCGGAATCCGGCGAGCACGGTGAAAAGGCGCGGGCCGAAATCGCGGGCGGGATTGATGGCGTATCCGTGCATGCCGCCGAAACTCATGCCGATGGCGACCACGACCAAACCGATCATCAGGGGCGTGAGGTTGGCGCCGGGCGGCAGGTTGAACTCGTCCGTGATCGCGAACACGAGAAGAACCAGCAGGCCCGTGCCAATCAACTGGTCGAGGAAGCCGGCCTGGATCACGGCGGGAAATGCAGGAAAAGTCGTGAAGATGCCGGCCGTGTGATCGAGTTGCGGATCCACCTGGCGAAATGCCGGGAGATAGTTCCAGTAGACCAGCGCGGCGGCCGCGAGTGCGCCGGCGGTTTGGGCGACGGAGTAAGGCAAAACCTTGCGCCAGGGGAAGTCGCGAAACACGGCGAGGGCGAGGGTGATCGCAGGATTCAGGTGCGCCCCGGAAATTTTTCCTGCGATATAGATTCCCATCGTGACTCCCAGGCCCCAGCCGAGAGTGATGTTGGTGAAGCCGCCGTGAATGGTCTCACCGGGATGGTTCGAAGGAAACAAAACGACCATGGCGACCACGCCGGTGCCGAACAGGATGAGCACAAAGGTGCCGAGAAATTCCGCCATCAGCTCGGCGGTTAAGGTGGGCTTTACGTTTGCCGCCATCCGTGCGCTCCCCAAAAGCAGCCGGGACGTACTCTGCCGCGCAGTAGTCTAACAAGGCTGGAGCGGTGCGCGGCGAATTTTCTGGACTGGATCTATCTCCGTGTTGGGGTTGTGCTCCGGATGCCCGAGCAGCGGAGTGAATCAATTTGCGGCGGGGTCACAAAGAAGCCGTCGAGCTTCGCTCGACCGGACAGCCGAGGGCGGCTGTCCCCACATGAAGCTCTTTCAGGTTGACCCATGGACCGCGGCCGAGCGACCCGACCCCTTCCACCAAACATCCGTAACATGATTTTCATTTGACATTTGGGCCAGAGTCTTTAAGATAAGAACATATTTATTCACTGGGGTGCATTTTTATTCATCATGAATAAAACCTTACGACAAAGGGCGGTTTTGGCGACGCTGCGGCATGGCCCCGTGGCCAGCCAGGAAGATCTGCAGCGCGTGCTGCGGAAGCAGGGATTCAAGGTGGGGCAGGCAACGCTTTCGCGCGACATCCGCGATTTGAACCTGAGCAAGACTCCCAACGGGTATTCCCTGCCCCAGGGCGAGAATTCTTCGTCGCTGGCTCTGCCGCCGGTTTCGCGGCTGGTGCGCGAGTTTGTGCTCGATATCCGGTCGGCGCAGAACCTGCTGGTGGTGAAGACCATCGTGGGCAGCGCGCAACCGGTGGCGGCGGCGCTGGATGAAACCGACTGGAGCGAACTGGTGGGCACAATCGCCGGCGACGACACGATTCTGATTGTCTGCCCCGACAAGGACGATGCAAAGAAGTTGTCTGGACGGATCGAGGCCATGCTGACTTGATGTATGCGATCGGTTCGAATTTGAAATGACGGCGAAGCTTAAAACCGCGGTGCTCGGAGCGACCGGTTATTCCGGTCTGGAGCTTACGCGTATTCTTCTGCGTCATCCGAGGCTGGAGAAGCCGGTGCTGCTGCGGCGCAACGGGACCGGTAACGGCTCCGGTGAGCAGGCCGCGGTGAACCTGGCTGATGTGTTTCCTGCGTTGTCGGGGAACGGCGGATATCCGCTGCAGGCGCTTTCGTGGACGGAGTTGCAGCGGCAAGGAGTGAAGTTGCTTTTTCTGGCGACTCCGCATGAGGCGTCGCGCGCGCTGGTGCCGGAAGCGCTGGCTCACGGGCTGCGAGTGATTGACCTGAGCGGAGCGTGGCGGTTGAAACAGGCCGAGCATCGAGCGGTTTACAACTTTCAGGATGCGGATGCAGTGGCGGCGACTGCAGTCACACTGAAAGCGGTTTACGGGATGCCAGAGTTGCACGGCGATCAGATTGCCGGCGCTGATTTGGTCGCCAACCCCGGCTGCTACGCGACTTCGGTGATTCTGGCGCTGGCGCCGCTGCTACGGGCTGGGGTGGTGGATCGGGAACATGGAATCATTTCCGATTCGAAGTCGGGAGTGTCGGGCGCGGGAAAGGAACCCAGTGCGCGGACTCACTTCGTTTCGGTGGCCGATAATCTTTCGGCGTACTCGGTTTTTGGACACCGTCATGTGGGCGAAATTGTGGAGCAACTGCAACTCGCAGCGCAGGAGCTGATTTTCACGCCGCATCTGCTTCCCATTCCGCGCGGGATTCTTTCGACCATCTATGTGCGCCTGAACCGCGCGATGCAAGGCGCGGAAGTGGAAGCGTGCTTGCGCGAGTTTTATGGGCAGAAGCGCTGGGTGCGGGTGTTCGCTACGCCGAAGCTTCCGCAGTTGCAGTTTTCGCTGCACACGAATTATTGCGATCTTGGTTTTTGTCTGGCGGAAGACGGCCGGCGGCTGGTGCTGGTTTCCTGCATCGACAATCTGCTGAAAGGCGCGGCCGGACAAGCCGTGCAAAACATGAATCTGATGTATGGCTGGACAGAGGAAGAAGGTTTGCAGTGATCATCGTAGTCAAAATCGGGGGAGTCGCGCTCGAGGATTCCGTCACACTGAAGAAATGCGCGCGTGCGGTGGCGGAACTGGCGCAGGACGGGCATCGCGTGGCCGTGGTGCACGGCGGCGGCAGCACGTTGACGCGGACGCTGGCGCAACTGGGGAAGAAAAGTGAATTTGTGAACGGGCTGCGCGTGACTGACGCCGAGACCCGCGACGTGGCGTTGATGGTGCTGGCTGGGATGGTGAATAAGAAAGTAGTCGCGGCGATTCAAGCCACGGGCATGCCGGCCGTGGGCTTCTGTGGGGGCGATGGCATGACGTTCCGGGCGCGCAAGAAATATGTTGAGGGGCACGACCTGGGATTCGTTGGCGAGATTTGTTTTGCCGAACCGTGTTGGATCGAGGCTCTCTGGCAGCAGGGCGGCATCCCGGTGATGGCCTCGCTGGCGCTCGGGGCGGATGGCGAATATTACAACGTGAACGCCGACGAGATGGCGGCGTCGTGCGCCGCGGCGACTCATGCCAACGCGCTGATTTTTCTCACTGACGTGGCGGGAGTGAAAGACGCGCAGGGCTCGGTGATTCCGTGGCTGAGCACGAAACAGGCCGACGACCTGGCGGCTGGTTCAATTGTCAGCGGCGGAATGCTGCCGAAACTGCAGGCTTGCCGGCAGGCGTTGAAACAAGGAGTGGGGCGCGTACGAATTTTACCTGCCGCCGAAGCGGAACTGCTGCCGCAGTTCTATCTCACGAAACTGTCGTGCGGGACGGAGGTGACCTGCGCATGAGCGACGCAGCCTCCGCGAAATCCCGGGCGATGTTACGAATTGAGAATCATCGAATGGAGAATCATAAGGAGAACAAGTTGAATAGTTCTTTAGCGAAAAGCGCGCCGACGGCGCCGGAAGTTTTTCCGGGCATTTTCTGGTGCCCGGATTTGATCTCGACGCGCGATCTTGGACCGCAGGGCGTGGAAGCGGTGCTTCATCTGGCGGAATTGATGAAGAGTCGGCCGTCGGTTTTTCAGCGGGCGCTGGCCGGCAAACAGATGGTGATGTTTTTTGAGAAGCCGTCACTGCGCACGCGGCTTACGTTTGAAGCCGGAATGGCCGGTCTGGGCGGCGTGACTCATTTCGTCGATCAGACCAGCGGCCGCATCGACGCTCGCGAAAAGCTGAGCGACGTCGCGCACAACCTGGAGCGCTGGGTGGATGTGATTGTGCTGCGCACGTTCGCGCAGGAGACGATCGCCGGCATGGCGGAGCACGCTTCGATTCCGGTGATCAACGCGCTCAGCGATCTGGAGCATCCCTGCCAGGCGCTGGCCGATTATTTCACGCTGCAGGAGCGTTACGGCGATCTCACTGACGTTTGCCTGGCCTACGTGGGCGATGGAAATAATGTGGCGCATTCTTTGCTGCTGACCTGCGCGTGCCTGGGATCGTCGATCAAGATCGCAACGCCGCCGGGCTACGAACCGAACACGCAGATCGTGGCGGACGCGCGGAAGATTGCCAAGCAGACTGGAGCGAAGATCGAATTGCTCCACGATCCTTGCGCGGCGGTTGCAGGGGCCGACGCCGTCTACACCGATGCCTGGGCCAGCATGGGGCAGGAACACGAGGCCGAGGAGCGGGCTAAAGTTTTTGCGCCTTATCAGGTGAACAGTGAGTTGATGGCTGCGGCTGCGCCGAATGCGGCGTTCATGCACTGCCTGCCGGCGCATCGCGGCGAGGAAGTGACCGACGAAGTGATGGATGCGGAATACTCGCTGGTATTTGAGCAGGCGGAAAACCGCCTGCACGTGCAAAAAGCTATTCTTTATTTATTGCTGGGCGGCGCGGTGCGGCTGCCGGTGAGGAGCGCTCATGCCTGAAAAAGTTGTGCTGGCTTATTCCGGTGGACTGGATACTTCGATCATCATTCCGTGGCTGAAGGAGAACTATTCCTACGACGTGATCGCAATGGTTGCCGACGTCGGCCAGGGAGACGATCTGCAGGCTGTGATCGAGAAGGCTTACGCCACGGGCGCAAGCAAAGTTGTGGTCGAGGACCTTCGCGAAGAATTTCTAACCGGCTATGTGTTCCCTGCGTTGAAAGCGGGCGCGGTCTACGAGCACAAATATCTGCTGGGAACTTCGCTGGCGCGGCCGGTGATCGCGAAGCATCAAGTGGAAGTGGCGCTACGCGAAGGCGCAACGGCGGTCTCTCACGGTTGCACGGGCAAAGGCAATGACCAGGTGCGTTTTGAATTGACGTACCAGGCGCTGGCGCCGGAACTCAAGATCATTGCGCCCTGGCGGGAGTGGTCGCTGAAGTCGCGCGAGGATTGCCTCGACTACGCCGCACAGCACGGCATTCCGGTGGCCGCGAGCCGCGAGAAGATTCACAGCCGCGACCGCAACCTGTGGCACATCAGCCACGAAGGCGGAGAGTTGGAAGACGCGGGGAATGCTCCCTTGCCCACGACCTGGCAGATCACGCGTTCGCCGCAGGAGGCGCCGGATAAAGAAGAGAAGGTGACGATCGGCTTTGAACGAGGGATTCCGGTCTCAGTGAACGGGATGAAGCTCGACCCCGTGGCGCTGGTGGAATTGCTGAATGAGATTGGCGCGCGCAACGCCATCGGCCGTGTCGATCTGGTGGAGAACCGTTTTGTTGGGATCAAGTCGCGAGGATGTTACGAAACGCCCGGCGGAACACTGTTGATTAGCGCTCATCGCGAACTGGAAGCGCTTTGCCTGGAGCGCGAAGTGGCTCACTTCAAGCAGCACATCGGGCTAAAGTATGCCGAATTGGCTTACTTCGGATTGTGGTTCACGCCGCTGCGCGAGGCTCTCGATGCGTTCGTCGAGAGCACGCAGCAGCACATGACCGGCAGCGTTTCTCTTTCTTTGTATAAAGGAAATGTTTCCATCGTGAGCCGCGAGTCGGAGCATTCCCTCTATCGCACTGACCTTTCTTCGTTCACCATGGGCGCGGAATATGACCAGAAAGATGCGGCCGGGTTCATCCGCATTCTGGGACTTCCCTCGCGCTCGCGGGCGCGTTCCCGCGTGGAGGTGGGTTGATGAAGATGTGGTCGGGCCGCTTCCGGCAGCCGCTGGACCCGGAGTTCGAGCGCTGGCAGCGGTCGTTCGGGTTTGACCGGCGACTGCTGCAGTACGAACTCGCAGCCAGCAGCGCGCATGCGCGCGCACTGAAAGACGCCGGGATCCTTTCCGCGGACGAACTGATCAGCATCCTGCACGGACTGCAACAGATCGGAGCGCAGGCCGCGGCTTCTCCGGCATTTCTCGAGGACAACGAAGCCGAGGATGTTCATCATTTTATTGAGAAAAAACTGGCCGCGTCGATTGGCGAAACCGGATACAAGCTGCATAGTGGCCGCAGCCGCAATGAGCAGATCGCCACGGATTTGCGTCTTTACGTGCGCGCCGCGATCGATCGGCTGCGAGTTGAAATTGCGGAGTTGTGCGGCGTTGCGGCTGATCGCGCGGAGCGGATGGGCGATTCTGCCATGCCTGCGTACACCCACTTGCAGCGCGCCGAAGCGGTTCTGGTGGGGCATTGGCTGATGGCTTACGTCGAGATGTTTCTGCGCGATGTCGGCCGGCTCGCCGACTGTCGCAAGCGCTTGAATGTTTGTCCGCTGGGGTCGGGTGCGGTCGCGGGAGCTACGCTTCCCCTCGACCGCAAGTTCATGGCTGAGACTCTTGGGTTTGATGAACCAACTTCCAACAGCATCGATGCCACCAGCGACCGCGATTTCGCAATTGAATTCGTCAACGCTTTATCTCTGCTCGCGCTGCACCTGAGCCGCTGGGCGGAGGAAATGATTCTGTTTTCTTCGCAGGAATACGGCTTCGTCATTTTGCCGGAAGCTTATTCCACCGGCAGCAGCGCCATGCCGCAGAAAAAGAATCCGGATTTGCTGGAGTTGGTCCGGGGTAAAGCTGGCCGTGTGATTGGGCACGCCACCGGGCTCATGGTCACGCTCAAGGGACTGCCGCTGGCCTACAACAAAGACTTGCAGGAAACGCAGGAGGCTCTCTTCGATTCCGCCGACACGATGCTGGCCATGTTGCCGCTGGTGACGGGATTCATGAAGACGGTTGAATTCAATCTTGATCGGATGGGGCAGGCCGCGCAGACCGGATTCACCAATGCCTGGGCAGCCGCGACGTATCTGGTGAAGCGCGGCGTTCCCTCGCGGCTGGCGCATGAGCGCATCGGTAAAGCGGTGCAGCTGTGCGTGGAGAGAAATTGCGAGCTCCAGGATTTGACGCTGGATGAGTTGCACGGGCTCGATCCGGCCTTTGACGCGGATTTCTACAACTCGCTGAATCTCGCCGCAGTGCTGGCCGTGCACGATGTTCCGGGCGGCACGGCGCCCGGCCGGGTACGCCAGGCTATCAAGAACGCCAGAAAACATATCGAATCGTTACGGGAGGAAATACATGCGCACGCGCAAAGCGATCTTGCCTGACGCTACGCAGATTCACGACTTGATCTCCGGATACTCCGGCGACGGCACGCTGCTGCCCCGCACGCTGGCGGAGATCTGCGAAAACGTCAGAGACTTCGTCGTGCTCGAAGACGACGGCCGCATCATCGGTTGCGGCGCGCTGCACCTGTATGGCACGCATCTGGCTGAGGTTCGTTCCATCACCGTCGCTCCGTGGGCGCAGGGCAAGGGCGGCGGCGGACGGCTGATGAAGGCTCTCATGGCCGAGGCGAAAAAACACCGGGTGACCTGCATTTGCTTGTTCACGCGCGCGCCGCAATTTTTTGCGCGCCAGGGTTTCGCCGTGGCGCAGCGCGAGGATCTGCCCGACAAAATTTACAAAGACTGCCACGTTTGCCCCAGATTCCATTCTTGCGATGAAGTGGCAATGGTGCGCGGCGAACTTCCCAAGTTCGCGATCCTGCCGGAGCCGCCGAACTGGCTGGTCAAACTGCAGGTGTGAATCCTCTTAATCATTATCTTTATCTTGATCTCGCCCATAAACAATATGAATTGGACGGGGCGCGCGTCATGAACGCTACAATAGCTCTTGCTCCATAAGCGGAGAGCGGAAACGTCATTTCCGCTGCCCTATGCCGGCACTGCGCAAAATAGGCCGTCAGTCCTGGGGCACGGGCCAGAAGGCTACATGGAGGCCGTACAAGTTTGGACCAGCAGAATGAAGTGATGGATGAGGCACAAAGCGTGACTGTTTCACCTACCGGCGCCAGCGTTCTGACTCTCGACGAGATCGCCAACCTCGCGCGCGAGGGCGGCAAGCCTGCCGAGACTTTGATGAACGTGGTCGCTCTGATTGCCAAGCGGTTTGGCACGGACGTGTGTTCGGCTTATTTGCTGGAGCCGGATCGCGCCAACCTTGTGCTGGCGGCAACTCTCGGGCTTCGCCGCGAAGCCATCGGCAGTCTGCGCATGGCGGTGCATGAAGGACTTGCCGGTCTTGTGGCCGAGCAGGTTCGGCCCGTGTCCGTTGACCAGGTGAACAATCACCCCCGCTTCAAATATTTCAGCGAAGCCGGGGAGGACGCTTACCAGTCTTTCCTCGGCGTTCCTCTGATCGACCGCGGCGTGCTGCAGGGAGTGCTTGTAGTGCAGACGGTGGAAGCTCGTGTCTTCAGCGAAGATGAGATTCGCATGCTCACCGAAGCCGCCACCCAGGTGGCTTCCGTGGTGAGCGAAGCGCGCACGCTTGACCGCTTCATCGCGCCCGTGCAGGAACGGCTTTGGGCGCTGGCTCGCAATCTCTGGTGGAGTTGGGATCACGATTCGGCCAGCTTGTTTCTCGATCTCGATCCGGTGCGCTGGAACCAGCTCAACCACAATCCGGTGGCGCTGCTGGCCGAATTTCCGCTGGCGAAACTGGAAGCGCGCGCCGCCGAACTGGTTCTGCACAGCCGCATCAATTACGCCTATCGCCGCTTGCGCGAGTATCTGGAATCGGACCGCACCTGGGGAACGCGGCACGCCGGCGTTCTCGGGCCCCGCCCCGTGGCGTATTTCTCCGCTGAGTTTGGCGTGCATGAATCGCTTCCGGTCTATTCCGGGGGCTTGGGCGTTCTCGCCGGCGACCACATCAAGAGCGCGTCGGACCTGGATATTCCGCTGGTTGGCGTTGGCTTGTTTTATGGGCAGGGATATTTCCGCCAGTGGCTCGACCGCACCGGCTGGCAGCACGAGGAATATCTCAAGACGGATGTGAATCACCTGCCGATGCAGGCCGCCATCGGAAAAAACGGGCGGCCCGTTGTGGTGCAAACCGATACTCGCCACGGCTCGATCAGCGCGAAAGTCTGGCGAGTCGCGGTGGGGCGCTGCGACTTGCTGCTGCTGGATTCGGATGTCGAGGGCAACGCTCCCGAAGACCGCGAGCTGACTTCGCGCCTGTACGGCGGCGACCGCCGGGTCCGCATTCGTCAGGAATTGCTGCTGGGCGTGGGCGGGTTACGCGCGCTGCGCGCACTCGGCATCACGCCGGGAGTCCTGCATCTGAACGAAGGACACAGCGGGTTCGCCGTGCTGGAAGCGATCCGCCAGCGCATGGAAGACGAGGGCATTACTTTCGACAGCGCCGTGCCCCGCGTGTCGCGCGAGGTCGTGTTCACCACGCACACCCCGGTGCCTGCGGGTCATGATCGCTTCGATGCCGACCTGGTCGAGGAGCATCTTGGTCCGCTGCGCGACGCCCTGGGTCTTTCTCACGAGAGCCTGATGGGACTGGGACGCGAAAAGCCCACCACCCTGGACGAACCCTTTTGCATGACCGTGCTTGGCCTGCGATTGTCGCGGCGCGCCAACGCCGTCTCCGCGCTGCACGGAGAAGTTTCGCGCGCGATGTGGACCGGGTTGTCTCCGGAGAAGCATGAGGATTCCGTTCCCATCGGACACATCACCAATGGCGTGCATGTTCCCTCCTGGCTCGCCCCGCAGATGTTTCGCCTCTATGACCGGCACCTGGGAACCGGCTGGCAGGAGCGCAGCAGCGAAGCCCGCATTTGGGAAGGGATCGCCGATGTGGACGACGGCGAACTGTGGGAAACACATCTCAGCCTGAAATCGCGGCTGATCGAATTCGTCCGCGACCGCGCCGTCGAACAGGCGGAGCGGCGTGGCGAGTCCAAAGAAGTTTTGCGGCGACTGGAACGGGTGCTTACCCCCGACGCTCTCACCATCGGCTTTGCCCGCCGCTTCGCCACCTACAAACGCGCCGACCTGATCCTCTCTGACATCGAAAAACTGACCGCGATGGTGAACGATCCGAAACGCCCGGTGCAATTCGTTTTTGCCGGCAAAGCGCATCCGAACGACGAACCGGGAAAGCGCATGCTGCAGAAAATCGCGGAACTGATGCGCGATCCGCAGTTCGGCGACAAGTTCGTTTTCGTCGAAGATTACGACATCAACGTGGGGCGACATTTTGTGCAGGGGGTGGACGTGTGGCTGAACAATCCTCGGCGGCCGCTCGAGGCCTCCGGAACCAGCGGCCAGAAAGTTGTTCTCAACGGCGGACTGAATCTTTCTGTGCTCGACGGCTGGTGGGCGGAGGCCTATGACGGGATGAACGGCTTCGCCATCGGAACTGGCAGAACGCACTCGGACATGAGCGTGCACGACACTCGCGACGGGGCAGACCTGATGCGAGCGCTGCGCGAAGAAGTGATCCCGCTCTACTACTCGCGCGACCACGATGGCCTGCCCCGCGGCTGGATCAAACGCATGAAGCGCACCATCCGCACGTTAGGATGGCGGTTTAATGCCGATCGAATGGTGATGGATTACACCACGAAGTGCTACGTGCCGGCGGCGGGCGGGACTTCGAGCGACATGAGGGCGAATCATTAGTGGGATGACCAGTGTGAGGTCAGCGGCCTGCGACCTGTCCCGATCTTGGTGGTGAGTGTGATGGCGATGGTACGACAGCACGGGCATGTGGGCAGGATGGCGCGATTCTCCCGCCTTCGGCGCTACTATGCCGAGTTCAGCTTTTGGTAGACCCACATCGCCACGAGCGCCACCAGAAACACCCCAGACCCTATGCTGAACACGCGCACCGGGATGATGAGCCGGTTGACCTTGGCCAACAGTTCCGTCTGGTCGGCGTGCATGTGCGAACTAGCGTCATCCAGAAACAACTGGTCATCCCTGCGCATGGTGAGTGTGCTGTTGTAGATCAGGAGCAGGATCAGGGGAATTGCAAAAACTGCAAAGATCACTGCTACGACGGTCAGCGTCATAAGCCACCTCGACTCGATTCCAGCCCAAGTTCAGGCGTCTGTCCCGCCCCAAACGGAATGACTATGGGCCTCTATAGTCTGCCCCTGCTGCGAAACTGAATACTGATCAATTTTGACCAAATTTCGGCCACTGCTCCGTCGTGACCCTAGGTGGTCGGACGCGAATTCCGTTCATCTACAAGAAAAGCCCCCTTTCTCGATTCCCGCGGCACGCACGCTGCCCGAGACCTCCTTACTGTCAGCAGGATTCTCTACACCGCTGAAGATAAGTGACAGGAACAGGCTTTAGCGCTCAAACCACGACATCGGGCTCGATGAATGCATTGAGCGATTATTCACTCCGAGGTACGGTCTCCCAATCGAAGTGCGGAGTTCGGCACATTCATTGTTTTTTCATCGCCCGTTAACCTGCGGGCGAGGCGGCTTTCTTTATAGTTTTCAAATTGTTGTCGCATGGCCAAGGAGGTCATGAACATATGAAGCAACGCCTTTCGGTGTTGTTTGCCGCAACTCTCGCGGCAGCAGTCGCACTATCAGTCCCGGTCAAAGTGAATGCGCAGGAGCACAACGGAGATGATCACCATTTCCACGGTTTTGTGCCTGGCAGCATCGTTTTGAGCGGCACAGTCTATGTTGGGAATGCCGGCACTGTTACTCCGGGCCAAGTATTACCCAACGGATGTCTGAACACCGGCCCGGTCACCAACCCTAATCCTGCCACGGTGAATGTGCCTCTCCTCCCACCCTCTACCAGCACAACGGCCGTGACGGTCAGCTGCGGCTACGCCAGCGATAACGGCGAAGCCCCTAATCTCAACGACAATCACAACGTTTGGAACAACGCCAGCACCGATGGCAGCTTTGGCGTCTCCTCGCCGATCGTTCTCTGGGACCTCAGCCCTTTTGGCGAGTTGCTGGGCGAGCTGCAGGTTCCGAGTAACGACATCATGACCAGCTTCAGCTCCAAATCCGAGCTCGCCCTGAATCGCTCGGCGGATGGCAGGAGCCTGACTTTCATGGGCTACCGCGGCGGTCCCGGCTGCCCGACCCTCACCCTGGATCCGACGACCAACATCCTCACGCAGGGCACGAACGTGGGTCCCTTCTCGCCGACTGCGCCGAACCTGATCGATGTTTCGGCCTCCAGTACGCCGGACCTGTGTGACCCGACCAATCCCTCGGTCGCGAGCTATGCCGGCGCACCCAATCCGACTTCTTACTACCGCTCTGTCGCCGAAGTGGACGCCCGGGGCCACATCTCCTACACCGATGGCGACGCTTACAGCGGCGACAACTCCCGCGCTGTGATCAAGGCGGACAATGGGCTGTATTACTCGGTTGGAAACGACAACAGCGGAGGGCTGTCGAAGAAGCAAGTGCCGATCACGACGCTGGGCTTCAATCTCTCCCACTCGACGGGCTCCGAACTTTTCGTTCCTGGCGCAGCGCCGCTGGTCCCGCCGAACAACAACATGATTTCCTATTTTGCGTTCCCCGGAGACAAACCCGGTAAGGACACAAATTTCCGCGGCGAGACCATCTTTAACGATACGCTGTATGTCGCAAAAGGCAGCGGCGGGAACGGCATCAATACCGTCTATCAGCTCGGTACTCCGGGTGTTCTGCCCACCCCAGCCAACGCCCCCGCGGGCGGATTGGTGAACGAACCTTTTACGATCCTGCCAGGATTCCCCAACACCAGTGCCAGCACGAATGCCCCTGGGGGTGACTATCCTTTTGGGATTTGGTTCGCGAATGCGACTACTTTGTACGTCTGTGATGAGGGCGATCTGATCTACACACCGAATCAGGTGATCAATGGTCAGGTGAACGTTGCGGACGCCGGCACACTGGCGACCGCCGGCCTGCAAAAGTGGGTCCTCACCACAACGGCGAGTGGACAAACCTGGGTGCGCCAGTATGTCATCCAAAATGGACTTAACCTTGGCGTGCCCTATAGCGTGCCGAACTATCCCGCATCGATCGAGCCCGCGACCGGCGGATGTCGCAACATTATCGGCGTCGCCCACGACGGCATCGCCATCATTTACGCCATCACGTCTACGATCAGCCAAAACGGCGACAACGGCGCCGATCCCAACCAGTTGGTGGCAGTCGTCGATCTCATCAGCGCCACCCAGCCCGCAACGAACGGTTTCCTCGACACGTTCTTCACGATTCGTTCGGCCCGCGCGGGCGAAGCGTTCCGCGGCGTCGCCCTGGCCCCGGAGGAACACCGCAGATAGAAACTGACAGTAGAAACCAACTGCAGAGTTGGCAACCAACCAAGGCTCCCGTGCGATCTCAACTCGGGGAGCCTTGTTCCTTGTTCGCATAGTCGCGGACGCGACTTCGCGGCCCCGTCTTCCCCCGCTGCCAATGATGACTGCCGTAATCAGCCCGTGACACTGGTCGCTCCGGAACCTGGACGTGGCGAGGCAGTCATTGCGCGGCAGCCGACATTGTCGTGACAGTAACGAGTCTCAACTCCGCGGCGAAGCCTTGTCCGGAACCTTGTCCAGCGCCGCTTTCAGCGATTCGAGCGCATGCTTTTGATAGGGCTCCGCATCCGGGCGCGTGAATACCGGGGTCACAGCCTCAACATAATTTCGCGCGACAGCGTAATTGCCGCGGCGATACGCGATCTCGGCCTGTTCCAGCGTCACGCCCGCGCCCCAGTCGGGATCGCCCGTGAGCTGCACGACGGCAGGCACGTCAATTTGCTGCAGACGGGTGGTGGCTTCGTCCAGCTTGCCCAGGCCGATAAGGCAACTTGCCAATGTGTAGGACGTCGCACCAGTTAGAGCGGCTCGCGGTCCGAAGGCTTTGGTCGATGCTTCAAAGGCCTGGCGCGCATTCGCTTCGCCGTCGCGATAACGTCCGGCGCGACATTGCGCGAGTGAAGCGTCGGTGAGCGTTGCCACCGCAAAAAAAGAACCAGGTCCTTGCTTGCGAACGGCAAGGTCGTGGATGGCCAGATCGTCGCGGATGGCGTCGTCCCAGAGACCGAGGCTGCCTTCGGACTGGGCTCGCGTGGCCAGCAACTGCATGGTGAGTTCGTGGTCCGGGCCGAGCCGGGAAATAAATTCCGGATAAATCGCGTTGGCTTCCTGAATTGCTTCCGCGTGTTTTTTCTGGATCATGAAAGCCTGCGCCAGATTCAAACGCACCCGCAACACATTGGGACTGTCGGGCCCCGCGACTCGCGTGAAGGCAGCAATGAGATCGCGAAATGTCCGCTCGGCCTTGGCTCCCTCGCCCAGGCGGATGTATGAAAAACCGAGCCTTTGCTTGAAGGTCAGGCGCGCGCTCTCGTCGAACTCGGGAAGGATTTCTGCCTTGTCCACCGCCGCCTGAAAGTTCTCGGCCGCCGACTTCGCGTTGTTCTCGATGAGCGCGACCATTCCCTGCGCCGAGGACAGCCAGACAGCGATATCCGGCCGTGGATGCGCCAAACTGGCGATCAACCCTTTTTGCTGTTCGAGAATCGATTTGGCCAGCGGCAGCGAGCCGCTCTCGTAGCTGCGCGCCTCCAGGGTAGTTCGTTGCAGTTGAATGATGATTGCATCTTGCGACAGTTCGCCATCGACTTGCTTGAAAAGTGCAGCCGCCCGGTCATACTCCTGCCGCGCATCGGGATAGTCGGTGCGGTTATCGAGAGCTCTGGCAATGGTTTGGTGGAGACGCGCCGCCACCAGCGGCTCATCCTTGAATTTCCGGTCGATGCTGGGAGAGGCTTGCTTGATCGCTTCCATCAGCGACTCGCTGGCCCTGCCGCTGACAAATGGATTGCTCCGGCCCAGCAGATCGTCCGCGAGAAACCGGCTGATTGAGCTGGCGATCGCGGTCTGGCGGTTGGCATTGTCGCGCTCGCGAGTCGCTCGCTGGTAAAGTACGACGCTCACTGCGAGTCCGGCCGCCAAAGCCACCACGGCAAACACCACCCACGGCCGCCGCGCCCGAGTCTCGGCTAACTTGCGCTCGGCAACCTGGGCGCGAAGTTTGGCAGCTTCCAGTTCGTCACGCTTGATGCGGCGCTGCGCCAACGTCTGCAGGCGCTCGACCAGTTCCCCCGCACTGTTGAGCCGCTTGGCGGCATCACCACAGGCGGCATCTGCAATGTCCTCGCGCAGCAGCGGATCTTGAATCTCCGCTTCCCAGCCCGGCGCCAGGGGCTTGCGGAAATCGCCAACCGTCAACTGGTAGAGCATGACGCCGAGAGCGTAAACATCCGCAGCCGCGCTGGGAGATTGCCCAGCCAGGATTTCCGGCGCAAGGTACATGAGAGTGCCGGTCATCGGCTGAGCCTCATGCAGGGTTTGCGTGAATCCCAGGTTCGTGATTCCCAGGGCCTGCAAGCGCGAAGGATCGAACAAAGAGGCGCTGCCGAAATCCGCCAGCTTGATCTGCCAACCGCCGTCGGCCCCAGGCACAATCAGAATATTGGCGGGCTTCAGGTCTTTGTGCAGCACGCCAATGTCGTGCGCCGCTGCCACAGCCTTGGCCACATCCACCAGCACCTGCAGGCGCGTCTCGTAAGGAATCTTCGAGAGGCCGCCCTGCGCTTCAGCCCACTCGGACAAGCTCTGCCCGGAATACTCGCTTTCCAGAAAAAACGGAAGCGTGTCGAAGTTCCACTCCAGAATGCGCACAAATTCCGGACGGTCGCCGAGCGATTCGCGCAAAAAGCGAGAGACGGTGATCTCGCGCTTCAAGCCTTTCAACCGCACTCCATCTCCCGCAAACTTGAAAACCCGCTGCTCGCGAGTCTTGGGGTTTTCGGCCAGCCACACTTCGCTCGACCCCGAAATTTCCATGGGCCGGGAGAGCCGCCATTGCTCTCGTCCAGGAACCAGGTCCCCGGCTTTGAATCCAAGTTCTGGCCCGGCGGCCGCGGCTACGTTCTTGCAATAAACCGGCACCGCCATGCGGTAGCCAACCCGCGGAACTGTAACGATCGCCGGATGTTGTTCGTCCCCCATTGCTTTGCGCAGTTTGGAGACGGCGGTCGCCAGCGAACCATCCACCACCATTACGTCCGGCCACACCGATTCCAGCAATTCTTCCTTGGTGACGACCTCGCCGGCATGGAGAAGAAGCTGCAGCAGGATGTCCAGAGGCTTCGACTCGAGCACTACCGACCTGCCCTTCACCCGCAGCTCGCGTGCGAGTTCGTCAAATTCGTAGTCGGAGAAGCGCCACAGGCGGCCGGAAGTCTCTGCAACTTCTCGTGCAGTGCCCTTGTAATTCATAGACTTCGCCACGCTTTAGAGTTCTTAAGAATTCCGTCAGGACATGCAGCGGGGGATGGTGCAAACTGCCAGTCCAAGAGCGCTGGGGTGAGCGGAAACATTTTGCCACGAACCAGCCCCATGGAGCACGCACATTGTAAACGCAAACTATAGGCAAGGGTGTCACGGTTTTGGGTGAGACAGGCTGTGGGTAATACAGGGAAAAGGCGGTCGAGCGAGATGCTGCCGGTTCATGACGAAAACTCTTTCATCTTGACGGGGCTAGATGCGGGGGAGATAATTCGCGCGCTCAGTCCAAAACCTCTCCCTATAGCGGCCACCGACGGGCCGATGGGCTCTTTTCGCGAATCCCCCGCAACTGTCTTTGCAGCCATGCGCCCTGAGTTTTGAGTTTCGCTTTTGAGTCTCGTTTTAAGGAGAGTTTCTATGAAACGCCGAACCGCACTTTCTATCTTCGGGCTTTCGACGCTCACCCTGGTGCTGTTGTTTGCCGCAATCGCCGCCCCTGCCCAGACTTACGTTCCGCTATACACCTACCCAAATACCATCAGTAACACCACCGGCGTGGCCGCACCTGCCGTGTTGTCGCAAGGCACAGACGGTGCGTTGTACAGCACCATCCAAAGCAATGGAACTTACAATTCCGGAAGCGTGTACAGGATGACGACCGCGGGAGGCTATTCGCTGGTCTACAGCTTCTGTGCGGAAGGCGGCCACTGTCTGGTCACGGGCACAGACCCCTGGGGCGGGGTAACGCTGGGAACTGACGGCAATCTTTATGGAACAACCGCAACCGGTGGCGCCGAGGGCGCGGGAACGATTTTCAAGATGACGCCTGCAGGGGCCTGGACAAAGCTGTGGGATTTTACCGCCGGGACCACGAGTCAGCACCTTAACGACCAGGGCGACCCCTTATACGCGCCTTTCCAAGGTACGGACGGCAACTTCTATGGAACGGATGCCAGCGTCTACTCTGGCACCTATGGCGTCTTCTACAAGATTACGACCAAAGGGAAACTCACTGCGTACCCGTTCGACTACAGCAACGGCTACAACCCAAACCTTCCGACGCAGGGCAGCGACGGCAACTTTTATGGAACCGCGCAGGCGGGCGGGGATCCGACCTGCAGATGCGGCACGGTGTACAAGGCGACTGCAGGCGGCAAGATAACCGCGCTGCACACCTTCAAAGGCTACCCCACGGACGGCACCCGGCCGATCGGGGCGCTGGTTCAGGGCAGCGACGGCGATTTCTGGGGAACCACCTACGAGGGCGGCGCCAACAACGAGGGCACGATCTTCAAGATCTCCGCTTCTGGAACCTACACGCTGGTCTACAGCTTCCAGTACGCCTCTCCAGAGCTTCTTGGAGAACTTCCCGTGGCGGGGCTCACGCTCGGAAGCGACGGTAATCTTTACGGGGTAACCGAGCTTGGCGGAGCGCATGGCTACGGCACGATCTTCCAGGTCACTACTGGCGGCACCGTGACATTCCTCCACAGTTTCTGCTCGGCCACCGGCTGCACCGACGGGATTGTTCCCCAAACGCCCCTGGTGCAACACACGAACGGAAAATTCTACGGAACCGCCAGCGGGAATTCGTTGTGCTGCGGTGTCTTCTACAGCTTCGACATGGGCCTGCCTCCATTCACCCGTTCGCCCGCCACGCAGGGCAAGGTTGGAGCGACCATCGACTTCCTGGGTCAGGGGTTGACGGGCGCAACCAGCGTCTCGTTCAACGGAACCCTGGCCACTTCATTCAAAATCGTCTCCGATACGTTTCTGACTGTGAAAGTTCCGGTCGGCGCGCTCACCGGGTTGGTGAGCATACTCACTTCCACGGGCACACTGATCAGCAGCCACAATTTCAAGGTGCTACCCGCGGTTACGGGACTTAGCGTCACCAGCGGAGCGGTCGGCACGCCCGTCACCATCAGCGGAAGCGGATTGACCCAGGCCAGCAAAGTAACCTTCGGCGGAGTGAAGGCCACTTTCACAGTGACTAATGACAGCACCATCGCTACCACGGTGCCGACCGGGGCCAAGACAGGAAAAGTTGCGGTAACCACGCCGGGAGGAGCAGCCTCGAGTCCAACAACGTTCACGGTGACTCCGTAGTTCGGGCCGCGATGCCTGCAGATCGATATTTTCTTCCGGCCCGCACTATCGGGAGGAGATGGCGCGGCCTTCGCACGGAAACAATGCAAGCACCAGCAGCGTCCGCTTGATACCTGCGCCCGGAGGATCACAACCGGACGATCCACAAGATGACGATCCACAAGATGAGAGTGACTCCTCTCGTCCACGATTGGGCGGCTCACCGCATTAAATCTCTCTAATCCGCCAGACGATCCCAAACCAAAGACACTGATGTCTCCTCGCCGCACGCCGATGTAGATACCGGGCAACTACTCGAAACAAAACCAGGCACGCTCATCCCGGGATGAAAATGGATAAGGCATTCAAGCCAGTGGCGAAAACGGGGATGGCGCTTCTCATCTCGGTCATCGCACGTTTTGGGCAAGCTCCAGGAGAACTCGACTTGTGAGGAACGTGAGCATCGCGCGCAGGATGACGTTGGCGCTGGCCGCCTCGGTTGCGATCACCGCCGGAGGCGCCCTGGGATTGTCCTACCTGCTGCGGGTATCTTCGTCTTTGTCGAGGGGCCTGGCGGCGACGGCGCGCTCCCAGAGTCAGGCTTCATTCGAACTGCTGGACCTGGCGGTCAAGGTCCAGGGCGTCACGCAGAAGATGGTGCAGGAACATGATCCCGACGCTATCGAAGCTCTTGTGCGCCAGAACGAAACCCTGGTGAAGCAGGTCCAGGGAAAAATCCAGCAGCTGGCGGAAGGCGACACCATCGTGTCATCCGCTTTCGAGAAGCTGACTCGAGCCAACAGTCAAGTCACAGATCTGGTGATGCACGCCCATAACGCGGAATCGCACCAGGCGATCATTGAGAAGTCCAATCCGGCGTTTGAGGGATTTCTGCGCGCCATTTCCGAATATCAGGACAAGCTGGGCCAGACCCTCGACACCCAGGCCACTAGCGCCAACGACCGCACTCGCCACCTCGAATTTGTGGTTTATTTTCTGGTGGGATTGAGCGTGTTGCTGATGTGCCTGGGCAATCTCGCGCTGGTGCGGACGGTTTCCCGATCCCTGCGGCGATTGAGCAGCATGGTCCAGGACATCGCGGAAGGCGAGGGCGACCTCACCAAGCGCCTGGAAATCTCCAGCCACGACGAACTCGGCGAACTGGCCCGCTGGTTCAACAGTTTTCTGGACAAGATGCACCAAGTGGTTTCACAAGTCGCCCAGAATGCCGATCAGGTGGCGCGCGCCAGCGATGAGATATCCCAGAATGCACGGGAATCGGCCGAGCGGGCGCATGTGCAGTCCGACCGCAACTGCCGCGTCGCCAGCGCCATGCAGGAGATGTCCGCCACCGTGCAGCAGGTCTCCGACAGCTCAAAAAAAGCTGCCGATTCCGCCCGCAAGGCCGCGCAAGCCGCTCAACAGGGGGGTCAGGTGATCGAGCAGACCCTGGCCACCATGCATGGCATAGCCGGCTCGTCGCGAAATGTCTCTGCCCGCATCGCTGAACTGGGAAAAGGTTCCGAGCAGATTGGCAGAATCATCGCAGTCATCGACGACATTGCCGACCAGACCAACCTGCTCGCCCTGAACGCGGCTATCGAAGCGGCCCGCGCCGGCGAACAAGGCCGCGGCTTTGCCGTGGTTGCCGACGAGGTTCGCAAACTGGCCGAGCGGACTACGCATGCCACCAAAGAAATCGCCACCATGATCGAGGCCATCCAGGTGGAGATGAAAGGTGCGGCGCAAGCCATGGATCAGGGCAACGTGGCGGTGCAGGTCGGCGTGGAGAAAACTGCCGCGTCGGGCGTTGCGCTGGAGGAGATCATTCAGATGGCCGAGCAAGTGGGGGATATGATTTCGCAAATCGCCACGGCTGGCGGCGAGCAAGCTACCGCGAGCGAGGCCATCAACTCCGACGTAGCCCAGATCTCGAGTGAAACCCAGGAATCTGCTTTAGCCGCAAACCAGGCGGCCGAGGCATGCATTGGCCTGTCCAGCCTGGCCTCCGAGTTGCACGGCCTGGTGGCCCAGTTTAAGCTGGGCGCCGTTGCCAGAGCGGCAGAGACCACGCAATCGTCGATTTCGCGGCCCCGCGGGAACGGGTGGCGAGAGGATTCGATGTTCGCAACCAGAGCCGCCGGCGGCGGCAAATAGCCGCAAGTAGCCTTGGCAACGAGCTTTCTCGATCTGAAAAGGGAACATCCGCCAACCAAGAGAGTTTTGGTAGCGCTAACGGGAATCGAACCCGTGTTTGAAGATTGAGAATCTTCCGTCCTAACCCCTAGACGATAGCGCCACGCGCGGGAAAAACGCCGAAGATTAGCAGCGACGATTATAACAAAGCCGGTTTGCCCAGCCCTGTTCCCCTCATTTCCACTCATTCTCCGGTAGTGGGTCCGCAACCCACGGCTCGTTCTCCGGGCTTGGCCTGAAACTGATCGAAAGCATAGAAAGTTCCGATACCTGCAACCCCGTCCTGGGGAATTAAAATGGTACTAATGCGGCTCGCGATGGTTTCATCCACAGGGCCGAAAGGTTTATAGTGAGAGTAACTCTAAGGAGCAACCCAAACAGACCGCACCAGCGCACGCTGGGGTGATGTGTATGTTGTTCACTTATAAGCAGATCGATTCATTCTGACTCTTAGAGTCGGCAAGGAGTACACGAATATGGCAAGGTCCAAATCCCGCAGCGGCAAGACGACTTCCCCCATGAACCCCGAAGCCCCGCCCGTCGCTCCGGCCGCCGCAGTCACCGCATCCGAGACTGCAGGCAGCGACAACGGAAAAGCGAAAGCTGGACCGAAGATGGTGAAGTCTGCGGCACGGCAAAGCATGGTTCCGTTCAGCCTGGAAGAGGAAATCCGCCGGCGTGCCTACGAGCTCTACATGCAGCGCGGACCCTCCTTCGGCACCGAGACCGATGACTGGCTGGTCGCGGAGCGCGAAATAATGGAGCGTTACCAGGAACATCGGGCATAGGCGAGCATTTCGGGTCTGATTGCGTTGGGCGGGCCGAACCGCGGCTTCCGCCTTAAGGAGTTGCTTGCGCCCCGGTGGTCAGGGCACCGCCGGTTCTGTGCTCTTGAGCGTTTCTAACGGCGGCCATCGACCGGTGCGGGGCCGGTTCAGATTTCTACACATCCAGATTTCTACACATCATTTCTACACATCCTCGCGACCGGACCCCGCTGATGTGGGACAATACTCCGGGGTTCATTTCACACTGCCTCCTGCCAGCTTAGCCTGGGACAGAGACTTCTGCGTTTGCCCGACGGCAGGTTTTTTGCAAAGATACTGAGGATTCCCCCTCATGGCGCAAATTGGTAGTTTCGCTCTGCTGCTGGCGTTGGCCCTGGCGGTTTACTCCTTCCTTGCCGGATTCGTCTCGCTTTTCTTCCAAAATAAAGAAGATGAGACGATGGACCGCGTGGGCGAAACCGCCCGCCGCGCCGGAGTGGCCTGTTTTGCCGCTGTGCTGCTCGCCGCAGTGGTTCTGGTCACCGCGGCGTTTCAGAACGATTTCACCATCGCCTACATCTTTCATCACAGCAACCGCGACCTCTCGGCGCCTTACAAATTCGCCACGCTCTGGTCGGGGCAAGAGGGCTCGCTTCTTTTCTGGTCGCTGCTGCTGGCCGCTTACGGATTCGTCCTGCGGCTGCGCTATAAAACTGACCCGCGCCTTTTCGCCTACGCTTCGGTAGTCCTCGCCGGGGTGCAGGTCTTTTTTCTTTTGTTGCTCAATCTCGCCGCCAATCCTTTCGGCATTCTCGAAGGCCCGGTCCGTGCCGATGGTAGCGGCCTGAATCCGCTGCTGCAATATCCCGAGATGGTGATTCATCCGCCCATGCTTTATTTGGGCTACGTCGGGTTCACCGTGCCATTCGCCTTCGCGCTGGGCGCGCTGATCATGAGGTATCCCGGCGAAAAGTGGATTCACATCACCCGCCGCTGGACCATGGTCACCTGGATCTTTCTGACCTGTGGAGTTTTTCTCGGCGCGCACTGGGCCTATTCCGTTCTCGGCTGGGGCGGCTACTGGGGATGGGATCCCGTCGAGAACGCCTCGCTCATGCCGTGGCTGGTCGGCACGGCGTTCCTGCATTCCGTGATGATGCAGGAAAAGCGCGGCATGCTGAAGGTGTGGAACATGTGGCTGGTGTTCGCCGCCTTCTGGCTCGCGATTCTCGGGACGTTCCTCACCCGCAGCGGAATTATCAGCAGCGTTCATGCTTTCGCGCAATCTTCTATTGGAGACTGGTTTGCCTGGTTCCTCGCCATCACTTTCGCAGTGTTCCTATTTTTCTTCCTCAAGAACAAGTCGCATTTAAAGAGCGAGCACAAGCTGGAATCGCTGGTGTCGCGCGAATCGAGTTTCCTGTTTAACAACCTGCTGCTGCTGCTGGCCTGCTTCACCGTGTTGTGGGGTACTTGGTTCCCGAAAATCTCAGAACTCGTGCAAGGCAACAAAGTCACGGTCGGCGCGCCGTTCTATAACAAGGTCAACATTCCCGTGGCGCTGCTGCTCTTGCTGCTGACCGCGGTCGGCCCGCTGCTGGCTTGGCGCAAAACTTCTCTCGAAAGCTTGAAGCGCAACTTCCTGTGGCCCACGATCGGTGCCTTCGCCGTTGCGGTTTTCCTGATGGCCACGCCCCAGAGCTGGGGATCGATCTTCGGCATGAGGCCGTGGCGCGACGTGACCTACCTCTACTCGTTGATGACGATTTTCCTTTCCGCTCTGGTCATCTTCACGGTGGCATCCGAGTTCTACCGTGGCGGCCGCGTCATCTCCGGCCACACCGGGCAGGGCATGTTCGCCTCGATCGTGCAACTCGGACATCGCAACACCCGCCGCTACGGCGGCTACATTGTTCACTTCGGCGTGGTGCTCGCCATGATCGGTTTTGCCGGTTCCGCCTTCAACCAGGAGAAGGAAGCCGAGAAGGGGCTGGACTACGGCGACAAGATGGCGATCGGCAATTACACACTCCTCTGCCGGTCTTACACCGAGGAGGAATTTCCCAATCATTTCAGCCAGTGGGCCGTGCTCGACGTCTACCAGGGCGGCAAAAAGATCGACACTCTGACCCCGGAGCGCCGCTTCTACAAGGCCAGCCAGCAAACCTCGACGCTGCCCTTCATCCGCTCCACGTTCAAGGAAGATCTCTACGTGGTCTACGAAGGCCAGAATGAAAAAGGCTGGCCCATTATCAAGGCGCACGTGAACCCCATGGTGATCTGGATCTGGATCGGCGCCTGGATCATGGTCCTCGGAACCGGCATGGCCCTGGTTCCGAATGCCCCAGCCCCCGTAGGTGTGCCGGTGGCCAAACGCGTGCCCGAGCCCGCGCATGCGGTCATCGGAGACTGACATGAAATGTGAGGACGTAACGGTTCGTGTGGGAACAGCCGCCCTTCGGCAAGCTCAGGGCAGGCTCCCGGCTGTTCACCGGGCGCAGCCCGGCATGTCTGTGTGGCGCGGGCACTCTTGCCCGCGAAATGCCGGCAGCGGAAATAAAAAAAAAATGTTCCGATGCCAAGATCAATGACGAAGTTAAATCCAAAATCGAAGCGAGGCAGCCGCGGCGGCAAAGCTCTACAGGCACTCCTGCTCTGCCTCGCCGTCTTCCTCTTTTCCGGCGCCGGCGACCCCGCCACCCGCTTCACCGAACTCGGCCACCAGTTGATGTGCATCTGCGGCTGCAACCAGATTCTTCTGGAATGCAACCACGTCGGCTGCCCCAGTTCTGACGGCATGCGCAACGAACTCATGGCGCAGGTCATGCGCGGGGACAGCGACAGCCTGGTGTCGCAGGCTTTCGTGCAGAAATACGGTCCCACGGTTCTGGCCGCGCCCACGACTGCCGGCTTCAACCGCACCGCGTGGATTGTTCCGTTCGTCATGCTTTTCCTGGGACTTTCCGTCGCCGTGCTCGTGATCCGCGCCTGGAAAAACCGCCCCGCGCCCGCCATTGCCGACGGCCTGCGCCCCGTCCGCGGCCCCGAACTCGAACACTTTCGCGATCAAGCCGGCAAGGAGACTGAACTGTGATGATCCTTTTCTACGTTGTCGCAACCATTGCAGCCCTGGTTTACGTTTTCTATCTTCCGGAAAAGATTTTTCTCGGTCCGGAAAAAACCCGCGCCTCCTACCTGCGCGAGCGCAAGGATGCGGTCTACGAGAACCTGCGCGACCTGAATTTCGAATACAAGGCCGGCAAAGTCCCCGACGCCGACTATCACTCGCTCAAGTCCTCGCTGCAGGACGAAGCGGCCACGCTGCTGGCCGAAATCGCGCGACTGGAATCGAAACCCGCGCCAGTTCCCCGGAGGACAAAAGGTTGAAAGCAACTCACAGCATGGAGCGCAACAACTCATGTGGGGACAGCCGCCCTCGGCTGTCCGGCGGCCCAGTTGTATCGGGCCGCGGTCTGCGTCGGAATAAGCGCGACGCGAGCATCCTTATAGCGCTCGCAGTCCTCCTTCTCACGTCCCTGGCCACCGCCCAATCCCTCACCGGCACGGTGAAGAACTCCACCACCGGCAAACCCGCCGCCGGCGACGACGTTGTTTTGCTCAGCCTCGGCCAAGGCATGGAAGAGTCCGGCCGCGTCAAGGCCGACGCCAAGGGCAACTTCAGCTTCAAGCTGGACGACGCGCAATCGCCTCACCTGGTCCGCGCCATTCACGAAGGCGTTACCTACCACCGCATGGCGCCTCCCGGAACCACTTCAGTTGAGGTCGAAGTCTACGACGTTGGCAAGAAAATCGATGGCATCACCGTGGTCGCCGACATTATGAAAGTGCAGGCGGAAAAAGGTCAGCTCGAAATCGTCCGCGCCTTCGCCGTGCAAAACACTTCCAAACCGCCTCGCACCCAGATGAGCGAGCGCAACATGGAGTTCTACGTTCCCGAGGGCGCGCAAATGATGGGAGGCCAGGCGGTCACCGAACACGGCCAGCCGATTAATTCCGCCCCGGTTCCCGAGGGTGATAACAAAACCCGCTACTCTTTCATCTTTCCTCTACGCCCCGGCACCACCCAGTTCCAGGTGGCCTACCAACTCCCTTACACGGGCAGCGCCAACATCGACCCGAAATCGATTTACCCTCTGGAGCATTTCGTGGCCATCGTTCCTAAGTCGATGGAGTTCTCTGCCGCGCCCGGCACCAGTTACCAGTCGATGAACAATCCGAGCCAGCCCGATTCGATCACGCAGGTCGCCTCCGGCACCAGCGCGGGACAGAATCTGGCCTTCAAGGTTTCCGGCGAAGGCTCGCTGGCCGAACAACAGGAAGGCGGCGCGCAAGGAGAATCTGCCGCGGCGCCCGCGGGCAACCGCCCCGGCGGCGGACTGGGCCCGCCCATTGACGCTCCCGACCCTCTGCAGAAATATCGTTGGCCCATCCTCGCTGGTTTCGCCGTGGTGCTCGTCGCAGGAGCGGTCTTTGTAGCTTGGCGCCAACAATCCGCCGCCGCTCGCGGCGCAGGACGCACGCGTGCCGGAGCGAAGTCCTCGGCAAGGACCGTAGCCATCGAGGATTCCGAATCCGACTACGAATTCCCCGAGGCCCCAGCATCTGTTCACTCGCAGTCGCTACCCCCCGCGAAGCGAAGCTCGACTTCCATGCTGCTCGAAGGACTAAAAGAAGAACTCTTCCAGCTCGAAGTCGAGCACAAACGAGGCCAAATCACCCAGCAGGAATACGAGAAAACGAAAGCTGCGTTAGACCAAACCCTGCAGCACGCCCTGAAGCGCGAAGCCCAAAAAGCGTGATCGGCCGGGTGCGGGCGCCGCTCCCGCCTTTTTCTTGAAAGGTGCCTGATGCCAACCAAAAAGACCGAAATCAAGAAGAACGAAATGAGTGCCGGCATCAGTAAGAGCGAAATCAAAGACCGCCTCGCCCGCTACCGTCAGATCAATCTGTCAGTTACCGGAAGAAAGTCTGGCCGGAAGATCTCAGTCCCGGTTTGGTTCGTGCTGGAAGGCGAGACGCTATATCTGCTGCCCGTGTATGGGTCGAACACGCAGTGGTTCAAGAACGTTTTGAAGAACCCGGCGATTCGAATTGATGTGCGGGACGCGGCAGTAGATCTTCGGGCGATCACCATCACCGACGCCGCCACGGTCAAGTCCGTGATCGAAAAATTTCGGGAGAAATACGGAGCCGGCGATGTGAAGAAGTACTATTCGACATTCGATGTGGCCGTTCGGGCTGAATTGTCCTGAACCGTACGCCGCCGAACATCGACCTTGCCCCTTCCCCCACCTAACATGTCTACCCGGTGTCCACGCCCCTAAGTCATTGATTCCAATAGACGGGGGGGTACGCGCCCGAACCAGATTTTCCCAAAACGGAAGCTAAACCAGCTCTACCTGCTCCAGCACGGTGAGGAAGCTCAGGGTGGCCGAAGCCTGACGGCCGAAGCCTCCGTGCGGACACCGAGAGGCCGAAGCCGAACGCCGAACCCAGCATCTAATAGAGCGTAAGATCAAAACAACCATGGGAAACACATTCAAGACCGCATTCTTGCTGACCGCACTCACGCTACTGCTGATGGCCATCGGCCGCTACTTCGGCGGCCAGAACGGCATGTTCCTCGCCCTGATCTTTGCCGCAGTGATGAACTTTGTCTCGTACTTTTACTCTGACAAGATCGCGCTGGCCATGTACCGCGCCCAGCCCGTCACGCGCGAGCAACTGCCGCGCGCTTACGCGGCGGTCGAGCGCCTGACCCAGAAAATCGGCATCCCCATGCCGAAGATTTACGTGATTCCCACCGAGTCGCCGAATGCGTTCGCCACCGGACGCAATCCGCAACACGCGTCGGTCGCGGTAACTCACGGGATTTTGGGTTTATTGAACGATGAGGAACTCGAAGGCGTGCTGGCCCACGAACTCGGCCACGTCAACAACCGGGACATCCTGATCAGTTCCGTGGCCGCGACACTGGCCGGGGCGATCACCATGCTGGCCAGCATGGGACGCTGGGCCATGATCTTCGGCGGCTATGGCCGCAGCGAGCGCAATGACCGCGGAGGTGGCGGCCTCACGGGGCTGCTCATGCTGATCGTGGCCCCGATCGCGGCCGGCATGATCCAGCTTGCCGTTTCGCGCTCTCGTGAGTACCAGGCCGACGCCACCGGCGCCCACTACACCGGCAATCCCTATGCGCTGGCTAGCGCTTTGCAAAAACTCGACGCCTATTCGCGCCGCGTCCCCATGCAAGCTACGGCGTCGACGGCGCATTTGTTCATCATCCAGCCCCTGCTGGGAATGAACTTCGGTGGCTTGTTTTCCACGCACCCGCCCGTCGCCAAGCGGATCGAGCGGCTGACGGGGCGTCCGGCGGAATTTATGCAGTGAGCCGTCGGCCATCAGCTATCAGCTATCAGCTCTAAGCTAATTCCAATGCAAGCTTTGCCGGCGCCAGCGTTCAACTTTGTGATTGCAACTGCTCTCCACTTAAGAAACTTGTCATCTCGAGTGGAGCGAGGAATCTGGGTTTAAGCTGATGGTTGAAAACTGACAACTGACAGCCGGTCCTGTGACGTAGGTAACTCCTCCGCCTCGAACCCAGATAGTAGAATCGAACCCAATGTCGCCCGAGAGCGCTACCGCAACTTCGCACCAAGCCGGCGTTTCCAGCAAAGCAACGGAGCTCGAAACCGCCCTGCGCCGCGTAATTCGCGGTAAAGACGACGTGGTCCGCCTGGCACTGGTCAGCATTTTCGCGCGCGGACATCTGCTGATTGAAGGCGTCCCCGGAGTCGGCAAAACCACACTGGGACAAGCTTTGGCGCGCGCCCTGGATTGCACCTTTCAGCGCGTGCAGTTCACCAGCGACATGCTGCCGTCGGACGTTCTCGGCATTTCCGTGTATTCGGCGAGCGACCAGCGCTTCGAGTTCAAGCGTGGCCCGATTTTCACCAACGTGCTGCTGGCCGACGAAATCAACCGCACCACGCCCAAGACGCAATCTTCGCTGCTCGAAGCCATGAACGAAGGCCAGGTCACGGTCGACGCGCACTCTTACGAATTGCCGCAACCCTTTCTGGTGATCGCGACGCAGAATCCCGCCGAGCACCACGGCACGTATCCGCTGCCCGAGTCGCAGCTCGACCGCTTCCTGATTCGCGCGCGCATGGGCTATCCCGAGGCCGCGGCCGAACGGGAGATTCTGCGTTCGGAAGCTGGAGTCTCGCGGCTCGAAGCTCTGCGCCCGGTGCTCACCGGCGCTGAAGTGCTCGAAATGCAGCACGCAGTCCGGCAAGTTCGCGTGGACGAATCTCTGGTGACCTACGCTCTCGAAATCGTGCGCCGCACCCGCGAGTCGGAATTTCTTTCGCTGGGAGTCTCGCCCCGCGGCTCGCAAGCGCTTTACCGCGCCGCGCAGGCCATGGCCTTTCTCGACGGCCGGACTTTCTGCACTCCGGAAGATTTCAAACCGCTCGCCGTGCCCGTCTTCGCCCATCGTGTGGTGGTCAGCGGCCTGTACGCCTCCACGCTGAAAAAATCGGAACAGGCGGATCAAGTTCTGCGCGAGATCGTGGAGAACGTGGTGGTGCCGGTATAAGGCCAGTCTAGGATGTGGAGGCCAATCGGTCCTGTTGCAGCTTAAAGCACCTTGCTTGTGGCCCGCGACCATATATTTTGAAACGAGGGTGCAGCATGGCCAAGCCGACCAAACAGCGAGGGTATCCCGACCGCCGAGGCCTGTGGGCAGAGAGCGACACGATATCTGAACAATTTGTACCGAGTGAACAGTACAAAGCACAACAACAGTACAAAGCACAACAGAGGACGATCGCTGAGACTTTGATTTGCAGCAGGTTTGAATCCCTCGCAGATCGAAAGTATGTTTCTCGTTCCCCTTGTTCCCCCCCTAAGAGAGAGGCTAAAAGACGAGAAGCCGGAAGAGCCGTAACGATCATCTGTCCGCCTTAAGCCCTGACACCTCGCCATCACAAACATTCCCCCCGCCACGTAGTTAGGTTTTAACCTGAATCGTCCGGCGCGGCGTGGAGGCTATAATTCTCCGTCATGTCCTTCCTTCGTTTCCTCATGCTGCTTTCTCTCATCTGCTGGATCGGCGGGTTGGTCTTCTTTGCCTTCGTCCTCGCGCCGACCGCGTTTCAGGTTCTGCCGAACACACATCTGGCCGGCAACGTCGTCGGCCGGGCGCTGGGCAAATTGCACTGGATCGCCATAATTTCTGGTGTCATCTTCCTCATCAGTTCCCTCATGTACAGCCGGCTCACCGACGGAACGGCGCATGTCTTCGCCGGCCGCCACGTGTTGATCTGCCTGATGCTCGCGCTTACACTGCTCTCGCAGTTCTGGATCATGCCGCGCATGGACACACTGCGGGCGTCCGTCGGCGACTTCGCTTCCGTGCCGATCGATAATCCTGCCCGTATTCAGTTTGACGCGCTGCATGTGTGGTCTACGCGAGTGGAAGGCGCGGTGCTGCTGCTCGGGCTGGTGGTGGCGTATTTGACTGCGGCGAGCTTTTAGCTCTTGGCTCTTGGCTCTTGGCTTTTAGCTCTTGGCTTTGCGTCTTTGGCTCCTTACCTCGGAGAACTCCTCCGGGCTTCGCCCGGACGGACAGCCGAGGGCGGCTGTCCCCACACAAGCCGTGGGAACACACAGAGTTGGGTAATTTTCGCTGCATCATTTATCCTGAAGTGTTTGCCAACGGCCGCTGGGTTGATCTGGAGTCGAGGACACAGTCTGCACGCTACCCACACCATTCAGCCAAAAGCCAAGAGCTAACAGCTGAGAGCTTCCTTATGAAAACCGGCATTATTGGCCTGCCTCAGGTGGGCAAGACATCGTTGTTTCAGATTCTTACCAAGGCGCATCTTTCGGATCAGGCCCGCGCCAATCCGCGCGAGGCCCACGTGGGCGTGGCGAAGGTCCCGGACGACCGGCTGGACCGTCTGGCCGCGCTCTACCATCCCAAGAAACTTACCCACGCTTCGGTGGAGTACGTCGACGTTGGCGCCATTGGGCAGGATGCGCTGAAAGATTCTGCCTATTCCGCACATCTGCGCCAGGTGGACGCGCTGGCGCACGTCGTACGTGTATTCGACGATCCAGCGATCCCGCACGTAGGCACGATCGATCCCTTGCGGGACATCAAGAATGTGGAGTTCGACTTGATGGTCAGCGATCTCGGCCAGATCGAAAAACGGCTGGAACGGCTGGAAAAAGACCTCAAGAAGATGAAGACGCCGGAACTCGAGAAAGAATTCGAGTTGCTGAAGCGCGCCAACGCGCATCTGGGCGCTGAGAAACCGCTACGCGAAATGGAGATGACTCCCGAAGACAAGAAACGCATTCGCGGCTTCATGTTCCTCAGTGAGAAGCCGATTCTTTACGTGCTCAACATCGGCGAATCCACGGAACTGGGAAAGGAACTCGAAGAAGCAGTCAAGAAATACAATCTGACGGAAGTTGCCGCACGCCCCAACGCCGGAGCCAGCGCCATCTGCGGCAAAGTGGAAGCCGAGCTTGCCGAAATGAGCGATGCCGACGCGGCCGAATTCTTATCCAGCTACGGCCTCACGGAAAGCGGCCTGGTGCGGTTGATCCGCACCACCTACAAACTGCTGGGGTTGATTTCGTTTTTTACCGCCGGAGAAGACGAGTGCCGCGCCTGGACGATCCCTGCGCACACCCGGGCGCAGGAAGGCGCGGGCGCGATTCACTCCGATCTGGAAAAACATTTCATCCGCGCCGAGACCATTCGCTGGGACCAACTTCTCGAAGCGGGCTCGGAAGCCAACGCCCGCGCCAAGGGTACTCTGCGCCTCGAAGGCAAGGATTACATCGTGCAAGATGGCGATGTCATGCATATCCGCCATAGCGGATAGATGCGACCACGGCCGGCGTTTCTCGGCACTAATTTCGGCGCAGCCTCGGCTCCAGACTTGGCTCCAGACTTGGTTCCAGACTTGTTTTCAGATGAAGATGAGTCCTGCACCCCCGGTATACTCTTCCACATATGCTGACTCGGTTGATCATCACTTGCTTGGGGTTCGCGCTGGCGGGCTTCCTGTTCGCACCAGCCAACCTGGTGCAGGCCGCAGACGCACAGGGCAGCGTCAACCAGGCTGTCGCCGCCGCGCCGGATTCTCCGGACTGGAGTGAACCCTTCCCTCCTCATCGCATGATTGGCAACATTTATTACGTCGGCAGCCGGGGCCTGGCCTCGTACCTGATCACGACCCCCGCCGGCCACATTCTGATCAACAGCAATCTGAAGACTTCAGTCCCGCTCATTCGGGAGAGCATTGAAAAGCTGGGATTTCGCTTCAGCGACGTGAGAATCCTGCTGATCAGTCATGCGCACTTCGATCACGATGCAGGCAGCGCCGAACTGAAGAAACTGACCGGCGCCAAATACATGGTCATGGATGGGGACGTAGGCGTCGTCGAATCCGGCGGCCAGAGCGACTTCCAGTACGGTGACGATGCAGCGCTTCAGTATCCCGCGACCAAGGTGGACCGGGTGCTGCACGATGGCGACGAGGTTAAACTCGGCGATACCGTGTTAACCGCTCACAAGACCGCCGGGCATACCCGGGGCTGCACCACCTGGAGTCTGAAAATACGCGACGCGGGGAAAACGTACGATGTTGTGATCGTGGGCAGTCCTAACGTCAATCCGGGATACAAGCTGGTGAACAATGCGCGCTATCCCGAAATTGCTGAGGATTACGCCCGCGGCTTTCGCGTGCTCAAATCGCTTCCCTGCGACATTTTTCTGGGCGCCCATGGCAGTTATTACGACCTGGAAGCGAAGCACGCGAAACTGAACGCAGGCGGGTCGAATCCCTACATTGATCCCGAAGGCTATAAGAACTACGTGGCCGAGCGGGAACTGGCTTTCCGTTCCGAGTTGCAGAAACAAATGGCGGCCGCGAAAAAGCAGTAGCCAATGCTAGGAACTATCACCTTATGCCTCCCATCGCCATCAGCATTCTGCTCGGCTTGACGGCGGCGGCCGCCAATGTGTTTGGCGGCGCGATTATCGTGCAGCGGCACTGGGAGCGGCGTTATCTGCGCTATTTCGTGGCGCTGGGCGCGGGATTCATGCTGGCCACGGCGCTGGTCGAGATGGTTCCGGAAAGTCTTGAGCTGCGCGGACGCTCGGCGGCGTTTCTGGTGTTGCTGGGATATTTAATGATTCATTTCTTTGAGCACACGGTCACGCCGCATTTTCACTTCGGCGAAGAAACGCACAAGGACGAGTTCATCCATTCGCACAAGGGATACTCGGTGCTGCTGGGGCTGATCATCCACACTTTCTTTGACGGCATTGCGATCGCATCTGGATTTCTGGTTTCGAACTGGCTGGGCTGGCTGATATTTTTGGCGATATTTCTGCACAAGATTCCGGAAGGCTTTACCGTGAGTTCGGTGATGCTGGCCAGCGGACGCAGCCGTGGCACGGCCTGGGGCGCGTCCGTGGTTCTGGGCGGGTCGACCGTCGCGGGAGTGCTCACCATGGCGCTGTTCCGTCATCATGTGGGCGCGGGCCTTCCGCTGGCCGCAGGAGTTACGATTTACGTGGCGGCGTCCGACCTGGTGCCCGAGGTGAACAAGGAACCCTCGGTGAGAATGGCCCTGCTTGTGTTCGTGGGAGCAGGCGTGTTCCTGCTGCTGGACCGCTTGTTTCACATGTAGGAAAGGGCGTTCAGTGTTGGCGCTGCAACTTTTCTACGATTGACCGCCGCGTACTCCTGTGCCACACTGCTCGGCGGACTTCTCTATGACGAGTGACGCTGTTCCGCTCGGTTCATTCTCAGTGGTGTGCATCCGTTGCTCTGGCCCACCGTCCCGCAGCTTCTGATCCGACCGCGATTGCAGAGTCGACTCCGGGGAGAAACAGACAGCGAAGCCCCACGACGAAAAGAAATCCTGGGCTTTCTATGCTTTGTATTGGTCCCATCGAACGCATCCTCGCCCGCACACTCTGCATCCTGTTCGTCGTATGCCTGCTCGTCGTGAACGCTCTCGCCCAGATCCCGCCCAACAGCCCGGGCGACGCTTCAAGAACTCCTAAATACGTTCCAGGAATGTCGAGTTACGACACCGAGCCGGGCACTGGGGTGCTCATCTTCCATGTGTTCGCCGAGAAGACAGGCGCTCGCCTGAGCGGGCAGGCGCGACTCGATCTCACCAATCTCGCCAATCACATCGGTCTGTTCCAGACGATCGAAGGCGACACGGAAGGCGTGTTCATCAACATAGCGTTCGGAAACTACGAAATTGAGGTGAGCGCGCTCGGATATCTCAGCGCTCGCCAAGAACTGCAGGTGGTGAGCATTGAGCACCCGCAGCCGATCGATATCGTGCTGCACCGGGATCCCTCCGCTATCAATCTCGATGTCGCGGCGGGCATCATCTCTCCGAAGGCCCGAAAAGAAGTCAGGAAGGCCGTATCTCTGCTGAAGGTAAGCATTCTCGACGAAGCGCAAAAGCATCTGGAGACCGCCTACAAATTGGCGCCGTCGAATTCAGACTTGAACTTCCTCCTCGGTTATCTGTACTTCCAGCGGAAAGATTATGCGCAAGCAGGAACCTACCTGACCGCCGCCGCAGCCCTCAACCCTCACAGTGCCCAGGCGCTGACTCTGCTCGGCAGAACCGCCTTGGCACAGGAGAACTATCCCGCAGCCAGATCAGCCTTGCAACAAGCCGTTCTAGCGGACGACGATAATTGGCTGCCTCATAACCTGTTAGCAGACGCATACCTTCGCGAGAAGGATTACGGCAAGGCTCGCGACGAGGCTCAAATCGCAATCACGAAGGGTCAGAAGAATGGAAAGACTATTGCGAGTCCTGCCGACCTGGTGCTCGCGCAAGCGTTCATTGGTCTTGGGCGTGAGCAGGAGGCGATTCAAACCCTCAATGTTTTCCTAAAGGATTCTCCCCAGAATCCCATGGTCTACCAAGTCCAGAACTTGATCGCAGACCTCAAGAAACGCAACCCCAGTTCCACGCCGGATGGAAACACGAAAACTGCAGACATTGATACATCCCGCGCCGATCCGCTTGGAGCCGTGCCTGATCCTGCGCTCACCACTCAGACATGGCGACCTCCCGACGTTGACCAGACCAAGCCAACCCTCGCCCCGGGGGTGGTTTGCCCGGCCGCCCAGGTAATCGACGAATCGGGCAAAAAGATGCAGGAGTTCGTTCGTGATCTCACCCGCTTTGCAGCCAACGAAGACCTGTTCCATCAGTCTATCGACGCGTACGGCTTTGCCACTCGTGTGGAAACGAGAAAGTACGACTACGTCGCAAACGTCTCCGCGTCCCAACTGGGCACTGTTTCCGTTGACGAATTTCGCTCGGACAAATCAGTGCAGGAAGGTTATCCCGACGGCATTGCCAGCACAGGCTTCATAACCCTGGCGCTCGTCTTTCATCCCGACATGCAAAAGGACTTCGATTTGGATTGTGAAGGACAGGCCGACTGGCGCGGACAAGCCAGTTGGTTAATGCACTTCCGGCAGCGCCACGACCATGCCAATCGGATGCACAGCTATACGCTCGGCGGTCAGGTTTTCCCCGTCGATCTCAAAGGCAGAGCTTGGATCACTGCCGACAAGTTCCAAATCGTGCGGATCGAAGCCGATATGGTCAAACCCATGCCTGAAATCCAGTTACTGAGCGAGCACCAGACCGTGGAATATGGCCCCGTCCCATTTCCCATGAAGAACACAACTCTCTGGTTGCCGAAAACTGCAGAAATCTACTTCGACTTTCGCAAACATCGCTACTATCGGCGGCACTCTTTTGATCATTTTATGTTCTTCTCCGTCGATACAGAACAAAAGGAAAAGGTGCAAGCCACGAAACCTGACGGCGCACCAGACAGGCCGTCCGGAGAAAAATCCCCATAGTCCTCCGGGTCGCAACGGCCGCTGTGTAATCCAGCTTTTTTCTCGATGCCTGAGATTAATTCACCTGACGACACACTATTAGACCAGGAAAGTGGACGGGGCGGGCGAATTCGCTCGATAAATTCACCCTCGGCACGCACCGCGCGCCAAAGCCTTGTCCCCCAGGAGAGTAATCATGACATTCCGTAGCTCAGCGTACTCCCGAGTTCTCAAGTCGATCGCCATCACCATGCTTGTGGCTGGCCTGACCGCAGTCCAGGCTCAAACCTCTGCTGCAGCAAATCGCCCAGCGGCAGTTCCAGCAGATTACGTCCTCACGCCATTCGGCTACTTCCATCCCAGCTGCGTCAACCACCTGGCTCAGGAGGATGTGCTCCGGCAGGATCTCAAAGTCATTGAGCGCAAGAATGGCACCACTCAACCCCTGGTGTGCAACTATCCCCGTTTCGAAGCCGACGGAACAAAGACAGTCGGGGATCTGCTACCCGTTGGGGATGGGAAATCTGAGCCGCCGTTCATCGGCCATTCCTGGATTGAATATGCAAGCATCCATGACAGTTACGACTATGAGGAGGTCTCTTCGCGATGGACTGTTCCCCCCAACCCATCCAGCAACGACGGCCAGACCTTGTATTTCTTCAATGGCCTGGAGCAGTACAGTGGTGATGTGACCATAATTCAGCCGGTCTTGGGGTGGAATTCCGATTACGGCTCCGCGTGGGGCATCGCCTCCTGGAACTGCTGTCCCGGCGGCACGACGAATGAAGCCTCGCCGCAGCCAGTGAACCCCGGAGATCAGATCGAAGGCTATAGCTTCAGCACCTGTAAGGCGGGGACCAAGAAATGCCCCACATGGAACGTCGTTACTCTTGATGACGAAAATGGAAACTTCTCTCAGCTTTCAGCCACGCCAAATGAGGGGCAGACCTTCAATTGGGCCTTTGGCGGCGTGCTGGAGGTGTATAACATCACGCAGTGTAGCGATTACCCTGCCAAAGAGGGGTCCGGCTACTCCGGCGCAATTGGTTTTCATGACCACATTGTGTTAAACGACAGCTATGTCAAGATCACTCCGGCATGGACAGTAACCAATGTATCCGGGGGATTGACTCCACAATGCAGCTATGGCGGATCAGTGCCGAAGCAAGTAATTCTCAATTATTGATCTGCCTATCCGTGAATCGGCCTATCGATCTAGCTGCGGGGTGTCCCGGAAATCCGACTCCACCGGGAACCCACCCTCCACGCAGCTAGACTGGGGTCCATCCAAACCCATTCCGGGGCAAGAATGCACGCAAGAATCGAAGTCAGCGGTACGCATACGGCGAAAACCGCGGCGGATGGAAGCTCAAGCTTAAGATAGCGCCATAGCTGGACGCCCGAGACAAAAGCGGCTGCCTCACCTGACACTGATTCCTAGTCCACGGTGTGCTTGGCGGTGTAGCCGTCGCGGGCGACGACATCGACTTTCACGTCTTTCCCCTTCTGATCTTTGATCTTCAGCGGACCGCCGTCGGGAGCTACCACCTGCACTTTTAACTTGCGATAGGTACCGTCAAGCTTGGTGTTGGTGGGGTGATAGGCGAGAGAGTATTCCTGGCGAATGTCGCTCGAGATGTCGCCGAACAACTCCGGCAACTCGCCTTCAAAGCGCGGAAAATAGGCACGGCCACCGGTCATGGCGGCGAAGGTGCGCATTTCGTTGTCGCCCTGCAGGTAGTCTATGTCGTGAATGGGGATACCGACTCCGTGCATTCCAACTGCGTTGCAGTATCCTGGATTTACTTCGCACCACTCCCGCACGATGAAGCCCACGCTGATGGGGAAGATGGTCACATCCTTTGTGTCCTTGATCTTCTTCATGATCTTGTCCAGCGTCAGCTTGCTGAAGGTGTCGATGCCGGTGGTCACCAGGATGACGTACTTCTTGCCTTCCACGCGGTCCAGCCGATCGAGCGTGTCGTACAAAGCATCGAAGAGATTGGTCTCCGAGAAGCCGGGAACGCGCAGCTGGTTCAGCGCCCCATTGATCGCGCCCTTGTCCTGGGTGAAATCCACCAGGATGTGAGGCTGCATGTCGTAGTAGGCGACCGCGACCCAATCGTCCTTCTTCAGCGTGTTGGCGAAGGCGTAAGAGGCCTGCAGCGCCTGGATCATGAAGACGTAGTTGGTGGAGGCGAATTCGATCAGCAATACCGCGGTGATCGGCGCCTGAGCGACGTTAAAGCTGGTGATGGTCTGAGGGACACCGTCCTCCAGGATGCGGAAGTGTTCCTTCTTCAGGCCGGGAACGAACTGGCCACTCTTGGTTGTGACCAGAACATCCACATTCACCAGCGGAACGTTCACCTTGAGCGAGTAATCGGGGACGCCTTCGAGTTTCTTGGGCGTGGCCGCTGGAGGCGGCGCGGGAGGTTCGCTTGCCGTCTTCTTAGGAATCGCGTAGGGACCGGCGCTGTCGCCCGGACCACCCGCTTCGGCGGGAACGTCCTGCTTGGGCCTGCCGTTGTCCTGCGGGGACGCCTGATTCTGGGCAGGGGGCTGCCCTGCCGGCTGCGCGGGCGGCGTCTGGTCTTGCGCCAGCGTGGGCAGAGCTGTGACCAGCACGGCCATCATGCACAACGCGGTCAAAACAACCGCCAGCCGGCTGGGACCTGGTTTTTGTTTGGTCTTTGACGAACGCTTGGATAAAGTCTTGCAAATCGATCCATTCAACATAGGGGACCCCGGAAACCGCTATGCTAGTATAGACGCAAGGATTGGTCATTGGGATGTTTGGCCTGGCCCCCGCACTTCCCCTCCTGGCAACGACTTAAAGCTTGGCCGAGTCCGATCCAGGAGCAGGGCCTCTCTTGGCCGGTTCCTTCGGGGGATTATGAGAAAAGCAGTTTTCGCGCTCTTCGTCGCCTTCAGTGTCTCCCTGTCGTTCACTCTGGTCGCTCAAAATCCACGGCAGACCGCTCCGCAGACCATTTCCGTGGACCAGATCCACGCTGGAATGCGGGGCGTGGCTTTCACCGTGTTTGAGGGCATTAAACCGGAGTCGATGGACGTGGAAGTGCTCGGCGTTCTGCGCAACGTGAACGGTCCCAAGGGCGACATCATTCTGATCCGTCTGCACGGCGCCAAAGTGGAATACACGGGCGTGGTCGCCGGAATGAGCGGCAGCCCGGTGTACCTTGACGGCAAGCTGGCGGGTGCCCTGGCGTTCCGCATTGGCGAGTTCTCGAAGGAGCCGATCGCCGGGGTGACGCCGATCGCGAGCATGCTGGAAATCAATGCGCTGGACCGCTCGCCGGCGGAAGAAGCTGCGGCTGCGCGGCCTCCGGTGAAAAGCGTGGCGGGAAAGACTGCTGCGCCCGGCGATGCGGGCGGGCTTCCGAATTCCCTTCAGACGAATTCTCCCCAGGATTTTGCAAACTATCTAACGCCGATTGAAACGCCGTTAGTTTTCAACGGATTTTCCGAAGAAGCAGTCCGGCGATTCGCTCCGGAGTTCGCTTCTGCCGGAATCGTTCCGGTGATGGGAGCGGGCGCCGTCAGCGACGACAAGCAGCCGGAACCGCTCGAGCCGGGCTCGGCGGTGAGCGCGATTCTGGTCCGCGGCGATATGGATATCGCCGCCACCTGCACCGTGACTTACATCGATCCGCAAAGCTTGCTGGCCTGCGGACATCCGCTGCTGCAGTTTGGCGCAGTCGATCTACCCATGAATAAGGCGCAGGTTTTGGCCACGCTGGCTTCGCCGCTGAATGCCTTCAAGATCGTCAATACCACCGAAGAAGCTGGGGTTTTCGTGCAGGACCGGCATACCGGGATCATGGGCGTTTTCAACAAGCAGGCAGAGATGATTCCGGTGACGCTGACGATTCATGCGTCGACGAGCGGCGGCGGAGGCGGCGCGGCGAAAAAAGAATTCCATTACGAAGTGTTGAACAATCCCCGCCTCAGTCCCGTGGCCATCATGGCGACCGTGTTTAATGCTCTGCACGGCGTGAACGAATATGGCGAGGAGATCACCTACAGGCTGAGCGGCACGATCAACGTGAAGGGCTTTCCGGAAGTGGAGCTCAAGAACATGTTTGCCCCGGCGGAGAATGGACAACCCGCCGCCATGCTTGCCGCCCTCACCCTGGGCGACCGCTTCGGGCGCATCTACGACAATGCTTATAGCGCGCCGGCGGTGCAGAGCGTGAAGCTCGACTTCGAACTGGTACGGGAGCGGCGCTGGGCGCGGCTGGAAAGCGCCCGCACCGATGTGACCGAGGCGCGGCCCGGGGATCAGGTAATCGTCGAAACCGTGCTGGCTCCGTATCGCGGCGAGCGCTTGCTGCAGCCCATCGCGATCAGGATTCCCCCCACCGCCAGCAAGGGCACGCTGCGCATTCTGGTGAGCGACGGCGAAACCCTCGACCGCGTAGGCAGGATGAATCCCGCGTTTGGCCGCAAGCTGGACTTGGCTTCGACCATCGCGCTGCTCAACAAAGAGCACACCAATAATCGCGTCTATGTCTCAGTGCTCGAAGCCGACCCCGAAGCCCGCGTCGCCGACAAAGTGATGCCGACCCTGCCTATCTCGGTCATGAATGTGATGGAAGGCATGCGCGGCAATCAGGAAATGATCGTCAGCGGGGAGTCGAACGTGGACGAGACTTCCACGGGCCCGCTGGATTACGTGGTAAGCGGAGCGCAACTCCTGACGATCACCGTGAAGTAGTTGTATGTAGGTGATTGTGTGGCGCGGGCACTCTTGCCCACGAAATCTAACCACAAGCTAGAAGGCTGAAAGCTACTTTTGGTTTTGACGGTGTGGTAGACAACAGCTTTTGATCCGCTGCAGGCAAGCGGGCAAGAGTGCGCTCCACACAATCTAAGACTCAGAACATCGCCATCCCCGCTTTTTCCATGTGGCGGAAGCCATCGGTGGCGATTGCAAATAGCAACATCTCCGTGGCGTTGTAGCCCACATGCACCAGAAAGCTGGAGGCTACCGATCCCGTGGCGGCGCGCACCGCCGTGCACACCACTCCCATGAGAAAGATCAGCAGGACCACTCCCCAGGCATAGCCGTACTGAAACATGTGGATCAGTCCGAACGGGAGTGCGGTGAAGAAGATTCCCCAGGCCACGCCCATGCGGCGCGCCAGCACGGGATAGAGGAATCCACGAAAGAAGAGTTCTTCCATCAGCGGGCCGAAGGTGATGGCGAACACCGACATCAGATAGGCATCGCGGGGGTGCTTGAAGAGATCCTCGAAAGGCGTGCTTTGGGGCATGGGCAGAAAGTGGCCCAAAAGATTCAGGGCCAGCAGCACCAGCGCTCCCAGGCCAAACAGCTTCCACTGGGAGCCGGGCCAATTCCACCGGATCGCGGACCAGAAGCGGACGTGATACTTTCCCTCGACCAGAGCGACCATGTAAATGGCGAGTACCATGTAGGCCAGAAACTGGGCCAGGATCGCGAGCACGGCCTTTTGTGTGAGTGCTTTCCAACTCAGATGCTGGTAAATCAGCTCCTTCGCGCCTACAAGAATGAGGACTTGCAGGACGATCACGCTCAGCACGGCCAGGACTGCGATCAGCAGCACGTCCCAGCCATTCCAGACGGGATTCTCGTCGGGCTGAGGCAGGGAAGTAGGGAACGCATCCGGCGTTACCGGATCGGGCGTCAGCAGGAGCGACGGCTGAGGCTCGGTGGTCACTGGCGGCTGCGGACTAAGCGGATTTTCGGGTGATGACAAAAGAGAATCGCCTTTAACTGACCACTGACAACTGAGCACTGGCAACTGCTTTTCCAAAATATCCCGCTAACGCCTGCCCCGTATATGACTTTTTCACCCGCGCCACCTGTTCGGGCGTGCCTTGGGCTACGATGCGGCCGCCTTCTTCGCCGCCTTCGGGACCGAGGTCGATGATCCAGTCGGCGTTGCGGACCACATCCAGGTTGTGTTCGATGATGATGATCGAATTGCCCAGGTCGGTCAACCGGTGCAACACGTCGAGCAGTTTCTTCACATCATCGAAATGAAGCCCGGTGGTGGGCTCGTCGAGCAGGTAAAGCGTCTTGCCAGTTTGCCGCTTGCTCAACTCGCGGGCCAGCTTGATGCGCTGGGCTTCGCCGCCGGACAACGTGACGGCCGACTGGCCGAGATGAATGTAGCCCAGGCCGACGTCGACCAGGGTTTGCAGCTTTTGCTTTACCTGCGGAATATTTTCGAGAATTGGCAGTGCGTCGGAGACCGGCATTTCCAGCAGGTCGGCGATGGAGTTGCCGTTGTATTTCACGGCCAGGGTTTCGTGGTTATAGCGGCGTCCACCGCAGACTTCGCAGAGCACGTAGACGTCGGGCAGAAAATTCATTTCGATGCGGCGCTGGCCTTCGCCCTGGCAAGCCTCGCAGCGTCCGCCGGAAACGTTGAAGGAAAAACGTCCCGCTTTGTAGCCGCGCTCGCGCGACTCGGGCAGCATGGCGTAGAGATCGCGAATCTGCGTGAAGACTCCGGTGTATGTCGCCGGATTCGAGCGGGGAGTGCGGCCAATCGGCGATTGGTCGATGCGGATGACTTTGTCGATATGCTCCGCGCCGGAGATTGCCTTGTGCTCACCCGCTTTTTCGCGCGATCGATAAAGTTGGCGAGCCAGGGCGCGGTAGAGAATGTCATTCACCAGGGTGGATTTTCCCGAGCCGGAAACACCGGTGACAACGGTCATGACGCCCAGGGGGAAAGTCACGTCGAGATGCTTCAGATTGTTTTCATTGGCGCCGAGAATCGTGAGCGCGGCGCCATTTGTATGCCGCCGCTCGGAGCGCATTGCGATCTGGGCCTTGCCGGAAATGTAGGCTCCGGTCAGCGAATTGGGCTCGCGCATGATCTCGGCGGGCGTGCCGTGGGCTACGAGCGTGCCTCCGTGGCGGCCGGCACCGGGTCCGAGGTCAATCACGTAGTCGGCGCGGCGGATGGTTTCTTCGTCGTGCTCGACGACGAGCACAGTGTTGCCCAGATCGCGCAGATTTTCGAGCGCGTTCAGCAAGCGCCCGTTGTCGCGGTGATGCAGGCCGATGGAAGGTTCGTCGAGAACATACAAGACGCCTCGGAGCTTCGACCCAATCTGCGTGGCCAGGCGAATGCGCTGGCCTTCGCCGCCCGATAACGTCGCCGCCGAACGGTCGAGCGAAATGTAGTTCAGCCCGACAGCATTCAGGAATTGCAGACGTTCGACGATTTCATGCATGACGCGTCCGGCGATTTTTTCTTCACGGCCGGCGAGCTTGATGCTTTGCGCCACCTCGAGCGCGCGAGAAATCGGCAGCGCGGTGAAGTCGGCGAGCGACATGCCGTTGACTTGCACCGCGAGGCTCTCCGGCCGCAGGCGTTTGCCTCGGCAGGCCGGACAGTCGGTCGCCGACATGTGGTCCATCAGCCAGTCGCGATAGCCTTCCGAGGTCGACTCCTCCAGATTCTGTTTCAGATATCCAAAGATGCCGTGGAAACCGGTCTTGCCACCACGGCCCGGCTCACCATGCAGCAGGAAATCTTGCGTCTTGTCGGGGAATTTTTCGAACGGCGTACTGAGATCGATGCCATAGGCCGCTCCGACAATCTGCAGTTGATGAATCAGGTTCTGTGACGCCGAACCGGGACCCAGTCCGCCATCGAGCAGCGGCTTCGACCAGTCAGTGATGACTTTCGCAGGATCGAAATCGTACTTGCTGCCCAGGCCGTGGCACTCAGGGCAGGCTCCATACAGGCTGTTAAACGAAAATGATCGCGGCTCCAGTTGCGGCACGTTGATGCCACAATCGGGGCAGGCCAGCTTCTCGGAATAAAGCTGCTCTTCACCGCCGACCACCGAGACCTGCACCAGTCCACCCGCCAGCTTCATGGCGAGGCCGACGGACATCTCCAGGCGATGCTCGATCCCAGGTTTCACTAACAGCCGGTCGATGACAACCTCGATGGTGTGATTCTTGCGCTTGTCCAGGTTGAGGTCGTCCTCGAGATTGACCAGCTCGCCGTCGACGCGGGCACGGGTGTAGCCGTGCTTGAGCAGCGTTTCCATCTCTTTCTTGAACTCGCCCTTGCGGCCGCGCACGATGGGCGCGAGCACCATGACGCGGTCTTCGGGCGTCAGGGCCATCACCCGCTGCACGATCTGGTCGGCGGACTGGCGGGAGATGGCGCGTCCGCATTTGGGACAGTGCGGGACCCCGATCGAGGCGAACAAGAGGCGAAGATAGTCATAAATCTCGGTAATGGTGCCCACAGTGGACCGCGGACTGCGGCTAGTAGTCTTCTGCTCGATCGAGATAGACGGGCTAAGTCCATCAATGGCATCGACATCGGGGCGTTCCATCTGGTCGAGAAACTGCCGGGCGTAGGCCGAAAGTGTCTCCACGTAGCGGCGCTGGCCCTCGGCGTAAATCGTGTCGAATGCTAGAGATGACTTGCCTGACCCGCTCAGGCCTGTGACCACGGTAAAGCTGTTGCGGGGGATCTCGACATTGATGTTCTTGAGGTTGTGCTGGCGGGCACCGCGAACCGAAATCTTGGTAATGGGCATACTAGCGGGTGTCCGAGGTCGGCTTGTCCCAAAAACCGGGGCGGATTTCCCTTCCGTAATGTCGACAGGTAACCAGAGATGTCCGAAAGTGGGAGTACACAGTTCTACTCCGTATCTTAGTTGTCACTGGGGCTGGGCGTCAACGCGGTGAGAAGCTAGAAAATTCCGCGCCGCGGGTTTGCTGGCAGGGACTCGACAACGCGGAAAGCGACTGTGGAAATTGTACTTGCTAAGGGTTGATGAAAGATGATCTCGCTCTTCATGCCGCTCGTTCTGTGCCTCACGGTAATCGCATCGGTTGGTCTGGGCGTTCTCGCCGCTTACGCGGCCTTCATGGGCATTCTGCACGCAGTCGGCCACAGCAGGCCGGAACCGGCGCGCCCGCGCCTGGTGCTGGTGCCTACGCAGAACCACGCCAGCGGCGACTAAAACAACCTTTCCTCTCAAAGCTACTCTCCCTACGGTGGGAAGCAGTCGTAGCGCCGAAACACCCTCAATAAATCAGCTTCAGCGAGAACTGAATCTGCCGGGAATTCCCTGCCGTCTTGCTGACGATGCCGAAGCCGCTGCCACGCAGGATATTGGACGGCAGGCCGAAATTCACGAGGTTGAAGACGTTGAAGAATTCGGCGCGGAATTCGATGTTGCCGAACTCGGCGGCGCCGCGATGTCCGAAGGGAGTGTCCTTGATCAGGGCGGCGTCGAAATCGTGGAAGCCGGGACCACGGAAAGTGTCGCGGCCGAGGGTGCCGAAGCGGCCCTGGTTGGGTCCAGTCCCGCCGGGGACGTTGATCGGAATATTGAAGAACGAAGCGTTGTTTGCGCCGAGGCCGAAGTAGTCTTCGCGCACGGTGTGGCTGGTTGAAAAATGCGGTTGGCTGGCCTGATCTGGGCGGTCGGCTCCGGCCACACCGGCGCCAGTTTGCTGGATTCCTGAGTAGACACTGAACGGCGATCCCGTGGTGAGGGTCGTGATGTTCAGGAACTGCCAGCCGCGTGTCAGTGGTTTCCCCAGCGGTTGCAGAAACGCGACGCGGTCGAGCGGCAGCAGTTGAATCACACTTACGTTGAAAGCATGGGTCACGTCGAATGTGGACGGGCCTTTCTCCGCCTGCGGGTCCCAGGGATTCTGCGGCAACGTCTGCAGGACTACGCCGGTGCTGCCCGCCAGTCCGCCGAGCACCGCGCTCGTGTCATCGATGGACTTGGAATAGGTGTAGCTGCCCTGCAGGCCGAGGCCGGCGCGCGCCGAATTCTTGCTGACGCTGGCTTGCAGCGAGTGATAGGTCGAGTGCGAGGCGCTGGTCATGACGTATTCCGGGCCAAAGCCTCCGGTGGGTTTTCCGGTGGCGTCGAATTGGGTGAAGGGAGCGAATCCCGGGCCCGCGCCTCCGTAACTATTGGGCGAGTACACGCTCGAAAGATGCACGCCCGCCGTGGCCACGTAGGCTGCGGTGAACTTGATGTCGCCAAAATCGTGGTCGAAACCCGCCGTGTAGCTGCCGATGTAACCGTTGCGGAAGTTTTTGGCAAAACCGATGATGGTCAACAACTGCACCTGGTTTCCCGGCGTGAGCGCGGTCAAGTCGCTCTGAAAGCGCGGCAAATCGAGCGGAGTGTTCGCCGGAACTCCGGCGGTCTTGCCATTCACAAACAGTTGCTGGCCGCTGGTGGAGTAGACCGGCGGCAGATTCACCGCGATCGGCGAGTTCTGGAAAGGCAGGGCAACCGTGGGCGATGCACTCTCGTAGAGCGTCACGGCGAAGGGCAACGCGCCGGTCACGAAATTGTCCTGCCACAAGTTGGGAACAAGGGAATTGATCGCGCCTCCTAGGTGCAGGGTGGTGCGCTTGGTGACTGCGTAATCCAGTGCGAGCCGCGGGCCCCAGCCGTTCCAGTCCTGGTTATACGGCGGCTGCGGGTTGTAGAGGAACATCTGCTGCGCGCTGTGATCCCAGTAGGGAACGTCCGAGCCGCTCGCACTCACGAACTTTGGCAGCGACGTGCGATCCGCGGCTTCGTGAATGCGGCTGTTCACTTCGTAACGCAAGCCGTAACTCACGGTCAGGCGCGAAGTGGCCTTCCACGTGTCCTGAAAATAGAAGTTGTAAGCTTCGCGGCGAACGGCGGCTTCGTCGAAACGGTTTCCGCCGGGAGTTTCGACCGAGGGTACGGTTATGGTGTAGGAGTACGGAGTCGCAGTCAGCAGTCCGGTCAGCGAATCGGGCAAAGGATCTCCCGGCTGAATATTGTGGGTGCCGCTGGCCGACGTGATCAGCGCCGGCGAATACGCCGTGCCTCCAGCAAATTCATAGGCCCCGTTAGGATCGGTGCCGAAAATCGTGGCGTCGCGGTTGAAACGGATCTCGATTCCCCACTTGAACGAGTGCGAGGCGCGGGTGTAGCTCATGTCCTGCTTGAGCTGGTAGAGATTGCCGAACGATCCGAAGATGGATCCGGCGGGCGCGTTGAAACTCTGAAACAGGCCGTCGCCGAAAGCCAGGCCCGGCTGGGTGTGGTTGGCGGCGGGAAAGGTGGGTGTGCTCCGAACGTAGCCGAGCGAGGTTTCGGACGTGAAGCGGGGAGAAATCGTCCGCGTATACTTCACGCCCGCGCTGCGCTGGTGATCGAAGAACTGCACCGCGAAGCTGGGGTCGATGGCCGTCTGGTCGGGATTGGTCAGGGGCCCGGTGACCTGGTTCAGGCTGAAGTGGCCCATCAAGGTGGCTTGGTCTGAAATGTGATGATCGATGCGGATGGAGACCTGATCCGTGCGGGTGGAAACCTTCGACGAGGTCGCGTAGGTGCGGTCGCCGAAGGCTCCAGAAGGATCGTTGGGCATCGGATAATGATTCAGCACCGGCACGATGGCCGGGCTCACGGGAACCGTAAGCGTGTCGCCGGGAAAAGTCTGGGTGTCGATGCCCTGGCGCTCGGCCGCGGTGGGTACGGGGATGACCTGCGTAGTTCCGAGGACCTGGCGAAAGCCCTGATATTCGCCGAAATAATAGGTGCGGCTGCGGCCGTCATAAAGATGCGGCAACACGACCGGGCCGCCATTGGCGAAACCGAACTCGTTGCGCACAAACGGCGGGATACGGCGAAAGTTGTCGGCCAGGCTGGCGTGATCGAAATAGTTGCGGGCGTCGAAGGCAGCGTTGCGCACAAATTCGAAAAAGCTGCCGTGGATCTGGTTGGTGCCTGATTTGGTAACGACGTTGGTATAGCTGGCGGCACCGTGTCCAATCTCGGCAGGCATTACGCCGGAATTGGCCTGCACTTCCTGGATGGCTTCCACATTGAAGTTGGAAAACGTGGCCCCGCCCATTTCGGGATCAGTGGTATCGAATCCGTCGAGCGCGAATACCGTGGCCGCGCCGCGCTGGCCATTCACGGCAAACTGCTGGGTGAAGTTGGCGGCGCCGTTGGTGTCAGTCATGGTGCCTGCGGCCAGAAGCAGCAGCTTGCTGAAGTCGCGCTCATTGAGCGGCAGGCTCGAAACCTCGGTGCTTGAAAGATGCTCGCCGCCGCTGGCCTGGGCGGAGTATTTTTCCGTCGAGGCCGACGAGGAAGCCGCAGTCTGATTGACGAGTTGCAACTCCTGGCTCTGAGAAATCTGCAAGCTTGCAGCCAGCGTAGCGCCGTCTTTGACGACGACGGGAGTTGCTGATTTCCAAATCTTGTCGGCTGCGTTTACGGAGAGTTCGTAGATGCCCGCGGCAATCTCAGGAAAAACGAACTTGCCGTTCGCGGCGGTGCTGGCAGTGTAGTCGTGGCCGGAGGTCGCGTGCAGCTTGACCACAGCTTGCGGGACGGGCTTGCCCGCGGCGTCAGTCAGGAGGCCGCTCCACGAAGCGGGGGCAAGGGCGGTCGCCATCGACGCCGTGAGCACGGCAGCGAACAGTGACAGGATGCGTGTTTGATTTCCCGAGCAGCGAAACATTGCACGGAATTATACGGTGAGGGCAGGAGTGTTTGTGTGGCCCCGGACTAGCGAAGCCGAAGGGAGTGCCCGCGTCCACACAATGCCGCAATCGTCGTGGTAGGATTTTGGTAGGGCTGCACTCTTTACTTTTCCGCGGTAGCCATGGTTTGCACCCGCCTCATCCCGATTCGATTTCTCCTTGCATTTCTGCTGGCTGCGCTGTTGTGCCTGTCCGCTCCGGCTGCAAATCCTTCTCCGTGGCTCGAAATCCACTCCACGCATTTCACGGTCATCACGGATGCGGGCGAGAAAAAGGGGCGCGAGGTCGCTCTGCGTTTCGAGCAAATGCGCGCGGTGTTCGCCGGGCTGCTGGGGAAAGAAAAGCTCCACCAGCCCGTGCCGGTGACCATTCTGGCCTTCAAGAGCGACAAAACCTATTACCAGCTTGCCCCCCTGCGCCAGGGAAAGCCGATTGATGTCCCGGGATTCTTCCTGCCCGGCGAAGATCAGGACTTCTTCGTGCTGAACGTTTTCGAAGACGAACCGTGGCGGGCGGTCGCGCATGACCTTGCGCACATGCTGTTGAACGCCAACTATCCTCCCGCGCAGGGATGGTTCGATGAGGGCCTGGCCGAATATTTCAGTTCCGTCCGCGTGGACAATAAACAAGTCGAGATTGGCGCCGATCCCGAGCTTCAAGTTTCGGTCAAGGTGGACGACCTCATGCAGACGCAGCAAGACCAGCACCCGCCCCGCTCGCTGACCGAGTTGCTGGGGGCGCAGGTGTGGCTCTCCATGGCCGACCTGTTTACCATGAAGCACGATACGGCGAGCTTCCACGAAGGCACGCACAACACGTTGTTCTATGCACAGTCCTGGATGGTGATGCACTACCTGCTGCACGAGCAAAAGCTGCCGGAAACGGGCGCTTATTTCGATCTCGTGCTGAACCAGCGCGTTCCGGTGGAAGAAGCCATTCAGAAAGCCTATGGCATGAGCGGGGCACAGCTGGAGCAGGCGGTAAAAGATTATTTTCACGCGCAGACGGTTCTGTTTACGGCGCTGGATGCCGCGCGGCAGGAGCATCCCGACCCGGAGCTGGTGGCGAATCCCGCGCAGGTTTATCACTTCCCGGTTCCCGTAGGCCCGGATGACGCGGCGGTCACGGTAAAGCCCATGCTTGAAGGGGATGAGCGCGCCATTTATGCGGATGCCGAAATCCGCATCCCGGAACGGCGCGAATACGGGATGAAGGAATTGCAGACGCTGACCGAAGATACTTCCCTGGCCACGGCTTCGCCCGAAACAACTTCCGAGGACACTTCCGAGAGCAAGAAGAAAGTCGTGGTCGCTGCCGGGAACGAAATAGCGCATCGTGCGCTGGCTTGGGACCACATCGAACGGGGCGAGTTCGAAGAAGCCTCTGCGGAGCTGAGTAAGGCGGCCTCGATCAATCCGCGCGATATGTGGTTGCGGTATTACGTTTCGGTGCTCAAATACCGCATGGCAGAAGCCCGGCACATGGAGATTCAAGGCCTGGCCAACATGATGCAGGATTTGCGCGGGGTGCTGGAATGGTATCCCGAGTTTGCCGACGCCTATGACATGATGGCGGTGGCTCGCATGGAAGGCGGAGGCTCGATCGCGGCTTTGCAGGCCGAACGCAATGCGCTGCAACTGAATCCGCGCGAGCCTCGCTATCTATATCACCTGGCGCAGATCTATATCGCGAACAAGCAGTGGGAGGCGGCACAAGCTCTGCTGGAGCGTCTGAAGGCTGGCGGCAATCCGCAGATCGCGGCGCAGGCCCGGGAAAAAGTCGAGCAGATCGCGACGGAACGCAAGTATGGCGTTCCGGTCGCCTCCGGTGCTGGCGCTCCTAAACTGGCGCCGCAGAAGTCTCCCTTTGACGTTCTCGAACAGGATGCGGCACAGCGCGCCGGCAATGACAACACCGAAGGTTCGGCGTCGGAAGGCGCGGCCTCTGACCGAACGGCGGCCAGCGGAGCCGCGGTTGCGGCAGCGCCCGACAAGCGCCCCACCAAGTTCCTCAGCGGCGAACTGGTCAGCGTAGACTGCACGCCCGCGCCCGTGGCCATCCTGACCGTGAGTTCTGGGGGAACTTTGCTGAAGCTGCGGGCTCGGGATTACAAGTCACTGGTGCTCGTCGGCAGCGACGAATTTTCCTGCGCCTGGCACGATCGCAGAATCGCCGCGAACTACAAGCCCGGGGGCACGGCGGACGGCGATCTGGTGTCGCTGGAGTTGCATTGAGAGCCAGAGGGTTCAGGGACCGGGGATCGGATCAGGACAGTTCAAGGCGGAGAAATCGTCTCATGTGGCAAGGCGCCAGGCGGCCGTTCAGCCGTACTCATCTTCGCAAGAAGAGTAGTCGCCTTTTGGTCGCGGCCCTGGTTATTAGCAGTTGCTTAGCCGGTTGTTCGTCCTCAGGTTCCGGCACGACCAAGACTACTCTACCTCCCCCGTCGCCAGCGGGCCTGGGCGGTTCGAACTACGGATGGTATTACCTGGCTCCGCCCTGCAACCGGGAGCCTTACGGCGTGGTTTACAACTACAGCACCGCTACGGCCACAATCGGTTCTCAGTTGGCGCAGATGTACAAAAACGGCCAGCGGCGGCTTCGCATACCGATCTATCACGCCCGTGGGATCAACTCCGGAACCATCATGGATTCCACCGGCGGCACGCTCGCCCCGCAGTTTCTCAGCAACCTCACCAACCTGTTAGCGGCTGTCAAAAACCGCAGGATTTGTCGAGATTGAGGTCAGCTTTCATCCCCAGGCCAGCAACGACCCCACGCAATGGACCACCTTCAGCTCCGACTATTTTCAGGAGAATTGGAGCCTGATTCAGAATCTGCGTCCCATCATCGCGGCGTCGGGGATTCCCTATCATCTCGACCTGTTGAACGAAGGCATACCCCCACCAACGGGATACGCGCCCATGCTGCAGTATGACCAGATGTTGTGGAACGATTATGTGCCGATGTTCGGAAGCGCGGACACACTTGGCTTCTCGATCATCGCCGATTCGGCCCACCTGAGCCAGGTCAGCACGGTGTACGGTCCAAGCGCATTTGGGAATTCAGGCTCGCCACAAGCGTTCGACGTCCATATTTACGACGAGACCGGAAACAGTTTTACAACCGCGTTCAACGCGCTGACCAGCCAGGGCTATTCAGGAATCCCATGGATTATCGGGGAGGCTTTTTACAACGACGCGGCCGAGGCCGCCGCGCAGCGGCAGGCAGTGAACAGCACAGGGCAGAAAGTGCTTTATCTGACGCAGTGGCCTGTAACCTCCGACAGAAGCTGCAGCCCTGACGTGAATGTGGCGCCGCCGGCGGACTTTTCGAACTATCAGGCTCAGGATTTTTGAAACCGCCGCCGCGATACGCAGAAACTGCGGACCCATCGTGGTGGACACGAATCAAAAAACCCTCCCGCTGGGACGGGAGGGTTCTCAGATGGCTTTCAGGTTAAGCGCGCATGACGTTTGCCGCTTGGAAGCCTTTGGGGCCTTTGAGCAGATCAAACTCCACGGTCTCTCCCTCGTTGAGCGTGCGGTAGCCGTTCTCCTGAATGGCGGAGAAATGCACGAAGACATCCTCTCCCGTGGAGCGCTGGATGAACCCATATCCTTTCGCCCCGTTGAACCACTTGACCGTTCCTTTCTCTCTCACGGAAAAACTCCTTTCCCCCTGTCGCTATTAATTTGTTCTCCGGAGTCCTGACGGAAAAGCCTTGAACGATCAAGGCGCCTGCTTCGGGTTCCGGCGAACCTGGCTGCGTCTTATTTGTGCGGAAGAAGGGGCGCCAAAAACAAAAGACTCCTCAGTTCGCTGCCACGGCTTGCGTTCGCGGCGGGAACTTGCGGAGCCCGACAATTGGTGCTTTCTGCCACTCAACTCAACGTCAACCTGCCCTACTGGTCTCACCACCGGACGGTCGGTCCGGTTATGAGCACAAGATAATAAGCAGTATTAAAACGATTCGCAAGAAGAATTAGAAGGAATTCGAAACATGACCTCTGGTCATTCTTGATAACTTTAACGCGGATAAAGAAATAGCCGGTAACCGCCCGCGAAACTTAGGTCTCGGAGTGGCCACGCCGAGGACCGGCGCTCTGGTAGGATTTTAGGAGAAGCTCGTGTCCACTCCTCCTATTGATACGCCAGGCGTGGTTACCCCTGCCAGGGCTCCCAACGCAAAGCCCGCCCCAGGCTCGGGGAACGGTCCCGATCGAGCCCTGCGCCGCCGCTCGGGCCTAGTGGTCTCTACCACCAAGTACCTGCTGCGGACTGAGGTCCACACCTTCGCCTTTTCGGTGGCGGCTAACGCCATTCTTTCCTTCTTCCCGTTTGTGGTTCTGCTGATGACGCTGATCCGCCGCGTCTTCCATTCGCGGGTCATGTACGACGTGGTGCTGGAGCTGTTGCGGGATTATCTTCCCGCCGGTCAGGATTTCGTGATTCGCAATCTCAACGCCATGGTGAACACACGTCACCAGGTAGAAATTGTTTCGCTCATCATTCTGCTGGTCACTTCTTCGGGCGTGTTTCTGCCGCTGGAAGTGGCGCTGAATCGAATCTGGCGCTTTCCCAACAACCGATCTTATCTGGGGAACCAGGTGATCTCGCTGGCGCTGGCCTTTGGGTGCGGCGTGCTGGCGCTGATTTCGATCGCCATGACCGCAGGTAACCTGGCGCTGTTCGAGTTCCTGTTGCACGACCACGCCTCCGGCCTGGTACGACTGGCGGGCTTTTTGGTGATGAAGGTGTTCGCCGTCGCGGCCAGCATCACTATCTTTTTCCTCATTTACTGGCTCCTGCCCAACGGGAAAGTCCCGGCGCGCGCGGTTCTACCCATAGCCATCATCATGGGACTGCTCTCCGAAGCGCTGAAGTATGCCTATATCCTGGCGCTGCCCTGGCTGAATTTCCAGGAAGTCTACGGCCCTTTTGCGCTCTCGGTGAGCATGATGTTCTGGGCGTTCTTGTCAGGGTTGCTGATGCTGGCGGGAGCGAATCTTTCGGCCGAAGAACATCTTGGCCGGGCACTGTGAGTGGGCCGTAGGCTGCTTGCGTCACCTCAAGTTATGGCTTCTTCGTCGATAAACTATCCGAAAGCCGGATTCCACGCCTGCGCTGGACGCGGCAAATCACGCTTTCCAGTTTATTCGGCAGCAGGTTGATTCCCCGCATGGGCATCAATGAGTTCTTTTCCAGGTAGTCCTCGGCGCCTTCCTCCATCAACTTCTGACGGTTTTTCTCGGTGAGGCTGCTCAAAATCACGACCGGAATATCGGCGGTTTCAGCGCCTTGTTTTAAGAGGTGCAGCAACTCCTGGCCGCTCATCTTGGGCAAGATCAAATCCAGGAGAATCAGATCGGGCTTTTGTTCGCGAGCCAGTGTGAGCCCTGTTTCCCCATCCTCGGCGTAGATCACGTCATAGCCGGCCTTGCGGAGCGCCGACTCGTTTTCCCTGCGGATGGCCTTGCTGTCTTCCACTAAGAGAATTTTCACCTTTGGGCACCGTCCCTACGTTGCCCATCGGCAGTTTCGAGGCCTGGGATTAGGTGGGGGTGACCAAGTGGCGATCCCCTGCCTTCGGAAAACCGCGAAGACCGGGGCAGCCTCAGTTTGGTACGGCGTCCGACACGGTAGGGACCAGTCCGCCGCCCATCAGAAGCCATGCCAACCGGTTCACCGTAGCTGGTAGGTACAAATGTCGGCTGCACGCGATTCGGCGCGATAGTGAGTATAGACTTGTTTTTTACCGTTCACGCCCGTCAACCGATCGCCGTCGCAGGCCGAGGGTTTAAACTTCGACCACCAACCGGTTGAGAGAGACCATTTGTAATAGACCGATCTCAAGGTTCCGTCCTTGCCTCTCTCGATAAACTGCCCCACCAAATCCCCAGAATCCAACCGGAAAACATCATCGGGAGTGATTTCCGTCTCAGTCGGGGGTAAGCCGGTCTTTACCGTTACGTACTTGCCGTCACCGGTTGAAATTGTGACCAGGTTCGTCGATCTCGGGAGCCAGAACCACAAAATGCCAGAATCGAGGCCGATTGACGGTGATCCGATGAAAGAGCTTTGCTCAAACCGCCTCGCCTCAATCGGAAACATATTCCTGGTGAGCACTCGCTTTTCCTCTTCTCCTGCTGCACTGTATTCGACCACCACCGGCACCGTGGAGGGGTCCTCGCCCCTATCGGCATGATCGGTGATCGTCCAGATATGGGACTGGCTGTCTACTTCGACGCGGCATATTTGTCGCGAGGATGCCAATGCAAAAACTGACAAGAGCCTGCCGCCGAAATCAAACAACAGCAGGGCGGCTGTGGGAGGCACTTGTTGTTTACTGGCGTAGACGGCAGCAACCGCAATCACCCCTCCCGGCCGAGCCGAGACATCATATATGCCCACGAGCCTTGCATCCGGAACTGGACGGAGTACTTCCAAATCCGCGAGGGAACGTCCAGTCATATCAAATATTTCAACTTGCTTCATGCTCGGGTCATCTGACTTCATGACCCACGAGAGGAACAAACCGTTCTCGAACTTTGAGTTGCTTCCAATCGGGCGGTCAAGAGTGCCGATGTACTGAGCATTTGCAAGGCACGCGGTCAAGGAGAGCAACAGCAGCCCAGATCTAAAAGAGGTCATATCGTTTTTCCTCCTCGAGCGCAGGGAAGGGGGTACGGGTCAACTCCCGCGACAGTAGCCATTAGCTGTGCATGCAGTGCACCCGGATGATTTCTGATAACAGCTGCAGCAACAGGATCCCGTATTAGGTATGCAGCCGCTGGCGCCAGCGCAATGGGAGCAGTTGTATCTGTTTTGCCCCCAAAACTCTTGACAGAAACCTGGGTTCCCAGAACCAGCATAGCAGTGGCACACGACACAAGTGGGGGGCGGCACGCTCAATGGAATAGCGAAGTTTCCCAGCATCGCCTCCGAATCAAACATCCCACGGATGATGGGCCCGTCAGCCGTACGATCAACTTCTAGACGATGAATCATTAGCGATGGCTGGCTGTGCGGATCGGCAGCAAGCAAAAAGCCGGCCGCAGCGAGACACACCAACAAAACGAGGGAGGTAGGGGTACGGTAAGGTGGTTTCACGGAGGACACCTCCTGGCGTAATCAATGACCCGCGCGGGACCCAAACAAGCTTTCGAGATCGCGACAGCCGCCCCGAGCGAGATGGCTTAGTGCAGTGGGTCACTCACTTTGAGGTTTGCGCGCGCTTGACCGTTCCCAAGAAAGCTCGCACAATTGCGAGTGCCAGGCGAAAATGGCGGCCTTGAAAAGGACTGTACTGCGACACCTGCAAGTCGTCGAGAATAAAATGGCGTGGCGCTGGAAAAGCGCGGCAGAAAACGTGGGACAAGAAGCTTGAACACTGACGGAACGGTCCCTAGCCATCTCATTCTCATTTCGGTCCGGAAATCCACAGCCTTTCTGTGACATCCGTCACAGCTTTTGCTAAGCCACTCCAGCTAGCATCAGCCTCAGTTTCCCGGTTCCTTCCGAGCAGACATTCCTGGTCAGGTGCCTCTCCATGCATGGGAGAAGTTGCAGCGCTCTGCTCGTCGTTGCATTACTTGTTTCGGGCTCGCCGCTCGTGCTGCGCGCTCAAGTATCCATCGATCCTGTGACCGGGGGCCGGGGGCGGCAAGCCCCGACAGGGCCGATCGCGGGGCCGTTTTTCCCACCGCCAGCACATTTTCCCGGTTACGGTCCGCCGGGCCCAATCACGTTCTCTCAGATCGCACGAGCCTCCGGCATGATCTTCGTGGGCACCGTCACCAAGGTCGAACGTGGCCCAGAACGGGATGGGACTGCTATCGCAACTGTGGCCGTCACGTTTCGCGTGGAGCGTCCGCTCCGCGGAGCCATTTCGGGAGAGAGCCTGACCATTCAGCAGTGGCTTGGCCTGTGGACAGGCGGCCAGCGTTACACGGTTGGCGAACATGTACTGCTCTTCCTCTATCCGCCGAGCAGGCTTGGCCTTACCAGTTCGGTCGCCGGTCCTATGGGACGGTTCAAAGTCGACCTTGCAGGGCGAATCCTGCTTTCCGAACTGCAATTCGCCGTTTTCCGGAGTGATCGCTTTCTGGCCGAGCTTTCCCCGGGAGACCAACGAAGCATCGGCTTCAACGACTTCGCGCGCGCGCTGCGACAAGCTACTTGGCCGGGGGTGACGCAATGAACAGCCATTCCGCCGCCCGGCACGCCGTCCGTTCGATACTTTCCAGGCTGGCGCTGGCTTTATTGATCACGCTTTGCTTCGTGCTGTTGTCGCGCGCCGGAGGACCGCAGTACGTCGCCGGAACCAGCTACTTCGCATCCACGGTCACCGGCCAGCCGTTGATCTGGGCGGAGGGTCAGGTCACCTACTACACGGATCAAGGCGACCTCAGCCCGGTTTTGCCCAACTCGGCGGCCAACACGTTCGTGGCGAACGCATTCAGCCTGTGGACTGCGGTCCCCACTGCAGCTCTGGCGGTCGTAGCCGGGGGACAGCTCGCCGAAGACGTGAACGGCAGCAACGTGATTCGCAACTCCAATGGAACGTTGTCGGAACCAGCTGACATCCAGCCCAGCGCTACCACCAAACCCGTGGGCATTGTCTACGACTATGACGGCTCGGTCACCAACGCCCTTCTCGGAAGCGGCGCCGGCGATCCCAGCCAGTGCTTCTACCACGCTGCATACGGTGGAGTCGACAATTTCGGCACCGATGGCAACCTCCTGCATGCCCTGGTTGTGATTAATGGCCAGTGCGCCCAGCAATCGTCGCAGCTTCCCGACGTGGCCTATCGACTATCGCGCGCGCTGGGCGGCGTGCTGGGGCTCGGATGGTCCCAGCTGAACCTGAATGTGATCACCGGCAACCCGCCTGCCACGCCCGACGATTACACCGGCTTTCCCTTGATGCACGATGTCGATCCGCTGAACTGCGTGCCGATCACGTTTTGCTATCCCAGCCCGAATGAGCTGGCCAGCGACGATCAGGCTGCCATTTCCCGTCTCTACCCGGTGACGGTGGCCAACCAGTCCAGCTTTCCGGGATCGCAAGTTTTCGCGGCGACCACGGCGAGAATCTACGGTTCAGTCTACTTCGTCGACCCTGCAGGCGCCGCGACCCAGGGGATGGAAGGCGCCAATGTGGTCGCGCGCTGGATCGATCCCTCGACCGGACAACCCTCCGGACAGTTCGCGGTATCTTCCGTCTCCGGATTTCTTTTCTGCGGCAATGCCGGCAACGCTGTGACCGGGCTTAATGATCCTTTAGGCGTGGCTTACAGCGAATTCTGCTACGCGAACCCAGGCGTGCAAGGCTTCTTCGATCTCGGGGGCCTGCCGTTTCCCGGCGGCGTAAGCAGCGCACAATATCAGCTGACCGTGGAAGGCCTGGATACGACCTGGTCGATCGGGGTCGGCCCCTACGCGCCGCTGCAGGTTGCTCCTTCGGGTAGTGCACAGCCGATTCTCGTAACGGTCATCCCTGGAACTGATATCCAGCAGGACATCCTCATGTCGGGCAGCGCGCAGCCAGTGCCCCAGTGGGCGGCGTCGGAAACCTGGGCCAATCCTGCCGCTATCCCTACGGGTGGGGACTGGCTGGGCTCGGTCAGCGAGTATGGCGGCATCCCATGGTTCTCCATTCCAGCAAAGGCAAACCGCACGATGTCAGTCGCCATCACGTCATTGGATGAAGGCGGCAATCCCAGCGAAGCCAAGTTCCAGCCAGTGATGGGCATTTGGCTGGCGACCGGTCCGCAAGGCGCGCCCCCGGGCGCGTTTACTCCGTCGTCATTCAACACCGGAATCTGGGGGCTCACGCGCCTCGACGCACAGTTTCTGCTTTCCGGCGGATTCCTGATTGGCATCTCCGATTGGCGCGGGGATGGGCGTCCTGACTACCACTACCACGCCCACGTGCTCTATGCCGACGCGGTCACTCCCGCGCGTGTCAGCGTGAACGGTGGCGCGGTCGCCGTGACCGGAACGGGTTTCGCTCCAGGGCTCACGGCCGGCGTGGGCAACGCCGGCGCGACTCCCCTGGCGGTGGGAGCGGGCGAAATGATGGTGGCTCTGCCGCCGCAACCCGATGGCCTGCAGACGCTTACCATCACCGACCCGGTCAGCGGAGCTTTTTCCACTATGACCGGTGTCGTCAATTTCGGTGCTGCAGCCAGCGACAACCTCGTGCTGATAAGAGGCTCTAACCCGCCGACACCGATCGGCACGCAAGCCAACACTCCCGTCAGCGTGCGAGCGGTTGCCGCCGATGGCGTCACACCTGTGGCCGGCGCGACCATCGTGTGGAGCGCCGCCAACGGCGCCGCGCTTTCGGCCTGCAGCGGAGCGTCCACGTGCTCTTCCGCATCGGATGAGGCCGGCAATGCCTCCACCCGCATTGCCCCCGCAACGACCGGCAGCTCGACCCTCACTGCGACGCTGGCACCCGCCTCCTACAGCTTCCCGAAGTCGGTTTCGACAACGGTGTTCGGAACTTCGGCATCGCTTGCGATCGGGCTCACGCAGCCTTTTTCGTGGGCAGTCGCGGGCGCCACGGTCAGCCTTCCCCTAACCGCGCGGTTGATGGACAACGCTTCCCCTCTGAGCGGCACAACCGTAAACTTCGGTGTGGCCCAAGGCTCAGGTACGCTCAGCGCACCCAGCGCTGTCTCGAACGGCAATGGCTATGCCAGCGTCACCCTTACTCTCACGAACTTTGCCACCCAGGTACAGGTGACGGCTTGTGTGGCCCCGTCAAACAGTCCTTGCCAGTCGTTTTTTGTGACGCCGGTGGCCGCTACACTATTGAAACTGCAGCCGGTTGCGGGATCGGGCCAGGCGATCACGCTCGGCCAAGCGTTCCAGCCCGTCATTGTGCTAGTCACGGATTCTGCCTCGCCACCCGATCCAGTGCTTGCTGCCACGGTCTCTTTTCAGACTACGGTGATGCGCCCGGCGGGAAGCGCTCCGGCAGGCGGTTCCGGCGGGGACAACGCCGGCAATCCGGCCTTGCCTGTCATCCTTAGCGTAAGTCAAACCAGCGCGCAGAGCGATATAAACGGACTAGCCAGCGTGACGCCATCCACGGGAGGATTCTCCGGACCGCTGGAAATTCAGGTCTCGGCGACGGATGGAACCGACGCGGCGCTGCAGTATGTTTTGCAGGCGTTTCCGCCGCTGTGAATGGAACAGAGCGTCTTGAGCGGTAGGGCAGTTGGGAGTGAGAGCCTAGATCACTTTTTTCCCGAGCAGGGACAAACTCCCGATTCGGGAATGCCACTTGGAGCCTGGCGTTCTTGCTGTCTCTTCGGCCCGGAATTGATGTTAGGCTGCCTTCGGTTGCTCTATGCCTGCGAACAAGCGGAAGCGGTCCCGGCCCCTCCGGGCTCGCTTCCGGCATTGCGTGATTCGCGTCAATCGAGACTCGCCCGTCACTTTTTTCCAGCTGCCGGACGGCGCGGCCGCTGCCGCGCGGAAATCGACTTGATGATAAGTTTGCGGCGCGCTGCAGTTGGCATGGGGACCTTGGCGCGATTCAAGGCCACGTTCACCAGGCTAAGCACTTCCGGATCGCCGAGCACCTTGGCATCCGGCTGGCCGGCTTCGTACAACCGGATATTGCGCACCACATTCCCCGTCCCCTGAAGCCGTTTATCTGGGTCGGGCAGTCCGGCTCCCTGCAGGAAACACAACGTCACGCGGCCCGGCGGCAGCACCAGGGAGAAGATCGCCTCCGAGGGGCGCTCCGTCGGGCTGAAGCCGATGACCAGCCAGTTGTAGTTGTCATAGACCATTTCGATGGCGCCGGGGACGAGCTTGCGCATCTTCGCCAGCGCGCGCCGGGCGAAAGCCGCGACCTCAGGGTCATATTTCGCGAGGAAGGCCTCGAGTTGGCGTTCGGCGTCAGCCTGCGAGTGAGCAGGGGAGTTCGGCGCTTTTCCTGTGGACGGTTTCGATGTGCGCATGGGTTTGCTCCTGCGGTTGCAGGTCCCGGAGGGACCATCGAAAATAGCCCGCCAGTTTACTGGCGGGATCAGCCAGCGAATCCGGGGCAAGTGCCGGAGGCACGGCTGAACCTGCCCTGAACAGCCTGCAACTATCTCAAACGTCCCTAACGGGACGAGCTTCCTGGGCGGCTCAGCTACCCGGCGTTAAAACGCCGGGGCTGTTATCGGACGTCCGTACGGGATGCTGGGTCGCTGATCCGCTACCGGCAGTGGCCGGCAAGAGTGCGCGCTCCACACGAGCCCCTCGCTGCGCTCGGGTGGACAGCCGAGGCGGCTGTCCCTACGCAGGCTTTGTCGAAGCCCGAAAGCCGAAGCCCGAAGCCCGCCTCACTTCGTCTACTGATCTTTTGTCCAACGATCCACCCAGGCATTCACAGTTTCATACCACAGCTTACTATTCTGCGGCTTCAGCACCCAGTGGCCTTCGTCGGGGAAATACAGCATCTTCGACGGCACGCCTTCCATCTGCAGCGTGGTGAAAAGCTGCAAGCCTTCGCTCACGTCGAGCCGGTAGTCACGCTGGCCGTGGACGACCAGCGTCGGCGTCTTGAAATTCTTGGCATACTGATGCGGAGACCACTTCTCGTAGCTGGCGCGGTTGTCGTAAGGAGTGCCTTTGAACTCCCAGTTGTTGAACCAGAGTTCCTCAGTCGTTCCCCACGCCGACTCCGCATTGAACATGCCGTCGTGCGACACGATGCACTTGAAGCGGTCGGTGTGGCCGAGAATCCAGTTGGCCATGTATCCGCCGTAGCTGGCGCCCAGCGCGCACTCCCGGTTCTTGTCAATGAACGGATAAGTCTTCTCCGCGTAGTCGAGCCCCTTCATCAAGTCTTCAAACGGAGCCCCGCCCCAGTCACCGTTGATGGCATCAATAAACTTCTGCCCATATCCAGTCGAGCCATGGAAGTTGATCATGATGACGACGTATCCCTGGTTCCCAGAAGTTGGAGCCGCGAACAGTTCGGCATTCCAGCGATAGCTCCAGTCGTCTCCCCAGGCTCCCTGCGGCCCGCCGTGAATGAGGAACTTCACTGGATATTTTTTCGAGGCATCAAAGTTCGGCGGCTTGACCAGAAAGCCTTCGACCTTGTCATCGTGAGCGCCGGTGAACCAGAAAGATTCGAGTGGGGACATGGATATTTCGGAGAGAAAAGCGGAATTGAGATCCACTAGTCGGGTGCCCTTGTCCCCAGCTTCCAAGTCGAGCTTATAAATTCGAGTCGGGGAAGAAATCGCGATTCGAGTAAATAACAGGAATCCACCATCATTGGTAATTGCGAGGTCATCCTCGTAGCCCTCGGTGAGCGTTTCTATTTTCTGGCTGTTGATATTTATCCGATAGATCGGAGCGATTTCCCTCTCCTGTGCGCTGAAGTAAATTGCCAACGAATCAGGTGCCCAGACGAACGATCCCACCCAGCGATCAAAATTCTCCGTCAGATTCTTCTTCTCTCCTGTCTTGCGGTCGTAGAGCATGAGCCGAAAGCGGTCGCTCTCGTATCCCGGACGCTGCTGCGCCCGGTACGCGATGTACTTTCCATCAGGCGAATAGAGCGGCGTCGAGTCGCTGGCAGGATTGTCGGCAGTAATGTTCTTCGCCAGTCCGCCGCTGACCGGGACGATCCACAGATCGTTGTTCGTGGAAGCCGCCGGGTTCTTGTCGTGATTCGAGGTGTAGCAAATCTCCTGCCCGTCGGGCGAGAAAGCATAATCATCCTGCCCGCCGAGGGAGAACACGGGAGCATCGTAATCGCCCGGCGTGAGATCACGAGGATTTCCGAGAATGTGGGTGACTATGGTTACGTTTGCGTCGCCCCTGGGAACTTCCACCCCGAAAATGTGGCTTCTCTTGCCCTCTTTATAAGCATTCCAGTGGCGATAAAGCAGATGATCGAAAATGAGCGCCTTTACCTTGGACTTACTTGCTTCGGCCAGCTTCGCGTTGTTGCAAGCCGTCTCCCCTTCATCGTGTAGATTGCATTCGGGATAAACATCCGATGTGAAGAGAATGTTCTTGCCATCGGGAGACCAGAGTTCTCCGCCAGCCTCAGTCGGCATCGAGGTCAACTTGGTCACGCCCTTAACAGTTCCCGCCGCGCTATCGAAATCCGCGATCCATACCTGCGATCCATTTTTCTTCGTTGACAGGAACGCAAACCGCTTCCCATCCGGCGCCCAGCGCGGACGGTCTCCGTCCTGATCGGTGATGAGTTCGCGTTCCATGCTTCCCACGCCTCCGGTTCCCACGTCTCGCAAATTCGGCGAGACGTGGGGCACCCCACTTTTTTCCCCTGTCATCCCGACCGGAGCAGGATGGTTCGCTGAAGGCGAAGCATTCTGCGGAGTGGAGGGACCTTGTGTTTCCTCGATCAGCGGCACGATCCAGATGTGTGGCGTCTTGGTGTTGGCTTCGAGATCGACATCGACCACGCTGAAAATCACCCACTTGCCGTCGGGCGAAACCTCCGGCTCGCCCACGCGCTTCAGCTTCATCATGTCTTCGAATGTGAAAGGATGCTTGGCCTGGGCGACGGCGGGAAATGTGAGAGTAAAGAGGAGGAAAAAAGCCAGGGAGAAACGGCGCATTGGGGCGCTCCTTGGAAATCAATCCGTAGACGTAGCTCGCTACGTCTCCTGCCAGCAGCAGCGGCACAGCGAGCAAGACGTTGCCAGCAACGTCTCTACGGCAAACCAAAAAGTGTAGCAGGGTTTGGTAGCGCCGGCGGGGACGCCGGCGCTACGGCGAAAAACCAATACCCGGCAACCCCCTTTTGGCAGGGAAGCATCCAACTAAATGGCAGAGTTGCGGCATCCCTGGCCTCCGGCCTTGGTGAGCGGAAAGGGGTCGGAGGCAGGGTTGCCGCGGCCGTTTGAGCGATAGAGCTTGCGGCTCCCGGGCTGTTTCCCCCGGTAAAATGCGTTCCCGGCAATGCCTGGCTGCCATTCTGGCGGCAAAGCGATAAACTAGAGTTCATGAAATCCGCGATTCGGAATTTGCTGTTTTGTCTCACGCTTCTGGCCTGCGGGCTGACAGCCTTGCCCGCCGCTGCCCAGGAAGGCGCGCTCGACACCGCGCCTCCCAAGGACGTCACGCCGGAAGATATCATCAAGCGCTTCGCGGCCAACGAAACCGAATTCGCGAAAGCCCGCGAACAATACACTTACCGCCAGGACGTAAAAGTTCAGACGCTCGACGGCGACACTCCCGATGGAGAGTATCGCGAAGTGTTTGACGTGATCTTCGACACCAAAGGCAAGCGCACGGAAAACGTGGTGTTTGCTCCGCAATCGAGCCTTACCAAGATTGCCATGACGCAGGAGGACATGGAGGACATCCGCCACCGGCTACCCTTTGTGCTCACCGCGGCAGAACTGCCTGAATACAACGTTCTCTACGTCGGCCAGCAGCAGGAAGATGACCTGCACTGCTACGTCTTCGACATTGCGCCTAAGCAGATTGAAGGCAAGAAGCGCTATTTCCAGGGACGCGCGTGGGTCGATGACAAAGACTTTCAGATCGTGAAGACCTACGGCAAAACGGTTCCCGACATCCGCAAGAAAAAGAACGAAGAGAACCTGTTTCCCAAGTTCACCACCTGGCGGCAGCAGATCGACGGCAAATACTGGTTTCCGGTGTACACCAAAGCGGACGACGAATTGCACTTCGCGATGCAAGACGTGCACATCAAGGAAATCGTGAAGTACCAGGACTACAAGCGGTTCGGATCGAACGTGAAGATTCTCTACGAAGGCAAGGAACTGCCTTCGGATCAGAAGAAACCGGGCACGAAGGACACGAATTCGCCGCAGAAATAGTTTCAGCTGTCAGCCATCAGCTAAACCAAGCCCCTCCGCCCCGCCTACCAACAGCGGGGCGACTGCAGTTCTTGGGGCACGCGAGGTTTAGCCGATAGCTGACAGCTGAGAGCTGACGGCTCTAATAAAACAGATACTTCCTCCACTTATCATCCGACCGGCCCATCAAGCGCATGATGTGGCGGCTGGTGTGGAGGTTGAAGGCGCGGGGTTCGCGCATCAGCTTCATGCCGGCTTCGGTGGCGAACTGGTTGCCCTTGCGGCGGTTGCAGGGATGGCAGCAGGCCACCAGATTTTCCCAGGTAGACGAGCCTCCGCGCGAACGCGGGATCACATGGTCAAGCGTGAGTTCTCCCGACGGCAGAACTTCCCCGCAATACTGGCAGGTGTTGCGGTCGCGCAACAAAATATTCTTGCGCGACAAAGCGCGGCTCTGATGCGGAATACGGCGGTACTCGAGCAGGCGGATCACTGAGGGCACTCGCATGGCCAGGCGGGCGGCGTGCAGGAAGTGTCCGTTTTCTTCTTCGGTCATGGCCACGCCCTTCAGCACCAGCACGAGGGCGCGACGCGCGGCGCAGACGTTGATGGGCTCATAGGACGCATTCAGCACCAGGACGGGAGCGAGCAAGGCGTGACCGTCACCCGGCCGGTGAGTGGCCGCCGGCGGGAACAGGCCGGCGGCGTAACGGCCCGGTGGTCCAGATTCGTGTTCGATCCTAGGTGACATGTAACTCTCTCGCTGGTTCCCTGCGCCTCACAATCCAAACCTTCACCACGCACCACCGACGGTAAATCTTCCTAGCTAGCGGCTTTTGCCAGCGGCGTGGCGGCCATGTCAGCGGACGAAACGCCCATGGCCGGCTTCCGCTCTCCATATTGAGATGCCATTTTCAGCGTGCGCGCTACCGTGGCAACCCACACCTTGCTCGCCCCGGCGCGGCGCAGCACCCGGGCACATTCGGAAACCGTGGCCCCCGTGGTATAGACATCATCGACCAGAAGCACTTCGCGGCCATTAACTTCCTGGGCACGCTTGACGGCAAACGCTCCGCGCATGTTTGCCCGGCGCTGATGGCTGGTCAGCCCGGTCTGGGATTGAGTTTCGCGGCGCCGCACCAGCACATCATCGCAAAGAATCATTTGATTCCGAACCGCTCCGCCTTCTGTTACCAATTTAAGCGCGGCACGTGCGATCAGTTCCGCGTGGTTAAATCCGCGCTGCCGCTGCTTCGAGCGATGCAAAGGCACTGCGACAACCATCACCGGGGTCGCCCCGAAGCTGGGATGAAGATCGGAAATCGCGCCGGCGAGCATCCGCCCTAAGACCCCAGACGCCGGCCGCACACCGCCGTATTTCAGCAGATGGATCAATTCCCGCAGGCCACTTTCATAACTGCCGTAAGCCACGGCTTTCGCGAAATTTTGTTCGATGCGGCTGCAAACCGGGCACAGCGACTGGCCGGCAGAATCTGAGTTGAAATGGGGTGAAAGCAGGCGTTCACCGCAGACGGAACACAACCGGCCGCGCACCGGCAGGATTTGGTCCAGGCAATCGGCGCAAACCGGAAGCCGCGAAATCCTCACGAGTGGAGCGCCGCAGATTTGGCAGTCGGCAGGAAACAGAACCGCGAAAAGGCTTTCCGCAGCGCGGCGGGCCCAGGCCGGAGTCCTGCGCGGCACAATAGAGAGCCCTGCGACCATAACACTGGCCTGGCTAGCCCGGATTCGGTCCTCACTACTGCTGAAGACGGCCTCCTTGCGCACCACGCCGGGCAAACCAAGCCCGGGCAGTCCCTTTCCTAAGACCTTGCTTCCCTGGGAACCGCTACATCAGCAGTATAAGGCCGCGCCCGCCGCTAGGCAACGTTACGGTCGCGCGGTGCGGACGGCCTGGCCATCTGCTGCAGGCCACTGGCCTCCGACAACCGGTTCTTGACCGGAGTAAACACTAACCGATAATCGCGGCGGAAGCATTCTCCGCAGCGCACCGGTTTCAGCAAAAACATTGGCAGAATAAAGCGCTCGACAAGAGTCCGGCGGCGCGAACGGAACCCTACGTCGCTGCCGCAATCACTGCAATGAAACGCCGGGAACAAGGGAGAACGATCTACCACACCTGACATGCTGCACCTCGGGGGAATTTGAACAACGAAGGGGCAGACCAGACCAATAACAGTATTCTACGCCGAGTTTCGGAAACTAGCCAACGTCTGTGGTGGGAACGAGTGAGGCCGTGCAGTTTCTTTCGTTTTGCACCCCGCGACCCGCGCCGGACTGTTCGTAGCAAGTTAAAAGGTCCGGTTTTTGTAGCACGTGATATGTCCGGTTTAACAAATTAACCAGACGTCGCCGGGGCTGTGGGAAAGTGGGAATCCCGCGCACTTTGCGGGATTTCCAAGCGGGGTGGGAAAGTCGTCTTTCTGACTTTTCCACCCCGCGTCTTTTCCACAGCCCTTCGCGCCAGCGTGATTTTCTGCGCCAGAGCCTGGCCCTGCGCGTTGAAACGTCCCAGCACATGCGGCCCGTGGGTGAGGCTCAGGGTTCCATCCAAATGCTGATGCACCGTCACCTGGCAGCCCGCCGGCGTGGCTCTCCAGCCCACCCGTTCCAGTTGCAGCGCATGATTCTGAAGGCTCACCGTGTTGTCGCGATTCACCGCGCGCTTCGACTGCACCGAGAACACCAGACTCAGATCGCGGCTCCGGCAGGGCACAAAAGCGTTTCCGCGCTGCGCCGCCGCTACCTGAAAACGACGGTTGAACTCGGCTACGTAGCGCTCGCGCAAAAACTGATTCGCCTGCTTCAGGGTTCCACATCCGGCCAGCCGCAACTCCTGCGGCAGCCGTCCTTGCCAAGTGCCGAAACTGCGCTCGCTGCGTCCCCTCGCCTGCGGCGAATAGGCCGGGATCATCTGCACTCCCAACTCGTGCAACGCCCGTCCCACCTGGGTTCGACGCTGGTAGTCCACCTTGCCGCCAACTTTCGGCGTCAGCCAGAAATGGCTTCCCCGATCGCTGTACAGCGCGCAGAACACACCCTTGCGCTCGATCACTTCTTTCAGTCCCGCCATCACCGTCACCGTCGATTCCTCTTCCACCAGTTGCGCGTAATAAATCTCGCTGCTGGCGTCGTCCAGTATCACGATCAGGTCGTACCAGCGCTCGTCCTGGAACCACTGGTGACGGCTGCCGTCGATGTGCAACAACATCCCCGGCAAAGGCCGCCGCTCGCGCCGCTTGCGGTGCCCTCCGCGCTTGCGCCCCCGCGCCACCAACCCCGCTCCCTGCAGCGCCTGTTTCACCCACGCCGCATGTGCCGGTCGCTAACCCCTAAAATCTCCGCCGCCTGCCACCACGTAATCTTCTTCGCCATAGCCTGCAACATCACGTCCTGTACTTTCATCGCCCGCTCCACTGCGGCCCTCGGGTAAGATGCCATGCTTCGCATGGTCTCCTACCCTCGCCGCCCGAAAAGCGGACATTTCACTTGCTATCTCAACCGAACATATCATGTGCTACCGACAATGCCCCGCGCCGGACTTGTAAAGCAACGCCCCGCGTGCTAAGGTGCGCCGTTCCAGTGATTGGAATGCGTTAGAGTGAATTCTCGCAGCAAGTTTGCTTTCCATCCCACGCGGCAAAGAGGATTGAACGATGAGCGATCCCATCCCCATCGCGCGAAGCGTCCAGAAAAAACACGAGCCCTTCGTTCCCGAAAACATGGAGATGAAGGAGTTCACGCTCCGGGCCGTGCTGCTCGGGCTGGTGCTGACGGTAGTTCTGGGCGCAGCCAACGCCTATCTGGGCTTGCGCGCAGGGATCACGATCGCGGCTACGTATCCTGCCGCCGTGATTGCCATGGCGGTGCTGCGGGCCTGGAAAGGCACGCTGCTGGAAGAGAATATTGCTCGTACGGCGGGCACTATCGGCGAGGGCCTGGCCGCGGGAGCCATCTTTACGATTCCCGCATTCGTCATCGCCAAGGCGTGGCCGTCGTTCCGGCCGGCGGATGCCTACTGGAAATCGACAGCATTGATGATGGTGGGCAGCATCCTGGGCGTGCTCTTCATTTCTCTGGTGCGGCGCGTCATGGTGGAGGACCCCGAATTGCCATTTCCGGAATCGGTGGCCGCGGCGGAAATTCATAAAGCGGGGCGGCGCGGAGCCCAGGCCGCGAAATATCTTTTCTGGAACATCGGCGTAGGCGGCGTGGTGTACGTGCTGGGCCGCTTTGGATTGTTCGCCGCCGACAAGGACATTCACTTTACCGTAGGCAGCCTTGGCCGCAGTCAAGTTCGTTTGGGCAACACGGGCAGCGCCAATCTGGTAGCCGCGGGCGGAAGCAGCACGTTCGCCGCGCCCAGCGTCAGTCCCGCATATCTCGGCGTGGGTTACATCATTGGTCTGCGATTAGCGTCGATTCAATTCGCCGGCGGCGTGCTGGCCTGGGGACTAATGGTGCCAATGCTGATTTTCTTTCTGGGCCCGCAACTCAAGCACTATCTTCCCGCGGACACGCCGGACGATTGGGCGACCATGGCCATCGCCGTGTGGAGATTCGTCGTGCGCCCCATCGCCGTCGGTGGAATGTTGGTGGGCGCGGCTTACACCTTATTCAAGATGGGCCGGAGCCTCACCGCGGGCATTGGCAGAGCGCTGGGCGATCTTCGCCAAACCGCCGACCAGCGGGCCAAGTTATCGCGCACCGAGCAATACATGAGTTCGAGAGTGGTGTTCGGCCTAATCGGGCTGATGTTCATCCTCATGTGTTTCCTTTACATCCATATATCAGGATTGATCTGGCCCGCAGTGCTGGCCGCGGTCGTGATGCTGGTGGTGGGATTTTTCTTCGCTACGGTTTCCGGCAGCCTGGTAGGTTTTATCGGGTCTTCGAACAATCCGGTTTCCGGGCTCACGCTTTCGACGCTGTTGATCGCGGCGCTTCTGATGGTCTCGCTCGGCGTCTCGGGGCAGAGTGGTGTCGCGGTGGTCTTAGGGGTAGCTGCGGTCGTGTGCGTTTCCTCGTCGGTGGCCGGCGAACTCTTGCAGGACTTCAAGGTCGGGTACATCCTTGGTGGCACGCCGCGCCGCATTCAGATCGCGGAATTAATCGCCGTGGTCGTCGCCAGCCTGGTCATGTACTGGCCGCTCTACCTGCTGGACACCGCATTCGGTTTCGGCAGCCGCCAGCTTTCGGCGCCGCAAGCAGGCCTGATGGCAACGCTCGCCATCGGCATTGTAGGCGGAGACATGCCCTGGGCGCTGGTAGTGGTCGGCATCTTTTTTGGTATCGGACTGATCATGATGCAGGTGCGCAGCCCCATGCTGGTAGCGGTGGGAATGTATCTTCCGTTCGAGACCACCTTTGCCATTTTCATCGGCGGAGTTTTCCGCGCGGTGGGAGATTGGATGGCCAAGCGCCGTGGACTCAATGATGCGCAGAGGGCGCGCGTAGAAAATGCCGGAGTTCTGACCGCTTCGGGGTTGATCGCTGGCGAGTCAGTGTTTGGGCTTCTGTGGGCTGGGTTCATCGCGCTCGGACTCGCCACATCGCAACAGCGCGTGTTGCAACGCGTGGAAGGCTGGGCCCGCCACGTCACAACCGCGCAGATCTTTGATCATCCGCTCTACCTCGTGGGGATTGTCGTGATGGCCCTGCTGGCCGCGCTCATGATCTGGCTGCCGCTCACCAGCGCCGGCGATCCGAACGAACCCGCACCGCCCACAGCGATGATGTAGGGGTGTGTGGCGCGGGCACTCTTGCCCCCTACCTTCGCGCAGCGAAGGCTTGGTTTGCGATACCTCCTCATGTCCATCGCCGCAAACATCGCATCGATCCAGGAACGAATATCCGCGGCGGCGCGGCGCGCTGGACGGAATCCCAAAGACATCACTCTGATGGCAGTGAGCAAAACGCAATCGCCGGAGCGAATTCGCGAGGCGTATTCGGCAGGGCAGCGGCTGTTCGGAGAGAACCGGGTGCAGGAGTTTGCTGCGAAGGCGGCCGCGCTCGCCGACTTGGCCAATCCCGAGTGGCACATGATCGGACACCTGCAGAGCAACAAGGCGGCGAAGACAGCGGAGTTGTTCGCCGCCGTCGATTCCGTCGATTCCGTAAAACTCGCCGAGAAGCTCGATGCGCCCGCGCGTGCGCTAGGAAAACGGTTGCCTGTGCTGATCGAAGTCAACGTGGGCGGCGAATCTGTCAAGAGTGGCGTCGCAGTGGATTCGCGGGAGCTCGAAGAATTGCTGATCGCGGCGCCGCGGCTGGAAGGGCTCGCGTTTCTCGGATTGATGACCGTCCCTCCGTTCCTTGACGATCCGCAAGGCTCGCGCGTCTATTTTCGCAAGCTGGGCGAATTGCGCGACGCGATCGCGGCCCGCAAGCTGCCCGCCGTCGGTATGAACGTTCTTTCCATGGGGATGTCGCACGATTTCGAAGTGGCCGTCGAAGAGGGCTCGACTTGCGTGCGCGTGGGCACGGCGATTTTTGGGGAACGAACGAAACCTTAACCACAGGGGACACAGAGAAGACAGGGGAGAGCAATGCGCTCGCTTGATCGGCTTTGCGCCGGAACTCTTTTTCTGCTGGCGATCGTCGAGTGCTGGCTCGTGCCCAAGGCTTACACGGGCAGAATCTGGATTCTAGGCACAGACTTGGCCCTGCTCCTCGCCGCGATGTTGAATGTGTTGCGCATCCGCAACGGATACGCGGTGCAGGGGCTGAAAATGTTCTGCATCGCCGGGAACGTCACCATGCTGACCTTCTTCGCCGCGCTGATGGCAAGTATCGGGCAGGTGATCACGTTGCATAACCCTCAGCTTCTGCTGGTCGCGGGGCTGCTAGTAATCGAGACGGCATTCTCACTGGGCAAGAACGCGTGATCTCCATCCATGAATCAGACGCTGGCGTAACCTTCGCGGTCAAGCTGCATCCGCGCGCCAGGAAAAATGCCATCACCGGCGAACTCAGCGACGCGCTGAAAGTCTCCCTGACTGCGCCTCCGATCGACGGCCGCGCCAACGAGGCCTGCATCGAATTCTTCGCGAAACTTTTGAAGGTGCCGCGATCTTCCGTTACCATTGCCTCCGGCCAGAGCAGCCGGAATAAAGTAATCCGCGTGGCGGGGCTGACGGCGCTGCAGGTGCAGGAGCGCCTGAGCTGATTGCGACCTGGCACCTCGGTTCGCGCTTTCGGCAGCATGATTCGCGTCGGCAGTCGCGGGCAAGAGTGCCCGCGCCACACAACCAGGAGCCACTTTGACTTTTTCTCAACGCTTCGAGGAAATCCGCACCGGCTTCGAACGTCCCTTCTGGGTCGCCAACATCAGCGAACTTTTTGAGCGGCTCTCTTATTACGCCGTGTTTGCCGTACTGGCACGCTACCTGCACGAGGGCCTGCATTTTGACGTGGAGCGGGCCAGCAGTCTGACTGGGATGTTTGGCGGCTGGGTGTGGTTCCTCGCCGTCATTGGCGGGGCGCTGGCAGACCGCCTCGGCTTCCGGCGCGCACTTTCGCTGGCCTACCTGCTGCTAACTTTTGCGTATTTCATGCTGGGGTCGATCGGCTCCGCCTGGCTGGCTCCGCTGCGCGATCGCGTGCCGCTGGTCGCGTTGGTGGCGTTCATTCTCATCTTGCCGGCGCTGGGCGTCGCTCTGGTGAAGCCCTCCGTAGTCGGGACCACCGCGCGCGCCTCCAAAGAAAATGTCCGCTCGGTGGGATACTCCATCTACTACACGCTGGTGAACGTGGGCAGCACGGCGGGGCCGTTGCTCGCTTCCTGGGCACAGAAGCATGGGATCGTGGAAAATGTATTTCGCATCGCGGCCTTGAGCGTATTCCTCATGTTCTTCGTCGTGCTGCTTCTGTTCAAGGAGCCGCGCCACGCCGACGAAGGCGAGACTGCCAGTCTCCGCCAGGTAGGGAAAAATTTTCTAACCGTGCTCTCGAACCCGAGGTTCATGCTGTTTCTGCTGATTTTCACGGGATACTGGATTGTCTTCTGGCAGGAATTCATCGCTCTGCCGCTTTATATTTCTGCATACATCGATCCCAAGGCCGACACCGCGCGCATTCTCGCTATCGACCCGATCGTGGTCATCTGCTTCACCATGCTGATTGGCTTTCTCACCAAGCGCATGCAAGCGTTTCACGCGATCGTGCTGGGCACTCTGATCACTAGTCTCGCCTGGATTCTTCTGATCGTGCATCCGTCCGTCTGGATGGCCGTGGCCACCCTGGTTGTCGTTGCCATCGGTGAGATCACGCAGCAACCACGCTACTACGACTACATCTCGCGCCTCGCGCCCGCCGGCCAGCAGGGCACGTACATGGGATTCGCGTTTCTTCCGCTCGGTATCGGATCGTTTATTGCCGGCAAGTTCAGCGGCTGGCTGATGCACCATTTCGGCGAAGAAATGCACCGGCCGGAAATGGTGTGGTGGTCGGTGGTTGCGGTCGGCGTCGCCACAACCCTGCTGCTATGGATTTACGACCGCTACGCGCGGGTTCCCGCCGGAGACGCAACCAGTTAGCCCGCACGCGCTTGACTTCGACCCACGCCTCTGGGATCATTCGCCCCCAGCAAGCGAATCAGGAAGGAGGCACTATGCCACATTACTTGCATCAGGTCGCGTATTCGCGCGAGGGATGGGCCGCTTTGCTGGCGCATCCGCAGAACCGCATTGAGGCAGTGCGGCCGGCAATCGAGAAACTGGGAGGCAAGATCGAAGCTGCATGGTTCTCGTTCGGAGATTATGACGTCGTAGTAATCGCGGAACTCCCCGACAACGTAAGCGCCGCTGCGATCGCCATGGCGTTCGCAGGGGGCGGAGCCTGCAAGTCAGTTCAGACTACGCCGTTAATTTCCCCGGAAGAAGCGCTGCTGGCGCTGGAAAAAGCAGGAGAGTGCGGGTACCGGCCGGCGTCGACCCCGGCGCGCGCCGCGTAGATGTCGGCCAGAAATGAACCACCCGGGGCGGCCCTTGAGGCCGCCTTTGTTGATGAAACGAATTCTGGATTGCGGAGTCCATGCCTCCACAAAACCCTACTCCGGCGGAGATTGCCGAGCAGATTCGACGGGCTCTGCGAAAAGGCGGATCGTCTGAGCACGCCGCAGGAGTGCAGTGGTTCTTCAAGGATGAAATCAAATCGCACGGCTGGTACACAGCTGACCTGCGCCGGGTGGCGCGACGGTTCCGGCAGCAGATTCGAAAGGAATTCGGACTCGATTTTCTCGTGAAGGTTGCAAATGAACTTTTTATCGGAACGGTGCTCGAAGAAAAAATCGCAGCGGTGTTCCTGCTGGAGAACCTAGACTCCGAGTTTGGTGATCACGAGTTCAAGTTGTTCGAGTCCTGGCTGGACCGCATCACCAGCTGGGCCGATCACGATGGGCTGGTCCACTATCTGATCTCGCCCCTGGTCGCCGCTAAGCCTGCTCGCGTCAAGAATGTCTTTCGCTGGGCGAAGTCGTCCAATCGTTGGCGGAGGCGGGCCGCCTGCGTGGCCTTGATTCGCGGGGCGCGGGCGAAGATGTTCTTTCCTGAAATTACAAAGCTGAGCAATTTCCTTCTTGCCGACGAAGACGACATGGTGCAGAAGGGATTAGGCTGGCTGCTGCGCGAGACCGCAAAGTTCGACGCCAAGCGCACCGTGCCTTATTTGATGAAGATTCGCACGCGCACTCCGCGGCTGGTGCTGCGAACAGCCTGCGAGACTCTGCCGACAGCAGTTAGAAAACGGGTCTTGGTCGCGGGCGGGCGTAGGCATTGAAGCTCAGAAATAACTAAGCCACGCATCGCCGCGCCGCTGTTTCACTCCCGCGAACCAGCGGCACAACGGATAAAGCGCAAGCACGACCCCCGCCCAAACCAAATACACCACCGGCAAAGAATATCCCCACCCCGGCGGCGGAGTAATGGGGAAGTCTCGCAGGCTCGGCGACTGGAACATCCAATACACGTGCCCGTAGCGGGCGTAGCAAACCGCGACCGCGATCAGATGGATCAGCGGCACGTGCAACAGGTAATAGAACATTGGCACCTTGCCGACGATGAGCGCGGGCCGCAGCCAGCGAGGCGTTCCAGTATCGACCGCCCAGAGAAAAATCGTTGCTGGCCCGAGCGTCATCAGAAGAAACAGAAGCGACGGCGGATATTTTGTGGTGTTCAGAAACGAGAGCACCGTGAAAACCGCTGATCTCTGTGCGCTCCAGGGCTGAGGATCACCGTAGATATTGATCGCGCGCAGCGCGACGAAGGCAAGGCTCAATCCAATCCCCAGCGGCAAGAGAAATTTCCTGCGGCGCTCCGCGGGCCAGCTATAAACTTGCCCGAGTCCATATCCCGCCGCCGTAACTCCGATCCAGGGGATGAGCGGATACAGCACAAACACGGTGTGCCGCGCATTGTTCACCAGAATGTTAGGGGAGTGCAGGATCGACCAAAGCCACTTCCCAGAGTCCACGGAATCAAACAGATTGTGCGTCGCGATCATCACCAGTCCAAACGCGGTTACTGCCCACGCTGGCAGGGAAACCAGTCCCGACAGCACGATCATCGACCAACCCAGCGCCCACAGGACAATGAGCAGCGTTAAGCGATAATCGAAATTGAACTGCCAGCCGAGATCGCGAACTACCACTAGCTCCAGAAAAATCAGCCAGAGCCCGCGCGTAAACAGGAATCGTGACAACTCGCCTTTGGATTTCTTCCGCAGCGAAAGATAAGCCCCGGTTCCGGTGAGCAGGAAAAAGACGGGCGCACAGAAATGCGTGATCCAGCGCGTGAAAAAAAGCGGAATGGTCGTCGTGGCCGGGTCGGTAGGATTTACTCCCAGATTGCCGAAGAAATCCCGCACGTGATCAAGGGCCATGGTTATCATAATGACCCCGCGCACCACATCGACGGATTCGATGCGGACCCGCTTCACAGGAGCGACTTCGGCTAAAGCAGCCACAGGCAGAGTAGTCTAGCAAATAGCCTAGACTGGGGCATCGCGGCATCCCGCAAATACATGGTCTGCACAATTCGCGTAAAATCGCTCGCCTTGTTTACAATAGAAGTTTGCCCATGAACCTGCCCGCCATCCAAGCTGCGCTGCGCGAACGGAACATCGACGCCTGGCTTTTCTACGATCACCACCACCGCGATCCTATCGCTTATCGCGTGCTCGGATTGCCGCCGGGTCTGATGGTCACCCGCCGCTGGTTCTACCTGATTCCCGCGCAAGGCGAGCCAGTGAAACTGGTTCACAAGATTGAAGCGGGGCATCTCGACACTGTGCCGGGAAACAAGCATCAATATTCGGGCTGGCAGGAATTGTTCGACAAGCTCAAAGTAATCCTGGCTTCCTACCGCGACATCGCCATGCAGTATTCGCCCAATAACATCGTGTTCACGGTTTCGCTGGTCGATGCGGGAACGGTCGATCTCATCCGCGGACTGGGAAAGAATGTTGTGAGTTCCGCCGACATGGTCGCCCAGTTCGAGGCCACCTGGACGGAAGAACAGATTAAGACCCACTTTGCCGCGCGCGACAGCGTTGACGCGATTGTGGCGGCAGCCTTCCAGGAAATCGGCCGTCGCGTGCGCAATGGTGGCACCAACGAGCACGAAATCCAGCAGTGGTTCATGGAAGCATTCCAGCGGGAGAATTTGCTGACTGACGATCCCCCGATCGTTGCTGTGAACGCCAACGCGGGCAACCCACACTACGAGCCGCGCGCCGATCCTCCCGTTGCAATTCGTGATGGCGATCTGGTTTTGCTCGATGTGTGGGGAAAAAAGAATACTCCCGGCGCCGTCTACTATGACATCACATGGATGTGTTTCGTGGGCGCCGCGCCTTCGGCACGCATGCGCGAAGTTTTCGAAATCGTGCGCGACGCGCGCGATGCCGGAGTGAAGACTGCGATCGACGCGATCGGCGCCGGACGCCGCATTGCCGGCTGGGAAGTCGACCGGGCCACACGCGGCCACATCCAGAAAGCCGGCTATGGCAATTATTTCATTCATCGCACGGGGCATTCGATCGGCACCGACGTTCATGCTAACGGCGCCAACATGGATGACCTCGAGATCCATGACGAGCGGCAGCTTCTTCCGAACTCCTGTTTCTCCATCGAGCCCGGCATCTACTTGCCGGAGTTTGGCATGCGCAGTGAAGTGAATGTGCTGGTGCGGGCGAAGTCGGCGGAAGTGACCGGAAAAATTCAACAAGAGATTGTGACCATCTGATGGCAAACTCCACGGCAAAGGTAAGAACGGCAGAGGCCGACGCGCCCAACCTGATGGCGGTGATGGCTCCCGCGGTGGGCTGGCTGATTCCCGGCGCTGGTCACATCGTCCAGAAGCGCTGGATCCGCGGCGGGCTGCTGCTGATTTCGATAGTCACTCTGTTCGTGCTCGGACTGCTGATGCAGGGCCGCATCTACCGCGCGAACGGCGGCGACATTCTCGAAATTCTGGGCTTCGTTGGCGATGTCGGCGCCGGCGGCCTCTATCTGGTGGCGCTGGCGATGGACTGGGGCACGGTTGTCGTCTCCCACGCGACCGCGGATTATGGAAAAGTGTTTATCATTGTGGCGGGGTTGCTGAACTTCATCAGCGTGGCGGACGCCTATCACATCGCGATCGGGAAAAAACAATGACGCAGTTCTCAGCCAGCCATAAGCTATCAGCTAAAATCTGCCATTCCGCGGGAGATTTATGACGCTGCAACTCGGCCACTTCAGCGCGGCGGTGATCTTTGCCCTGTTCGCGTCCATCGTGTTCGGAATCACACACCGCGAAACTACGCGTGACATGATTCGCTACGGGCTTTACTGCTTCGCCATGTTCCTGGGCGGAACAATCGTGGCGGGCTGGGCCATGTGGGTGTTGAGAAGATAGCTGGCAGCTCTTAGCCATTAGCTTTCAGCTCACCCTTCTCTACAAACGACCGACAGCCTGAGAAATCCGAGAAGATTAGCCATGCTCACAAAAGCCAAGAGCTAACAACCAAGAGCTAATTTCCTCACCCTTCCCACACAAACGCATCGAAAATTCTCTTCGTATCGAAATTCAGGCGGCGGTAGAGATCAACCGCACGCGAGTTGGCCTCCGTCACGGTCAGCGATAACAACGAAAACTTTCGCTTCGCGAGTTCTACGACTGTGGCTGCCAGCAAAGATTCGCCGATACCGCGGGAGCGGTATTCCGGCAGAACACAAATCTGCGTAACGTGGCCCACGTCTTTGCGCACGCGCGAGCACAAAATCAGCCCGATCAGATTCCTTGCCTTTCGATCCAGCGCGACGAACGAAGACTCCACGTCGAACAGGCCGCACCCGGGAAAGCGCACGATGTTATTAAGAAATCGCAGAGATCCGCTCAACGTGTGATACTGATCATTGATTTGCGCATCGACATGGCCACGATAGGCCGCAGTAATCACGGCCGCGGCGGCCTGGTAGTCGGCTTCGATCCAGCGCCGGATTTCGACCTCCGGATGCGGCGCAGGCGACTGCGCGGCCAGCTTGCCTCCCAGCGGCAACACCATGAAAAGCCGCGGATGGCGCTGAAATCCCTGCTCCAGAAACGGGCGCGCCACGGCCCCGGCTTCGTGCGCCAGCAACTGCGCTTCCACGCGGTGAATTCCCGGCGACTGCTGCAGCGTTTCAATCACGTGGGTGAGCAGGCGCAACTCCACCTGGCGTGAATCGGGCTGGCGCCCGCCATTGGTCACGTAGAGATCGCCGATCACGCCCTTGCTGCCCTCGTAAACAAAAAAGGAATATCCGAAGATACGTCCGCGATCGACCGCCGCGTATCCCGGCAGAATTTTCGCGTCGACGTAGCGCAGAATCATTTCCGCTGAGCCGCTGTAGTCCCAGGAAAGCAGGTGCGCCCAAAGCTGCGTCTCATCGTCGAGCAGCGGACGCAAATCCACGGAAGAAAAATGCCTGAGGTCGAGAATCTCCAAAAAGCTCCTGCTTCGTCAGCCGCATAGGAGAAGCGATGAACATCGCGGCAAAAGTTTGAGTGTAGTGCGTTCGCGGACCAGAGGCAAACCGCCCGAACAACGGGCAGCAACAGGCGCGGCTCCTAGCGCGCGGCACTTGAGGCCGAGGCGGTAATCCAATAGTAATCCACGTGTTGCGGGGCAAAGTGACCGAGCAAAAGCACGCGCCGGTCTGCCAGTTGCCCGGAAACTAGCAGCTGTGAATTCTCGGGAGCAACCAACAAGTGCCCCTCGGCGGGAACGCTGCCCTTCTCGTAGCGAACAATGACCTGGTTGCGATAGAAGGCCAGGCCATATTCGACTTCGCGGCGAACCCCAAAGACGGCAAGCGGCAGTGAGTGGGATTCCACGCTAGCGATCTCGCGGGCGAGAGGGCGAGCGGAGAGGCTCTGGTCCAGAGACGTTGAGCCGATTTTCAAAACGGCCGCCACTGCCAGCACTACCGGAATCAAAGTAACAAAACGCAGCGTGCGCAGTCCGGCGCGACTGAAGAGTGTGAGCGCCACCCCCGCAGCCAGCACCAAACCGAACCCAAGCGCACCAAACATCGCCCGCCCCCTCGGCAAATGATGTTGTGTCGCCAGATAACCGGCGAGCAACGCCGGAACGATACACGCGCCCGCCAGCAGCGCGTGCATCACCACCAACGCCTTCGGGGGCGCTTCGGCCTTCTCTTGTCGCAGGTGCTGCCTCAGATAATCCGCCAGCAGCAGCGCGCCCGCCGGAATCGCAGGAAGAACGTATCCCGGCAGCTTGGATTGTGAAATCGAGAAGAACACAATCGGCAGCGCTAGCCACAGAGACAGGAACTTTCGAAATTGGAGCTCGCGGTCTTCGCCCCCAGTGGGCACCGACGATCTCTCCGCCCACCACAGCCGCGCCGATTCCACGAACGCCGTCAGCGCGAAGACTGTCCACGGCGCCAGCGCCAGTAATGTTACCGGCAGGTAATACCAGAGGGGCGCGCGGTGATGATAAAGATTGCTGGAGAACCGCTCCAGATTGTGTTGCAGAAAGAAAACGTGGAAGAATTCGGGATTGCGCATCTGCACTGCCCCGTACCACGGCAGTGAAATGGCGCAGAAGAGCACGATGCCGGGCAGCCAGAGAGTCTTTACAATCACCCGAAATTCGCGCGCCGCCGCCGCATAGAACACAATGATCAAGGCGCCCAGAAAAGGCGCGACCGGCCCCTTGGCCAGCATTCCCAGCGCCAGAAAAAAATAAAACGCGGCAAGATACGCTCGCTTCCCATTCTCACGCCAGGCCCACCATGCCAACATCGCAATAGAAAAAGTAGAGGCTAGCGGCATGTCGGTCCCAGCAGCGCGGGCAAACCCGACCACTCCCGCGCAGGAAGCCGTGATCAGCGCGCCATCCAGTTCCACTCCAGGACGGAAGCGGCGCAGGAAAAGATAAACGGCCAGCACCAATATGGTTGCATCGAACGCCGAGGGCACGCGTGCCGCCTTGTCGCTCACTCCATACAAAGAATAAGAAACCATTGCCTGCCAGTAATAGAGCGGCGGTTTCTCCAGCCACGGCTGCCCGCCCAGCGCCGGTGTGACCCAATCGCGGCGTTCGAGCATCTCGCGCGCCACCTGGGCGTAACGCGGCTCGTCGGCGCCGACGAGCCCGAACTGTCCCAGGCCATAGAAGAACAGGAACGCGCAGAAACCCGCCAACAACAACACGTCCGCGCGGGTGCGATTCGTCATAGGGAATTGTTGATTCTTGATTGCTGCTTATTGATTAAACGCACTCAGCGGCAAGCAGCTTGGGCAGTTTCAACAGCCATCAACAATCAGCAATCAACAATTGCTTCGCTATTGTACGGAGGGCCCGCGCCGCAGATGAAATAGAACTTGGCGGACCGCCTCGGCCAAAGGCCCGTCGACCGAACATCCGCTGGCGCATTCGTGGCCTCCTCCGCCGAAGTTCTGGGCCACGCGGGCCACGTCGAGTTTGCCCTTGCTGCGCAGGCTGACGCGGTAACGCCCGTCAGCAAGCTCGCGGAAGAAAGCCGCCACTTCGACTTCCCCGATCGAGAGAACGTAGTTCACCAATCCCTCGCAATCTTCCTCTTTGGCGCCGCAGCGATCCATCTGCGCCTGCGTCACCCACACCCAGGCAAGGTGGGCTTCCTGATGCAGGTTGCGCAACGCTTCCCCCAGCAATCGCAACTTGGCGCCGGAGTGCGCGAAGTAAATCCCGCGGGCGCAGTGCGCCGGATCGGCACCCGCCAGCACCAGTTCGCGAGCCAGGGCAAAGGTGTGTTCGTTGGTGCCTTGAAACATGAACGATCCCGTGTCCGTCATCAGCGCGGTATAGAGGCAGGTTGCGATCTCCGGAGAAAATCTGACGTTGGCCTCGCGCGCCAGGCGAAACACCATTTCCGCGGTCGCGACGGCATGCGGATCGATCCAGTTGACGTGCGCAAACGGACGTCCGCTGGCGTGGTGATCGATGCTGATCAGGAAGCGATTCTCCAGCCCCTCCAGCCGCGTGCGATGAATGCTGTCACATTCCAGAATGATCGCCGCTTCATAACTTCCGCTCACCGTGTCAGCCTGCAGTACCTCATCGGCAAACGGTAAAGACCGGTAGATGCGGGGAACTCCATCGTGCAGCACGACGTCGGCGTGCTTGCCCAGCGCGCGCAGAATCTGGCAGCACGCGAGCGCAGACCCCACCGCGTCGCCATCCGGACGCGCGTGCGAAGTCAGCACGAAACGTTCGCGCCGCTCGATCTGCTTTAGCACATCCTGCAGCATGCTGCTATTTCTTCTCCTTTGCCAGCGCCGCGCTGCGAGCCTTGCTCTTCTTCGCCCGAAGCCTCGTGCGTTCGAGTAATTCTTCGACTCGCGCCTTCTCCCGGTCGGAACGGTCCAAACGGAAATATAATTCCGGGGCGCGCCGCAGACGCAGGCGCTCAACCAGTTCGTGCCTTATATATTCCCGGGCGGCTTCAAGGCCCTCTAAGCTGCGGTCGGCCTCTTCGTCATCGCCATCCACAAACACCCACACCTGCGCTGACCGGCCATCGTCGGCCACCAGCACGCTGCTCACGCTGACCAGCCCAATGCGCGGATCAGCCAGCTCGCCTTCCACCAGAGTTTCGATCTCCTCGCGCAAAGCTTCGCCGACCCGGCCGCGATGGTACTTGAGCCCACGCTTCTCCAAACTTCACCTCGAATAAAACTCATGACAATATCAGAAAATCGGTCGCGTGTGTTGGCCCGACTGCCCCATTGTCTCGCGCTTTCGTGGGAGTCCGGTAAGTACAGAAGTAACAATGTGATAGCTGGGGGCTCGGCCGTCGTTGGTCGTTCGTTGTTGGCCGTTCGTAAAACCGCGCGACCCACAATCCCTGGCGAACGACCGAAATTAGCTTGCTCTGAGCAGCAACGGAACTACCGATTACCGGCGGTTTCAGAAGTCTTTGCGAACGACCAACGACGGCTTTCAGAAGTACTCGACGGAAGAATCCTGAACATCCGCGCCGCGGTTATTAGCAATGCGCGTGGCCGCGCGCTCCACATTCTTCATCAGGCCATCGAGATAGTCGCGCGAACTGGAGATGCTCACCACGCCGATGGTGGCGCGGTTCCAGAGCTCAGCCGCGTCCAGCTCCGCCACTGAAACGTTGAAACTCGTACGCAGCCGGTCTTTTAAGCTGCGCACAACCTGGCGTCTGTCCTTGAGGGATTGTGCGGCTTCGATGTGCAGTTCGAGGGTAAGGAAGGCGATCATCCGAGATCAGGGGCTAGGGTTCAGGGGGCAGAGAAAACCAGAAAATCATCGACTGACTGGCCTCTAATCCCTGATCCCTGGCCCCTGTTTTTTACGCGATCACTTCCGCCGCAATCCGCTCCGTGACGAACGCCTCGATCACGTCGCGAGCCTTGATGTCGCCGTAGTTCGAGATCGAGATGCCGCATTCCATGCCGTTGGTGACTTCCTTGGCATCGTCCTTGAAGCGGCGCAGCGAGCCGATCTTCCCTTTGAACACCACCACATTGTCGCGCAGCAGGCGAACTTCGGCGTCGCGCTTGATCAGCCCATCGGTCACGCGGCAACCGGCAATCGTTCCCACCTTCGGGATGCGGAAAGTTTCGAGCACTTCGGCGCGGCCCTGGTACGTCTCTTTGATGGTAGGTTCGAGCAACCCGGTCATGGCGCGTTTGATCTCGTCCTGCAGTTCGTAAATGATCGAGTGCAGTCGGATGTCGACGTCTTCCTGCTCGGCCAGTTCCTGCGCCTTGCGTTCCGGCCGCACGTTGAAGCCGATGATGATGGCATTCGACGCCGAAGCCAGCAGCACGTCGGTCTCGGTAATTGCGCCAACTCCCGAGCGCAACACTTTGAGGCGAACTTTCTCGTTCGAGAGTTTCGCAAGCAAGTCGCCCAAAACTTCCACCGAACCCTGCACATCGCCCTTCAGGATGATGTTCAGTTCCTTGGTGCCGGCGGTCTTGATCTGTTCCGCCAGGCCTTCCAGCGACACGCGCGAACTCTTGGCCAGCATGGCCTCGCGCGCCTTCTGCTCGCGATACTCCGAGATGCCGCGCGCTTTGTCGCGATCGGCAACCACCACAAACTGATCGCCGGCCTGCGGCAACCCTTCCATGCCCAGGATCTCTACGGGCGTCGATGGGGGCGCAGATTGTAATGCAGCCCCGCGATCGTCAAACATCGCGCGCACTTTGCCATACACATTGCCAACCACAAAGTTGTCGCCGGCGTTCAAAGTGCCATTGTTCACCAGCACCGTGGCCACAGGTCCGCGGCCGCGATCCAACTTGGCTTCCAGCACAACACCAGTAGCGGCGCGTTCGGGCGTAGCTTTCAATTCGGCCAGGTCGGCCACCAGGCAAATCATTTCCATCAGCAGGTTGAGATTAGTTTTCTTTTTCGCGGATACATCCACGAACACGGTCTTGCCGCCCCAGTCTTCCGGCATCAGCCCGCGATCGGCGAGTTGCTTCTTCACGCGGTCGGGCAGGGCCTCCGGCTTATCGATCTTGTTCACCGCCACGATGATCGGAACTTCAGCAGCGTGCGCGTGATCGATCGCTTCCAGCGTCTGCGGCATCACCCCGTCGTCCGCCGCCACCACCAGCACCACAATGTCGGTAGCTTTGGCGCCGCGGGAACGCATTCGCGTGAAAGCCTCGTGGCCGGGCGTGTCGAGGAAAACAATTTCGCGCCCGAACGCTGGCGACTCTTTGTCGACAATGCGAACTTTATACGCGCCAATGTGTTGCGTGATGCCGCCGGCTTCGCCGCCCGCAACGTTGGTCTCGCGAATCGCATCCAGCAACGTGGTCTTGCCGTGGTCCACGTGCCCCATGATGGTGACCACCGGCGGGCGCGGCGTAACTTCGATGGCAGATTCCTCGCTCCCCGCCGAGGCCGCGTCAATATCTTTCGCTGCTTGCTCTTCGAACGTGATCACGTTCGTCTCGGCCCCGAAAAAGCGCGCCACATCGCTGGCCAGCTCCGCGTCGAGCGTCTGGTTGACCGTGGCGAACACTCCGCGCCCCAGCAACCGCGAGATCAAATCCTTCACGCGGATGTCGAGCTTCTCCGCCAGATCCTTCACGCTGATGCCCTCCGTGATGGTGATGCTGCGCGTAATCGGCAACGGCTCGTTCGACACCACCATGCGCGGCGGCGGTGTGTAGCCCTTCATCGGGCCTTCCTTCACGCCACGCGGAACGTAGCGCTGCCCCGGCCTGCGCGAAGGCGCTCCCGGACGGCTGCCTGGGCGAACCGGCCCCGGAGGCGGAAGCCCCGGACCCACGCCAAGCGGACGCGTGCCAGTCGGCGATTGTCGCGTCGGGTGCATGGGGCGGCGCTCGCCCGGCCGTGCGGTTGGGCGCGCAGGTCCTCCGGGCACTTGCGGACGCGGACGTTGGAAAATCGGTTGTCCCGGCACCGGACGGCCGGGAACTGGACGCACTGTTCCTGCCGCCGGAGCACCGGCTTGCGCCACTGGAGCAACCGGCCTTGGGGGGGGAGCCTTGTATACCGGCCTCGGCCCCGTCTGCGGCACGATCATCCGCGGCAACGGCGTCTGCGGAACAACCGGTGCGGGTGGGCGAGGGGCGGCGGGAGCTGACGCCGAAATTTGCGCTGGCGTACCCGACGCCGCCGCAGAAGGCGCGCTCGGCGCAGCCGGAGCTGCTGTCAATCCCGCCGGACTGGCTGGCCGCGCGGGCGGAGCCGCAATCACCGGGGAAACAGATGGCGCGGCGATCGGCCTCTCCACCGGCGGCGCAATCGCGGGACGGACCGGAGCGGCCACCGATGCTGTTGATTGTGCCGAAACTGGTTGCGCCGAAATTGTTTGCGCCGCAACTGGCGGAGCGGCGGCGGGCGGGGCTGCAGGCCTGGCAGCCGGAGGCGCCGTAACCGCAGGTCTGCTGGCCACCGCAGGCGGCGCGAGAATCGCCGCGGGCGCAACCGGACGCGCGACCGGTACGGCGGCCGTCTCTTTCCGCTGCGTAATCGCCTTCAGCACATCTCCCGGTCGGGTGATGTGCGACAAGTCAATCTTAGTCTTGATTTCGTCTTCGCCCCGCAGAGTGCGGGCGGATCGCGCAGAAGGAGCCGTTTCGGCGGACGCACGGAAGTGCACTCGTACCTTTTCTGCTTCGAAGTCTTCCAGTGAACTGGAATGGGTCTTCTTCTCGGTCACCCCGACTGCTTGCAGGACATCGAGAATAGCCTTGCTTTTAACTTCCAGCTCCCTGGCGAGATCGTTGATTCGAACCTTGCTCATCCGGCCTTTCTTGCCACTGCGTGTGCTCAGGTCTTCATCTGAGCCTCACCCAGTTCAGCTTTGCGCTCACGCGGAATGTTTTCGCGCTTGCCATCACTACTCTTTGACTTCCAGATCTTTCACTGGCGTACCTTCACTTCCCGGCGACGCAATTGTTTCCGCGTCCTCGCCGTGGGTTGCTTCACGGGTTGCTGCAGAAGACGATTCAGACGCTGCCGATTCGAGCGGAGCTTCTTCCGCGCCGCTCGACCCAACGTCAGATCCGGCGAGCACTTCGGCCTCGGCGGAACCCTCCGTCGTCGCTTCCAGCGACACCGCTTCGCCCTCCACACTCTCGGCGGAAACGTCGCCTTCGGCGGCCACAGCTTCGCCTGCCTCCAGACTGGCGAAATAATTATTTACCGCGAGGCTGATTTTTTCCACCGTCTTCGGCCCGATGCCCTCGATCGCTTCCAGTTGCTCCGGCGTCATATCCGCCAGGGCTTCCACAGTGGTCACGCCAGCGGCCCCGAGTTTCTCAATCAGTCCCTCGCCCAGGCCGGGCACGCTCTCCAGCGGAGTGGTCGCCGGCGGCGCCATCGCCGCCATCTGCTGCTCCACTTCCTGGCGCTTCTCTTCCTCGCTCTTGATGTCGATCTTCCAGCCCAGCAACTTCGCCGCCAGCCGCACGTTCTGACCCTTCTTGCCAATGGCAAGCGAAAGCTGGCTGTCATCCACCACCACTTCAAGATGCTTATCCGCACTGTCGACCACCGTGACACGGCTCACCTTCGCCGGCTGCAACGCCTTCTCGGCGAAAGTCACCGCATCTTCGTGATACTCGATGATGTCGATCTTCTCCCCGCGCAGCTCACGAATAATCGACTGCACCCGCATTCCCTTCATGCCCACGCAGGCGCCCACCGCATCCACGTCCTTGTCCTTGGACATGACTGCGATCTTCGTGCGCTCCCCAGCCTCGCGCGCAATCGCCCGAATCACAACAGTGCCGTCATAAATCTCCGGCACTTCGGTCTGGAACAAATGCTGCACCAGTTCCGGCGCCGCGCGCGACACCACCACACCTGGCCCTTTGGAAGCTCTCTCCACTCGCGCAATCACGACCCGCACGCGCTCGCTGATCGCAAACGACTCCAGCCGCGACTGTTCTTTCCGCGGCATTCGAGCCTCGGCCTTGCCGATGTCGAAAATCACATCCGGACCTTCGACGCGCTTCACCGTCGCGTTGACAATCTCGCCCACGCGCCCAATGTACTCGTTGTAAACCGTGTCGCGCTCGGCTTCGCGCACCTTCTGAAAAATGACTTGCTTGGCCAGTTGCGCCGCAATGCGCCCCAGAATTCCTTCGGTGACTTTCGGAATCTGTAACTCGCCACCAATCTCCAGCTTGGGATCCACCTTGCGCGCGTCTTCCAGCGTCACTTGTAAGTTCGGATCTTCCACCTGCTCCGGAAGCTCCACCACGGTCTTCACCGCGAACGCATTGATCTTCCCGGTTTCTTTATCCAGCTTGGCGTGCAGGTTCTCCTGCGACTTGTAGTACTTGCGCGTGGCCATAACGATGGCGTCTTCCACCGCGCTGACCACAATCTGCGGATCAATCCCTTTTTCCCGGCTGAGTGCGTCAATCGTGTTGTAGAGCTCGCTTGCCATAAAAAACCCGTTAAAAATCGGCGTCCGTCTCTCGGCGTCCGGCTTCCGGAAAATCTCGTTGATCGAAGTCCGGAAGCCCGACGCCGGGAGCCGGACGCCGGCCTTTATATTTCCGGCACTAAGTTCGCACTCTCCACATTGGCGAACTCAATTTCAATCTTCTGTTCCGGCGCCGCAGCCACCGCCGCGCCCATCTTCTTGCGCGACTTTTTGCTGGCCACGCTCAAATCCAGCGTCAGCCGTCCGTCGCGAAAACTTTCCAGCCGCCCGTCAAAATACCGGTTATTACTGGCGCCCACCGCCTGCCGCGTCATCACCTTCATGCGGCTTCCGGTAAAGCGCTCAAAGTCCTTTGCCCGGGTCAACTTCCGGTCCAGCCCCGGCGACGAAACTTCCAGCGTGTACGAACCGTTCGGCGCCGCATCTTCCACGTCGAGTATCGTGCCAAACTCGCGGCTGAAGTTGGCACAGTCCTCGTGCGTGACGCCATGCACCCCGGCCAGCACATCCGCGCCCGCCACAGGTTTATCGAGAAACACCCGTAGCATGCGGCTCTTGCCGCCGCCGCGGAATTCCACATCGACCACTTCGAGTCCGCTGGAGGAGGCCACCCGCTCCGCGATTTCCCGCACGCGATCAACGTCAAGCGCCATGAATGCAATAGCTTACCGGCATACTCCAAAATACAATCCCGCCGAAACTAAAAAGTGGGCTTGCGCCCACTGGTGTGCCTCGCCAACTACTGGTATTACACAACAGTTCTCAATTCCCTAATATACGCTGGCAAGCCCCAAAAAACAAACCCAGGGAGAAGATCTCCGGGCCTGCCACACGGATCGGGGCAGGGCCGGGATCGGACCTGGTTTCGTCAACAATGTGCCACCCGCCGTACGAGAAAGATTTATACATCTTGAGTCTCAAAGCGTATCATCTCGACTGAATCGCCACTTGGGGGGTGCTGAATGAGCGACGAGTGGACTAAAACGCTTGCAGATCGCAGAAGAGTGAAATTCACCAACCAAGAACTGGACGAGAGGGCATTTCTCACAGCTCAAGTCGAAGGCAACAAAGTCGTCTATTCCATTATATTGACCAACGCGAAAAACCCGCTTAGTCGTAAAGAAGTTGAAACTCATTTCGAAGGCGAGCTTTCAAAGCGGTCGCCGGAACCGAATTGAGCCTAGTTCGAGCCTGCCTCTAAGGGCCGCGCCGCTTCGTCTTCTGCCTTCAATCGCCGGTCTCGATGTGGCTCGAAGCGAGGCAGGCCAGTACTCAGCTCACACTTCTCGCCCGCCCCCGCGCCACAAGTCGGGCAACGGACAGCCTGCACCTGTTTGAGAGTAGTAGGCTTCTTGCTCATTTGGGTCTACGCATTCTCGGCCACGGACATGGGTCGACTTTGCAGAAAGCTCGTGATCAGCGCGCTATTAATTTGCAAGCCGCCGTTGTAGCTGACGAAGCCCTTCGTCTTGAACTGATGCATGAACTTACTGATCCTTGAGCGGGTGGTGCCAACCATTTCCGCCAGGGTTGATTGGCTCACCTTCAGCGGGCTCTCCGGCTTGGATTCCTTGGTTATTTGCCCGAACAGCAACAGAACCCGCGCCAGTCGCCTTTCGCTGAAATTGAAGAATTGGTCTACTAAATCTTCCTCGATGCGAACAATCCGGGAAAGCAGATATTCCGCAAACTGCGCCGCAAACTGTGGGTCTCGCCGGAGCGTCCGCACCGTGATCCCCTTCCGCAATCGAGTGATATTAGACGGCCCAATCGATCTCGCCGTGGACATCCGCAGAGATTGCCCCGCCAGACAGCCCTCGCCAAAAAAGCTGCCGCGCTGCAGGAAGGCGATGATGGCTTTCTTGCGGCGGCTGGAGATCGCCGTCAGCTTCACCGTGCCGCTGTGAATGTAGAAGATAGCGTCAGCCGCGTCCCCTTGCGAAAAGACGACCTCTTTGTCTCGGTAGTTCCGAACCGTCATCCCTGTGCGGAATTTCTTGCGAAGAGCTGTCTGACTGAAGCCTGGAGTTTTTTTATTTGCCATTCGGATCAACGATGGCAATCGTACTCGGCACGAACCAACCCGTCTAGATGTTCAATATTGACCATCCACGCTTCTGAACGAGTGGCCGGCGAATGCCTTGTCATTCCGACTGCGCGTGTTTCGCGAAACCTGTCCTGAGCGAAGCCGAAGGACGCTTAGAGCAATCTCAGTCTCCTCCGCCGATGCGTGCGCTCGTTGACCCTGAGCGAAATGTTCCAGTTACGTCGGTCACGCAGATATCGTTCGAAATTAAGGGTTGCCCTTGAGACAGCGTAGAATCAGTAGATCAACCCAATCCAGACAGAGTCGCACGGTTAGAGGCGGTCCCTATTTGATGTACGAAGCAGAATTTGCGAAAGATCTTGCCAGCCGTAGCGCCGAACCCGAACCCGTCAATCCTCTGCGTTCCATACCATGGCCTCTGTGGGCGATTGGGTTGGCTTTGCTGTTTCTTACGGGTTGCAATGCGCTCAATCCGTTGTGCGGAAGTGCCCGGCCAGCCCCGGTCATCGGCTCGCTGTCGGACAGCACGATTACGTTCGCTCAAGTGCAGCAGGGCTTTCTCCTGACCGTAAATGGCAAGGAGTTTGTCTCGTCCACTGTGGTGATCATCAATGGCACGACACTCATCACAACCGTCCGCAGCAGCCAGGAGTTGCAAGTGACCATCCCGACTGACTTGATCTCCGGCCCTGGAGCCGCCAGCGTGATTGTCCACACGCCCAGTGGTAACTCAGGCGATCTGGGCTGCAGCAGTGGTGGAACCAGCAGCCCGCTGACCCTCACCATCACTTAACTTTCAGATACGAGGGTGCCCCATCCTTTCGCGTTTTTTGCGAAAGGGTGGGATTCATGCCGTCGAGGACAGCAAGCACTGCCACTCCGAGAACGGCTTTGTCATTCCGACAGCGCCTGTTCTGCGGAACTTGTCCCGAGCTAAGCCGAAGGACGCGCGGAAGAACCTAAGTCTCCTCCGCCGACGCGCGCTTAGCCGCCACCGCGCTAATTCGCCTTCTTCCCTTGCGCCTCGGCAATATCCAATAAGTGCAGCACGGCAGCCGCGGCCGCAAGGCGAACTTCCTCCTTCGGATCGTACATATACGCCTCGATTTCAACCCGCAGCGTTGGATCTCCCCGTTTGGCAATGGCCTCCAAAACCGCGACCCGCACCACCCATCGTTTGGAGTGCGCGGCGTTCACTAAAGCTGTGGCGCTGGCGGGGTCCGGGTCGCTGGCCAGCATAGTTGCGGCGGCCGCCTGCACCGGAGAAGGATCATTCTTCAGAATGTCCCGCAGCGCGTCCCATCCCATGCCGGCAAACGGAACGAACCCGATCCCCTGCTCAAAAGCGAGCACCTCCAGTTTCTTCGGTTCGTGCAAGATTGCTGTCTGCTCGGCGAGAAAGCCGTCACCGCTTTTCCGCTGGCCCGCGAGAATCGCGTAATAAACTTCGTAGGCAGACTTGTCTTTCATCCCGTGCAGAGCCCGAGCTGCGGCGAGGGCGACCGCGATCTCCTTGTCCGACATGACGTGCTGTAACTTGGGGATGGAAGCCGTGGAATGCATCTGTCCCAGCGCGGTCGCGGCGGCCGCCCGCACCTCGGCCTTTGCATCGAGCAACCCACCCTCGGCTAGCTCAATCGCCTTCTGGTTTCCGGGCAACAGTCCCAGCACCCGAATTCCCAGCACGCGCTTTTCGGCGCTGCTAGAGTGCGCGGCCGGCACAATAAGCTTCCAGGCAGCCTCTTTGCTGGTCTCGGCGCGGCAGTAGGAACCGGTTGCTAAGAGAAAAACGAGAAGAGAAACAGAAAGAGAAACAGAGAACGGCAGAGCGGAAACCACTGATCCACGTTTGCGTAAATTGGACATGTGGGCCTCGGAAATAGGAGGTCAGCAGAATAACCCGAACCCCGCCGGGATGTCGCTACGGCATCTGTGAGAAACGCAACGGCGAGCCACACAGCCCGAAATGTTCGCCTGTTACCTCCGTTACACCACGAACTCGCTCAAACTGTGTCTAATTTGGGGAGTGTACTGAGGAACGCCCATGCGCACCTTACTGAATGCCATCATCGTTGTCGTGATCCCCGTCGCCGAATTTGTGGCGATCCGCCGCATCGGATTCACCGGAGCGGGTAGAGTCTTCCTCATGGTCGTTACGGTGGCTGCCTTGTTGTTCTGGGCTGTCAAAGAGGACGTTCGCGCCAGCGGGCTCAGACTGCAAAAGGGCGCCGCATCGTTCGGCTTCCAACCAGCAGGCCGAGACGATGTTCCGCTCTCCATCGAGCCGCTGCGCGGCAACGGCATAGTCGAGGCCGCAGCTTGCGGAGAGCTCCGAGGCTTGCAGGCATGGATATTCGACTACAGCATACCCGACCGAGGGTTGATGGAGTCCCAGAAAAGCGTCGCTCAAACCGTTGTCGCGTTCCGCGTCGATGACGCGACTCTGCCCAAATTTCAAATTCGCCCGTTGGACTCGTCGACTTCCATCTTCGACTACCCCCGCTGGAGAAACTTCGACGGCAATTGGGAAAACAGCGATGACACCATCTGCTTCCCCGACGCACTGAATTTCCACCGGCGTTTTGAGCTGACGTCCAGCGCTGAACAAGACGTCCGCCAGTACTTCAACGCGAAACTCTTGGATACCATTGCCGTTCTGAACGACTGTAATTGCGTGGTGAAAGGTTATTACGCGACCGTCCTCTTGTTCACTCCGGATAAAATACTTCGGCCAGCCGACTACGAAGCATTCGCGCGCAAAGGCGCCGACGTCGCCTACGCCATATTTTCCGCAGAGAAGCGCGTGATGGCCGCCGCAGCAAAATGAGAATTGGAACTACCACACCTGTCATTCCGACAGCCCGGCGATCACCGTCACCGGACTCTTTCGAAACTCAGATCGCGGGCCCGGATCGTAAACACGCGCAGCCCGGAAATACCGTGACTCGAATCTCGCTGAAATACGACATTAAACTCCTCACTCTCGAATTCGTCTGGCACGACTGGACTTAGCTTAATCAGCGGGTTCCACTTGTTTCGAACGATCAGGTTCCCCTGCTCGATCGACAGATCGTAGGCCACGTCGAGTTCCGTACTCTGATATTCTCCGGCGTAGGCCGCGAGGTCGGCCTCGGTAAACCGTTGCGTTTCAATCCTCTTGCCTGCAAAAAATATCCCACCGTCCGTTTCCAGCTTCGCCCTCATACCACCCTCTGCGTTCTCAAAGGTGATGGTACCGGTGCCGAGGTCCCTGAATTGATTCGGACCCACTCGAGGAAGATTCGAACCCCACGCCATCAAGTTGCCTCCCGCCGCGGTAAACGAATAAACAAAATGCTTGCTTGGGTCCAGGTATCTGCCCGCAAACAGACTTGGGTCGGGAAGGCCCTTGTTCCCCGCTGATTCCGCCGCGCCCGCCTCAGCCTGCAGACTCTTCTCCAGATAAACCTCGGCTACCTTGCGCGCGAGACTGCCAGTGCTTGCGCTTGCCAGATTGCACAAGCAGACGACCGTGAATCGCTGCTCCGGGAAACGCAGAATTTCTGTGCGGTATCCAAAAAGCCCGCCGTTATGCTCCACGATCGGCAGGCCGCGATACGTACTGAGTTCCAGGCCAAGGGCATAGTCCGTCTTCTTGCCGCTATTCAGCACCCCGCGCGTCTGCATTTCTTTGAGGAATGCCCCTTTCCCCAGCCGATTCTCGTAGAAGTTGCGATCCCACAAAAGCAGATCGTCAATGCTGCTCATCAGCCCACCGGCGCCGACCGTATCAAAATTGGTCGACCAATCCACTACAAATTTGCCGCCATCTCCAGTTGCGTAGGCCGGGACGCGACCTGGCATCACCAAAGTGTGATCGTCGTAATACCGCGTATGCGCCATTCCTAGCGGCAGAAAAATGTTCTCGGCAGCGAACTCAGCAAGCGATTTCTTCGTTGCACGCTGCACCACCTCGCCCAGCAGGAAATAATTCGTGTTGCTGTAAATCCACTCGTCTCCGGGAATGTTGTTAAGGGCTTTCTGCCTCGCGATGAGGTCGAGCATTTCGGCTCTGGAATGAACATCTTCCCCGCGCCGGCCGGAAAGTTCGAGCAAGGTCAGGAAATCTCGCAACCCGCTGGTATGATGCAGCATTTGCCGCAGCGTGATGACATGCCCATAATCGGGGAGCTCGGGGATGTATTTGCGGACGCTGTCGTCAAGTGCAAGAAAACCCTGTTCCGCGGCAAGCACGACACTGGCGGCCGTGAATTGTTTCGAGACCGATCCCAAATAGAAAACGGATTCCGGCGAAAGCGGGACGTGGAGTTCGAGGCTGCCCATGCCGTAACCTTTGCGGTAGACGAAGTTCCCGTCGCGTATCACGCCAAGCGCACAGCCCGGAGAATTCGTTTTGTCGTAAGCGGAGAAAATCTGATCTACCCTTTGCTGATTCGTGTCCGCGGAAAGCGCGCGAACTCCGGTAAGGAACAAAATCAACGTGGCCAAAGCTGCAAGTCGCATCGGAAGCTCCTTTCCATCCCGGCCTGCCCAGCGGAGCAGTACCGGCCGCGGGTTTCATCTTACGCCGGGCAACCCCATCAACTGGATTTGCCTCAATCCCCCGCCCTCTCTAAAATGAATCATCCCCATACGGCTGGGAGAATTCCCGAGACACTTATGATTCATTTTCCCGTTCCCGAGGCTCTTACTTTCGACGACGTTCTCCTGCTGCCCGCGCGATCCGATGTTGTGCCATCGCAGGCCAACACGCAGACGCACATCACGCGCACGATCGCCCTCAACATTCCTATCGTGAGCGCCGCCATGGATACGGTCACCGAATCGCATATGGCGATTGCGCTGGCCCAGCAGGGCGGCATCGGCATTATTCACCGCAGCCTCAGCATCGACCAGCAGGCCAACGAAGTCGACAAGGTGAAGCGCTCGGAAAGCGGCATGATCGTCGACCCAGTCACCATGCGCGCTGCCGACAAGGTCAGTGACGCGCTCGAGGTCATGCGCAAGTACAAAATTTCGGGCGTGCCCATCACCGAACACGGTAAGCTTGTCGGCATTCTTACCAATCGCGACCTGCGCTTCGAAACCCGCTTCGACATTCCCATCGACCAGGTGATGACCAAGAAAAACCTGATCACCGTACCGGTCGGCACAACACTCGAAGACGCGGAAAAGATTCTGCACGAGCACCGCGTCGAAAAACTTCTGGTGGTCGACGACAAGTACAACCTGAAGGGCCTGATCACCGTAAAAGACATCCAGAAAAAACTGAAGTATCCCAACGCCGCCAAAGATTCCCAGGGACGCCTGCGCGTGGGCGCGGCCATCGGCGCAACCGGAGACTTTCTGGAGCGCGCCCAGGAACTCGCCGAAGCCAAAGTCGACGTGATCGCCATCGACAGCGCGCACGGCCACTCCAGCAAGGTGCTCGATGCGGTAAAGCTGGTGAAGTCGAAACTGCCAGAACTGCAATTGCTGGCCGGCAACGTCGCAACCTTCGACGGCGCTTGCGAACTTACCCGCGCCGGAGCCGACGGCATCAAAGTGGGCATCGGTCCGGGCTCCATCTGCACCACCCGCGTGGTCACCGGAGCCGGCGTGCCCCAGATCACCGCCATCGCGGAAGCCTTCCGCGCCACAAAAGATGCCGGAGTTCCCATCATCGCCGATGGCGGCATCAAGTACTCCGGGGACATCACCAAGGCGCTGGCCGCGGGCGCGAGCGCGGTCATGATCGGGTCGCTCTTCGCCGGCACCGACGAAAGTCCTGGCGAGCTGATCCTTTATCAGGGCCGCTCGTTCAAGTCCTATCGCGGCATGGGCTCAATCGGCGCCATGGCGCAGGGATCGAGCGAGCGCTACTTCCAGAGCGTGGAAGGCGAATCCTCGGCGGCTGCCTCTTCCAGTCTCGAGTCCGATCCCAACCGCCTGGGCAAATTAGTCCCCGAAGGTATCGAAGGCCGCGTCCCCTATCGCGGATCGGTCGCCATGATCGTGCATCAGATGGTCGGCGGACTGAAATCAGGCATGGGCTACTGCGGCTGCGGCACTATCGCCGAACTGTTGCAGAAAACCCGCTTCGTGCGCATCAGCGGCGCCGGCCTGCGCGAAAGCCACGTCCACGACGTCATGATCACCCGCGAGGCTCCCAACTATGCCATCGAGTAACGCGCTCGCAGACGGCAAGGGTACGGACTGGAAGGGCACAACTTCCAGTTTTGAGCCTGCCCTGAGCAAGCGAAGCGCGTCGAAGGGTGCCGTTAGCCCGCCAAGAGATTGCGGGCTTCAGCCCCTGAGGGTTTCTCTCGTGGGTGGCCCATCCCTTCGGCACGCTCAGGGCGGGCTGTTCGCGTTCTTGGCGAAGGATAGGGATTCCGGAACTGCGAGCGAAACACTCGCTTGAGCTCCGACCGTCATCAAGCTCTTAAGGCCTGGATCACCGCGATTCTGTGGCTGATCGTGATTGCCCTGGAGTCGACTTCGCTCGGCGCCGCCAGCAACACCAGCCGCATTCTGTATCCGCTGCTGCATTTTCTTCTGGGGTTGGATCCGTTCCGCTTCGAGCACTGGCATTTCTTCATCCGCAAGGGCGGCCACGTCTTCGGCTACGGCATGCTGAGCCTTCTGCTGTTTCGCGCCTGGCGCGAGACGTTGCGACTGCCCGGAGCCGCGAACTGGACCCTGCGCTGGGCCAACCTCGCCGTCTTGGGCACAATGCTGGTGGCCAGCCTTGACGAATATCACCAGAGTTTTAATCCCTTGCGCACAGGTTCGGTGCGCGACGTTATTCTGGACACCTGCGCGGGATTAGCCGTGCAGATTCTGGTGTTTGTGTGGGTTACATCGTCGCGGTCGCGGGATTCGCTTGGCTAACCGGAATTGGCGCGATCAGCGGTTAGGTAGGGCGAGCGAAGTTATCGACCTAACCTGCACTTGCGGGTTTGCTGGTTATAAGGCGACCCGGTGGATTTTGGCGCCCCGTGCCGATCTCACTCCCACCGTTTCAGTCTGTGACCCTGGGGCCGCGTCTTTTGCGGGCCGAAGAGCCTGCCCTGAGCCTGTCGAAGGGACCTATGCAACGTGCCGACAGCACCGGTGCTGCCGGCGACTGCATAGGTCCTTCGCTTCTCTCAGGATGACAAAGCAGATTGGGGCAGGGAAGATTTGGTCCGTGGGCTGCGATTCACCGCGAGCAACGAGGCCGAGGCTACTGCCAAACCTGCCGAGACATAAAACGGTACGGCAGCTCCGTAGTGTTTCCACAATTGTCCGGTGATCAAGCTGGCTGCCAGGGTTGCTACGCTGGTCACAAAGAAATAGATGCCGAGAGCGCGCCCTCGCACATTTTCGCCGACCGCATCCACCACCAGAGCTTTCAGCACCGGCTGCGTCAGGGCGTAATACAAACCATAAACGGACATCGCGATCCAGATCGCTAGCGCGGAGGGTGCGCGGCCGAAGACAAAATATACCGCCGCGAAGATCACGTAGCCGGCGCCGGCGATCCATTGTCGTGAAAAGCTTCCTCGTGAGAAGCGGTCGCTGAACCATCCCGCGGGCCAGGAGCCGAGGGTGTAGGTGACGTTGAACACCAGGCCGAGCAAGGGCGCGAGCGCCACCGGGATGCCCGCATTCTGCGCGCGCATCACCAGGAACATGTCGCTGGAGTTGCCGAGGGAAAAAAGAGTCACGGCGAACAGGACAAAATAGAAAGCTGTCGGCAGCTTGGCGTTTGATGAACCAGCCGTCTCCAATGACACGGGCTGAGACGTGATTAATTCTCCGGGTGGGTTGAGGTTTGCAGGCTGGAGGTTCGCGTCGCTGGCGATCTGGTGGCGGCGCTTCTCGCGAATGCCGAACAGCGCTACCAGCACGCAAAGAGCGCCTGGAACCGCGGCGCCCCAGAAGACGGTCCTGATTCCGTGATGCGCCAGTAAAGCGAATGCAGTCAGAGGGCCAGCGATGGCTCCGGCGGAATCCATGGATTGGATCAGGCCGTAGGCGGCGCCCAGCCGGCCTTTGGGCACGGACTCGGCCACCATCACGTCGCGCGGCGCGCCGCGCACGCCTTTGGCCAGGCGGTCGGTGAAGCGAATCAGAAGAATGTGCCACCAGGCTGTGGCGAGCGCGAGAAGTGGCTTGACCGCATTCGCTACGAAATATCCTGCGACCACTAAAGGCTTGCGGCGGTCGATGCGGTCGGTGAGGTATCCGGAGAAGAGTTTGGCGAACGACGCCACGCTTTCGGCGACGCCCTCGATCAGTCCCAACTGCGCCGGTCCCGCACCCAGCGAGGCCAGAAACGCCGGGAGCACCCAGTAGGCCATTTCGGTGGCCGTGTCGTTCAGGAACGACGTGATGCCGAAGGCGTAGATGTTGCGGGGGGCAGAGGGCTCACGATCGGAGGGTGGGGCGGTGGGCATTCATAGGTTTTATCACGGAGGTTAGAAGCAGGGGTCCGTTGTCAGGGGTCCGTTGTCAGGGGTCAGTTGTCAGGGGTCAGGGGCCAGGGGGCAGGGGTTCCGTGTTGCAGCCCGGCTTCGCCCCTTCGACTCCGCCCAGGGCAGGCTCTGGCTGGACAGCCGAGGCGGCTGTCGCTGCGTTGGAAGGTCAATACATTGCGTCGTACTTGGTCACGACCCAGTCACCACCTTTGTTTTCGGTGGTGACGGTGAAGAGTTCTTTATATGTGCCGGATTGGTCAGCGCTGTTCTCGCGCTTGCCGCGATAGTGGAGGATGATAAGCGGCGGCCTTTCTTCCCATTCCACCAACTCCCAAGAGATCAGCGGGTGCTGAGTCTCGGAAATGCAGATGTAGCGGGCATACTTCTTGTGGTAATCGCGCTCCCAGTTGGCCAGCAGCTCGTCGCAGTGGCCGTCGCGCAACGCATGCAGGAATTTTCCTGCGGCCTTTTCGGTGGAGCGGTCGCGCAAGGGATTCATCTTGATGCTGACGGGCAGTCCGCTAAGCGGATCGTGCTCTTCAGACCGCGCCAGCACCGGTCCCTGATTGCTGAGCCACCACACGTATCCCAGAAACACCGCGACCACCAGCGCACCTGCGCCGACAGCAATGCCGATCTGTGTACGTGTGAAAGCCATTAGAAGAAGTTTAGTGAGATAGAAAGAGAGACGGCAAGATTACCGCCGGGAACACCCGAGAGGACATGTACGAGTGGGGCAGCGCTAGAATCCAACCCTGGGTAGCTTCGCTAACGCACACCTGAGCAGATGTGCCCATGTCCGTCGCTATTGCGTCGGATTCCCAGCCCCCGCTTTTACTGATTTGCGACAGGTGCCGGTTCTGCCGAGCCAACCAAAGGAACGATTTTGTCGTCCCCATAGTCGAGGGATAGAAACTTTTGGTCGTGAATGCAAGCTACCTGCGATGGCGCCCGCCCATCGCTTAGCTCGAAGCGTCGCAGAATGGCACCATCCTCCTTGCGTAACTCGTAGATGGTCCCTTCAGTAGGTTGCCCCTCGCGGACCGTGCGCACGACTGCGTACAGGTTGCGGTCGCCGGGGATGAGGGCGCTAATCTGCGAGTCCTTCGGCAGCTTGGGGCGGATCGCTCGAATCGCGCCACCCTCGCTGACTTCCAAAAGGGGATATGCACCAGAGTTCTGAACCACAAGAATCGAACGGCCGTCCGGTATGCCGGGAACGACGCCGCGACGCTCGAAGGAGACGCGATACCACGGCGCGCCGGCAGATGTCGGTCCCGGCTCAGCCTTGGAACTTGTCTGTGCTCTCCCCGACAGCGCGGCCGCAACCAAGGCCGCAATGGCAAACGCATGTTTTCTCATAGTCACCACGAGGTACGATCCCCGGCGAGCAGATAGTCGGGAGTAGCTTGTCGGTAGGGCCGCGCCTCTGCATCCTAATGACTTGTCTGCGAAACGAAAAAGCACGGCGCCGAGCCGTGCCTTTCTTAGCTTTCACACCGCAAGCCGCCTACAGCTACTCTTTCTTGTCTTCGGCTTTGCCCTCGGCGGGCGCGGATTCGGCCTCGACTTGGGCTTGCGCCTCGGCTTCTTCCATGGCTTTTTTGGCCTCGGCGACTTTCTTGGCGCGGGCTTCGGCGCGCTTTTCTTTCTTTTCGTCGAGGACCTTCTCGCTGCCGAGCAGTTCGAGGAAAGCCTTGTCGGCGCCGTCACCCTTGTTCCAGTGGGTGCGGATGATGCGGGTGTAGCCGCCGTTGCGATCGCCGAAACGCGGACCGACGGTGTCGAACAGCTTGACCAGGGCTTCATCGGTCATGAGGTAGGCGCCAGCCAGGCGGCGGGCGGCGAGGTCGCCGCGCTTGCCGAGCGTGATCATCTTCTCGACGATAGGCTTAGCGGCCTTGGCCTTGGGAACGGTGGTTTCGATCCGTTCTTCCACGATCACTGATGTGACCAAGTTGCGCAGCAGCGAGCGCCGGTGCGAGGTGTTTCGTCCGAGTTTGTAGCCTGCTACTTTGTGACGCATGTGAACCTCAAATAGTGGCTAGTTGTTAGTTGCTAGTTTGTGGCTCTTACTAGCCACTAACTACTAGCAACTAGCAACTTGTTCTTACAACTGGTCGTCCGGTCCGTAGGCGGATGCCGGCAGGACCTGATTCGACGTTGGACCTGGTACAGCGTTGCCGTGTTCGTCGATCTTCATGCCCAGGCTCAGGCCCATCGAAGACAGAATCTCTTTGATCTCGTTCAGCGATTTGCGGCCGAAGTTTTTGGTCTTGAGCATTTCGGCTTCGGTCTTCTGCACGAGTTCGCCGATGGTCTGGATGTTCGCGTTCTTCAGGCAGTTGTAGCTGCGCACGGAAAGCTCGAGTTCTTCGACGGACCGGTTGAGATTCTCGTTGTGAATCTCGGGCTTGCGATCGTCGGACGACGACGTGCCGGTTTCGATTTCTTCCTCGAAGTTGATGAAGATGTTCATGTGGTCCTTCAGCAGCTTCGCGGCCAGACCGATGGAATCGGCGGGCGTGATGGAGCCGTTGGTCCACACTTCGAGGGTGAGCTTGTCGTAGTCGGTGATCTGGCCGAGGCGCGCGGCTTCGACGGTATAGTTGCACTTGCGCACCGGCGAGTGCACGGAATCGATGGGAATGAAGCCGATGCCGAGGTCTTCGTCGAAGTTTTTGTCGGCGGAAGTGTAGCCGCGGCCGCGCTTGAGGCGCATTTCCATGTCGAGCTTGCCACCTTCACTGACGGTGGCGATGTAGACATCTTTGTCGAGGACTTCGACGTCGCCGTCGGCTTCGATCATTCCGCTGGTGACTACGCCGGGCTGATCGGCGCGCAGGTAGATGGCCTTCGGGGCATCGCCGGAGAGCTTAAATGGAATCTGCTTGAGGTTGAGGATGATGTCGGTCGCGTCCTCGACCACACCGGGGATGGACTGGAACTCGTGCAGCACGCCTTCCATCTTTACGGCCGTGACGGCCGCACCTTCAATGGAGCTTAGCAGGACGCGCCGCAGGGCGTTGCCCACGGTGGTGCCGAAGCCGCGCTCGAAGGGCTGCGCCCAGAAAATGCCGTATTTGTCGGTGAGAGAGGAGGTGTCAACTGCGAGACGTTTCGGTTTCTGAAAACCCTTCCAAAGCATGTGTTTCTCCTTCGGCCGTTTGGCTCAGTGCCGGCTCCCTGAATCGGTCCGCATTCAGGTCAGGCGCCAGCACAGGCTGATTTGGCTCGAAAATAAAAGACCATTGAGCAATTGCTGGGGAGCTTCAATCTACTTACTATAAAGTTCCACGATCAGCTGTTCGTTTACCGGCAGCTGAATATCTTCGCGCTTGGGCAAACTGAGCACGCGCGCTTTGTAATTGTCGCGGTCGACTTCCAGCCAGTTCGGCATGGTGCCGTGGCTGGCAAATTCCTTGGCGAGTTCGAGCACGGTGAGCTTCTTGCTGTTCTCGCGGATGGCGATTTCTTCGCCCGCGCTCACTTCATATGAAGGAATGTTGACCTTGCGGCTGTTGACGGCAACGTGCCCGTGGCGCACCAACTGACGCGCCTGCCGCCGCGATTGCGCGAAGCCCAGGCGGTAAACCACGTTGTCGAGGCGGCGCTCCAGTTGCTGCAAGAGGAGTTCGCCGGTCACGCCCTTCGAGCGCGCGGCCTTCTCGAAGTAGTTGCGGAACTGGCCTTCCTGCGTGAAGTAGATGCGCTTGGCTTTCTGCTTCTCGCGCAACTGCAGGCCGTAGCCGACTACTTTGGCTTTGCGGTCCTTCCCATGCTGTCCGGGAGCGAAGTTGCGCTTCTCGATGGGACACTTATCGCTGAAACACTTTGCGCCTTTGAGGAACAGCTTCATGCCCTCGCGGCGGCATAGACGGCAGACTGCATCGGTATAACGTGCCAAGTTTCTTCTCCTTTAGATGACCGGTTTACGGGTTTGGCTTCACCCTTCGTCCCGGACGAAAATCAGTCGCTAGTTGCTAGTGACTAGTTGCTAGTAAGAGCCTGTGACTAGTTACTAGCAACTAGCCACTAGCAACTGTTCTTACACTCTTCGGCGCTTGGGCGGACGGCAGCCGTTGTGCGGAATCGGCGTGACGTCGCGGATGGAACGCACTTCGATGCCGGACGAGGCCAGAGCGCGCACGGCCGACTCGCGGCCGGAGCCGGGGCCGCTGACCCGGACATCGACGCTGCGGACGCCGTGATCGCGCGCCATGTTGGCGGCGTTCGAGGCGGCTTGCTGGGCGGCGAAAGGCGTGCCCTTGCGCGATCCGCGGAAGCCGAGCGATCCGGAACTCTTCCACGAGAGAACGTTGCCGTTCATGTCGGTGATGGTCACGATGGTGTTGTTGAAAGACGCCTGCACGTATACCAGACCGTGGGGTACGTGCTTGCGCTCCTTCTTTTTGAAGGTTTTCTTTTTGCCTTTTTTCTCCGGCGCGGCTGCTGCGCCGCCCGCTGCTGCTGGTTTTGCCATAGTTAGTGTCCAGTGGCTAGTGGCTAGTGGCTATTTAGTGATCCGAGGTTTTGCTAACCACCAGTCACTGGCCACTAACAACTGCTCTTACGTTTTCGACGTCGCCTTCTTCTTCTGGGCGACGGTTCCTTTGCGCGGACCTTTCCGGGTGCGGGCGTTGGTGTGCGTGCGCTGGCCGCGGACCGGCAGGTTACGGCGGTGGCGGAAGCCGCGATAGGAGCCGATTTCGATGAGCCGCTTGATGTTCATCGAAACCTCCTTGCGCAGGTCGCCTTCCACCAGGCCCTCGGCCTCGATGACCGTACGAATCCGGTTGACCTCTTCTTCGCTCAGGTCCTGGACCTTCTTCATGGGGTCGACCTTGGCTTCGTCGAGGATGTGGCCGGCGCGCGGATGCCCGATGCCGTAGATATAGGTCAGCGCGATGTTGATGTGCTTCTGGCGCGGAAGATCGACGCCTGCAATACGTGCCATAAAATCCTGATCCTCTTGACTGCCCGGCTTTCGTCAGCCGCTAGCTTCTAGCTGCTAGCTTCTAGCAAACCGTAATTCTCATTATGGCTAGAAGCTAGGAGCTAGAAGCTAGAAGCTTCCTTACCCCTGGCGCTGTTTGTGTTTCGAGTTGACGCAGATCACCCGCACTACACCCTTGCGGTGGATGACCTTGCACTTGTCGCAAATTTTTTTTACCGATGCTCGTACTTTCATAACTTTTCTCGGTTCCCGGTTCTAAAATCCTCAGCTCGTGCAGCCGGGCTTCGCCCTGGCTGGACAGCCGAGGCGGCTGTCGCTACGTGATTATTTATAGCGGTACACAATCCGGCCGCGATTCAGGTCGTAGGGCGAGAGTTCTACGGCGACCTTGTCGCCGGGGAGGATGCGAATGAAATTCTTGCGCATCTTCCCGGATACGTGCGCCAGCACCTGGTGTTTGTTTTCCAGTTCCAGCTTGAACATGGCGTTGGGCAGCGGTTCTAAGACCACGGCCATCACTTCAATCGCGTCTTCTTTACTCATGCACCCCTTAAGATCAGCTCTCAGCTCTCGGCTACTGCTTCTTGGCCTGACATCTGATCGCTGACAGCCGTTTATTGCGTCAAAATCACCGGGCCATCTTTGGTTACCGCCACACAATGTTCGAAGTGCGCGCTGCAGCTGCCGTCTACTGTGACGGCGGTCCAGTTATCGCCCAGCACGCGGGTTTCCGGCTTGCCGTAATTCACCATGGGCTCGATCGCGAGCACCATGCCCTCGCGCAACTTCGCGCCATGACCGCGGGCTCCGAAGTTCGGCACCTGGGGCTCTTCGTGTAACCGCGTCCCGATGCCGTGTCCGACGAATTCCCGGACCACGCTGAAACCGTTAGCTTCCACGTGTTCCTGCACCGCCGCGCCTACATCGCCCACCGAGTTGCCGATGCGCGCCTGCTCGATGCCGCGGTAGAGGGAAGCTTCCGTCACTTCCAGCAGCTTGCGCAATTCCGGCTTGACGGTGCCACTTGCCGGAACCGTCACCGCCGCGTCGCCGTAATAGCCGTCGAGCACGACCCCGCAATCGATGGAGACGATGTCGTCTTCCTTCAGCACCCGCTTTTCCGACGGGATGCCATGCACGATCTCTTCGTTCACCGAGGTACAAAGAACACAGGGATAATCGTAATATCCCTTGAACGCGGGCTTGGCGCCGAGTTCCCTGATCTTTCTCTCGGCGGCGCGCTCCAGATCCATGGTGGTCACGCCGGGCGCGACCAGGGAGCGCACGTGGTCAAGAACCTCGCGAACGATGCGGCCGCTGTGCCGCATCTTTTCAATTTCATTCGCCGATTTGCACACAATGGCCATGCTTCATTCTTACGCGTGATGATCCTCGAGAACCCGGTAAATCTGCTTCGTGACCTGGTCGATTGGAAGCTCGCCATTCACGGAGATGAGCCGGCCCGTTCGCTGGTAGTAATCGGCCACGGGACGAGTCTGTTCCTGGTAGGCGGTCAGCCGCGGCTGAATCACTTCCAAGCGGTCGTCATTTCGGGTCACCAGCTTGGTCCCGTCAAGATCGCACACTTCATCCACACGGGGCGGCTGGAAGTGGACGTTGTAGATCCGTCCATCGATGGGACAAGAACGGCGTCCAGTGATCCGGAGCAACAACTCATTATAGTCTACCTGCAGATTGATCACAATCGGCCAGGCTCGAGTGGGGCGCGAGTTGTCAAAGAGCTTGTCGTCGAGCAGGGCATCGAGCCACCCTGCCTGGGCCGCGGTCCGCGGAAAACCGTCCAGCACATAGCCGCGAACGCAATCGGGCTGGACCAGGCGTCCGCGAACCATGTTGCAGACCAGGTCGTCGGAAACCAGCTCGCCCCGGGCCATGACCGCCTTGGCGACCAGACCCACTTCGGTGCCGCGGGAAACATTGTCCCGCAAAAGATCCCCGGTCGAAATATGGGGAATACGGTAATGCTCCCGGATGCACTTGGCCTGAGTGCCTTTTCCTGCACCCGGCGGCCCCAGCAGCACCACGGGACCTACGTCACGCGAGGTTTCCTGCGCCATCGGCTTGGCCAAAGCCTCCCGATCTCAGTTTCCCCGGCCCAGATCGCCCCAGAACTCGACCGAGGTGCAGCAACCCCACAAATGAATTGAGTAATTGGGAAATCGAGCAATTGGGAAATTACTCAATTACAGATTGCTCAATTACCAAATTCCTCCATTACACAATTTCTCAATGCTTACGACCAGTTGCGGCGGCCGCGAATTCTTCCGCTGCGCGGCGTGAAACCATCGTAGTGGCGCATGATCAGTTGCGCCTCGATTTGCGTGACCGTATCCATGGCCACGCCCACCACGATCAGCAGCGAAGTTCCGCCAAAATAAAAGTTCACGCCCAGGCCGTTCAGTATCCAGTTGGGCAAGGCCTCAAAATACTTCCCAACGAGGAAGATATGGTTCAGCCGGATTCCGGCAATCATCCACTCAGGGATGAAGGAAATAATGATCAGGTAAAGCGCGCCGACCAGGGTGATGCGGGTGAGAACTTCGTTGATGAAATCGGCCGTGCGCTTGCCCGGCCGGATGCCGGGGATAAATCCGCCGTATTTGCGCATGTTGTCGGCGACTTCGCTCGGATTGAACACGATCGACACATAGAAATACGCAAAGAAAATGATACCGACGGCATACAGGAGGGTGTAGAGCGGTTCGCCCCACTGCAGCCAGCGAATGAAATCTCCTATATAGCGATGATTGCGCAGGCCGTACCCGACGGTCTGGGGAAGGGTGAGAATCGAGGAAGCGAAGATGACCGGCATCACGCCGCCGGCATTCACGCGCAGCGGCAAGTGCGTGGACTGACCGCCCATCACTTTGCGCCCGACCACCCGTTTGGCATACTGCACCGGAATTCGCCGCTCACAGCGTTCGACGTAAACGATGAAGGCGACCACCGCGACCATGAAGACGACGATCCCGATCATCAGCGGGAACGTCAGCACGCCCCAGGCGCCGTTCTTGGCCTTGTCGATCAAGTCGACTACGCCGCGGGGGAGGCCAACCACGATGCCGGCGAAAATCAGCAGCGACATGCCGTTGCCCACGCCGCGTTCCGTGATCTGCTCGCCCAGCCACATGATGAAGGCGCTGCCCGTGGTCAGGGTGAGCATGGTCATCAGGCGAAAGCTCCAGCCCGGGTTGATGACGAAGTCGCCGCTGCGCTCCAGGCCCACCGCAATGCCGAAGGACTGCACCGCGCTGAGGATGACGGTGATGTAGCGCGTCCACTGGGTGATCTTCTTGCGGCCCAGTTCACCTTCTTTCTGCAGTTTGGCCAGCGGCTCGTAGACCACGGTGAGCAACTGCAGAATAATCGACGCGGTGATGTAGGGCATGATGCCCAGCGCGAAGATGGTGAGGCGGCGCAGTTGGCCGCCAGAGAACAGATCGACAAAGCCGAGAAACGATCCGCGATTCGATTCAAAAAACTGCGCCAGCTTGTCGGCGTTTACTCCCGGGGTAGGGATGTGCCCGCCCAGGCGGTACACGGCCAGCAGGCCCAGGGTAAACAGGATGCGCCTGCGCAGGTCCGGAATGCGGAAGATGTTCAGCAGCTTTTCAATCATTACTGCAAGACCTCAACCTTGCCGCCCGCCTTGGTGATTTTTTCCTGCGCCGCCTTGGAGAATTTGTGCGCGTGCACGGTAATTGCGACGGTGAGTTCGCCGTCGCCGAGAATTTTTACGGGATGCTTGGTCTTGATGACTCCGGCCTTGCGCAGCACTTCAGGAGTAATCGGACTGCCATGAAACGCCGGGCCCAACTCCAGCAGCCGTTCCAGGCTCACAATGTTGAATTCCTTGCGGAAGATGTTGGTGAAACCGCGCTTCGGCATACGCCGGTGCAGCGGCATCTGGCCGCCTTCAAAGCCGCGGATCATGCGCGACCCGGTGCGCGAACGCTGTCCCTTGTGTCCGCGGGTGGACGTCTTGCCCATGCCGGAGCCCATGCCACGGCCCACGCGCTTGCGTTTTTCCGACGATTTTTTCGGCGCTCGAATGTTGGATAAATTCATTGCTTCACTTCTTTCGTAGAGACGTTGCTGGCAACGTCTTGCCTGAGCCAGCGGAAATCGCCGCGGGCAGAGACGCAGCAAGCTACGTCTCTACAAAAATGTCAGCTCACAAACTCCACCAGATGCGGAACCTTCGCCACCATGCCGCGGATGGCTTGCGTATCCGGCCGCTCGATGACCTGATTGAGCCGGGTAAAGCCCAGACCTTTGATTACCAGTTTCTGTTTAACCGGGGCACAAATGGCGGAGCGCACCCATTTCAGGTGAATCTTTCCGCCGCCCGAATTCGTTTTCTTCGCCGTCATGGGAACCTCTGAACCTCAGTTGCCACTTGCTAGTGGCCAGTTGCCAGTTAAAGCTCTTGCGCCGTCTTGCCGCGCATGAGAGCGACACTCTCGCGGCTCTTCAACTGCTTGAGCGCGTCGAAGGTGGCCTTGATCACGTTGTGCGGGTTGGTGGTGCCGATGGATTTGGTCAGGACATTCTGCACTCCGGCCGAAGTCATGACCGCGCGCACCGCGCCGCCCGCAATCACTCCGGTGCCTTCCGGCGCCGGCTTGAGCAGCACCTTGCCGGAACCGTAACGTCCCAGCACCAGATGAGCAATGCTGGTCTGCGTGAGGTTCACCTTGATCAGGTTCTTCTTGGCCGACTCGATGCCTTTGCGAATGGCCTGCGGAACTTCCTTGGCTTTGCCGGAACCGTAGCCCACCACTCCCGCCGAAGGGTCGCCGACCACCACCAGCGCGGCGAAGGAAAGATTCTTGCCGCCCTTGACGACTTTGGTCACACGGTTGATGGCGACCACCTGGTCTTTGAGCTGGAACGAACCTGCATCGAGTTTCTTGATCAACGTTGGCATGGATAAACCTAGCTTTCAGCTATCAGCTTTCAGCTATCAGCCTGTCGCTCCAGCTGATCGCTGAGAGCTGACAGCTGAGAGCTGCCTTTAAAACTGCAATCCCGCTTCGCGCGCGGCATCGGCCAGCGCCTTGACCCGGCCGTGATAAATGTAGCCGCCACGGTCGAAGACCACCTTGGTAACGCCTTTGGCTTTGGCGCGTTCGGCAATGGTCTTGCCGACGACTTTTGCCGCCGCCACGTTGCCGCCGGTGCGGCGATCTTCCTTCTTGCCTTCGGCCGTGCTGGCCGAGACCAGCGTCTTGCCGTGCAAGTCGTCGACCACCTGCGCGTAAATGTGGTTCAGCGAGCGGTACACGTTGAGCCGCGGACGTTGCTCCGTGCCCTGCATCTTTTTCCGGATGCGGTCGTGCACATGTCCGCGCTTATGATTTTTCGAAATCTTAGCAAGCATAAAATCTGTCCTTCGTCACTCGTACTTCAGCGACTTACTTCGCTCCGGTCTTGCCCACTTTCTTCTTCAGGCGCTCGCCAGCGTACCGCACGCCTTTATTCTTGTACGGATCGGGCGGACGCAGCGAGCGCATTTCCGCGGCGACCTGTCCCACCTTCTGGCGGTCGATTCCGGTCAGCGTGATCTTGGTCTGCTTGGGGTCGACCACCGCATCCACACCGGTCGGCAGCGGATACTCGATGGGATGGGAATAGCCCAGGCTGAACACGACAACGCTTTTGCCCTTCATCTCGGCGCGATAACCGATGCCGACGATTTCCAGGTCGCGCGTCCAACCCTTGGTGACGCCCTCGACCGCGTTGTTGACCAGCGCGCGGGCCAGTCCGTGGACCGCGGCCTGCGAGTCGTTCTCGCGGATGGCGACGATGTTCCCGTCTTTTTGTTCAACCTTGATTCCGGTCGGCAGCGCCGTGTCCAGTTTGCCTTTGGGGCCTTGGACCAGCACGGCGTTGCCTTCAATTCTGACCGTCACCCCTTTGGGGATCGCAATCGGCTTTTTTCCAATTCGTGACATAAGCTTCTAGCTTCTAGCTCCTAGCTTCTAGCCAGGCGCTTGTTTTTAAGTCCAAACTCCGGTTAAGACTATCCACTTCATCGATTCAGTCGCGGCGTCTGAGCTAGCAGCTAGAAGCTAGTAGCTAGAGGCTGCGCTTCTACCAAATCTCGCACAACAGTTCGCCGCCTACGCCTTCCCGGCGCGCCTGGCGGCCGGTCATCACGCCGCGGGGCGTGGTGAGAATGTTGATGCCCATGCCACCGAGCACGCGCGGAATCTCGGCGCGGCGCACATACACGCGGCAGCCCGGGCGAGACACACGATTCACGGTGGAGATGGCAGCCTCGTTGTTGGCGCCATATTTGAGGTAAACCCGGATGACCTTGTGCCCTTCTTCCTCGGCAGCCTTGAAATTCGAGATGTAGCCCTCTTCCTTCAGAATGCGGGCAATCTCGAGCTTCAATCGGGAAGCCGGGATATCCACTTTCTGGTGCCGGGCCTGGAGTGCGTTCCGCACTCGCGTCAGCATGTCTGCGACCGGATCGGTCAACCTCATCGTTTGTTTCTCCTCTGGCCACCCGTTCGCTCCGCGTTTCGCGGAGAACCTGCGGCAGCTTTTCTTCTCATGCGGAACCCTAGTGGCGTTCCGCAATCCCACTGGCCGTGGGCGTTGGCGAACGGCCAACGACCTACGACGGACTCGCTACCAGGACGACTTCGAAACCCCTGGAATCTCCCCCCGCAGCGCCAGCTGGCGGAAGCACAAGCGGCAAATCCCGAACTTGCGCAGAAACGCCCGCGGCCGTCCGCACAAATTGCAGCGGTTGTGCTTGCGCGTGGAGAACTTGGGCTTCTTCACTTTGTGTTGGTGTAACCCAACGTTGTCCTTGACTCGTTTTGCTGTAGTTGCCAACTTAGCTCCTAGCTACTCGCCTCTTAGATCGTTGCGAAACCTTGAAACTCTGAAACTTTGAAACCTTGCCTTCACGCCCGGAACGGCATGCCCAGGTGCTTCAACAGCGAGCGTGCCTGGTTGTCGTTGGCGGCCGTGGTCACAATGGTGACGTTCATGCCCTTCAGTTTGTCGACCTTCTCGTAAGAAATCTCGGGGAAGATCAACTGGTCGTGCAGGCCGATGGTGTAGTTGCCGCGGCCGTCGAACGATTTGGTCGAGACTCCCTTAAAGTCGCGCACGCGCGGCAGTACGATGTTCACCAGGCGGTCCAAAAATTCGTACATGCGGTCGCCACGCAGCGTGACCATGGCACCAATGGACTGCCCCTGGCGCACTTTGAACGCCGCAATCGATTTCTTGGCGCGGGTGACAACCGGCTTCTGGCCGGTGATCTGTCCCAGTTCGTTCACCGCCGGATCGAGCACCTTGGCGTTCTGCGTGGCTTCGCCCACACCCATGTTCACCACGATTTTGTGCAGGCGCGGAACCGCCATCTTGTTCTGCAGTTCCAGTTCTTTCAGCAGAGCGGGCGCCACTTCCTTCTCAAACCGGGTGCGCAGCCGCGGACGTTCCTTCGCGCTGTGCCGCGCCTGATCGGGAGCCTTCTGCTCCTGCGCCGAGTCCTTCGATGATTTCTTTTCTTTTGCCATCTCTATGCTCTTCCACTTCCTCTCACGGTTTCGGGTTGCGGCTCTTGGCTCTTGGCCTTTGGCTCTGGCTTTGAACCACCTGCGTACACCGGTTCGTGAGACTCAACTTCCCAATCTGGTGCTGGTAGCCCGCCACAAAGCCAAAAGCCAATGGCCAAGAGCTAAGAGCCTATTTATCCAGCGTCGTATCGCACTTCTTGCACACCCGCACTTTGCGATCGCCGCGCACTTCATGCCCGATGCGCACCGGCCCGCAAGTGGAACAGACCAGTTGCACGTTCGAGATCGCGATGCGGCTCTCCTGCTCGGCGATTCCGCCCTTGATGTTGCGCTGCGGGTTGGGGCGCACGTGCTTTTTCACCATCATCACGTGCTCGACCAGAATCTTGCTGTCGTTGGGAAACACGCGCAGCACGCGCCCTTCCTTGCCCTTGTCGCGCCCGGTAATCACCTTCACGGTGTCGTTGCGCCGGAGATCAACTCGCTTGTTTTCTGTGCTTACAGTTCTCATGTCTAAACCCGATTTCGTAATTTGGTCATTGAGTAATTGGGAAATTGAAAACCAACCAAAGGCTCCAACTTTCCAATTACTCAATTACCGAATTTCCCAATAACTCAATTCCTGGCTCTTAGATCACTTCCGGAGCCAAAGAAACGATCTTCAAGAACTTCTTCTCGCGCAGTTCGCGGGCCACCGGGCCGAAGACGCGCGTGCCCACGGGCTCGCCCGCATCGTTGATCAGCACCGCAGCGTTCGAGTCAAACTTGATGTAGGTACCGTCGCGGCGGCGGTGCTCCTTGCGCGTGCGCACGATGACGGCCTTCACCACCGTTCCCTTTTTAGTCTGGCCCTCGGGAGCGGCTTCTTTGACTGCGGCCGTGATTATGTCGCCCAGACCGGCGTTCAATCCGGTCGAGCCGCCCAGCGGCAGAATCATCTGCAGCTTGCGGGCGCCCGAGTTGTCGGCCACCTCCAGCATCGATCTCATCATCACAGCCATAGCAATCTCCCCTTTGTGTCCGCGGCCTTCTGCCCGCGTGCGGCTACTTCACCGCGACTTCGACGGCGGCTTCAGGCACGATGGCAGCCTTGCGCACAATGTCTTTCAGCTTCCAGCGCTTCAGCTTCGAGAGCGGCCGCGTTTCTTCGAGGCGGACCACATCGCCCACATGCGCCTGATTGGTTTCGTCGTGGGCGTAGAACTTTTTGTTGCGCGCGATCACGCGTCCGTAGAACGGATGCGCCTTCTTGCGCGTCACCTGCACCACGATGGTCTTGTGCATGCGGCTGGAGACGACTTCTCCCACGATTACCTTGCGCCGGCCCTGCACGTGTTCGGTCTGGCTTGCGGTTTCAGCCATTATCGTTTCTCCGTTACGGTTGCGCCCGCGGTTACGGTCGCCGTCGAGCGCCCGCGCTCCCCGAGGACCGTCTTGACCCGCGCAATGTCTTTGCGCAGGCCGCGAATTTTTTTCAGGCTCTCGGTCTGGCCCATATTCAGCTGAAACTTCAGCTTGAACAACTGGTCTGCCAGGTCGCGCTCCTGATGCTGAAGCTCGGCGTCGGTCTGGTTCCTGATTTTGTCTGCTTTCATAATTAGCTCTCGGCTTCAGCCTTAGCGGTCAGCAAAACCAACCATCCTGTATTTCCTGATGGCTGATGGCTGACGGCTTTAATGCGCCGTCTCGCGCTTGACCATGGTCGTGCGCAGCGGCAACTTGTGCGACGCCAGGCGCAGCGCTTCGCTGGCATCCTGCTGGGTCACACCTTCCATCTCGAAGAGAATCTTTCCCGGGCGGACCACGGCGACCCAATGATCGGGCGCACCCTTGCCTTTGCCCATACGGGTTTCAGCCGGCTTCTTGGTGACCGGCTTGTCGGGAAACAGGCGAATCCAGATCTTGCCGCCGCGCTTCACGAAACGGGTCATAGCCACGCGGCTGGCTTCAATCTGCCGGTCGGTAATCCAGCCCGGCTCAAGCACCTTCAGCCCGTAGTCGCCGAAGGCCAGCGTCGATCCGCGCCACGCTTTGCCGGTCATGCGGCCGCGCTGCTGCTTGCGGTACTTCACTTTCTTTGGCATTAACATAGGAAATCAGCTCTTAGCTATTAGCTTTTAGCTCCTAGCTAAACCCTTCACTTCAAACAGCAGTGCTTAACTCTGGCTGCTTAATCATTGCCGCTTAACTCTTGCTTCTGGCTGCTGCATTCTTACTTCTTACTTCTGACTTTCCCTAGAATCCGCCCGCCACTGCCGTTTGCGGTTCGCGTTTCTTGGTCGGCAAAATTTCGCCTTTATACACCCAGCACTTGACCCCGATTACGCCGTAGGTGGTGCGCGCCTCGGTGAAGCCGTAGTCGATATCGGCGCGCAGCGTATGCAGCGGCAGCCGCCCCTGCAGGTACCACTCGGAGCGCGCGATTTCGTTGCCGTTCAGCCGTCCGCTCACCCGGACTTTGATTCCCTTGCATCCGAAACGCAGCGCCGAATCTACCGCCTTGCGCATGGCCCGGCGGAAACCCACGCGCTTTTCCAGCTGCAGCGCAATCGCCTCCGAAACCAGCTGGGCATCGAGCTCGGGCTTGTGCACTTCCTGGATATCGACAAACACTTCGCGCGAAGTGCGCTTCTGCAGCTCGCCTTTCAGCTTGTCGATTTCCGCGCCCTTGCGCCCGATAATGATGCCGGGACGCGCCGTCTTGATGATGATGCGCAGCTTGTTGCCCGGCCGCTCGATTTCGATGGTGCTGACGCCGGCCGACTTGAGCTTTTCCTTCAGCTCCATCTTCAGCTTGACGTCTTCATGGAGCAACTTGTCGTAGTCGCGTTCCACAAACCAGCGCGACTTCCACGGCTTGGTATAGCCGAGCCGGAAACCATAAGGATGGACTTTTTGTCCCATTGCTTCTCCTCAATCAAACTCGATCACAAACCCAATCAGGCCCTTCGCAAAAACGCTCAGGATGACCGCTGCGGGCTCCCGCTTCGCTCACGCCCGCAAAGCGCGGTCATTTCGCGGCTGCCTTCTTTTTGCCCGCCGGCTTCGCTGCCGGCGCACGCCGCTTGGCTTTCGGAGCCGCTGCGGACCGCTCCGCGCCCGATACATGGACGACCGCTTCGCCATTTTTCCCGCGCTCGGCCAGCACCAGCGTGATATGCGAAATACGCCGCTGGTAGCGGTAAGCCCGTCCCTGTGGCGCCGGGCGGATGCGCTTCATGCGCGGCCCGTCATTGGCGATGGCGCTCTTCACATACAAGTTGTCGATCTCGACGTCGATATTTTTTTCGCCGGCCAGAAAATTCGCGTTGTCCAGCGCCGACTGCAGCAGCTTGCCCACGTGCGCCGCCACGCGCTTCTTGGTAAAGGCCAGCGTGTTGCGCGCCTCTTCCACCTTGCGGCCCTTGATCAGGTCCAGCACCAGCCGCGCTTTCTGCGGCGAAACCCGCAGGTACCGCATTTCCGCTCGAAATTCCATAATAGCTGCTAGCTCCTAGCTGCCAGCTTCTAGCCAAACCTGCAGCCAGAAACTGCCGATCTCTTCCCGGACTCCCGTCGCAGCGTCTTAGCTAGCAGCTAGAAGCTAGTAGCTAGAGGCTGATTCCTACGCCTTCGGCGCCGCGGGCGCTGCCGGAGCCGCCGGCGTAATCGCTCCCGGACCGCCCGGAATGCCGGCCGGCTTGGCGGCCACTTCGGTCGCCGCCTTCATGGAGTGTCCCTTGAACTGGCGAGTGAAGCTGAACTCGCCCAGCTTGTGGCCCACCATGTTCTCGGTCACATACACCGGGATGAACTTTTTGCCGTTGTGCACCGCGATGGTGTGCCCCACCATCTCCGGCACGACGGTGGACCGCCGCGACCAGGTGCGCAGAACTTTCTTCTCGTTGCGCGAATTCATGCCTTCCACCCGCGCCAGCAGGTAGCTATCCACGAACGCGCCTTTTTTTGTTGAACGTGCCATAAAGTCAGCTTCTAGCTGTTAGCTCCTAGCTTTAGCTAAACCTAAAATCTTGTCCGAACCGGCGTTCTTTGCCGGTGAGGAATCGGCCTTCCCTAGCCGCGCTTCTTGCTTCTGCGGCTTACGATGAACTTATCCGTGCGCTTGTTGTTCCGCGTCTTGTAACCGCGCGTCGGCTGGCCCCACGGAGTCACCGGATGCCGTCCGCCGGAGGTTTTGCCTTCGCCGCCGCCGTGCGGATGGTCGACCGGATTCATCGATACGCCGCGATTGTGCGGACGCTTCCCCAGCCAGCGCGAGCGTCCCGCTTTGCCGATGGTGACGTTCTCGTGATCCAGATTGCCCACTTGACCGATGGTCGCCATGCAGTCCTGCGAGATCTTGCGAGTCTCCCCCGAGGGCAGCTTGACCAGCGCGTACTCTTCTTCTTTCGCCACCAGCTGCGCCGCGCCGCCCGCCGAGCGCACCATCTGCCCACCCTTACCCGGCTTCAATTCAAGATTGTGAATCTGCGTGCCGGGCGGAATATTGCGCAGCGGCAGCGCGTTGCCCACGAGAATGTCAGCGTCGGGACCGCTCACCACTTTCTGGCCTACCTTCAATCCTTCCGGCTGAATGATGTAGCGCTTCTCCCCGTCGGCATAGGCCAGCAAGGCGATGCGCGACGAGCGGTTGGGATCGTATTCGATGGTGGTGACCGTCGCCGGAATCCCGGTTTTGTCGCGCTTGAAATCGATGATGCGCAGTTTGCGCTTGTGCCCGCCCCCGATAAAGCGCATGGTGGTGTCGCCCGAATTACGGCGGCCGCCAGTGCGCGGTTTGGGCTCGACCAGCGGCTTATGCGGATGCATGGTCGTAATATCGTCATTGACGATGGTGGTGCGGTAGCGCAACGTCTGCGTCGTCGGTCGGTATGTCTTGATTGGCATAAAAAGCTCTCAGCTTTCAGCTGTCAGCTCTCAGCTTCACACCGTCGCTCTTACTGATAGCTGACGGCTGATAGCTGATAGCTGGCTTTACAAATTCTGCGCGTACTCCGGCATCTTTTCGCCGGCGCGCAAACGTACGTACGCTTTCTTCCAATCCGGACGGTAGCCGGCAAACTTGCCGCGCCGCCGCTCTTTTCCAGGGTAAGTGGCCGTACGCACGGAATACACTTTCACTTTGAAGATCGACTGCACGGCTTCCTTGATTTCCGTTTTGGTGGCTCTCGGAGCCACCTGGAAGACCAGCGTGTTCTGGTTTTCCTTGATCTCCAGGCCTTTTTCGGTAATCACCGGACGGCGAATAATCTGGTATGCGGATTTCATTTTGCTAAGCCACCTCCGCCGCTTTTTCATGCTTGGTGCGACGCCGCGGAGCCGAGGCCGCTTTCTTCGCGCCTTCGTCTTCGTCTTTGCCGGCCTTGTGCTGCCGCTTCGAAGCCGACTTCTTCAACGAAACCTGCAGCTTCTCTATGGCCGACTGCGAGAAGATCACGCGGTCGTAGCGCAGCAGATGATAAGGATGCACCTGGCTCCCGCTCACCAGTTCCAGCCCGTCGATATTGCGCGCGCTCAGTGCGAGGTTGCGATTCTCGTGCTTGGCTTCCTCGACGATCAAAACCGTCTTGTCGACTTTCAGCGCGTCGAGCGCCTGGCGGAATTCCTTGGTTTTCGGTTCCTTCACGTCGAAGGCATTGACCACGATCAGCTTGCCGTCGGCCAACTTCGCCGCCAGCGCCGAGCGCAGCGCGCCCAGCAACTTCTTGCGCGGGAAAGCGTAGTCGTAGGAACGCGGTTGCGGACCATGCACCGTGTAGCCATGCCGCCATAGCGGCGAACGGATCGAGCCGATGCGGGCGCGTCCCGTGCCCTTCTGCTTCCAAAGCTTCTTGCCCGAACCGGAAACTTCCCAGCGGCCCTTGGTTTTGTGCGTGCCTTTGTGCTGCCCGGCGCGGTAATGCTTTACCGCTTCCCAGAGCAGATCTTCGTTGACCGCGCCGAAAATCTCGTCGGCCAGGTCGAGCGTTCCTACCTTGGCTCCGCTCAAATTGTGAATATCTATAGTTGCCATATCTCCTAGTCCCGAGTCCTGAGTCCTGAGTCCTGAGTCCTGAGCAATTCCTCGCAGCTCGGGACTTGCGGCTCGCGACTCTTATGCTTTCTTCGCTGCCCGCTTCGCCGCCTTCAACGGATCCACCGTCGCCGAGCCCGCAAATCCGCGGCGCTCTCGGGGTGGTTTCTTCGCCTTGGTGATCACGATATATCCGCCCTGCGGACCGGGCACGCTGCCTTCGACCACCAGCAGGTTTTCGTCCTTATCCACGCCCAGCACGCGCAGGTTGCGTTGCGTCACCCGTTCGTGGCCCATGTGTCCCGACATGCGCATGCCTTTGAACACGCGCGAAGGAAACGCCGAAGACCCAATCGAGCCGGTGATCTGGAACATCGATCCGTGCGACTTGGGTCCGCCGCCGAAATGATGCCGCTTCACCACGCCCTGGAAACCTTTGCCCTTGCTGACTCCCACGATGTCGACAAACTTCTCGCCCTCGAAAATTTCCACCAGAATCCGGTCCCCGACTTTCACCATAACCTCGGCATCGGCCGCGCCGTCGGTCTCGAGCGGAACTTCCCGCATGAATTTCACCGGGGGAAGATTGTTTTTCGCCAGGTGTCCCTGGGCCGGCTTGGTCAGCCGCGACTGCTTCACAAATTCCACCAGGCCAATCTGGGCCGCTTCGTAGCCGTCTTTGGTGGCGGACTTATGCTGCGTGACCACGCACGGACCCGCCTGCAGCACCGTGACCGGGCGCACGTCGCCCTTCGAGTCAAACAACTGCGTCATGCCGACCTTCTTGCCCAGAATGCCTGTAACTCTCGTTGCCATATCTCTTAGTCTCCGCCAGCGTGGCCAGTCGTTCATCCGACTGCTATTGGCTGGAAAGGTTTAGCTAAAAGCCAAAAGCTAATAGCCAAGAGCCTATTTATGCTCTTTGCCGAATGCCTTGATCTCCACATCCACGCCCGCCGGCAGATCGAGCTTCATCAGCGCGTCCACCGTCTGCTGCGTCGGCTCGAGAATATCGAGCAGGCGCTTGTGGGTACGGATCTCAAACTGCTCCCGCGACTTCTTGTCCACGTGCGGCGAACGCAGCACGCAGTACTTATTCTTTATCGTGGGCAGCGGAATCGGCCCGGCAATCTGCGCTCCGGTGCGCCGCGCCGTTTCCACGATCTCGCCGGTCGACTGATCCAGAATGCGATAGTCGTAAGCCTTCAACCGGATGCGAATTCTTTCTTTTCCAATCACAATGTCATCTCTCTAACCCCTCCCGGCCAGCTTCTCTAGGAAGCCCGGAAGGAAAGAACTGACGGCAGGATGCAAGCCGCTTCTAAATGCAGAAGTAAGAATTCAAAATGCAGAAGTGGTTGATCTTGTTTTTACTTCTGCATTCTTACTGGTGACTTCTGCCTTGCTATTGCACAATCTCCGCGATCGTTCCGGCGCCAACGGTATGCCCGCCTTCGCGGATGGCGAAGCGCAGGCCCTTTTCCATGGCCACCGGCGTGATCAGTTCGATTACCAGGCTGACGTTGTCCCCGGGCATCACCATCTCGGTGCCTGCGGGAAGTTCCGCCACGCCCGTCACATCCGTGGTGCGCAAGTAAAACTGCGGACGATAGCCCTTGAAGAATGGCGTGTGCCGTCCACCTTCTTCTTTGGTCAGGATGTAGACTTCCGCCTTGAACTTGGTGTGCGGAGTGATCGACCCCGGCTTTGCCAGCACCATGCCGCGCTCGACATCTTCTTTCGCGATGCCGCGCAGCAAGAGGCCGGCGTTGTCGCCCGCCATGCCTTCGTCCAGTTGCTTCTTGAACATTTCCACGCCGGTCACAACCGTCTTGCGCGTGTCGCGGAAGCCGACGATTTCTACTTCTTCGCCGACTTTCACTTTGCCGCGCTCGATGCGGCCCGTTACCACCGTGCCGCGGCCTTGAATCGAAAAAATGTCTTCAATCGGCATCAGGAACGGCTTGTCGAGTTCGCGCGCCGGCTGCGGAATATATTTGTCCACCGCCGCCATCAGCTCGTCGACCTGCGCCTCACCTTTTGCTTCGCCATTCAGCGCGCCCAGAGCCGAAACCCGGACCACCGGAACATCGTCGCCGGGAAACTTATACGACTTCAGCAACTCGCGCACTTCCAGTTCAACCAGTTCCAGCAACTCGGGATCGTCCACCGCATCGACTTTGTTCAGCGCAACCACCAGATAGGGCACGCCCACTTGCCGCGCCAACAGCACGTGCTCGCGCGTCTGTGGCATCGGGCCGTCGGTGGCGGCGACTACGAGAATGCCGCCATCCATCTGCGCCGCGCCGGTGATCATGTTCTTGATGTAGTCGGCGTGGCCGGGGCAATCGACGTGCGCGTAGTGCCGGTTCGCGGTTTCGTATTCGACGTGCGCCGTCGCGATGGTGATGCCGCGGGCTTTTTCTTCGGGCGCGTTATCGATCGAATCAAACGACCGGAACGTGTTCTTCGGATTGTGCTTCGACAACACTTTCGTGATGGCCGCCGTCAACGTGGTCTTGCCATGGTCGATGTGACCGATGGTTCCAACGTTGCAGTGCGGCTTGTTGCGATCAAATTTCTCTTTTGCCATTTCAGCTTCTCTCCGTAGAGACGCTACTTGCAACGTCTCTTTTCACTACAATCCGGCCTGCCTGCGCCGGCAGCAGACGTAGCAAGCTACGTCTCTAAAACATCTACTTGGTCGTGCCCTGCACCTTGGCGATGATTTCCTCCGCCACCGATCGCGGAGCCTCCTCATAGCGCGCAAAGTGCATGGAATATTCCGCGCGGCCCTGCGTTGACGAACGCATATGGGTCGCGTAGCCAAACATTTCCGCCAGCGGAACGATGGCCTTGATCACCTGCGAACCGGCGCGGTGCTCCATGCCTTCGATGCGTCCGCGGCGCGAGCTCAGGTCGCCCATGATGGTTCCGGCGTAATCTTCCGGCGTGACCACTTCCACCGCCATCACCGGCTCGAGCAGCACCGGAGAAGCCTTGCGGGCGGCCTCTTTGAACGCCATCGACCCGGCAATCTTGAACGCCATTTCGTTGGAATCGACGTCGTGATAGCTGCCGTCGTAAAGTGTCGCCTTCACATCGACCATGGGGTAGCCGGCGAGAATTCCGCCCTCGAGAGCTTCCTGAATACCTTGATCGATCGGCTTGATAAATTCCTTCGGCACGGATCCGCCGACCACGTCGTTGACGAACTCGTATCCCGTCCCGGGTGGTTGGGGGTCGAGATAAATCTTGGCGTGCCCGTATTGGCCGCGGCCGCCGGTCTGGCGAATGTATTTGCCTTCCGCCTCGGCGTGCCGCCGGATGGTTTCGCGATACGCCACCTGGGGCTTGCCCACGTTGGCTTCGACTTTGTACTCGCGCATCATGCGGTCGACGATGATTTCGAGGTGCAACTCGCCCATGCCGCTGATGATGGTCTGTCCGCTGTCGGGATCGGTGTGAACCTTGAAGGTGGGATCTTCCTGGGCCAGGCGGCTGAGCGCCATGCCCATTTTTTCCTGGTCAGCTTTGGTCTTGGGTTCAACCGCAACCGAAATGACCGGAACCGCGAAGGTAATCGATTCCAGAGCGATGGGATGATCCTCGTCGCAGATGGTGTCGCCGGTGCTGACGTTCCTCAAGCCGACCGCGGCGCAGATGTCGCCCGCCAGAATCTCGCTGATCTCTTCGCGCTTGTTGGCGTGCATCTTCAGCAGTCGCCCGATGCGCTCAGTCTTGGTGGTGCGGACGTTCAAAACCGAATCGCCGGTCTTGAGCTGGCCGGAATAGACGCGAATAAACGTCAACTGCCCGACGAACGGGTCAGCCATGATCTTGAAGGCCAGCGCGGAGAACGGCTCTTTGTCGTCGGCATGGCGGAAAATCTTTTCCCCATTGTCGGGATTCAGCCCATGGGTTTCGGGCACATCGAGCGGCGAAGGCAGATAGTCGACCACGGCATCGAGCAGCGGTTGCACCCCTTTGTTCTTGAACGCCGTACCCACGACCACTGGAAACACTTTCAGCGCGATGGTCGACTTGCGCAGCGAGGCACGCAGCGCGTCGGCGCTGATCTCTTCGCCTTCCAGAAATTTGTGCAGGATTTCGTCGTCGTTTTCGGCGATGCTCTCGACCAGCTGGGCGTGAAACGCTTCCGCTTTCTTCTTCAGTTCGGCGGGAATCTCTTCGGTAATGTATTCCGCGCCCATAGTGTCGTCTTCCCACACGATCGCCTTCATGTTGATCAGGTCGACGACGCCCTTGAACTTGTCTTCCTGGCCGATGGGAAACTGAATGGCGACGGGCTTGGCGCTGAGGCGCTTGCGGATGGTATCGACGGCATGCTCGAAATCGGCACCCATCTTGTCAATCTTGTTAATAAAACAAATTCGCGGGACGCCGTACTTGTCGGCTTGCCGCCAGACTTTTTCCGACTGCGGCTGCACCCCATGCACCGCGTCAAACACAGCGACCGCGCCGTCGAGCACGCGCAGCGATCGCTCTACCTCCGCCGTGAAATCGACGTGGCCGGGCGTATCAATAATGTTGATGCGAATATCGCGCCAGGTGCAGGTTGTCGCGGCCGACGTGATGGTGATGCCGCGCTCCTGCTCCTGCTCCATCCAGTCCATGGTGGCAGTGCCTTCGTGGACCTCTCCGATGCGGTGCGTCTTTCCCGTGTAGAACAGGATGCGCTCCGTCGTAGTGGTCTTACCGGCATCGATGTGGGCCATGATGCCGATGTTCCTGCAGCGTTCTAATGGGACTGTTCTGGGCACGACGTTCTAACTCTTTCTGGGGCTCTCTAAATTCGCTCTTGGCTATTGGCTCTTGGCCTTTGGCTAAGTCAGCCCCCAGCAAGCCAAGAGCTAAAAGCCAAGAGCCAAGAGCGGTTCTTCTACCACCTATAATGCGCGAACGCCTTGTTGGCTTCCGCCATGCGGTGTACGTCTTCCTTCTTCTTGATGGCTGCGCCTTTACCGTTGGCGGCATCCAGCAACTCGTTGCTGAGCTTGTCGATCATTCCCTTTTCGCCGCGGGACCGGGCGTAGGTGATGAGCCAGCGAATCCCCAGCGAGGTGCGGCGGTCGGCATTCACTTCCACCGGCACCTGATAGTTGGCGCCGCCCACGCGGCGGGTCTTCACTTCGAGCAGCGGTTTGGCGTTCTCCACCGCCTTCTTGAACAGCTTCAGAGCCTCGTCGCCGCCTTTCGATTCCAGGCGCGTCAAGGCTTCATAGAAGATGCCCTCGGCGGTTGAGCGCTTGCCCTGCCACATCATCGAATTGATGAACTTCGTCACCAGGTCCGATCCATAAACGGCATCGTTGGCGACGGTCCGCTTGGCGATATGTCCTTTACGAGGCATTCAGCTTCTAGCTCCTAGCTCATAGCTTCTAGCCTGAGCGTACTGGCCACTAATCCCTGACCCTGCTTCTTACCCCTTCTTCGGGCGCTTGGCGCCGTACTTCGAACGTCCCTGCATGCGGCCGGCGACGCCCACCGCGTCCAGCGTGCCGCGAATCACGTGATAACGCACGCCGGGCAGATCTTTCACGCGGCCCCCGCGGATCAGCACAATCGAGTGCTCCTGCAGGTTGTGGCCAACCCCTGGAATATAGGTGGTCACTTCAATGCCATTGGTCAGCCGCACGCGCGCCACTTTGCGCAAAGCCGAGTTCGGCTTCTTCGGCGTCTGCGTGTACACGCGGGTGCAAACTCCGCGCTTCTGCGGACATCCCTGCAATGCCGGGCTGGCCGTCTTGTAACGTGGCCGCTTGCGGCCGTCACGCACCAATTGATTGAACGTAGGCACTCTTAGTCACTCCTTAGCCGCGCCACATCCGAGCGCAACATCCTGCCTTCTCGCGCAGGCGGCACAGCTCAAATCCTGCTGCAATCCTTTTCGAGGATGCGCATCCGTGGGCATGGCCGGCTCATGTTTAGCAAAACATGCTTAACAAAACAACGCCAACCATTACTTCTCACCGCGCAACTTCGTTAGTGCAAGCTAACGCCGGAGAGATTCTGGATTCCCCTTCAGACTTTCGCTGCCGACGGTGGCACCCGGCCAAACTCCGGGGGCGCTCCGTTTCGTCAGCCTTCCCCTGCATATCCTTCCGCAAAAGGGCGGAAGGCACCGCAGGAGTATTTCAGCGAGGAAAGTTTCCGAACCACACTTCATCCGGAAACGCATTTCTCGAAAGCTCAACTGTGAAGTGTGCGCACAAAATAGCGACAGCGCACAGCCAGCCTGGGTGATCTCGCGGAACCTATTTAATATAGCAAGCGGATCCGAACATCGTCAACCCGCGTTTTTGCATCCCAGAACCGGGACACCAGAACCGGAACAATTTGGACCGGGAGCTGCGGCGAAAAATGCAATTTGCCCTGCTGGCGCTTGCCGATTCCGCGCTGAGCCTCTAGACTACAGGTTTCCCAATTCGTACGGTTCCCAATTCATTGCAGGTTTCCCAATTCCATCGAGCGGCTCGCCCGGAACGGGGCGAGGAGAAAGGATGCATGGGCAGGTTGCGCGCGCGGCGTCTGGCATGTGGGGTAGCGGTGGGCTGGTTGCTCATTCTCGGGGGCTGCGGCGGACACACGTTTGTATCGTCCTCTCCATTTCCGGCGAAGATTACCCTCACCCCGGGAGGCAGCACCTCGCTACAAATAGGCGGCACCGCCAGGTTTTCCGCCAGCGCCGTCAACAGCTCCAATTCCAACCTCAATATCGCGTTCACCTTCCAGTCCAGCGATACCAGCATTCTCAACTTTGCTCCGGGCGGACAGGCTTGCGGCGGCCGGTGGGACGCCGCGTTCATCGTATGCAATCCAGCCGCTTCCGGCGTAGTTCAGGTCACGGCCACGGCGGACGGTGTCGTCAGCCAGCCAACGCTGGTCTTCGTCCATCCGCCGATTGATAACATCGTCGTGACCGAGTTTCCCCCCTCGCCCCCGTACGTGACCCCAGTGCCGTGTATTTCCCAGGGGCAGACCATGACTTTGCAAGCCGCCGCCTACAGTCAGGGTGTGGACGTCACGCCTTCGGTCGGCCCCTTCACCTGGTCGGTAACGAATCCCAGTGTCGTGACCATCACTCCCATCGTGACCAACCCGACTTTGGGCGTCGCCACCAATCAAGCTACCGCCACCGCGGCCGCGCCAGGCTTCACTCAGATTTTCGCCAGCGCCACCAACGTATTCAGCTCCGCGTTTCAGCAGTTCAACAGCAATGCGAATGCGCCGATCTGGAACTTCTTTGAAACCTGCCCGGTGCAGACCATCACGCTGCAACTCGGCCCCGCCGGTTCGCAGCAAAGCGGCCAGACCCTGTTCACCACCAACAAAGGAACCTCGCAGACGGTTACGGCGATTGTCTACGACGTGATCGGAAATCTGGTCGCCAAGCCATCCTTGACATGGACCTCGTCCCAGCCGCCATCGGTTTCAGCCCCGGCCTCTTGCAACGTGAGTCTCACCTGCTCGGTGAGCACGGCGAACCCGGGGGCCGGGACCGTAACTGCTTCCTGCACTCCACCTTCCTGCAATGTGGGATTCCCGCTGGTCCCCGACAACGTTCTCAACGACCCTCAGCTGAGCAATCCCCAGCTGTATGTTCCCGTCCCTGTATATGCCGGCACTGCGATCTCTGGCGTAGTCGATGGGGCAGCTGCAGGCACCGGTGTGCTCGCTTCCAGTCTGGACTGCGCTTCTAATTTTCAATGCTCTGTCGCTCTCTACAATGTCTCAACAGCTGCCAATCTGCCGGGCAGTCCGCTGACGCTTCCGACGGAACCAAATTCTCTGCTTTTCGACGTGGCTGGCGACAAGGCGTACGTGGGAAGCGGTTTCGGCGCCTTTACCATGAATCCGTCAAATCTTGGCACTGCCAGCAGTCCCTTCGGCGGACTCGGCACTATTACCGGAAAGATCTTGGCGGTTTCAACCAATGGACAGCTGGCGGTTTTTTCCGACACCGTGCACACGCCCAACCAGGTTTACATCGTGAATAGCGTCAACGCTTCGTCCCCATCAATCAGCGATTTCGCGATTTCTGGCGCAGTCGCCGCCGCCATTTCACCGGACAACCTGAAGGCTTACATCCTGGCCTGCGTCCCCGGCGGGGGGCCGTGCGGTTCTGGGGGAAATACGCTTTTTGTGTATTCCACGCTGCAGGCCCTGCAAACCATCCCCTTGAGCGCGCCTGCCAGTGCCGTCACGTTCTCCTCGACGGGAGCGTTTGCCTTTGTGACCGGCGGCAGCACGAATTCCTCCGTCACCACTTTCAACACTTGCAACAACGCGCTCTCCACCCCACCGCCGCCGAACCCGCAGGTCCCCCTTGTTATCACCTTGCCGGCTGAGCCTTTGTTTCTTCAGGTCCTGCCGGCGGCTGGCGCACCCCCTCCGGTGACGCAAGCTCTGCTCAACCCCCTGCCCACGGCCACAGGGCTAGACGTGCTCATCGCGCTCGACAATACCGGCATCGACCTTATCGCCACCGACGCAACCGTACTCGGAGCGGGCGAACCGCCAACTCCGGAGCCGCCTTGCCCGCAGTACATCGAGCAGGCCTCGAATTCGACGCCCCCGCACGTCACTTTTCCGCCGCAGCACATCGGTTTCGGCCTGGGGACTTTTCATCCGATTAATTTTTTCGTCTCGCCTGACGGGAGCAGGGCCTACGTGGTGACCACCGACTTCAGCAGCATCCTGGTTTTCAATTTCAACACCGGCTCCCTCAGCGACAGCATTCCGCTCGTGGGCAATGCCATTCCCGTGAGCGCGTCCATGACCGTGGACGGAACCTTAATCTACGTCGCCGCCAGTGATGGCATGCTGCACCAGGTGAACACCCTTTCGGCCGCAGATCTGCAACAGATTTCTTTCCCCAACCTGCCCGATGTGAACAACCCCTTTTGCTCTTTCGGATCGACCACGCTCAGTTGCAACCTGAACCTGGTGTCGGTGAAACCTTAGCGGATTGCTCGCCAGACTCCACCTCCGAAGTGTGGCATTTGATGGCCCGGCACGTAAGTGCCGGGTAAAGTGAAGCGATCAAGCGAGTCCCGACAGGGACGGCGCCCCGCTCTCTCTGCACTCTCTCAGGGCGAAGGGTGACTGAATCGGGAGGCCCTACGCGGGTTTTTCCAATTCCTTCCCGATGCTATCCAGCACGCCATTCAGAAAATGCACGGATTCCGGCGTTGAAAACTTTCGCGCAATCTCCAGCGCTTCGTTGATCACGACGGCTCGCGGAGTTTCGCGGTAAGCCAGCAACTCCGCGACCGCCGCGCGCAAGAGATTGCGGTCGACGGCGGCCATGCGTTCCATGCGCCAGTGTTCGGCATGACGTTCAATCAGGCCGTCGATTTCCCCCGCGCGGTCCGTAGCCACGCGGAACAGATCGTCGGCAAACCCGCGCACATCGGCGCTGGTAGTGCCATGCTCGCCCCAGAAGGTGCGCCGCACGTGATCGGCGTCCTGCTTCCCCAGGTCCGCCTGGAAAAGCATCTGCAGAGCCATCTCGCGGGATTTGCGCCGAGTACCCATGTGAGCTATCCGCCGTCAGCTTTCAGCCATCAGCTTGAGTCTACAAGAGGAAGCGGTCAGAGATGCGGATGATATCCAGGAATGGAGAGCCAGGCTAATGCGCGTTTTGCGAAATCTGAAGATCACTTCTTTCTTTTGGACTTGATTTTGGCTTTGTCTTTGCTCTTGCCGACAGCTGAGACCTGAGGGCTGATAGCTTTCTTGAGCGACGCCATCTCCACCGCCGCCAGCGCCGCTTCGAATCCCTTGTTCCCCATTTTCAGGCCGGCGCGATCAATCGCCTGCTCCAGCGTCACGCAAGTGAGCACGCCGAACGCATGCGGAACGCCTGTTGCCTGCGCCGATTGCCCAATTCCCCGCGCGACCTCGTTCACGATCACGTCGTAGTGCGCCGTATCGCCTCGCAGAAGACAGCCTAAACAAATGACGGCATCATATTTCCCCGTCTCCGCCAACGTGCGCGACGCCAAAGGAATCTCAAACGCTCCCGGTACGCGCACGATCTCGATGTCTTTTTTTCTTGCTCCCGAACGCAGCAGTCCATCGTAAGCGCTCTGTAGCAGCCGCTCCGTGATAAAGGCGTTGAAGCGCGAAACCACGATGCCAAAACGTTTTCCGGCAGCGCTGAGACTTCCTTCCAGAGCCGGCAGCACGGGCTCCGCAGAAAGCCGTGAAGCTTCATCGTGATTGCGTTTCTTCTCCGTGACTCAGTGTCCGTGGTGGATTTAGTTTTGATCCGTGGAAATCCGCGCAAATCCGCGGCCAAGAATTTACTTCCCCTTAAACTGCGGCGCGCGCTTCTCTAGAAACGCCGACGTCCCTTCTTTCTTATCTTCGGTGGCGCAGGAGACCGCGAATAGTACAGCCTCCAGATACAATCCCTCTGCCAGCGTCATCTCCGTTCCTTTGTTGACGGCCTCCATCGCATACTGCACCGCCAGCGGAGCGTTCGCGATAATCTTCGCCGCGATCGCTTCCGCCCGCGGAATCAACTCGGCGGGCGCGGTGACTTCATTTACCAGCCCGATGCGATGCGCTTCCTGCGCCGTGATCATCTCGCCGGTTAGGACGTGCTGCATGGCGAGTCCCTTGCCCACTAGCCGCGGTAGGCGTTGCGAGCCGCCGTAGCCGGGAATAATCCCCAGCTTGACCTCGGGCTGCCCGAGTTTCGCGTTCTCGCTGGCCAGACGCATGGTGCAGGCCATGGCGATTTCGCATCCGCCGCCGAGCGCGAATCCGTTGATGCACGCGATCACCGGCTTGCCCAGATTCTCGATCAGATTGAGGACGTTCTGTCCGCGATGCGTGTATTCCTTGCCGGTCACGGCATCCTGCTTCGCGAGTTCGCTGATGTCGGCGCCCGCAATGAACGCCTTCTCGCCCGCACCCGTAAAGATGACAACGCGGATCGCTGCATCGTTCTTGATGTCATGAAACGCCGCCCGCAGTTCTTCCATGGTGGCCATGTTGAGCGCATTGAGCACCTTCGGGCGGTTCACGGTGACATAAGCGATCGAGTTTTTCTTTTCGAGAAGTATGTTTCCGAAGTTCATATCATTTTCCGAATATCCAGATGAAGACTCGTGCTACCCCGATGAATGTACAAATTGCCAACACGACAAAAACGGTCAAACATCCTGCGGCTGCCGCCTTGCTCTTCGCCTTGTCCTTCCACGATTTCTGTTTCGGTTGCGGAAAGTCGGGTTCGACATTCTCTCGCCTGATCAGTCTCCTCACGTATAGACCGCGTTTACCCACAAGGTAATTGAGGTCGATTGGCGTGACGGACTCATCGGGCCCGAGAGGCATCGTAGCAGCTCGCAGCATTTCAATACCTGTCCGCAGAAAACCTTTTCGGTTCGCGATGAATTCGCAGAAAGCAGCATTTTCTTCGGAATAGACAAACAGCTTCGCTTCTTCCTTGGATACTGCCGCGTCTAGTTCATCCACGCGTGATTTTATTTCATCCTCGTCCATCGAGCGTTCCTATCTCATCCATCGCCGCCGTCGGCAACATGCTATAATTGTATAGCAGTGAGGGTTCCATGCTAGCCATCCGCCTTCCCGAAAGCATCGAAAAACGTCTCGACCGCCTGGCTAAACGCACCGGTCGCACCAAGACTTATTACGCCCGCGAAGCCATCCTCCAGCACCTTGAGGATCTGGAGGATATCTACATCGCCGAAAAGCGGCTTGCCGAAATCCGGGCTGGGCGCGTTCGCACCATTCCGATGGAAAAGGTTATGCGCCGCTATGGCCTCAAGCCCAAAGTGGACGATTGAGTTCGATCCACGCGCCCAACGGGAACTCGACGCTCTCGATCAACCGATCGCCCGACGCGTCTCGAAATTCCTCTGTGAGCAAGTCGCGGGTCTCGACAACCCTCGCCGAATCGCCTAACGCCTCCGCGGAAGTTTGAGCGATTTTTGGAAATACCGGGTCGGCGACTACCGCATCATCTGTTCCCTCGAAGATGACCGCTTAGTCGTCCTCGTTCTACGCGTCGGCCATCGCCGCGAAATCTACAAACGCTGAGCCACTCCCTCATGATCCGTGTTCATCCGTGCAAATCCGTGGCTACAGCTTCTGCGCCTTTGGCCTCTCCGGATCCGCGTAATCATAAAACCCGCGCCCCGACTTCCGCCCGTACCACCCCGCCATCACCAGCCGCTTTAGCAGCGGAGGCGACGCGAACCGCCGCTCCTTGAACTCGTCATACATCACATGCGTAATGTAATAAGTCGTATCCAGCCCCACAAAATCCAGCAGCGTAAACGGCCCCATGGGATATCCGCACCCCAGCTTCATCGCATTGTCGATATCCTCAATCGACCCCACGCCCTCTTCATAGGCGCGAATGGCATCGAGCAGATACGGCACCAGCAGCCGGTTCACTATGAATCCCGTCTTATCCGACGTGCGCACCGGAACCTTGCCCAGCTTTTTTCCGAACTCGTAAGCGGTCTCGTAAACATCGTCGGCAGTGGCAATCGTCCGCACCACTTCCACCAGCTTCATCAGCGGCACCGGATTAAAAAAGTGCAGCCCGATAAATCGTTCCGGCCGCTTCACCGAAGTTAAAAGTTCGGTCACCGAAATCGACGACGTATTCGAGGCGAAGATCGCATCTTTTTTCACGATGCCATCAATCGACGCATACATCTTCTTCTTCTCATCGACATTCTCGATGATGGCCTCAATCACAATGTCGCAATCCGCCAGGTCGGATTTGTTCGTCGTGCCTTTCAGCCGCGCGCGGATCGCGTCCCTCTGCGCCACCGTGATCCCGCCCTTCTCGACCGGTCGCTCGGCAAACTTCGCCAAAGATTTCTCAATCCCGGCAAACCCCTTGTCGAGAAACTTCTGGTCCACTTCCAGCACAGTGACGTCAAACCCAGCCGTAGCGCAAACCTGCGCAATGCCCGACCCCATCAGCCCACAACCGAGTACGCCAACCTTCTTAATCTCCATGAACGCCTTTCAGTCACGCAAACGCAATAGACTAACGCGAATTTTGGACGACAATCTCGATGGGGACACCGCGTGCGGCGATTTCGCGAACCAGATCCACAAAATCAGTACCCATCTTTTTTGCACCTACCCCGATCAAATCAAAGTTGATAATGACCAGCCGATAAGGAACCTCAACCTTATTGATTTCACCATTCGCGATACTGTCGTTGAGGGCGTCGAAATTTCTTCCATGCCAGGATGGCGCGCCCACGACTCTGAAGAACGCATCGTAGATGTCGTCCTTGCTGCTCCAGGTCGCTCCGTCCATCGTCAACTCAATCATGACAACCGTCGCTAGATCGACTGTCTCTGTGGCGAAAACTAGCTCTTACTCTCCACCGCCATCGCAATCCTCTGCCCGCCACCGATGCACGCCGTCGCCAGCCCAACTTCTTCCGCGGGCATCAGATCATTATGCTACGGCGAAGCCCACTCATCGCAAAAGTGCGTGTGGACGCCCGAATCGAAATGTGGTTCCCGGAACAAGATACCGGACAGAAGGGGCCGGTCAGCGGCCTTCGAGATTCTTGAGCCGGTCTGAGAGAGACTCAACTTCGGCGTCCAGAGCGCGCAGGGCCGCGGCATGACTTCGCTGGCGCAACTCGACGGGGGATGCCCACTTATGAAACTCGGTGAGCAGGGTAGTTTCCACCTTCTCTAACCGTTGGCTGATCCACTGTTTGTCTTCTTCCGTGAGCATAGCTGGATTATAGGACAAGTTGCACGGTCAGCCGCCTAATAAAATCGTCCACTCCGGGCCTACGCTGATTTCGGATCCGCTGAACCCGGGGTCTCAGATTGACTTCTCATCCACTTGTACAGGCTAAACGCAAAACAAACAGCAGCAAGTCCCCCAAAGATCCAAACGTCCTGGTCGACGAGCGAACCAGATCGACCATGCCTTGAATTCAGCCACCAGTATGCCGCAACCCTCCCGGCCGCAACGCAGGCAAAAAGCCATGGGACAAGCTGAGGTGGCGAGTCATGCCGCCAGAACACGAAGTAAATCAGTCCCAGCAAGATCGGGACGAGCACAATAACGGGGAGCGACACACGAAGACCCGCTGCTCCGGGCAAGAGGCCATAGCCAAGAGCACACAAAATCAGCAGAACGCTCTTCATAGGAACCTCCGTTCTAATTCATGCTCTCCACCACCATCGCAATCCCCTGCCCGCCGCCAATGCACGCCGACGCCAGCCCATACTTTTTTTTCCTACGCCGCAACTCGTACAGCAACGTGATCACCAGCCGCGTCCCGGTCGCGCCCAGCGGATGCCCCAGCGCAATCGCCCCGCCATTCACATTCACTTTCTCGCGATCCAGTCCCAACTCTTTTTCTACGGCGAGATACTGGGCCGCGAACGCCTCGTTCACTTCAATCAAATCGATGTAGTCCAGATTCAGCCCGGCCTTCTGCAGCGCGATTTTCGTCGCCGGCACCGGACCGCGCCCCATCACGTTCGGCTCGACTCCGGCAATGCCCCAGCTTACGATTCTTCCCAGCGGACTCATATTGCGCTTGCGCACTTCATCCAATGACATCACGACCACCGCCGCGCCGCCATCGACAATCCCGCTGGCATTCCCTGCCGTCACTGTACCGTTGCGGCCAAACGCCGGCTTCAACTTCGCCAGCCCCTCCATCGTAGTCTGCGGACGCCGGTGATCATCTTCCGTCAGCGATTCTCCGGTCGGCTCGCCCTTCGCATTGCGCAGCGGCACTGGCACCAACTCTTCCTGGATGCGTCCTTCTTTGTAAGCCGCGTCTGCCTTCTGCTGCGAGCGCAGTGCGAATTCATCCTGCATCTCGCGCGTAATCCCCTGCTGCGAGCCATATAGCTCTGCGGTATTAGCCATATAAGACCCGCAGTAAGTATCGAGCAGCGCCACCATCAGCGAATCTTCCAGCTTCCCGCCCGGAGCCAAAGTAAATCCGTCGCGCCCGCGAATCACGAACGGAGCCTGCGACATGGCCTCCATCCCGCCCGCAAGCACAATCTTCGCCTCGTCGGTTTGAATCATCTGCGCCGCCGAAACGATCGCCTGCATCCCAGAGCCGCACAACCGGTTCACCGTCAGCGCCGGAGTCTCAATCGGCAGCCCCGCGCGCAATCCCACATGCCGCGCCCCATACAAAGCGTCGCCGGAAGTCTGCTGCGCGTTGCCAAACACCGCATGATCAAATTCTTTCGCGTCGATCCCCGACCGCTCGATGGCTCCTTTGGCTGCGATGGCGCCCAACTCCTGCGCAGTAAAATCTTTCAACTTGCCGCAATATCGCCCAAAGGGCGTGCGCGACCCGCTGACGATAGCGATATCACCCGGCTTCAACATGATTTTCCCTGGCGGATCCTGAGCAGAAGAGGTCGGACTCGCTGAGCCAAACTTGCTAGTTTAGCAGTCGGCCGGGAGATTCTCCACCGCCCAAACTCCCGGGCGGTGGCTCAATTTAAATTTCTCTGCGCTCTTTGCAAACTTTCTTTGCGCGCTCTGCGGTTAAAGTCTTTTGATTTTCCCAGGAACGAGACCCTTTAACAGCAGAGTTCGCAAAGGAAAACCGCAAAGCGCGCAGAGAGATTCAAATTCAGCCACCACCGACTCCCGTAGGCGTGTTTATACTTAGCCATCCTGATGGGAGAAAAATCATGGCAATCAGCGAATTCTTGCTGCTCGAACTGGAGGTAGAAGCGAAAAAGACCCGCACGACTCTGGAACGTGTTCCCGCCGACAAGAAAGAATTTGCGCCTCATGCCAAGTCCATGCCGCTTGGCAAGTTGGCGCCTCACGTGGCGCAGCTGGCCAGCTTCGGCTTCATTATCCTGACCACCCCTGAGTTGGATTTTTCGAAGGGCAGCGTCAAACCGTTGCCTTTTGAATCTCCGGCTCAGTTGGTGAAAGCGTTCGATGAAGGCATGGCCAAGGTTCGTGCCGCTCTGGAAACCATTCGGGATGAATCCTGGAAAGAAAACTGGAAACTGAGTCTCCAGGGCAAGACAATTTTCGAGGGATCACGCTTCCTGGCGTACCGCGAGATGTTTCTGAATCACCTGGTGCATCACCGCGCTCAACTAGGCGTATATCTGCGCTTGAACGATAAACCTGTGCCCGCAACCTACGGCCCGTCCGCGGATGACACTTTGGGATTCTAGGGGCCCGAACTGCTGGCTTCGGTCTACGCCACCGCGCCCGCGGCCAGCGCAGAAGCCAGCGACACCACTTTCCCCGGCCCTTGCGCCAGGGCCTGCGCCAGCGCATGTTCTGCGCGGTTGATCACTTCGGTGACGATATCGACCGGGTCGTAATCCTGCTTCACCACGGCCTCGGCCAGTCCAGCCGAGAACTGCACGGCCTGGCCCTTTTCAGCGCCATTCTTGGCTGGCAGACGCACTTCGGAAATAATCTTGCGCAGCTTTTCCACGGCCAAGCTCGCTTCCTTGGTCGCCGTGTCTCCCAGGATGATCGCAACCGTGGTGGTGTCGTAGCGGAAGGCCAGATCGTTCGAGCGGATGTTCGCCGCAAACAGCTGGCCAATCTTGCCCAGCACGCTCTCGATTTCCGCTTCGCCGTATTCCTTCACCATGGCGGAGCTTCGCCCGAACTGCAACAGCAGCAACGAAAGCGGAGCCGAGTTTTGAATGGCGCGCTTGCTCTCCGCCAGCAACAGGTCGATATAAGAGGCCCGTTTCAACAGCCCCGACTTCTCATCGGTCACCGAAAGGTTCTTTACCAGCCGCCGCAGCCCGGCGTTGTTCAACGCAATCACCATCTGGTCGGCCACCGTCTTCAGCACCACCACATCCGAAGGCTGCCACGTCCGCGGCCGTGCATGAATTAACAGCAACAGGCCCACTGTCTCTTCGCCATCACTCAAGGGAATCGTCAGAATTGAAACGGCACCGAGCTCGGCCACCCATTTCTGCGCCGCCTGCAGTTGCGGCGCTTTCGCTGCGTCCGGAATGGTCAACGCCTCATGCCCCGGAGCCGCTTCCTGCAGGCAGACAATCAATTTCGCCAGCGTTGACGTACCCGCTTTCTTGTAACCTTCGGCGCAAAACTCCTCCAGCGCAGTCGGAGGCAGCCCCGGTTTCGCCATGGCCACCACGCACCGCGTCGTTTCCCAGTGGCCACCGATTTCCTTCACTGCGGTCGTGAGCACCGCCGCAGCCGTTCCCTGGTGATAGAGCTTGCGCGTAATCTCGGCCACGCGGGTAAAGCTGCGAACATCAGCCGCCGGATCAGCCACCGGCGCTGCAGCCGGCGCGCCCTGGACAGGCATGCCCGGCACCGGCGCCGGAGCGGGCGGCAAGGGCGCCGACCCCGCATACCGCGGCTGGATCCCGGCCGCCATATACAGACGCTGCAGGTCCTCGTTGCGCTCTTCTTCCCGGGGAAACATTTCCTGGATGCGCTGCAGCCGTTCGACCGCTTTGTTGCGCATGCCGTACTGCACCAGAATTTCCGCCTGCAGCATCAAGTCCTGCAGCGTGGATGCCCCCAGAGTCGGCGCTTCGGCGTGGGCCGGTTCTTCGGTGGCCTTGCTCACCGGCGTAAAACGCGAAGCGATCAGCTTGAAGCGGCTGTCGTCCACCTTGCCCTTCAGCATGTCCAGCCGCTTCAGGTGCCCGGCTTCATAGGGATCCACTTCCGCCGAGCGGTCCAGGCATTCCGCAGCCTTGGCAAACTCGCCCGTGCTGCAATAAAGATCAAACAGTTTCAGCAGGGTCTGGCAATAATCGTTCTCGCGATTCGACGCGTTGTAAAGTTCGCTGAGGAACTCCAGCATCTGTGACGACGCCCGGTGCGCCCCCGTAATGTCCTGCATGATGGCGATGAACTGCCGCCGCTCGCCCCGCCGCCTCTGGAATTGTTCCAGCTTCCGAGCCAGCGCCACTGCCGCATCGTCTTGACTGACGTCGAGCAACTGCCCGATCAGCGCGATCACCTGCTGCACCCGCGCCGGATTCGTCTCAAACATCTGCCAGACCAGCGGCTCCGCCTCGGTAAATCGCCCGGCCGCAATCAGCGCTTCCGAATAAACATCCCGCAACTCCGGACTCGTCTGACCAGAGTTCAACTGCGGCTCAAGAATAAAGATCGCCGCTCCCGCCTGCCCCTGCGCCAGCTGGCTTTTCCCATAGGCCAGCGCAATCCCCGGATCGGAGGAATCTTCCTGATAGGCGCGCTCGTACCACGGCGCGCCCTCGCTTCCGGCCTCCACCGCCAACTGCGCCACGCGATGAAATGCCGCAGCGGCCACTTTCCGGTTTCCCAGTTCCGACGAGAGTTCGGCAAAGCGCTGGAAGTTCGCCAGGTTCGGCTCCAGGGCCACAATCCGCTCCAGAAGAGTGGCTGCATCTTTCTGATTCGAAAGCTTTACCAGGTCGGCGAAGGCGGTTTCGTAGGTCTGAACCGCCAGCTTGCGGTTCGACCCCTCCAGCAGCTGTCCAAAACGATATTTCTGCTGCCAGGTCGGGCTGCCGTGGCGGGTCAGTTTCTTGTAGGTCAGGCTGGCGCGGGTCGCGTCTCCGCTGGAAACCTGCCGTTCAAACAAGTCTCCCAGCAGGATCACCGCCTCCTTATTCCGGCTCAAAGACAGGCAGAGATCGGCCGACAACTGGCGCACCACATCGTTTTCCGGATCGTCTTTCAGGACCAGCAGGTATTCTTCCAGCGCCTCGGCGGTTTTCCCCTTCTGCAGGAGCTTTTCCGCACGCTCTACACGCCGCGCAATCTCAGCTCGGTCCGGTCGTCTGGTGATCTCAGGCATGTGGAGATAGGGGTACCTGATAAACAGGCGGAGTAACCCTTCTCCGATTCTAGGAGCCGAGCTAGACCGCAGCAATGCGGTAACGCCCGGTCGCGATTACGAAGGTCACCCCCCTCAGGCTCGCTCCGGCTTGTCATTCCCAAACAAAGGCTTGTCATTCCGACCCAGAGCGGAGCCACCGCCCTCGCCTCGCAGCAGAGAGCTATCGGGGATCTGAGTGTAGTCGCGGGTTCGCAACAGGTGTCGCCCGGCAACACACGATCTTGTAGACAGTTTTCCAGCTACTGCAACTTCGCGTACTCCGCTCTGGCCTGCTGGTAGTGGAGATGTCGGGGTCGGCATCTTTCCAGAGAGTGAGGAAATCTGTGTAGCCGGCCAGGGCACGGTTGCGGGCGGCGTCGGCATCCGCTCCCTGCGCAGGTCATTGGAATCGAGTCAAGAACGCAGCGGACGGCTTAGAAGTTTTCCAACAGCATCACATCTTCTAAATATGTTCGCTTCGTGAGGGCGAGGAATCGGCCATCCGGCGAAGGCACAATTCCTCCGATCCACGCCGACCCCGCCGGCATTTCCTGTAAGATTTTCGGGTTGCCGTTTGGATCAATGGAAATAAGCGCAACAGACGACGTGTTTTGCGCCTCCGCGAACAGGGTCTTCCCGTCCGCAGCCCATTCGATCAGGGATAAGAAATTCCACTTCCAGTCACGAACAGTCAGTACCGCGACTTTTCGGTCCGCCACACTCAGCATCCGAACCTCACCTTTTTGTTCTACAGGATCCACGATCGCGATTTTGCTACCATCCGGTGACAGATCCCAGCGCGGGTCCGTCTTATATCCCGAAATCCGGGCTATCTCCTCTCCCTTACCTCTCACCGGATCAAGATGGGAAAATATCAGGTCTTGACCTTTAAGGACTGCCACAACACAGGAGGATGAAGGCGAGGTGGCGCAGGCATAGGTATACAAACCCGTCATGAGAGTGGAGCGCGCGCCACCGTGTTCTGGCGTGCTCATCAGACGATAGTTAGTCGTTGATGATGCCGATCTCGCCGTGTACACAACATCTCCTTGAGCACTCAGTCTGGGGTTGAGGTAGCTCTCCGGCCCTGCAATCAAAGTCTCAGGGGAATGCGAATCAAGTCTTTGCTCATAGATAGCCCACCTCCCATTTCGTTGAGAAGTGAACAGAATTGCCTTGCTGTCGTTTGTCCAGTCCGTGGCCCAGTTGTACCAATCGTCCAGGGTGAAACGTCGCGTAGTAAACTCCTTGTTTCCGGTTGCGAGATCGGCAATGTATACGCCGGACGCCACGCGCACCCTGGCCGCAATGAGGCGCTTGCCATCGGCACTCGCCTGCGGGTCCATCGCCGCGAAATTCTTCCAACCGCCGACGCGTGTCGAGCCTCCGGTTACCCTGCCACCGGCTGGCTCCGCTCTGACTGCCCAGAGATCAGACTCGGCTGATGCCGAACGTTTCGAGTAGATGATGCGCCCATCGGGCAGCCAGGCGAGGCTGGCTTCTGCGTCATCGTTCAGGAGGTCCGACCCGGATAACACAGCTGTGGGTGTGCCGCCTGACAGATCGCAGGTCTCGATGGCGCCATTACCCACACCCTCTGCGTCCTTGCCCCGCAGATAGGCAAGACGCTGCCCGGTCGGCGACCATGCAATGGCCAGTAGAAAGGCCTGTGCGGGAAGCGCGAGAATCTTGTGCGGTTCCTCGCCGTCGGCCCCCATCAGCCACAACTCCCCGCCTTGCCCCTTAATAAAAGCAATGTGCGACCCGTCCGGCGATACTGTTGCCTTCCACGCATGGCCAGTCCATAGCTTTCGCAGGCTTGAATCCCACGTGGACATTTTCCACAAATCGCCGCCTTCGAGCAGCAGATGGGCTCCGTCCGGGAACCAGTCGAACACACTGTACAGCGCGGGCAATGGTAGCTGGCGAAGCTCCCCTCCGTCGATCGCAAGCAGGTTCAGCTTCTTGGAGAAGTCGGTATAGGCGAGATACTTGCCGTCACGGGAGATAGCGGCGGAGTTTACGGTGTTCTCCGGCGGGTTGGCTGTCAGTTGCCGCTCCACCAGTTCACGCTTTGGTTCGGGATGCGGGAGGATACGAAAGCGAAGCACGAGCACGCCAACAGCCGCGATTGCCAAGACGGCGGCAACCGGCCAGAGCTTAGATATCTTCCTGGACTGCCGATTTGACAATGCTGCAGGGTTGCTGGAGGTCTCCGACAGCGCATCCAGCGCAAACGCCAAATCGGAAGCCGACTGGAACCGCTGCTCCTGGTTCTTTTCCAGGCAACGATGCACCACCCGCTGCAGCGCCGGCGCGATATTCGCTGTGACCTGCGATATGCCCGGCGGGTCTTCGTTCAGGATCGCCGTCATCGTCTCCGGCGAAGTCGGCCTCTGAAACGCCCGCTTGCCCGCCAGCATTTCGTACAGGATCGCGCCGAAGGCAAAGATGTCCGCCCGATGGTCGGCCTTCTGTCCCCGCACCTGCTCCGGCGACATGTAGCCCACCGTGCCCATCACTACGCCCGCTTCCGTCCCCTCGGTGAACGTCGGTGCGCTGTTCTCCGAACTCGGCTGCGGTTGCGTCAGCTTCGCCAGCCCGAAGTCCAGAATCTTCACGTGTCCGTCTCTCGTGACGAACAGGTTCTCCGGCTTCAGGTCGCGATGGACGATCCCCTTCTCATGTGCCGCCGCCAGACCCCTGGTGATCTGCACCCCGTGATCAATCGACTTACGCACCGACAAACGGCCGCGCTTGATCTGCTCGCGCAGCGTTTCTCCCTCCAGCAACTCCGACACCAGATACGGCGCACCTTCATACGTGCCCATCTGAAACACGGCCAAAATGTTGGGATGGTTCAGTGCCGCCGCCGCTCGCGCCTCCTGCTCGAAGCGCCGCAGACGCTCGGAATCAGCCGAGAGTGAAGCTGGCAGGACCTTGATCGCCACATCCCGCCCCAACCGCGAATCGCGGGCCCGATACACCTCGCCCATGCCGCCGGAACCCAGCAGCGACTTGACCTCATACTCTCCCAGTTTGGTTCCGGACGCGAGCGTTAGTCGCGACGCGGAGGATTGCAGAAAATTGGAGCGCACGTCATCGCTGGAAGCGAGCAGGGTTTCGACTTCCTGTCGCAAGGATGGATCAGACGAGCAGGCCCGCTCCAGAAACGCGGACCGCTCCCCCGGCGCCAGTTCCAGCGCCTTCTCCAGTAAATCGCGAATCTGTTGCCAACGCTCGGGAGTCATGCCCGGCCAGCTTTCGCGACGGGTTGGGACCGCGTGGACACTGGGTAGACATCGTAGGTGGAGATGAAGGGCCAGTCAATGAAACCTCGAATCAGCGCCGGCCTCAAGGATTGTCGTTGAGAATCGCCATTTTCGCTCATTGACAGGCCCCCGGCTGATCACTGTCGTTGCGTGTCGCCCGCAATCTCACCAATCTCGCCGACCCGTTCCGCGAACTCGCACCAACTTGGGCGATCCCGCGCTTTTTGCTATCGTGCTGCATGCCCTCGGAGCCCGCACCTCAGCAAATTCGGCACCCGCCCCAAATTCACCCGCCACAAATTCACGAAGAAGGCCTTCGCCACCAGCTCAGCGCGGGACAAATGGCCATGATCGCCGTCGGCGGATCCATCGGCACGGGCCTGCTGCTCGGCTCCGGCGCCGCCATGGAGATTGCCGGCCCCGCCGCCATCCTTAGCTTTCTTGCCGCCGCCTTTATCAGCTGGACCGTCGCCATGGCGCTTGGCGAACTGGCCTGCGCTCATCCCGCGGCCGGATCGTTCGGCGTCTACGGCAGTCTCTACCTCGGCCCGTTCGCCGGATTCATCGCCCGCGCGGGCTACTGGATGGGCATGGCCTTGAACATCGGCGCGGAAATGGTCGCCGCCGCCACCTACATGGCCTACTGGTTTCCGTCGGTGCGCGCCTATTTATGGATTCTGGCTTTCTCCACGCTGCTGCTTGCCGTCAATCTGCGCAGCGTGGCCTCTTACGGACGCTTCGAGTTCTGGTTCTCCATGGTCAAAGTTTTAACCATCGTGGCCTTTATCGTGATCGGCGCCCTGCTCCTGTTCAGCGGCCACGTGGCGCCGCAATACCGCGCCCACGGAGGACTGCTCCCCAATGGCCCACTCTCCCCGCTCCTCGCCATGACCTTCGCCGTCTACAGCTTCGGAGGCGTCGAAATGGTCGCGGTCACCACCGGCGAGTCGCGCTCCGCCAAAAACACTCCCCGCGCCGTCTGGCTCACGTTTGTAATATTGACGTTCGTCTATCTTGGCGCCATCGTCGTCCTGCTCGGCGTCATGCCCTGGAACCACGCCGGAGTCACCGAGAGTCCGTTCGTCACCGTCTTCCGCATCGCCAAGATTCCCCGCGCTCCCGGAGTGATGAACTTCGTCGTACTCTCCGCCGCGCTCTCCGGCGCCAACGCCGCGCTCTATGTCGGCTCCCGCATGCTGTTCTCTCTCTCCCGCACCGGATGGGCCCCCGCCAACCTCGGCCGCGTCAACCACTCCGGCTCGCCGCAGTTCGCCGTGCTGGTTTCTTCCTTCGGAATTCTGGTGGCACTGGCGCTCGCTCTCTGGGCTCCGCAGAATGCATTCCGTTACCTGATCGGCGCCGCCTTCACCGGAATGATCCTCTCCTGGCTGGTCTCCCTCGCAGCCCACATCAGCTTTCGAAGCCGCCAGTCCCCAGAACAAATCGCCGCCCTGCCCCTGCGTTCTCCGCTCGGCAAATGGGGATCACCGCTAGGCTTCGCCCTGGTAACCATCGCCACCATCCAGACCTGGCTCTCTCCCCTCGTGAACCTGTGGAGCGGGCTCGCATGCCTATCCCTGCTGGTGGTGGCCTATTTCATGATCAAGCCTCTCGCGAAACCCGAACTGTAAGATTGTCCGTGCCCACGGGGGACCGTCGCAGCCGGGTGCGCCCTTTCTCGCGTCATTTGCGAGAAGTGGGCTTTTCGCGGTGGACGACCCCGGCGATCGCCGGGACGAACGCCGCCCTTCAAGTCCCAATCACAAACATCGGTGATGCAAATCACACAGCTCTGTGCGAATTCCCCCACCTGGAGCAGTTTTCGTAGTCTCAGCCCAGTCAGGACCAATCCAGCACATCGAGCCTAACCCCTTTCCTTCCCTCACATAGCACGATCCTGTGCAAGTCCCGCCTCCCCGAAAGGGCTTGGCTCCCAACGTGCCCTTACCTAATCCGTTGGGCATGAGCAACCATCTGGGGTTTGCCCCAAGGCTCCTGCCCCGGGAGGTTCCCAATGCGTGCTCCTTACGGCCTCACCATTCTCGATCACTGCCAGACCTGCCCGGTGCGGGACCAGCACCTGTTCTGCAATCTTTCCCCTCAAGCCGTGCAGCACCTCAACGAAATCAAGTCCACGGCCGTTTATCCCAAGGGAACCATGCTCTTCATCGAAGGCCAGCAGGCGCGCGGCGTCTTTGTGCTGTGCGCGGGCAAGGCGAAACTTTCCACTTCTTCCCGCGAAGGCAAAACCATCATCACCAAGATTTCCGACCACGGAGACGTCCTCGGCCTCAACGCCGTCATCTCTAATCGTCCCTACGAAGTCACCGCCGAAATGATGGAGCCCGGGCAAGCCAATTTCATCCCGCGCGACTCGTTTATGAAATTTCTCAAGGACCACGCTGAAGTGGCCGCACGCGTTTACGAACAATTGAGCCGCAACTACTACACCGCCTACGAAGAGATTCGCACGCTCGGCCTGGCTGCCTCGCCGGCAGAAAAATTCGCCAAGCTGCTTCTTTCCTGGACCACCACAACCTCGCAAACCGACGGCTCCTCCCAGTTCAAGCTCACGCTCACTCACGAAGAAATCGCCGAAACCATCGGCACCACCCGCGAAACCGTCAGCCGCCTCTTCTCCGAATTCAAGAAGAAGCAGTTCGTTATGCTGAAAGGCTCAACCCTCGTGATCCGCAGCCGCCCCTCGCTGGAAAAAATCGTCCAGTCCTGATTCGTACTCCCGTTGGGACAGCCGCCTCGGCTATTCCGCAGTGCGAATGTGGCGCGGGGCCCTCTTGCCCGCGCAATGCCGGCGCTGGCTCAACCGACCAGCGTAAGCCAGCCCACTCCCGGTTAAGACTGCCGCGCGTGCCCTTCCCTTCAAGGTCCGGCAACCCGTTTCGAATGCCCGCCGGTTTCACCCCCCACTCCTCCAAAACACCTCAAAAATAGCCTCTTTCGGAGCGATTTTCTTCTCCGAAATCCCGCCATTCGGCGCTACAATGGTCGCGCGCAACATTCGCGCTCAACATGCGCACACAACATGCGCGGGTTTACCGGTTGACGCCGCGCGCGGTAGAGAAAGAATCCCGTTTCCCAGGTTGGATGTTTCTGGCTTCCCCGCCACGTGCCTCGAGCCGTGGTCATCAGTTCGAGTAGCCTCAGGTTCCCATGAAGGAGATGTTATGAAGAATCGCTTGTTCGTCGCGCTGGTCCTGTCTACAGCGTTTGCGCTTGCCGCGCTTGCGCAGCAAGCCACCTCGGATGCGACCCAGCAGCCCGCGGCGGCGGCGCAAACCGCTCCCGCTTCGCAGTCCATGGCTTCGCAGTCGACGCCTTCGCAGTCGATGACCACGCCTGATCTCGAGCCGTTAACGGCTCCCAAGCCCCCCGACTTCTGGGACGGCGATGAGCCCAGCGTGGCCTCGCTCCTGATGCATCCGTTTGCCACCAAGGCATATGTCCGGCGGCACGTTCAGCCCATCCGCGACCGGCTGGAAGAACTGGACGAGATCACCGCCTCCGACAAGAAAACGATTCGCGACATCGACGCCCGCGCCCAGCACGGCCTTCAGTTGGCTTCCGAAAAAACCAGCCTGGCCGATCAGCACGCCACCGACGCCGCCAACAAGGCTCAGATCGCCCAGCAGACGGCTGCCACGCTCAACACTCGCGTCTCCGCCGACGAAACCGAAATCCGCAACGTCGACCAGTACAAATCCGGCGCGCAGACTGAGATTCGTTTCCGTCCCGGCCAGACCGTGCTGAGCAAGCAAGCCAAGGACGCGCTCGATGAGATCGCCGCCCAGCTCAAGAGTCAGCGCGGCTACATCCTCGAAGTGCAGGGATTCTCCTCCGGCCACGGCCAGGCCGCCATCGCCAACTCCCGCAAAATGGCGGACGCGGTGGTCCGTTACATGGTACTGAACCATGAGATTCCGGCCTACCGCATGTATGTGCTCGGCCTGGGCAACGCCTCGGAGGAAAAACACACCAGCGGCACGCGCGTAGAAGTCAGCGTGCTGAAAAACGACCTGGCGCAGACTGCCCAGCAGTAACTGCAAAACAACGACGCCGAAGAGTCGCGTTGGTCTTAAGTTTGAGAGATGCTCGTGTAGGGACAGCCGCCTCGGCTGTCCCTAGGCAAAGCTCGGCGGGTTTTGCATTCGACACTGCAACTTGCTCTCCAATCCTAACCTTCGCACGATTCGTCCCACGCGCCGAAGAAATGACCCTTCCGTGATTGACGATTGACATTACCCGCCAATACCATTGCAGGCCGAGTCCCGACCCGCATGGCTCGCAACATGATCCGCAAAACGACGGCGAACTCGTCTCCCACTCTTTCTTCCGCTGCTTCACCTCTTTGGGTCTCCTGGCGATTGCCGTTCTCATTCTCGCATCCGTTCTGAGCCGCGCCCAGGACGCGACCGCCGAATCACCGGAACCATTTCCGATTCCACCGGCGCCAGCCTTGGCGTCGGCATTAGCCCGCCTGACCTTTCAGGTGGGCGCTGAAACTCGAAAGTAGTTGAAACTCGGTGACGCATTTTCCCGCCCTCGCGCACTATAAGCAGTTGGCTTTCCGGAGCGGGCACCGGCGGATGCTCGTTCGGGTGGGACGCGGAAGAACTGGACAGACCTTCCCTCAAGAATAATTCCCGGATCAGTGAGCCAATCTCCCCGTTTTTCTCACTTATATAAGTTGAAAGTGATTCTCAACTGTAGGAGGTCACTATGTTCCGCATCTGGGGTTGTGCCGTTGTGGCCATCGTTCTTCACTTTGCAGCACTATTTCCAGCAATCGCACAGCCGGGGCCATTTCTCGGCGACTCCGGCGCCAGCGGGTTGGACCCGTCGAATAGTTCGATCATGAAGATTGGCAATGGGCTTTTCGACCCGAATCCGAGCCGCACGGGAACGACTGAGGCCCCACCGATCAGCTCGGCCCGCCGCGGAAATGGCTCTGCAATCGTGCTCTACGTTACCGCCCTTGAGCTGGCATTAGCGGTTCTTTCGGCAGCCGCAGGCTGCTTGGTTCTTGTGGTTGCCGGGATCTGGGTCCGTATCGAAGATCGTCAGCGCTCTCGAACCCTGCAGCCAGTTCTACGACAACAACTGGCTTTGCACCCAGTCAGAAAGATTTCGGCGGTCCGTTCAAAAACGGCAAACAGCTAACGGTGGCCGAATTGGCCGGGAATTCCGGCGTTAGGCTCTGAGGATTCGCTCGCGTTCGGCGGCCGAGGATTTATGAGACAGCTTCCAGCTGTTCTGCGCCAGTGGCACGTTGGAGCCATTCCCACCAGAGACGGGAAATCGTAGTCTGTTGGTGAGCAGACTTCGGGGGAGGGCTGTTCAACGGGCGCCTCGTGACCCTAACCGGTCACAGGCGCTTTCGTTTTTTCAGGCGTGGCTCCGGACCGACTTCCGGCACTGATACCGCGAAACTGCACACCGCCGGAGTCTGGATTCCCCGAAAGCCCTGCAAGTCCCGACCTCCGCCGTATCCAGTCCTCGCCTCGTCCCGCGCACCCAACTCCATCTCTCAGATCACCGACCCCAAAAAAAAATGACGCCGGAGTTTCCCGGCGCCATCGAGTGGAATACGACTCGCGAGATGCGGTCAGGCGAGAAGTAAGGAATTACAACGCTGCCATGAAGTAGGTGAGGATCGCACCGACTCCTGATTTTGCGAGATCCTGCCATGAAAAACTGGCCTTGCTCTGCTTTTGGGTCGGGTCGGCCTTCGCCTGCTTGACCTTCTTTGTAAGGTTCGAGTCCGCTGCAACTGCAAGAGAAACGCGCGACTCCTGCACCTCATGAGTCTTGGGATCCTCCAGAGTAAGAGCTAGGGAAGGAAGTTCCGTGCCGGTGCCGCCGAGAGCAGCGTACTTAAGGGCAACCTTAGGGTTTTGGGCTGTAGTCGACTCAGTCGAAACGGTACTGCTACCGAGCTGCCACTCCGCTTTCACAGTCTCGATGTCTAGACCTGTGTCGACCGAAACGTTGAGAGCGTCCGAACTAAACTCTAGCTTAAAGGTTTTGAGCGCGGGCCGCGCAGGCGGAGTATAGCCCTTAAATATCCTCTGCTGAGGAGTGCCCCAGTCCATATCCGGGTCGTCGCTGGATTTGGCCCAGAGTGTAAGCGTGTATTGGCTATTCGGGTCGGCGCTTACCACGATGGGGAACTTCGCCGTTCCTATGGCTTGAACTGATGAATTGCTGATCTCAGGAGGGATATCTACTATCCCAACAGAATTCACTACCGGCAGATTGCTTCCCACCTTCGGATCCTGTCTTTCAACTGACGCTGATAGAACATGCACATTCTGACCCAATATCTCTACGCTGATGCCTGCTGCTGACGTTGATACGCTTTGAATGTTAATCATTGATTGATTCTGTGGCGGCTTTGGGGGATTCGCCTTGTGCGCGACGGCAACTTGGCCTTGGCCTAAAGCTCCTAATGTCAAGGCCAGAAACCCACCTGCTGACAGAGCAATTAACCCGAGTCGAGTCATATCGGTCATCTCCTAATCGTTTCCGCATTCGGCTTGTTGGTCACCATCCGCCGAGCGCGGAAGTAGACTCGTCGGACGATCTTACCCCCTCAGCTAAACGCGGCATCGTAAGTCAGCCCAATATCAAAGTCAAGAACGTGGTCCGGGCTCTTTTTTAAGAGCAAATCCAAGAGCATCAAGGAAGGGCCGCAAAAAAAATGGCGCCGGAGTTTCCCGGCGCCATCGAGTGGAATACGACTCGCGAGATGCGGTCAGGCGAGAAGAAAATTGTCTTTGTTCCAAGCCAATGGCCAAGAGCTAAGAGCCAAAAGCTAAAACCTTCACTTGCTCTCCGCTACTGACGGGCCCGGAGTCCCGAAGTCGCGGCGATTGTTCGCCGCGGTACGCGCTGCGCGGACGGCCGGTTGCGCGGCCACAGCTGCGCCGTAGCGCTCCAGCAATACCGGCGCCATGGCGTTCTCTGCTTCTTTCACGAAGATCATGCGATCTTCCGAAGCCATATCGATGCGCACGAAGTCGCCCAGCTTCACCTGCCCGGTCGCCACCAGATTGGCCAGCGGAAACACCAGGTTCCGTTCAATGGCGCGCTTCAAATGGCGCGCTCCGTACCGCGGATCGGTGCCTTCCTTCAGCAGATACTCCTTCACTTTCGTGGTGCAGTTGAACACAAACTGGTTCGCGCCCGCGGCCATCAGAACGCGCTGCTGCACCATGCCCAGTTCGATGTCCAGAATCTGCGAAAGATGTTCGTCGCGCAAAGTCTTGAACACCACCGTCTTGTCGATGCGGTTCATGAACTCCGGCGTGAACTTGCGCCGCGCCGCTTCCACCGCGGTGCGCTGAATCTTGTCGTCAAACGATTCGTCCACTTCGACAACTTTGGGCGCAAACCCGAAGCCGCCGTCCACCAGGTTGGTCATCTCTCCCGCGCCCAGGTTCGAGGTGAGGATGATGATGCACTGCGACAAATCCACGCGCCGGTTATCGCCCAGCGTCAGCGTGGCCTTGTCCAGAATTCCCAGCAGCAGTTGCCACAAGGAGTCGCTGGCCTTTTCGATTTCGTCAAACAGCAGGATCGAAAGCTTGAGTTTCTCCGTAAACCATTGATTCAACGCTTCTTGGGTCAGCAGCGGATGCGTCTCCCGATGTCCCAGATATCCCGGAGGCGAGCCAATCAGCTTGGCAATCTCGTGCGAGTGCTGGAACTCGGCGCAATCGATCTTGATGCAGGCCCGCGCGTCGCCGAACAGCGCCTCCGCCATGGCCTCGACCACCCGGGTCTTGCCCGATCCCGTGGGGCCCAGGAACAGCAGGTTGCCCACCGGACGTCCCGGCGCATTCAAACCCGCCAGGAACATCTGGTAGATCTGGACGACTTTCTCGACCGCCTGGTCTTGGCCGACAATCCGGCGGCGTAGAGCAGCTTCAAATTCTCCCGCATCGCTGCTGCGGCGGTTCGGATCGAGCACTGTGGCTAGATTCGTTCTCATAGGGTCGTCGCCCGCATCACCGGACGCTGTTCCTTTCAGTAACCTGTCTTCTTACCAGTTCTTTCGGGTCTTTACCACGTTTTTCCCGGAGGCTTCGGGCTTTCTTACCGTTTTGGGCCCCCTGGAACCGGTTTACAAGAACTTGGAGAAACTCTCCCCTTGCGCCGCCCCACTTACCTCTCACGGCGCGCCTGGGTGACTGGGAATAAGCAAGCGGTTCGCCACCTGAGAATGGGAATCGAGCTAACCCGGAACTCCTGTGTCTGTCTGGACTTAGCGGCTCTTCCTGGGGGTTGCCCGCACCCTCGGTTAGAACCGCACCGGGCAGAAGAGCAAACCTTTGCAGCATCAAGGAAGAACATGTAACGGAACTGAACGACCTATCTGGAACCTGCCACTCATGTGGCGACGGCCGCCTCGGCCGTCCGGCCAAAGCGAAGCGAAGCGGAACCTCCACAGCCGCCCGCAGCATCATCTAACGGATGATCGGACCGAAAGTCCCGATCGGCGGCCGCGATCAGACTTCCTTGGTGAACCTTCGTGCCCTTCGTGGTCAAACAGTTTTGACCCGTTTCGGGAAGGGCCGCGACCCATAAGAAGTCAATCGTGGTTGTCCAGCCGTAACTAGCAGGTGCCCTAAGGCCAAGCTAGTATCGCTCTCGGGTATCATTGCGGGGAGGGACCTTGGGCCGCTCATCTGTTCTAACTGTCACTGCAGTATCCTGTCTTCTTTTCGGCGCAGCCGTCTGGCGGCTGAGTCCGCACGCTTCTTCCGCTTTCGCAGCCCAGGCTCAAACCCAGCCGCAAACGGCGAAGCCTGCCGTCGCCACTTCGGCGGCCGACGCGCAGCTTCGCCCCGTAAGTGCGAGCATCCCCACATCCGCCGCGACCATCAAGCCCGCCAGCATTCCCGCGCTGCAGCTCACCGCAACGCCCGGCACTGAAATCTATACCGCGAAGCGTGGAGAAGCCATCCCGACCGTCGCCCACCGTTATCTGGGCCGCACGTCTTACTTAACGTCGTCCGAGCTCGCCCAAGCCATCCGCGCCGCGAATCATAAATCCGACGCCAGCAACATTCTCAAGGCCAACGAACAAGTCATCATCCCGGGAATCCTCGCCGCGCCCATCGTCGAGAAGACCATCCCCGTCCCCAAAGATTTTGAAGTCCGCGCCATCTACCTCACCGGTGTGATGGCGGCCAGCGATCATGGACTCCGCATCATCCGCCACTGGCGCGAAGTGGGCGGCAATGCCGTGGTCTTCGACATCAAAGATTCCGACGGCAGCGTCAACATTCCCTTCGAGCACCCGCTGCTCGGCGAGCACAAAATTTATATTCACGACGTGCCGAAGTTCGTCCGCTTCCTGCATTCGCAGAACATGCACGCCATCGCCCGCATCGCCATCTTCCGCGACGAGCGCATGGTAGTCGAGCATCCCGACCTCGCCGTGCACTCCCGCAAAACCGGACAGCCCTGGCGCGAAAACGGCAAGCTGGTCTGGACCGATCCCTCGAACCCCAAGGTGCAGGACTATAACATCGCCCTGGCCAAACACGTAGCCCAGCTCGGTGCCGACGAAATCCAGTTCGACTACGTCCGATTCCCCGCCGAAGGCGACCAAAAAGACGCCGCCTTCGCCTTCCAGAAAGATCAGCAAAAAGATCAGCAGAAAGATCAGCAAAAAGACCAAGCGGCAGACAATCAACCCGAGACCAGTTCCTCGGCGAAAACGGAAACGCCGGAACCGCAGAACTCCAGTCCCGTAGGGACGGCAGATAATAGCCCGGGGCGTAAGCCCCGGGTAGACGGAAAAAAAGGGAACCAGTCCCGTAGGGACGGCACGAGCACCGCCGGCAAGCAAGTCCCCCCGCGCGGCCCCCAACGCACCGACGTAATCGCCGCCTTCCTGAAGAAGGCCTACACCGAACTCCACCCCACAGGCGTGCTCCTGAGCCTCGACGTTTTCGGCGTCATGGCCTGGCAGCGCCAGGTCGACCTCTCGCACACCGGACAAGACATCGTCGGCATGGCCAAATATTGCGACGTGCTCAGCCCCATGATCTACCCCAGCCACTTCTTCGGCATGGACAACATCCCCCACCCCGGCGACGAGCCCGCCCACTTCATTGGCGAATCCATGCAACGCTTCGAACTCATCACCCATCCCAACGGAGACCTCTCCAGCGGCGTGGTCATCCGCCCCTGGCTGCAAGCCTTCCGCTGGCGCACCAAGACCTATTCGCCGGAATACATCAAAATCCAAGTGGCCACGGCGAAAGCCAAAGGCGGCATCGGATTCTTGTTCTGGAACGCCGCCAACGACTACAGCAAGCCCTACACCGCCATGCCCGAAATGCGCGCGGAAAATTTCAAGGCGAGTCCGAATGCGGCCGCTCCGAATGCAAAAGACGGCTCCAAAGACAATCCAAAATTCTTCCGCGGCGACGAACTCCCGGGCGTGACCATGAAAGCCAGCTTGACACCGGCGAACTAGTTCTCAAGTTCTCAGTTCTCAGTTCTCAGTTCTCGGTTCTCAGTTCCCAGTCAACCCGTCACCACAGCCAATGTGGGGACAGCCGCCCTCGGCTGTCCGGCGGCCCAGGTGCATCGGGCCGCGGTGCATCAGCCAGAATGACCGCGCTCCTCCGATTCGCATCGCGCACAACGGTTCAGGTCTCTTCCCTTTTTCGTCTCTGTCAATTCCCACGGAATTGGCGCGTACCTCTTTCTTCGGTTACGAAGTTCTGTTACGAAATCCGAACACGATTCCGTTCTCGCACTTTTGTGATTGACAACCTCCCAACAAGTTGTCATGATTTGCGACGTTTTACGATGCTGATTGTAAAAGTATTCCCCATCGCGTCGGCCCTACTTCTACACGCCCGCACATGCTGCTGGTATTTCCAGGCAGCATGCGTTTTTGCCGCGGCGTAACTGAATCGAGGTGCCACATGTGCAGGGGCCCCTACCTCCGTATTTTTTGTTTCCTGCTTGTTCTTTGTTCAACTGCATGCACTTCCTGGAACCAGCGCGGGGCCAAAGGGATCGGCCTCCTGCCCAAGGCTGCGGCCGGTGAACAACACTTCTCAAGCTATCAGCCCAGCAATCCTTATGTGCAGCTCGGCGACGGCATTTACTATCGCAAAAGATATGAGGGAGCAGGACCGGCTGGCCTGCGCGTCGAAGTACGCGACCTGCTGGTTGGCCCCAGCCAGCACTCCGCCAAGGTGAGCCTGCCCGGTGCGGCCATCTGCGAGATGAACTCGGGCAGCGGAGTGCTGACCTCGGGAGATCAACCCCAGGAACTGCACCCTGGCGCTACTTTCTCTCTGCCCGAAGGGGCGAGCTTCTCCATCGAAAACAAATCCGACACGCCCATTTCCATACGGGCGTACCTGCTGCGGGCCGAATAGAAGTGAAGACCAGCTTGTCACGGAGGACAGTCATTATGTTTCCCACCTCTTCCTCTCACAATGCTCGCCTGATCCTTGGGCTCGCAGGCACCCTGCTGCTGTGCGGCTGTTCGGCGGATTGGCCCGCCTTTCGCCACAATCCGCTGCGCACCGGGCAGCAGCTGAATACCGGTCCGCTCACCGATCCGGCGAAAGTGGCGAAATTAGCCGTGGGCTGGACGTTCCCCACAGGAGTCACGCTGACCCCGGCGGCGGGGCCCTTCCGAGCTTCGCCCGTGGTTTACAAAGGCGTGGTCTTCATCGGAAACTCAAACGGATTCTTCTACGCCATCAACGCCTCGGACGGCAGTCTCAAGTGGCAATACCCTCCCGTCGGCGGCCAATCCCTCACCTCGACCTTTACTTGCAATCCTTCGAGCGAGGGCATTGCCTCCAGCGCGGCCATCGCTGACGTCGGAAGCCACACCGTCGTGATTTTCGGCGCGCCGGACCGTTCGATCGGCGCCGGCCTGGGCAGTGGCAGATTGTTCGCCCTTGACGTCAGCTCCGGCGCAGAAATCTGGAAGTCTCCGGAAATTGCCGTGCTCCTGAGCGACGGCGTCACTCACCAGCAAATCGGATACTCCTCACCGCTGGTCTTCAACGATCACGTTTACATCGGCATCGGCGATCATTGTGACGATCCCATCCAGCAAGGCAAAGTGGTTGCCGTCCACCTGAGCGACGGTACCATCGATGCCGGCTTCAGCTTCACCAGCACCGGCCCTCCGCGCGGCGGAGGCGTCTGGGGTTCGGTCGCGGGCTGGCTGGACGCGGTCTACACCACCACCGGCAACTCCAATATCGGCGCTCCTGAACCGGTTCCCGATCATGCGCTCAGCATGTTGCGGCTCGATTCCAATACCGGCAACATTATTTGGAGCTGGAAGCCCGTTCCCTACGACATGGATAACGATCCGGATTGGAGCACCACCCCGAGCGTTGTCCTGGCAAGTTGCGGCACTCTGGTCGCGTCCACTCCCAAGGACGGTTGGACCTGGGCCCTCAATGCCGGTACCGCCACTCCCGGCCCGGCCAGTGTGCAATGGGCGTTCCCGCCCGGCCCCTGGACCACGGCCGGGTTCAACACCCTAGACGGCACTTTTCACGGTGACACGCGCTACCTTCGGCCGGGCGCCGTGTGGGATGACGTCTACATCACTCAGACCGGAGGATACCCCGTCATCAGCGATGTCTCCGAAGGGTTTCATCACCTTTATGCGCTCAATTCCTGCGCCTCTGATGCAGACCGTGTCCGCTGGATCGAAGATGTTCCCAGCGCTTCTGGTTCTGAATACGATTTGGGCCCGCCCACGGTCACTCACGGAATCATTTTCGTCGGCACCGACGGCGGACACCTGGTCGCCCTCGCCGATCCCAGCATCTATCCCGCCGCCGGATGGCGCTGCAACAATCCGACCGTCACCAACGCAGCCTGCGTAGCCAGCGGATTCTCTCTGGTTCCTGAGCCCGCTGTAATCGCCAATGTCGATCTCGGCGCCGGATCCATTACCACCGAACCCGCCATTGTGGGAGATCCAGTCTATGTTTCCACCGAAGGCGGCAAAGTCTTTATGCTCAAACCTTAACGATTGCTGGAGAGTGATCGATAGGGAGTGAACGAATATCTGTCAGTCACAATCTGTCAACCGTGATCCGACAACTCGGAGCGTCTTATGAATCCCAGATTTATGCCAAAGCCCGCTCTCCTGGCAACCGCGGTTCTGCTCGCAGTCTCATCCTGTGCCCAGGTGGCTGCCCAGACTCCGCCCGACTCCAAGCCCACCGCCGAGAACGCGAATGCCTTCGCCAAGACCGATCGCTTCGCGGGCAAGGCGCTTCTCAAGTCGAAGAACGGACGCCCGCAAGAAGTTTCGGCTGTGGTTCAAAACTGGGCCCTGCATGGACGGATCAAGGTCGAGAAGTTTCCGGAACACAATTTTCTGGTCGTCTACCTGCACTCCGGAAAAGTGACCGCCACCATCGACGGCAAACCCGAGCCCCACAAAGGCGGCGACTTCTGGACCGTCCCCGCCGGCGCCACCATGTCCCTTCAAGTCACCAGCGAGTCGGCCCTGCTGCAAACCCTGGCCCTGAAAAAATAATCCACGCGGAAGCAGCCACCACCACCGTCACCAAAAACGCGTTGTCATCCTGAAGCGCGCGCTCTTTGCCCGCTGAAAGCCTGCCCTGAGCGAAGTCGAAGGGGACCTGAGCGAGCCGCGCGAAGCGTCGCGCACTTTGCGACGCAATAATTCGCGCGTTCGGCTCGCATCCGCATCGCTCTTTGCCGGGGTCCACCCCCACCCCACCCCCGTGCCCCCGCCCGCCCCACAAAAGCCCCTTGCCACCCCTCCCCCACAGGTGTAAAAAAGGACCCACTGCGAGGGGGTCGCGGCCACACCAGGCCTCGGCCCTTTTTTTGTTTGGCTTCATGGGTCAGCTGAAATAGGAGAGCTGACTCACCTAGGCTGTCACCTTTTCCGTCGCATCCGTCTCTGCGATAATCGCCGACAGTTAAAGAGGAAACTGAAGATGGCACGAACGCATGGTGATGCTAACGGCTCATTCCAGAGGATTTCAGTTATCGTTCCCAAGAATCCCTTTATCAAGGCGGAGTTGCAGAGCGTCCGTCTCTGTCTGGCCGCGCTCGACGTCGCCCAGTTGATGGAGTGGTGGCCGGGGAAGCCACACTCACCACACAGGAACCCCAATAAGGTTCGAACCATCCAGAGGTCACTCGATTGGAAGCGCGTAGCCCAAATCGCAGCGTACCTGCTCCAGCGCGAGGTCACGGACGCGCCGGAAAAACTCGCGCAATATTTCGAGGCTTTCTACGGAACCGAGGCGGGCGAGCCTGGAAGGGAGTGGCCACCGAAACTGCCAAACGTCGCGAAATTCCAGAGGAGTGGCTATCCGACCTTCTCCAATGTATTACTGCATGTGAACGGAGCAAAGCTAGATGAACAATCCAGAGAAGAAGGTGTCGGAACTCTTGAATTCGACGAGGACAGCGCCCAACTCAACTTCTCGGTGATTGACGGTCAACACCGCGTCAACGGGGCTTACTTCGCAGTATGTCTCCTTCGTGAATCCGACCCCCAAGCAAAATGGGAGATTCCCGCGGAGATCTTCATGGATCTGGACGAAGCGGGCGCACCTCCGCGACGACAGGCTCAAATCTTCATAGACGTCAATTTCTATCAGAAGAAGGTGGACCGTTCCCTTGTAGCCGATCTCTTCCCGACGGCGCGAGGCGCACGCGAGCCACTAGACAATAAGGAACGCGCACAGGATCTCGGGCGCAAGCTCATGCTGGAGACTGGGCCTCTAGTGGGCATGGTGCAAATCCCAGGAATCAGGTTCGGTGTGAAGGATGTGGTTACCCTCTCGACGCTGAATTCAGCTATAGAGGATGTTATAAGCGATCTTCGCTCCGCTGGGCTCCAGAGTCTTGAGGCACAGGCTGAGTTCATCGCCCAATGCCTTGATGCGTGGCTCGATGCCACCGGAAGAAAAGAAGACGTGTCCGAATCCGACACCCTCGACGGCGAGAACGTTGCCTATCAGGGTCGCGCGATAGTGTCGTTTCTGACCCTAGTGCCCGCCTGCATTCTTGAGCTTAAACGGGGGAAGCTATCACTTGTCTCCGACAGGGCAACAGAGCACCTTACTGATTGGGCCAAGGGAACCATGAAGCGGGCACGCCTGCTAGACCGGAGCAACCGATTTCTGGCTAAGGGCGAATTCAAGCATAAGGGCTATTTGGGCAGCGGAGGAATAGCGAGATTCCGCGACACGCTTTGGGCCGCAGCAGCAACGAGGAGACAACTACCTAGCCGCCTCAAAGCCGAAAGACTCGAGGAACTCGCCGCACAGAGCCGAGCTAAGGTCAGGTCGGAGCTAGCGGCGATTGTATGAGAAAGATCGACGCGAACCTCGCAGCCCATCTAGCGGAAGCATTCGCGCCGCTGAACACCGAGGCGGCAGCACATGCATTTCCGCCCACTGCCTCCCTGTCGATGACCTTGGACAGGGCGATCCCAACCGGCGTAACAATGGTCGTACCGCATGCGAAAACCCTTGCGATCACAAAAATGTTTACCACCGCAGCAGTGGATATGTGGATGCGCGGAGTTCATAGCTTTCTCATCTCGACCTCACTGACAGACGTAAGCCCCATCTGGGCGTCCGTGACGGGTTATTACTCAAGCCACTACACAGTCCGCTCAATCGCCCACCTCCTAGGCTTTTTTCAGCTGTTCAACAGAAAGAGAATCGTTCGTCTGGAATACGCGAATAGCAGTTTCGTCTGCGCGTTCGATCCGAAGACTAGTCACGACCGCGAACATCGCTTTTATTGGAACGTCGTAAAGTCAAACCCACTCTTTGCCGGGGATCCGTTTTTTACGCAAAATCTTCCCGGCGACGAGTCAGACGTATCACATCGCGACCGAGCAAACTACGCGGATCACCTCCCAACATTTCCTGCGTTCAGGCCACTCGATGCGGAGGCGGTCAAGAACCGCATCGAAAGAATCTCTGACATCGAATTTAAGGCTCCCCCAATTCCAAGAGTCAGCCTCTATCCTGATGTCGAATCAGTCCAAGTGATCGCCTACCATCGCCTCGTACGGTTTCGCGACTTGGTTGACGCTGCTGTGGGCACGAGTAACAGATTCTGGAGGGTCCACCGGGACCCTCCTTGGGCGAGAGACTTTATGGATTTTCAGCTTATCGAGGAACCAACACTGCGTGCCGAGTTCACACTGTAGATGAAATACATGGGCTCCAAGCGATGGATGCTACGAAACGGCCTCGGCGACCTGATTGATCGAGAGGTGAAGAACTCCGATCGATTCGTCGATTTATTTGCCGGGTCCGGAGCGGTCTCGACCCACGTGGCTAGAAAGTACAACATTCCCGTCGCAGCCTACGACCTTCAGACATTCAGCATAGCTTTATCCCGTGCGGTGCTGGGCCGGGAGTCAGAAGTTGAGGGGGAGTCGCTGTGGGCTGACTGGTACAGACGCGCGGAAAATCTCCAGAAGTCACTGCGCCCTCCGTCCACAGCGGTATTGAATAAGATGACTATCAATTTGCATCGCGAGTGGTCCGCAAATCAGGGTTGGACAGTCACAAGGGCGTACGGTGGCTATTACTTCAGCGCGCCTCAGGCCGTGTGGCTAGACGCACTGATGCAGGGTCTGCCGACACATGAGCCCGCTAGGAGTGTGGCCCTCGCAGCGCTAATCTCCGCCGCGAGCCAGTGCGCCGCCGCGCCCGGCCACACCGCGCAACCGTTCCAACCGACGCGCTCCGCAAAACCTTACCTCGTGGGAGCATGGCGGCAAGACCTAGTAGGCCGCTGCAAAAAGGAGCTATCGGCGATCTCTAAGCAGTATGCGAGAAGAACCGGGCACGCCGAGGTCGCTGATGCAAACGATATCGCGACGCTTCTTACCGATCGGGATCTCGCCTTTATCGATCCACCGTACTCCGGCGTGCACTACAGCCGCTTTTACCACGTGCTTGAAACGCTGGCGCGTGGTGCATGCGGCGCCGTATCTGGCACCGGTCGCTACCCCCCTAGCGCTGAACGACCGCGATCGAAGTACAGCTTAAAATCCGGGTCATCAAGCGCGCTGGAAGATCTGCTCAAAGCGATCTCGTCCCGACGCGCAAAGGCCATTCTTACGTTTCCCCAACGCAAATGCTCAAACGGTCTCTCCGGAAAGGTCGTGATCGAACTGGCCAGTGCGTATTTCACCACTGAGCAACATTGGGTCGCGTCGAAATTCAGCACTCTCGGAGGAAACAATGACCATAGGGATGCGCGACGGTCAACGCGTGAACTTATCCTAGTACTGAGTCCACGCTGATGGCGATAGTCGGGGACTCTGACATCACTCCCTAAGGCGAGACCTCCCTCAAGCCCTCCAATCTCAAAACGCTACACCTCGAGAGGCCGTTTTTGGCGTGGCTTTTTGACCACACTTGCTGCCGGTATTTCGGCAATCGTCCCTAAGTCCATCATGCGGACGCGTTTGCCGTGTTGACGCTTTTTGCCGCTTTTCCACAGATGTTCCCGCGGGAACACTTTTACAAATCGACGATGTGTTCCTTCAGGAACATTTCGCGATTTCGGTGTGGCTAGAAGCTAGCAGCTAGAAGCTGAGAACCGTCCCCACCGCTGACAACCGCCCTCACCCCCTCGGCTATAATGTTCACAAGGAGTACGCATGGCAATCCAGAAGACTGACAAGATCTGGCACAACGGCAAGCTCATCAACTGGGACGACGCCACCATCCACGTGATGTCGCATGTGGTGCACTATGGCTCATCGGTGTTTGAGGGCATTCGCTGCTACGAGGTGCCCTCGGGGCCGGCGATTTTCCGCGCCCAGGAACACATTCAGCGGCTGCTCGATTCGGCCAAGGTCTACCGCATCGACGTGAGCTTCACGCGCGAGCAGATCGTGAAGGGCATGCTCGAAACCGTGGCCCACAACGGGGCGTGGCCCTGCTACGTGCGTCCCATCATCCTTCGCGGATACGGCGAGGCCGGCGTGAATCCGTTCAATTCGCCGACCGAGGTTTACATCATCAACTATCCCTGGGGAAAATATCTGGGCGGCGAAACCGAAGGCTGCGACGTTTGCGTGTCTTCCTGGACGCGGATCGCGCCCAACACGCTGCCGGCGATGGCCAAGTCGGGAGCGAATTACATGAATTCGCAGCTCATCAAGATGGAAGCCATCGTCAACGGATACGTCGAAGGCATCGCTCTCGACGTGAATGGATTCGTCAGCGAAGGTTCCGGCGAGAACCTGTTCATCGTGCATCGCGACAAGCTGATCACCGCGCCGCTGGGCAACTCTGTGCTGCCCGGGATTACGCGCGACTCCGTGCTGCAGCTGGCCCGCGACATGAACATTCCGATCGTGGAGCAGATGATTCCGCGCGAAATGCTTTACATCGCCGACGAAGCGTTCTTCACCGGCACCGCGGCTGAAGTTACGCCGATACGTTCCGTCGACAAGATCAAAGTTGGCAAGGGCGGAATGGGTCCGGTGACCAAGGCGCTGCAGAAGGAGTTTTACGCCATCGTGCGCGGCGAAAAATCCGATCGCCACGGCTGGTTGACGCCGGTTCCAGTGCGCGCGAAGCAGCCGGTCGGCGTATAATTCGTGGGCCACATCAATCAATCCGAGGGGCGCTTACAGCGCCCCTTTCGGCTTCTTGAATCAAAAAAACATAACACCCTCACAAGGAGGCAAGAATGTCCCAGCAAGGAATGAGTCCTGAATTTGCTCTCGGCTATCGCGCCATGATGCTCGACGGCGTCGTGCGTGAAGCGGAAGTCACCAAGAAAGTAATCGCGGCCGTGCCCGACGCGGCCTCCAGCTACAAGCCCGATCCCAATGCACGCACGGCGAAGGAACTGGCGTGGCACATCGCCAACACCGATATTCAGTTTCTCGATGGCATCGCCGACCTGAACTTCGGCATGGAGACGCCCGAACATAAGCCGCAGACCTCGGCCGAAGTGGTGGCGTGGTACGACGAAAATCTGAAGCGCGGTGCGGCCCGCGTGGCCGCCATGACGCCGGAGCAGTTGCTCACGCCCGTCAACTTTTTCGGCGTGTTTAACCTGCCCGCGGTGCTGTATCTGGGCTTCCTCAACAACCACAGCATTCACCATCGCGGCGAACTGGCGACGTATCTGCGGCCCATGGGATCGAAAGTGCCCTCGATCTATGGCGGCAGCTACGACGAACCGTTCCAGCCGCCTGCGCCGGCCGAGCAGGCCGCGTAAGGGTCGAGTCGGTTAAAGCGGGGAAGCCGCCCGAAGGGGCGGCTTTCTTTTTTGAACTCAAGCCTCAACTGGGACGCTAACTGTTCAGCGCGCTCGCGCTGGCGCGTTTCATTTCCGCACCACACCAGTTCCGCACCACACCAACTCCACGTCGTATTTCTTGAAGGCCCGGTCCGAAGTGAGGATTGCCATGTCTTCGGCGATGGCCTGGGCGATGAGCAATCGATCGAAGGGGTCGGCGTGATGCGGGGGAAGATCGTAAACTTTGACCGCGTGGGTGAGGGTAATCGTGAGGGGCCGCAAGCCTTGTTTCGTCATGAAGGCTGGCACGGAAGTGGATGGAGGCCCCGGAAACGTCAGCTTCCCTAGCCGCATCTTGATGCTCAGCTCCCACGCGGTCACAGCGGAAAGATATATTTCGTGGCGGCCGTCGGCGATGATCTTTCTCCCCGCGTCACCGATTCGGTCGACTTCATCCGTGCTCCAAAGCCAAACCGCGGTGTCGAGGAGATACTTCACCGGCGTTTCCGCCTGCGCGGCTTTTCGAGTTTGGGAAGGTCCTCGCCGTAGAACTGTTTCAACAAGTCATCGGGCAAAGGCGCGTCGAAGTCGTCGGCGACCCAAACCTGACCGCGCGCAAATCCCAGCGGGCGGGCTTTGTTCTTGTCCGGCTCGATGGGAACCAGGCGGGCCACGGGCACGCCGGAGCGCGCGATGGTGACTTCCTCTCCCGCCGCGACGCGCTGCAGCAGGCGGGAGAGATGAGTCTTGGCCTCGTGGATGTTGAATTCCATGGGGCTAGGATAGACTAAGTCTATAGACTAAGTCCAGTCGATGATACAAGTGACCAAATACGGCTGGCTCAAGTGCTGCGGCTGGCGCTCCACGGCGGCGGCGCCTGAGATCCCTCCGCCCCGATGAAAAACGCGGCGTCGGGATGACGAGAGCGTTTTGGGGTCTGCGCTTTACTTATTGCGCGCGTCGAGGCCGCGGTTATCGAGGCTCCACGGCCCTGATCCGAACTGCGTGATCAGCAGGGCGCCGCCCAGCATCGATACGTTCTTGAAAAACATGATCATCTGGATCTGCTGCGTCATGGGGTCGGCGACGCCCCAGAACTTGTGCATACCCGGCGTGATCAGGGCGAGAAACAGGACGATCAACCATGCCCCGATTTTGGCGCGATAGCCCAGCAGGACGGAAAGTCCTCCGACGAGTGCCAGGGCACCGCTCAACGGCACTGCGATCCCAGCCATGGGCACGCCCTGCGACGCGGCGTAAGCGATGGTCTGGCTCAGGAAGTGACGCGGGCCAGACATGATGAAAATCAGAGCGAACAGGAAGCGGCCTAGCAGGATGACGAAGCCGGATGCTGCGGCTGAAACGGGGATTGCTTGGGATCGGGTGGGAAGGGTGGAACTGGTGGCTGCCATTTTGGTTTCTCCTTGTTGAATTTGGGACGGCATGGGTTTCGTAAGAAATTCGGTCGAACGAAACGAAACCGGCCTCCCGAAACTTTTCTAGCGGGCGAATCCAGACCCGCCGGGGCTAAAGCCCGTGCAAATTGCAAATGACTCTACGCGGCGCTCGAAGCGCCGCTCTTCCACGTCACCGCCGGCCTTCTTCTCGGCGCTGGGCACGACCGCTTCTGCAAGGCTGCTTGCCTTTATCGCGGCGCTGAAAGCGCTGCGCGGCCCTACGTCAACGACTATGCGCGGGATCGTGCGCGGCGACGGAGCGGTCTTGCGCGGCAGCGTGCAGTTGTGCGATAGCTGCGGCACGCGAAGGTTCGGCCAGCTCTCCTCCGGGCTTCTGATTTTCGGCGTGGATGAAGGTGACGTCGGTCAATCCAATGAAGGCGAGGATGTGCCGCAGATACGGTTCCTGATAGTCATATTGTGCGGTCGGGGTGCTGGGGCGATAAGAGCCCCCGCGCGAGGTAATGACAATGACTTGCTTGCCCTGCAGCAGTCCCGCGGGACCGTTTGCCCCCCAGAGAACGGTGCGGCCGACGCGCACCACCTGATCGATCCACGCTTTTAACGGAGCGGAGATGGTGAAGTTGTACATAGGCGCGCCGATCACGATGGTGTCCGCGGCCAGCAATTCTTCCACCAGCGCGTCGGAAACGGCGAGCGTCTCCTGTTGCGCCGGAGTGCGCTTCGCCGGATCGGTGTGAATAGCGATCGCCCACTCGTCGGTGATGAGCGGGAGGTGCGTGGTGGACAAGTCGCGTTCAATCACTTCTCCGGCAGGGTTCTCCTTTTTCCAGGATTCGACAAAGCGTTGCGTGAGCTGCCGCGAAACTGAGTTCCGGCGGGCGCTGGAATCGATACGAAGCAATTTCATGAGACCCTCCTGCCTTCAGTCTGGGTTAGATCAGGCCAGCTTCGCTTTGGTTACAATAAATAACTACTAGCTCTTTACATAGCAGGAACTTTATAGTAACCTAGTATCAAATCGGTGCAAGGCTTGCCGTCGACGGCACTTCAGCAGCGGCAGGTTGCATAGGTCGTTCGGGCCGCAAAAAACGCGGCCCTCAGGATGACCGATCAACCACGACGACCGGTCAAACACTAAGGGCGGATCGACCACCAAGGACACGAAGTTACACGAAGGAAATCGACTATGCCACGACGCTCTGTGAAATCCGCTGCTCCTTCTCCTTGCGCCATCGGCGAGCTGCTGGAGGTGCTGGCGCGGCCCTGGACGCTGCATATTCTTTGGGCCCTGAGCCACGAGGGGCCGATGCGGTTTGGAGTGCTGCGGCGGCAGGTGGATGGGATTTCGTCGCGAGTGCTGACCGAGCGGCTGCGGACTCTGGAAGAAAAGGGATTCGTGTTTCGGGATTACCAGCCGACGATTCCTCCGGCGGTGACCTACGGAATTACTGAGCGCATGAAGGATATTGAGAAGGTGCTGGCGCAGCTGGAAGGATTGTCGCGCAAGTGGCACGGGCAACCGGGTGGCACCCATGGCGGGGGCGTGGCGGCGCCGGCTTCAGAGGCGGCGCGGAAACTTAAGGCTGTGTCCAAGCACGAGGCGGAGGCTGTTACCTAGGTCATCTTGGGGAAGGTGACGATTCGGTTCATCATAACGAAGAGCATTCAGGGAAACCCTCTTCGATGAATATTGATGATCTGCTGCGGATTGCGACGGAACGCAAAGCCTCCGATTTGCATTTGAAGGTGGGCAATTATCCCCACCTGCGCATTGACGGCGAACTGGTGCCGTTGACCGACCAACCGCGCATTGGCGCCGAAGACATGCTGACCATGGCGTTCAGCCTGATGTCAGCGCGGCAGAAACAAAAATTCAAAGAGACCACGGAAATCGATATGGCCTACGGCGTCGCCGGACTGGGCCGCTTCCGCGTGAACATTTTCCAGCAGCGCGGCAATGTGGGACTGGTGCTCCGCGTGATTCCCACCAAGATTCGCGCGCTCGACGAACTGTTTTTGCCCAAAGTTGTCGAACAGATTTGCGATATGCCGCGCGGGCTGGTGCTGGTGACAGGCGTTACGGGGTCCGGTAAGTCGACCACGCTGGCCGCGATGGTGGATCGCGTGAATTCCTCGCGCGCGGAACATATTGTCACGATTGAAGACCCCATCGAATTTCTGCACCGCGACAAGAAAGGCTACGTGAACCAGCGCGAGATCGGGGTAGACACGCCTTCGTTTGGGGCGGCGTTGCGCGCTTCCCTCCGTCAAGATCCGGACGTGATTCTGGTGGGCGAAATGCGCGACCTGGAAACCATTTCGACGGCGCTGCATGCGGCCGAAACCGGCCACATGGTGTTTTCGACTTTGCACACGCTGGACGCGGTGGAAACCGTGAACCGCGTGATTTCCATTTTCCCGCCGCCGGAGCAAAAGCAGATCCGCATGCAGCTCGCGGCCGTACTGCGCGCCATCGTCAGCCAGCGCCTGGTGAGGCGCTGCGACGGCGAGGGCCGCGTGCCTGCGGTGGAAGTGATGATCAACACGGCTTACATTCGCGAATGTATTCTGGTGCCGGAAAAAACCCGCGCCATTCGCGACGCCATTGCGGCCGGCACGTCGCAATACGGCATGCAGACTTTCGACCAGTCGTTGTGGGATCTTTTCCGCGCGGGCCTGGTCAACTACGAAACCGCGCTGGAGAACGCCTCCAACGCCGACGACTTCAAGCTGCGCATGCAGGGCATTGCGTCGACCGCGGATATTTCGCGGCAGTCGATGCAGTCGGCGGGGTTTGGGAGATAGGGGTTCCGCTTTCGGCTTTCGGCTTTCGGCTTTCGGCTTTCGGCTTTCGGCTTTCGGCTTTCGGTGTTAGAGATTTGCCTTCTGTATTCGGTTGCCTCCTTTTGGGCGCGCATTTTGCGCGCCCTTTTTTCGTGCCGGCTTTGTCCGCTGGCTACTTGGGGCCAGGTAGGACTATCGTTGACCGATGGCGTTCTCCCGGCCGAAGAAAGAGTCTTATTCCGAAGACGAACTCTACGAGTACGCCGTGGGCGCGCTGGCGCGGCGCATGCGCACCGTCGCCGAGTTGAAGCGACTGATGCGGGCGCGAGTGGAGGATGCGGAATCGGAGTATGGGCAGACGTTGATCGAACTGGTGATCCGGCGGCTGAAAGATCAGGGCTACCTGAACGACGCACAATATGCGGCGTATTATTCTTCGCTGCGCCGCGACAATCAGAAATTTGGGAAGATGCGCGTGGTCACAGAACTGAAAACGCGCGGGGTGCATGGCTCGGTCATCGAGAAGGCCATTGAGGATGCGTATGGCGGAGCGAGCGAAGAGAAGCAGGCGCGGGCATACTTGCGCAAGAAGCGCCTGGAAAAACCGAAAGACCAGAAGCAGGCGGCGCGGGTGTTTCGTCAGCTGGCGCGGGGCGGTTTTGGCACGAGGACCATCTTCGCCATCCTGAAAAAGTGGGACGTCGACGACGAAACCTTGAGCGCGCTGGAAAGCGAGAGCGCGTGAGTCCTGGGGACAGACCAAGGAATCCAACGCTCCTACTGCCTTCGATTTGTATCAAATGACTACGTGCTTGGGGAGTTGGGCTGGGGAAGTTAGGCTTGTGGTTGCGGATGCTCATGGTTCATACTTACACTCCTAATTCCTGCACAATCTAGTTTTCTGTCGACCTATCTCAATCGAGGAGGAATCACCATGAAGTTGAAGCTGGCAGTAATGCTTGCGGGGGCTTTGCTCAGCGTGGCGCCGTTTGCGTTCTCGCAAGACGCGGCTACCGCGGACAAGACTCAAGATCAAGGCCAGAAGACCACTACCGGCAATCCGGCAAAGAAAGCGGCGAAGACTACGGCGAAGGATACCGAGAAGGGCGCCAAGGTCGCGGCCAAGGATACGGCAAAGGGCGCGAAAGTCGCCGGTAAAGACACAGAAAAGGCCGCCGACAAGACGGGCGAAGCTACTGAGAAAGCCGCCAAGGCCACCGGACATGCAACCAAGGTTGCGGCGAAAGATACGGCAAAGGGCGCGAAGGTCGCAGGTAAGGATACGGAGAAGGGCGCGAAGGTGGTCGGGAAGGACACCGGCAAGGTCGCCAAGAAGACGGGCACCGCCGTAAAGAAGGGCGCCGAAGATACTGGACATGAAGTGAAGAAGGGCGCGGAGAAAACCGAAGACGCGGTGAAGTAGGGCGGAACAGCTGGATCGATAAACCACAGAGGGCACAGAGGGCACGGAGGAGCGAGAGCGTTGGTTCCTTTGTGATGCCTGTGTCCTCTGTGGTTTTGATTTTTGGCGATGCTAGAATTGAAGTTTGCTCGAACCACTTTGCTCCAAACCATGCTGACTGGATCGGAAATCCGCCGTAAGTTTCTGGACTTTTTTGTGCAGAAGGGGCACAAGGAAGTGCATTCGTCGTCGCTCGTCCCGCAGAACGATCCCACACTGCTGTTCACCAATGCCGGGATGAACCAGTTCAAAGACGTCTTCCTCGGACTCGAAAAGCGGGACTACTCCCGCGCTACCACTTCGCAGAAATGCGTGCGCGCCGGGGGAAAGCACAACGATCTGGAGAACGTCGGATTCACCAACCGGCATCACACGTTTTTTGAGATGCTGGGGAATTTTTCTTTCGGCGACTATTTCAAGAAAGATGCGATTGCGTATGCGTGGGAGCTGATCACGTCGCCGCAGTGGTTTGGGATTGCGAAGGATAGGCTGTATGTGACGATTTTTGAGGGCGACCCCCTGGCATCTGGGATTCCCGGCGGCATTCCTGCGGACGATGAGGCGGAAACGCATTGGCTCGCAGTCGGCGTTCCCAAGAGTCGCATCTTTCGGATGGGGATGAAGGATAACTTCTGGCAGATGGGCGATACAGGCCCGTGCGGTCCGTGTAGCGAGATTCATTACGACATGGGGCTGGCGGCGTCGGAGCAGGGACACACGGATTGCGCATTCGCGTGCGATTGCGGACGCTACGTGGAGATCTGGAACTTGGTTTTCATGCAATACAACCGCCAGCCGAGAGCTGCTGTTCCTGAGATGCTCGAATACGTGCCGTTGCCGAAGCCGTCGATTGATACAGGGATGGGACTGGAGCGGGTGACAGCGGTGCTGCAGGGCGTGATTTCGAATTACGACACGGATTTGTTCGTGCCGCTGATTGAGAAGGCGGCCCAACTCATGGGCACGACGCCCCTGCTAACCAAGATCGTGAGAGAACCGGAGCATACGGCCGCTTCGCTACGTGTTGTCGCCGATCATTCCCGAGCGACAACGTTTTTAATCTCCGACGGCGTTCTTCCCTCAAACGAGGGACGTGGCTACGTTCTGCGAAAAATAATCCGTAGAGCTATTCTTCACGGCCGAAAGGGATATGCGGAGGGGCCACTTCTCCACCGGATGGTGTACGCCGTTGTCGAACTGATGAAGGACGCATATCCCGAACTCGTCGACGCGGCGGATCGTGTTGCGAAGATTGTCAAGGCGGAGGAGTTGCAATTCGCGCGAACTCTCGACGTTGGCCTAGAGAGGCTGGAACAAGACTTCCGTCCGCTGCGAGCGGCGAAATTTCTCGCTGAACGTCCAGAAAGTACCTTAGAAGAACTAAAGAAGATCTTCGGAGAGGGCGTGACGCCGTCTGATTGGGGGAGCATCGCCCCTAGCCCTCGGCCAATCTATCGGGGCGACAGAGCCTTTCGGCTCTACGACACGTTTGGGCTGCCGCGTGACTTCATCGAGGATGCCTGTCGTGATAACGGATTCGCCTTGGATGAGGCTGGATTCGATCAGGCGATGGAAGAGCAGAAATCGCGTGCCCGCGCTTCCTGGAAAGGCGCCGCCAAACAGACCGCTAATCCCGCTTATCAAAAGTTGCCGACCTCAACTTTCGAAGGCTATTGGCAGACTCGCTCGGACGGCTGCGAGGTGCTGGCCATCATCCACAACGGGCAGGGGGTGCAACAGCTTTCGGCGGGCGAAGAAGGCGAGGTCATTCTTGATCACACGCCGTTCTATGCCGAGTCTGGCGGGCAGGTTGGCGACCGGGGATGGTTTTATTCGGACGATCACAACACCGTCGTCGCCGAAGTGAAGGGATGCTATTCCCCGATTCAGGGGGTGCGGGCGCATCAGGTTGTGATGAAGGGTGAAAAGTCAAAGTCCCCACCCTCCGCAAAAAACGCGGAAGGATGGGGCACCCTCAAGGTTGGGGATCGGGTCGACGCCGTGGTCAACACCGACGTCCGCGAGGCGACCATGCGCAATCACACGGCTACGCATTTACTGCATGCCGGGTTGCGCGAGGTGCTGGGGAAGCATGTGAAGCAGGCAGGATCGCTGGTGGCGCCGAATCATTTGCGGTTTGATTTTTCGCATTTCACCGCGGTCGAAGACGAAGAACTGCAGGACATTGAAGACATCATCAATAAGGAAGTGCTGCGCAACTGGAAGGTGGAGACCATCACCGACGTCCCAATTGACGAGGCCATCAACAAGTATCACGCGATGGCGCTGTTCGGGGAAAAGTATGGCGACATGGTGCGCGTGGTTCGCATCGGGGATTTTTCGACCGAGCTTTGCGGAGGCACGCACACGGCCGCGACCGGAGAGATTGGGCTGATCAAGATTCTCAAGGAAAACAGCGTGTCTTCGGGAGTGCGGCGCGTGGAGGCCATCACCGGCGAGGGATCGTTGCGGCATTTCCGTAAAGATCATCAGCTCGAGAACGTGGTGTCTGCGTTCGTCTCTCCCACCCTTTCGCAAAAAACGCGAAAGGATGGGGCACCCGCTGTCGGTGATGCGCCCGCTCTAGAAGAGGCAACATTCTCTCCTGCTGATGCGTTGAAGGCTGAGCTCGACAAGAAAGACGCCGAGATCAAGCGCTTGGCGCGCGAACTCGATCAAGTGCGGATGAAGTCGGCGTCGTCGAGCACGGCGAACATCGGCGACAAGGTGAAAGAAGTGAAAGGCGTGAAGGTTCTTGCCCATCGCGTGGACAACCTGGAGCGGCCGCAGATGCGGACACTCGTCGATCAGTTGCGCGACAAGATCGGCTCGGGCGTTGTGATTCTGGGATCGGCGTCGAATGGCAACGTGTCGCTGATCGTCGGCGTGACCAAAGATTTGACCGGGCGGGTGCAGGCTGGAAAAGTGATTGGCCCCGTGGCGCAGAAAGTTGGCGGCAAGGGCGGCGGGCGTCCGGATCTGGCCGAGGCGGGCGGGAAAGATGCCGGGGCGCTGGATGCCGCGCTGGACGGGGTGTATGGCGTTGTATACGGGCTGCTGGGGTAGGAAAGCAGTGGATAGTGGATAGTTGTAAGTTTCCTCAGCTTCTCGTTTCGATCGGTTTTTCTTCCTCGTCTGGAGATGGTATGGACGACCGCATCCGGTTCATCGAACACAAGGGCAAGCAGATTCTGCTGGCCGACTGTTCGCACTGCACGGCGGAGGAACTCGAAACCATGTCGCGACTGGTGCCCAGCTATGTGACCGCCGAGCCGAAAGGGTCGGTGCTACTGCTGGCGGATTTTACGGGAGCGCAGTTTGAACGCAATGCCATCGAGCGGCTCAAACGCGATACGGTGCTCGACCGTCCGCACCTGAAACGGTCTGCGTGGGTGGGGACCGACACTCTGCCCCACATTTTTTACGAGCACCTCAAGGCCTTTTCGCAGCGCGACCTGCCCACGTTCAAGACACGGGAAGAAGCCATGGACTGGCTGGTGAGCGACGAAGATCTGCAGTTACCGAATCGCACGCTCGGGGACCTCCCGAAGCGGCGCTGAAACTTATCTGAGACCCCTCGCAAAAGCGCTCGAGATTTCGGCTGCGGGTTCCCCCTTCGACTGTGCTCAGGGTCATGCCCGCAAATCGCCTCAACTTCTCCACTTCAGCGTAACCGGCCCGGTCAGAGGATGCTTCATCTCGGCGCCGATGCGTTTAGCTTCCAGGTGCGCAGCCTTCAACTGAAAATACCATTTGGCGGGACGGTCGGCGTCGTCGATCAACATTAAGTGCGGATTGTGATTGAGGCCCTCGGCTTGCATCTCCATGGTGCGGCGGTCTTGCTCCACGAATTTTGCGAAGACGAATTTCAACAGCTCTGGCCCGAACGGCACCCAGCGGAAGATATTCCAGGCGGCAACCACGTCGATGCGGCAGTGATTGCGCGTGATGGGCGTGACTGTGGTGAGAGAGGAAAACCAGAATTTTCCCGCGCGGATGGTTTCGGTTCTCAGGTTTGGCAAAATGAAATCGATGGTGGTGGTAATGGAATCGGCCGCGGCATACAGGCGCAACAGCTTGTAGGGCGCGGAGTTTGAGCTGGGGGTATGGGCGCTCATGCGGAAGCCGTTAGGAATAGGCTCGAAATGTTTTTGCTTTTCGTGGATGCTGTGGCGGCTTCGCCACCACCACGCCTGGTGTACGAACGGTCCATGCGCCGGATCCATCAGGCCGATAATGCCGTGGTCGACGCTGACGGGCATGTCCGCGGTGAGATAGGCGAGTTTGTATTTCGCGCTGAATTTTTCTATCTGCGGCGCGGGTGCTGGAGCCTCCTCGGGCTTTGTGAATCCTGCTCCTTGCGGCCCGGGCTCGGGAATGTAGACCCAGACGAAACCGTCCCGTTCCTCGCAGGGATGGCTGCCGGCGTAGATGCGATCGAATCTCAACTTCTGATCGGTGGTCAATGAAGGAATGAGCACGCACTGTCCATTGTGAGCATCGAACTGCCAGCCGTGATATCCGCACTCGAGGTTTTCTCCGTCAAACTTGCCGCAATGGAGCGGCATTCCCCGGTGGGGACACGCATCGCGCAGAGCAAAGGGAATGCCCTGGCGATCGCGTCCGATCACCAGCGGAATTTCGAGCAGCATGGCCTGGAGAAGCTGATTGCGCTGCACGCGGTCGGCGGGCAGAGCGCGATACCAGAAGCCGGGAAGCATGAGCGAATCGGGCGTCTGGCGCTGGGGAGAATCGAGGTCGGGCATGGTGAGATCGGTGATTGCTGATTTTTGATCGCTGCTTGAAAAACCTATGCTAGCATCCGCAGGACTTGGTTGGACTGCAGATTTACCCCAGGGGCCGATCAACGCAGCGCTGGAAACGCTGCGCCACCCAAAATCAGACTTGCCCAGCTTTCACGCAGTGCACGGCACCATGGAATTCGTCGGACATTTTCGCAGGCTCACTCCGGTGCAGCGGAATACATTCATCGCCTGCTTTCTGGGGTGGTCACTCGACGCCTTTGATTTTTTCATCCTGATCTTCTGTGTAAATGCGCTGGCGGCGCAGTTTCAGACGAAAGTGTCCGCTATTACGGAAGCCATTTTCCTGACGCTGGCCATGCGGCCGCTGGGGGCGCTCTTGTTCGGGTGGATGGCGGACTGTTTCGGACGGCGGCCCACGTTGATGGTCGATATCATCGCGTATTCGGTTTTCGAGCTGGGTTCGGCCTTCGCGCCGTCGCTGACGTTCTTCCTCATCATGCGGGCATTTTTCGGCATCGCCATGGGCGGGGAATGGGGCGTGGGCGCGGCCCTGGCGTTCGAGACTTTGCCCGCGGAAGGCCGAGGATTTTTTTCCGGCCTGCTGCAGGAAGGTTACGTGGTGGGCAATCTTTTGGCCGCGGCAGTTTATGGAACGTTGTTTCCGATTGTGGGCTGGCGTGGGATGTTCGTGATCGGAGCGCTGCCCGCATTCCTGGTGATTTACATTCGCACCCAGGTGGACGAATCGCCGGCGTGGCTGCAAGGGCGCGTATCGCGAGAGACAGAGGGTCACGTCGGAAAGGACATTTTTACTTACCTCGGCAGTTTTCTTTTCCTGGTCGTGCTGATGTTTGGCTTTAACTCTTTCAGCCACGGCACGCAGGATCTTTATCCAACGTTTCTAGAAAAGAATCATTTCTTCGCGCCGCAGACTGTTCGGACGGTTTCGATCGTGGGCAGCATTGGCGCATTGCTGGGTGGGATTTTCTTTGGCACGTGGTCGGAGAAGATCGGCCGCCGCCGGGCGATCGTGATCGCGGCGCTGCTGGCAATCCCGGCGATTCCTCTGTGGGCGTATTCCCACACGGTTGCCATGCTGGCGGCGGGCGGATTTCTCATGCAGTTCATGGTGCAGGGCGCCTGGGGAGTGATCCCCGCACACCTGAATGAACTGTCTCCACCGGCGGTGCGGGGGACGTTTCCGGGGTTCGCGTATCAGTTGGGCAATTTGCTTTCGTCGCGCAACGCGGTGGTGCAAGCCAAACTTGTGGAACAGCGCTATGGAGGCAGCTTTCCGCCGGTGCTGTCGTGGACGGTGGTCATCATCGCGGCGTTGGTGGCGGTGGTTACCGGAAGCGGAAAAGAACGACGCGGCGCCGATCTCTCGCAGACCAGCTAATCTCGCACACCCGCTAAGAGAATTTTTCTACTAACATCTCGGGAACACGCGAGACTGGGAGCGCCCGGAGATTTAAAAATGGCTGACACGGCGCGTTTTCGCCGCACAAACCATAATAATTCGCAAGCGTGCAACGACAATCACCATGATCAGACCCTTCTACCACGGTGAGACACCACGGTAGCATTGTCACCGGGAGATTCCTGTGGTACGGTAAGTGAAATTTCACACCTTCGTAAATACATTCACAGGATCCCCGAGTTGTGGTTTGCGCAGTGCGTACGTCGAATGTGTGTATCGAACGTGTGAGCCGAGGGTAGCGCCACCATGAAGGAAATTATGGATCAACCTGTCCCTGCCGGTGAGTCCGTTGAGAAGGAAACCTTTGCCAATCGCAAGCTGATCCGGCCGACTCTGCCGCGCACGGAAAACCACGGCAACCACAACTCGCAGCCGGTGCCGCCGCGGGAGCGCGCGGAGCGTCCGGAACGGCACGACCGGGATCGTGGAGATCGCGGCGGGGGAGATCGCGGCGGTATGAGCGGCGGTATGAGCAGCGGCGCAATGGGCGCAGGAGGAGGACGAAAGCTTGCGCCTCCGGAGCAGACCAACGCCGAGAATTTTTATTATCAGAAGCAGATGCAGTCGCGCACACCCATGGTGATCGTGTTGCGCGATGGCGAGGAAGTCCGCGGCGTCATCGAATGGTATGACAAGCAATGCATCAAAGTGAACCGCGACAACGGCGGACCGAACCTGATGATCTACAAGCCCGCGATCAAATATATGTACAAAGAGGGCGAGAACGAGCGGTAACGGGCGCTTGACATTGCTTGCGACACGTAACTCTCTGAAAAATTAGGCTATTATCCGTCCCAACGATGACTCGGTCGAAGCCTTCGCTCGACACTTGATGTCGTCGCCACTCAACGCCCCCGCCAGTTTACGGGGCAGATGCTCCCGTTGACAATCTCCGTTATCTCCCATAGCATCAATCACTTGAGGCACATCTTGACCTCGTATTCGGGAGCCCCTTGTGATTAAGCTCGACATCATCAACGAAGTTGTCGCCCGGACGGGCATTACCAAGACTAAGGCCGAGCTGGCGGTGGAGACGGTTTTCGAAAGCATGAAGAAGGCGCTGGCGCGCTCGGATCGTATTGAGCTGCGGGGATTTGGCGTGTTCAACGTGCGTCCGCGGAAGACCGGGATCGGGCGCAATCCGCGCACTGGCGCTGAAGTTTCCATTCCACCGGGCCGAGCGGTTCGGTTCAAGCCGGGGAAAGAGCTGCAATCGATTGATTAGAGGCAGCTTCTAGCTTCTAGCGTCTAGCTTCTAGCTCTTGGCTCGTTTAGATGGCTTCTGGCCGTGGGTTCCGAAGACTTTTCCAAGTTCATCTGCTTTTTCTTCGTTGTACTTCTCAGGACTGCTGTTTTGAATACCTGCCGCCTGCCCTGTATCTGCAACTCGTAGTAGCATCAAGAGAAGCCCGATTCGAATGCCGGGCTGAGATTTCGCCCGAGAGTTCGAATGTCCGATCCGATTCCTGCGGTAAATTATCCTCCTGCTGACGATTACCGGCCTGCGGTCGAATGGGCGCCGCGCCCACAAGGACAGATTTATTGGCTACATGCACTTTTGTTGGTGCTGACCTGCTTGACCACGCTGGTGGTCGGGGCGCGGATGCAGGCCAATTTTCTGCTCAACAAGCCGGTGTTCTCGATGGACGACGACTCGCTATCCATGTTTCCGGTGCGCTGGATTCTTGAGCATCCGTGGTCGCGGCTGAGGCTGGGCGTGCCTTTCGCCGCCACGCTGATGCTGATTCTGATGGCCCACGAAATGGGCCATTACCTTTACTGCAAACGCTATCAGGTGTGGGCCACGCTGCCATTCTTCATCCCCGCGCCCACGTTGATCGGAACGCTGGGAGCATTCATACGGATTCGATCGCCCATCCGGTCCAGGACCGCTCTCTTCGATATCGGCGTTGCCGGCCCGATTGCGGGGTTTCTGGTTTCCGTAGGGGTGCTGTGCGTTTCGCTTGGATTTTCCAAGCCGTTTCCGATGGGGGCTCGGCCGGCCGATCTGCAGATCGGATTTCCCTTAGTCTTTCAGTGGATGCATCGCCTGCTTGCGACGCAAAGCGGTGCACACGGAGTTGCGATGTTGCCTTTGAATCGCGTGCTGCTGCATCCGTGCGCCATCGCGGCCTGGGTGGGGATGTTTGCCACTTCGTTGAACCTGCTGCCGGGCGGTCAACTGGACGGCGGGCACATCGTCTTTTCTGTCGCGCCCTGGGCCCACAAGTTTGTATCGCGGCTGACCATCCTCATCCTGGTGCCGATGGGCTATTACCTTTGGGCGGGATGGTTTCTCTGGGCGATCTTGTTGCAGTTGAGCAGTTTCCGGCACCCGCAGGTGGCGGAGTTGCCGCGGGTTTCCGGGGTGCGTGCGGGGCTGGCACTTTTTGCTCTAGCCATGCTGGCCTTGACCTTGACGCCAGCGCCGTTTTTGCATGCGTCCGTGCCGGAGATGATCCGGCAGCTTCGGCAGCCGTAGGACAGTTCTCTGCGAATCTCGCTACGCAGGCTGTGAAGAAACGCTCATCTCGTTCGAGCGCGGGCCGCGCCGCGGAGCCGGCTGTGGCTGCGGCCGTAGCCGAAGTAAATCACCATCCCCACAATCAGCCACACAATCAGGCGCAGCCAGGTGCTCCAGGGCAGGCTGAGCATCAAGCCGAATGAAATTACTATCCCGAGGATGGGAACCAGGGGAACCAGCGGAGTCTTGAACGGCCGCGGCAGGCCGGGACGCTTCACCCGCAGCACCCACACCCCGGCCGAGACGATCACAAAAGCCAGCAGCGTGCCGATGGAAGTGAGTTGGACGAGCACGTTGATGGGAAGCACGCCGGCGATGATGGCCACGAAGAATCCCACAATGATCGACGAAATCCACGGAGTACGAAAACGCGGATGCACCCTCCCGGCCCACTCGGGGAGCAGGCCATCGCGGGCCATGGAATAAAAAACGCGCGACTGCCCCAGCAGCATCACCAGCATGGTTGTGGTGAGTCCGGCAAACGTTCCCAGCATCACGACAATGCTTCCCCAGCGCACGCCGGTGGCCTGAATTCCCACGGCGACAGGAGCCGCGGTGTTGAGCAGCCGGTAATTGACCACGCCCGTCAGCATCAGGCCGAGCGCGACATACAGGACGGTGCAGACGGCGAGAGAACCGAGAATGCCGATGGGCATGTCGCGCTGTGGATTGCGAGCTTCCTGGGCGGCGGTAGAGACCGCATCGAATCCGATATAGGCAAAGAAAATCACGCCCGCACCGCGTGCGATGCCGGACCAGCCGAAGGCGCCGAACGATCCCTGGTTGGGCGGGATGAAAGGATGCCAGTTCGCGGCGGAAACTTCGGGATGACGCAGCAGATAAGCGGCCGCGATGGCGATAAACGTGAGCACCGTACCCACTTTGATGAACACGATCAGCGAGTTGAAATTGGCTGACTCGCGCACTCCGATCACCAGAATCAAGGTCATGAGCGCGATGACGAGATAGGCAGGAAGATCCAGTAGGCCGTGAGCGGAGGGCAACTTCGATGCATCCACTCCGGCGTTCGCGAGCGCGGGGCCGATGGTCGCGAGCCTGGCCCACTGGCCCTGGTAAAAAACCATCAACGTTCCGGGAGGGGCGGTAATTTGCGGCGGGAGTTGAACACCAAAGCTCTGGAAAAGAGCAATCAGATTGCCGCTCCAGCCCACGGCTACCGAAGCGGCGCCGACGGCGTATTCGATGATGAGGTCCCAGCCGATGATCCAGGCGAAAATCTCGCCCAGCGTGGCGTAGCCGTAGGTGTAGGCCGAGCCTGCGATCGGAATCAGAGAAGCGAATTCCGCGTAACAAAGTCCGGCGAAGATGCAACCGGACGCCGCGAGCAGAAACGAAAGCACAATGGCGGGCCCGGCGAAGTTCGCGGACACCGTCCCGGTGATAACAAAGATGCCTGCGCCAATGATGGCGCCCACGCCCAGCGTGACCAGATTGACGGGGCCCAGCACGCGGCGCAAACCGGTTCCACTTTCATCGGCCGCTTCAAAGAGCAGAAGATCGAGGGGCTTCGTAGCCAGCAGATCGGACACCGGGTTCTCCTGTGGCAGGCATTGTAGCTGGGCATGTGCGAAGTGACTATCAGAAAACTCTGCCCGCGAAAGGCATGAGGTTCCACGAAAGGAAACTCCAGTTGGTAGAACGCAGACGAGAACCAGGCTGAGAAATGGGCTCGCAGGGCAGTTGCTTTTTTGCGTATACTCCTGTATTCAATCGTTTCAATTAGGAGTTGCTCTTGAGACAACCGGTGGCGTTACTCGCAATCCTGCTGGGATATTTTTCCTTCGCACTAATGTCTCCGGCGCAGACCGTCGAGGTTGACATGGCCCATCCGGTCAATCATTTTGTGCCGAAAGAAACGCTGGGCGCGGGTGTCGATCGGATTCCGGTCGAAGCCATCGACAAGGATTTGCTGCAGCCGTCGCTCGAAAAAACTCTGGCTTCGGGATGGCAGCCGGTTACCTACCGGCAGAATACGGAACTGGCGGTGGAAGCCTGGCACTGGAATCCGCAGGGGACGTGGAGCGACGCCAGCGGCAAAGGTTATTTCACGGGATCGGCGACGCCGACGGAGTCGATTCGCTACTCCTACGGCTACGCGTTGCCGCGCCGCGGATTCACCCGCAATGATGGCACGGAGAATGTGGGCTTCTCGCGGCTGACGGATGGCGACGTCGACAGTTTCTGGAAGAGTAATCCATATCTCACGCAGCGATTCACGGGGGAAAGCGACGCGCTCCATCCCCAGTGGGTAGTGATGGATCTGACGCAAGCGCAACAGGTGAATGCGATCCGGATCGCGTGGGGTGAGCCGTTTGCCAAGCGCTACGCTGTGCAGTACTGGACCGGAGAGGATCCGATGCACACGCCAACGCGCGGCGTGTGGCAGACGTTTCCGCATGGGGACGTGTCCGGTGGCAAAGGCGGGACCGAGACGATTTCGTTGAGCGCCGGCCCGGTGAGCGTGCGCTTCGTGCGCGTGTGGATGACGGAATCTTCGAACACCTGTGATGCCGAAGGTGCAGCCGATCCGCGCAACTGCGTGGGCTACGCCATCCGCGAGCTTTATCTGGGAACCGTCACGGCAGACGGCGAGTTTCACGATATTTTGCGGCACACGCCCGATCAGGAGCAGACCACAACGTATTGTTCATCGGTGGACCCGTGGCATCGGCCGTCAGATTTGGGAGCAACCACGCAGGCGCAGGTGGGTTTCGATTTGTTTTTCACCAGCGGTGTCACGCGCGGATTGCCGGCGATGGTGCCGGTGGCCATGCTTTACGACACGCCCGAAAACGCAGCGGCCGAAATCGCGTATTTAAAAGCGCGCAACTATCCGATTTCTTACGTGGAGATGGGAGAAGAAGCCGATGGGCAATACATGCTGCCGGAAGATTACGCGGCGCTCTATTTGCAATGGGCGACGGCGTTGCATCGTGTGGACCCGGCGCTCAAGCTGGGCGGGCCGTCGTTTCAGGGAGTGAATCGCGATATTGAAGTGTGGCCGGATGCAAATGGAAAAGTCTCGTGGCTGGGACGATTTGTGGATTATCTGAAGCAACACGGGCGCATGAATGATCTGGCTTTTTTTTCGTTCGAGCATTATCCCTATGAACCGTGCAAAACACCTTGGGGGATGCTCTACGACGAGCCCGAACTGGTGAGCCACATCATGCACGTGTGGCATGAAGACGGCATCCCCGAAAATATGCCTATGTTCATCACCGAGGGCAACCTTTCTTCGGGCGCCAGCGAAACTTATGAGGACATTTTCGCCGGAGTGTGGCTGGCCGATTATATTGGGTCGTTTTTGAGCGCGGGCGGAAACGCGGTTTATTTTTTCCACTACCTGCCGCTGCCCATGGAGCCGGGATGCAGCGGATCTCCGGGAACGTTTGCCATGGAGACCATCGACAAGAATTATGAGATTCAGCAGCCGCTGGCGCAATATTTCGTGGCGCAGCTCATTAACCGGGAGTGGGTGCAGCCGGAAGGCGGCGAGCATCAGGTGTTTGCGGCGACCAGTGACGTGCAGGACCGCGCCGGGCACGACCTGGTAACCGCGTATACGGTGAAGCGTCCGGATGGGCAGTGGTCGCTGATGCTGGTCAATCGCGACCAGCAGAACGCGCATCGCGTGCGCATCACGTTTAACGGATCAGCCAGCAAAGAAAACGGCCTTGGCGGACAGGTGGACGTTCTAACTTTCGGAAGCGCGCAGTATCAGTGGCATCCGGCACGCACGCGCTTCATGGCGCACGCAGAACATTCCGCCGAGCCCACGGTGGTGGCTTATACCCAGGGATGGGCAGACCCCGACGGGCCGATCGCACACACCAGGCAGCAGGCGGGGAAAGATACGTTGTATGATTTGCCGGCGGCGTCGGTGGTGGTGATTCGCGGCAAATTGGTGGAGCTAAAAGCTAAAGGCCAATAGCTCAGAGTTATCTTCGTCACATCAACCAGAGCGCGTCCACATCCACAATCACTTGCGTGCGCGGAATTTTTAGCTGAGCGGCGTGATCCAGCATGGCGCGCAGTGTGACGTTCAGTTTTTCCCGGCTGGGCGATTTCAATACGAAGTGATAGCGGTAATCGCGCTTCAGGCGCACAATGGGCGCGGCTGCGGGGCCGAGCACGCGCACGCCTTCATGGCGCATTTGATCGAACCATTTTCCCAGCAGGCCTGACCACTCGAGAGCCTCATCCAGTTTGTCGCTGCGGATGAGCACGTTGGCCAGCGCGGAGTATGGCGGATAGTGCATCCAGCTGCGGAAGCGCAATTCTTTCTCGTAGAAGCCGGCGAAGTCATGGCGGGCGGCGTATTGCACCGCGTAGTGATCCTGAAAATAAGTTTGCAGAATCACTTTTCCGGGAGACTGACCGCGTCCGGCGCGCCCGGCGACCTGGGTGAGTAATTGAAACGTGCGCTCGGCGGCGCGAAAATCGGGGAAGCCCAGGGCCGCGTCGGCGCCCACCACGCCTACCAGCGTGACCCCATGAATGTCGTGGCCTTTGGCGATCATCTGCGTGCCCACGATCATGTCGAGATCGCCTTCGTTCAGCGCGTTCAGGGTACGTTCGAAATCTTCGTGGCCGCGTACCGTATCGCGATCGAGGCGCGCGATGCGGGCCTGGGGGAACATGCCGTGGAGAAGTTCTTCCAGTTTTTCTGAGCCGGTGCCAAGGAAATAAACGTATTCGCTGCCGCAGTACGCACACACTTTCGGAACCGGGGCAGTGTAGCCGCAGTAGTGGCAAACCATTTTGTGCTCGCGCTTATGATGCGTGAGTGCGATGGCGCAGTTCTTGCATTCGAGAGTCTTGCCGCAGGTCCGGCAGAGAACCAGGGGCGTATAGCCGCGGCGGTTGAGCAACACCATCACTTGTTCTTTGAGTTCGATCCGTTCTTTGATTTCGGCGGCGAGTTTGCGGGAAATGACTTGCTCGTGTCCGGTTTCCTGAAACTCCTGGCGCATGTCGACGACCTCGACTTCGGGCAGCGGGCGCTGTTCCACACGGTCGGGCAATTCGATCAATGCATATTTGTTTTTCTTTGCGTTGAAATACGACTCCAGTGACGGTGTGGCCGACCCCAGCACGACCACGGCGTCGGCCATTTTGGCGCGCATCACGGCAATATCGCGGGCGTGGTAGCGCGGCGTTTCTTCCTGCTTGTAGGAAGCGTCGTGCTCTTCGTCGACGATGATCAACGCCAGGTCGGCGACGGGCGCGAACACCGCGGAACGCGTGCCGACGATCATGCGCGCGTCTCCACGCTTGATGCGATGCCATTGCTCGGCGCGCTCTTTGTCGGACAACGCCGAATGCAGGATGGCGACTTCGTCCCCGAAAATCTGGTGCAGATCGGCGGCGACGGCAGGCGTGAGGCCAATCTCGGGAACCAGGAGAATGGCCGAGCGTCCGGCCTCGAGCACGTCGCGCATTCCGGCCAAATAGACAGCGGTCTTTCCCGAGCCGGTCACGCCGTGCAGCAGCATGCCGGCAAATTTGCGCGACCTGACGCCTTCGCGAATACGGGCGAGTGCGGATTGCTGCGCGGAATTGAAGTCGAATGTGAACGGCGAAGGACGCGGCCGGCTGCGCGAAACTGAGCGGCCGGCGGGTTCGTCGACGATTTCGACCAGGCCGCGTTTTACCAGCGTGGCGAGCGTGGTGCGGGGAACTTCGAGAGCGTGCAGCGCTGCCACGGGAATTTTGCTGCCGGATGCCGCCAAGGTGTCGACGATGCTCCGCTGATTCGCGTTCAATTTGCTTTCCACAGATTTGAGCAGCGCGATCTTCACCGTGCGCGTGGCGTCGCGAGCGGCGGAGACGTCTTCGCGGACCAGCCATTTCTTGCGGACCATTCCGGCGAGGATAGATTTCGAAACGCGAGTCGCGGCGCGCAGTGTTTCTTCTTTGACCAGAGCTGTTTCTAACTCCGCGCCTTCCGGCTCACGCGCGGCCAGATAGTCGAGCACGCGAAACTCGGCCGCTTGATCTTCGGGCGTGCGTTGCGAGCGGGCCGATGATCCTGACATGCCCGCCAGATGCAGCGCCATTTGCCCGCCTTCCGTGATGCGATAGCCGATGGCGCGCTTGAACTCGGCGCTTAGCGGCAGCATGGTGCGGAAGACTTCTCCAATCGGCGCGAGATAGTAGTCCGCGATCCAGCGACCGAGTTGCAGGAGTTGTTCGTCGAGCACGGGCGTGGTGTCGAGTACGTGGACGAGATTCTTGATCTGGATGGATGGCTTGCGATCGTGCAACGCAACCACGATGCCCGTCATTCGCTGCTGGCGGAACGGAACGAGCACGCGCCCGCCGACTACCGGGGCAGCGTCCGCAGGAACACGGTAGGTGAAGACCATGTCCAGCGGCACGGGGAGGGCAACGTCGCAGAATTCAGGCATGATGGCGTCGGCGTTCGATCGGCTACGCAAGTCAGCGTCTCCGGCTAAGTGGCATCGTAACAAACGTCACGATGCGAGACATCGTATTTGACTTTTGCACGGATGGCGGATGTTAAGATGAGACGCTGATTTTGCTCCGGTTCGGAGTTATCCTGTGACCCGTACATTGGCAACGATTCTTGCCGTGGCTGTGCTCGTCGGATGCCAACGATCTCGCCCGCCCGAAACAAACAACAACACGCGTTGCAGAGGCTGTCGCCACTTCATCGACTTGGAAAGAACTGAACCTTTCAGGTTCACTTATCTATCGAGGGAGCTGCGAGCCTAAGGGCATTGCCGCAAGGTTTCCGTTGAAAGCGCATGGTACAAGTACGAGTTCTCCTCTGGAGGCGCTGCGTGACATGTTTGCGGACGATCCGAAGATGCAATTGGCTCAGGAACCAAACGGAATGATCCGGATGTCGGAGAGCGATGTGTCGCGAGACGTTTTGAATATCAAAATTCAGCATATTGATTTCGACATGGGTGATAGATTGGCGGACGGAAATATCTTGTGGAGTCTTTACAGCAGCAACAGGCTGCTGTGGCCGATTTTGGAGGCGCCGGAGGTCAAGACCTTCATGGAGACGCACCATATCCATCCTCCTGGTTGGAAACCGGGAATATTCTTTCAGGTAACGGGTCCGGGGTACTCTGATGTCCAACATGTTTCGGGACGGGTAGAGAATGTAACAGTCTCTCAGGCGCTGGATCGAGTCGTGCAAAGCTTTCCAGGTTTGTGGGTCTATCGAGTATGCACCGTGGGTCCGGGAAGCGATCAAATTGCTTCGTTCGACTTCCTCGACGATCGCATGATTGGCTTCTTCCAACAGTGAGGATCGATTGGGGAGCTCATCCGTGATTAGGAGCTCTTTCCCGGAGCCGCCAGGCCTAAATCCCTCATCACCATCTGCAGATCTTTCCAAGCCTCGCTTTTTTGTCGCGGATCGCGCAGCAGATATGCGGGGTGATAGGTGACGGCAAGGCGTGCGCCCGGCCACGCAGGATCGTTGCTGCGCACACCTGCGGGCTTGAATTCGTAAAAGCGGCCGCGCAAATCGCCGAGAGACGAATTCATGGCCAGCAGATTCTTGGCCGCGGTCGCGCCCAGAGCTACGACGACCTTGGGTTTGATGGTGGCGATCTGCCGCATGAGAAACGGGGAGCAGGTGTCGCACTCGTCGGGCTCGGGCGTGCGGTTGCCCGGCGGACGGCACTTGACCACGTTCGCGATGTAAACGTCTTCGCGCTGCAGTCCCATAGCCTTGATCATGTTGTTGAGCAACTGGCCGGCGCGGCCGACGAACGGCTCGCCCTGCGCGTCTTCGTCCGCGCCAGGGCCTTCGCCCACGAACATCAACTCGGCGCGCGGATTGCCCACGCCGAACACGATCTGCTTGCGTCCCTGCTTGTGCAGTTTGCAGCGGGTGCATTCGCCGAGATCTTCGCGGATGATTTTCAGCGCGGCGACGGGGTCGATAACACCGTACTCAGGTTTCGCGGCAAGCACTTCGAAAGCATTCGGTTCGGTAACGGTTGCTGCCACGGCGGATTTTCTGGCGGACATTTCCTCTCGCAGTTCTGGCTGGAGTGCGAGTGGGTGTACTTCGTCACGCGCCGCGGCTTCGGGAACCAGCGGCTCGCGGCGGTAGAAATCGTAAATGCCGAGTTCGTGATAGTAGCGCAGCCGATCGGCAAGGGCATGCCGTAACTGCGGATCAAGCGTATGGGGCATCAGTTTCTAGATTGTAATGCAGAGCCAGGCGCATCGTTTGCGGTAGCGGCAAAAGACAACAGATTCCTTGTCGCTTCGCTCCTCGGAAAGACAAAAGCTCGCGGGGAGGCTCTCTTGCTCGCCTTCAGGCTTTCACCGGCGACTTGCGCTGTTGGCGCAGGCGCACGACCTGGTCGAGGACACGCTGCGCCACTTCCCGCTTCGTGGTTTCGGGCACTTCTACGACGTCGTCGTGGGTGAGGATGGTGGCGGCATTGCGGTCGGAGTCGAAACCGACGCCCTCATGTGAAACATCATTCACGACGATCGCGTCGAGATGCTTGGCGGCCAGCTTCTGGCGGGCGTTTTCGAGCACGTTCTCGGTTTCGGCGGCGAAGCCCACGACAATCTGCGACCGCTTGCGCAGGGAAATTTCTTTCAGGATGTCAGGCGTGGCTTCGAGTTCGAGCGTCATTGGACCTTCGCGCTTTATCTTTTGTCCAGCAGCTACCTTCGGACGATAGTCGGAAACCGCCGCAGTCTTGATGACGATGGTGGTCTGGGGCAGCAATTCGAGCACCGCATTGCGCATTTCTTCTGCGGACTCGACACGTCTGACTTCGGCTGCCCCCGGCGGCGTAAGGGCTGTAGGTCCACTCACCAGCAGCACACGCGCACCACGTCGCGACGCGGCCTCAGCCAGGGCATAACCCATGCGCCCGCTGGAACGGTTGCTGAGATAGCGAACCGGATCGATCTTTTCACGTGTCGGGCCGGCGGTGATCAGAATCGTCTCGCCGTTCAAGTCTTGGGACACGCCAAGCGCCTCCAGCACCACGGCAACGATAGCTTCGTTTTCGGCCAACCGCCCGGCGCCTGTCATCCCGCACGCCAGATAGCCCGAGCCCGGTTCGACGATCTTCACACCGCGCTGGCGAAGGATTTCCAGATTCGTCAGCGTGGCCGGGTGATTCCACATGTTGACGTTCATGGCGGGGGCAATCACTACGGGCGCGGTGGTCGCGAGATAGAGCGTAGTCAGGAAGTCGTTCGCAATGCCTTGCGCGAAGTGCGCCATTACATCAGCCGTGGCGGGCGCTACGAGCAGCGCGTCGATGGATTGCGCCACCGCGATGTGCTCGATGGCGGAGTCGATGTTCGGCTCGTGCTCTTCATTGGAGGAGAACATCCCGGTGATCACTTTTTCACCAGAGAGCGCCGCAAAGGTGAGAGGACGAACAAATTCCTGAGCCGCGTGGGTCATCACTACCTGCACCCGAATTCCGCGGTCCTGCAGCAGGCGGACAATTTCCGCCGCCTTGTAGGCCGCGATTCCGCCGGTCACGCCCAGAGCAACTTTCATAATGGTTGATTGCCGATTGTTGATTGAAAGCTCAAAAAACGATCCGGCAAAATCAGCAATGCTCCCTAGTCCTGGCCCAGTGCCTTATCGAGCGCCTCGGCGGCCAGTTCCGTGGCCGGGCGCACTTCCGGAATCTCCCATTTCACCTTGCCCGCCCGAATCTCATCCTGCGCGATGCGGCAGGGTTTGCGCGAACTGGTATCGACCACCGGCGGTGCGCCGGACTGCAACTGGCGCGCCCGTCGCGCGGCCACCAAAATATACCGGTAATTGCTGTCGAAGCCTTCCATCAACTTCATACAGGGCCTCTCCCTTATTTCCGAAATCGACGTTTCCGAAATCGACTATGAACAATGCCCAAGCTTGCTATGGTCTTTCGGGGGAAATCGAGCCTTCGACCGTTGTTTGTTGCCGCCTCCAACTGGAGGCTGCTGTTGCTATGATACCGCGAAATGGCACTGCGAAACCGCTACCCGGCTGCACCCTCCGGAGGAAAAAAGGAATCAAGAATACGCTGCACCCGGTCTCGAATATTTGCCAGGCGACAACGATCCGCCAAGGCCACTGTAATCTTCTCCTCGTCCGTCAGCGGCCGGCCCCAGCGGGACAGGCGCTCGGCGCGCACAATCGCCTCCAGGCTTTCGATGGACTCCCGCAAGTCATCGTTGATCAAAATATAGTTGTATTTGTCGTAATTCTCAATCTCACGGCTGGCCGTGACCAAACGGCGCTGGATAACCTCTTCTTTGTCTTCGCCTCGGTGGCGCAGGCGCCATTCCAGCGTCTTGCGGTCCGGCGGCAGAACAAAAATACTGACAGCCTCAGTGAGCCTGTGTTTGATCTGCTTCGCGCCCTGCACGTCAATATCGAGCAAAACGTCTCTTCCCTTTCGTTCTGCCTCGCGCAGCACATTCCAGCCAGTTCCGTAGTAGTTGCCGAATACTTCGGCGTACTCCAGAAATTCATCCGCGTAAATCATGCGCTCGAACTCGTCGCGCGACACGAAAAAGTATTGCTTGCCATTTTCCTCGCTTCCCCGCGGCAGGCGAGTGGTGTAGGAGATGGAGAAGTCGAGGTCAGGAACCAGTTGCAGCAGCTTGGTAACCAGCGTGGACTTGCCCGAGCCCGAAGGAGCGGAAATGATGTAAACCAGCGGCTTGTGGGAAGTGGTCATTCCAGGCGAGGTGATTCCCGGTTTTGCATTCATTCCAGGTTCTGCACCTGTTCGCGCGATTTTTCGATTTCCGCCTTCATGGCCAATCCAGCTTCGGTAATCTTGAGCGCTTCCCCGGCTAGGCCGGACGTTTTCGAGAGCAGCGTGTTGGCCTCGCGATTCATTTCCTGCAGGAGAAAGTCCAGCTTCTTGCCGACTTCGCCGCCTTCATCGAGCAATCCCAGGAAATGCTGCACATGCGTCTCCAGCCGGACGATTTCTTCCTGAATGTCGCTGCGATCCACCAGCAGCGCCACTTCCTGCAACACGCGCTCTTTGTCGGCGCTGGCGCCCAGCAGTTCCTGAATGCGCGAATGCAGCCGCTCAGTATAGTTTTGCAAAACCGCGCGCCGGTGATTCTGCACGCTCTTGCCCGCCTCCACCAGGTGAGCCATGCGCTGGCGCAATTCGCGTTCGATGCCGCGGCCTTCTTCCTCGCGCATCTGGTTGAGCCGCTCCAGCGCCTCGCCTACCTTAGACAGGACCGCAGCTTCAATCTCTCCATCGACATTCTCCCGGGCCGAGTCCAGCGCGCCGGGCATGCGCAGAATGGCGTTGAGGTCGGGCTCGGCGGCCAAAGAAAATTCGGCCGCAGCGGTGCGAAACGCGGCGACGTATCCGCCGACCAGTTCACGATTGAGCACAAAAGTCTCGCCGCTCGAGCGCTCCAGACTGAGCGTGACTTCCACGTGCCCTCGCGCCATCCCTTCCTTCAGCAGGCGGCGCAGATTCATTTCCAGCGAGTCGGTTCCAGAAGGCAGCCGGAAGTGCAGATCGAGAAAGCGATGATTCACCGACTTCAGCGCGAGTGCGAAGCCGAGCCGTCCGTTGGTGGAGGCAGGTGCGCCGCCGAAGGAACTCGGGGCGCCGCCCGCGGCTGGTGATTCGACTTCGCCCTTCACCTGCGCGAAACCAGTCATTGATCTTATGGGCATGATCTTATTTGGCATCGATCTAATCGGCATGGACGCCTTAGACATGCTGTCCGCCTTTTCTCGGTTAAGGCTGCACGACAACCCTCGGCGCATCCAGATTAGTGAACTGCAATTCGTACAAACGACGATAGGTGCCGAGCCGGCTCATCAACTCATCGTGCGGGCCAACGTCAGCGATGGTGCCATTCTCGATCACCACAATGCGGTTGGCGCGTCGCACCGTCGAAAGCCGGTGTGCGATCACGAACACGGTTCGCCCTTCCATCAGGTTGTGCAGCGCGGTTTGCACCAGAGCTTCCGATTCGCTGTCGAGCGCGGAGGTGGCTTCGTCCAGAATCAGGATAGGAGCATTCTTCAAAATCGCGCGGGCAATAGCCAGGCGCTGGCGCTCTCCGCCGGAAAGCCGCACTCCACGCTCTCCGATGACTGTTTCATAACCCGCGGGCATGGCGCGGATGAAGTCGTGGGCCAGTGCGGCGTGGGCCGCGGCTTCCACTTCCTTCTGCGGGGTAAAGGGCTGGCCGTAGGCAATGTTGTTTCGCACCGTGTCGTTGAACAGCACCGTGTCCTGGGTGACGATTCCAATCTGCGCCCGGAGCGACGCCAGAGTCACATCGCGGATGTCATAGCCATCGATCAGCACTCGTCCCCCGCTCGCGTCAAAGAAACGCGGAATCAGATGGACCAGTGTGCTCTTCCCCGCGCCGCTCGACCCGACAATGGCCAGCACCTCGCCGCGTTTCACTTCGAGGTCGATGCCTCGCAGCACCGTGCGAGCCTCGTCGCCTTCGCTCTCCGCGGCATAGGCGAAGCTCACCTGCTCGAACCGCACGCTTCCAGAAAATTTAGGCAGAGTCTTGGCGCGCGGCTTCTCCCGCACGTCATCCTCGAGATCCAGGAACCGGAAGATTTCCGACGAAGCTCCCAACGCCTGCTGAAAATTGTTATTGAACTGCGCGAACTTGCGAACGGGATTGTAGAGACTGTAGACGGCGGCCACGAAAGCCACGAACGCTCCTGGGGTGAGCTGGCTGTGCCTGATCTGGTTATGCCCTAACAGTAAGAGCAGCGCCACCGCGATGGCGCCGAAAGTATCCATCAGCGGCGAACTGATGGACGCCGCTGCCACCGATCTCAGGTTGGCGCGAAACAGGCGCCGCGCCGCCTGCCGGAAGCGTGACATCTCCCAGTTTTCTGTGTTGAAGGCTTTCACGATCCGGTTTCCCGTGATCGTTTCATGCAGAATGTTTTGTATTTCGGCCAGCTTGTCCTGTCCGCGCCGCGTGTGCGTGCGCACCCGGCTGCCAATCTTGCGCGAAGAATAGATGATGACGGGCACGAACAACACCAGCACCCAGGCCAGGCGGCCTCCAATTAACACCACCGCGCCCACCGTGAACAGAAACGTGAAGGTCTGCTGCAGAAACTCGGCTAGCACTGCCGACATCGCGTATTGCACCCGGTCGATGTCGCTGACCATGGCGGAGAGCAGCGTGCCCGTAGCGTGCTTGGAAAAAAATGCCGCCGACTGCCGCAGGATCGCGTTGTAAAGATCATCGCGCAAGTCAGTGATCATGCCGAAGCCTGCGTGATTCACCAGGTACGTGCCCACGTAATCCAGCATGCCCTTCAGAATGGTGGAGGCCACCAACGCAAAGGCCACAATTCTCCAGGCATCATCGAAATGAACCGGGATCAGTTGCTGCAGATAGACGGCTCGGTTTAGCCGCGGAATAGTGAACAACAAAATGTTTCCGGATCCAGAAACGGTGGGGTTGAGCACCTGATCGAGCACCGGCTTCAGCAGGATCAGCCGGAACGCCTCAAGAAAGCCCACCGCGGCCAGCAGCGCCACTCCCGGAAACAACTGCAACAAAAATGGGCGCACGTAGCGCAACAAGCGCATCAGTTGGCGCATAGCGTCCCCGCGCGAGACAGGCCGCAATCGCTTGCTGCCGGTGGAATAGGCATGAGGTGCAAGCCGCTATTCTACCGCTCGGCGGCAGGGTTTGTCGTTGACTGCAGGGGGTCCGGCGACCTCATTCGCGCCTATTTCGGGCTATCCCGGTGCACCACCTTCACCCGGTAGCCAGCCTTCCGCAGACGTCCGCAGACTTCTTCGGCGATCATCACCGAGCGGTGCTGGCCGCCGGTGCAGCCGAAGCCGATGGTCAGGTAACTCTTTCCTTCCTTGATGTAGTGCGGCAAGAGATACACAAGAAGATCGGAGATGCGCTGGATGAATTCCCGGGTCTGGGGGAACGAGCGAATATATTTGGCCACGCGTGGGTTGCGTCCGGTGAGGGCGCGGAATTCGGGCACGAAATGGGGATTGGGCAGAAAACGCACGTCAAAGACCAGGTCCGCATCTTCGGGGACGCCCTGACGGAAGCCGAAGCTGACGCACGAAACCAGAATATTTTTTTCCGTGGATTGCTCCCGGAAGCGCTCGGTGATGTGATGCCGCAATTCGTGTACGTTGAATTTGGAAGTGTCAATGACGAAGTCGGCCAGGGCGCGAATGGCGCTCAGGTGATGCCGTTCCGTCTTCAGCGCTGACTTGACCCCCGCATCCCCGCCCAACGGATGCGGACGCCGCGTCTCGCTGAACCGGCGCACCAGCACCGAGTCCGTGGCTTCCAGGAACACAACTTTCGCCGGGATCATTCGCCGGACTGCCTTCAAAATTCCGGGCAGCAGCTCCAGCTTCGATCCTTCGCGCACATCCACCACCAGCGCCGTGCGGCGAATTTCGTCCGATTGCAGCGCCAGTTCGGCAAAGCTCGGTATCAACTCGATCGGCAGGTTATCGACGCAGTAGTAGCCAAGGTCCTCGAAGGCCTTGAGCACGGAGGCCTTCCCCGATCCGCTCATGCCGGTGATGATCACCAGTTCGCGCGAGCTCTGGCTCTGGCGCGATCCGCGGCGTGACTTCTTCCTCGTTCTTGCGAGTGCACCTTCGCCCGCCCGATTGCGTGATGTTTTCCCGCGCGTCATTTAACCGATAGTAGCAAAGAAGTCCCAGGCACATTCTCGATTTTCGGATTGGGCCAGACTTAACCACCCAGGACACAGCGGAACACGGAGGAAGCCCTGGGATTTCTTCGTTTGCCTTCGCCTGCCCTGAGCGCCGATCGAAGGGTGCCCTTGGTGGTCCATGCATTTAGTGTGTCGAAGAGGCCTTCGCGTGCCTCCCGCCCACCGCAGTTTGTCATCACCCCGCTCCGGCAGGTAAGCTAATGCGCCATGAAGAAGTTTCACGATCTTACGGAACGCGAAGTGCTTGCGCTGGCGATTTCGCTCGAAGAAGAAGACGAGCGCGTGTATGCCGACTTTGCCGAAGGACTGCGCCAGGACTATCCCGGATCGGCGCAGATGTTTGAAGGCATGCGCCAGGAAGAGTCCGGGCACCGGCGGCGGCTGATCGAGCTCTACCGGCAGAAATTCGGCGAGCACATTCCTCTCATCCGCCGGCAAGACGTTCGCGGCTTCGTGGCCCGTCCCGCGCTGTGGCTGATGCGTCCGCTGCGGATCGAGGCGGTGCGGAAAGAGGCGAGCACGATGGAAGTCGAGACTCGCCGCTTCTACGAAAAAGCCGCGAAACGCACCCAGGACGCCGGCGTGCGGCAATTGCTCGACGATCTCATCAACGAAGAGCGCCAGCACGAAGAACGCGCGCAGGAATTAGACAAGCAAAAACTGCCGACTCAGGTCAAGCAAGACGAAGAATTGGCCCAGCGCCGGCTTTTCGTTCTGCAGATTGTTCAGCCCGGGCTGGCGGGACTGATGGACGGCTCCGTTTCCACACTCGCGCCGGTCTTCGCCGCCGCCTTCGCCACGCGCAGCAGCCAGGACGCGTTTCTCGTGGGACTGGCCGCATCGGCGGGAGCGGGCATCAGCATGGGATTTGCCGAGGCGCTTTCCGATGATGGCAGCCTGACGGGCCGCGGCCATCCGTGGGTGCGGGGCGTAATCTGCGGCGCGATGACCGCGCTGGGCGGAATCGGCCACACGCTTCCATTCTTGTTCCGCGACTTTCGACTCGCGCTGTGGGCCGCCGGCGCGGTGGTGATCGTCGAACTGGGCATCATCACCTGGATCCGCCACCGTTATATGGATAGTCCGTGGATCTCGGCCGCGTTGCAGGTCGGCCTGGGCGGCGTGCTGGTATTCATCACCGGCGTGCTGATCGGAAACTCGTAGGGCGATTTTAGATTTTAGATTTTAGATTTTAGATGTTGATTGCCAGGCGACCGCCGGTCGTCGCCCCTCCGCAATCTACAATCTGAAATCGACAATCTGAAATCTCCTTACGGTTGCGTGTCCAGCGGGTGCCTGCTCTTCTCGTAGAATTCATTCTGCAGCTTCAGGCTTACATCATCGCCCTTCACGGCCACGATCGCTTTCACCACCGAATCAATCCACCACTTCATCTGAAATTCGCCCAGCTCATGCGTCGCGGCGGAGCCATCCCCGGAATAGTGATTGGGAAAACGCGTGTACCACCAGATGCCGGTGTAAACATCTTCTGGAATTTTCTGGCGATGCTGATCGGCGCCGGATTCGCTGGCGGCGCGGTCCTGATGCACAAGGTCGGGACGGGAGATCATCATTTTCGAAGTCTCACTCTCACCGGCGTGCATGTCGATAGAGGTTTTCCTGGCGGGCCCGCCGGCGCGGGGCGTGCGCTCGTCGAACACGTAGACCACGTAATCATGCGGCTTATCCAGCTGCGACTGGCAGAAATAAGGCAGCAAGCTGTCGTTCCCGCCGTGGCCGTTGACGATCAGCACTTTCTTGCAGCCGTTGCGGGCCATCTCGTCGGTGGTTTCCTGCAGCAGGGCGAGTTGCAGGTCGCGGCTGTAGGCAATGGTTCCGGGCTCGTGGCGCGCCTCGGCGATCTGGCCAAAGTAATATTCCGGAAAGACCACTGCGTATTCCTGCTCGGCAGCGTGCAGCGCAGCGTGGCGCACGTCGAGCAAGTCCGTGCCCAGCGGCAAATGCGGACCATGCTTCTCCAGAATGCCGAAGGGAAGCAGGCACGTACCCTGCGAGCGGCGAATGCCTTCGCGAAAATCGGCGGCGGTGAGCTCTTCCCAGTGAACTGAGAGTTTGGCCTGCGAGGGAGCCGTCTGCGCGTGCGCGAGTTGCAGCGAGTTCAAGGCCACACAAACTAGCAACGCCATCCCGATCGTGCAACTCTTCTTCCTATTCCTCTTCCGGCTGCGGATTCTCATCGCGAATCTCCTCGGCGGCGAATTTTAGCACGCTATCGTTTTGGCGGGGGCGCGACCTTGAACCGCCTCGGGATCGTTTAGTCATTCCGTCGTCAGGCGATTCTCCGCTGGTGGAGATCGCAACGAAATCGGTCGGCTAGCGCAGAAGCTTGGCGAAGCCCTTTCGGATCACGTCAAAAGTATCTTCCGCGAGGTTCAACCCCGGCAATTCTTCCCCCGTAAACCAGCTCACTTCCGCGGCGTCGCTGGCGGCGACGAGTTCTCCCGCAACCCGGCGGCAGAGAAAATCGACCAGCACATAGTGGTACTGCACACGGCCGCTCGCGTCGCGCAGGACCCGGTCGTAAACGCCCAGCAACTCGCCGGCCTCAACCGTGAGTCCCGTTTCTTCGTGGGCTTCGCGGACGGCAGCCTCGCGCACCAGTTCGCCAACTTCGAGCACGCCTCCGGGAATCGACCACTGGGCCTGTAGCGGCGGGTGCGCGCGCTTCACCAGAACCACGCGTGCATCTTCGATAATAATGGCGCCCACGCCTACTAGAGGAGCTTCGGGAAATTCGCGTTGCATGGTCAAGGCATTCTAAAGCCAAATCTTGAATCGTCGTCGCTGACTCCGCGGCCGAGCTTCGCTCGGCGTGGACGGGCGAGAGCGCCCATCCCCACACCAGCCCTCCCGCAAACTCTGTGGTTAAATGTAGTCGAAGCTGCCCATGGCACTCGAAGAATACAAACGGAAACGCCGCTTTGAGGAGACCCCCGAGCCTCCTCCGAAAGTGGAGACCAAGGCCGGGCATCGTTTCGTGGTGCAGAAGCACGATGCCACGCGGCTGCACTACGATTTCCGCCTCGAGATGGAAGGCGTCCTGAAGTCGTGGGCCGTGCCCAAGGGACCATCGCTTGATCCGGCCGACAAGCGGCTGGCCATGCAAGTGGAGGATCATCCCGTTTCGTATTTCGATTTCGAGGGCAACATCCCCGAAGATAACTACGGCGCGGGCACCGTCTTGGTGTGGGATGTGGGCACCTGGCAGCCGCTCTCGCCGGTCATGGTCAAGGGAAAATATCCGCCCGGGACCGAAGCCGAGGCCGCTGCCATGCTGGCCAAGGGCGATTTGAAGTTCCGGTTGCAGGGCAAGCGGCTCAAAGGAGATTTCGCGCTGGTAAAGATGCGCGGCCGGCGACCCGGCAGCAAGGGCAATGAATGGCTCATGCTCAAGAAGCATGACGAGTTCGTGGAGGAGGGGTACGAGATCGAGGCGCTTGAGACCTCCGTCCTGAGCGGGCGCACCCTGGAGGAGATCGCCGGCGACGCGGGCTCTGCCGAGTGGAAGAGCCGCCCCACGGGGCGTGGCAGATTGAAGGCCGCGTGGCTGGCCGACGCGGTCGCCAAACTCGATCAGAAAAAAAAACTGAAAAAAATAACCACCGAGGCCACAGAGAAACCTCGAGGAAAGCCAGAGAAAGCAACTAAGTCTGCCGCAGCCAAAGCTCCAGCAGTGCCTACAAATGCCTCCGCCGCCAAAACAATAAAGCCCTCTGTGCCCTCTGTGGTAAAGGGCGTCACCGGCCCAGTGAAACGTCCCATGCCCCTGACCATTCACCCCATGCTGGCGGAGGCCGTCGAGCAGCCTTTCGACGGCGCCGAATGGCTCTTCGAAATCAAATGGGATGGCTACCGTGCCGTCGCTTTCATCGATGCGGGCAAAGTACGGCTGGTCTCACGCAATCAGAACGATCTAACCCCACGCTATCCCGAGTTGAAAGATTTGCCGAAATTCGTGCAGGCGAAAAACGCGATCCTCGACGGCGAAGTGGTTGCCCTCGACGAGGAAGGCCGCGCCTCGTTCAGCTTGATGCAGCAACGCACCGGCTTTCGTCCGGGCGGGCGTCGGGCTGCCGAGAAAGCCGACGTGCCCGTGCTCTACTACGCCTTCGACCTGCTCTACCTCGATGGTTACGACTGGCGGCGCGTGCCGCTCGAAGAACGCAAGAGCAAGCTCGATTCCCTGCTGGTCGCGGGCGATGCGGTGCGCTATTCCGATCATTATCCGGAGCAGGGAAAGGCGCTCTTTGAAATGGCCGGCCAAAAAGGACTGGAAGGCATCCTGGCCAAAAAGCGGCAGAGTTTTTATGAAGAACGCCGCAGCCGCGAATGGCTGAAGATCAAAATCAGACACAGCCTGGAAGCTGTGATCGGCGGTTTCACCGTCCCGGAAGGCAGCCGCGAGCATTTTGGCTCGATCGTGCTGGGTCAATATGACCGCAAGGGCCGCCTGATTCACGTAGGGCAGGCCGGCAGCGGATTCGATCAGAAATCGCTGGCCGAGGTGTGGCAGCTATTGAAAAAGCGGGAGACGAAACAGAATCCGTTCTTCGGTAAAGTTGAAGCACTGCGAAAAGTAAGTTGGGTCAAGCCTGAACTGGTCGCTGAAATTGAATATGCGGAATGGACCCAGGGCGCAGACGGCGGCTCGCCCAAGTTGCGCGCACCGGTGTTTCTCGGCCTGCGCGATGACAAAGATCCGAAAGACTGCCTGCTCGATGACACAGCTGAGAGTAGTCCTAGCCACTAACCACTGGCCCCTATCCCCTGGCCACTGCCTCTCTACTTCACGTCTTTCATCGCCAGCAGCGTGCCATAATCCCGCCCGCCCGGTTCCACTGCGCGCGCCACCACAGCCGCAAAAGCGCCCCTCAATTCCGGAAATTTCGCGATCACGGCTTTGATCACGGCTACGTTGCTTTGATAAGCGTGGCTCGTATCGGTAACGTCGCTGGACTCATATTTCACGATCAAGTCCAGATCGTCGCCGACCGCCTGCGGGAAAATAGCGGTGAGTTTATAGGTCGCTCCTCCCGCCACCAAGTCTGCGCTCCTTCCCCCGGAGGGGAAATCGGCGGGCAGCAGAGGCTGTGACTCGTCGTAAAGTTTGTCGGAGGCTGCCGTGCTCATGAACGGCAGCGGAGAAATGAGAATGCGCGCCTGGAGGTAGTAAAGCCAGGCATTGTGCAGCTGGCCTTTGGTCTTGTAGTCGCGGGCGCGGCTCACGAACCACTCGGTTGCGTGCCCGGCAGCCTGGGTGGGCGCAATGGAAAGGGCGCGCACCTTCCAGTCGGTTCCCTGCTGCTGCAAAACAAAAGAAACCGTGGTGGGAGGCTTCGAGGCGGCCGCGTCGAGAATCACCACCGCATACTTGCCCGGTGGCAGGCCGTCAAACCTGAAAACAGCGCTATCCGAAGTTTGGCCGCGCCGGTCGAAGACACCGCAGAAAAACTCTGCCTGCGCGCTTGTCCCACCCTCGGCTTCCAGCAGAAATGGCGGACGCGCCGTCCCATGCGAACCCGCGATTTCCGTGTGGTGATCCTTGACCACCGCTTCGATGGCCGAGAAGTCCGAAGCCGCCGCAGGCACCGAATTTTGCCGAAGAGTGGCCACATCCCCGCTGGCCGCGAGATCAAAGTATCGCTGCGCGCCGGAGACGATGGCCGAGCGACTGGCGTCGTCCATGTCGCTGGACGTTTTGCAGGTCTCGGCCCGCGCCGGAACTAGCGTGCCCGTTAGCATGACCATCACGAGCCCAACCCTCAAGCCGATGCTTGCGGGGCATACCCGCCGGGGAAGGAAAAAATGGTTCATACGAAATCGTGCCTTTGCCTGCAACAGGTTAGCCGCGGAGAATGTTCTTTTACCTCGTTCCCCACCAGTAAATTGTACGCCGCAAGCCATGGCGCTGCCTCGTGCAAGGGAGTAATGTCGTTACGTTCTATTTACGGCCAGTTCACAGGTTCTTTGCGACCTGGGGCGGCAGCGGTGCTAGAATTTTTGTTAGGCAGCTGTGGACATGGGCCCAGGGTTGTAGGGGAGCAGGTTATGCGCGCAGGAAGACGTTTCGCATCTTTGTGGATTTCCGGGTTGATGGCCGGAGTTCTTTGCGCGGGCTGCTTCGGATCGACACAAGCATCCACCAACCATCCCCATCGCAAGGCAGCCAAGAAGCCGCAGCTTCCGCCACTGCCCTCCGGACCGCGAGGACCCGTGCCGCAAATCTCGCTCGAGTCGATGCAGGCCGTGGCTCCGCACGTGACCTACCAGGGCGGCCAACTCACCATCGTCGCCCCCAATTCGACCCTGGCAGACATTCTGCGCGCAGTGCGCAAGCTGACCGGCGCTGAGATGGAAATTCCCTCGAACGCCACCGAACGGGTAGTGACCAACATCGGGCCAGCCCCGGCGCCGGTCGTGGTCGCCGAGCTGCTCAACGGGTCGCATTTCAACTACGTGTTGCTGGGCTCACCCTCTGACGCCACGCTCCTGACCCGCGTGGTGCTCGTGGCCAAGAGCGGCCCGGATACTACTCCCTTGGCGGCCGCGCCGAACAGCCCGGCAGCCAATTCCATCACGCCGCAGCCTGTCGTAGCGGAGGCGGCGCCGGATGCCGCAGATGCAGATGCCGCCGACGACAACAGTGACGACGCCGACCAGAACGCCACCGCCGAGCCTGAACCAGCACAACAGCCGGCGCCCGGAACCCCCGCGGACACCGCGGTGAAGACTCCGCAGCAATTGTTGCAGGAGATGCAGCAGCGCCAGCTGCAGATGCAGCAAGGCCAACCCGGCGGACAACCTTACGTTCCGGGGGGCATCCCGCCACCACAACGCCCGCCCCAGCAGCCACCGCAACCACCGGAGCAGCAATAGACACCGGAGCGGCAATAGACAATAGGAGCGGATGCCGGCGATCCCAATATTCCTGGCGGGGAAAACGCCTCCAACAGCAGGAAAAAAGGAATACGTCGGGAAAAAGAAAGATGCTGTCAGCTAATCGTGCTGGCCCGCAGTTAGGCCGGCCGTTAGGCCCGCCGTCAGGGAAGATTGCCGCTCGAGTGGTCCGGGCGCGGAAGAATTGGCATCTGAAGGGGACGAGGGGTAAAGCCGTCGGCCAATTCTCGTCCTTCTACGTTTCTGGCTTGTTGCAGTAGCTGCCAGTCGCGGGCCAGTTCTCGTTCGGAAACGGTAGAGGCTGCCTTCGGGCGTAGCTCGGCTTCCAGCCTGGCTTCAAGAAGCTCCTGCATAACCTGCGGAGGAGCGCCGCTGCTGAGGATGTTGTCGGCGGAGACGCCCACCCTCACCACGCGCTCACCCAGCTGCAGGCGCAGAACTGGCCGGTCCTGCGCATCGAATTCCATTTGCGCTCCGGCCTGCAATCGCGCCCATTCCTTGCGCATGCGTCCCCCGGGACCTTCCGCATCGGCGCCGGCCAGCAATCCTTCGAGTTCTTTCTGGTAAGCCACTCGGTCTTCACGGCCCAGGGGCAGTTCAGGTTCGCCGTTTGCGGCAAAAACCAGAGCGTTGCGCGCCGGGTCGAAGCGTCCGGCCCCGCTGCCGACGTAAACCGCGAACACGCAACCGGCGAAAATCGGGCTGACCACGGCGCTGGGCACAATGTACTTCTTCGCCTTGAAGAACGACTCCACTACCCCGTGCACCGCCGTGCTGCGCTGCAGGCTGCCCGGAATCTGCGGAATTACCAGCTTGGAGAATCGCAGTTCGGGATGATGTCCGCTATAACGCACCAGCGCGCGTGCCATTTGCTTGGGCGTGGTGATGCCCACGTCCGCAACCAGGCTGCGATGCAAAGCCTTGGGATAATAGAAGTTAACGATATCCTTGGCGAAATCCGCGCAATTGCGCGAGACCGTACGGAAATGAGACCGGTTCGGGGACGAATTCAGAACTTTGATCAGAGCCGCATCCTGCTGTCGAGTGGTTTCGATGTCGAAGCCGTAGATGGTGCGGTCGTAAGAGGAACCCACCAGTTCGTACCAGTTTCCGCTGGGAGTTCGGCCATTCGCTACATCTGGAGCGACTTCCCGCAGGTGTTGGCGGCGATACCGGTCACGCAGCACGGCGACCATCCGGGCGTCGGCAAATAACGGGATATCTTCAGGCCGCTCAACGGCATAGAGGTAAGGGATAAGCGGAATCGCGACCCAGTCATAGCCGCTAACCCCGTCATAACGGCTAATGACCACGCCACTCTCGCCAGAAACACACGGTCGCAACACGACGGGTGAGTCGGCGCATACTGAGGAGAGGTAAACGGCGACGTGGCCGGTTGCGCTGAAGAAGCCCAGCTTGCCGTAGGGTTCTTCCAGGAGCAAGGTCGCCGAGGCCCCCGCCCGGGGGACACACGCCGAGATCAGCACCATCAAGGTGCAGAGAACTCGCGGCATTCCATCGAGCTGGTTTCGGTACATGCGGTTACCCCAGACAGAATCTAACCTGCTTGTTAAGAACCCTTTAGCGGAAGATTAGTTGCAGATAATTGGGAACGCCAGTTACCGAAGTCGCGGAGCATTGGGGTGAAAAAAACGGGGGTTTGCGGGGCGAACAATAGGAGAAAGACAATTTGCTCATACAGCATGACTGAATTGGTGAAAGCCTGTGGAATTGGCTCAGGAATGCGAAGAAACCTGTCTTTTAGTCTTTTAATCAGACCAAGGCAGCTAACCAGATCAGGGCGTTTCTGCGGATCATTTGGGAAGGGCGCGGACAAACTCTTCGAGGGCGTGGTTGAATTTCTCCGGTTCGTCCACGAACAAGGCGTGGCCGTCACCCTCGAAACGCTCCAGGCGCAGCTTATCGCCGAGCTTCGATTTCAGGAAGTCAGCGCTGGGTTGGGATTCGGGCTGGTAGGCGAAGAGCACACGATTCATCCTGGCCAAACCGGCGGAGAAGTCTTTTACCGCAATCATGTTGTAGATGAGCACGACGGCGGCATCGGCAGGAACCTGGGTGGAGGCGTCGATGACGCGCTTCAAATAGTCTTCCGGCTGCGGTTTTTTGAACATACTGCGGACAAAACCGTCGGCCTGCTTCTGCCGATCCTGCTGGAGCTGGTTCATCCATCCAGAGATGGCGGCGAGCATTTCAGGGCTGGGCGTATCCGAAAGGAAACCGTCCACTAACACGAAAGCGGCTACGTTGTCGCTGCCGAACTGTTGGGCATATTTTGCCAGCTCGCCACAAGCCATCGACCAGCCGACGAGAACGGGTCGTTGCAGGGCAAGACTATCGACCAGTTCCTTATAGTCGCGGGCGCGGGTTTCGGGCAGGTGGCCATAGGTTGGTTGGTCGCTCTCGCCCTGCGAGCGGGGATCGACGGCGATGACGTGGTATTTTTTCGAGAACTCGTCGATTTGCTTCTGCCAGATCCAGGCGGGCATGGTCCAGCCGGGAATGAAGACGATGGGCCGGCCGCTGCCGGCTTCCAGGTAATGGATCCTGATGCGGTCGGAGGTTTTGAAGAAACCACTTTTCGCGGCCTGCGCTGTGGCACTCGAGGCCGAGATGCACAGCAAGGCAACGGCAAGCTTGGTTTTATTTCGCGTCATCATTTTGATTCTGTTCATCGTTCTCTGCCTATCGCGGACTGTCTCTCTGAACGTCTCCCTGAACATCGTCCCGCTGAATATGGTTTCGCTCTCGCTCACGCGGCCCGGCTGGTAGCACAGGTCATTGCCGACGCGACTTTGTCAGCTTAAGGTATAGCGTCTCTCTTATACCATCGAACTAATGCCTTCGAATATCGAGCGGCCCGTGCCCGGGGCCACCGGGTCTGCAGTCATTTGATCGCTCATCGATCAATCAACTGCCGTCGTAGACTCCGCCACGGGTGCGCGACCATGGGATAGTGGGGCAGGGTCTCAGGCTGGGCGACCGAGGCGCGCCAATCTTATGGTTGCCGCGGAGTCCCTGACCGCAGGGCGATCCGCGGGAGATCCCCTGCGGCTCCGCTCAGGGCAGGCTCTCGCTCCGCCTGAAAAACAGCTCCGCTCGGGATGACGCTGACGCGGATGGTGATCGGCAGAATTCGAACTGCACCACGACCGAGCGCGTGCTCTTCGTCACCGAATTATGAAAGGGTTTCGATCCGCTGCCGGGCGCAGCGGGCGCTCTCGGCTACGGTTTTATCTTCGTCGTTAGCCAACTTTTCCAGCATGGGGAGGAACTTTCGGTCACCGCTGTTGCCAGCAGCGATGACGGCGTTGCGGCGCAGGCCGGAGCGTTTGGCGCGGCGCACGGGGGAACCGCGGAAGGTGCGGCGGAAATCTTCGTCGGTGATTTCCGCCAGCCAGTCGAGAGCGGGGTTCACCAGTTCGGGGCGAGGGGCGAATTCCGGCGCGGATGTCACTGGAGCTTTTCGATTCCACGGGCAGACATCCTGGCAGATGTCGCAGCCGAACACGTGGCGTCCCATGCCCTGGTGCAGGGCCTGCGGAATCTCGCCGCGCTTCTCGATGGTGAGATAGGAAATGCATTGATTGGAATCGAGCTGGTAGGGCGCGATGAGAGCGTCGGTGGGGCAGGCATCGATGCAGCGGGTGCAGGTGCCGCAGCGGTCGGGCGCCGGAAGATCGGGCTCGAGTTCGATGGAAGTTAGAATCACGCCCAGGAAGAGCCACGAACCTTTTTTCTGATTGATGATGCAGGTGTTCTTGCCAATCCAGCCGACGCCGGCATATTTGGCAAAGACGCGCTCGACGATGGGGCCGGTGTCGACGTAGGAGCGTGTGACGATCTTGCTGGTGCTTTCGGGGGTCGCTTGCGCTTCTGCGGTCTGTCGGAGCGCGGCCTCAACTTTCCGCAGCCGGCGGAGGACGGCTTCGTGGTAGTCCTCACGGCCCCAGGCGTAGCGCGAAATCCAGCCGCGGCTTGGATTGCGGACTTGCGTGGAATAGGGCTGCGCGGTGTTGTAGTTGATGGCGCAGACCACGACGCTGCGTGCCCAGGGTGCAACGCGGGCGAGCGAGGCGCGCTTGAGATCTCCGTGCTGGTCGCGGGCTTCCATATATTTCATTTCGCCGGCGTGGCCAGCGGCGATCCAGGCGGGGAAATAATCGAGCTCCGACGCATGGGTAGTGGGCGCAATGCCGCAGAGGTCGAAACCGGACTCTTCGGCGGAGCGCTTGACGGTGGTTGTCAGTTGGGCGATTTGTGTCATGAGAGACGCTTACCTCAGACGAAAAAAGCAACGGCAAGGGCAAAAGCCTTTAACCGCCGAGAACGCAGAGGAAGGCCGCGGAGAGCGCAGAGAAATGCGGTTTCCAAGGTTTGTTTTGCGCCCCATCGATTCTGACTCGGGACTCGCATCAGTTCCAAACTGGAACCGAACTTGGCACAATTTTCCAAGTTTTTCTTGCCTTTCTTTTGTAAGGGTATAGGCTTCCCGATAACGAGTCACGCACCTTCCCCTGCGCGTTCTCCAAATTCTTTGCAAAGGAGAAAGCCACATGCCTCAAGTGCCACAACCAGAAATTGCAACCCTTCAAATCGCGGTCATCAACGAGAGCACCGTTTTGACCGATGCGGATGTCACTCCGGTAGTTCCAGCCCTGCAACAGCAAGTGACCAACGATTTTCGTCCGCTGTGGGGCGTGGACGCTGAAATCACATTAATTCCCCAGGGACAACAACCGCCGGCCGGAAGCTGGTGGCTGGTGATCCTGGATAATTCCGATCAAGCAGGAGCGCTGGGCTACCATGACCTGACCAGCGAGGGCCTACCCTTGGGCAAGGTTTTTGCCGGCAGCGATCTGACGGCAGGCACTTCGTGGACGGTCACGGCGAGCCACGAGTTACTGGAAATGCTGGGCGACCCGGACGTCAATCTGAGCGCGTTCATCCAGAATGCCGACACCACGGGAACGCTCTACGCCTATGAAGTCTGCGATGCGTGCGAGGATGACAGCTTCGGCTACCAGATTAACAACATTCTGGTGTCGGATTTTGTGTATCCCGCATGGTTTGAGACTTTCCGGGCGCAGGGCTCGACCCAGTTCGACCACGGGAACCAGATTCAAGGTCCGCTGCAGTTGCTGAAGGGCGGCTACATCGGGACGTTCAACGTGACGGCGGGCAGCGGCTGGCAGCAGCAGACCGCGAAAAAAACTCCAACCAGCATGAAACAGCGGGCTCCCGTGGGTTCGCGGCGCGAACGCCGCGCCACTCCCCGCACGCAGTGGGTGAACAGCCTGCCGCAACGCAAGATCATCGGCAACGCGCAACAGTATCGCAAGCACGTGCAGGCGATCCAGCATCGAAGGGAGGCAGCTTAGATTTCGCTGTGGATTTCAGTTTGGATCTTACTGTAACTCTCCCCCATCGGCCCCGCGCGTCGGCGCGGGGCTTTTTGTTGCATGTGACAATAACGGTATGAGAATTAAGGAGAACTGGGGAAACGAGTTCAGCGCGGAGGGCGGCTACACGCCCAGCTTTTTGACTTCTTCGTTGTAGTACTTGCGGTAGAGGATGTCCCACTCCTGCGAGCCTTCGAGGATGGTGCGTTTCTGGCTCTCGATTTTCTGGCGGGCGGCCTGGTCGATTCGTTCTTCCTGATTGAGCAGGTCTTCGAGAATCTTGCGGGTTTCCTGGCGGATGGTGTTGGGGTCTTCGATGAATTCCACTTCGTCCATGGCTTTGAGGACGTCGGAGACAGCCCGGGCCAGCACGTTGACTTTGTCGCGGCTGAGCCTCACAGCACCGCCTTGTATTTGCGCACCAGTTCGGTTTTCACCTTGCGGAACATTTCCTGGTAGTTTGCGCCGGTCTTTTGCATCTCGTCGGAATAGGCTTCGAGGATGACGCGGACTTCGTCGTTGATGCGGTCTTCGAGCGAAAGCTCGTCGACCAGCGCGGCGTGGACGCGCTCGGTGACCGCCGGAACTTTCTCAGTCTCAATGAACTTGCCGGCAATCAGTTTCTTGGTGACTTCGCGGGCTAAATAGCCCACATATTCTTTGGAAAGAAGCATGCGCGGATCGGAGGCCCTGCGTCAGATAGTGTGAAGAAAAAGTGTAACACAGGGGGAGCGCTGAGGCGGGGCAGGATACAGGGTTGAGTTGAGGGATAAGTTAGGTTTCCAGGCGGAAGCGGGTCTCGGCCAAGGCGTAGAGTTTGCGCCAGACCAGGCGGTTCATGGTGACCACGGTGGCCGCCATCATGATGGTTGCGGCGAGGAGGAGATCGAAGTTGCCGCTGTCGGTGGCCTGGCTGATGGTGGCGCCAAGGCCGGTGGTGGTGTAGATGTGTCCTTTGAAGTGGAAGTATTCCGCCACGATGCTGGCGTTCCACGCGCCGCCGGATGCGGTGACCATGCCGGTGACGAGATAGGGAAAGATGCCTGGCAGGATCAATTTTTTCCAGCGCTCAATTCCTTTCAATCGAAAGACGGAACAGCATTCCTTGAGATCGGTGGGGATCGCCATGGCGCCTGCGATCACGTTGAAGAGCACGTACCACTGTGTGCCCAGCAGCAGCACCACCATGGAAGCCAGGCCGAGTCCGCCGCCGAGTTGAATGAGGACGAGCAAGATCACCGGCAGCAACGCGGTCGCGGGGATGGATGCAGCGATCTGCGCCAGGGGCTGCGCAATCCGGGCCAGTCGCGGATTGAAGCCGATGGCGACGCCGGCGGGGATGGTCCACAGCGCACCCAGTAGCAGAGCCAGATTCACGCGCAGAAAAGTTGCACCCAGGCCGAGGCCGGCTTCGTGCAGTTCGGCTTTCTGCAAGCCGGTGAGAATTATGACGACGCGAACCACGCCATAGCCGATGGCGGTGAGCAGGGCGAAAGCCACGACGCGGGTGAGCCACACTCTCCACGGGCTGGGCGCCTTCTCGGTTTCCACCGCGTGCGGGCCGGCAAAATGAAGCATCAGTTTTTCACTCAGCGGAGTGAGCGTTTTCTGGCGAATTGCGGCCAGGCTGCGGGAATGTTGAATCAGGTTGAGAACCCAGGAGCGCGGAGCGTCAGTATTTTCGACTTGCTCGATCTTGAATTTCTCGGCCCAGGCGATCACCGGACGCCAGATAAACTGGTCGAGCAACACGATGACCGCGACCATGGTGAGCACGCCCCAGAGCATGGAGCGGGTGTCGCCGGCGCTGGCCGCGGTCTGCAGATAAGAGCCGAGGCCGGGCAGGCGGAAATCGCGCGGGCCAAGCACGAACATTTCGCACACCATCAGGGCGAACCAGCCGCCGGCCACCGACATCATGGAGTTCCACACCAGGCCGATGGCGGAGAAAGGCAGCTCCATCTGGATAAAGCGCTGCCACCAGCTGAAGCCGTAAATCTTGGCGGCTTCGCGCATCTCGTTGGGGATGCTCTTGAGCGAAGCGTAGAAGCTGAAGGCCATGTTCCAGACCTGGCCGGTGAAGATCAAAAGGATCGCGCCCATCTCGACGCCAAACTGGCGGCCGGGGAAAAGAGCGACCATGGCAATCATCACAGGAGGGAGGAAGCTGAGGACGGGAATGGACTGCAGCACGTCGAGCAGCGGAATCATGAAACGTTCAGCCCGCGCATTGCGCGCCGCGATGTAACCATAGACCAGCGCGAAGGTGAGGCTCAGCAGGTAGGCTAAGGTGATGCGCAGGAGGGAATATCCGGCATAGGCGGGCAGTGCCGCGAGGCTGCGGGAGATTTCGACTTCGGGAGTGAAGGGCCCGAGCCAGTCGCGGCCGACGGTTACCACTCCATATAAGAGCGCGATGCCGGCGCCAAACATGACCAGATCGGGCAGGTAGGAAACTTCGAGGCGCGGCAGTTGAGCCCACAGACGATAGGCTGAGAATCCGCGCCACATTTCCGATCTTTTCATGAAGAGCTTTCCGAATCGTTTTCTTTTTCCGGTCTTTTTTCTAACTTTTTACGAACTTTTTACGACCTGCGGGATTCTGATTCAGGATTTCGGCGTTGGAGTTGAGTTGGAGCTTTCGACCACGGCGGCGGCGGGCACTGGTTCGGGAAGCGCGGGTTCGGTCTGGGTCAGGCGTCCATGCTCGCGGTCGTAATCGAAAATTTCGGCGTAGCGGCCCCAGTTCGTGGCAGTTTCGAATTGGCGCTGCACTTCATCTTCGGCGAAATGCTCGTCGAGGATGTCGTGGAAAAATTCGTCGGCCATGGCGTGATCGCTCTTGCGCTTCAGAATGCTGTCGATCTGCTTGAGGATGGTAACGTGTTCGAGCGCAGCCTGGCGGAACAGCACTTTGCGGGTTTGAATGTCAGCGTCGGCAAAAGCCTCGCCGGATTTGGAGAGCTGGACATCGCCTTCTTTCAGCCAGGCGAACCCGAGCAGCACACAGGCTTCGAGGATCGGGAGCAGGTCTTCCACGTCCATGATCAGCTCTTCGCTGAGACGGAACAGGTCTTCTCGACCGCCGCGGTCGCGGAGTAACTCGATCAATCCGGCGATTCCACCGACGCGTGCGTGGGGGAGCATCTGGTATTTGGCAGTGCGGATCGGGGCATCCTGCTTCTTGAAGGCGTGGGGCGGGAGAATGATTTCGGCGGTCGATTCCGCGTCAGGGAGCGTGTGCTCGACGTCGGGCTCGGTCATGATTTTGTAGATGTAGTCCACGAGTTCGCTGAAGCGGCCCGACTTGCGATCGCGAGGATGCTTCAGCCGAACGTTGAAATCGGAGCGAATGCGCGCCGGGTTACGGCCCAACACCAGGATGCGGTCGGCGAGCATAACTGCTTCTTCAATGTTGTGAGTCACGATGAAGATGGCGCGGGTGGGCATCTTTTTGTTGAGCCAGAGTTCTAGAAGTTCACTGCGGAGATTTTCGGCGGTGAGAACATCGAGAGCGGAGAAAGGTTCGTCCATGAAAAGCACTTCCGGCTCGACCACCAGCGCGCGGGCAAAGCCGACGCGCTGCTTCATGCCGCCGGAAAGTTCCTTAGGGTAGGCGGTCTCGAAGCCATCGAGACCGACGGTGTCGAGCGTGCGCAGGGCGCGCTTGCGGCGCTCGACCGCGCCCACGCCGCGGGCTTCGAGCGGCGCTTCCACGTTTTCAAGCACGGTGAGCCACGGGAACAGAGCGAAACTTTGGAAGACGATGGCGACGCTGGGCGTTTGCCCGTCGTCATTCTGGAGATTCAGCGGCTTGCCGTGCCAGAAAAGCGCTCCCGCGGAGGGTTGCGCGAGGCCCGTCAGAATGCGCAGCAGCGTGGACTTGCCGCAGCCCGAGGGACCGAGGAGGGCCACGATTTTTCCCGGTTCGATGCTGAGGTCGGTGTGCCCCACCACCTGGATGCGCGTGCCATCCGGCTGGGGATAGGACTTCTCGATCGCCACCGCCTCGATGATGGATTCGCCCACGAAAAAAGCTCCCGTAACTTCTATACACGATGTTCGCGAGGGAGCAAAGTCTTTCAAGAACAATTCACAAACCGATTGTCAGGCTGAGAACGGCATTCGACGATGCGGGAATTGGCTTGGTTTTCAGGCGGCGAAATCTTCGTCCGGGAGCACAGCAAACGGCTGGGGCAGGCGGTCGGTGACGTCGGCGAGCGCGGCCAACTTGGTTGCAAGCTCGGCGGGTAAATCCGCGGGGCAGCGCCACTTCCAGTTGCCACCATGCAGGCTGGGCGTATTCATTCGGGCTTCGCTGCCGAGGCCCAGCACGTCCTGCAGCGGGACGATGCTCAGGTTCGCCGGTGAACCTTGGGCCGCGCGGATGAACGACCAATGGATGCCGTCGTCGGAGCGGCCGACGTAGGCCAGCACGTGGCGCCGTTCGTCCTCGGAGACGCCGGAGTTCCACCAGCCGACGACGGTGTCGTTGTCGTGGGTACCGGTGTAGATGACTTTGTTCGCGGCGCGATGCGGCAGGTAAATGTGCGCGCCGGCGTCGCCGAAACCGAACTGCAGCACGGCCATGCCTGGAATCTGCAACCTCTCGCGCAGGGCGTGCACTTCGGGAGTGATGTAGCCGAGATCTTCGGCAAAAAACGGCAGGCCTCCGAGGGCTTCGCGCAGCTTCTGAAACAGGTCGTCGCGAGGGCCGTCCACCCAGTTCCCCTTGACGGCAGTGGGCTCGGTGGCAGGAATCTCCCAGAACTGGTCGAAGCCGCGGAAATGATCGAGGCGCACGTAATCGCAATTTTGCGTGGCCCAGCGCAAGCGCTGAATCCACCAGGCGTAGCCGGTGGCCTTCATCACGTCCCAGCGGTAAAGCGGATTGCCCCAGCGCTGTCCGGTCATGCTGAAAAAATCGGGAGGAACCCCGGCCACGGCTTCCGATTCCAGATTCGCGTCGAGCCGAAAAAGCTCCGGATGGGTCCAGACATCGGCGCTATCGTGATTCATGAAGATGGCGACGTCGCCGGCAATGCGGATGGCGCGCTCCGAACAGTAACGGCGCAATGCCCGCCATTGTTCGTAGAACGCAAACTGAAGCGCGCTGCGGATGGCTAGATCAACCGCAAGTTCTTGGCGGACGTTTTCCAGAGCCGCCGGTTCGCGGTGTGCCAGTTCGCGCGGCCATCGATTCCAGCCTTCCAGTTTGAAACGCGCGCGCAGGGCGTCGAAGAGAACAAAGTCGTCAAGCCACCAGGAGTTCTCTGCGCGGAACTGGTCGAAGCGTTCGCGGGGGCGTCCTGAGGCCGAGGCGGAGAAATTCTTCGCCGCCGCGAAGAGCAACGGCATCTTGCTGGCGAAGACCTGGTTGTACTCGACTGCGCTGGTTTCCGGGGCCAGGGAATTCGAATTCTCCCCGTCAATCTTCGTCCCGTCAATCTTCGTTTCATCGATCTTCGCTCCGCCGATCCAGCCATGCTGGGCCAGGCGCTCCAGGCTGATCAGAAGAGGGTTTCCGGCAAATGCGGAAGTGGAAGAATATGGCGAGTTGCCATAGCCGAGGGGACCGAGCGGAAGAACTTGCCAGAAACCCTGGCGGGCGGAAGCGAGGTAATCAGCAAACCGGTAGGCGGCTGGACCGAAGTCACCAACGCCGCCGCGCGAAGGCAACGACGTGGGATGCAACAGGATGCCTGAACAGCGCGGAAAAGACATGCTGCTTTGAATCTCTTGATTTTAGCCGACTGAAAAAATCCCTGCTTACATGCCCTCTTCGCCGGTCCTGGTCAGAGCCTTCAGCTCTTCGTCGTTAATCTTAATCTTGCCGGATTTCGTCATCTGATCCTTCAAGCTGGTAATGAAAAGCCCGAAAAGCTGTTGCTGCTTGTACTGCAGGAGCGAATCGCGAATCTCATCGCGCTTGGCGGCATAATCGGCGTCCGTGGGAGTCTGAACTTCGCGCAGCGCCAACACCACACCGTTGCTTCCGCTGTTGATCGGCCCGCTGATGTCTCCCGGCTTCATGCTGAACGCCACGCCAGCCTGGCCGCTCATCGAACCCACGTCAGGCACCTGGCCATCCGGCAGGACGAAGTCGCTGGTCTTGACCTCCGCACCCAGTTCCTTGGCGGCGCGTTTCAAATCGTGCGCGGCTTTGGCGCGATCCGAGAGTTCCTGGGTCTTCTGCGAAAGCAGAACGCTGGAGCGCTCATTCTTGAATTCGGTTTCGACACGGCTGCGAATTTCTTCGAAGGTGGGAGTCGCAGCCGGCTTGATGGCCAGCAGTTGGAAAACGGCGAATCCCTGCGATGTGGGAGCCATCGCGGGTGGAGATTTTTCCGCCGTGGTGAAAACGGCATCCATAAACTGCGCCGCCGGCCCCAAACCGGGCAGGATGTCTTTGCGGCCAAAGAAATCAGAATTGATTACGGGAATCTTTTCCGTGGCAGCCGCGGCGTCCAGTCCAACGGTCTTGGCCTGAGTCAGCAGCGCGTCAGCATCTTTCTGCGCGGCCTGCGCGGCTTTCTGCTGTTTCAGGATGGGCTCGATCTGGTCCTTCACTTCGTCGAGCGTCTTCATGCGGGCTTCGTGTTTATCGTCCAGGCGGATGATGTGGAACCCGTCGCTGCTCTTTACCACGTCGCTGGTTTGGCCCTTGGCCAGGGCATAGGCGGCCTTTTCGAACTCCGGCGTGGTCTGGCCTTTTCCAATCCAACCCAGAGAACCACCCACGTTGGCGCTGCCCGGATCTTCGGAAGACTTCTTCGCGACGTCTTCAAACTTGGCCCCGCCTTTGAGTTGTTTCAGCAGTTCCTCGGCGCGGTGCTGGGCATCGGCCAGGGCTTTCTCATCGACCTTGCCGTCCGGCCCGGGAAGCGGCGATTTAATCCAGATGTGGCTGACTTTGATCTGCTCGGGAACGCGATACTGGTTGCGTTGCTGGTCGTAGTAAGCCTGCAGATCTTCGCGGCTCACCTGCACCGTGCCACGCACCTTGTTCAAGTCAATGACGGCGTACTTGATCTTGCGCTTTTCGGGCACGGAGTTGGCGTAGGTGGTTTTGTGGCTTTCGTAGAAGGCTTGCAGTTCCGCGTCCGTGGGATGCAGACCTTTGCGCAGGTCATCCTGCTTCAACACCGCGTAGTCGAACTTGACCTTGGTGTTTTCTTTGGCGAATTCCTTGCGAACCTCGTCGTCACTGACCGAGGCTCCGCCGGCGATGAGGGCCTGCAGCTTGCCGATGAGGATATCCTTGCCCACCGAATCCTCGAAAATCGGAACGGTGAGGTTCGCGCGCGACAGCATGTCTTCATACTCGGTCTCGCCGATGAAGTTGCCGCCCGGGAAAAAGGTCGCCGCATAGCGGCCATGCTGGAGTTCATCCTGAACTTCTTTGGGCGTGACGCGCAGTCCCAAGCGCTCGGCCTGGCCAAGCAGAATCTGCCGGCTGATCAGCTGATCAGCCGCCTGCTTGGTGGCTTGCTGCATCAGAAAGGGCATGATCATGGAGGCTTGTGCGCCGTAGCGCGCGGCTTGCTGCTGCGCCATTTGTCGGGCAGTCTTCAGCACCTCATCCCGGCTAATGTCACTGCCTTCCACCTTAGCCACCACTCCCTTGCCGGGCTGGCCGGTGAAGTCCGCGCCCAGGCCGCCGGGAATCAGGGTGATGACCATCGAACCGCAGATAACGACCAGAATCGCCCCGAGGGCGAACTTCAGGGCTGGTCCAGGGGTTTGTAAAAATCGAATCATCTTCTTGTCACTCCAGAGCTTGATGCCGAATTAGCCATTATAAACCAGACTCTCGTGTCCGCGGGGTCGCGCGACGAAGCCACACACTCAATATCAGCGGGTTATGTGCGGCAGGTGGCGCGTTGTCTGTTCTGGCCCCGCGGGGGCGATAAACATCCCTATTGAAACGAATTAATAGAAGTGTTATCCATTCTGCGGGACAGTTTTCCGGTTTGCCCGCGATCCACCCACGAGCGACGATCTTCTAACGGACGAGCTTCCACTAGACGAGCCTCCATCCGACGAGCTTCACTAGACGATCCGCGACCAAGAATGCAAGGGAGCACCATGAACTCAGGCAAGCGGCTGGCAATCAAAGTTACTCTTTTCGCCCAATTCCTTCTGGCTTCATTTCTGATTCGGCCTGTTCTTGTCCAGCCGCTGATGGCGCAGGACGAGGCCCAAGCGGCAAGCGCGGAATCCAAACTCGCGCTGCGCGATGGCTGGGCGCTGCAATCCTCGGCGAAGGTGGAAGCCAAGGGAGAAGTGATCTCGACGCCGCAGTTCGCGGCAGCGGGCTGGCAGGACGTGACCGTGCCTACGACGGTGGTGGCGGCATTGGTGAAAAGCCATGCCCTGCCCGATCCGTTTTTTGGCATGAATCTGCGGCAATTCGCGGGCGTGACCTATCCCGTGGGGGGCAACTTCTCAAATATTGCGATGCAGACCGACAGCCCCTATGCGGTCTCGTGGTGGTACCGCAAGCGGTTTGCCGTGCCCGCGTCCTACAAGGGCAAGACCGTCTGGCTGAATTTTGCCGGCATCAATTACCGCGCCAACATCTGGCTCAACGGCAAGCAGATCGCCAACTCCAACGACGTGGCGGGGGCGTGGCGCACCTATGAGTTCAACGTGACTGACGTTGTGAATGCCGGTGGCGACAACACGCTGGCCGTGCAGGTGTGGGCGCCTACGGAGAGTGATCTGGCGATCACGTTTGTGGACTGGAATCCGGCGCCTCCGGACAAGAATATGGGCCTGTGGCGCGAGGTTTATCTCACGACCAGCGGCCCGGTGGCACTGCGCTACGGCACGGTTGTATCGAAACTGAATCTGCCGGTGAACGATCGTGCGCAACTCACCGTCACGGCGCTGGTGAAAAACGGCACCGGCCAGCCGGTCAAAGGCAAGCTCAAGGGTCAGATCGAAAGCATCAGCTTCGAGCAGGATGTAGAACTTGCGCCACACGAGGCCAAAGATGTGACGTTCACTCCTGAACAGTTTTCGCAGCTTGCGATTTCGAATCCGCGGCTGTGGTGGCCGGCGCAGATGGGCAAGCCGAATTTGTATCCCTTAACTGTTGAGTTTCTAGTGAATGGAGAGGTCAGCGACCGTTCAGAGAGCCGCTTCGGCATTCGTGAAGTCACTTCCGACTTCAACTCGGTCGGCGGCCGGGCGTTTCACATCAACGGCAAGAACATTCTGATTCGAGGCGGCGGTTGGACCACCGACATGATGCTGCGCGAAAATTCGGAGCGCCTGGAAGACGAGTTCCGCTACGTCGCCGACATGGGCCTGAATACCATCCGGCTCGAAGGCAAGCTGGAAACACCCGAGTTCTTCGATCTGGCCGATCGCAAGGGAATCCTGGTGATGGCGGGATGGTGCTGCTGCGATTTCTGGGAGCGCTGGCCGCGCTGGAAGCCTGCCGACTTTGAAATCGCCAAACAATCTTTGCGCGACCAGATTTACCGGCTGCGCAGCCATCCCAGCCTGGTGATGTGGCTGAACGGAAGCGACAATCCTCCGCCGCCGGATGTGGAGCAGATGTATCTCGATATCGAGAAACAGTTGCGGTGGCCGAATCCAGTGGTCTCGTCCGCGACCGGCAAAGAGACCAGCGTCACTGGCGACAGCGGCGTGAAGATGACCGGGCCGTATGAATACGTTGCTCCCGCCTACTGGGAGCAGGACACGCCCAGCGGCCAGCCCGAGCGCAAGAAATGCAATCCCGGCGGCTGCGGCGGGGCTTATGGCTTCAACACCGAAACCAGCATGGGACCGGCGGTTCCGCCGATCGAGAGCATCGAAACCATGGTCGGCAAGGACCATCTTTGGCCGATCGACGACACGTGGAATTTTCATGCGGGAGGCGGTGAATTCAAAACTATTCACGTCTTCAGCGAAGCGCTCGCCAACCGCTACGGGAAGTCCACAAGCGTCGAAGACTTCGCCCTAAAGTCCCAGTTGCAGACTTATGAAGGCGTGCGCGCGATGTATGAGGCTTACAGCCGCAACAAATATGAGTCGACCGGCGTGGTTCAGTGGATGCTGAATAACGCGTGGCCCTCGATGATCTGGCATTTGTACGATTACTACCTGCGCCCCGGCGGAGGATATTTCGGCGCCAAGCGTGCCATGGAAGCGCTGCATCCGGTTTATGGCTACGACGATCACGCGATCTGGGTGGTCAGCAGCCAGTATGAAGACGCCAAGGGCCTGAAGCTGACTACTGAGATTTACAACTTGGATATGACGGAGAAGTTCTCACATGTGGACGCTCTCGACGCGCCCGCCGACAGCACGAAAAAGATTTTCGCGTTGCCCGACCTCGCGGGCCTGAGCCCGACGTACTTCGTGGTGCTACGCCTGCATGACGCCGCCGGCAAACTAGTGGGCTCGAATTTCTATTGGCTCTCGAGCAAGCCCGAGACGCTCGATTGGAAGCGGTCGAACTGGTGGATGACGCCGACCGATTCCTTCGCCGATTACACCGCGTTGTCGCAGCTGGCGAAAGTGAAGGTGAAAGTCAGCGAGCGCAGCGAACACAAGGGCGAAGAAGAAATCACGCATGTGATTGTCGAGAATCCTAGCAAGAGCCTGGCATTTTTCGTGCGCCTGAAAGTGGAAAAGGGCACGAAGGGCGAGGAAATTCTGCCAGTGGTCTGGGAAGACAATTACATTTCCCTGTTGCCCGGCGAGAAGCGCGAGATCAATGCCAGGTACCGCGCTAGCGAACTGGGCGCGGCGAAACCAGCAGTCGAAGTCAGCGGCTGGAACGTGGAGTGAAGCAATTTGGTAATTGGGTGACCGGGAAATTGGTAATTGGAAAGACCAGTTGCTTGCTCGTGGTTAGATTTCGCGGGCAGGAGTGCCCTGAGCGAAGCCGAAGGGAGTGCCCGCGCCACACTCTATACATGCTCTGAAACGGAGAGAATGTTTCCGTCCGGATCTTTAAACCACGCCACTTTGTCTCCCGTGGGCGCGGTCCAGATTCCGAATGCGTCCTGCTTGAAGAAACCGAAGACTTCAAAGTGCACGCCTTTTTTCTGCAGCTCCGCTACCACCCGCTCGATATCCTTGACCTGCCACCCCAGAATCGTGAACTGGGCAGGCGTAAACTGCGGAACCTTGGCCACACGGATCATGATTCCGTTGGCATCGAGCACCATGGCGAAGCCGTCGTCTTTCATGAAGCGCAATCCCAGCACGCCCTCGTAGAAGGCTCGCGCCTTCTCCGGGTCTTTGGTGGGAACAAAGGCAACGATGCTTGTAGAGCCCAGCATGGCAGGACCTCAAGGTAATTGCTGATTGTTGATTGAAAAGCAAATTCGGCTGGAAGCCGGTCTCGCCCGATTTTCAATCAGCAATCAACACTGTCTTCAGTTGTCGCTGAAGTCGATCATCACCGGGGCTGACCGGAACCAGTTCGTCTTGTAACCCACGTAGAGTATCCCGATCGCAAACCAGATGCCGCCGACGGTTTTGGCGAGGCTGTTCAGGTTCCACCAGATAAGGAGGCAGAACGCGAAGCCGGCCAGTGGCAGGATGGCATCGCGCAAAAGGTGCCGCTCCGCGCCCGCCTTCTTCGCGATCACGGAAAACTGCCAGAAGCAGGCGAAGTTCACTCCCATAAAGGCGAGGAACGCGCCAAAGTTGAGCAATTCTCCGGCGTGCTCGTAAGCGCCCGAACCGTGCCTGGTAACAATCGGGGAATTCAGCAAGACTGCGCCCAGAAACGCGAGCAGGCCGATGAGAAGAATGTTGTAGGTTGGAGTGCTGCTGCCTGGTTTCAGGTGTCCGAAAAACTTGCGCGGCAGGACTCCGTCCCGCCCCATGCCAAACAGCAGACGCGCAGCGCCCAGCGTACCTGTAAGCCCGCTACCGAACGCAGCCACAATCAGGATCGCGCCCATGGCGTTGAACAAAACGATGCCGCCCACCCGGCTGCAGATATCCATGAACGCGGTTTCGAGATTCGGAAACGTCCGCCAGTCGGGCCATACCCGTGCCCCTAAGTAAGCTTCAAAGCCGCTGCACACGCCGGCAAAAATGCAGGTCAGCACCACGGCCAGCAGCACGTTGCGTTTTGGGTTCTCCACATCCTCGGCCAGCGTGGTCACGCCGTCAAAGCCGATGTAGGTAAGCGCCGCAAAAGACGTCGCGGTCAGGACCTTATGGGAGTTAAATGTCTTGGGATTGTAGAAGGGCTCAGTCGAGAGCAGCCCGGCCCACCCTTGCCCGTGGTACAGAAAGCGAATCGCCAGCCACACGAAGAAAACCACCACCACCGTCATCACTGCCAGCAGTACCTTATTCGCGCGTGTGGACGACTTGACTCCCGCCAGATTCAGCACGGTGATGATGCCGGCAATGAGCGCCGCCCACGCAATGTATGGAATTTGTGGCAGGTAGCGCTCGTGCAGCGCCGTGGAAATCCACACCGTGTTGATAAGAGGCTGCAGCAGGTAGTCGAGGATCATCGCCCAGCCTGCCAGAAATCCCAGATGCGGATTCAGCCCCTTGCCAACGTAGGTATAAGCCGAGCCCGCCGTTGGATACAGAGCTCCCATGCGCCCATAGCTGACGGCGGTGATCAGCATGGCGAACAGCGCGATCAGAATGATGGTGACGAAATGGCCGTCCGACAATTTCTGCGCCACTCCATAGAGAGGCACGGGCGCGATGGGCTGGATGAGAACGATGCCGTAAAAGATCAGATCCCAAAGCGTGAGCGTGCGGCGCAGTCGTGGAGTGGAGGAAGAGGCTGCCGAGGAGGAGGTTTCCATGGGTCCGGCTATTGGATTATGGCGGAGGCAAAAATGTCAATATTAAAACGATTCTCTAGCCCAATTGTCTAAGACTCTCGCATCGACTCGCTGGGCATCACTTCCCATAATCGAACCAGTATCCGCGCTGCTCGTTGCCGGACATGTGGCGCGTGTTGTATTCGAGCAGATAGTTCACGTGCGCGTCGTCGAGCGGGAACGACTGCTTCGGGGCATAGGGATAGTCGCCCATACTGAGGAACGGGAGCGGCGCCACGGAGTTGCCCTCGGCGGCGTAGAAATCCATGTCTTTCTCGTATCCGTTGGCGGCGAAGAAGTAGTCGCGCACCCATCCTTGGGGAAGTGCGGGCAAATTCGACGGATCGAAATCCAGCTGCACTTCATCGCCGGAGCCGAATACGGCCAGCTTGTCGTCGGTCGCGGTGAGTAGCGGCAGTACGTCACCGTAGCGGGTGTAGGTTCCCGCCGGACGGGTGTAGGGGCCCGTGGCGCTGACTTTCTCGTAGATGTATTGCACGTTGCCCGGAGGCGTGCCCTCGATCTTGAGCGGATAGCCGTGATAGCGGAGATCGGCGCGGGCCAGCGGAACGGTCGTCAGGTGATAATCGTGGCGCCAGCGTCCCGCCGGCTGTCGCGTGGGCGTCCCGCCCGCGCTGCGGGGGGCCGTGCTGGACTCTTCGCTTTCCATATCGTTTTCCGCGCGGCGGGCGGGACGCCCGCCGGACAGCCGCCGGAACGGCGGCGCTACTTGTGTTTCACGGTCGATCAGGATGTCGTCCCAGTAGACTTGCAGATTCGTGGTGATGCGAATCTTCCGCGTTCCGGGCGGTAGCTTGCCGGTGAGATCGGCGGTCATGGTGCGCGGACCACCGGCAGGGAAGCCCATGTCGTCGATGACACGCTGCCACTTTCCGTTCGCGTCGTTCTTACCTGGAACGAGCGCTTCAACGTAGGGAGAAATCGCCTGCACGCCCGCCTGTGACGCCGCGTACATGCTGTTGGCCGAGAAGTATTCCACTTCGCCGTGCAGCAGCAGCCAGAGCGGGCCACCACGGTAAGCCTCGCCGAGATCGAGCGTGAGGCTGTGCGGTTTGGCGAAGCCTTGAAACTGCGTGAGTGCGAAATCGCCGAAGTAGCGATGCGCCAGCAGATCGGGGAGAACGTTGTGGCCGTGCTCGTCCCACGCGCCGGCTGGGGGCTTGGCGTCGCGGCTGACCACCACTTTGAATTCCGGATACGGCGGGTTCGACGCGAAATATTCGTTGGGATAAACCTCGACGTCAGCCGGATGGTCCACCGCCAGCAGCCGCACTTGATCGAGATAGACCGCTTCTTCCAGCGGTTCCATGAAGCGGAAGCTGAGAAGATGGGCGTCGGACCGCGGACCTCGGATCTCAGGCAACCCGTTCTTGCCGACGTCCGAGGTCTGAGGTCTTAGATCGTATTTTTCGCGGATGGCTTTGCGATCAATCTTGATCCATTCCACCGGCCGCGGAATGTCGCGCTGGTTGGGGCCGACCCAGTGTCCAACCACGCCCGCGCCCAGCATGTCGGCAACGAACTCGTAGCGTTCGCCGTTCCAGACAAACAGCGTGGGACAAGAACTGCCGCGGCGATCAATCTCGAGGAAGTTCTGCTGCCTGTCGCCAGCAAGATTGATTTCGTCCTGTAAGACGCCGGTGGGCCAAAGCATGCGCACGATGTCGGCTTCTTTGGCGTCGCCCAGGCCGACCACGATATCGGTGGAATTCTGGCCGAGATATCCGTTGGAACCGTAGATCTCAAACTTCTGACGGTTGCCGCCAGAGAAGACTTCCACCTTCGTGCCGATCGCGGACTTGTTGTCGTTCAGTCCCTTGAGCGAGAGCCGCAGCCAGTGATTCTGATTGCCGCCTTCGTTGCGCAGCAGCACGGCCGGGCCATGATTCTGCGTGATGAGCAGGTCGGTGGCGCCGTCGCCGTCGTAGTCGCCGGTGATGATGGCGCGTGGGTTTGCGAGATGAATCTTGTCGAGGCCGACGTCGACAGTGACGTCTTTGAATCCGTCAGGCCCGAGATTCCGAAACAGGCGCACTTCGCCCTTGCCTTCTTTCGTCTCGCCGACGGCGACGAGATCGACCCAGCCATCGTTGTCGTAGTCGAAGGCAGCGACACCAAAGGCACGGACCCAGTTGGTTTCGGGGAGCTTTACTTGATCAAACTTCTTGCCGTGGTCGTTATGCCAGAGGGTTACGGCCGGAGGCCCATCGTGCGTGAAGGCAAGGTCCATCCATCCGTCGTGATCGAAGTCCAGAGCGACTACTCCGACCGTTGGCTGCGGCGATTGAATCAGAGCGTGCGCGATAAATTTACCTTCCCGCGGATTCGGATAAAACACCGGCGAGACCAACGTACCTGCTCCTTCGGTACTGCCCGCTATGACGAAATCAATCGCGCGGTCGTTGTTGTAGTCGGTTCCAATCGCCCCGACTGCTATAGCTGCGGTCTCAACACCGATTTCTACAACGGTAAAGGTTCCATCACCGTTATTCCGCCAAAGAGTACCGCTCCCTCTGCAGTTGCCGACGCACTCGTACATTCCGCTGGCACCGTAAAGATCAATGTCACCGTCGTGATCGTAGTCAATGAATGTGAGGCCGCCGATGAACTTGCTTTTGATTCCCGCCGCCGCACTTACATCTTTGAAGGTTCCGTTTTTCTCATTGTGCAGTAGCAACACGCCTTCAAAATAACTAACAGCCAGGTCAGCGAAACCATCGTTGTCATAGTCTCCAGCTGTGCAGCTGAGGGCATGAAGGCCCGGGTCCAACCCGGCTTGTTTCGTCACATCTTCGAATTTGCCATTGCCCAAATTGCGATAGAAAGCCATGCCACCCTGTGGCCCGTTGTCGGCGAGGAAAAGATCGATCTTGCCGTCATTGTCGTAATCGATAAAACAGGCGCTTGCGCCGACCACTCCCTTGTCTTCGTCAGTCTTGAGGCCGGCCTGCGCTTTCGACACGATCCCCGCTTCCTTCGTCACATCCACAAACTGCACCTTGATCTGCGGCCCCGGCTTGAGCACGTACGCGGCCGACTCCACCGCGCGCGAGTACTGGCCCTGCTCGCCATAAGCCAGGCTCATGGGCGCGCCGATTTTGTTTTGCGTAATGTACTGAAATTTCTTGAGATACTCGCGGGCGTGGTCGACGTCGCCGGATTGCTGGTAGGCGCGCGACAATCCGAACACCGCGGAAGCGTGCAGCGGGTTGAGTTGCAGCGCGTGCTGGAATGCCTCAATGGCCTGCGGAAACTGCTTGGCCTGCACATACGCTGTGCCCAGGAAATACCCGGTGTCGGCGTCGCTCGCGTCGAGCTCGATGACGCGCTTGAAGGCGTCGATAGCCGCCGGAGCGTCGCCGGTGTTCTTGGCCAGCATGCCGAGGTTGTACCAGGCGTTGGGATTTTTCGGATCCTGCCTGAGCACCTCTTCCAACACGGCTTTCGCCTCGTCCACCTTCTGCAGGTTCAGAAAAGCAATGGCTTCATTCAGGCGCGCGACCGCCAGCTTAGGATCGAGTTCCGTCGCCTGCTGGAAAGCCTTGAGACCTTTTTCGAAGAGCTGCTGGTTCATGTAAGCGCATCCGAGATTGTTCTGGCGCGCAGCCTCGATAGGATTCGCGGCCTTCGGTTGAGTCTGTGGGGCGCTTGCAAAAAAACCAAGTGCGGACAGGGCGACGCCGGCGAGAGCGACTGAAATTCGGGGAGTCATTCGATTAAGAGTTTAACCACAAAGGGCGTTAAGGTGCACGAAGGAACACGTCGATCGAGTCGCGGGCCCTGCCTATTTCGCGGCTTTGCCGTACGGCCGGTTCGCCATCACGCCCTTGCCTTCCTCAACGGTAACGGTCTGCCCGGCATTGATACTCGAGAGCTTGTCGACCTGGCCGCTGGGCCACTGAATCTCTACGCCGTCGGCTTTGGTTTGCGCGCCCAACCCGAAAGTCAAAACGAGTTCACTTTGCGAGAGATAGCTTGAACCCGAGCGCAGCATCTTCCATTGCTGATCTTTGTTGCTGCCCGATATCACGCGCACGACCGCGCCGATGCCGTCGCGATTCGATTTTGTTCCCACCAACTTTATCCGCAGACTGTGATTCGAGCCGCCTTCGTTGTGAAACAAATAGGCCGGGCCGGCGTTGGTGGTAACCAGGACATCGAGGAATCCGTGGTTATCGATGTCGGCATAAGCGGCACCCCGCGCCACTTTGGGCGCAGCAAAGGCCGCGCCCATCTGCGCTGTCACCTCCTGAAACTTGCCGCCGCCCAGGTTGTGAAACAGGTGCGACGGCTCGGCGTAGCTGACGCGCTTTTGCACGCGTTCGATCTGATCCTCGATGTGGCCGTCGGCGACGAAGATATCGGGCCAGCCGTCGTTGTCGTAATCGAAGAAAAAACATCCGAAGCCGAGCGTGACCAGCGTGGCGCGGCCCACTTCCGATTGCGGAGCCTCGTCAACGAACAGTCCATTGCCCTCGTTGTGGTAGAGCGAGACCATCTGATTGGCGAAGTTGCTGATCAGGACGCTGGGGTGCCCGCTGCGATCGTAGTCGGCCGCGTCGACGCCCATGCCCGCGCGGGCCACGCCGTCTTCGCTGAAGCCGATGCCGGCGGGGACACCGCGCTCTTCGAAGGTTCCGTCTTTTTTGTTCAAGTAAAGTTTGTTGGGCTGCGTATCGTTGGCGATGACGAGGTCGGGCCAGCCATCGTTGTTGTAATCGAGAACCGCGACGCCGAGGCTCTTCGACGTGGGATCGCCGAGTCCGGATTTCTGCGTAGCGTCCTCAAATTTGCCGCCGCCCAAGTTGTGCCACAAGCGCAGCGACGTTCCTTTATACGATTCCGGCGTGCAATATGACTTGTGCGCGCCGTCGAGCGTGCAGTACAGATCGGTCTGCTCGGTCCACTGCACATAATTGGCGACGACCAGGTCAAGCTTGCCGTCGCGGTCATAATCGACCCAGGCGGCGCCGGTGGAAAATTCGCTCGGGCCCCACATCCCGGCGGCCTTGGTTACATCGGTGAACGTGCCGTTGCCGTTGTTGTGAAAAAGATGGCTCTGGCCAAGCGCGGTGACGAAAAGATCGTCGAAACCGTCGTTGTCGTAGTCGCCGACGGCAACGCCCAGGCCGAACATTGGCACGGCGAGGCCGGCTTTGCGGGTGACGTCGCTGAACGTGCCGTCGCGATTGTTGTGGTATAGCTTTAAGGTGGTGGCGCCGGCCTCTGCGGAATGGCGAGGATGTCCAGGAAAATCGTCGCCGTTGATCAGCACGATGTCGGGGTATCCATCGTTGTCGTAGTCGATGAATGCGCAGCCCGGGCCCATGGTTTCCGGTAGCCACTTCTTTCCGAAGGCGCCGTTGTTGTGAGTGAAGTGGATGCCAGCCTGGGCGGTAATGTCGCGGAAGTGGACCTGCTGGGATTGGGCGGTGATCGTCACGAAAAACAACACCCACCACGGAGACGCTGAGGCCCTGAGAAACTTTACGCTGGATTTCCTTCGTGTCTCTCCGTGTCTCTGTGCCTCTGTGGTGAAATGGAGAGAACGAGCTTGCATTATCTGGAGGCTCCTGGGGCGGAAGCACTGGGCACGAGCCGTGCTTTGCCCGACCGAACGGCCGAGGCGGCGGTCTCTACATGGTTTGGCCTAACTACCGTCAGTGGAACCGATACGTGCTCATGTACGGCCTGGCGCTCGTTGTTGTCCTCCGGATGCAGCTGGCGATAGGGGCCGGTGATTGCCTGTGAGGATTCGTCTGCCTTGAAACGCAGATACCGCGTCTGATGTTCTTTGGCCTGTTTCTCGTCTCCGAGGCCGCTGTAGCATAGCATCAAGTTATAGTGCGCCTGCAGATCTTCGGGATCGATGGCGAAAATCGATTGCAGCACCGTCACAGCCTCCGAGTATTTTCGCTGCAGGAAAAGAATGCGGCCAAGATCGTTAAGAGCTACGCGGTCGCGCGGATATTGCGCCAGAACGTTACGTAACCGTTGCGCTGCGCCAGCGTAGTTGCCGTCTGCCCGCAGTACGCGGGCGTAGAAGTAATTTGCTCGCGCCAGATTCGGAGACAGGGCCAACGCTTTTTCGAGCACGGTGCGGGCGCGTTCCATGTCGCCTTCCTGCACGGCGCAGCGGCCAATGTTGACCCAGCCGTCAGGATTATTCGGATCAGCCTCGGTCACTTTCTGGAAAGCTGCCGCTGCGCCTTTCAAATCACCCTGCAGGAACAGGCCGATTCCGTAATCATTCCAGCGCTGCCACTCTTCTTTCCGAACGATCGTCATAGGCGCGAATGCGGGAGCGCTGTGCGGCACCACGGGCAGCGTAACTTCGTCTTCGGCCACGGTAACGATGGGCAAGTTGGGAATCTTCTCTTCTTTCGCCGACACACCTTTGAGCGAGGCCGTCATTACAAACGGACGGTCATCGTAGTCGGGAGTAACTTCGCGACCGGCTTGCTCGTCAGGTTCTCCCACGAAAGAGAACTGCGTCCCAAACCACGAAAATTTCCGGTAGCAGAGACGCGCATGCAGCGTGATCTTGTTGCCAGCACTCTCCGGGATGAGCACGCGATAGTGCGCCGTGTCGGCTGCGCCCGGAGGAATCAGCCGTACATAGACCACGGCACGCGTAGCCCACGCGTTGCGCTTGTTGATCGGGTTGCCATGGGCGTCCACCTGCAGCGAGCGGTAAAAATGCGCGCTCTTCTCCACTGGCCCATGACCGTTGTCTTCGACCATGCCGCTCCAGAAGATAATCTGGCCTTTGTCGTCGGTGCCTTTCAGTTCAAGCCAGGTATCGTAGGCATCGACGGTACCACCGGGAAAGAAGTGGCCGACTCTTTTCGTGCGCACCACTACATCCACGCGAACCGTGTCGCCGCGGCGCAGAGCCGGCTGCACGCGATTCAAAGGCGCAGTCACGGTCACGGCTTCGTTGCCGCCTGCCGCAGTGATTTTAGTTTCTGCCTCTTCACCCACGGCAAACGTCGTCGCCAACTCCGACTGCATAGTCGCCCCCGGCTTAAGCGGCGCCTGCGCCGGCGACATGGCAAAAATATCGACCGTGAGCGCGCCACTTTTCAGGAAGTCTTCCGTCAGCTTGAGTTGATCGGCATCCTCATTCGCCGTGGGCAACGCGGTGTTGGCTCCCGGAAAACGGTGCGAGTGCACGAACCCGTTGATGTTGCCCGCATCTTTCGACGCCTCCGCGGGCATGTGGCAATCGGCGCACTGCTGTGGCTTCGGTGGATAATAGAACGACCGCGCGCCCTGCCCGGAAACTCCGCTGGCCTGCCAGTTGTCATATTCGTTGAAGCCACGGAACCAACGGTAGTGATTTACCGGAACATCAAGATGCACTTTGTGACACGTCGAGCAAAACTCCGCCGTCTGCTGGCGCATGAAAGGCTTGAGAAACACTCGCCGGTGCGGCTCCGGATTCAGCCGGATCACAAAATCGTGCAGCGCCCGAGCCACCGGATTCTGTGAGGCGGCTAGTTCGTGCAGCTTGGGATACTCCAGGTAAAAATCGCCCTGCCCCATCGTGCTTTTCACGTCGGCGATAGAGTGACACATCATGCAGCCGAGTCCGGCCTGCGATTCCGGCCGGTGCACGATCTGCTTGATCGGCGTATCCATCAAGCCGCTGTAAAGCACAGCGGGATCGTGACAGCCGCCGCACCATTTCGAAGGCTTGGTGCCGATCGTGTCCTGCATGTACTCGATCGATTTGCGGTACCACTGATTGTTGAAGGAAGAAAAATGATGCGCCGAGCTGAACCACTGGTTGTAGATGTCCTCGTGGCAGCGCTTGCACGAGTCCGACTCCATAAAGAACTTGCTTGGGATTTTCTGTTTGCCGTAAACCTGCGCCGAACTGGGGAAGAATGCGCCCTCGGGGCCGTCGCCTTCACCGTTCATGTTGTCAGGCGGCATAGTGGGATTCTGGATGCGGCCGCGAGACTGCCAGCTATCGCGCGTGTAGTGGGCGCCGAACCCGATCCCCGCCAGGACGATCAGACAAGCGGCCACCCGCACGGCAGCCGTTCCCAAGTTCGACGCCAGCCATCCGCGCCTGCCCAGCCGGTCGGCAATCAGGAAACCCACGCCCGCCAGTGAGATCAGAATATGAAGGTACAGCCACCGCCATTCCGTTCGAGGTGTTCCCGTCCTGATAAGAATGATTCCGAGAACTGCACCTGCGCCTACAAGCAGCCATCCCGCACGGGCCGACAAAGTTCCCGTTCGCAACATGCGAAAAAGCGCGGGGATCAGCAGGATGGCAGCGATCACTCCTCCCACCGCATGCAGCAGCACTACGCCCGCATAGAAAATGTTCGGCTGGGGAAAGGTATAGAGATAGGCTGCAGAAATGACGAGAAAAATCATCAACCCAGACAGAACACGACTCATGAAACTGCCGGATGAAGAATTCTCCTGCATATTGAGAGGATTGCTCAGGACGCGATTCAGCCCACAGTCGCTGAACTCGTATTTGACCAAGTTACTCAGCCGCTGTCACGCGCGGAATAATACAAACATACTATCTGCGCTCGAGCCAGGTGTTCTTAGCGGATGGGCGGGGCTTTCCACGCTGCGCATGCCTGCTCCAGCGCGGCGGCGACAGCCAGCACTTGTTCTTCTTCCCAGGGCCGGCCGACGATCTGCACGCCGATGGGCAAGCCTTCGAGCGACCAACCTACAGGAACGACCGCCGCGGGATTGCCCAGCAGGTTGAACCATTCGGTGTCACTCCAGGCATCGAGATAGTTGACCGTCTTGCCTTCGATCTGCCAACTGCGCTCGCCGTGGCGAAACGCCGGGATGGCCGCAGCCGGACAAACGAGGATGGCGTACTCTCGCATTTGCGAGAGGAACCGGGCGCGCAGGGTATCTCGCTCCACCCAAGCATCGAGAAGCGTTCCGGCGGTGAGCGGCGGTTCGGCCACGGACCATTCGAGAAACTGTTTCAGAGTCGGGCTGAGATCGTGCTCCCGTCCGTGAAACATGGGCTTGATTAACATGCCGCCGGCCTTGACGAAAAACTTTCTCCACAGATCGCGCGCTTGGTCAAGGCCCTCCGGACGGAACGGTTCCACCTGAAATCCCGCGCGCTGCAGGGCTTCTGCGGCGGTGCGCACGGCGGCGCGAGTTTCGGGTGTGACCGGGGTGCGACCATCGTCTTCAAAATATCCCACCCTCAGTTTTCTTGCTTCGTCATCGCTCGGCCAGCCCAGTGGCACGGGAGCGGAGCACGTGTCGCCCTCGTCGGGACCCTGCATGACCTCAAACAAAGTCTTGACATCGGCCACAGTGCGCGCCATCGGACCGACCACGCCAATCAGCGCGAACGGCCCGGCCGACGCGGGATAGTGCCCGGTCGCGGGAATTCGTCCGGGCGTGGGTTTCAATCCGCAGATCCCGCTGAAATGCGCCGGCACTCGAATGGAGCCGCCACCGTCGCTGCCCACGCCGCCCGCCGACATTCCTGCGGCGATGGCTGCAGCCTCGCCGCCGCTCGATCCGCCCGGCGTACGCTCAAGGTCCCAGGGGCTGTTGCTGCGGCCGTACAGCAGGTTGTCCGTCTCCCACGCCATTAGAAGTTCCGGTGTGTTGGTAACTCCAAGCACGATCGCACCCGCATTTTTCAGGCGGGCCACGAGCGGCGCATCCTGCTTGGGGATGAATCCAGCGCGCAGACGCGTGCCAGACTCGCAGCGCAGGCCCGCCACTTGCAGCGAGCTCTTGATGCTGATAGGCACGCCGTGCAGCGGGCCGAGATCACTCCCCGCTTTTATGCTAGTCACAGCAGCCTCCGCGGCTCGCGCCTCGCGCCGGACGCTGGCGGCGTCCACATGTACGAAGGCGTTCAACGTCGGATTCAGGCGCTCGATTTTCGCCAGATGAGCCTCGGCGATTTCGACGGGCGAGATTTTCTTCTCACGGATATGTTCCGCCAGGGCAACGGCGGGAAGTAAGGTCAAGTCATTCATGCAGGCCTTGATTGCATTGCGTAATCCAACATCTTCTTTTCGTCTGGAGTCAACGGGCGATATTCGCCCTTCGCCAATTTCCCCAACGCCAGTGGACCGATGGCCACCCGAACCAGCCGCAGCACTTCTACTCCGAGTACATCCAACATGCGCCGAATCTGGCGATTCTTGCCTTCATCGAGAATAATCTCAAGCCAGCTATTCTTCTGTCCTGAGCGCAGCAAGCGGACTTGGCGCGCGCACAAGATCTCGATAGCCTTGGTTTCGCCTCTCACCCCCGCCACCAGCGCCGCTATCAGCTCTTCATCCGCTACTTTCGCGATCTGCACGTGGTAGGTTTTTTCCAAGTGAGTCTCCGGTGCAGCCAACCGCGCGCCCCATTCTGAATCGTTGGTCAGCAAGAGCAACCCTTCGCTGGCTTTGTCCAAGCGCCCGACCGGCGCGACCCAGGGCGAGACTCCTTCCGAAGAATGTTTTTCCGGTGGCCCTGAGGCGTTCAGTACCGAATAGACCGTCTCGCGTCCTTTCTCGTCGGAGGCGGTCGTAACCAGCCCACGCGGCTTGTTCATCATGAGATAAATTTTCTCTCTTGCCTCGATCGAACTGCCGTCCACCGTCACGCGGTCGTGAGCAAGATGAACGGGCGCTTCGGGATCGCGCCGGACGGCCCCGTCCAGGCGCACACGGCCGGCGCGGATCATCTCCGCCGCTTGCGAGCGCGAACAATACCCCAGCTTCGAGAGAGCGCGTGCCAGGCCAATTCGCCGCGTGGGTGGTTCCGGGGGCACGGCTTCATGCTAACTGAAGGTCGAGGGAGCCATATAGAGCGCGCGGAATGACAAATCGACGAAGCCAATGCCAGGAGGTGGATAGGAACTGTCGCACAATCCGGCAACCCTTGGTAGGATGTTCCACGCCGAACTGATTAAAGGAGTGGCCATGGTCCATCAGCATCCTCCCCGTTTTCTGAAGATCGTGGACGACGCCAAGACGCGAGTGCGCGAAGCTAACGTGGGCGAGGTGAAAGCCAGAATGGATCGCGGCGAGAAATTTCTGCTGGTCGACGTGCGTGAAGAAAGCGAGTTCGCCAAGGATCATCTCCCCGGAGCCATTCACCTCGGCAAGGGCATCATCGAGCGCGACATTGAAGCCCGTGTGCCTGAACTCAATACCGAGATGGTGCTCTATTGCGGCGGCGGTTTTCGTTCCGCGCTGGCCGCCGACAACTTGCAGAAAATGGGCTACACCAACGTGATCTCTATGGATGGCGGCATCCGCGACTGGCGCGAGAAGGGATATCCGCTGGAGACATAAGAGTCGCGCCCTCGAACTTTAGACCTCGGACTTCGGAGTCTCGGCAAGAATCCGTGGGGCCGAGGTCAAGAGTCTGAGGCCTGAGGTCTGAGGTCTGACGTCCGGTTCCACTTATGAACGCTCGCATCTTCTTCTGGTCGCTTACCTCTGCACTCGCCGGATTTCTTTTCGGCTTCGACACCGTGGTTATTTCCGGAGCCGAAAAAACCATCCAGACGCTCTGGGGACTCAGTCCCGGGCTGCACGGCATTGCCATGGCCTCGGCGCTTTACGGCACCGTGGTTGGCTCGTTGCTCGGTGGTTGGCCCGCGGACCGGTTCGGACGCAAGGCCACGCTGCTGTGGATCGGCGTTCTTTATTTCGTCGGCGCGGTGGGCTCAGGCCTGGCGCCCAATGTTGCCGCTTTCATCGCGGCACGCTTCATCGGCGGCCTGGGCATTGGCATTTCCACCGTCGTTGCCCCCATGTACATCTCTGAGATCGCACCGCCCAAGTATCGCGGGCGCCTGGCGGGCATGTTTCAGTTCAACATTGTCTTCGGCATCCTGATCGCGTTCGTCTCGAACGCGCTGCTGGCGGGCATCGGCGAAAACGCCTGGCGCTGGATGCTGGGCGTGGCCGCGTTCCCGTCGCTGCTTTACGCTGTGTTCTGCTTCGGCCTTCCCGAAAGTCCACGTTGGCTGCTCAGCCGGAAGGGCGACCGCGACGCCGGTCTGGAAGTGCTGCAAAAAATCGAACCCGAAGCTTCGAAAGCCGAGATCGCCGCCCAGGCGGACGAGATTATCGCCGCATCCTCGGAGCAGACATCGTCGGGACATTTCTGGACCAAACGGCTTCAAAAACCGATTCTGCTCGCCATCTTGATTGCATTCTTCAACCAACTCTCCGGCATCAATGCGATCTTATATTTCGCGCCCCGCATCTTCGAACTCACCGGCCTGGGCGCAAAAGCCGCGCTGTTGCAATCGATCGGAATTGGCGTCACCAATCTGGTTTTTACCTTTGTCGGCCTCTGGCTGATTGACCGCCTGGGCCGCCGAACTCTGCTTTATATCGGCTCGTTCGGGTACATCGCCTCGCTCGGCCTCACCGCCTGGGCGTTCTTTACCAATCATTTGTCGATGGTGCCAGCGTGCATCTTCGCTTTCATCGCTGCTCACTCCATCGGCCAGGGAGCCGTGATCTGGGTCTTTATCGGCGAGATATTTCCCAACCGTCATCGCGCCGAAGGCCAGAGCCTGGGCAGCTTCACTCACTGGATCTTCGCCGCCCTGCTCACAACGTTCTTCCCCAGGATGGTCGCGTCCTTCCCGCCCGGTTACGTTTTTTCATTCTTCGCGGGAATGATGGTTCTGCAGCTGGTCTGGGTCAAGACAATGGTTCCGGAGACCAAGGGCGTGCCGCTGGAACAGATTCAGAGACAACTGGGCATCGAGTAAGGAGGATGGCTGCCTACTTGCTCCGGTAATTACTCGAAGAGTGCTCAGCCCGACTACGGGCTCACCGTGAGGTTGATGGTGGTGGTTTGCACTAAAGTGCCTGCCGTGCCGGTAATCGTCACGGTCGCCCCAGTCACAATCTTTGCCGTAGCGCTCGCCGTCAGCGTCAGGGTACTCGTGCTGCTTGTCTTTCTGGCGCTGAACGACGCGGTAACTCCTTTGGGCAGGCCCGAAGCCGCTAACGACACGGCGCCCGTAAAGCCGTTTGTGCTCCCGACCGAGATCATGCTTGCTCCAGAGCTTCCCTGGACTATGGTCAGGCTGCCGGGCGAGGCCGACAGCTCGAAACTGTGCAGGATGATCTGGAACACCGTCCCCCAGCCATTCGCGCCGCCCTGCTGCGTCACACCGTAGACGTTGTAATTCGTATCGAAGGTCAGGCCAGAGGACGGAAAAGACCCGTCCGGGCAAGCTGTAGAAACGCTGCAGAAGGTATACAGAATCGTCTCTGTCCAGGGCGTTCCGGGTGACAACTCGAAGGCTACCCCCGCGTTGTTACTGCCACCCTCTAGTGTGGTGCCATACAGGTTGCCGCTCTTATCCAGGATCAGGCCGTACGGAATGGCCCCATCCGGGCCAGTGTTGTCGAAGTCGAACAGCTGCGTCTCTGTCCAGATGGCTTTCGCTTTGTCGTATGTTACCTCGAACGCTATTCCGTAATTGTGAGTGCCGCCTTGCGAGGTGGTGCCGTAGAGATTGCCAGTGACGGGATCGACGACCACGCCAAAATTGGGAACGGCCCCGTCGGTACTGGTACCGTCATTAGGCGGAAAGTCATGCAGGTCCGTCTCCAACAAGGTCCTGAGATTCAACTTGAACACCATACCTTCGCCAAACGCGCCGCCGTTTTGTGTCGCGCCGTAGAGGTTGCCGCCACGAAAAACAATACCCACGGGGAGTCGTCCGTCCGTGCCGCTGCCAAAGTTATATACCACCGACTCCGTCCAGCCCCCACCCGTTGCCGGCGTGAGCTCGAAGACCGTGCCGCATCCCACGGGGGCGCTTGACGAGCCACAGTTAACGTTGCTGCCGCCGTAGGCCGTGGTGCCGTAGATATTACTTCCGACGAACACGAGACCGGAAGAAGGACCCTGCCCGTCAAGTGGCACGAGGGGGTTGCTGCCGAAACTATACGAAAATGTCTGGGTCCAGCCGATCCCCGCTGTGTACGTCAACTCGAACACCGTACCTTCAAACGTGCTACCGCCCTGCGTCGTGCCGTAGAGCTTGCCGGCGTGGAGAAATAGGCCCGAGGGCGATCCGCCGTCCGTGCCGTTGAAGTCAAAGGGATGCGGAACCGTCTCGCTCCAGACGCCGCGCGTTGCCGCCAGCTCGAACACCGTTCCTCGGCTATTCGTGCCTCCGGGCGGCGTCGTGCCGTAGAGATGCGGGCCTGCGACAACCACATTGCCGCTAGGCTCGAACCCGTCCGTGCCCCCGACATTGAAGCTATGCAAGACAAATTCTTGTTGAGCCGTCGCTCGCGTACTCGTGGCCAGCAGGGTCGCGGTAAAGATCGCTAACACTACAGCCACTTCGGCGAAAACCTTCTCGCTTTTCACGTGAGTCCTCCGATGCACCGACCGGATGACCGCCCGGCGCTCTGCAGCTTCGATTTGGTATAGCTGAAAGCCGGGCAACAACGACGACAGACCGGAGGGGGAAAATCAGGCAGAAGCGTCCTTGAGCTCTGGAGCACGCAACTAGCCAGGATTCAGTCTGGACCACAAAAACGGCTGCAATTGTGCACTCAATCTTGCGTAGGGTCAATGTGAAAGAATTTGCATCAACAGTGATAGTTTTCTGTCGTTGGTCCTTGGCGAAAGATGCCGATCACCCTCATTCAAGAATATCCCGCCACAACGCCGGGGGCGGCGACACAGATAAAAATGGACCCACCACCGCGTGGTGGAAAAGCAAAACTGCGGCATCGAAAAACTTCAACGCTGCGGCAGAGCCGGCAGCGCCACTTTCTTCTGAATTCCGGCTCCCTCGACGATCGTATAAATAAAATCCGCCGCGACATCGTGCAAGGTTTCGCTTTCGCCGTTCGGCCAGCGAATGCTCACTTCCTTCATCTTCTCATTCGCCGCCAACCCGAAGTGCAGCCGCAGATCGTTTTGCGAAATGTAGCTGGCGCCGCCGCGCACTTCGTCGAACTGCACTAGCGTCCCGGCCTTCACCGTCACCCGCGCGCCGATCGCAGCTTTGTTGCTCTTGGTTCCAATCAACTTGAACAACACGCGGTGATTCGGACTGGTATTGCGATTCATCAACAGCGACGGCAGTTCGCCCACGTTGAGCAGCACGATATCCACGTTGCCGTCATTGTTGATGTCCCCGAAAGCCGCGCCCCGCCGCGATTGTGGCCGCATGGCAGTCAACACAGACGATACATCCTCAAACGTTCCGTCGCGATGATTGCGAAACAAATTCATCGGCTGGCGGTAAGGCGTTCCTCCGGGGAGAGTATCTACCTGCGGATAGACGTGGCCATTCGCCACGAACAGATCGAGCCAGCCATCGTTATCCATATCGAAGAACGACGTTCCCCACCCCACGTAGGGATAAGTCGGCTTCATGACTTTCGCCCGCACGCTGACATCCGCAAAACTGTCGTTCCCCTGATTGCGATACAGCGTCGACCCCTGCTCCACAAAATCGGTGACAAACATGGAAAGGCGACCTTCGTGCAGATAATCTCCCCAGGTCACGCCCATGGAACCTTGCTGCATCCCGTCCCCGCTCAGGGCGACTCCCGAAAGCAATCCGATGTCTTCGAAGGTGCCGTCGTGTTTGTTTTTGTAGAGAAAGTTCGGCCCGGCATCGTTGGCCACGTAGAGATCGGGCCAGCCGTCGTTGTCGTAATCTCCCCAGGTCGCGCCTAGACCGTAATAATGATGAGGATCGTCAACTCCAGCCTTCTTCGAAACTTCTTCGAAGGTTCCGTCGCCCTTGTTGTGAAACAGTAAATCCGATTCGCCCGGCAAGCCCCACGGACCGCACTGCACCAGCACTCCCTTAAAACGGCAGAAACGCGGATCGTTGCCGAACTGCGGCAAATTGTCGATGTCCACGTGCACGTAGCGCGAGACAAATAAATCAACGTGGCCGTCGCGATCGTAGTCAGCCCAGGCTGCGCCGGTGCTGAAGCCTCCGCCCCGCACTCCGGCTTTTTCGGTCACGTCCTCAAACTTGCAGTTGCCCAGGTTGTGATAGAGCACGTTGCCGCCAAAACCGGTCACGTAGATATCGTCGAGGCCGTCATTGTCGTAATCGGCCACGGCAATGCCCATGCCCCAACCCTTTCGAGTAAGGCCCGCCGCCTTCGTAATGTCGGTGAACTTGGGATCGCCTTCGGTCGGCCCATTGCTGCTGGAATCCGCGTCCTGATGATAGAGCGTGACCATCAGGTCGCCGCCCTGCTTGTAGCGCTCCACCGTCGAGCCGTTGACGGTGAGGATGTCGAGTTTGCCGTCGTTATCGCAGTCGATCAGCCCCACGCCTCCGCTCATGGATTCGACAATATATTTCTTGTCGGGCGAAGAAATATGCGAAACGGTCAGACCGGCTTTCGGGGCAATGTCTTCGAACTGCGGAACTGGAAGCAGCGCGGGGGGTGGCACGGCAGGCAGTTTGGGCGAAACATTCTGCGCCAGCGAAAGCCGCGCCAGCAATAACAACCCTACCCAAAAGCCCAACCGGGTTCGCATGACGAAACGGATTGCTAGATTATTGCGGACCCCGCCCCCGCAAATTCTGTCGCTGAGACCGAAGTTGACCATCAGCGTTCCGATTCCAACCGAGAACGCAACGGTCCGTTTCATAACTGGAGCCGACGAGCGGACTTGAACCGCTGACCTGCCGATTACGAATCGGCTGCTCTACCAACTGAGCTACGTCGGCTTCTCTTCGATTTTAAATGGGAGTGCGGAAAGCGTAAAGGGAAGCGCGCGCAGCGCGGCTGTCTCCATAATATCAGCGAGCTTCCCCAACCCTTAGGCGGCGCGGGCAGTCACCAACGCATCGTATTCTTCTTCCGATTCGCCCGGCAGCAGCACCCACATGGTGTACACGCCCACCGCGGTTCCTATCGGGATGTTAATGAACAAAACGAAGAATGCCAGCACCAGTGCCAGCACGCGGGCCCACGGCTCGCGATGCAGCAGGCCCCAGCCTGCGAAAAATCCCAGCGCCGAACCGCCGATTACGATGATGGAAACCGCGCTCAGCAACGGACGCAGAAATGTCGGCGCGCCTGCTCCCCCGCCGGGGGCAAGCAGCGTGTGCGCCAGAATATACAGAACCACGCCAATCAGCGAATTGAACGCCGAGATCGCGAACCAGAAGATTCCTACCAGATGAATGTGCTGTTGCACCCGGCCGCGGCGCGACTGCATAGCGATAACCGATCCCACAATCTGCTTGCCGCAGCTGCTGCAGAATGGCTGACCCGGCTGTACCGCCGTACCGCATCCGTCGCAGAACATTCGTGCCTCCAGCGCCTCACGTCATCTGGCGCGACTTCCAGGTACCCACGGCCCAACAGATGATACGTGTTCGGTGCCAACAAGTTCAGTTTGTTTAAGCGTTCTCTGGAGAAGTCGCCCGCTGTCGAGTCGGATGTCGGCGAATGATTCGCATTTTTCCTCCTGATCAAGACCCAACCGAGAATGCAGACCGATGCACCGTCAAACAAAAAGGCCACCCGGCAACGTGGGCGGCCTTTTCTTCAAGGGAGAATAGTTCCAACGGAGGCAAAAATTCCGTCAAAACTTTCTGGCGAAATCTTATGAGCCAAAAAACCGAGGTGTCAAGTGATTTTTGGTAAATAAATGCCTTTATTTTCAATCACTTACACAACCAATCAATATCCTCCAAAAATGTACCAAAGTGAGACAAAACCCGCCCAATCGCCGCGTAAGCCGATCTTTCTAAGCCACTTACCGTAATTCAGGAGGACCTTTTCCGGTGCCGGACGCCCCCAGAATGGTGGTGGCCATGCTCCTCAGCGACCGCTCCATCCAGGTGCAGCGAAATGAATTCCATCTGCTCCGGCCGATCAAAAATCTTGTCCGGATAGAAGCGTTTCATCAAGATTCGGAATCCACCGAAGGCCACGCCGGCCACGATCGCAAGCGCGCCCAGAATTCCGCACAGGATGACCACGTTGAGAATAAGTGAGTACAGATCATGCACGTCGCGGTTGTCGGTTCGCTCGTTCCAGGTGACATTGGCCTCGTAGTTGACCAATCCTAACAGGAATCTCGCGTCGCTTTCAGAGACCGGTCCCGAAGCGACCGCCACGATGAACCCAGTGCGCTTATCAAAAAACTGCCCCATATTCTCCACGCTGGAAACGCCAGCCTGCGGCTGTGCGAGCTGATGTGCCGCATCGATGCGCCGGAGATGCTCGGTGGCCAACTGCGGCGTGGGATAGTAGATCAGCATCAGCGTGGCCTGGCCGCTGGGCGTCAAATATTTTCCGATGGTGACCTCCGGCTTCGCGCCAAAGTCCACCAAGTCTTCGCTCACTGGCGGCGAGAGCGCGCCCAGCGCCACCGGCCCTATCACGTATTTCTCGGTGTTTGCGACATAGCCGCGGTGCGGCATAAACGCGAGCACTGGCGGCAGATTTCCGGCGTTCCCCGCAGGACGCGGCAGCATCCCAGCCAGTTCGCGAAGCTCCGCGCCGGCCATGGGAGATTCTTTGGTGAACAATGCGTCCACCAGGATGTGGTTGCGGTAAAACAGAACGCGCTGGCCGAGAGAAGCGCCCTGATCTCCGATCTGTTCGCGCACCATCTCCGGCTGCAGGTAGAACGAGTAGGCGCCGAAAGCGCCGCTGGCGTCCCCGAAGCGCGCCGCGCGAATCTTGAGGGTGCGGCCGTCATCGCGGACGTAGGTGCAGGCGGCAAAGTCCGTAAAGCCGTATTCCTTGAGGACATCGGCGTTCGCGGGGTCGCCCACCACCGCGTCCGCACTGATCTGCGCTGAACCTTGCCTCTGCCACCCTCCAAACTGCTGCGGCAGAAGCGGCGCCGCTTGCGCCTCCACGGGGCCGGGCGCAGGATTCGCCGCATAGCCCGCACCGGCTACAGAAATCACCGCTGTCAGAACCAGAAAAAAACGTGAAAAGCTCATAGCTACCCCGGCGGTTTCGAGAAACCCCTCTGGCCATTAGACCACAGAGGGCAGGGAAAAGTTCCGCCGGGGAAAGGCAAGAAGACGCCGGCAAACTGTCCAGAAAGCCTTCGCTTGTCAAGATTCCGTGGTCACCGGCAGTTTGGTTACTACCGCGTCCTACTCGTCCGTGCCCGCGTCCCGCCCATCGGAGCCATTCCCCATCCCTCAACTTCATAGCAGACTGGTGCTGGGTAAATCATGTCATCCAACAATCATCGCCGGCAGGATCGCAGGAAAGCAGTATTCCCGGTCAAGGTTCGCGGTAAGGACGCGGCCGGGGAAACGTTTGAAGATATGGCTCACACGCTGGACGTAACGCCCACCGGAGTGCGGCTAGGCTCGATCCGGCGTGAGTTGCAGGTGCTGGATCCGGTCACCATCTGGTATCGCAAGCGGAAAATGGAGTTCCGGGTGGTCTGGATCAAGAAGCTCAAGGGGTCAGCGGAATATCAGATTGGCCTGCAGGCCCTGGCGCTGGAAAAAGAAGTTTGGGGGCTCAACCCTTCGGACTTCCCGGTTCACCAGGAGAAGCCCGCGGCGGCTACGGCATCGGCATGAACGCTGGGAAGGTAAATCGCTAAAAGGAGAGAGAGGGATTTATGAGCAGTCTCATGAAAAAGTTGTGGCAGGATGAGCAGGGTCAGGACATTGCCGAATACGCGGTGATGCTCGCAGTAATTCTGGTCATCGTGGTCGGCACGGTGCGCCTGATCGGCGCCAACTCCAACAACGTGTTCTCGCAGGTCGGCAGCGCCCTGCAATAAGTCAGGCTGTTCCCAGGGTGCTTGCTCCGGGAAGGTTTCGTTCCCCGGGCATCGTTCCCGATGGTTCGTTCCCAGTGCCCGTGCCGGGATAGCATCGCCGACTGATCACGGTCCACTGCTTACTGTCCGGCAGGTTTGTCCAGCTTGCTGGCAACCTTCACGCCGCTCAACCCGCTCACATACTTGGCGACCCCGCGGTAAAGCGAATCGGCGATGCGCTGGCGGTATTCGGCGGTTTCCAGGCGATGCTCATCGGTAGGATTGCTGACAAAAGAAATTTCCGCCAGAATCGACGGCATGTTGGCGCCGATCAGCACGATGAACGGAGCCTTCTTCACGCCCCGATCGCGAATGGCCGGGCTCTTGGCGGCCAGCCCGCTGTGCAGCGATGCCTGCACGTCTCCGGCAAACTCGCGCGACTCCTCGATTTTATCTTTCAGGGCAATCTTCTTGACCAGGTCGCGCAACTCGTAGATTGACTTTTCAGAAACGGCGTTCTCGCGGGCCGCGACCTCAAGCGCCTCGGGCGACGAAGTGAAATTCAAATAGTAGGTCTCAACCCCGCGCGCTGCCGGATCATGGCTCGAGTTAGCATGGATCGAAATAAACAAATCGGCGCGCTCCTGGTTGGCGATGGCTGTGCGAGTCTCGAGCGGTATGAACGTGTCGTCCTTGCGCGTGTAGACCACTTCCGCCCCCAGCCGCGTTTCCAGCATCTTGCCCAGGCGCCTTCCCACTTCGAGCACCAGATCTTTTTCCTCGAGACCGTCGGGACCGATGGTTCCGGTATCGTGCCCGCCGTGTCCGGGATCGATCACAATCTTGCCGATCTTCAAGCCCAGGGCGCGAATCAGCGAGCGGTCACCGTGGGCCGTGGGCCGGGCTTCGTGAATGTCCAGGCTCGCCCGCGTTTTGCGATCTGGAGTTTTGCCGTCTGGAGTTCTGCCGTCTAAAGTCTTGCTCTCCTCCCCGGCTCTCGAGCTTCGCTTGCTCTTCGGTGCCGGAGCCGCATTGTCATCGGCGGCCGCGATACTGGAATCGCTGCTCGTGTAGGAGGCGTCGTCGTCGCCAGTGCGGACGGCCGGACCACCGGCCGAATGTGAAGTGGAGCGAGGCGGTTTCGATTTCGTCGTCGGTGCGGTCGCCACTTCATCCGCGGCAGTTTTCTGATCGCCGTCATTGCCGTCATCATCCGCTTCAACGATTTTCCTGACCACGCGCGTCGATCCCGCCGCCTGATTCGGCTTAGTGCCCAGCGGATCCGACGAAGCCAGGCTTTGATCCGGCTTCGAACCCGCGGTCGGATCGGCCTCCACATCCGGAGCCAGCGCCATCTCGTTCGAGTCTGTGGGCTGCTGGCCGCCGGCATTCCTGGTCAGGCTGTTCTTGCCTTGTCCATCCTTGCCTTGCCCATCCTTGGCGTGTCGATCCTTGGCATGAATATCTTTGCCATGAATATCAATGATCAGGCGGTAAGGGTTGGGCAGCAGGAAGGCGTTGTAGCGGGACAGGTCGGCCACCTCCAGCACCACGCGTGTCCGGCCGGGCTGGAACTGCGCCACGCGAATCTTTTTCAGGAAACCGTCGTCCACATCAAAGCTCTTACCCACCAGCGTGGACGCCAGCTTGGTGTTGCGCAAATCGAAGAATATGCGGTCGGGATGGGCGATCCGCTGCGAAGCGAAATCAACCTGGTCTTCCAGGTCAATGGCCACCCGCGTGTAATCAGGCGTCGACCAGTGGCGGATCCCGGTCACCCGCGGCAGCTTCGCATTCGGACGCGCCCCGGTCGAACTTTCCACGGACAGACGCTCCGGAGACAGATGTTCCGAAGCCTGAGCTGGCGAAGATTGAGAGCCCGCCGCTCCCTCCCCCGCCGGCTTGCCCGCAGCGCCGGATTCGGCCTTCGCCGCAGCTGCTCCGGAAGCGCCCTTGGCAGCCGAATCCCTCTTGTCAGACTTGGAATTCTCCCGCTCTGCCTTCTTCGCCGCCTGAGCCTGCTGATCGAGCTCAGCGATGGCTTGCTGTGCATCTTCGACCAGCCGGTTGTGCGGGTAGCGATGCAGAAAATCCTGGAACGTCGCTCGCGCCTGGTCCGGCTGGCCGAGGTCGTCTTTGTAGATCTCCCCGATCGTGAACAGCGCGTCGCAGCGGTACTTGCTGCCGGGATACTCGTGCCGCAGGAACTTGTACTGGGCGATGGCGCCGTTCAGAATCTTGGCGTCATCGAAGCGGCGGCCCATCTCCACCAGCGTTTCGGCTACGGCTACCACGCTGGGGTCAGCCTTGGTAGAGGTAGGCGCCCCGAAATAGACGCTGCGGTAGGCGTTGATGACCCGCTGGTAGTCGCGCCGCGCAAGGTCGGCGGAGGGACGCCCATTGAGCGCCTCGCGCATCCGTTCAGCCGTGGCAAAGCGGTCGTGGGCCCACGCTTCGGTGTGGTGAACGCGCGCGTGCGCCGGCATTCCGGAGAGCAGTGCCACCAGTAGCAGCGCTCCCCAGCGCAGGCTGCGCTGGCTCGATAGGGTCTTCAAAATCTTCGGCCTGTAACCGTTTCGTCCGCCGTGGTTTGAAACCTATATGGTTTGAACCCGTTTGGGTTGAACCTGTTGTGTACGCCAGAGAGAAAGTTTGCCAAAACTGCGAAGTAAATCAGTGCTTCCGGTCGTGTCCAGTTAATCCGTGTTGCTGATATAAAGCACTCCCCGCGCATCCCGTTGAACCCGAACCGGATCGCGCGATGGAGTGCCAGGGCCAAAGTCGAAACCTCCGTAGTAGAGGTTCGTAATTCTGCGCACGTAATTCTGAGTCTCGGCATAGCGCGGAACCCCAGCGCTGCGTGCCACCGCGCCGGAGCCTGCGTTATAGGCCGCCAGCGTCAGGTTTACGTCGCCGCCGTAGCTCTCCAGCAACTGCTTCAGATGGCGCACGCCGGCATCCACGTTCTGCTCCGCATCGAACGGGTTTCGCAGATTCAATTGCCGTGCTGTACCGGGCATAAGCTGCATCAGCCCCATCGCACCCTTGCGCGATACCGCATTGGGGTTGAAATTCGACTCGACTTTCACCACCGCGCGCACGAGGTTGGGATCCACATTGTGACGATAAGCCGCTTCCGCGATGGCCGCGTCAATCTCCTCCGGACTCGCAATATGCCCGCGAAAGTTGGCCGACTGAATCTTGGCGCTGGCCGACTGATTCGAATCGTGCCCGAAATACTGGCTGACCTCGGCGGCTGCGGACCGCGCCGCTCGCATCGAGGCCGCATTGTGCCCCGGCACAGGCTTCCAGCGGTTCTCCTTCGTGCTCCAGTAAACCAGCGACCGGCGAGGCGCTTCCGACGTCTGCGCATGCGCCGCTGCCTTCTTCGGCGCATCGTCGTTCACATAGACTTTGTGGCCGTGCTCGTCGGTTGCAGTAATGGTTTGGGAGTCGTCATCGTCCGCCCACAACTGGGGCGGACTGAGAGAAAGAGAGGTCGCGATTGCCGTGCTGGCCATCAGGGCGATTTGCAGGCGCTTGCGCATATCCGGGTGTTGTTCCACCTTCTCCTTTGCCAGGGACAAAGACAAACTTCACCCCTAGCCTTCCTTACCCGGAACCTGACGGAGAATACCTACACCAGAGTAGGACAATTATAGGCCCCGGGGGGTGGTCCGGCAACCTTTCCAAAGGGCGTAGAACCATTGGAGTAACTTACGTAAGTAACTGAAAATAAGGTGGTTAGTTTTTTCCGGGTGCCCCGTTTCTCGCGCATTTTGCGAGAAGTGGGGGGGTGGATCGTGTGGAGCGGCACTCTCTTCGACTTCGCTCAGGGCAGGCTTTGCCCGCTACTGCCGGAAGAGGCACACCTGCGGGCCAGCGAGCCAAAGCAGTTGCCCCAGCCTGGACACAGACCCCGTGCAGCCCCTCAAGCTCTCTCCAGCGCCACCGCAAAGGCATCCAGCGACAACGACCGCAGCAGGTTCCGCCGCATGCCACGTTGCACCTCGGCCAGCCGGTCGGAAGTAGCGGCAATCCATTCAAAATCAACGGCTTCCGCCAGTTTTCCCAGTTCGCCGGAAATGTCGCTATTGCAGACCAGCTGCGGAGCCCCGGAGTTCAGGAACATCAGGTCACGCAGGAGCGAATAGAGGGCGTGCAACAAGTGTTCGGTCTTTTCCCGGCCCTCGGCGCCGGGACGGTAGGTTTCCGTGACTTTGAACAGGTCGCCGTGTTCACCCGCCCGCACTGCCGAATTCAGGATGGTCATGGCATCGGACCGGGCGGCCACGTAGGAAGCGAGATCGAAGTTGCGGGCACGGCCCAGCGCTCCTTCACTCAGGCGGGCAACCAGGGCACGCTGTGGAGCCTTCCATTCCGGATGGTGTTTCGCGAGATCGCTCTCGATTTCGTCGACCGCCAGTGCCCGCAGCGCAAAAGACATAGACCGCGAACGAATGGTCGGCAGTAGCTCGCCGGGATTTTCCGATAGCAGCAGAATCGTGGCAAACTCGGGCGGCTCTTCCAGCACCTTAAGCAGCGAGTTGGCCGCCTCTTTAATGAAAGCCGATCCGGTAAAAATGTAAACCCGCTCCCGCCCCTCAGCCGGCCGGTAATAGATGGTCTCGATGACGCGCCGGATCTGGTCCACCTTGACCATCATCTGCGGAGGGTCGGGCGGTATGACGAGCACGTCCGGATGAGTCTGCACGAAGAGGCGCGTTTCTTTCTTGTCGGCGTCGCGCATATTCTCGCGAGCTTCAACCGCCTCGGCAAAACGTGCGTCCAAATCGGCCGCCTGCGCGATGCGGATGCAGTTGGCGCAGCGGCCGCAGAAGTCGGGCAGCCCTTCGGTTTCAAGCGGCGACAGGCAGTTCATAGCCTGCGCCAGCATCAGCGCGAGCGTGTATTTTCCCGATCCAGCCGCGCCCGAAAGAATGACCGCATGCGGAAAGCGCTCCCGCGCCAGCATGTCGCGCAGGCGATGAACGGTTTCGGCATTGCCGTGAAAATCGGAGAAGGGCATGATTCAGGCCAAATCAGAATCTACCACGGAGACACGGAGGCACGGAGAAAACCAACAATCAATATCGCGGCCCCACCCCTGTAGCTTTGAATTTCGACTTCTGACTTTTGACTTCTGACTTTTGCATTTTTTCTTCTCCGCGTCTCCGTGCCTCCGTGGTGAAGAGTTTCGCAGGTGACACCTTAGAGGCTCTTCCCCACCCTCAGCCGCTGACTCACCACTCCCACAATCCGCTGATGCGTCTGCGCCGGCGTGCCCCGCGCATCGACCACAACCATGCGCTGCGGTTCCCGCGCCGCGATCGCTAGATATCCTTCGTGGACGCGGATAAAGAACGCCCGCGTTTCCAGCTCGAAGCGATTCTCGTCATTGTGACCGTGACCGCCACTTTTCCCATCTCGTTTGTTGCGCCGCCGGGCGCGGTTCAGGCTCATCGCAGGGTTGGAATCGAGCAGGAGCGTGAGATCAGGCTGCAGGTTTCCACACAACACGCGATGCAGCTCCAGCACCGCCGCGCTGCCTAACTTGCGGCCGGTGCCCTGGTAGGCTTCCGTCGAATCGGTGAAGCGGTCGCAGAGCACAATGCTGCCATGCTCAAGCGCGGGCGCGATCACTTCCGCAATATGCTGCGCCCGCGAGGCAAACATCAGCGCCATCTCGGCCAGCGGATCGAGCCCAGAAGTGCGGGAATCGAGCAGCACCTTGCGGATTTTCTCCCCGGTCGCCGTCCCGCCCGGCTCACGGGTTTCCACCACTTTGTGTCCTGAAGCGCGCAGTGCGGCCGCCAGCTTGCGCATCTGCGTGCTCTTGCCGGTGCCGTCGAGGCCTTCGAAGGTGATGAACTTCCCGCGTCGTGACATCGTTCGAGATGATAGCAGCGCCGGCAGTAACGGGGTCAGGTTTCGATTCGCCAGCAGGTGAGCGCAGGTCCGCCTCGCTGTGCCTCCGGCGCTGCAGGGCGTCCGGAACCGAACACTGATTGGCAGAAGTGGACATGCGAGAGCGAAACGCCGATGCAGGACCTGCGTTTACATCAATGGTGAGGAAGCACTTAACCGTCTTACAGCAGCTCCGACTTTTGGCAAAAGAATTGCCGAATCGCTTTCACCCGAACAACCACTCGGAGGTTTGTTATGGCGCATTTCGAACGGATTCGCGATGTAATATCCGGCCCATTTAGTCCCGAAGTCATCAAGCAGCGCACGACGGCGGGATGGCAGTTGGTATCGCTCGAATGGCGGCGCGAACTGCCCGAGTCGGAAGCTCCGTCCCAGGGCGCCTTCAGCGAGGACATCCCCTATGGCCTGCGCATTTCCGAAGACTGCCAGCGCCTGGAGATCGATCCCATCGAGAATCGCACGCTCATGCTGATGATGGAGTTGCTGGTGCAGGACTTCTCTTATTCCAGCATTGTCAGCGACCTGAACGAAAAAGGTCTGCGCATGCGCGACGGCCGTCCCTGGAACCGAGTGGCGCTCTTCAACATGATGCCGCGCCTGATCGAGGTCGGCCCGCGCATCTTTTCCACCGACGAGTGGAACACGCTGCGGCAAAGATTTTCTCGTCCGCAGGCGTCCGAGGTCTCCTAGCGGGCCAATCCCGTTCCGAGCTCGCATGAAAACAAACTCTCGCGGCTGATGCCTGCACTCTTGTCCCTCCGCGCCGCTGGGAGTCATAGGCTCCGAGTCATAAGTTTTGATCCAGGCTTAGGAACAGCGCGCCCTCGCAACTGGTATAGTCGTATGTTCTGTCGCGCAGTCGAATTCATTTCATTTTCACCACGGGGGCTCGAAAAATGAAACTCTCAAGAATCTTGGGAGTTGTTTGTCTTGTTTTGCCGTTATCGATTTCAGGTTGGGCCGCGACGCCGCCAACCGTCGCACTCTTCGTCGATGCCTCCACCGCACCCCGCAAGATTTTCCACGCCACCCTCAAGATTCCCGCCAGTGCAGGCGACCTGACGCTCTACTATCCAAAATGGATTCCGGGCGAGCACGCGCCGGATGGCCCTGTGATCGACCTCGCTGGCCTGAAGTTCAGCGCCGGTGGCAAGACGCTGAAATGGCGCCGCGACTTGCTCGACGGCTTCACCATTCACGTGGAAGTCCCGGCAGGCGCAACGGAAGTGAACGCCGAACTCGATTTTCTTTCTCCCGCAACTTTTGAAGGCGGATTCTCCGCCGGTTCGTCCGCCACTGCCAAGATGGCGGTCATCAGTTGGAACCAGGTCTTGCTCTATCCCAAGGGATGGAAATCCGACGACATCAACTTCACGGCCAGCTTGAAACTTCCGGAGGGCTGGAAGTTCGGAACGCCCTTGCCGATTTCGAAACAAAGCGGCAATGAGATTCAGTTCGCCACAGCTTCTCTCACCACGCTGGTCGACTCGCCTGTCATCACCGGAGAATTCCTGAAAGTAGTGCCCCTGGCGCAGGATCCGCTCACCGAGATGGATATCGCCGCCGACAGCGCCGCCGCGCTGGATGCGCCGCAGGAAGTGTGGGACCACTACAAGAATCTGGTCGAGCAGGCCAACAAGCTTTTCGGCGCGCATCACTATCGCGACTATCACTTCCTCTACTCGTTAAGCGATCATGTCGCCCACTTCGGGCTCGAACACCACGAATCCGACGACAGCCGCGTCGACGAGCGCGCGTTGGTGGATGAAACTTCGCGCAAACTCTCCGCCAGCCTTCTGCCGCATGAGTATGTGCACTCGTGGAACGGAAAGTATCGCCGCCCCGCGGACCTGGCAACTCCCGACTACCAACAGCCCATGCAGGATGACCTGCTCTGGGTTTACGAGGGCCTGACGAATTACCTCGGCTTCGTGCTGACAGCCCGCAGTGGTCTGCTCTCTGCCACACAAGACCGCGACGACCTCGCCCTCACCGCCGCTTCGCTCGATCACACTCCGGGCCGCGAATGGCGCAACCTGCAGGACACTGCCGACGCCGCTCCGCAACTTTATTTTTCGCCGAGCGCGTGGAGTTCCTGGCGCCGCGGCACAGATTTTTATAACGAAGACACGCTGAACTGGCTGTGGGTGGACGTCATTATCCGCCAGCAGAGCAAGGGCGCGAAGACGCTGGACGATTTCTGCAAGCTTTTCCACGGCGCGCCCAGCACTGGCCCCATGGTCAAACCCTACACGTTCGAGGATGTGGTCAACACGCTGAACCAGGTTGTACCCTACGACTGGCGCGGCTTTTGGACGGAACGGCTGACCAACCACGGCCCCGGCGCCCCGCTGGGCGGCATCGAAGGCAGCGGCTGGAAACTCGTCTACGATGAAACTCCTTCGGAGATGTTGAACAGTTCGGCGGGAAGATATCACTTGGTGCCCGCGGGCTCCGCTCTCGGCCTGGAACTGCGCGACGACGGCGGCATCACCGACACCACCGAAGGCGAACTCGCGGCGAAAGCGGGCATTGGCCCGGGCATGAAAGTGGTGGCCGTGAACGGCCGCGCATTTTCTCCCGACATCCTGCGCGAGGCGGTTAGAGCTGCGAAAAACAGCAGCGCCCCGATCGAGTTGCTGGTGGAGAACACCGACTACTATAAGACCTACAAGCTCGACTACCACGGCGGCGAAGGTTATCCGCACCTGGTGCGGGATGAATCCAGGCCGGATCTGTTGAGCGATATTCTCAAAGCGAAATAACGGGTAGGCCGCGATGTGGCAGATCGGAGAAACTCATGTGGGGACAGCCGCCCTCGGCTGTCCAGTCGAGCGAAGCTCGACGGGTTCCTTTATCGCGCTGAACATTTGGCGGAGGTCCTCCAAAGCGCAGCCGTAAACGCCTGCCAGGCAAGCCCTTAGCTGTACCTACAATGCCGTAAGTACAAAACGTTCCTGTGGGAACACTTCTCCGGTTCGCGGTCACGCCTGCAGATTGGAGATCGCCGCTGGCTCGTCCTCGTCCTGCATGAATCCAAATATCTCTTGCGGCGCCGGATTCTGCCACACCGGGGCGAACGACTGGCGATGCATTGGGGTAGGCCCGTGCTGGCGCAGGGCGGCTAGATGCTTCGGCGTGCTGTAGCCCTTGTGCGACGCCAGGCCGTACTCCGGGTAAACCGGATCCCATTCGCACATCATGCGGTCGCGTTCGACCTTGGCCAGGATCGACGCCGCGGCGATCGAAGCGGAGAGCGCGTCGCCGTGAATGATCGGCTGCTGCGGCACGGCGCAGTCGAGACGCAGGGCGTCTACAAGCAAGTAATCCGCTGCGGGGGCGAGGCGCAGAACGGCATCGCGCATGGCCAGCCGCGAGGCCTGATAGATGTTGATCTGATCGATCTGCGCGGCGTCGACCGCTGCAACCGCCCAGGCCAGCGCGTGCTCCCGAATGCGTGGCGCGAGTTGCTCGCGGCGTTCCGGCAAGAGCAGCTTCGAATCGCGCAGGCCGCGCACGCGATATACGGGGTCGAGAATCACCGCGGCCGCCACGACCGGGCCGAACAATGACCCGCGTCCAACTTCGTCCACGCCGGCGACCATAACCGCGCCGGATTCCCAAGCGCGTTTTTCGTAGCGCAGCGTGCAGCGCAGCTTTTTCAGCAGACGCATTTTCGCGGTCGAGGGCGAGATCACGCGCGCCGGCGCCGGATTGAGCGCTAGGTCATTTGCAGAGCACTTGATTGCAGAGGACAAGGGAGTCGTTCAACATCTTCCCCGACAAACGACCCTTTCGGCAAGAAAAGAATTTTCGGGGACTGATTTTTTGATCGAGGACACGCTGAGTCGGACCAGCGGGTCCAAAGGCGCTAGCGCGGAGCCGCGGTGACAATTCCCGAGAGGCCAGAGATCAAATTCCACTTCCGGGTCATGCCTTGCGCTGCCTCGTAATGGCACCCGGTAACCATTACTTTGATTACGAGCGTACATTGCCCGGTCGGACATGTACTGCTATGTTGACGGCAGTGTGGAGCGATCCGAGGTAATTTTGGAAAGTCAATCCAACAACACCCCGCCGCAAGACGGCCTTCTGAGCGGAAAGCTGGTGCATCTGGCGCTGCCTGTGCGCTGGAGCCTGGTCGAAGAGCGCGGGCGCGGCCCGGTGGAAATGGCGTGCACGTACGACATTCATCCGCGGGGGGCGCGGCTGGTGGGTTCGCGCGAAGTGAACCCCGGCGATCTGGTGATGGTGGAGCGTGGGCGGAATAAGTCCATTTGCCAGGTAGTCTGGACCGGCGACCGTAATTCCGAGTTGCGCGGACAGTTCGCCGTGCAATGCGTGGAAGTGGGCAGAACGCCCTGGGACGACGAACTGCGGCAACTGGAAGAAGAATATCAACCCGTGATACTGCCTCTTAACAGAACTTCCCGCCGCAACTTCGGGAGTTCCGGCGAAGAGCACCGTCGCCGTCCGCGTTACGCGGTACACGGCAGAGCCGAAATTGACGGCCACCTGAGTTTGTCCGCCGAAGTGGATCAGCTCTCGGAATTTGGGGCGCGCATTACGGCCAACGAAAAGCTGCGTCCGGGCACGGATTTCCGGCTGCTGCTGAGCGTGCTGGATGTGAGCCTGGCGCTGAAGGCGCAAGTGAAATACATGGCCGAGCACGACACCATGGGAGTAGTGTTCCAGGAAATCCGGCGCGGCGACCGGCCGTTACTCAGCTACGTGCTGAACAAGCTTCGCAATAAGAACCGCGCCGTGAAAGATTTTGTGGAAGTGGAAGTGGTGCATGAGGCGCTGGGCGCAACGGGATAAGACCCGCTTCCGGCTCTCGGCTTCCGGCTCTCGGCTTCCGGCTCTCGGCTTCCGGCCTCAGCTTTCGCCAAGGGACCAAACAATAATCGAGAAATAACAACATTCACCGTTATGGCGGCCGGAAGCCCGGCGCCGGACGCCGGAAGCCGTAGTTACTCCGGCCTTTCCACATCCTTCAGGCGGGCGGCTTTGCCTTTGAGGCCGCGCAGGTAGTAGAGCTTGGCGCGCCGGACTTTCGACGAGCGCAGCAGATCGACCTTGTCGATCACTTTGGAGTGAACCGGGAAGATGCGCTCCACGCCCTGACCAAAGCTGATCTTGCGCACGGTGAAGCTGGCCTGCGGTCCGTTGTCGCGCTTGATGACCACGCCTTCAAAGGCCTGCAGACGCTCCTTGTCGCCTTCCTTGATCTTCACGTGCACGCGCACGGTGTCGCCGGGGCGAAATTCTGGGAGGTCAGTGCGTCGGGTCTTGGCCAGCAGCTTTTCGATGATTAAGTTTGACATGTCGTTGTCCTTCTTTTCCTCGTTCGTGATTGGTCGTTCGTCTTTCGCCGCTCGGTCGGTTGTTTGACTCGGATCGTACCGCCGAATGTTTTCTGATCGCGGCAATCAGCTTGTTGTCTTCGTCGCTCAATTGCGCACCGTCGAGCAAGTCGGGACGGTTGCGCAGCGTTTTTTCCAGCGCTCGCTGATGTCGCCAGCGGCGAATTTCTTCGTGATTGCCGGACAGCAACGCTTCCGGCACGCTCATTCCACGAAACTCGGCAGGCCGCGTGTAGTGCGGATAGTCGAGCAACCCCCCTGAACCGCAGGTGGAATCCGCACCCTCCGCCGGCTTCGACTCGGCCTGCGCCGTGAACGATTCCTGCCGCGCCGACGCTTCGTTTCCCAGCGCCCCCGGCAAAAGACGCGTGACCGCTTCGATGATTACGGCCGCGGCCATTTCTCCGCCGCTCAACACGTAGTCGCCGATCGAAAGCTCGCGGTCTGCGAGAAAATCGGCGACGCGTTCGTCCACGCCTTCGTAGCGGCCGCAAATCAGGACGATGCGATCGAGCGCGGCCAACTCCGTCGCGATCTTCTGCGAAAAACGCTGCCCCTGCGCGGAAAGCAGAATCACCGACTGCTTCGCGGGTCCGGCCACGCGTTCTTCCCGCGAAGCCAATCCGAGCGTCTCCAAACATTCAAAGAGCGGTTCCGGCTTGAGCACCATGCCCTCGCCGCCGCCGAAGGGGCGGTCATCCACAGTGCGGTGCTTGTCGTGCGTAAACTCCCGCAGGTCGTGGACTGCAATCGTTGCCAGGCCCATTTCGCAGGCCCGGCGGGTGATGCCGTGATCCAGAGGCCCGCGAAAGAAGCCGGGAAAAATCGTGAGAATATCGGCCTTCATGCGCGGTCGAAACCTTTTCACCACGGAGGACACTGAGGAACACAGGGGTTGTACTCTATGTATTCTCTGCGTCCCTCTGTGGTTAACGCCTTTTTCTCGGCGCCTGCTCCAGCTTTTCGTCCGGCGTAACAGGGGCGTTAATTTCCAGCATGCCCGGAGGAAAATTCGTGCGCACTTCGCGGCGCGCAACGTCTACCCCTTCCAAATAAGCATCCGCGAAGGGGACATCGAACTTTTTCCCCGCCGCGTCAGCCACCACCAGCAGCGGAGCCTCGCCCGCTCCGAACTGAACATCGGCAATACGGCCGATCTCGTGACCCCGGTCAAGAACTGAACAACCCACCAGATCGCTGATGTAATTCCATCCCGCCCCAAGTTCCGCGCGCTGGCTGCGAGGCACCTGCAATTCGCTGCCAACCAGGACGTCGGCGTCCGAAATTGAATCGACGCCCCGGAATTTCAGTACCAGGAATTCCTTGTGCGGCCAGAGATCTTCAATCTCTAATTCGCGCCGGACGTTTTTTCCGGTCGTGTTTCCTGGGGTTGCTGCGACCGCCGGCAATGCGAGAAGCATCATGCCCGCCGCGAATCGCTCCGGAACGTCGGTGTGTACCTCGACCGCAACCTCACCTTTTCGCCCTTGCGTCTTCTTCACGCGGGCCAGGGTGACGAAAGCGCCTGCGAACTCGCCGCTGGTTCCAGGACTCAACGCTTTTCCAGACCAGACTTTTCCAAACCAGCTTTTCTAAATCAAACAGCTCAAAGCCGGACTCTCCAAACCAGGCCGCCCCGAGCTACTCCACGATCTCAAGCGTATAGCGCTTATCGGTGCGTACTCCAGCCGCGTTCAAGAGGGCGCGCATGGCGCGGACAGTGCGCCCCTGGCGCCCGATGACTTTACCCACTTCGTTCTCCGCCACTTCCAATTCGATCACGTCGCCGTCCAGTTGCTCCACGAAAACATCGTCAGGAGCGTCCACAATGGACTTGGCAATGTACTCGATGAGCGCGCGCACGTCTCCGGCGGTTTCAGTCATAATAATCGGCGTTCTCACGTTTCTTACTGTGGAATCGGGTAACGGCTACGGACCGAACGATCAACACATGACGGTCATGCTCGACCGTCAATGCTCGACGATCCAAGCTCGACCATCAATGCTCAACAACTGGCGGTGGCCAGGGCTGCGGTGGTCAGAATCGAAGACGCTAGGCGGCGGAGCCGGCGCTGGCTGGAGCGGGTACCGGCTTCGAGAACAGCTTGTTCACCCGGTCCGACATCTGCGCGCCCTTCGACACCCAGTACTCGACCCGATCGCGCTTGAGTTCGATGCTGGCCGGGTTGGTGCGGGGATTGTATGTCCCCACTACTTCCACCGGGCGGCCGTTACGCGCGCGTTCCTTCTCAATGACCACAATGCGATAGTGCGGTTGTTTGCGCGCACCCCGGCGCGCCAGACGAATCATTAACACGAGACGTATATCCTTTATTCCGGAAGAGTCCGGTGAGATCGAGGCAAACTCTTATTATGCCGAAGGTTAGGCGGAATGGCAAGGGGCGGGGGCAGGAAAGGCCTGCTCCAAACCAGCCTTCAGTCGCGCCGCATGCGCGAAAAATCCTGAAGAAAACTGAACAGTGATGACAGCTGGCTGTCCGCAACTGAAGCGCCTGCGGAATGCAAGGGTTCTAATGCGGAGGGTCGTCGTCAATCCAGTACTGGCGGCGGGAGTTCAGCAGCAAAAGCGGACGCCCCTTAGCCTGCACGCGCAGCGCATGCAGCCCGGGCGTAGGCGACGTCGGGCGGAAACTCAGTACATAGTAGTTGGGCACGTCGTTCGAGACCGCGATGAGACCCGCCTTCAGATCCTTGGCATCGTGGAAGTGAAAGAACTCGCCTCCGGCGAGCTGCGCGATGGATTCCGCAGTCTTGGTGCGCAGCGCATTGCGTGCGGTAAGAAAAGCCATCGTAGCGAGCCGAAGAGGCGGAGCAAGCTGGCTAATGCAGTCGAGCACCTGCTTGCTGTAGTGCCCTTCGTACTCGGAATCGGCTCCATTGCGGCTGAAGCAGCCGTGCTCGGGGCCTGGCTCCCTGCCCTCAAATTTTGATGCCTCATGGGAGACGGCGGAGCGTGTACTGGAAAAGCCGAAGCTGTACATTGCCGTATTCGTGTCGCTGATGAGGCGCAATGCTTCATCGAGCGTTGTCTTACTGCCCTGGTCGATGGTTTCGCTGAGCAGCAGAATCGCACGGCGATAGCGCGTGGGCTGCTCCCGCAGCTGGGCGATGGCCAACGCGATCCCATCGAGAATGGCAGCCCCCTGATCGCCTTCGTTCAGGCTGGCAAGCTGCGCTGAGGCATCGCCGGTTCTGGGCCTAAAAGGCATGAGCAGATGGGGCGCACTGTCAAAGCCAATGATGGCGATGCGGTGCTCTACGTTGCCGATCAGCGCGTCGAGGATTGCGTCCAGCTGGCGGTAATCAACCAGATGTCGGGCTCCGGCGCCTCCGGTTTCAACCACGATTGCCAATGCCAGCGGCAGCGAATCGGTGTCCTGTTCAAGTACAGGGTGCTGCGGTACGCCGTTGTCGGTGAGAAAGAAGTCGTCAGCCTGGAGTTCAAAAACTACCGCTCCTCTCCTGGTCTTCACGAGGATCGGTACCTCCACCAAAGAAGAGCGCACGGTCAGCGTGGGCTGGCTTTGACCGCCTGTTTGCGCCCGCAGGCCGACAGGAGCGAGGCAGAGCAAGAGAGACAACGTACAGGCAAGCCTCATAACCAGGGCTTCATTATAAGGGCGACATAGCGCGACCGCACGCTCTGACAGACTGTGCTCGACAGGTTTACCGGCGGTCGCCCAGGCTGCGAGTCCCACTATTTTCCGAAGATTGAGGATCAGTTATCGGAAACGGCGTTTCCACTCACAACCCCGTCAGCTTAGTTCAAGAGTGCCACTGGGCAGGCGAGTAATTTCGTGAATGAACGACCCGATTTTATTGGTCGGGGAGAGAGGATTTGAACCTCCGACCCCCTGGTCCCGAACCAGGTGCTCTACCAGGCTGAGCCACTCCCCGACTGGGCCCGCGAGCGATGAGGAACATCGGGAGCGCGCGAGCTTCAAACGTTAGGCCTGAACCTTTAGATTATAACATTTGCTTCGGCGTAACATTTGCTTCGGCGGGTCGAACTTGTGTCTCTGCCGAACACAATCCGGATCGTGTTGAAGGGGAAGAAAAGCGGAGAGAAAAGTAAGATCCAGATGGGTGACTCTTCTTTACTTGCGTCAGGCGAGTGGCACAGGACTTTCGATCGTCCGGACCCGCCGAAATAGCGTCCGGCACATCGCCGCTTTTCGCGGCCGCCTGGACGCTGGTTGATCGGACTTGGTGCCGTCGATTTCAGTTCCACCGATTGCGGCGTTGTCTGAAATCGGAGTTCCGAATACCATGGGAAACTCGCAGGATGTTCGCCGGACGTTCGAGAAGAGATCCGCGAATGCTCAACGCGACCTCTTAACTTCATGAAAACCGCATTCACCGCCCGTTCTCTGTACACGCCGTTGGAGGAAATCCAGAACCCGTTCCTGCTCGTCGAAGACGGAATCATTACCGATCTGGCCTCCCACGCGCAACGTGAGATCCCTACGAGCGCAACTCTGGTTGATTTCGGCGACGCCGTAATCGCACCGGGCTTCGTCGACATCCACATGCATGGCGGGGCGGGGCTTGATGTTATGCAGGCGTCGGAGGCCGAACTACCTCGTTTGGGAAGATTTCTTGCGCAGCACGGGGTGACGGGTTATTTTCCCACGACCGTGGCTGCGCCGATGGATGCGACTTGCGCCGCGTTGGAGCGCCTGGCCAATTTGATCGAAGCGCGACCGGCAGCCGTAAACTCCAGCAACCATGACAATGGCAACGACCCGCAGGCTCGACCGCTGGGCATTCATCTGGAAGGGCCATTTCTCAGTCCCGCACGCCGGGGAGTGCACGCGCCGGAAAATTTGGTGCTCCCGACCATCGCAGTTTTCGAGCGCATGTGGCAGGCGTCGCGCGGAAACGTTCGCATGCTGACCATCGCTCCGGAGCTGCCCGGAGCGTTGGAAGTGATCTCTGAAGCGGCGCGGCGGAATGTGTGCGTTAGCATTGGACATTCCGATGCCGAGTTGCCTGCGGCGCAGGCTGGAGTGCGCGCGGGGGCGCGCCACGCGACCCACACTTTCAACGCCATGAGACCGCTGGACCATCGCGATCCGGGAATCCTCGCTGAGGTGCTTACCGATAATAAGATCAGCGCCGATATTATCGTCGACGGAATTCATGTTGCGCCCGCGGTGGTTCGGCTTTTTCTGAAAGCCAAGGGAATCGAGAGCTCGGTTCTCATCACCGACGCGACCGCCGCCGCGGGCATGCCCGATGGGCGCTATCAACTGGGGCCAATGCTGGTCGACGTGAAAAATGGAATGTGCACCATGGAGGGAAAACTGGCGGGAAGCGTCCTGACCATGGATCGCGCCGTGCGCAACGTGATGGAGTTCGGGAGTTGGAGCCTGCAGGATGCGGTGCGGGCGGCTACTTTGAATCCGGCGCGCGCGGTTGGGTTAGCCCGGCAGCACGGACTTCTCGCAGCAGGATCCGAAGCTAGTTTCACCGTGCTCAGCCCAGCCGGCGAAGTCCGGAAAACGATAGTTCGGGGGCGCGGCTTCTAGTTTGGCTTGCGCTGTTTGGATTCCGCCAGATAGTGCAGCAGCATGGCTTCGTCGGAGCGAGAGAGCTGATCCAGAAAAGATCTTTTCGCATTCGGCTTCTCGTCGCTAGCCAGCTTCTGAGGAGCCGCCTGCCTCAGCTTGTCGCCCAGTTCCGGATCATTTTCCATCACCTGCGAATAGAAAAACAGAAAGTGCCGCATCTGGTCGAGCGCGGAACGCAGAGTTTCGATAGGCTCGGTCTGCGACAGCGAGTTGAGAGACTCCATCAATTCCGGATCGCTGGGGGCCTGCATGGCGGCGCAGTTAAGCTCCCGCTGAATCGTGCGCAGGTCTTCGGTGACGCGCGCAATCCGGAGCTGTAAGTCGTCCATGAGGTTTTCCTTCGCCATGAGGATTTGGTCTGTCCAACATCTCATCGGCGGCAGCGAGCGAGTAGATGTCCCACGTGCATGCGCTTTGGTAATTCGCTCGATTACTTTGGTCTGGACGAAAGTTTCATGGTTGGTAAGGTCGCTGAAACGCCGCTATTGGAGCGGGTTTCACGGCATCCACCGTCGATCGTAATCGAAGTGCATCTTGGAGCTTTCTGGCGCGTTGCGAGGGAATTCGAGTTTTGTGATACAAAGCCGCGGTGACCGAAACCACGCCAGCAGGCACATCTGGACTCATCCGCGCCATCGGCCGCTGGAGCCTGGTGGCGCTCACGGTGAACTCTGTCATCGGCAGCGGCATTTTTGGTCTTCCCTCGGTAGTAGCGGGCCTGGTTGGAAAAGCCAGCCCATGGGCGATTCTTTTCGCGGGCGCGGGGATGGGCGTCATCATGGGCTGTTATGCCGAGGTTGCCTCCTATTTTCATGAAGGCGGGGGACCGTATCTCTACGCGCGCACGGCTTTCGGTCGCTTGATGGGGATTCAAACCGCGTGGATCTTGTGCCTGGGACAGGTGACGGCTCCCGCCGCCAATGCCAATCTTTTTGTGATTTACTTAGGCGAATTCTGGCCGCATGCCAAAGATCCCCTGCCCCGGTTTCTGATCCTCACCGCCCTGGTGGGAGTGCTTGCCGTCATCAATTTTCGCGGCGTGCGCGGAGGAGCGCAGGTCAGCAACTTTTTCACGGTGGCAAAGCTGTTACCTCTGCTGGCGGTCATCGTCGCGGGCGGGGCTGTGATGTGGACTCATCATGCCAATATCTCGGCGGCACCGGTCCACCCGAGCGCGGGCGACTGGCTGAAGGCGATGCTGCTGCTGGTCTTTGCCTACGGGGGATTTGAAACCGCCCTCGCTCCCATGAGCGAGGCCAGGAATCCACGCCGGGATGTACCATTCGCGCTGCTCGTCGCTTTGCTGACGTGCACTTTGATTTACGCGCTCATCCAATTTGTTGTAGTCGGAACCTTGCCTGACGCCGCCCACAGCGAGCGCCCGCTCGCTGACGTGGCGCGCCTCGCCCTCGGACATTTCGGCGCAGGACTGGTTGCCATCGGCGCGCTGGTTTCGTTCTATGGATATCTCAGCGCCAAAATTCTCGCCATGCCGCGGGTTACCTTCGCGCTGGCGGAGCAGGGAGATTTCCCGCGCGCGTTTGGCGCAGTGCATCCCCGATTCAAGACGCCTTACGTCTCGCTGCTGGTGTTTGCCCTGCTGATCTGGGGATTCGCCCTGATGGGCGAGTTCAAATGGAACCTGACGCTCTCCGCCATCGCGCGCCTCTTTTACTACGCCGTGGGCTGCGCGGCGCTGCCGGTGCTAAGGCGAAGGCGGCCCGCAGGAGCAATGTTCCGGCTGCCGGGTGGGACGTTATTCGCCGTGGTAGGCGCCGCCATCTGCCTGGTGCTCATGAGTCAGGTCGACTTCGGCCAATCGCTGATCCTGATCGCGACCATCGGCATTGCGCTGGCGAACTGGGCTGTCGTGGCCCGAATACACAGCGGTTGACGAAAATGCCCGCGTACCATCGACAGGCCTTTACAGCCCGCGTCGGAAATCAACTTATCCCCGGTCTTCGGCGCCGTGATAAATGCGCAGGACTTCGATGCTCTCATCCTCACGCGGTAGACAGCGATGTAGGGCAGGGGCGGGAACAAGAGCTCCCGGGTTCCTTCCTCGCGCCCGACAGGGCCACGATGTGGCCATTCTTTCAGGGACTGGATAGCGGCAAACACCTTGCGAATCGTCGCTTCCCGATAATGAGGATGGCGCTCCCTGAGATAATGGCTGATGCGTTGCAGGTCCACCGCGGCGGCTGGCGTCCAGCGGATTCGCATTCTTATGAGCGCAACATCTGCTCCAGGCGCGCGTCCATTTCTTCTTGCTCAATGAATTCGCCCCGGTCGGCTTGCGCAATACCCTCACGCACGGCGGTCCGATAGCGGGCGTCTTCTTCAAGGAGACGCAAGGCTGCTTCCTTTACCAGCATTTCGGCGTCGGTTCCTTCCTTCGAAGCAATCTGCGCAAGCTGCGCTTCCTGTTCAGGCGTGAGATGCAATTCCATCGGCCCCAGAGCAACGGAAACGCCCCGCTCCGGCAAGTTCCTTATACTCCCCGCTGTTCCATGTCCAGCAGAGCCTTCTTCCGTTCCATGCCCCAGCGGTAGCCGCCCATGGTGCCGTCTTCGCGGACCACGCGATGGCAGGGAATGGCCACTGCGACCGGATTTGTTGCACAAGCGCGGGCCACGGCACGGACGGCGCGGGGCTGGCAAATCCCCTTCGCGACCTGGCTGTAAGACTTCGTCGCGCCAAAAGGAATCGTCTGCAGGTAGGTCCACACGCGTCGTTGGAACGCGGTCGCGCGGATATCGAGCGGCAAAGAGTCATCCAGCTTCTTGCCTTGCAGTTGGAGCAGGAAAGTTTTCGCCCAGGTCCGCAATCGTCCTTCATCTTGCTTGCGAGCGGCGAAGGGAAATTCGCGCTTCAGCCCTTCCAGCAACTCTCCATCAGAGCGCGCAAACTGAATGGCGCAGATGCCGCGGTCCGTAGCCGCGATGAGCATGCGTCCCAGCGGCGAATCGGCGCAGATGTAATGGATAACAGCCGCGATCGCGCCGCGACGATATTTGTCTGGAGTCATACCGAGTTGCGACGCGGTGCGCTCGTAGAGGCGGCTGCTGGAGCCGTAGCCGGCGTCGTACATGGCGCGCGTGACGTTGTCCCCGGCCTGCAGGCTGCGCTTCAGGGTGCGCAGGCGGCAAGAATCGGCATATTCGCGGGGGGTGATCCCGAGAACCGCTTTGAAGCGACGCTGCAGGTGAAAAGGGCTCTGCCGAAATTCCTTGCCCAGCCGCTCTAGGGTGACCGGCTCGTCGAGGTGCTGCTCGATGAAGCGGCAGATTGCTTTTACGCCATCGGGCTGCGTGTGGGCGCCGGCGGATTTTGGCCGGCAACGCAGGCAAGCACGATATCCAGCCTGCTCGGCTTGCTCGGGGAGAAGGAAAAACCGGACGTTCTCCCGCCGCGGCCGGCGGGCCGGACAAGATGGCCGGCAGTACACGCCGGTTGACGATACGGCGAATACGAAATGCCCGTCCTGACTCGCATCACGCTGAGAGAGCGCACTCCACTGCGCTTCTTCGAGAGTGGCCGGGTTGAGTTCAGGGGCTGGCATCCAGTTCAAGGCTTCTGTTGCGAGTATCGCATTGCTGTTCATGATAGTGAAAGCGTAAGGCATAGCAATCTGGCGGGCTATCCGAAACTTGCGGGCAAACTGAAATCGCGCAAAGTTCCTTTTCCAGTGCCAGTGCTATGGTTCGTCATTCTGTGCGAGAAACAAGCTGATTTGCACCTCCATGACGAAACGATTAGATTCTCTGTAAGCAATACCTACTCTTTTCTTTTGATCGAGGACTAACTCCATGAAGAGCTTTCGCTTTGCGATTCTCGGTGTCCTGGTAACAGCGCTCGCGGGTTCAACTTTGGCGCAACAGGTTACGAAACATGTTCTGAGCAGCGACGAACTCAAGAAGGTGGTTCCCGCTGAATATTTTTTTTGGGGGCAGAAGGCTCCAGTCCAGGTGAGGAACTCGGGCGGATTTCAACTTGCGGATGGAAAAATGATGCTGGCGGCCCTGGTCGACGCATCGGGATACTCGACCGCGATCCAGCAAAAGTACCAGGGACTGCTGATCACCGAGGTGAAGCTGAACATCGGCGGGGCAGACCTGGCCCCTGGTCAATACGGTTTCGGATTCACCGCCGACAATAGATTTGTGGTAATGGACGTGGGCAACAACGACGTGTTGAGCGTGGCCTATCAGACCGACCAGGCCCTGGCGCGTCCCGTGCCGCTCAAATTTTCGGAAGCCAACGGCAGCTACAAGTTGTATGCCGGCAAGAAGTGGGTGGCGGTAAGCGTGCAGTAGTTTTTCTTCGCGCGATCGAACGGCAGACGCGCTCGCCGGCAATACTGGACTCCTGAAAAATCGAGGTGATCGATGCGATTGGTGCGTTCTTATTTTCTGGCCGCGCTGGTGCTGACGTGCCTGGCTTGCTGGGGCCAGGAGGGCCAGGCGGCGAAGCGAAAAATCATCATTGACCAGGATGCGGCCGGTCCTGCGGGCACGGATCAGCAATCGATGCTGTTGCTCATTCAATCTCCTCAGACGGACGTTCTCGGTATAACGGTAGTTACCGGTGATATGTGGCTCACTGAGGAAGTGGCGCATACGTTGCGCATGCTCGAGCTGATCGGACGCGCTGATATTCCAGTTGTACCAGGGGCGGAGTATCCGCTGCTGCGGCGGAAAGAAGAAATCGAGCAATGGGAGCAGCGTTATGGTTCCGTGCCCTGGCTGGGGCCGTGGACGCCGGGACGCTATCATGCTCCGGCCGAGTTGGGGCAAATGCCGGAGGGAAGACCGAGCACGAAAGCCGCTGCGGAAGATGCAGCTCATTTTCTGGTGCGGATGGTCCGCAAATATCCGCATGAGGTCACGATTTATGCCGGCGGGCCGATGACCAACCTGGCGCTGGCGATCAGCATCGATCCAGACTTTGCTGGGCTGGCGAAAGAATTGGTGTTCATGGGCGGCAGCCTGAATCCAGAAACCACCAATCCCGAGTTCGTCAATACACCGCGGCACGAATTCAATCTTTGGTTTGATCCGGAGGCGGCGCACGTGGTGCTCCGCGCGCCGTGGAGAAAGATCGTTTGCACGACAGTCGATATTTCGGTGAAGACGCACCTGACTCCCGAACTGATCGACCTAGTGAAAGCGGGCGATTCACCGGCAGCGCGCTATGTCGGCAACTACGCCCGGCGGCGCGCGCAGTACAACTATTTGTGGGACGAGCTGGCCGCAGCGGCCTGGCTCGATCCGAGCCTGATTACGAAGAAAGAGACGCTCTATTTGGATGTGGATCTGGATCGCGGCGCGGGCTACGGGAATACATTGAGTTGGACCGAACAGGAGAAGCCGAAACTCAGCGTTCAGCCAGTTGAGGTGCAGGTTGATCTGGACACACAGAAGTTCTATAAGCTGTTTGTGAATCTGCTGACCTCAGCGACCCCGAAAAAGAACTAACCCTACGGCTGCAACTGCTGCAATTCCTTCTGTGCCTGTGCATGATCCGGATGTTGTTTCAGCAGTTCAATCAGCACCGCGCGAGCTTTCTCCGGCGTGCCCTCCAGAGCGTAGACCCGGCTGAGATTCAAATAAGCCTGGTCGAATGCCGGCGCCACGCGAATGCACTCCTTAAACGTTGCGACTGCCTCGTCGCGACGCTGCGTGCGCAGATAGAGAATTCCGAGATTGTTCAAAGCTTCGGGATATACCGGCCGCGCCTGCAACGCTCTCTGCAAGTATTCATAAGCGCGGGCGGTGTCGTTCGTCTGCGCGAAAACCATCCCCAGGCTGTAGGTTGACTCGGGGTCGCCGGGGCTGACGGCAACCGCACGCTCCAGAATTTTTCGAGCTTGCTCCCAATCCTTTTGCTGGCGATAAGCGTTGCCGAGATTTTCGAGCGCGATCAGGTGATCGGGATTCAACTTAAGAGCCTGCTGAAAATATCCGACGGCTTCCTCGGTGCGACCTTCGCGAGTGGCAAGCAAGCCCAAGTTGTTCCAGGCATTGGGAATCGTATCGGGATAGCTGGGCTGGAGTTCGGTCGCACGCTGGAAGCTGGCGCGCGCTTCCGCGATCTTTTGCAGATTCAGGCACGCACTCCCCATGCCGTAAAGAGCTTCGGCACTCGCGGGGTCATCGTGAAGAGCCTGCCGGAACGACGATTCCGCCTGCTCGAAATATCCGCGCTGAAAAAATATCGATCCGTAGGAAAGATAGTTGCGGGCGAACTCGAATGAGTCGGAAACTCCGGGCCAAGGCAGCGCTTTCACCAACCGCTCGGCGGGAGTGCGGGGGATATGCCGGAAATCGTTCTCGACATTGTGGGGGTCGATTGCGCCTTGATAGACCTTGACGACTTCACCCTGCTCGTTAATCAGGAAAGAAGTTGGAAGGCTGAGGTCGCGATGGCGGTCAAACAGGTAGCGATAGAAAATGTTGTAGATGGCCGCCACATCTTCGGAGCCGCGAAGAATCGGAAAGGAAACATCGGGAACTGTGAAAGGGCGCCCGCCGGGCGACTGCAGGCCGCCGGCGGCAATGGCTTCGTCAAAGTTCACAGCAAGAAGTTGCAGCCCTTGACTCGCCCAACGCGCGTGGACTCCAGTGAACATCTTCAAGTCTGCCTGGCTGGTGGGTGATCGAGTTGTCCAGAAATTGAGCAGCACAGGTTTGCCGCGGAGAGCTCTCAGGCCGCGCGTTTGACCCGACGAGTCGGCAGCAGAAAAATCCGGTGCCAGCATCGGTGAGAGCAACCAGGTCTCAGTCGAGGTTGGAAGCTGCTCGGGTGGTTGCGGAGCGAGAGCAGAACGCGGATGCGACGTTTGCGCCCTGAAGGGTTCCGCGCGAAATGACGCGGAACCCTCCTCGACCCAGATTCTGTGACCAGACGGCAGGTCGTGAAGTTGCTGCATCAGACCGCTGGGCCAGCGAATTGACGCCTTCACCGGGCCCCTGGCCTCGCCCAGGCCGAAAAATAATTCCTTGCTGGACTGCGAAAGAAAACCGGATCCCGCCTGGAGCGTGCGTGTCTGGCGTCCGGTCGCGGTTTCTATCGTGACTACCGCGCCGACCGCGTCGCGGTTGCTTTTCGTCCCACGAAGGCGAAAACAGATTGCGGGGGGCAACTCCTGCATCACATTTTTAAGAACCCGCAATTGCGGGGCATTGCGGTTCTTCAGGAACACTTCCTGGCGGCCGTCGTGGTCAAAATCGGCGAGCGCGAAAGCGCGGCCATCCTCGATAAAATCCAGACCCACCGCGCCGGAAACATCGGAAAACGTGCCATCCCGATTGTTGGCGTAGAACACATTCCGCTCATATCCGCTCCAGGTCGCGTCCGAGCGAACGAGTTCGTTGACCGCGCTCCATCCTTGTTCATAGTCGTGCGACAACCTGGCTTCGTCTGGCGAATTGGCTACTACCTGCCGCCAAAAGAAACTGTTCAGATCCTCGTGCGACGGACCCGAGATCATGCCATTCGCAATGTAAAGATCCGGGAAGCCGTCGTGGTCAAAATCCCAAGCGTCGCTCGACCACGACCAGCGGCCATTGCCTACTCCGGCGGCAATAGTTGTGTCTTCGAAGGCGAGCGGTTTCGGCGGCGAGCCGCTCCCGGTTCCCGTATTCCGAAGCAAAGAATTCCCCATGGAGTGTTTGCGGTAGAGCGCGCGAATCTCCTGCGGCGACTGCCCCTTAAAAACATCCTGCCTCGATATCCGTTCCCCCGCCGCGGTCCACATGTCGGCGACATAAAGATCGTCGGCTCCGTCATTGTCGTGGTCGAACCAGCAAACGCTCATGCCCGCGCCCACGTCTTCCACGCCAGCTTCGGCGGCAACGTCGGCGAAAGTTCCGTCACCGTGATTGTGATAAAGATTTTTGCGGCCGAAATCGTTCACCACATAAAGGTCTGGCCAGCCGTCGCCGTCGTAATCATTCCAGGCGCAGCAGAAGCTGTAGCGGGTATTGTTCTGATTGAGGCTGGACTCCGCCGTAACATCGCGAAACGTTCCGTCGCGCTGGTTGCGCATCATGAAGTTCGGCGGACCGTTTTCCGCGGCGTAGTACGGGACGGGATACTTGTATTGATCCGTGCCTTGGTAATAGGTGTAGAGACAGAAATAAATATCCAGCCAGCCGTCGCGGTCATAATCGGCCAGGGCGGCGCCGGTGAAAGTTCCCTGCGGTGGCTGCGCGAAATGAAACGCGTCAGCCTTGCGCCGAAACCTTCCGCCGCCCTGATTCAAGAACAACAGCGGGCCGTTGGCGCGCACGACGATCACGTCCTGGCGGCCGTCGTTATCGAAATCCCCAAACAGCGCGCACGCCGTGTTTTCTAAAATACCCAGTCCGGAAGATTCGGTGATGTCCTCAAAAGTTCCGTCCCCGCGGTTGCGATAGAGGCGGTTGGGAAGGCCGGCGGGCTGGCAAATATAGAGGTCATCAAACCCGTCATCATCGATGTCCGCGACGGAGACGCCGTTGTGGCCGTAAATATCGATGCCGCACGCACCATCGAGCACGGTCCGCCAGTAGTCGACGCCACGCAGCAATTGGCCCGAGTAGGAGGCATTGCTGCCCAGCGCCCCCGCGGTGATGTCGGCGAAGATCGGGCTGAAAGAGCGACTGCGCGTCTCGCCGGCCGCACCCCAGCTGCGAAGACGGAATTCTCCAGAGGGAGTAGCTCCCCATTCGAGATTCCAGTTTCCTACGCGCTGTTCGCGGTAAAACCCGGCACCTGTTCCCACCAATTCATAGCGCACGCGCGTGCGCAGGAGGTTGGGAGGTTTGGACATGGATGACGGCGAGGGAGATGTATTCGCACCAGCCGCTTCAATACTGGTGATCTGAAACTCAGCCGTCGTGAGCTGGGAAAACGCGCTCATGAAAGAATGTAGTTCCCGCAGAAATGCTTCTCCGCCAAGATTTGTCTGAGGCGAGAATGCAATGCTCCGTGCCTCCAACGCGGCGCTGGAGCCCAGTAGCCGCGACTCCGTGGGGTTCAGAGAAACGCCGGAGAAATCCGGCGCCAGAAGTTTTTCGATCACCTGCACCGACTGGGTGGACGCTAATAAGCCTGACTTCCACTCGGCAAGCCTGGCCGCAATCTGGTCGTGATATTTTTCCGTGACGAAGTCGTCGAGACCAGCCTTGGTCTTGAGAAGGGTGGCGTCGAGCGGTCGCTGTGCGCGATAGTGAGGATGGAGATGAAATTCCGCGTCGGCCGCGCGTGATTGCGAATCGAATGATTCGCGCGAACCGAACGCCAATCCGCGCAAGCGCGGTGGAATCAGAGCTGCTCCGGCTCCCTGGCAGCACCGAAGGAGGAAATCGCGTCTACCGATGGAAGTCACGTTCTGGCTCTCGCGGGTAGTATCTCAGTTTTGACCGTCAATCTGAGCAACGGTTCTTTGGCGTTATATTTCTTGGCGATGAATCAGAGCGTTCCCGACATTACAACGCCCGGCCCGCCGCGGCGCCCGAAGCCCATGCCCACTGGAAATTGAATCCGCCAAGTTGTCCGGTCACGTCCACGACTTCGCCGATGAAAAACAGTCCAGGAATCTTGCGACTCTCCATGGTTTTGGCCGACAGTTCATCGGTATCGACGCCGCCGGACGTCACCTCGGCCTTCTCGTAACCTTCAGTACCGTCTGGCGTTACTGCCCAGGCGTGGACTTGCTGCTCCAACTCGGCGAGCGCGGATTTTGTCCAGGCATTCGTCCGGACATTTTTCTGTGTGGGCGTATGGAGATCAAGCCAGCGGTCGGCCAAACGCTTAGGCAGAACCTTGCGAAATTCCGCCCGCAGAGCCGCCACGTTCCTCGGCGTTTTCGAGTCGCTGGCGGAATCGCGAAATGCCGCCGTCAGATCGTGCCCGGGTGCCAGATCAATCACAACCAGCTGCGGTTTGCGCCAATACGACGAGACCTGGAGAATCGCGGGGCCGCTCAACCCGCGATGTGTGATCAGCATTTTTTCGCGAAACCGCCCGCCCCTACAGGAGGCAACCACCTCCGCCGAAACCCCAGCCAGATCGCAGTAACGGTGCTTGTCTTCTGGATTCAGCACCAGCGGCACCAGCCCGGGCCGCGGTTCGCGAATCTTCAGGCTGAACTGCCGCGCCAGGTCGTAGCCGAACGAAGTCGCGCCCATCTTTGGAATCGAGAGACCGCCGGTCGCGACCACCAGAACTGGAGCCTGAAACTCGGTGTCCGCGCTGCGCACGACAAATGCATCAGAACGGGTTACCGCCTCGATTTTAGTGCCGCAGAAGATTTTGACACCGGCGGCATTACATTCTTCCTCCAGCATCCCCAGAATGTCTCGTGCCGAGCGGTCGCAAAACAGTTGCCCCAGCGTCTTCTCGTGATATGGAATGTGATGCTTCTCCACCAGCGCGATGAAATCCGCAGGCGTGTAGCGGGCCAGCGCCGACTTGGCGAAGTGGGGATTCGCCGACAAAAAGTTCTCAGGGTGACAATGCAGATTGGTGAAGTTGCAGCGCCCGCCGCCAGAAATCAGAATTTTCATACCCAGCCGGTCCGCGTGTTCGAGCACGGCGACGCGCCGTCCGCGGCGTCCGGCTTCGATGGCGCACATCAGGCCTGCGGCGCCCCCACCGAGAATCAGCGCATCAAAAGAATCAATCACCGGAAATCACATGTAGAACAAGCTGAGCCTCGGCAGCCCGTATTTTTCCAGCAGCCGCTTGTGGACATATTGTTTGTGTAACTGCTCAATTTGCGCCGACGGCATTTTGCGGCGGTAGGGAGCGAGATCGCGGTCCGCTTCCGCGCAGACATTCACGATTTCTTCATCGGGAGTGGCGGCCAGAAGTGCAGCAAAGAGTTTCTCTTCCAACACCGTGAGCCGCCGCTCCAGGTCTTCCAATCGCGGGGAGGGTCTCTTGCTCGCGGCCTCGTCCGCAAGTTTCCGCAACGTGTTCGCCGCGCCGGCTGCAGCTGTTTTCACAGAAACGCCGCCTCGCTCCGGCAACTTGGCAGCCGACAGAAGCTCAGCATTGCGGCGCAGAAAAGCCGCGATCGCATCCGGCTCAAAGCCTTGCCCGGCACCGGGTTTGGCCTGTGCTTCTTCGGAAGCGCTGCCCATTCCCACCGCGGCTTCTTTCATGTGTTCCGCCGCCGACAGCACGGCCTGCGCGCAATAGGCCAGGCTGTTCACTTTCTTCGATTTCGATGGGCGCCGATCGTAGCGGTCGAAAGCTTCATCAATTCCCCGCAGCGCCGCCCGCAGCGGAATCCCCGCGTCTTTCCACGTCTCGATCAGCGCCCAGTCCAAGGTCGATAGCAACAGGCCCCCGCCGCGGCGGCGCAGGAAGTGTTCTTCAATTTCGGTAAAATAGTTGAAGTAGTTGTCCACGGCGGGTCAGCGGGCGGAGCGGGCGCCATTCTTTTCTTTCTGTTTGTTCTCTCTCATCGCGCCCCTGGGCGCATCCGATTTAGGCGCGGACTTCGCGGCAGGCTCGCGCCGCGCCGCGGCGTTCCGTTCCCAGATGATGCGCAGCCCTTCGAGAGTAAGAAACTCGTCGACGTCCTTGATGTATTTGGATCCAGTTCCAATCATCGACCCAAGCCCGCCGGTCGCGACCACGTGCGCATCCTGCCCGAGTTCCTTGAGCAAGAGTTCGAGGATTCCGTCCACCAGCCCGAGGTAGCCGTAATAGAGCCCGGACTGCAGGCTGCCCACGGTGTTCGAGCCGATCACGCGCGTCGGCTTGCGAATCTCCACCCGCGGCAGGCGCGCCGTGCGCTGGAACAGCGCGTCCGCCGAAATGCCGATGCCCGGGCAAATCACGCCCCCAAGATATTCGCCCTTGTCCGACACGCAGTCGAACGTTGTGGCCGTACCGAAGTCGACGATCAAACACGGCCCGCCATATTTTTCGAAAGCTGCAACCGCATTGACGATGCGATCCGCGCCCACTTCCGCGGGATTGTCGTAATGCACCGGCATGCCGGTCTTTACGCCGGGTTCAATGAACAGGGGCTTCAAATTGAAATAGCGCTCGCACACCTGGCGCAGCACCGGATCAAGCGGCGGCACCACCGAAGAAACTACAATGCCGTGGATTCCTTTGGCCTCAAGGCCGGCCATGGAAAACAGATTGCGAAAAAGCACGCCATACTCGTCCACTGTGCTTCTCTGGACTGTGGCCACGCGCCAGTTCGCGAGAAGGCGTTCGTAGCGCGGCGGATCGTCGGGAGAAATTCTCTGCGAATCACCGCCAGTGGCCACCCGCGCGAACACTCCCAGCACCGTATTCGTATTCCCGACATCAAGCACCAGAAGCATATCGTATGTACCGCGGAAACCGTTTAGCATTTAGCAATTAGCATTTAGCCCGCACGGCAACCGGAAAAAGCTAAATGCCAAGTGCTAATTGATAAGTGCTCGCTTCACCCCTCCCGCACCGTGCCGCTTAAAACTGTACGCAGCCCATCTGCAGTTCGCACGCGCAAAAACCCGCGCTCGTCAAGCCCTTCAGTAGTTCCCTCAAATGCACCTGCGAAACCATTAACATTTTCCTCGATGCGAACCGCCTTACCACTTACCCACGACGAGCGCTCCGCAAAGCGCCGCAGAATGGATCGCTTTGCGTCCGGCTCTTCAAGAAACTGCCGGTATTCGCGATGCAGCGATTTTAGCAAAGCCGCCGCCAGTTCCACGCGCGACCACTCGCTGCCGGTTTCCAGCCGCAGTGACGTCGCCAGCCCAGCCAGCCCTTCCGGAAAACTAGCGTGGTTCACATTGATGCCGATTCCAACCACAATATAGCGAACCTGGGTGATCTCGGCATGCATTTCCGTCAGAATGCCGCAAACTTTTTTCCCGCCGATCAGCATATCGTTGGGCCACTTCAGGTCGGGTTGCACACGGGAATCCATCTGACCGATCGCTGCGTGAACGGCCAGTCCGGCCGCCAGCGACAACATCAACACCTCTGATGGCGGCAGAACCGGACGCAGCACCACTGAGCAATAAATCCCAGCCGACCTGGTCGAATGCCAGGAGTTGGCGCCGCGGCCCCGACCCGCCGTCTGCTCCTCAGCCAGAAACACGCTGCCTTCCGCAGCGCCCTCCGCCGCGGCAGCCATGGCCGTGCTGTTGGTGGAAGCAATCTTGTAATAGTGATGGAGATGGGAATCGAAAATCGTGCCCCTCAGCAGCCTCTGCAGAATCTCAGGCAGAAGAAGATCCGGCACCGCGCGCAGCTGATAGCCGGTCGCTGGATGCCCCGCCACATCCACCCCAAGGCCGCGCAGCTGTTGAATCAATCGCCACACTTCTGAACGATTCGACGAAATTTCCTGCGCGATCTTGGTCCCACTGGCGACGACAGTCGCGTTTTCCATCAGCAGGCGCACGATGCGGCCCAGGCGGACATCGGTCGGCTGGTGTTGGGGCGCTGGAACTGCCTTGGGCGAGCCCGGGGAGGGCCCGCCCCGCGCACTTTTGACCGCGCGATTTGTAGACGCCTTCCTAATGCGGAGATTATGCTGCAGCGGCAGCGAAAGCACAAATATGGCGCGTAGGCCACACGATGACAATCTCTATTGCGCGGTCTCCGTAAACGTCGCCGTGGGATGTCCGAGCCCGTACTGCCCTTCCGCCGCGACATGCACCGTTCCAGGGTTCGGAGGCAACGTCAACACAACAGCCGCCGCGCCCGACGAATCCGTCACCACCGTTCGACTCGAGAGCGAGCCCGCACTGGCGGTGAACAGGATCGTCCCGCCTGCCGCGCTCCCGCCCGACTGCCCGGGGTTGAGCTTGACCGAAAGATTCAGCTGAGTTCCCACCGCCCCTTTCTGCTTGTCGCCAGTCTTGCTCAGCGACGCAGGCAGGTTCCCGACCAGAATCCATCCACTCTGCGCCTGCGCGATACCCGTACTGTCAGTGCTCGGGACCGTGTAGTGATAAAAGCCAGGCGTTTTGCCCGCGGTCACCGTGATGCTGCCGCTCTTGCCCGCGCTTAAATTTGCGCGCGTGACCGCCGGCGCAATTCCACTGTCCGATTGCGGCGTTCCCAGGGTCACAGTTGCCGACCCCGAAGTAAGTTTGGGATGAAGCACGACCTTCCCTCCCGCAGCAACCATCGTCGTGTCGGGGTTGAGATCCCACTCGGCACCCGGAGGTTGCGACGTGCCGCTCACCACCAGCAGCGTGGCGGAGTAAGGCGCGAAGTTCAGCGTAGGCGTCCAGGCCTGCGTGGACGAAGCCACAATCTGGGTTGGACTCGACGACGACAGCGTATAGGCGGTGACCTGCTGCGGCGTGAATCCGTTGACCGCAAACTGCGCCTGCACGGTGTTCACCGGATCTTTGTTTAACACCATCACGGTCATCGTTTTCCCCGTGGAATCGAGCGCGGCGTAGCTGCTGACCAGATTCGGATCGCCATTATTCACGGCCGACACGGACGTTGCAGCGAATGCACCGTGCGCGCCGTCATAGTTGCGGTAGAGCTTGAGCGCCAGGTAATTCGGATTGGCTGGATCAGGCGCGACCCATCGCGAAGCCAGATACACGCGCTCACGCCCCAGAATCCCGTACGCGTCAGCGTCGGCCAGGGCGGTTGAAAAATCCGATTCGCCGGCAAATGCCGCGCTCCACTCCGTCACACTCAGCGGAGTGCCGGGATAAATCATGCTCACAACCGCTCGCATACGCGGCAGGCGGAACGGAATCGTTTTGTTGGGCTGCAGGAACGTGGCCCAGTTCTGGTTGATGCCGCTCGATTCGCTCACGTAAGTTGGATCCCAGTAGTCGCGATAAATTCGCAGCGAGAGCGCCTGCTTCTGGGCCTGCGTCCAGCTCGTCGTATCGGGTGCGTCCGGATACGCGTGAATGTCGAACACGTCCAAGGAGCGCGTCTTCGCGACGTTGTCCTGCCAGTAGACTTCGTTCAGCCACCACGGAAGGAAGTCGATGCCGGCGTGCGCACCCTTGTCATTATTGTTGGCGCCGTTCCAGTAGAACCACCAGCAGCAACTCACCGGGCCCAGCCGGATCGCTTTCTTGTCCCATCCCTTCAATGCGCGAGCCTCAGTCACATATGTATCGCGCAGTTCGTTGTAACCCGCAGGATTGGGATGGACGTCGCGGTGGGTCGAGCCCCAGATGTCGATTTCGTTGTCCATGTCATAAAAATGCGGTGCCGAGCCAAACGCAGCCGCCAGCGCGGCCGCCCACTGGTTGCGGTAAACGCTCCCGGGAGGATCGCTGGTGCCCGGTTGATCGAGCAGCGGCCAATATGCATCGTTGGCATCCGCCGTCAGATTCGTGCTGCAATCCGACTTCACTCCGTTGCCCGCATCGGTGTTGTATGGATCCACGCCGCATTGCGCGCCGTATTTCGCGACGGAAAAACTCCAGTGTCCGTTACCCGACCCTTCTGCGCTCTTCGCCACCCAGGGCAGCATAACCATTGTCATCAATGGAACGCTTCCTGCCGCCTTCACGTCTTTGATGTACTGGATCGAATCGGCGTCGCCAATCTCGGAGTAACCGAAATCCTCGTAGTACCAGTCTGCCGCCGCATTGTTGGTGAATAGCTGCCAGTTATAGGTCGAGGCCGCGTTGCCGCCCCAGCGTACTGCGGTCATTCCGCTGTCGGTGATGGTGGCAGCGTTATTGGGATATGCGCCTCCATAAACGTATGGACTAATCGCATGCCGGTCGCTGAAAACGTCGAGTGTGACGCTGACGTTCACGGGCGTAGAAGGCGCGGCGTCTTCAGCAGAAGATTGAGCAGGTTGGGACTTTGCTTCCGCCAGATGATCTCCCGACGAATTACCTCTCGCCGAATTACCTCTCGCCGATACAGCAGGGCTCGCTGGCGAACTTGATTCGCTTCCAGATCCCGAAGAATTGCCCACCACCAACAAGGCAAGAAATAAAACCGCAGCCGGGCGAAAAAAAGGAGTCATGAGGGGAGGCCTCCGTTGCCCTAATCTAGCGCCTTCTTCGAATCGCCGCCCCTCTCAGAAGTACGACGCACCAGCAATCCTCGGACAGTCACGTGTCCTGTCCGGGTGGGCACGTCGACGTGGCTGTAGGTACAGTGCAGACGAAGATTTGAAAACAGATGGGCGGGAGGTAACTCTAGACTGGCGCCAGCCGCAGGCTCATATCCACCGCCTGGGGCGAATGGGTCACAAGGCCGACGGAAATAAAGTCCACGCCGGTTTCGGCGTAAGCGCGCACGTTGTCCAGCCGGATTCCTCCCGAGCATTCCAGCGGAACGCGCCGCTCCAGGGTTGAACAGCGTTCCACAGCGCGGCGCACATCCTCGGGAGACATGTTGTCGAGCAGAATCGCCTCGCCGCCGTGGGCCAGCGCTTCGTCCAACTCTTCCAGCGATCGCACCTCCACTTCAATCACCTGCGAGCCGCGCCGGTTGCGCACGGCGTGTTCGAGTGCCGCCGCGATCCCGCCTGCCAGCACGATGTGATTGTTCTTGATGAGTACGCCGTCCGAAAGATCAAGCCGGTGATTCTGCCCGCCGCCGCAGCGCACCGCATATTTATCAATCGCGCGCAGCCCCGGCGCGGTCTTGCGGGTATCGAGAATCCGCGCCTTCGTCCCATGCACAGCCTCGACAAACTTGCGCGTGAGCGTGGCGATGCCGCTCATGCGCTGCAGAAAATTAAGAATCACGCGCTCGCAGGAAAGAATCACCCGCGCGTTATGCCGGATCACCGCCACAGATTGCCCCTTGTGCAGCCGCACTCCGTCGAAAATTTCCGTATGCGTGGTGACTTCGTAATGCGCCGTGACCGCGCCGTCGAGCGCGGCATATACGTCGAGAATGCGCGCCACGCACCCGATCCCGGCCAGAATGCACTCCTGCTTGGCCAGCACCGTCGCCGACGCCCGCTGGTTAGGATCGATGCAGGCATAACTCGTCGCATCGCGCGTAGCCCGGTCTTCGAGCAGCGCATTCTCTAGAATCGCGGTAATGCGGCGTGAATTCCAATCCATAAAAACCAGTTGCTAGTGGCTAGTTGCTAGCCCGAACCACGTAGCGACAGCCGCCTCGGCTGTCCGGGCCGAGCCTGCCCTGAGCGAGTCGAAGGGTCGAAGACCGCCCGCTCGTGACCGCCAGCTCCTTACGCGACCGCATCGGCCAATCGTAGAGACGTTGCTTGCAACGTCTCAGCCGGCGCCACAAACGCAGTAAGCCACGTCTCTACCACCTACGGGCACCCCAATTCCTCCAGCTTACTCTTGGTCTTCTCCAGCAGCACAGCCAATTCCCCGGCGCGCCTGCGCAACCCCTCCACCACCTGCGCCGGAGCCTTAGCCAGGAACTGCTCGTTCCCCAACTGCTTCTGATTGTTAGCCCATTCTTTTTCAATCTTCTCGAGTTCTTTCTTCAATCGCTCGCATTCGGCCGCCACGTCGATCTTTCTCTCGTACACCACGTGAACATCGAACCGCGACGTGCTGCGCGCGCCCGGCCGCTTAGCCAGTGACTCTTCCGCGTATGCGATTTTCTCGACACCAGCCAGCCGCTCAACCGCCCCGCGATTCTGTTCGATCATCCGGTGAATCTCCGCCTCCGGTGCGAACACTTCAATCGGAACCTTCACCTTAGGCTCAACCTTCAATTCCGCGCGAACATTCCGCACGCTGACGATTAAATCCTGCAGAATCGCCATCTCAGTTTCGGCAGCCAGATCAAACTGCTTCTCATCAGCCTGCGGATACGGGGCCAGCGCAATCGACTTGAGCGGAGGCTCCCCTTCGTAAATCGCCTGCCAGATTTCTTCCGTGATAAACGGCATCACCGGATGCAGCAGCCGCAGCGACGCATCAAACAGGTTGACCAGGTTGGCGCACGCAATTCGCGCAACGCTCCTGTCCGCACCCTCTTCATAAATCAGCCGCGGCTTGATCAATTCCAAATACCAGTCGCAGAACTCTCCCCAAAAAAAGTCATAAACAAGATTCGCCGCCTCATGGAAACGATACGTCTCCAGCGCCGCGTTCACATCCGCAGCCACGCGATTGAACCGCGACAGAATCCACCGGTCCTCCAAAGCAGAAGTGTTGAAGCCAGCGACTCCGACAGAACCAATGCTTGTGTGGGGACGGGCGCCCCGCCCGTCCCCGGGCCGCAGGCCAGGCTCCACTCTATCCACATTCATGAACATGAACCGCGCCGCATTCCATATCTTGTTCGCGAACGCACGATACCCATCCGTCCGGCTCTCGTTAAACGCAATATCCGTCCCCGGCGCCGCCATCGCCGCCAGAGTGAAGCGCGTAGCATCCGTTCCGAAGCGCTGAATCACCTCCAGCGGATCCACCACGTTCCCCTTGGTCTTCGACATCTTCTGCCGCTCGGCGTCGCGCACCAGCGCATGAATGTAAACGTGATGGAACGGCACGCTGTCGTTCTTGTAACCGGACCAGCCGTTGGCCTTCTTGATGGCCGCATCCTGCTCATGTTCCCGCATAAAGTGGCACCCGAACATGATCATCCGCGCCACCCAGAAAAACAAAATCTCGTAAGCAGTAATCAACAAAGTCGTCGGATAAAACACCGCCTGGTCGCGCGTCTTCTCCGGCCAACCCAAAGTCGTGAACGGCAGCAGCCCAGACGAAAACCACGTATCGAGCACGTCAGAAACCTGCTCCAGCTTCGCGCCGCCGCACTTCGTACACGTCGCCGGAGCCTCGCGCGCCACGATCACTTCCTTACAGTTCCCACACGTCCACGCCGGAATGCGATGCCCCCACCACAACTGCCGCGACACGCACCAGTCGTGGATGTTGTTCATCCAGTTCAAATAAATCTGGCGGTAGTTGTCCGGAACAATCGTGATCTCGCCGCTCTCCACCGCTTCGATGGCAGGCTGCGCCAGCGGCTTGATCTTGATGAACCACTGCTCCGAAAGCCGCGGCTCAACCACCGTTCCACAGCGTTCGCACTTACCAAGCGCGAGCGTGTAGTCCTTCTCAGCTACCAGAAATCCCAGCTCCTGCAAATCCGCCAGCACGCGTTTACGCGCTTCATAACGGTCCAGCCCGGCATACGCGCCCGCGTTCGCGTTCATATGCGCGTGCTCGTCCATCACATCAATCTGCGGCAGATTGTGCCGCTTGCCCGCTTCAAAATCGTTGGGATCATGCGCCGGCGTCACCTTCACTGCGCCGGTGCCAAACTCCGGCTGGGCCAGGTCGTCGGTGATGATCGGAATCTCGCGCTTCATCAGCGGCAGCAGCACCTTCTTCCCATGCAGGTGCGCATATCGCTCGTCTTTCGCGTTCACCGCAACCGCCGTGTCGCCCAGCATGGTCTCCGGCCGAGTTGTAGCGACTGTGATGAACTCATTCGAACCCACCACCGGATAACGAATCTCCCACAGCTTCCCGGCAACTTCTTCGTGCTTCACCTCGAGATCGGAAATCGCCGTCTCGCATCGCGGGCACCAGTTCACGATGTACTTCCCGCGATAGATCAACCCTTCCTCATACAGCCGGACGAACACCTCGCGCACCGCGTGCGAAAGATTCTCGTCCATGGTGAAATACTCGCGGTCCCAATCCACCGACGCGCCCAGCCGCTTCATCTGGTCGAAGATCGCCCCGCCGTAGACCTTTTTCCACTCCCACACCCGCTCGACAAATTTCTCGCGCCCCAGATCGCGGCGCTTCTTGCCTTCCTTCGCCAGGTCACGCTCCACCATCATCTGCGTCGCGATGCCAGCATGATCGGCGCCTGGCAGCCATAGCGTGATGAACCCGCGCATGCGGTGCCAGCGCACGATGATGTCCATCTGCGTCTGGTTGAGCATGTGCCCCATATGCAGCCGCCCGGTCACGTTCGGCGGCGGCAACAGCAGCGCAAACACCGGCCGCGTCATCTTCTCCGACGACAGGCCTTCGGAAGGCAGGTCATCGGAAGGCGACCCCGGCCCCGGCGTCGGCACCGAGAACAGTTTTTCCTTGATCCAGTAGTCAGCCCAGCGCGTCTCAATCGCGCCCGGCTCGTAAGATTTAGGCAGTTCGTGAGGCATGGATGAGCAATCAGCAGTTAGCAATCAGCACTTAGCAGTTGGCCTCGAATAACCGAGCAGACTACCGGGAGCAGCCCGCTGCGCACGTGGGGCTAAATGCCAAATGCTAAGTGCTATATGCTGATCTTACCTGCGCAAGAAAAGAAGGGTCAAACGAGGATGGGGAAAGTGTGTGGGTGATGTCACGATGTACACACCCCTGTTCTCCCCGTTGTTAAATCACCAGTATTCATACGTGTCACAGCGTCATCGTATGCGTTTCACCTGCGTCATTACTGCGTTTACACTATATTCCGTTGAGCCCGGATGCGGGGGTGGTGGGCTCCCCGTTTCACCCGTGTCAAAGCGGGGATGAGCGAGGCAGGCGTCACTGAGGGTGATCGACGGCGTTGCCAGGCGCTAAGGCCAACTCGGTCTTTCAATATTGGCAGCATAGGATTAGACCACCTCCGTGGTGACGGGTGACAACGCTAAAACCAAGCGCGGAACCCATCGGCAACCCCGCTTATAGTGCGATCAAATCCGGAATTTCGTGAACAGAACCCAAATAGCGCTGAGGCTGACTGCCCAATTACTTCAATTCGCTGGAAGAACGGAATGCACCAACCGAATCGTACCTCCAGCGAGACCAACCAGCGTGACGAGAAGTAGTGCCAGCGCCCACCAATCGATTCTGCGGGTTTTGGGTTGAAGAAGAAAATCGAGCATCCGGATTCCTCACGACGTAGAAAATCGGGGCGGTCACCCGATCCAGCCGCGACCACCCCAAATTCAGGAAGGTTGGACGCTATCTGATTATCTGATTTCTGTTACTCGATGGTTCCAGGAATGTTAAACCTCCGTTAAATCATTCATGTCGCAGCCGAGCAAAAGTAAAGTTCATGCTCAAGCCCGCCGTTGAACTGGAACGAAGCCATCTGTGGTCTTACCTTGGCCTAGAGAGAAAACCGGTTCCGACGTGCCATTGTTCATAGTCATCAGCATCACGCAGCGCCATGAGGGATCCAACTCGCGGAGCCATCCCAATTCCGGACGGGAAGAACAAGGTCCAGACTCCAGCTACTTCAGGCCAAGTGCTTCATCTTGGAAGAGATGTGAAGCGTGATACCCCGCGTTGATTGCGCACGAGCGGACAGCGCCTTCTGGCGCATTCTGAGAGCGAAGTTCATCCTCTGGACAATTTGGGATAGCCTGTCAGGATCTTCCTCCAAGGCAGCTGCTCGGCAAAGCTTCCGCCAACTTAGCGATTCGTCTGTGAAATGAGCGCTCATCAGACCCTCCTGCAGCAGATCGAATTTATTCATCCGCTTCGACTGGTACTCGTCAGCGATCAAGATCTTCGAGGGCATCAACCACCTGTTGCCAGGAAAATCATCTTGGCGACGGAGGCTAACACCGCGAAGCTATTCTGGCGGAGGTTCGTACGCAACTGGGGCTGTGCCTGCGTTACCGAGAAAGGTTTCCTGAATCCCATGTCCGGCAAAGACCCTAATCGCGGACGGAAGTTCAAAGGGAGCGAAAGACACGTGTGGCGATCAAAGAGGCGCGAAGCTGTGTATCCTGCCGCACCGGCGCCCCGGTTGCCAGTTTCGGCGCACAAGTGGGCCTGTCGCGCACGCTGCCCTTGAGGCCAGTCTTTGCTTGCACGGGCTAGGACCTCTCCGATTGAGGAGTTCACTCGCCCGAGGAATGGGGGATTTACCCGATACCGTACGGGCAGTGCTAAATATATTAGTACTGGGGGTTCAATCGCGTCTGGGGTCCAGCACGGACATCTCCAGAGAGGAACAGTCTTATGGCTCGAATAGACATGGATGTGAGCAGCACGCAAGTCGGGGAGGGATACGGTGGGACCGCGGAGCGGACGCAACCAACCTCTGTCTTGCTGCGTGAATTGGTCGCGCACTTGCGCGAAAACCGCACCCAACTCCGGGAAGAGTGGGCACGCCGCATCACAGAAGCACAATTGTTGACGGCGATGACCAAAGACGAGATTTTCGCCGAAGCTACATCCGTCTATGACAATTACGTGGAGGCCCTGGAGACGGGCACCTTCGAAGCCTTGCAGGCCTACGCTCGCAACTTGTCCGAGCGCATCATTCCGCGAGGCGTGGAAACGCACGAAGTGGTCGGGATTGTTCTACTGCTTCGCGACGTTTTAGCGCGTTCACTGTTTGCCAAGTACCAGGGAGACTTTACCAAGCTGAACCGCATCCTGGATGCGTATGAGCCGGCTGCGAACCGTATCGCGAATACGGTTGCCGTCGGCTTTGTTCAAGAGCGGGAGCGCATCATCCGCGAGCAGCAGGAAGCGATCCGGGAACTTTCGACTCCCGTGTTGCAGGTGCGTGAGCGGCTGCTGATCTTGCCGATTATCGGCGTGATTGACCCGCAGCGGGCCCGTCAGCTGACGGAACAGTTGTTACGCGGCATCCGCACAAACCGCGCCAAAGTGGTTGTGATCGACATCACGGGCGTGGCTGCGATGGACGCCACCGTGGCCAATCACCTGGTGCAAACGGTAGAAGCGTCGCGACTGCTCGGGGCTACGGTGATTGTTACCGGCCTTTCGCCCGAAATTGCTCAGACCATCGTGAACATCGGGGTCGATCTGGGCAAGATGAATACCGTGGGCGACCTGCAGGGCGGCATCGAGCAGGCAGAACGGCTCCTGGGATATAAAGTAGTACCGTTCGCGGAAGCCTCGTAAATCAGCAGAGTAAACCAAGGCGCGGAGACCGATTGTGGAAGTCCCGATTCTCAAACAGGGAGATTTCTTGATTGCCACCATCCAGGCGGCACTCACGGACGCGGATCTCCTGCACCTTCGCGCGGCGTTGCTTCAGCAAGTGGTGCGCTGCCGTTCACGGGGCGTGATCGTGGATGTCACGTCACTCGATGTAATGGATTCGTTTGCCTCGCGTACCTTGCGTGAGATCGCGCAGATGATTCATTTGCGAGGGGCCGAGACAGTGATCGTGGGAATCCAGCCGGAAGTCGCTTTTGCGATGGTGCAATTAGGGTTAAAGTTGGAGGACGTGGCTACCGCCCTGGATTTAGAGGAAGGCTTAGCCCACTTGCAACAAAAGGGCCACAGACCTGCCTGAGAGCTTGCAATTTGTGGAAAACGAAATCCAGGTCCCGATCAAATCGGACCAAGATATTGTCGCCGCCCGTCAGCAGGGCCGCTTGCTGGCGATGGCGTTGGGTTTCACCTCGGGAGATGCCACGCTAATCGCAACCGCGATCTCGGAGCTGGCACGAAACATTGTCACCTACGCCAAAACCGGGGAAATCAGGCTGACGGCAATTAACGGCTCAGCCCGACGGGGCATTCGGCTGGTCGCGAAGGATCAAGGGCCCGGCATTTCCGATATCCCACAAGCCCTGCGCGACGGGTTTTCGACCTCCGGAAGTTTGGGCCTGGGGTTGCCCGGAGTGATGCGTCTTATGGATGAATTTGAGATCGTATCGGAAAAGAACTGCGGCACCACTGTCACGGCCCGAAAATGGAAGCCCTAGCGTCATCAATTCTCGAATGGGGAGTTGCTTGTCGTCCGCTGACCGGGCAGCCCAGTTCTGGCGACCTGCAGGTGGTGAAGTCGTTCACCAACGGCATACTGATAGCCGCCTTGGACGGGATCGGCCACGGAGAGGAGGCTGCGGCCGCAGCGATGGTCGCAAGGAGCATACTGGAGGCACACGCCCCCGAACCGGTGATTGCGCTGGTGGAGCGCTGTCACGAGGGACTTCGCGCTACCCGTGGCGTCGCCATGAGCGTCGCATCGTTCGATGTGCCGCACGGCCTGATGACGTGGCTCGGCGTTGGGAATGTGCAAGGGGCGCTGCTTCGTCGCGGGGTCGCATCAGTTGTGTCAGAGGAATCGTTATTGTTGCGGGGTGGAGTTGTGGGGGGCCACTTGCCCAGCCTTCAGGCGGCGGTTCTCCCGGTATCTTCAGGAGACACGCTCATCTTTACCACTGATGGTGTGGGCGTCAACTTCTCTCGGAGCCTGGCCCGAAACTCCCCGCCGCAGACGGCGGCCGAAAACATTCTAGCGCAGCACGGCAAGGCTACAGACGATGCTCTCGTGCTGGTTGCACGGTACTTGCGGGATAGGCCATGACCGTGAACGCCAAGCGGCGATCTAAGACCCTGGATCGGGAACGGGAGTACCGCCGCGCACTTAAAAATTATCTGTCGAGGGGCGGTGAAGATGGTTTGCAAAGTGCCTACGAAATCGGAAGGCTTGCTCTGAGCGAGGGCGTGGGCGTAATCGATATGGCAGCGTTGCACGATTCTGCTCTCAAGCAAATCGTGCTGGGCACGAAACGCCACGAATCCCTGAAGCAAGACCTCGACCGGGCTCGAGAATTCTTCGGCGAGAGTCTCTCTCCGTACGAGATGGCCTATCGCGGGTATCGGGATGCCATATCGGCCCTTCGCCAATTGAATGAAACACTGGAACGGGAGATCCAGCGCATCGCCTACGCCGTCCATGACGAGGCCGGACAACTCCTGGTCGCTGCACGTCTTGCCATGTCTAGTGTGTCCCACGAACTAAGCCCTTCCCTCCAGGGTCGCCTTCACGAAGTGGGCACGATTCTCGATCAAGCGGAAAAGCAGCTGCGCAGGCTCTCCCATGAGCTCCGGCCCACGATTCTGGACGACCTGGGTCTGGTGCCAGCATTGCAATTCCTAAGCGAGGGTATTTCCAACCGAGTGGACCTGTCGATCGAGATCCAGAGTTCTCTGAAATGCCGGTATGCACCGAACATTGAAACTGCAGTCTATCGGGTCGTTCAGGAGGCTCTCACCAACGTCACTAAACATTCGCGTGCCAAGAACGTGGGGATTCATCTCACTCGCGTGGATAAGCACCTACATTGTTTAGTTGATGATGATGGAGTAGGCTTCGACGCCCCATCCGTTCTTTCGTCCAAGAAGCGAAGTGGCCTCGGCCTGGTCGGAATCCGCGAACGCCTGAACGCCGTCGGGGGAACGCTGCAAATCGACTCCATGATCGGTCGAGGGACAAAATTGCTCGTCAAGATTCCAGTGGAGAATTGAAATGCCTATTCGAGTCGTCCTCGCGGACAATCACGCTCTTGTCCGCCAAGGTTTGAAAGCGCTGCTGGAACGAGAGGGCTTCCAGATTGCGGGAGAAGCATCCGATGGCCAGGAACTCATCCGGGTGGTTGGCAGCGTCCGTCCTGAAATTGCAATTCTAGATATCAGCATGCCGATCTTGAACGGAATTGAGGCCGCCCGCGAACTGCAGAAATCTTCTCCAACAAAGGCAATCCTTTTGACGCGCCACGATGAAGATCAGTACGTCACCGAGGCACTTCGCGCCGGAGTAAAGGGATATGTCCTGAAAAGTCAAGCGGCCACTGATTTAGTCCACGCGATTCGAGAGGTTTCTCGCGGCGGAATTTATCTGAGCCCCGATATATCCCGCACAGTGTTAGGGGCGTTTCTGTCCAAGACGGACCTTCCGGCAGATCCTCTCACGTCCCGGGAGCGCCAAGTGCTTCAACTCGTCGGTGAAGGAAAGTCGACTAAGGAAGTAGCCTCGCTCCTCGGCATTAGCACGAAGACCGCTGAGTCTCATCGGACTCGGTTGATGCAGAAACTTGATATTCATGAAACAGCCAGCTTAGTTCGCTACGCCATACGACGAGGTCTGGTCCAGCCATAGCAAACCGTGCAAGGGTTTCCCCTAGCGCGTTCCTCAGTTATTTCACTCAATCCAAATGGATGATTTACCGGCTTGTTTGTTTTTTATAGCACTCTATGCTGCAACCTAGCGATTGGGTGCCGCCTCCCAAGGAGGTGGCTTTCCCGGGGGGTAAAGAAACCCCGACGGTGGCGGCCCGAGTTGCATGCACGCAAGCAGTAATGTCCCGATCCGTCTTGCGGACGGAAAACAACCGCGTGCCACCTCCGTAGAAAGCGACCTTGGGGGAGGAACCGTGTTCGCGGAGGTGGCCCGAGTTGACTGTAGCCTGCGGCAGTGCTTGCTGCCAGTTACTGTCCGGGCCGAGAAGGCATCCGTAACTTAAGCGTCAGAAAAAGGACATATGCAGCGGAACAGTTTAGCGTCTCCAAACCGATCGCTCGAAACTGCGGCTTGTAAACGGGCGTTCGTGTCCCGGTCCGTATTTCGCAGTGAAGTTTCGCCCTCGAACCTGTTCACGGAGAAAAACTGGTCCCTTGATACGTCTCTCCAGACGCTGCTTTCCGAAGCCGATCTGGAGCTTGCGAACCTGTTGCGGGAAGTCGACACACCATCTGACGGCCTGTCGCGCAGCTCACTGCAGAGTCACCCGCTCAGTCAACTTCTGACTCGCGCGGTCGAGTGTGCCGTGAAGCAATACTTGCTGCGCGCGCAACTCAGCAACCTTGCCTTCACCGACGAACTCACCGGATTGTACAACCGGCGGGGCTTTGTTCCCCTTACGGAACGGCAAATGAGATTGGGTCGCCGGTCGCGTCGGGAGATGCTGCTGTTCTTCGTCGATGTGGACGGTTTAAAGCGGATCAACGACTCATTCGGCCATTCCGAAGGCGATCTGGCCTTGACCCGCACCGCGGAAGTGTTGCGGAACACCTTTCGCGACTCCGACGTTCTTGCACGCCTGGGCGGCGATGAGTTCGCTGCGCTCGCCATCGAGGCAACCGGCCATAGTGAAGCATTGATCACTGCCCGCCTTCGGCGGAACCTGGAGACAGCTAGCAGCAAAGACCTTCGCTACCCGCTTTCCCTCAGTTTGGGAGTCGTTCGGTTCGATCCACGGAGTACAAGCTCCCTTACACAATTGATGTTGCAGGCGGACAAGGCTATGTATGAGCACAAAACACAACGGCGGAGACTCACGCAAAAACAAACGCTATCGTCTCTGTTGGTCCGACCTTGACGATTTCACAATCAGGAGAGGACGCTCAAAATGGCAACGCCACCCGGACGTATTGAGAAGCGGATCCATCTGCAAATGCCGGTAGAAGTTTCCAGAATGCAAAGCCCCGGTCTCGGCGACTTTACAGAGAAAGCGACCACAGAAAACGTCAGCTCTGGTGGCATCCGGGTCTTGATCAAGCGGGCCTTACTGCCAGATGAACGTTTGCGGATCACTCTTCTTGTTGGCGGCGAAAGGCCGACGCCAGCTAGAGTGGTTTATTGTCAGCCACTCGCGGGAGCACTCTTCGGATTGGGGTTGCAGTTTGAGGAAGAAGTAGCTTAGAGCGGTTGTCGACGATGCAAACCAATAACGGAGTCGGATAGGAGCCATTTTGAAGGCCAATCCCAAACCCATCGCCGTAGAGATCCGATCGCAGTTACTCTACCTTTACTCGCAACTTACCCCAACCAGTTCCGCCAAAGCCTGCCGGTGCCTAGGACGTGGCCGGTAGCCCTCGCGGAGGCGGCCGGCATACCAACGCGAAACCGAGATTTCGAGCACGATAGCGGATGCCGGTATCAAGGCAAGAAGCGGTTGAATCTTCTCTGAATACTCACACACTATCCCGTCAAACGTGGATGGAAGTGAAATGGGACCCGCAGAACGCGATCCCTTGCAAGCCACGGCGCGAGACTGCGGAATTTCGCGGTTCAGAGGTCGATGCTGAAAACTGAGAGCTGACAGCGCAGAGCTGTCTTCTATTTCTTCTTCAGCTTCTTCGAGATTTCTTCCGCAATCTTGGGGCGCAGATCGGCCAGCACTTTATCCACGATGCTGGCAATGGCCGCAGGATCGTCGCTTGAACCTTCTGGCGCTCCCTCGGGAGCCTTCTCCGCGCCGGCAGCTACGGCCATCGCAGCCGCGTCGGGCGTTGGCGCCGGGTATTCATCGTCATCGTCGTCCTGTTGGCGCGACTTGGCAGAGCCTGTGGCCGTCTTGTTGTCGCCGGACTCCCGGATCTGCCGCCAGCTCGCCCACGCGGCCGCGGTGGTTGCTGCCAGTTCACTTTCCTTATTTTCCGCCATATCCCCTCCCGCTAACTTTCCTCTTCGCAACGCCGGTCCCCCGGACGCCTCAGCAACCTGCTCTGCTGAAACGGATGGTTCCTGCGTGCTCGTGACCGAACTGGCGCTCAGATTGGAAGCTTCCTGAGCCACGGCAGAAACTGAGGAAGCCGTGCTCCAGGGTTCCGCATGCGATGTTTCTGAGTTCGATGACTCTGAATTCGACGACTCCGAGCTTGATGTTCCAGAGTTCGACGATTCAGAACGCGATGACTCAGAACCCGACGATTCAGAAACAGGTTCAGCCGAAGTTGCGACGCCGCGTTCCGGCTCCGGCAGTTGCGCCTCGGCTACCGCGGGCGCCGCTGCAACTTCGTCCGTTTCCTTTTTCTTCTCGGTAACCTCTGCTTCAGTAACCTGGGCTTCGGAAGCCTTGCCCTCGAAGACTCGTGCCTCCGCCCCGATCGGGTCCGTGCGCATTTCCGTAGTCGGCGCCTCGGCAATCGGCGTCTCCGCAACCGGGGTCGCAACGCTTTCCCAAGCCGTCTTATCTTGATCTTTCTCCTGGTCGCGAGGCTGCACCACTTCTGCCACTGCATCTTGCCCACTCGCGCTCGCATCTGCTTTCAGCTCAACCACCAAAGCTTCAGCCAGCTTTTCCGTAACGGGTGCCGCGCTATCGAAGGTAGGCACACTTTCAATCGCCTGCTGCGCCGGGGATTCTGGCCACTTCGGATTCTCCTGCGACGCAGCTTCTGGCTGTGTAGGCTTTGAGGATGCTTCCTCAGTCGCCGCAGCGGCCGAACTTTGCTGCACCTGCGCCTCAGCGACAGACTCAAGCTTCGCCAGCGCGGAGTCCACTGCCTCCGCTGAGGCATGGGCCACGTCGCGCAGAGTGCGCGCGATTTCATCCTCGTCGGGCGCCAGGTTCGCGGACGGCTCCGCCGCGCCCGGCACCGACGCGGCCGGAGAGGAAATCGAATTCTCCACTGCCGTGGTTGCGCGTTCCACCATCGACCTTACAAAACCCGGCTGATTCGCTTCCGCCGCCGCAAATGCCGCATACGCCTTCTGCATTTCCAGTTCGAGCGAGACGGCAGCTTCCTCGGCCACAACCGCCACCGGCACCGCGGTCCAGCGGTGCGTCGTCGACCCGACTGCCGTGTAAGCTGCGCTGGCCGTTGCCGACGCCGCCATCGTGGCCGGGGCTGCACTTTCCTCTGCGGCCCCGCCTTGCTCCTCAGCCTCTTTCTTCTCAATCTCCTGCAAGTGCCCAGTCCCATTCCCCGAAGCCACTTCACCCTGGAGGCTCGCGTTGTCGTCGGGTCGGGCGGCCGATGCGGCAATCACATCAAAGTCACGCACAGGCAGGCTGGGCTCGGCTTCTTTCCAGTTCTTGCCCGCACCTGCCAGAGCCTCTATCGTTTTTTCGCCGGTCTGCACCGCGAAGGTAGCTCCTGCAGGAATCTCATCCGCAACTTCAGCCGTCGCGGCCTGGGGCACAGGTTGTGCCTCGGGCTGGCTCTCGAGCTTCGCCTCGTGCTTGCTTTCGGTCTTGGTTTCGGTCTTGGTTTCGGACTTGTTCTCGGACTTGCTTTCGATCTTCGCGTCGCCCGCTTCGGCCTTCGCTTCCGTCGCTTCGGCCCTGGCTTCGATTTTCTCTCCCGCCGCGGCCGCTTCTCTGCCGTCCACTGCAGCCTGCACCTGCGCCGCGGCCGCTGCCAAGGCTGCCAGCTCTTCCGGAGTCACATCCGTGGGCAGACCTGCTTTCGCTGCGAGCGCCGCCACATCTAAAGTGTTTTCATCCCTGGCAGCGATCGGTTGCGGCGCCGGACGCTCCACCGTCGTCCGCAAGTCGCGATTCCCGGGGTTGTAAGTATCAGAATTGTCTTCTTCCTGTTTCTTCTTTTTCTTGGAAGGAAACCCGATTCTGTTCTTCCATCCATCGTCGGAGTCGTTGGCCCCCGTCGTTTCGTCGGTGCGGCCTTCTTCCACCGCGGCAATGGCCCGGGCAAACCTTCCAGGCTTCGATGGCTCCGACCGCGGCACCACCCGGTCTTCCAGCTTGGAGAGCGCGCTCAACAGTTCGCTGGCTTCAAAAGGCTTGACGATGTAGCCTTCCGCCTTCACCCGCTTGCATTCCTCGGGCTTGAACGGTTCCAGTTTTCCCACCGTCAGCAGTACCGGAATCCGCGCCGTCTCCTTCACTTCCTTCAGCCGCTGGCACACTTCCAACCCGCTGTATCCCGGCATGTAAACATCCAGGACGATCAGGTCGGGCTTGTGCTCGGCGATCTTTTTCAGCGCCGCCGATCCGTTGTTTACCGTGATTACCTCGTAGCCCGCATCCGCGAGGATTTTTCGCCCCATGTTCTGGGCAGTCACGCTGTCATCGGCGAGCAGTATCTTCCGGGCCAAAGGGTTCCTCTTCTAGTGAGGGGAGATACCGCGAAGGTAACCTGCGCCACAACGTAAGTCAATGAGCAGAAGGGAGGTAACAGGTTACCAGTGGTCAGCACCTAGTGCGTCCGAGGGGAGGATGACCAGCTTCGCACTCTGTCGTCAGCACGAACAACCGGCGAAGAACTATGGGAAGGACTATGTGGGAACAGCCGCCCTCGGCTGTCCACTCAAGCGGAGCTCGACTCGCCTTTGCGACTGCAGTTGGCAAACGAGGCCGCGAATCCCGGAAGCGCCGCGCAGATAGAAGCAGATAGAAAACGATTCGTAGCAAACTTGCAGCTCAGGCATGGCTCAGCCGCAAGCGGGAAAGCGCACCTGAAAGTGAAGTCCGCCTGCGTTCCACCGGGAACCAGACACCCGGCACCACAAAAGCTGATAGCTGAAAGCTGATGGCTGATAGCTGTTTTCTAGAACGGCACAATCCTCTTCAAGCCCTTTTTTTTCTTCTTCTTGCTGCTGGAAATATCCTTGTCGCTGGCCGGCTCCGAGCCGGGACCAGTGCTCGCGCTCGCCAAGGCCTGTCCGGGCTCGATCTCGTTCACCTGCGGCGGCGGAGGCAGCTCCGCTTCCCCGGTCTGGCTGTCGGCAGCGGGTTTCAGTTCGTTGGGATCAGGTTTGAGTTCATTCGACGCCGCCGGGGCCGCGGGTTTCAGCTCGTTCGAATCCGCGGTCGCTACCGGCGGTCGGGCGAACGCTGAATTACTGGCTGGAGGCGTATCCGAGCGCGGCGCCGGATCGTTGGCCGCTGGTGTGCCATTCCCCACCACCTCCACACCCACACTCTTCTCTCCCCCACCAGCCGCGCCCATTCCCACCCGCATCGTGTTGCTCAACACGGTGCGCGCGTCCAACGGGGTCGGGTCGACCAGTTGCGGTTCGCCGACTTTCGTAGCCTGCCCCACATCAGGATGCTTTGCGAACGCGGCCATCATGCGGCCGTAAGGTCCCACATCCCGGCGGCTGGCGTCTTCCGCTTTGTTGCGCGCTACGTCTGCCTTGGTGGGCCGCGGAATTGGCTGATGCAACATCGCCAACCGCTTCTTCGCGTCGTCTGCCCGGTCCATGATCGGATAACGGGTAATGATCTTCGAATATTCGGCGGCCGCTTGCCTAGTGTATTCGGCGATCATGTTCGCCTTAAACGTCTCGCCCGCGCAGCCCGGCGGCGTGCCAGCAGCCGTGCACGTCGGAACCAGCCGGATGCGCGCGATTTGCCCCTCATTGTTCTGCCCCAGCAGATACAGCGCCTCGTCCGCCCGGCTGTAGAGCGGATACTTATCCACCAGCGATTGCAGCCGCGCAATCGACGCGGGGTACGACATCCTCAAATAATAAAAACGCCCTATATCGAATTCCCGCTCCGCCAGCACTTCCTGCACTTCCAGCAGCCGCTGTTTGGCTTCGGGAAGCAACTTGCTGTCGGGGAACTGCAGAATCATGTTGCGGTATTCGTCCTCGGCCCGCTTGGCGTGGGTATAGTCGCGGTCCGCCTTTTCCATCTGCTGGTACTGGATGTTGGCAATCTTCAGCTGCGCTTCCCCCGCCTCCGGCATGTTGGGAAAGAACGTGATGAAGTCTTTGTATTCCTGCTCCGCCTGCGCCAGCGAAGCCGTTCCGCCCTCGGCGTACCACGAGTCGCCCACCGCCAGCTTGGCGCGCGCGATGAATTCCGAATCCGGATAAGTATTGATCAGCGTCTGCAGCGTCATTCGCGCTACGTCGAAGCGGTTGCGCTTCATGGCTTCCATGGCCTTGTCGAACAACACCTTATCCGGCTGCTTCGACGCCACATTGCCCAGCGGATTGACCGCCTTCTTGTTCGAGCAGCCCGCCGTAAACGCCAGCGCCACCCCCACCACCGCAACCAACAAAATTCGACGTGACATTAACACCTCAGTCCTGGCGCTGAATAAATAAATAGACTTGTGTGGGGACGGGCACTCTTGCCCGTCCGCCGAGCGCAGCTCGGCTGTTTTTTGCCGGTAGCACCACACTGCCAGCCAAACCCGCCGGGCTGCGCCCGGCGACCGGGTCAGGGACCCGGTCCCACGACAACCTTGCCCACCACTAAACTCTCTGCAGCGCTGCCTCCGTGGCCGCCTTCAGCAACGCCTGCGCATTCTTGCTTGGATCACCATTCCCGAACACAGCGTTGCCCGCCACCAGAATTTCCGCGCCCGCCCTCACCACATCGCCCACCGTATCGAGCCCCACCCCGCCATCCACTTCAATACGATAGCCTAACCCGCGCTGGCTGCGTATCTCGGCTAAGCGCCGCATTTTGTGCAGCGTAGACGGAATGAACTTCTGCGCCCCAAACCCCGGATTCACCGACATCACCAGCACATAATCCACAATGTCGAGCACTTCGTCGAGCGTATCGACCGGAGTCGCCGGGTTAATCACCACCCCCGCCAGGCAATCGTGGCTCTTGATCAGATGCAGTGTACGGTTCAAGTGCCGGCAAGCTTCCTGATGCACCGAAATCCAATTCGCGCCCGCCTCGACAAACGCAGGAATGAAGTCGTCCGGATTTTCGATCATAAAATGGCAATCGAGCGGCAACTCCGTCACCCGCCGCAACGACTTCACCACCGGCGGCCCCAGGGTCAGGTTGGGAACAAAGTGTCCATCCATCACATCCACATGGATCACACTTCCCCCACCCTCGCCCGCAGCGCGCACCTGCTCGCCTAAACGGGCAAAGTCAGCCGAAAGAATCGACGGTGCCAGCTCAATCAATGAAGGGCTCGGGAACCTAAGGTGACGCTGGAATTCTATCACCTCAACATCCTGGTCTGGTCATCATACTCGTCGCAATTATCCGGAGCCGCAACCCGCACCTGAAGACGTTTTCACGGGAATTTAACCCACGCTTAACCTGCCCGCAGTCTGGCAGGCATACCCTGCCCAAGGTGCATGTGACTTCAGCGCTCTACGGAGGAATCTTATGAAATCCCCAAGCATTCTGCGATGGATGGTGGTTTGTGGCGCTCTGCTGACCGGCCTGGCCGCGTCGGCTCAAGTGGTAGCGTCGGCTCCCTACACAGTTTCCGTTTTCGCAACCAGCATTCCCGGCGTTGACTTCGCCCCCGACTCCATCGCCGTACTAGACGGCAACGTGTTCGTCGGTTACGGCGATGGCGCGGCGCCCGATGGCTCCGACGGCAAGAGCAGCACGATCGTCGAATACAGCGCGAACGGCGACATGGTCACTACCTACACCGTGCTCGGCCACAACGATGGACTCAAAGTAAATCCCAAGACCCACCAGATCTGGGCGATGCAAAACGAGGATGCCGCTCCCAATCTCGTGATCATCGATCCCAAGTCTCAAACCCAGAGCGCTCCCTACACGTTTGGCCCCACCCCGCACGGCGGCGGCTATGACGACATGGCCTTCCGCGGCAACGACGTATTTATCAGCTGCTCGAATCCCGCCAATAACCCGAACCTCGCGCCCGCGATCGTGAAGGCTCAAATCGTCGGAAGCACCGTCGTCGTCACCCCGGTGTTGAGCGCCGCCGCCACTGCCATCGACATCCCGACCGACACGCCAGTCAGCCTGAACCTGCAGGATCCCGACTCCATGATCTTCAATCCCCTCGGCGACCTGGTTCTGGATAGCCAGGCCGACGCGGAATTGATCATCGTGCACCACGTGGGTTATGCCGATCAGAGCGTGTACCATCTCGGACTCGTCGAAAACGGCGTTGCGGCTCAGATCGACGACACGGTTTTCGCCACCTCCAGCCACGGCGTGATTCTGGTGTCCGATCGCGACGGGGAAACCGTCTACGCCATTTCGCGCGACCTTTTCGCGCCATCCGCGGCGTACAGCGCGACCCCTGCCGCCGTCGCCGCACTCGATCCCTCCACCGGCATCCTCACCGATGTCGTAACCGGAATGGTCAGCCCGCACGGCATGGCCTTCATCAACAAATAAAAATCCTCACCCGTTGAGATGGGGCGGCCTGGCCAACCCAGGCCGCCTCCTTCAGTCCCGACCCCACGATAATCACCAGCCTCTAGCCTCTGCCCCTGATCTCCCCCGTGCTACCCTCGACACTCATGCCGGCCTCGCCCCAATTCGCCCCCGCCGCCTGCAGCCTGGGCGCGGTTTTCATCTGGGGCACCAGCGACTTCACTGGCGGATACGCTTCCCGCCGCGCCAACGCTTTCGTCTTCACCGCCGCGTCCCACGCGTTCGCCCTGGCCCTCATGGTGGCCATCGCCCTTGCGCAGCACGCCCACTTCCCTTCCCGGACCAGTGTCTTGTGGGCCCTGCTCGCAGGCGGGATCGGAGGATTCTCGCTCGCCATTTTTTATCGCGCCCTGGCCGAGGGCAAAATGGGACTCACCGCGCCCATCGCTGCCTTGCTCAGCGCCGCCATCCCCACCCTCGCCGATATCGCGATCGAAGGCGCTCCGAGGCCCTGGACGTTCGCCGGCTTCGCGTTGGCCATCGTCGCCATCTGGCTGATCACGCGCGCGGAGCCGGTACAGAAGTCAGAACCAGATGGCAAACGGAATGTGTGGGGACGGGCACTCTTGCCCGTCCGCCGAGCGCAGTTCGGCGGTTTTTCGCCGTCAGCGCCTCAAGCCAGTTCGTCCGCCACTCCCACCGAACCCCGCCAGGCTCCGCCCAGCGACCCCTTGGGCTTCGCTCAGAGCAGGCTCGCAAGAGTGCCCGTCCCCACACAGCCCTACGAACAACTGGACGACGAAGAAAAAACCGGCGCAGTTCCCAAAGGCGTAGCGGTCGCCGCTCTCGCTGGAGTGGGCTTCGCGGCGTTCTACCTGTGCATCCGCCAGGCCGGCTCCGGCTCACCCCTATGGATCGCGGCAGTCTCACGCGCGGCATCTTTCGCAGCCACGACCATCGCCGTCATCGTGACCAAAGCCCCGCTCCGTCTCGATCTTCCCCGCACCGCGATGGCCGCCGTCGCCGGATCCTTCGACATTACCGGCAGCGCCCTCTTCATCTTCGCCAGCCAGCACGGACGCCTCGACGAAGCCGTCGTCATCTCGTCCCTCTATCCCGCCGTCACCGTGATCCTGGCCCGCCTCATCCTGAAAGAACACTTTAGCCGCTGGCGCTGGGTGGGCCTGCTGGCCGCGCTGGCGGCGGTCCCCATGATCGCGGCAGGTTAAGGATTTGTGGCGCGGGCACTCTTGCCCGCGAACTCTATCCATGAGCAAGACTCTCAACCCATTGCCGGATCGGGTAGGTTCTGAACTCTGAAGGACTCATTTGCTCGTGGTTAGAATTCGCGGGCAAGAGTGCCCGCGCCACACGTTCTCTGCTAACATCCGCGACGTGCCGCTCCTCGAAATCCGCAATCTGACCAAGGTCTTCCCGCACGGCGAGTCTGCCCTCGGCGCGAAGGCTGGCGGTGAAGTCCGCGCCGTCGACAACGTCTCGCTCGACATCCACCCCGGCGAAACGCTGGGCCTGGTCGGCGAATCCGGTTCGGGCAAGAGCACTCTCGGACGCCTCATCCTCCGCCTGATCGAGCCCACTGCCGGCAGCATCCGGTTCGACGGACGCGACCTGCTCGCCGCCAGCCGCAGCGAAATGCGCCGCCTGCGCCGCGATCTGCAAATCATTTTTCAGGATCCGTTCGCCTCGCTCGATCCCCGCTACCGCGTCGAAGACATCATCGCCGAGCCGCTGATCATCCACGGGACCGCGTCCAATGATGCCGTCCGCGCGCGCGTCCTCGAACTGCTCCGCGCCGTCGGCCTCGACGAATCCGCCCTGCGCCGCTACCCGCACGAATTCTCCGGGGGACAGCGCCAGCGCATCGGCATCGCTCGCGCCCTGGCGCTGCGTCCAAAATTCATCGTCTGCGACGAGCCCGTCTCCGCTCTCGACGTCAGCGTAGGCGCGCAGATCGTCAACCTGCTTGCCCAACTGCAGCGCGACTTCGGCCTGACTTACCTCTTCATCTCGCATTCCATGCCGGTCGTACGCTACCTCTCGACCCGCATCGCCGTGATGTACCGCGGCCAGATCGTCGAAGTGGGCGACACCGACCAAATCACCCAGCGCCCCGCACATCCCTACACAAGAAGCCTGCTGGAAGCCACTCCAGAACTCGCAATCTGACAACGCGGCGCCGCCACACAACCTTAAAGATGGCACTGAGATGAACCATGTGGAGACAACCGCCTCGGCTGTCCGCCGAGCGAAGCGAGGCCCTCGCATCCCAGGCGCAGCACCGTAGGGGCAACCTCCTTCGTGAGTCTGCTTCCGCGCACTAGAAGTGTCGCCGCCCGCACCCCATCCGTCCCTATGCCATACTTTCAGAATGTCCAGCCCGCATCCCGGCCAGGCGCGCGATCTCGCCGAACTGATTCTCGGCTATGGATTGATCGTCGCCATCATCTGGATGCCCGACCGCCTGCAGCGCCTGCTCTCTCCCATCGCTCTCGTCGCGACCTTCCTGGTCGTCGTGCTGCCGCGCTGGAATCGCCGCCCCAGCGCCGCCAACCGCCAGGATGACGCGGCAACCAACCCTCCGCACAACGACGCCCCCCTCGGTTTCGGCTGGCGCGGCCTGGTCCCTTCGCTCTGGATTCTTCCCGCCGCCATCGCTCTCATCGCCATCAGCATGTTCGCCGCCGCCAAAGCCGGCACCTTGCACTCGCTCTACAAAGGCGACTTCCGCCACGTCGCCGGCTACCTCCTCTGGACCACCTATCAGCAATTCCTGTTGCAGGACTATTTCATGCCGCGCGTGCTGCGCCTGCTCTCGAGCGAAGCCGCAGGCATCGCCATCACCGCTGCGCTGTTCGCGCTGGCCCACTTGCCAAACCTGGCGCTAACCGCGGCCACGGTGTTGTGGGGCGCAGTCTCCTGCATTCTGTTCCGCCGCTATCGCAACCTCTACGCCCTCGGCCTGGCCCAAGGACTGCTCGGCCTCTGCTTCGCCGTCTGCGTTCCCGACACGCTCAGTCATCACCTGCGCGTCGGCCTGGGATATTTGCGCTATCACGCGAGTCCGCCGGCGCGGTGAGCGGGTAAGGGGCAGGGATTACTGCCAGGAAGTCAGTGAGTGAAATCGCTGATTTCGTGAACTGACGAGCCGCCGTGTGGGTTGTTCCGAACTCGTCCGTGGTCTCGTTTTAAGCCAAACACGGCAAGCAATCATATGGCCAGGCCACCTCTGCAACGGTGAAGGCATCCTATGCGAGCGCTTGACCATGTCGAACTCTGATCTGACCTCGATTCTCCTCGTACTCTTGCTGTTGGTAGGGCTGGCACACCTGCTTGGCTATCTGTTTGTGAAGCTGCGCCAGCCGAGAGTCGTCGGCGAAATCGTTGCTGGGATCGTGCTCGGCCCGGCTCTCGTGGGTCGACTGCCGTTCGCATCGAGGCTGATGGAAGCAGCCACGCACCAGGGAAATGTTCTGAACTTTGTCTATTGGCTGGGCTTGCTGCTACTGATGTTCTTGTCTGGTGCCGAGACCCGCCACCTTTTCAGCCGCGAGGAGCGCCGCGAAGTGGGCTGGCTCGTCAGCGTCGGAACGGGCATACCGTTCGTGCTGGGACTGGCACTGGGGCCGTGGCTGATTCGTCCCGCACTCGCAGGACCGAACGGGAACCGCATTTCCTTAATCATCATCCTGGCGGTGGGAGTGGCGGTGACTTCGGTTCCGGTCGTCTCGAAGATTTTCGCCGACTTGAACATCCTTCACACTCGCTTCGCACGGCTCATTCTTGGCGTAGCCGTGCTGGAAGACATCGTGCTATGGATGGCGCTGGCATTGGCAACGGCGATGGCTGGAAAGACAGTGCTGAACCCGCGGCAAATGTCGTATCACCTGATCACCACGATCGGGTTCTTTGGTTTGGGGCTGACAATCGTTCCCCGCGTGATCAAGCGCATCAACAAATCGCGCTTCAACGTTTTCGCGCAGCAATCGCCGGTGGCCTATGCGATCGCAGTCCTGCTTGGATATTGCGTCATAGCCGGCGCGCTCGATGTGAGCATCGTATTTGCAGCCTTTCTTGCCGGGTTCGCCGTGATTCACAAAAAGCGCAGACTGTTTGCGGAAGCGCTCGACGCTATCGGCAAGGTCTCGTTCGCATTCTTTATTCCTGTGTACTTCGCCTTGGTTGGATTGAAACTCGACCTGATTCGGGGCTTTTCGCTATGGATGATCACAGCTTTCATTCTCGGAAGCTGTATCGTCAAGATTCTCTCGGTATCGCTGGCGGGGCGATTCGCTGGGTTCCGTGGGTTAGATTTGCTTAATCTTGCGATCACGACGAACGCGCGAGGCGGGCCGGGTATTGTACTGGCCAGCGTGGCATTGGATGCCGGGATCATCAGCCCGAAGTTCTACACGACACTTGTCCTAGCTGCCGTCATCACCTCCCAAGCGGCTGGTGCGTGGCTCGACTACGTGCTGCGGAAGGGCTGGCCGCTGCTGACTGTGGTTGATACGAACCCCTCGCCCATTGTCTCTGTGAAGGAGAGTCCGGCTGTTGCCTAATCGCGTCCGAGGTATCACCGTGCCTTATCCTCGATAGCTGGCGTAACATCGCGATTACACAAGCGACAGCCGAGCTGGCATTCGAAACGCGCTGCCAATCCCCACCCTAGAACCACAAACTCCAAATCCAATACACGCATGTATGCGTGATCGCCGAGGCCGGCACGCGCCGCCGCTCTCGCCGTCCTTCACGGACCGGTTCAGGGCTCAAATTCAAACCCGTATACCTTGGTAATCTGGCGGCAGCGGAGCGCCGGTGTAAGGATTGTCCTCGTGGGACGTGGCGTTCCACGAAGGAGATAGCCGCATGAAACCATTCGTTACCATCGCTGCTCTGCTGTTTGCGTCGGTGTTCGCGTCGGTGTTCGCCTCCGCGCAAGCGGCCAAGCCCTGCGAAGAACTGAAAGCCGAAATCGCAAAGAAGATGGACGCCAACCACGTGAAATCCTACACGCTCGACATCGTGGACAAAGACAAAGATGCGGAAGGCAGAATAGTCGGCACCTGCGACGGCGGGACGAAGAAGATCGTGTACCAACGCGCCACAACCCCGCCCCCGTCTCCGGCGCCAGCGCCTGACGCGAGCAAGCCCTAATTCCCCGTTAAGCTCCCGCCGGTGCCAGGCAACCTTGCCCCGCCCTGGGGGAATTTGGGCCATCACACGCCGCCAGCTTCGTAACGAGGCTGGGCCACAGAAAACGAGCACTTTCGTAATTTTGTCCTTCCCGATTTGGCAAGTAACTTCAAATACAGGGTGAGGAGAATCTCCGCGCTGCGGGGCTCTTGCGACAGACCCATCGTTTTCCAGGAGAGTCCACTGTGCGTAATAACACCTGGCCCGCGAGGGTCGCGCTATCAATCGGGCTTGGGGCCATATTGGCATGCGGGCCTGGATCCGGCGTAAGTAACGCGCAATCGAGCGCACCATGGCCCACGCGGCCTGGTCCTCCCCGACTGCGAGAGTCGAAAGCCTATCTCTACGTGGGAGTAGCTTTCTTCCCACCCGACGGGTTTTCACCCCCCACAGGCTCGGTGGCTCAATTTCAGCTGGAAGGCAACGGAACGCTGACTGCGCTCAACCCGCCCGCCCTCGCCAGCGTTCTGCCGAATTTTCTTGCAGTTGATCCCACGAACCAATACCTCTTCGTTCCCGGGGAGGATTTCGGAACGTTCAGCGAGTTCGGAATCGGTACCAATGGAAACTTGGCCCCAACGCCGGCACCGGCGGCCGCCGGCAACTCGGTCGCCTTCACTCCAAGCGGAGAGTTTGCCATCATCGTCAGTCCATTCGACAACACAGTGACTTCATACCGTCTCGAGGCCACTGGGGCACTGTCAGCGATCAACACGGTAGCCACTGGAAGAGTTCCCTGGGGCGCAGTCGTCGACGGGTCTGGACGGTTCGCGTATGTCGCTAACCTTGACGATGACACGATTTCGGAATACACAATTTCCCGCGGCGGCGTGCTTGCGCCCGTCGGCTCCATCTCCGTCGGCGGATTCAATCCGTCTCCGCTTGTGGTTTCTCCGCAAGGATTTCTCTACTGTCGTGTTGGAAATCCGGGTTCAGGGTCAGTCGCCGACTTTGCAATCAACCCCTTCACCGGAGCACTCACTTTTCTTGGCACTTACGTGACTTCGATCCAGCCACAAGGGGGGCCGTCGTGGATCAGCTTTGATCTTACCGGCAGGAACGCCTACATTGGGAATACAGGTGGAATTGCGCAATTCAGGGTGAATCGAGCAACAGGAGCTCTAATAAGCAACGGCACGACAGTCACCCCTAATAATGGTGTGTACCTGTGGGGCGGAGTTGATCCGTCCGGCAGATTCCTCTTCGGCGCGGGGGCCGAGGCGGGGCCGGATGGCAAGGGGTTTTATGGCACGATTTCGCGCTTCATCATCAACGGCAACGGAAGGCTGACCCCGAACGGCTCCGTCTCGCTGGGGGCGAACACGATCGCGGACGGCTTCGCCTTCGCGCAGCGCTAGAACCGTCACCTCAGCTTGCCCTTTCGCTCCCTAAAACCACAAACTCCAGATCCAATCCACGCTGGCATGCGTGATCGCCGACGCCGGCACGCTCCGCCGCTCCCGCCAGGCCCGCCCGTAGAAAATTCCTGCGATGGTCGCCAGCAAAACGTAGCGCCAGTTGAAATGCGCGGACCGTTTATTGAAGTGCGACAGCCCGAATACCACCGACGCGATCCCCAGCGCCGCCCTGCGCCCCACCCGCCGCTCCAGCAGATTCTGCACCCAGGCGCGAAAGAAGAGTTCCTCCGGCACCGCGGTAAAGAAAAATATCCCCACCCAGCGCAGTGCCGTCCAGCCCACTCCCGCCAGATTCGCAGCCAACACACTGCGATGCGGATGAATGAATCCCAGCGCCAGTCCCAGAACTAAAACTGGTGGCGTGATAAACACCAGCTCGCGCAAGCCCGTCTTCCAATCTTGGGTCCAGCCGTTCGTTTTTCCGTCGCGCCGCCAGCAAAAATCAAACCCAGCCCCTTGCAATTGTCGCACCGCCAGAAACCCATACAGCCCCACATCGACGAGCAACAATTCATTTAACGCCCGCAGCCCCGCCGGCCACGCCGAGTCGAACCAGCGCAAATCCACGGCCAGCCCCAGCGCCAGCAGAATGATTGCGTCGCGCCAGTTGCCGCGCTGCTCCGGATCGGCCGCAGCCGCGCGCTGCAGCAGCCACGCCACCACCACCGGCAGCGCGGCGTAAAGCGCGAACCACTTCCAAAGAAAAATCCCCTGCGTGCCGGCCACCAGCACGTAGGGGAAAACCAACAGCGCCGGCAGGCCCAGTCTCGCCCCGGCCGGCCAGCGCTGCACAGTGCGTGCGACGCGCTCCGCGGCAATACCAAATATCACCGCGGGAACAAGTTCCATCCCCAGCGCCGCAATCGCCACAGGCGTCGCATTCTGCATGACGACTATCTTAACTTTACTTCTTCGCCACGCAGCTTACCCCCTCAACGCGGCGAGCAGGTTCTCCCGCAGCGTGTTTAAGCGACGCCTGCTTCCCACACTTCGCGGGAAACCATCCGTCTAATCTCCAGCCGCTACTTACCCGAGCGCTACTTGCCCAATCGCACCACAGCGACTTCTTTTTCCTTCCCGCTCGCCTCCAACTCGCGCTCGGCGTGTGAGCGGAACAGCGCCTTTCCGATCGTGTTGCCGCTCGCCCACACTTCCGACAGAAAATAGGTGTCGCCATAACGGCGGAACACCAGCTTGCAGGTGTTGTCGTGAATCGAGCGTTCCGTGCTTTGCGTGGGCACAAACGTGCCGCGATTGTTCCCGTCGTGGATTCCCAGGCTGTCCGTACTCGTGGGCGAAATAACGTAATGCCCCGCGGGCAGCGTCTGCCGGGCCACGACAAAGGCAAACGGAATGTCGGCGGTCACGTCCCCTTGCTTGGTCTGTGGGATGGCGGCCGACGCGGCCAGCAGCAGCGCCGCGCAAAAAATGATTCGAAGCAGTCTCATAGCTCTCTCCTCGCCTGGCTTGACTGCCATGGCCTTGATGGATTTGGATTTGGCCCACTGCCGAGGGGAAGGATTCGTCGCCATCAGGCGAGGGGGCAGGCGCCACTTCGGGGAAAAACTTCGGGTCTGAATCCCAGGACAACGCTTCCGGCGCAACTTCTCGAACGAGAATCCACTTTCGAACTACATCCTGATAGTGCGGCCAGAGCAACTTCCGTTGCAGAATTTTCGTCAATTGATTCTCGTTCGCACCCACCCATCGCCGTCATCCCGAACGGAGCCGTCCTTCGGGCCCAGCAAGGGATCTCCCGCGTATCGCCACATCTTCGCAGTAGTAGAGCCACGCCCATGCCGCCCTTGTCTCAACTGCGCCACGGCAGCTAGAATGCCAGCGACTCGTCGTCCAGCTAGTTTCAGCAGGAGGCATTCATGGCCGCCGCTCCCGTCCCGCCCGCAGCTGTGCCCGTCCCCACGCCAGAGGCCGCTCCACTTTCCGAGGGTGCGCGCCTCCTCAACACCTTCATCGCGCCCTCGAAAACTTTCACCGATCTGAACCGCAGCGCCAGCTGGTGGGGGCCGTGGATCGTGATCTCGATCTTCTCGCTGCTCTTCATCTACACCATGGGCCGCCAGATCGGTTTCGAGCAGATCAGCCGGAATCAGATCGCGCATTCCAAGCGCGCCGACCAGTTCGATAAGCTGCCCGCCGACCAGCAAGCCAGCCAGATCAAGTTCTCGAGCAACATCATTCGCTTCGCCGCCTTCGGCAGCCCCCTGCTGGTTATGTTCTATTTCCTGATTGCGACCGTGGTCCTGTGGGCAACGTTTAATTTCGGAGCCGGGGCCGATGCAGGTTTCGGCAAGTCTTACGCTGTGTTTATGTATGGCAGCCTTCCCGGCATTGTGGGAGCAATCCTGGGAATCATTTCGATGTTCGCCGGGGTCAATCCCGAGGGCTTCGACATCAATAATCCAGTAGGCACCAACCTTGCGTATTACCTCGATCCGGAGACGACCGGCAAATTTATTCACGGCATGGCATCCGCGTTTGATGTGATTTCAATCTGGAGCATCGTGCTCATGGGCATCGGCTTCGCTTGCACCAGCAAGGTGAAGCGCTCCACGGCCATCACCATCGTGGCGGTTTGGTTCTTTGTCTACAAGCTGGCAGGCGCGTCGATTGCGGCCGCGTTCTCGTAGCGAGTTGCGCGGTCGTAATGTGGGGACAGCCGCCCTCGGCTGTCCGCTGAGCGTGGCTCAGCCCTGTTGCCAGCGCCAGTGCGGTATGATACCCGTGCCCGGAAATGAACCATGCCAGGAGGCATCATGAAGCGCATCCTTGTGACACTTCTTTTCGCATCCGCCGCCCTCAGCTTTGCCCAGACTCAGACCATGGCCGTACCCGCCCCGAAAACTACCCCTGCCGCCTCGCCGGCCGGGCCGGTCAAGGATCCGGTCAGCACGTCGCTGCGCATGATGCTGCCCGGGCGGCAGAAGAACATTCTGGCCGCCATCGAAGCCATGCCCGCCGATAAGTTCAGCTACAAGCCCACTCCCGACCAGATGAGTTTCGCGCATCTGGTCATCCACATCACCGAATCGAATAACGGACTCTGCGCCAAGGCCACCGACGTCCCCGCGCCGAAGGCTGACGAACTCAAGGAGACGGATTCGAAAGACAAGCTCCTGGCCGCGACTAAAGTCTCCTTCGATTTCTGCAGCGAAGCCCTGAGCAAGATGGACGATTCGAAACTAGGCGACAGCGTCGAACTGTTCGGCGGACGCCAGTTTCCCCGTGCCATGGCCGCCATCGCAATCGCCAGCGGCTGGGCCGACCACTACGCAGCCGCCGCCATGTATCTGCGCCTGAACGGAATTCTGCCGCCGAGTGCGCAACCGAAGAAATAGCACAAAGCGGACGGCAGACGGCGGACTTCGGACTTCAGACTTTGGCCTGAGCCCTCGGCCGAAGTCCAGGCCATGTAGAGACAGCCGCCTCGGCTGTCCAAGCCAGGGCGAAGCCCGGCGCCCCGAGCCAACCCCGACTAAGGTCGGAGGGGCGACGCCCTTTGTTTTCAATACTCATTTTGTAAGTGCTTGAAAACACGCACGACCGAGTCTCGATGCGCCGCCCGTTTGTTTTCATCGACTTATCTGTAAGTTATTGAAAACAGATGGGACGCTTGATTTGTCAATGTCAAACTTCGGCGTCGAGCGCCGCACAGGATGGCCCTGCAACGCACAGCGCTGTCATCTGCGCGTCGCCAGAGGGCAAAGACGAGGAAAACCCCAGGTTCTCGATTCCGCGCGCTGGAATCGCCTGCAAACGGCCCATTATCTCCAAGCTATTGATAAATATAAAGCACTCGAACAGACGGCGAACATCCGCAGGCAGAATCCGCCAGGGACAGGCCGATGCGCCTGACGCCGCTTGTAACCGACTCAGCTCAAAGGTGAAAGCCCTCACCATGAAGATTACGAAGGCCCATAGGTCGTGTGGCGCGGGCACACAACCAAAACCCTTCGCTGCGCTTCGCCGGACAGCCGAGGCGGCTGTCCCTACGTGGGCATCCACGCAAATCCGCGGCGCTATTTGATTTGCACGAGATCGCCCGCAGCCACGCCGGCCGGATTCTGCGGCGCGCGCCAGGAATCGAAGATCGACACCTGATGCACACACGACACAGTGCAATGCGGCGCGCAGGACTTCTCCGTGACGAACTCGCGGTGCATATCGTCGCGGGTGTAGGTTTCCAGAGGCACTCCGGGGTAGCCGCGCTGCTGCGAGCAGTAGTGCACCAGCCCGTTTTCGCAGATGTAGAGATAGCGCGCGCCGGCGCGGCAGCGCCAGTCGTTACTTTTGCCTTGCGCAATGTTGTCCTGAAAAGCGTTGATGCGGGTGAAGCTGCTTTTCTCGAGCGCCTGCATCTCGTGGTAGATGCGGCGTTCTTCCTCGCCCAGCGGCTGCACCTGGCCGCTGCCATCGTGAATGATGCCGATGGTCGAAGTAAATCCCAGCGCGATAGCGCGCTTGCCGATGACCAGCGCATCCTGCGGATGGGAGATGCCGCTGCCTACTACGGAATTGATATTCACGTGAAAGTCGGCGTGTTCGGCGAGCAGTTCCAGTTTGCGGTCGAGAACTTTCAGGCTTTTTTTCGACACGTCGTCGGGAATCACGTTGTCGATGGAAATCTGCAGCCATTCGAGTCCGGCGCGGTTGAGGCGCTGAATGCGTTCCGCCACAAGGAGATAGCCGTTGGTGATGAGTCCGGCGATCATGCCGTTCGAGCGAATGCGGCGGATCACGTCATCGAGTTCGGGATGCATCAGCGGCTCGCCGCCGGAAATCGTGACAACTGCAGTGCCCAGCGACCCCAGTTTGTCGATGCGGCGGTACATTTCTTCGAGCGGCACGGGCTTCGAAAAGTCGTCGAACTCGTTGCAGTAGGTGCACGCCAGGTTGCAGCGGCGCATGGGAATAATGTGCGCCAGCAACGGATGATCGGTCGAGGCGAGCGCGCGCACGGCCATGCTCGCTCCACGCAGGTTGCGGTGCAGGGCTTTGGCGTTGCGGCGCAAGGTTGTAAGAGTCGAGGGCATGAACTGAACTTCTATTACAGCACAGACGCACCTCAAGTGCATGTGGCGCAACAGCGTGTGGGGAATTTCGCGGGGCGAAGCGTTGCGTTTCGGCGGCGGAAGCAAACCCTCAGGGGCTGAAGCCTACATCCTTAGCGGCTCTAGGCGGCACGGCTAAAAGCCGTGCCCTTTCCAAAACCGTGCCCTTGCCAGAGCAACCATCCAAATAAGTTCTAGGAAACTAACTCGTGTCCGGCCTGTCGCAATAATTCGACTGCGCCGCCCATGTGGTCTTCCTGGATGAGGATGTAATCCGTGTCATAGGTGCAGACGGCGAAGATGGGGACGCCGTTGCCGGAAAGCGGCTGGATGAACGAGAGCAGGATTCCAGTCTGCGAAAACAGGAATGGGCCTTCGAGCTTCAGGCACATCCAGCGCGGACCGGCCGCGACATCTTTTGGAATGTTGCCGGCGGGGCAGACGATGGAGAGTTCGTCGGCGGTGCGGGTGATCGAAGTGAACTCGCGGGATGTGGCCCACGCGGGGATGGGTGCGTCCGGGGCGAGGCGGAGGATGGCGTAGGGGCCGCGGAGCTGGCGGAATTTGAGGTGGGGTGAGCGAGGGGCCTGGGGTTCGGGGGGAGTGGGCATGGGGTGTCGCGACAGGATAGCAATTTCTGGAGTCGTCCGTGGTGAAATTTCCGGCCAAGAGCCAGCCTACGCTTACTGCCTCGCTACGCTCGGTCGAACGGGCGAGGCGCCCGTTCCCACACAGGCCACCACACATTCCGCCTAGCTTTGCTTGGCGGGACAGCCGAGGCGGCTGTCGCTACGTGGGAATTGCTAACGCGTACGGGCTTTCGGCGCGGTGGCGGGTTTCGAATTCTTCGCGGGTGCAGAGGGTTTTTATGTCGACGATGCGGTCGACGGCGAGGATGCCGTCGAGGTGATCGATTTCGTGCTGCACGAGTTCGGAGAGGTTGCGGTCGTCTCCGGCGCGGAACTCGTGGTGCGCGCCGGTCTCGTCTTGATAACGGACCGTGATTTCACGATTGCGTTCGACCTGCATGAAGATGGAGAGGAAGCTGAGGCAGGCATCCCAGACAATAATTTTTTCTTTGCTGCGTTCGATGATTTCCGGATTGATGAAGGGCCAGGGTTTTTCGCCGGGCAGTTGCAGGAAGATTACGCGCTCGAGGATGCCGAGTTGGGGGGCGGCGATGCCGCGTCCGTAGCCGGTGGTCGAGCGCCAGTGGGCCAGGGTGTCGGCGAGGTCCTGGATTAGCGCGGCGATTTCGGGGGAGCTCGGGTCGGGGACGGCGGCGGATTTCTGGCGCAGGATGGGGTTTCCGAGTTGGAGGATGGGGCGGAGCATGGGAGTAGTTCTCAGTTCTCAGTTCTCAGTTCTCAGTTCTCAGTTCTCAGTTCTCAGTTCTCAGTTCTCAGTTCTCAGAAAAGGCTAGACCGTCGCTCGATCACTTTGCAAACAGACTTTGGAGTGGCTGCGGCCGGGCTTCGCCCTGGCCGGACAGCCGAGGCGGCTGTCTCTACATGGGCATTGCCGGGCGTCGAGGATTGCAGAGGTCCTTCGCTTCGCTCAGGATGACAAGGCTCCTTGAGAGAATCTTCAAACTATCTGGCGGTCGGTTTTCAATCAGCAATTAGCAATTAGCAATTAACAATCAGCGATCAACGATCAACAATCAGCGATCATCTTGCCGCGGCGGCGTCGAAGAGGTTCAGGAATTCTAATTTCTTCTCCGCGGGCAGGAAGGAGGCTTCGAAGGAGTTGCGGGCCAGTTCGCGGAGGTGCTCGTCGGTGAAGGCGAAGGTTTCCTGGGCCAGCTGGTATTCGCGGTTCAGGCTGGTGGCGAACAACGCGGGGTCGTCGGTGTTGAGGGTGATCATTACGCCTTGATCGAAGTAACGTCTCACGGGATGCTCGGCGATGTTGGGGCAGACTCCGGTGCGGAGGTTGCTGGTGAGGCAGAGTTCGACGGGAATCTGGCGCTGGCCGAGTTCATCGATCAGGTCGGGATCCTGGGCGGCGGTGAGGCCGTGGCCGATGCGTTCGACGCGCAGGTTGAGCGCTCCCCAGACGGATTCGGGCGGTCCAGTTTCGCCGGCGTGGGCGGTGAGGCGGAGGCCGTGGTCCTGGGCGTAGTTGTAGACACTGCGGAAAAGTTCGGGCGGAGCTTTCTGTTCGTCGCCGCCAATGCCGATGCCGACCACGTTGCGCTCGCGGTAGAACACAGCGAGTTCGAAAACTCGTTGCGCCTGTTCGACGCCGAAGTGACGGGTGGCGTCAAAAATCCAGAGCAGCGAGATGCCGAAATCGCGGGCGCCGCGGGCGCGTCCGCGTTCGAGGGCGTCGAAGATGGCGGGGAAATCCTGCTTGCGGCGCAGGCAGACGCCGACCGCGACGTAAACTTCGGCGTGGAGAATATTCTCCGCTTTGAGTTGCTGCATGAGGCGATAGGTGATGAATTCGTAGTCGTCGGGGCCGCGGAGATGCTCGCTGACCGCTTTGAACGCCATGAGGAAGCTGGGGAAATCGGTGTAAGCATAAAGCAGTTCGGTTTCGGCGAGGGTGGCGTGATCGCCGTGACGCTCGCGGAGTTCGAGCAAAGTGGCGGGATCGACGGCGCCCTCCAAGTGCAAGTGCAGCTCGGCTTTGGGAAGCTGGCGAATGAAGCTGGATGGTGGCCGGTCTGGCGCGGACGGCATGGATTGATTGTAGTGCGGGAGGGGGCGGAGCGGAAGCAGGGGTCAGGGAATAGGGGTCAGGGGGCAGTAAGCTGAGTTGCCATGTCAGGTGCGCTTTCCATTTACAATCCCGTGCGATGCCGAGGTTGACGTTTGGACTTGGCGAAGACTTTCCACGACGAAAGGAATATTTGATTATGCGGATGGTTTCCAGAATGTTCGTCCTACTGGCGATGTTGAGCGCAGTTCTTTTTACTCCTGCGTATTCCGCGCAGGCACAATCGGCGCTGCAGGTGAAGACTGCGTCGGGCGTGGTGGAAGGCAAGGAAGTTGGAACGGTGCACGCGTTTCTGGGCATTCCTTACGCGGCGCCGCCTGTGGGCGAGTTGCGCTGGAAGCCGCCGATGCCGCCGGCCAAGTGGGAGGGCGTGCGCAAGGCTACGGAATTTGGATCGCACTGCATGCAGTGGAACGTCTACGACGATATGGTGTTCCCCGATCCAGGACCCAGCGAAGATTGTTTGTCGCTGAACGTGTGGGTGCCTACGAACGTTGCGCCGGGGAAGCTTCCCGTGATGGTGTGGATTTATGGCGGAGGATTCGTGGCGGGAGCAGTGTCAGAAGCGAGGCAGCATGGCGAGATTCTGGCGCAGCAGGGCGTGATCGTGGTGAGCATGAATTACCGGCTGGGAATTTTTGGATTTTTTGTGCATCCGGAACTGGCGAAAGAATCGGGCCACAACTCGGCGGGGAACTATGGACTGCTCGATCAGCTGGCGGCGCTGAAATGGGTGCACGAAAACATTGCCGGGTTCGGCGGCGATCCCGGGAACGTGACGATTTTCGGTGAGAGCGCGGGATCGTTTTCGGTGAGCGCGCAGATGGCGTCTCCGCTGGCGAAGGGGTTGTTCCAGAAGGCGATTGGCGAGAGCGGCGGAGCGTTTGGGAGGAGCGGGCTCAGGTTTGCGCCGCTGGCGGAGCGCGAGGAGAAAGACGCGAGGCTGGCCAGTTCGGCACTGGGAGTGAGCACGCTGGCGGAGTTGAGGGCGGTTCCAGCGCAGAAGTTGCTCGACGCTTTCATGAAGCCGGGAGGGCCCGGGGCGTTTGCGTTTGGTCCGGATGTGGACGGATATTTTCTGCCGGAGTCGGCGCCGGCGATTTTTGCCGCGGGGAAACAGAATGATGTGGCGCTGCTGGCGGGATGGAATCATGACGAGCAGGGCGTATCGCAGGTGCCGGCGGACAAGTCGGCGATCGACGCGCTGAAAGCGACCGCGGAGAAAGAATTCGGCGCGAAGGCGGGTGAGTTTCTGCGGCAGTACCAAGGCGAGACCGAGGCGCAGGCGCGGCGGTCGATGGCGGACTTTGCGGCAGACCAATTTATCGCCTTCTCGACGTGGAGATGGTTGGAAGCGCAGGTGAAAACCGGGAAGCAGCCGGTGTATCGGTATCGCTTTGATCTGGCGTTTCCGGTCGGGCCGAATGAAGCGCCGCAGGGCGCATATCACTCGCTGGAAATCGAATACGTATTTGGGCAGCTGGATTCGAAGGCGGGAGTCAAGTGGCGGCCGGAAGATTACCAGCTGAGCGCGGCGATGCAGAAATATTGGGCGAACTTTGCGCGGAGTGGAGATCCCAACGGGCCGGGGCTGGCGAAGTGGCCGGTTTATTCTCCGGTGGATGGTTGGGAGGTGATGTATTTGAGCGCGACGCCGGAAGCGAAGAAGGATGAACTGCGGGAGCGGGATTTGTTTTTGAGTGCGGCGTGGACGAAGTAGGGGGGAACCACAACCACCACGGAGACACGAAGAATCGCGTTGTGCGAACTCCGCGCCAGGCCATCGGTTGCGCACACGAGCGCAGGGTCCTTCGACTACGCGGGCCGACTCGCTTCGCTCGCCGGTCTGCTTCGCTCAGGATGACAGATTGGTTTTGGTTGGCCAAAAGCCAAGAGCTAAGAGCCAAAAGCTATTTCTTCGCGAACTCGCTGCGGTGGCGGCTGTAGAAGAAATAGATCAACATGCCGAGCACCAGCCACACGATGAAGCGGACCCAGGTGATAACGGTGAGTCCGGTCATCAGGCCGCCGCAGAGGATAATCGAAATCAGCGGGAACCACGGCACCAGCGGCACTTTGAAGATGCGCTTGCGGTCGGGCTGAGTGCGGCGCAGGATGATCACCCCGAGCGAGACCAGAACGAAAGCAAAGAGCGTGCCGATGTTCGAGAGGTCGGCGGCGTCGCTGATGGCGAAGATTCCGGCGGGGACTCCGACGGCGAATCCGGCAATCCAGGTGGAGTAGTGGGGCGTCTTGAATTTGGCGTGAACTTTCGAGAAAAGCGCGGGGAACAAGCGGTCGCGCGACATGGCGTACCAGATGCGCGCCTGGCCATATTGAAATACCAGCAGCGACGAAATCATGCCCGTGAGCGCGCCGATGACGATGATGGAGCGCGACCAGCGGCTGGCGCCCAGCACCTGCAGGGCGTAGGCGACGGGAGCGTCGGCGGCGGGGCCGGAGACGAAGGTGGTGTATTTCATCATGCCCAGCAGCACGATGGAAACGCCAACATACAGAATCGTGCAGACGATTAGCGAAGCGATGATGCCGATGGGCAGGTCGCGTTGCGGGTTGCGTGATTCTTCCGCGGCGGTGGAAACCGAATCGAAGCCGATGTAGGTGAAGAAGACGATGGCGCCCCCGGTGACGACGCCGCCGAACCCGGACGGTGCGAAGGGCTTCCAGTTGCTGGGATTCACCAGCGCACCGCCGACCACGAGGAAGGTTAGAATGGCGCCGATCTTGATGGCGACCATGATGTTGTTGGCTTCGGCGGATTCGCGGATGCCGCGCACCAGCAGAACGGTGAGAATAAAAATGATGAGGAACGCGGGAAAGTTGAAGTATGCGCCCGTCCAGTGGCCCGACTCCCAGACCGGCGTGGACCAGCGATCGGGCAAGTTGAGGCCGAAGGATGCGAGCTGTGCCTTGGTGTAGGCGGCGAAGCCGATGGCCACGACCACGTTGCTGACAACATATTCGAGAATCAAGTCCCAGCCGATGATCCAGGCGAAAATTTCGCCCAGCGTCGCGTAGGAGTACGTGTAGGCGCTGCCGGCGATGGGAATCATCGAGGCCAGTTCGGCGTAGCAGAGTCCGGCAAAGCTGCAAGCGAGAGCGACGAGGATGAACGAGATGGCGATGGAGGGCCCGGCGGCGGGGCGGCCGTGCATGAGAATCTGCGAGGTACTGCCGCCGCGCAGGAAGTTCACGACGATGTCGAGAACCTGCGCGTGCAGAATGGAGGGCGCCTGGAAGTACTCTCCGGCGGCGGCGGTGCCGGTGAGCACGAAGATGCCGGAGCCGATCACGGCGCCGATGCCGAGAGCCGTCAGCGACCAGGGGCCGAGAGTTTTTTGCAGGCGCTGGCCGGGGGATTCGGATTCGGAGATCAGCTTGTCGATGGACTTGCAGCAGAAGAGCTGGTTGTCGGAGGTGCGGATGGTGGCGCGGATGGGCGCGGGGGGCTCCGTGGTGGTCGGTTGTGACAAGCGGTTGTGGTCTCCTGAACTCAGCTGTCAGCTATCAGCTATCGGCTCTCAGCTCCAAAAACCTTCGTCGCTGCGCGACGAGAGCGGGCGAGGGCGCCCGCTCCCACACGATCTATCACGCTTTACCGCTTCGCCTGGCCGCGGGCCAGCTTCTTGACTTTGGGTTTCTTCGATCCGCGGGCGTAGTCGCGGGGCTTGAGCGGCTTTTCCGCTTTACGTTTCTTGCGGGAGGCGCGTTTGGATTTCTTGCGTTCTTCTTTAGTTAGTTTTGATGTGTTTGCCATTGAGTGCGGTTGATGTCCTCTTCTTCTTCCATTTTTTCGCTGGTCTCCGGGCTGCTTGTTCGGCCCGGAGCTTTGGTCTTGGTGACGCGAACGTCCTTGCCGCCACTCCCGCCTCGCTTCGCTCGGCGGGACAGCCGAGGCGGCTGTCTCTACGTGATTTAAGCCCGCTCCAGCTGGGCGTACTTCTCCACCAGCTTCTTTAAACCGAAGCGAGGAAATTGTACCGTAATCTTGGCTTCTTCGCCTTCTCCTTCGCGCTGGTAGACCGTGCCTTCGCCGTATTTTGGATGGCGAACCTTCTGGCCGGGGCGGAATCCGCGCTTGCCGGTGGGTTCTTCGACGGGCGATTTCGGGATGGTGAACTTCTTGCCGCGGCTGGCGAAGAATTCGGCGATGTTCTCGATGGAGTTGTAGGGGCGGGCGGGAGCGGTGGGCTTGGGGCCGCTAGCGCGGGCTTGCCAGGCGGCGCTTTGGTCTTCGTCTTCGTAGGAGTAGTGGGTTGAGGTAGTGTCATCGAAGGCAGCGGGGCTGCGCCCCGCTGGACGGGCAAGAGTGCCCGTCCCCACACGAGCGGTGCGTCTTCCTAGCTCTTCGATCAGCGGGGCGGGGACTTCTTCCAGGAATCTTGAGGGGACGCTGGCTTCCGGCAGGTCGCTGCCGTAGCGGCGGCGGTAGACGGCGCGGGTGAGGATGAGCTGGTCCATGGCGCGGGTCATGCCGACGTAAGCGAGGCGGCGTTCTTCTTCGATGTCGTCGGGATTGAGCATGGTGCGGGAGTGCGGGAAGAGGCCTTCTTCGAGGCCGCTGAGAAACACCAGCGGAAATTCCAGGCCCTTGGCGGCGTGCAGGCTCATCAGGGTGATTTGCGAGCGTTGGTCGTAGTCGTCGGTGTCGGCGATGAGGGCGGCGTGGTCGAGAAACTGGTCGAGAGTTTCGGCGCGATCGCGGGAATCGGCGGCGGCGTTGACCAGTTCGCGCAGGTTTTCGATGCGGGAGAAGGCCTCGGGCGTGTCTTCGGCTTCGAGCAGCTTGATGTAGCCGGTGCGGTCGATGAGGAATTTGAGAAGGTCGGCGGTGCTCACAGTGGGCGTCGGGAACGAGTCCGGGGACGCGGACGAGTCCGCGGCGGGTTGTGCAGCGTCGGCACCTGGCTGGTTGTCGGCCTCGGGGTCAACTTCGAGTTCTGGCGCTCCGAAGTCGAAGGAGAAGTTGGTGAATTCGGTGGGGTCGAAGGCAGTGGCATCTTCGGGATCGAGTTCGCGATCGGTTTCTGCGGCGGCGGTGCCGTCCCTGACGGGACTCGTTTCGTCGGCCTCGCTTTCCCAGGACTTACGCCCGGGGCTAATGAATGCCGTCCCTTCGGGACTGAGGCCTGAGAGGTCACCCGCAGCATTGGCTGCGGTGGTCTCTGCGCCTTGTTCCAGTTGCTCGGCGAATGTTCCGGACTGCATGGCTCGCGCGTCTTCGATCAGCTGCTGGAAACTTTTCAGCGATGCCAGGGCCCGTTGCGGAAGCAGTTGTCGGCGCAGGGCTTCGCCGATTGCGCCCCAGAGCGACAATCCGGTTTCAAGTGCCAGGTGTTCCAGCGTGTCGATGGTGCCTTTGCCGATGCCGCGGGTGGGGGTGTTGATTACGCGCAGGAGCGAGATGGAGTCGTCGGGATTCTGGATGACTTTCAGATACGAGATGAGGTCTTTGATTTCGGAGCGCTCGTAGAAAGAGAATCCTCCAACCACTTTGTATTTCAGGCCGTAGCGGCGCATGGCTTCTTCAAACAGGCGCGACTGCGAGTTGGTGCGGTAGAGCACGGCGGCGCGGGGAGTCTCGCGGCCATTTTCGGTATGTTGCGCCGCTTCGCGGAGATATTTGGCGATGTGGTCAGCGGCGAAGAGGGCTTCGTTTTCGCCGTCGGGAGCTTCGTAGTAGCCGATTTTGGTGCCGCCCTGGCGCGCAGTCCAAAGATTCTTGCCTTTGCGGCGGACGTTGTTGGCCACCACAGCCGACGCGGCCTGCAGAATATTTTGCGTGGAGCGGTAGTTTTCTTCAAGGCGGATGATCTTGGCCTCGGGAAAGTCCTGCTCGAATTCCAGAATGTTGCGAATGTCGGCGCCGCGCCATGAATAGATCGACTGGTCCTCGTCGCCCACGGCGCAGACGTTGTGGCGCTCTCCGGCCAGCATGCGCATGAGTTCGTATTGCGGACGGTTGGTGTCCTGATATTCGTCGATGAGCAGGTATTGGAAACGGCGGTTGTAATATTCGCGGACGTTGGTCGCGACTTTTAGGAGACGCGTGGCTTCGAGCAACAAATCGTCGAAGTCGAGTGCGTTGGCTTTTACCAGTTCTTTGCGGTACTCCTCGAACAGGTGCGCGATTTTTTCCGTCTTGGGATCGGCCGACTGCAGGTAAAGTTCCTGCGGATTGAGCATGTGATTCTTCGCCCAGGAGATGCGGCCGAGGACAATGCGCGGGGTGAGTTGCTTGTCGTCGAGGCCGAGGCGCTTCATGATGCCCTTGACCACGGCCTGCTGGTCGCTCTCGTCGTAGATGACGAACTTTTTCGTATGGCCGATGGGAGGCTTGCCGGGCACGGTCGACGGAATCTGCAGGGCTTCAATGTCACGGCGCAGAACCCGCACGCAGAACGAATGGAACGTGGAGATGACCGGCTTGGCGATGCTGAGTCCGCCGACAAGTTTTTCGACGCGCTCGCCCATTTCGGCGGCGGCCTTGTTGGTGAAGGTCATGGCCAGGATGGATTCGGGCATCACGCCCTTGTTCTCGATGAGGTAGGCGATGCGGTAGGTGATGACGCGCGTCTTGCCGCTGCCCGCGCCGGCGAGAATCAGCACCGGGCCCTCGGTAGTTTCGACGGCCTCGCGCTGTTGCGGGTTGAGTTGATCGAGAAAAGACAATGCGGAAGTGGCTCCGGGGTTGATGATTTAATTTTACAGGATGGTGAAGCCGCGGAGCGGCGGCATGTCACACCCAGGCGCTCATCAGATGGCCGAGGCCGCCGCGGACTTGCAGGCCGTCGGCGCGATCTTTGAAATAGCGGGCGTTGATTTGGGCGCCTTGCAGGAATTCGGTGCGGTGGAATCCCAGAGTCTTGAGTTCGGCTTGCAGTTTGGCGGGGTCGAAGAAGAGTTGGAAGGGCTCTCCGTACCGGGCTACGCGGGCAGAGAGCGCATCGAGCGCCTGCCTTTGCCCTGCGTTTAAGAGGGCGGGGTCGATGGCGAAATCGAAGACTACGCCGCTGCCTGCGGGCATTGTTGCGATCACGCTGAGCGTGGTCATGCAGGCTTCGCGGGTGAGATACGGCGTCACGCCCAGCCAGGAGAAAAACGCTGGCGCGCTGGTGTTCAACCCGGAGCTGGCGAGTGCGTCGGCGAGGGTTTGGTGCTCGAAGTCGACGGGGACGAACGTCAACGACGGGGGGATCGGAATGCCCGCGTCGTGCAGTTGCTCGCGCTTCCAGGCTTGCGTGGCGGGGTGGTCGATCTCGAACACGCGCAGGCCGGGATGTGGGTTGCGATAGGCGAAGGTATCGAGACCGGCGCCCAGGATTACGTATTGCGTGACTCGTTGTTGCGACCCTCCGTCTGCGGACGCGCGGGGTTCGACGGCGCGGGCGAGTTCGTCTTCGGCGAAGCGGCTGCGGGCCGCCATGAAGGCACGGAACGCGCGGGAAAAAGCGTGTCCTTCTTTGGGATCAGACCGGAGCGCGGCCGCGGCTTCGGAGCCGATGATGCGCAGAGCTAATGGGTCGTCAAGAACTTTGGGCTCGTCGAGAAGCTGGTGCGCGGCCCGGCGAATCGCCACCCGCTCTGCCGTTCGGCTGAATTTTCCTTCTTGCATGGTTAGACTTGCATTTCAGAGTCGTCTGGATCCTATGGACGTAAAACACGAACCGGGGGCTGAAGCCCGCACAGCTCTCGAATCTTTACGCGGCGCTGAAAGCGCCGCTCTTCCACGGTACTGCATGCATTGATACTGCATGCATTGATACTGCATGCATTGATACTGCGTGCATTGGTACTGCGTGTGCGGGAGTTCTTCCGCAGCTGTGGACCACTAGACCTCGTGCCGCAACCCGGCCGCCTTGCAATCTTCGCAGGGGCAGACTTCGCGCAGGAATTTCCAGGAGTAGAGGCCGAGGTCGTGGTTGTCGTTCCAGTTGAACTTGATGGCGTATTTGCCCACGGCTTCGGCCGAGAGCGGCTTGGCGGTGGGTTTGAACATGGGCAGGGTTCCGGGGGCAAGTTTGGCGGGCTGGCCGGGCTTGCGTCCGGATTTGGCACGCTCGTCTTCGCACATGGCGCAGGGGCAGGCGTCGCGCAGGTAGACGAAGCTGTAGTGGGAAATGTGGTCGTCCTTCCACTCGATGTCGACGCCCGTACCGGTGGTGAGATTCACCTTAACGGATTTAGGGTCAGTGGCTGCGGACGGCGCCTGGAGCGGGGACTGCATGGGTTCAGTATCGCACAGGCGCGGAATCAGTCAGCGGGGCGGAAGGGCGAGAAGGGGAGGTGGAGCAGCCGCGCACAGGTCTTATGACTCGGGACTCAGGTCTCGGGACTAGCGACTCAGGACTCAGGTTAATGAGCGGCGCTGGTGGTTGTGGTTCCGGTGGTGCGTCCAGTGACCGCTCCGATGGCCAAGCCACCCAGCGCTCCCGCCAGAATGCCCATCAATGCCAGTACCAAGACGTTTTCCATCAAGCTCGATTTACCGCCATTTTTCATAACTTAGTCCCTCCGTTCGGAACCGTATTTTACCTTGTCTGGAGCCGGTTTCGGAGAATTTGTCAGGCGGGGCGTAAGTCTTGTAAAATGAAAGTTTACGAGAAGGCTTCTGAAAGGAATCTGTACCAGTCATGGCTCAACAGTGTGATATTTGCGGCAAGAAGCCGCAGGCGGGAAACCGCATCAGCCACGCCCACAACGTGACCAAGCGGCGCTGGAATGTGAATTTGCGTCCGGTGCACGCCCGCGTAGGCGCCACTACCAAGCGCATGCGCGTCTGCACCTCCTGCCTGCGCAGCGGCAAAGTGGTCAAGGCATAGGAATCCAACCAAAACCGTAGAGGACGCGGAGTCCACCGGGGGATATTCTTGCTCGGCGATTCCGGTTTCGCCCGACTGCAGCGGGGAATGGATCCTACGTTCGGCGACCACTGGCACTTTAGATTCTGTAGGGCGTCGAGATCCCGACCGCCGAAGAGAACCGTCGAGCTGCGCTCGACCGGACAGTCGAGAGCCTGCCCTCAGCGAAACCGAAGGGGCGGCTGTCCCCACATGAGCATCTCTCAATCTACTGCACCGCCAGCAGCTGTATGTCGAAAATCAGGGTAGCGTTGGGCGGGATGGCTGGCGCATAACCGTCTGCCCCGTACCCTAGTTCTGGCGGAATGCGCAGCTGGCGCTTGCCGCCCACTCTCATTCCGGCCACGCCCTGATCCCATCCCTTGATGACCTCGCCGTTGCCAATCGTGAAATCAAAAGGCTGATTGGCGTCGACGGAGCTGTCAAACTTCTTTCCCGTGGTGAGCCAGCCGGTGTAATGCACGCGCACGTGGCTGCCCTCTTTGGCGACATCGCCGGTGCCGACTCTGATCTCCCAGTACTGCAGGCCGGAATCGGTTTTTATGCCGTCGCCGGAGACCTTGGTGGGGGCGTTGGTGTTGGGGCGGGCGGGTGTTGCGGACTTCCTGCTGGCAGTCTGGGCGATGGCTAATGCGGCCGTGAGCACGAGGATGACGGCTCCGGCCAGCGGACGCTTGGTCATGGTTCCTCCGGAAACATTCTAACCACAGAGGCCGAAGAGAGCACAGAGGTTGCCTGCGAGGGACCTCAGGGAATCTCTGTGTGCTCTGTGGTTGAAAGCTTTTCGCTGCAGAATTTCACTCCAGTGCAATCACGTCAATTTCTACCAGCACGTCCTTGGGCAGGCGCGCCACTTCAACCGTGGAACGAGCTGGAGGAGCGGAACTGAAATACTTTCCATAAACCTGATTCATGGCGGTGAATTCGCTCATGTTTTTGAGGAAGACTGTGGCGCGGACCACTTTCCCGAGGCCGCTGCCGGCCGCTTCCAGAATCTCTGACAGATTGCGCAGGACGCGATCGGTCTGCGCGCTCACGTCTCCCGTGATCACTTGCTGGGTTGCGGGATCGATGGCCACCTGGCCGGAGCAGAAAATGAATCCGTTGGCTTTGATGGCTTGCGAGTAGGGGCCGATGGCCTGGGGAGCGTCTTTAGTGGAAACGACTTCGCGCATAAGCAGTAGCTAGTGGTTAGTGGCTAGTGGTTAGTCAAAGCAACTCAATTAACTCAAATCGAGAGGCAAAGGTCAACAACACGCAGTTGGCAGTGGAGTGAATAGGCAGGCGAGCCAGCGATTGAAACGTGACGTTCGGGATTACAAGGTTCTGCTAGTCCCTAGCCACTGGCTAGCAACTGCTTCTAGATTTTCTGCAGTCTTTGCACTTCGTGCACGCCGGGAATTTTCCGCAGGCCGGCGATGATCTGCTCCATATGTTTGAGGTCGGAGATATCGAGCACCACTTCCACACTGGCCTGGCTGTTGGCGGTGTGGGCGGAGATGTTGCGGATGTTGCTTTTGGCGTCGCCGATCACTCCGGTAATGCTTTTCAGCATGCCGAAGCGGTCATCGCAGAAGACGGTAAGTTTTACGGGGTAGGCTGTGGGAGTGGTCTCGTCCCGGGCCCACTCCACGTCAATGCGGCGCTCGGGTTCGTACAGAAGATTAGTAACGTTCGAGCATTGGATGGAATGCACGGCAACGCCCTTGCCACGCGTGATGTAGCCGATGATGCCTTCGCCGCGGATGGGGTTGCAACAGCGGGCGCGGTAGACCAGCATGTCGCCCTGGCCCTTGACCGTGATGGCGTTGTGGTCGCCGCCAAAAACGCGGCGGACGACGCTGGCAATGGTTCCGGTCTTGTCGCCCAATTCGTCGGAGGCTTCGATTTCTCCCTCAATCGTGGGCGTGACGCCGGGAGGCAGCAGGCGGGCCAGCACCTGGCGCGCCGATTGCTTGCCATAGCCGATGCCGGCCATGAGGTCATCCGCCTTGCCCAGGCCGTAGCTGGCGGCCACTTTCTGTAGTTCGTCGTCTTTGATTTCTTTCAGCGCGATGCGGTACTTGCGCGCCTCTTTTTCAATCAGCTTGCGGCCGATCTCGATGGCGCGCTCGCGCTGGTGAAGGTTGAGCCAGTGCTTGATCTTATTGCGCGAGCGTGAGGACTTGACCAGCGCCAGCCAGTCACGGCTCGGCTTATGGCCGGGTTGCGTAAGAATTTCGACGATGTCGCCGGAGTGCAGCTTGTGGCGCAGGGGCACCATGCGTCCGTTGACCTTCGCCCCCACGCAGGTGTGGCCCACTTCGGTATGAATGGTGTAAGCGAAATCCACGGGCGTAGCGTCGCGCGGCAGCACCACGACTTTCCCCTTGGGCGTGAAGGTGTAAACCTCCTCGGGATAGAGATCGACTTTCAGAGTGGAAAGAAACTCGTTGGGATCGCTGACATCACGCTGCCATTCGACGACTTGCCGCAGCCAGGCGAGGCGCTGTTCGTCTTGCGCCGAGACAGGGCCGTCTTTGTATTTCCAGTGAGCGGCGATGCCTTCCTCCGCCATCTTGTGCATTTCTTCGGTGCGAATCTGGATTTCGAAGGGCGTACCGTCTTCCGTGATCACCGAGGTATGCAGCGACTGGTAGAAATTCGGCCGGGGCATGGCGATGAAATCCTTGATGCGCCCCGGCACCGGCCGCCACAGGTTGTGAATGATGCCCAGCACCGCGTAGCAATCGGGCAGCGAACGCGTGATCACTCGCATGGCGCAGAGATCGTAGACCTGATCGACCGCGATATGCTGGCGCTGCAGCTTCTTGTGGATGCTGTAGAGGCGCTTGATGCGGCTTTCCACACGCGCCTGAATGCCGGCTTCCTTCAGCTTGTCGCCGATGATCTGTTGCATTTTCGCCAGGAAGGCTTCGCCCTCTTTGCGGCGCGCATTGACCGATTTTTCGACCTGCTCAAAGCCCAGAGGATCGAGGAAGCGGAAGCCCAGGTCTTCCAGTTCGCCGCGAATTTTTCCCATACCCAGGCGGTGGGCGATCGGAGCGTAAATCTCCAGCGTCTCTTCCGCGATTTTGTGGCGGCGATCGGGCTGCAGATGTTCGAGGGTGCGCATGTTGTGCAGGCGGTCGGCCAGTTTGATGAGCACCACGCGGATGTCATCGACCATGGCCAGCATCATCTTGCGCAGGTTTTCGGCTTGCTGCTCTTCGCGGGTGGCGAAGTCGATCTTGCTGATTTTGGTGACGCCCTCGACGATGTGCGCGACCTGCTCGCCGAATTCCTTGCGGATATCGACGATCGTGACCGACGTGTCTTCCACCGAATCGTGCAGCAGTCCGGCGGCAACGGCCACCGGGTCCATTTTCATTTCGGTAAGCACCAGCGCCACTTCGAGGGGATGGACCAGGTAAGGCTCGCCCGAGGCGCGGGTCTGGCCTTCATGATGCTTCAGGGAATAATCGTAGGCTTTCTTGACGATCGCGAGATCGTCCTGCGGGCGGTTGGCCTGCATCTGCTTCATCAGATCACGGAACTTCGTGTAGGTGAGAGCAGTGGTCGCGATCTGTTGGCGGAGACTCGCCATGTAGGATTATAGCCCGCGAACTGGCCGGGGATTTCTTGGAGGAAGCCGGTGGGATCGCGCTGGGCCCTGTGGATTTTTATTATAACGTTTGCGGGAATCGACCGGGGTTCTTGGCCGAGCGTCCGATTGAACCGCGAAGGGCACGAAGGTACGCGAAGGTCAGATGGTCTGGTTTCCTTCGTGCACCTTCGTCCCCCTTGTGGTTCAAGATTTTTCCGGCGCGGCCGAATTCTGAGGTTACCTTCCGTTTCAACGGTTTCGATCCTTTCAAATCGTCCTCATGTTTGGTGGGCAGTAAGGTGAGCTGCTAGAGTCGAAGCGTGGGATTGACATGCCTTCAAGCGTTCTAGTCAGTGGAGTGTCGGGTCCGATTGGGGCGGCGTTACTGCCTGCGCTGAAAGCGAGCGGAGCGAGGATTGTGCGTCTTACGAGGCCCGGCGCTGCGCCAAGCGCTGCAGTCGGTGATGAGCAGATCGCCTGGGACCCGACCCAGCCGATCTCTCCCGACGCAGTTTCGGGTTTTGATGCCGTAATTCATTTAGCCGGGGAAAGCATCATTGGGCGCTGGACCGCTGCGAAGAAGCAATCGATTCGCGAGAGCCGCGTCGCTGGCACGCGGAATTTGGCGCAAGCACTGGCGAACGCGAAAGTGAAGCCGCAGGTATTCATCAGCAGTTCCGCGATTGGCTACTACGGCGACCGCGCTGACGAGATTCTAAAAGAAGAAAGCTCGGCGGGATCTGGATTCCTTCCGGAGGTTTGTCGCGAGTGGGAAGAAGCGACTGAGGCCGCCGCGAAGGCCGGCATTCGCACGGTGCAGATTCGTACCGGGATCGTGCTGAGTGCGACGGGCGGCGCGCTGGCCAAGATGCTGCCGCCGTTCAAGCTGGGGCTGGGCGGCATCCTGGGAAACGGCCGGCAGTGGATGAGCTGGATTGACATCCAGGACATGGTCGGCGGGATTCAGCACATCCTGAAGACTGTTCAGCTGCGCGGCCCAGTCAACATGGCCGCGCCCGCTCCGGTGACGAATGTGGAGTTCACGAAAACGCTGGCCAGCGTGTTGTCGCGGCCGGCAATCTTTCCTGTGCCGGCCTTCATGGTGAAGCTGGCTTTTGGGGAGATGGGCGAGACGGTCTTGTTGGGAAGCCAGCGCGTGGAACCTGGGCAGCTAGTCGCGAGCGGATATCCGTTTCAGTTCCGCGAGTTGCGGGTGTCGCTGAGGAAGATGCTGAGTCGACAATAGTTGCCGGTCGCGCAGCTACATCGCGTCCACCCGAACCGGCAACGCGCACACGGCTCCCTCGGTGAAATTCTCTCCTTCGATGCCGAAAGCGTGATCGAAGCGGGCGCGATAGTTTTCCCAGGCGATGGCGGAGGTGAGCTCGACTAGTTGCACCTCGGCAAAGCTCTCGCACAGACGCGTGAACAGCGCATCTGAGACTTCTACCGGAGTGCGGGTCATGGCATCGGCGTATTCCAGGACGAGGCGTTCCAGTTCGGAAAAGTTGAAATCCGAGCGGTAGTTGTTCAGGTTGGCGATCTGCTCCGCGGAGATTCCGTTTGCCCTGCCCACGGCAGAGCCGATGTCAATTCAAAACGGGCATCCGACCAGGGTTGCGACCCGGAGCTCCGCCAGTCCCTTCAGCTTATGGTCGACCAGCTTGGCGCTCATCTGGGATTGCTCCATGTGGGCGTAGCCCCACAAAATCCTGGGATGGTGCGCGGTCACTTGAATCGGCATGATGACGTGGCCGAGCCTGCGCCGCGTCAGCGAATAAACGATGCTCACGAACAGCCGGCGGAGCAGGCCGCCCTGATCGCGGGGAGCGCCGGGAATACGCGCCATGGGACCTCCTTTGAGTTGCAGGAATCAGGGGTCAGGGGCCAGGGACTAGGAGCGACCTGGAGTGCCTATGAACCGGTATCTGATCCCTGCCCCCTGTTTTTTGATTCACTGCGGGTTGTTGCGGTTCATTTCTTCCAGCAGCTTTGCCAGCAACTGCGCCCGCTGCTCGGTGGTCAACTCGCGCTGCAATTCCTCCAGCGCCAGGGCGACAATGTGGTAGTGGTGGGCTCCGGCATACTTAGGGTCGGCGGTAATGTTGAGCCAGAGTTGGTGCATGAGTTCCACATCCTGCGGGCGCATGCGAGGGGTGTGCGGACCCAGGGCGTATTCGCGGATGGTTCCGTCGGGTGCGCACACTTCCAGCGAAAGCCGCGGACGCGGCTCAGGCAGGCGCTCCCAGGCATCGCCGGTAAGTTTGGCCTGCTCGTCGGCAGTGAGCTTGTTGGAGAGGCCACAGATCACGCGGCTGGAATCGAGGCGCTGCGCCGTCACCATGATGGCTTCAAACACATCGGTGGCCGGCACCACGAGAAGCGAAATCGGCTTGCCCTCTTTTTCCGCGACGGCGACGGCCGCGGTGAAAAGCTCCTGCTCGTAATGGTCAAACACCTGGCTGGCTTCAAAAACGGTGCTGCCGCTGAAGCTGTGTTCGCGATGGTAGAGGCGGGCGCTCATCACCACCACATCCTGCTTGACGGTGTTGGTGTGGCCGAGGATGTGGCGCAGGTAATAAAGATTGCGCGGATCGCGCACCGCCACCAGGATGTTTCCAGCGCGCACACCCATGGCCCCGCTGCCCAGTTCCTGATTGCCGTAGACCCGGAACTGGTCCAGTTGCTCGGGCTTGCCGTGCCGCTCTTTGGCTACGTGATGCTCGGAGACCGTGAAGATGGTGAAGAACACCACGCTAAACACCACGCCGGCGATCGTTGCCTGATATTTGGTGAACAAATTCACGATCGCGGTGAGAAACAACACTGCGGAGATTGCCACCAGACCCACCGGAATCTCGGTTTTACCGATGTGGAAGTTCCCCGGCACTTTCCACTCGCGATTCCCCGGCTCGGTAAAGCGCAACACCAGCACGGCCAGGGACTTCATGGTGAAACTCCAGATCACTCCGAAGGCGTAGAGCGCGGCCAACTGGTAGACGTCGCCGCGGCTGAGGACGATGGTCAGCAGTTGCATGCCGACGATCAGGTTGATGATGCGGTAGCTCGTCCCGTAGCGGTTGTGCGGCTTCTGGAACCAGCTGGTCAGCACTCCATCTTCAGCTACGCGATTGAGGACGCCGTTGGCCCCCACGATCGAAGTATTCTGCGCGCCCGCCAGAATCAGCACGCCTACCAGCACGACGAAGCCGTGAAACAGCAGCTTCAAGCTCAAGGGCCCGGGCAGATACACCGCGATGCCGCCGATAAGATTGGCAAAGTAGTTTGGCCTGACGCTATCGGGGATGATCATCACCGCAAAGAACGAGACCAGGGAAGTGAAAAGCAGGCTGTAGATGAAGATCACCAGCCCGGTCTTTTCCAGGTTCTTCAACTTGGGATGTTCGATTTCGCGGTTGACCTGGGCCAGAGTCTCTTCGCCGCTCATGGCCAGCACGGAATGACCGAAGCCCACGAAAAGAATGATGAAAGTGAGGTGACTGAAAAAAGTGCCGTTGAGCCAGCCCAGCGAGTCCTTGTTCAGGGGAATGGCGCCGGCACCGTGAAACGGGCTGGGCGGCAACTGCACCGGGGAACGCAAAACCGCGTAGGTACACCATACGATCAGGATCACCACCATCACAGTGGTGATGGCCATGATTTGCAGGGCCTTCTGGCTGGATTCGTGGATGCCCTGCGTGTTCTTCCACCAGAAGTAGGTCACCACTAGAACGGCCAGTCCGGCGGCAAAGTAATCGTCGGAGAACTTCAGATCACGATGCAGGAATTGCTGACCCAGGTCCTTGATGAATCCCGCCAGATATTGTCCCGCAGAAACCGCGCTGATGGGGCCGGTGAGAACGTAGTCAAACAGCAGCGCCGAGACCGAGAACTTGGCGAGAGTTCCGCCCATGGCCTCTTTCACGACGCGGTACACGCCGCCGCGCACGAACATGCTGCTGGATTCGATATACAGCGCCCGCACGGCATAACTGAACAGCATGACCGCCAGAATGAACCATGGAGCGCTCTTGCCGATCACCTTTTCGGCATCGCCGCCGGCGTAGTAAGCGGAAGATGCCAGGTCGGAGAGGACAATGGCAGACGCCCGCCAGAAGGAAATGAAGGTCAGCATCACCGTGGTGGCGACGAAGACCTTTACGGCTGGTCGGGAACCTTCAGCAGAAGTGGCCATTCAATAAGCGCGGGTACGGGCGTATAGGTAAACGTTCAAGATAGCATAGGGCGGCACGAACGGGCAGCAGGAACACCACGCCGCCCTGTTCACGCCATCTTGTTCACGCCATCTTGTTCACGCAGCCTTCTTCGGCGCCAGGTAAGTATGCGTGATGCGGTCGTGCCAGCAGAGGGCGTCTTCGTCGAGGAAGACCCAGACGTATCCCATGCCGAGGGAAACCGCGGCCAGGTACGACGCCAGCACCCGCCAACGGCGCAGCCTGCGATCCGCTAGGGTTCCGTCGAAGCGGGCCAGTTCGAGTCCGGCAAAGCGGAGGCCCGGAGTTGTGGCGCCGTACACCAGCAGCAGATACTGGTAGGCCGCCCACAAACAGCACGGCACGGCGGCTGCGAGACCGAAAATCTGATACAGAGGCGGCCGGATGGCGGTCACCCTCCAGAAAATCCAGCCAAATAGCCCCGCAGCCAACAGGATGATGGTTCCATCAATCGCGGCGGCGGCCATGCGCCGGGCGAGGGGCGCGGCTTGCAGGGGTACGTCGATTCCCGGGCGCCGCTCGACTTCCGCCGTTTGTGCCGCTTCCATCATGATCCCGCCCAGGGCGGGCGGGGGCGGCACGAGTTCGGGAGCCTCCAGGATGCGGGGCGGGGCCATCACCGGCCCGGCCAGTTCGTTTGAAGGAGTTGGCGGCGTCGCAATCAATCGTTCGAATTCGGGAGATCGCGGAAATTCGATGATTCTTGCGCCGTGATTCGATTTCGGGCCGTCCGGCGCTACCGAGGTTAACGCATCGGCGGATGATGAGGCTCGGGCTGGCGGCACCCATTCGCCCTCGCCGCGAGCGGGCAGTGGCGTCATCCCATTGATCGTTAAAGCATCGATCGCCAAAGCCTGATGGGAGGTGGTCTCGAAAGCAGCACCGGAAGCGCTCTCAGAGTTGGCCGGATCCGAACTCACCGCCTCCGCCTCAAACCTTAGAGCCAGCGAGGGATATCGGGGTGGGCGGGGCTTGCGCCGGGCGCGATAGTTGCTGAGCCGCGCGGTCAGTTCCTCCCGCCAGGCGGAGCCGTTCGCGTCCTCGGCGGAAGTCTCCGAAGTCTCTAACGAGGCTGCCAACGCTGCCGGCTCTGGGGATTCCGGATGGTTGGAAATCGCCTCCGGCTGGGACGATCCCAAAGACTGGGGGTCGGGCATGCCTTGCGGCGATGCAGTAGAGTCGAGAGCACAACGGCAGACCTCACCGCATCGCGGACAATTCATGGGTGACAATTCGGCTGACAAGTGATGGAGTCCAATTCACCGGGCCCCAATTTTCAAAGGGGCAATTCGTGGCGGAGTATCGTTGCGAATCGCGCACCGAATCCGGCACCCGCCCGAGCGAAAACGTACAACCGCGGGCCGGTCCAACGGAATCCTAACCTTTTCAGCTATTGGTCTCGGTGGCAGCGCCGTGCTAAGTTCACGATACTGCCGATTCCAAGAGACACAAATGCTTACGCGCTTCCGATGATCCGCTTCCGATGACACCTCGCAACAGATTCCTTATCACGGCAGCGCTGCTTTGTCACTCGCTTCTCGGACCTCCGCTAGTTACCAGCCAGTTGCTTTCCTCGAAGACCAACGCTGCCACGCAAGAAAACTCTGATGCGTCAAGAAAAGGCGACGCGCAAAAAGAATCCGACGCGCCCGAGTTAAATACCCCGTGCGCCAAGCAGGCCGCGGCACAGGCAAAAGATTTGCCAACGATTTGCGCCATCCAGCAGGAAATGATCGGCGCCCTCTACAAGCTGCACGGCAGCGCCGAGATTCACTACGGCACCTACATCCTGCGCGCCGACGAGGTCGCTTATGACTCCGACACCGGCGAGGCCAGCGCGTCCGGACACTTCCGGCTTGACGGCGGCCCCAACGACGACCATATCCGCGCCACTCACGGCACCTACAACCTGATCGCGGAGACAGGCCGCTTCTACGACGTGACCGGCACCACCGGCCTGCGCTTCAGCGGAAACCGCGTGATCCTGACCTCGACGTCGCCCTTCAGCTTTACCGGCAAGATCGTGGAAAAAACCACGCCTGAACACTATCTGGTGTATGACGGCACCATCACCACCTGCGCCCTGCCCCATCCCCGATGGAAATACGAGGCGCACAAAGTAGTGGTCGATGTGGGCGGCAATGCCACCATCTACAACAGTACTTTTCTGCTGCACGGCTTGCCCGTGCTCTACTTTCCCTTTGCCACCTATCCGGTGGACCGCGAAGCGCGAGAGACCGGCTTCCTCATACCTACTGTCGGAAAGTCTTCGACGCGCGGCAACATCGTCGGCGACGCTTTCTACTGGGCCATCAACCGCAGCATGGACGGAATTCTCGGCGCGGAATATCTTTCGAAGCGAGGATGGTCCCAGCGCGGCGAGTATCGCGCCCGGCCCAGCGATACCTCTTACGTCGACCTCACCTATTACGGCGTGATCGACCGCCAACAGCAAGGCGGTGAAGAAGCCAAGCTCAACGCGGAAGGCAATTTTCACGGCTTCCGCGCCGTCTCCAACATCGACTATCTGAGCTCGTTCCTGTTCCGGCTGGCTTTCAACGACGTCTTCACCCAGGCCGTGTATTCCGAGGTGAAGTCGCAGGCGTTTCTCTCGAAATCGCTGGCTGGTTTCACCTTCAGCGGCATGGTGGAGCGCTACCAGAATTATCAAAGCACCACGCCCGGCGACGTCATCACCATTTCGCACGCGCCCAGTTTTGATGTTTCGGGCGTGGACCAGCGGCTGGGGAGATCCCCACTTTACTGGTCGTTCGACGCGTCGGAAGCCGGACTGGCGCGCAGCGAACCGGGATTCCGCACCGCCAACCTGCTCGGGCGCTTCGATCTCAATCCGCGAATTTCTCTGCCCTTGCTCTTTCGCGGATGGTCAGTGCGCTCGGAGCTGGCGTTGCACGACACTTTTTACACCGCCCAGCTGGTCCCGGGTCTGAACGGTGGCGTCGCCGTTAACGATTCCCTGAACCGGCATGCTCTAGAAACCTCGGTCGAGTTGCGCCCTCCCGCGCTGCAGCGCATCTTCGACACGGAATATCTGGGGCAGAAGTGGAAGCACGTGATCGAACCGTTCGCCGCCTACCGGTTGGTGACGGGGGTCAACGATTTTTCGCACGTTCTGCGCTTTGACGAGCGCGACATTCTCAGCAATACCCACGAAGTGGAATATGGCGTGGTGAACCGGCTTTACGCCAAGCGGAAGTCGAACCCGGCCGAAGAATGCAGCGGCACCATGCAGGCCCTGCTCGTGGGCGGCGCGGCCCCGGAGGCGGCGATCCCATGGCAGCACACCACCAACCAAAAACCTCCATGCCTTCCCGGACCGCAGGTGCGCGAAGTGGCCACCTGGGAAATTGCGCAGAAGTATTTTCTCGACCCAGCTTTCGGCGGCGCGCTGGTGCCAGGCCAGAGAAATGTCTTTACCACCACCGCCGACCTCACCGGCATTGCGTTTCTTACCGAGCCGCGGCATTTGTCGCCCATCGTTTCGCGCCTGCGAGTGCAAACCAGCGATCGCACCGATACGGAGTGGGATCTGGATTACGATTTTCAGCTGGGCCGCATCAACGCCAGCACACTGCTGGTGAACTACCATGCCGGACCATTCACCATCGGCGGTGGGGACGCCTTTCTGCGGATTCCGTTGGCCAGCGCTTCGCCTTTCACCTTAGCCGCGGCCCAGGAATTTCAGCAATTTCGCGTCGCGCTGGGATACGGAAAACTGAACAAGCCAGGATTCAGCGCCGCCACCAGCTTCGGCATCGACTCCGACACCGGCCTTCTGCAGTTCGCCACCGCTCAAACCACCTACGACTGGGACTGTTGCGGCATGACCGTGGAATACCGCCGCTACGCCATCGCCAATGTGCGCAACGAAAATTTGTTCCGCTTCACCTTCACCCTGGCCAACATCGGATCGTTCGGTAATCTGCGGCGGCAGGAACGGCTGTATTAGCGGTATGGCCTCGAGATCGACGCCAAGAGCCGATTTCGATTTACAATCTCTCCGTGCCCGTGACAATCACTCTCGACGCCAAGCGCCAGATGCTCGAAGAAAGCCTTCGTACCTCCGGCCGCATTCTCGTCGCTTACTCCGGCGGCGTCGATTCCGCATACCTGGCATGGGCGGCGCACGAACAACTTGGCAGCAACATGCTGGCGATCATCGCCGATTCTCCCAGCCTGGCGCGCACGCAGCTGGCCGATGCGATTGCCTTCGCTCGCGAGCAGGAGATTCCGCTCGACCTGATTTCGACTTCCGAACTTGACCGTCCCGAATATGCCCGCAACGATGGGCAACGCTGCTTTCACTGCAAAGACGAACTGTTCGCCGCGATGGAGAATCTGCGAGTCGCGCGCGGTTTCGATGTGATTGCCTATGGCGTGAACCAGGACGACCAGGGCGACTTCCGTCCCGGCCAGAAAGCAGCGCAGCAACACCAAGTGGCTGCGCCGTTGCTGCGGGCTGGCCTCACCAAGGCAGAGATTCGCGAACTGGCCCGCCAGGCCGGGCTGCGCATCTGGGACAAACCCGCATCCGCCTGCCTCTCTTCGCGTATCGAATATGGCCGCGAAGTGACGCGCGAGACTTTAGCTGTGGTCGAGGCCGGTGAAGACGCCATTCGCGCGCTCGGTTTCCGCCAGTTCCGAGTGCGGCATCACGGCGACATTGTCCGCATTGAGATTGCCCGCGAAGAAATGGAAAAGGCTTTGAATCCCGCCGTGGCCGCGGAATTTGCCCGCATCTTCAAAGCTCTCGGCTTCAAATTTGTGACCCTGGATTTGGAGGGCTTCCGCTCCGGCTCCATGAACTCGCTTTTGCCCGCCGAAGAACTGCTCCGCCGCACAGGCTAAGGCATCTTGGGAAATGCTCATGTTGGGACAGCCGCCCCCGGCTGTCCAGTCGAGCGAAGCTCGACGGGGTTTTGCTCACCCGCAAACCAGCGGCAACCAAGACAACGCCCGGCACAATCGCCCGCAGTCGTCCCCCATCTGCTGTGAGATAATCATTAGCGATTCGCAATGTTGAGGCGGCTTCTGGTGATTCTAATTCGACGTTCTTTTCTGGTTCTGCTTCTGATTTGTTTGGGATGCGCGGCCCAGTCCAATTCATCCGACGCTGCGCGAAAGGCCGATCTGGCGCGAGCCATTGAGCGGCAAGTGCGCTCTTATTACAGCATCCCGCCCGACGTAAAAATCCAGGTCGGCGCCATCGTCCCCAGCACTGACTGGCCTGGCTACGACACGGTGCCAGTGACCATCGACGGCGGTGACAGCAAAAAAGATTACAAGTTCCTGGTTTCGCAGGACCGCAAAACCATGCTGCGCATGGTCAAGTTTGATCTGACCAAGGATCCGTTCACCGCGCTGATGAGCAAAATCGACTTGAACGGACGGCCCGTGCGCGGAGCCAAGAGCTCGAAAGTTGTCGTGGTCAATTTCGACGACCTGCAGTGTCCCTTTTGCTCCCGCATGCACCAGACGATGTTTCCTGAAATCTTGAAGGAGTATGGCGACCGGGTGACCTTCGTCTACAAAGACTATCCGTTGACTGAGATCCATCCCTGGGCCATGCATGCTGCGGTGGACGCAAACTGCCTGGCAGCGCAGAATGGCGACGCTTATTGGGATTTTGCGGATTACATTCACGCCCACGAAGATGAAGTGAAGGGCGAAAAAACTCCCGGCGCGCGGCTGGCCGCACTCGACCGGCTGACCCTGGACCAGGGGCAGAAACACAGTCTGGACAAGACGAAGCTCGAAGCCTGCGTCAAGGCCCAGGACGAGACGGCGGTCAAGGCGTCGGTGAAAGAGGGGGACGAGGTCGGCGTCTCGGCCACTCCAACCCTGTTTGTGAATGGCGAAAAAGTCGATGGGGTGATCCCGATCGCCGAACTGCGCGCCATGCTGGACCGCGCCCTGAAAGATGCTGGACAACCCGTGCCGGATCACGCGGCAGCGGCCGCCGCGCCCGCCAGTAAATGATCCTGAGAGAAGCAGGACCGGGAGAACCAGGACCGGGATGGGCCGCGCTTCTGATTTGAGGGGGAACTTTTTGAGAAGAGGACTGCTCGTTAATAGACTCGCCCCTGCCTTGGCTGCAGCGTTTCTGCTGGCATTTCTCGCCGCCTGCAAAGCGCCGGTGGGGGGCGACGTGATGGCCACGGTGGATGGCCGCAAGATCTTCCGCTCCGATGTCGACAAGTATTACGAGAACCAGATTTCGTCCGCCCAGGAACAGCCCGCCGGTGAACAGGCAACCTCGCTGCGCCTGGGCATTCTGCATCAGCTGATCGAAGACGAAATCGTGATGCAGCGCGCCGAGAAACTCGGCCTGCTCGCGACCGACGAAGAAGTGGACCGCAAGTACACGGAGATTCGATCTCCTCTGTCGGAGGAAGAGTTCGGCCAGCAGCTCAAAGAGAGAAAGATCACGCTGCCGGATTTTAAGCGCGAGATTCGCCGCTCCATCACGGTCGATAAGGTGATGAACAAGGAAGTTTCCTCGAAGATCAACGTCACCGACCAGGACATCACGAACTACTACAACGCGCACAAATCCGAGTTTAATCTGATCGAACCCCAGTATCATCTGGCGCAGCTGTTTGTGACGCCGCAGCCCAACCCGCAGGTGCACAATCAGAACAACAAGGCGCAGAACGAACCCGAAGCGCGCAAGAAAATCCAGATGATGGCCAACCGCCTCGATAGTGGAGACGACTTCGCGCGCCTCGCCATGGACTATTCCGAGGACCCGCAGACTTCAGGCAGCGGCGGGGATTTGGGAACCGTCCCCGAGTCGTCGCTGCGCACCACCGACCCCGCCACCCGAGATCTGGTCATGAAGCTGAAGCCCGGGCAGTACACCTCGATTATTACGGTGGTCAATCCGGCCAACAAGATGCTTGTTGGTTTCCGCATTGTGAAACTCATCGCCAAAGAGCCGGCGGGACAGCGGCAACTCGCGGACCCCCGGGTGCAGCAGGCCATCCGGTCGCAGCTCCACGACCGCCGCGAGCAGTTGCTCAAAGCCGCTTACTATGAAGTTCTGCGGGATTCAGCCAAGGTCGAGAATTATTACGCCAAGAAAGTGCTGGACAGCAACGGGATCGAAAAATAGAAACGAGAAGTAGCAACGAGAAGTAGAACCTGGGGTCGTAACTTAGTTCGTCCGGCCGAGATCCCTCTGTGTCCCCCCCTGTGTCCTCTGTGCTTAATGATTCAGGTCTGCCCTCGGAAATCTCTCAGGGCGGAAACGTCACTCCACAATCGCCAGCACATCTCCCGCATTCACCGCGACGCCCTCCGCCGCCAGCATTTTCTGGATGGTCCCCTTCTTCGGCGATTTGATTTCGTTTTGCATCTTCATCGCTTCCACCACCAGCACTCCCGCGCCTGCCTCCACTGCGTCGCCTTCCCGCACCAGCACCCGCACCACTTTCCCGGGCATCGGCGCAGTCAACTTCCGGGGACCATGATCGTCATCAGCCCGGGCGCGACTCCGCAGCGAGCGCGGGTCGCGCACCTCTGACGCGAATCGCTGGCTGCCCACCCACACGTGCCAGTCGCTATTCCCACCTCCGCCAACATGCTCCGACTTGATCTCATAAGCCCGGTTGCCGATCCGGAGCGAGAGCACATCCGGCCGCGCCAGCACCGCATCGACCTCAATCTCGCGCCCATCGAGCCGGCACGACCAGCGGCTCTCGACTCGGTTCAGCTCAAGTCGATAGCGTTTACCATCGATAGTGACGTCGTAAAGCATAAAAGCAGTTGCCAGTTACCAGTTGTCGTTGCCTCAGCGCAGAGCCTCGCGACGACTGGCACTCTTCCATCCGGAGGCAGGCATGGGCTTCACTGCAGAAGCGCCGTTAGCGCGGTCTCCGGCTGCCGCGCCGGAAATTCCGAGCACGGCGAAGATTCCGGCAGCGATGGCCGCCACTTGCGCCGCCCGCGGATCGACCTCCTGCCCTGGTTTCTGTTTCAGCATCCGGTCGAGGAAGCCGGTGTCCAGCTTCGCCGCGCGAAAGTCCGCATCCGACAGGATGCGACGGAACAGCGAAATATTGGTTTTGATCCCGCCGACAAAGTATTCGCTCAGAGCGCGGGTGAGCCGCGCGATGGCCTGTTCGCGGTCGCTGCCGTAGCCGATCAACTTGGCCAGCAGCGGATCGTAATCCATGGGCACGCTCCAGCCTTCGTACATGCCGCTGTCGCGCCGGATTCCCGGCCCTGAAGGCGCCAGCAGCAACGTAATCTTGCCCGGGCTGGGGAAGTAATTGTTGTCCGGATCCTCTGCGTAGATGCGGCACTCCATGGCATGTCCGCGGATGCACACATCTTCCTGCGCCAGCGGCAGCTTCTCGCCCGCCGCAATGCGAATCTGCAGATGAACCAGATCCAGCCCGGTGACCAACTCCGTCACCGGATGTTCCACCTGCAAGCGCGTATTCATTTCCAGAAAGTAAAACTTTTTCTGCTGGTCCACCAAAAACTCAACCGTGCCGGCGTTGGTGTAGTTGGCTGCCTGCGCTACCCGCACCGCAACCTCGCCCATCCTGCGGCGCATTTCAGCGTCCACAATCGGAGACGGCGCTTCTTCCAGCACTTTCTGATGCCGCCGCTGCAACGAACATTCGCGCTCGCCCAGGTAGATGGTATTGCCGTGTTCGTCGGCCAGGATCTGCATCTCGATGTGCCGCGGGTTGACAATGGCTTTTTCGATATAGACTTCGCCATCGCCGAACGACCGCTCGGCCTCGCTGCGCGCCGCTTCCAGCGACGACTTCAGTTGATCCGGCGCCTGCACCAGGCGCATGCCCTTGCCGCCGCCTCCCGCGGCGGCCTTCAGCATGACCGGATATCCGATGCGCGCTGCCACTTCCTCGGCCTGCTCGATCGATTCCAGCCCCCGCGATGTGCCCGGGACAAACGGCACTCCAGCGCGCTCCATGGCCTGCCGGGCGCGGGTTTTCGATCCCATGGCATCCATGGCCGCGGCGGTCGGGCCAATAAATTTCACTCCGGCGTCGACGCAAGCCTGGGCGAAGCGCGCATTTTCGGAAAGAAATCCGTAGCCGGGATGAATGGCTTCGGCCCCCGATCGCCGGGCCACATCAAGAATTTTCCCGATGTTGAGATAAGACTCAGCAGCAGCCGCCGCCCCGATGGGATAGGCCTCGTCGGCTTTACGTACATGCAGCGCCGCCCGGTCCACGTCGGAATAAACGGCGACTGCGGCAATCCCCATTTCGTGGCAGCCGCGGATTACCCGCACTGCAATCTCGCCGCGGTTGGCTACTAGAATCTTCTTGAACATGGAATCCGCCCGTACTCATTCGAGCGAACTCAAGATTCTACAGCAGACGCCGCCGCACGGCCTGCCTCCGCGCCGCAGCGTTTCGCTCCTATAGCACCCTGTGAATACTGCCAGCTGCCCTAGAAACACGAAGCCTCCTCCGCGTTCTGCAGAGGAGGCCCGAAAATCTCCCGCAAATCTCCTGAACTATTTCGATTGACCCTTACTTCGACTGATCCATAGTGATGCCGCCCGCGCCGGCAGCGGCCTGTTTCTCGGCCTTCGCCTTCTTCGCGGCCAGAGTCTTATCCACCCACGTGTCAGCCGTTTTCAGGTCGTCCGCGCGCGCTGCCAGGTCGTCGCACTCCACGTCGGCTTTCTCGCGGTACATCAGGTTCATGTAAGCCATGGCATCGTCGTAATCTTCGCGCAGCTGAATCGCTTTGGCCAGAGTGTCGATGCCTTCCTGAATCGAAGGCATATTCTTCGCCTTCAACTGGTCGCAGACTTTCTTCTGCTCTTTGTCCTTGGGATTCAGATGCTCTTCCGGCTTCAATCCCAGCTTGGCCCGCTCTTCCATGCGAGGCTGGTAACACGCGGTCCAGTCGATCACGCCCACGGAGTAATAGGGCTCAGCATCGCTAGGGTCCACGTCCGACGCGATCCGGTAATACTTCTTGGCGTCGTCGAACTTTTTCATATTCAAATACAGATAAGCAATCCCTTTGGCGCTGTTCGCTTTCTGCTCGCGCGTGGGAGTGTCGTCGATCACATGCTGGTATTGTTCAATCGCCTGCTCCGCGGTGCGGATGTTGTCCGGAGAATCGACGCCCGGAATGTATTGCGAGACAAACGCGGTGGCCAAATACATGCGAGCCACGGTCAGGGCAGGATCGAGCTGCACGCTCTGCTGGAAATGGTCGATGGCCTGCTCGTAATGGCTGTTCTTGTAGGCTTCGACGCCCTTGTTAAGCTGATCACGAGCACGCAGTTTGCTGCAGCCCACGGAGGAGGTAAGCGCCAGCGCAACCGCAGCCAGCGTAAGCAGTCTTAAGTTCTTATTCATTGCAGTATAAGTCTCCCTTGCCACAGCATCCTAGGCCCAGAGACAGCGCATTGACAAGCGGCGGGCGGAAGGCGCGGCACACAAGGCCCTTGTACAGGAGTGGTGCGGGAGCCTGCTCCCGCACCCAACAACCTTGTGCCGCGGCAGATCCTAGTTACCCGATTCGATCTTCGCGGTGATCAGGCCGACCTTGTCCACACCAGCGGCGTGGGCAATATCGATGACGTTGGCCACGTTGGCAAAGGGAATCGAATCATCCCCCTTCACGAACATCACCTTCTCGGCGCGTTGCTTGTAGATGTCGGTCAGGCGCCCCTGCAGGTTGTCCCAGGTCGCATCGTCGGTGTTGACCTTCAACCCTGGTTCTTGTCCCGGGCCGCGATCCAGAAGCTGGACCACAATGGTGCGGTCCGGCGTATTGTTCTTGGGCGCGTTCGGCGGAGGCGGCTGAGGTACCAGCGCATCCAGCCCTTTCGGGGTCACCGGCGAGATCACCATAAAGATGATCAGCAGCACCAGCAGCACGTCAATGAGCGGCGTGACGTTGATATTTGCGCTTTGGCCTCCGCTCGGGCCAACTGCCATTCCCATGGTCGTTCTCCTCTATTGCCCGGGCGCAGCCGGAGCTGGCGGGGCGTTTGGAGTCGTTTTCCGTTGATCGGTCAGCAAGCCCAGGTCATCCACCCCTGCCGCCCGCACCCCGTCCACTACCTGCACCACGGCGCCGAACCGGGCCCGCATATCGGCTTTCACGTAGACCCTTTTGTCCGGACGGTTGGCGATGCGGTCCTTCACTTTGGTGGTCAGATTGTCCACTGAAATCTCGTCGGTACCGAAGAACACGTGCCCGTCCCGCGTGATGGAGACCAGCAACGCATCTTCCTTATCCGCGTCCGGCATCTGTTCCGGGTTGTTCACCTTGGCCATGTCTACGCTGACGCCCTTCTGCAACATCGGCGTGACCACCATGAAGATAATCAGCAGCACCAGCATCACGTCCACCATGGGCGTCACGTTGATGTCGGAGCTGACCTTGGCGCCTTCGTTTCGCTTCGCTAATGCCATAGCTCGACCTCTCTCGCACTTCCCTTGCCCTGAACCCACCGCCCTGATCGCCCCATCGAAGTTGGGAAATCCGGCGCCCGGAATCCGGGCGCCGGACAGCAACTCATGCGGAATCAACTACCACTGACCAGGTTCGCCGGATCGCTTACGACCGGCGAATGTCGCGCCGCTTCAGGAAGTAATCGATCAGTTCGCTCGAGGAGTTGTCCATCTCCACGTCGAACGCTTCCACGCGGCCCGTCAGGTAGTTGAACATCATCACGGCCGGGATGGCGACGAGCAGCCCGATGGCAGTCGTGACCAGCGCTTCCGAGATACCGCCGGCCACTGCGGCCAGACCGGTAGCTTTCGTATTGGCGATGCCGGTGAACGCGTTCAGAATACCCATCACCGTGCCGAACAGCCCTACGAAAGGAGCCGTCGATCCGATGGTGGCCAGGCCGCCCAGTCCCCGCTTCAATTCCGCGTGGACGATGGCTTCCGTGCGTTCCAGAGCGCGCTTGGAGGCTTCAATGGTATCGCCCGGAATTGTTCCTGGGCTATCCTGGTGAGCCTTGAATTCCATCAGGCCGGCGGTGACCACCTTGGCCAGATGGCTCTTTTTGTTGCGCTCAGCGACTTTGATGGCTTCGTCAATGCGCCCATCGCGGAGTGCGCCGGCCACGGCCGGTGCAAAGGCTCGCGATTGTTTGCGGGCAGCGTTGTAGGCCATCCAGCGGTCGATCATGACGCCGATCGACCACCCCGACATGATGAACAGAATGACCACTACGGTTCGGGCGACCCAACCCATCGCCTTCCACAAACCCAGCGGGTCGGTGGGCATGCCGCCGCCTTCCTGGATGATCCAGGTGGCTGCAGCCGGAATGTGACTGAGAATGACTCCTGCTGTGTAAGCTGCTAACATGAGTTGCTTTTCCCTCCTCGGAACTCTCTTAACCCTGAACTCCGGATCGATGCTTCTGAAGCCTGTTTCAAATCCAGCAAGCTTCTAAACACCGAAGCTTCCAACCTTAGATGCGATTTCCCGGCAGCCGTCAACGGATAATTCCCGCAGGGACTCGACAATCTTTACGCCCATACCCCGGCGTCAGCCGCGCGCATCGCAAGTTGCTAAGTATGGCGGCCGTTGCCCGAGCGTCATACCACGCCGCTCCCGGCCACCGCTGGCGGTGGGAAAAAAGGGAGGGCCAAAACACACTGCTCTTGTAACCACGAACTCTCGTCACGCTTCGGGGTCGAACTGCGACCACGGAACCACGCGAGTTTAACCGGGCAAGCCTAACCGGGCAAGCCTGACCGCGCTGGTTTAACCCCCGGAGAGCGTGAAGTTCACCTGTACCGTCGTTTCCACCTCGACCGGTTCGCCGTTCAGCAGGTAGGGCTTGTACTTCCACTGCTTCACCGCTTCGATCGCGGCGGGCGCCAGCATGGGGTGTCCGCTGATCAGGTGCAGGTTCTGAATATCCCCGGTCTTGCTGATTTCCGCCTGCAGAACCACCGTACCCGCGATGCGCGCTTGCCGCGCCAGCGGAGGATACGTGGGGTTCACCTTGCGCACCAAAAGTCCCGTCGAAACGCCTTGGGAAACGCGCACTCGTTGCGGTGTGGCCACGTGCGGGACGGCAACCGGCGTGGAGTTGATGATGCCGCCGATCACACCGCCCATCTGGCCTCCGGGCACTCCACCCGGTACGCCACCTACGACGCCAGCCGCGCTCATCACCGGCGGAGGAGCCTCGTCTTCCTTAATCATCTCGATTTTCTTGGGAATCTTGGTGGGCGTTCGCAGCTGACCGTTCACGATATCGGTCTGAATCTGTTTCACGATGCGCACTGGCGCAGCGGCAGGCGGCGGTGGCGGTGGGGGCGGCGGGGGCGCCATCAGGTAGCCAACCAGTTGCGCCTTAGGCAAGGCTTCCGTGAAAATCAACGGTATCAGAACCATCACGATAATGATCCCGATCTGAATCAGAAATGCCACGAAGCTGGTCGCTCCGCGCTTGGTTTTCAGCTTGCCGCCGGACTCGATCAGGCTGTCTTCAAACATAGAGGTTTCTCCCTACAGCTAGAGCGTACAGAAGTTTAGACACCAGCCGCTTCCTCTTTGCTCCCACTTTCGACCCCGCGGCCGTAAGCCACCCAAGCCCCTGACCGCGTTCCTGCAAAACCACGCTAACCCTCATGAAACAAGGGACGTACGAAAAATCGATCATGCCTTCACTGCGCCCGTAACCGCGGCAGCAGGGTTATTTGGCCTTGACTGGCATGGCCACCGGACGTCTTCCTTTTTGAATCCGCCAATCCTGGTAAGCCACCAGAATCGGAGCGGCAATCGCAATCGACGAATAGGTCCCGATTAGGATGCCTATGACCAGCGCGAGGCTGAACCCGTGCAGCACCTCGCCGCCAGACAAATAGAGTGCGAGTACGGTAAGGAAGGTAAGCCCGGCTGTCAAGATGGTTCTGCTCAAAGTCTGGTTGATGCTGCGATTGACGATGTCCGCCAGCTTCTCGCGCCGCATGAGTTTAATGTTTTCCCGGATGCGGTCAAATACCACGATAGTGTCGTTATTAGAGTAACCAATCAGGGTCAGGATGGCCGCAATCACGGTCAGCGAAATATCCGTGTTGGTCAGAGAAAACGCGCCCACCGTAATCAAAGTGTCGTGAAACACGGTTACCACCGCCGCCACGCCATAAATCCATTCAAAGCGGAATCCCAGGTAAACCAGCATCCCCGCCAGCGAATACACGGTCGCCAGAAAGGCCTGTTTGCGCAACTGCCCGCCCACCTGCGGACCGACAATCTCTGTTTCATACACCCCAAAATCGGAGAGGAAAAAACCATCCGGTAGGGAAGCGACCACCGCCGGATCGACCACTCCTTTCAACTGATCCATAGTGCTAAGCACGCCGCCCTGGTTCTTGCGGAAATCCGCGATAGCATGCGCCAGTGACGTGTATTTTTGGTCGGCGTCAGAACCAAGGTGTAAGGGATCCTTCTCCATCAGAATGCTCTTTATTTTCAGGAAGCTGGCGTTGTTGAGATCAATCTTGCCCGCGGGAGCATTGGTCTCCAGCGCGTCAATAATCCGGTCCTTGCCGCGCTCCAATTCCTGCTCGTTGGTTTCCTGCACCGACAAGTCGATCAGGAGTTCGTTGCTGCCCTGACCGCCCAGTCCCTGAAGACGGAAATTGTGCAGGCCAGCGTGATCCAGCGCCGTACGAACCACGTTATCGTTGGGCGCGTGGGAGAACTTCACGTAAACCAGCGTGCCGCCGCGAAAATCCACGCCCCACGGGATGCCATGCCAGAAAAACATGGAAAGCAGTCCTGCGACGCTGAATACCAGTGAAAAGGCGAGAAAATACCACTTTTTCCCGAGAAAATCTATATTAGGATTGCGAAAGAACTCCACCTGTTGTTTAGCCCCTTATCTTTCTATGACTTGGCGAACATTTGGTAATTGGGTAATTGAAAGCCCAACTACCTCAACGCGCCAGATTGCAATTTCTCAGTTACTCAATTTCCCAGTCCTTCAAATGCTTAAAGCTTCTCCGCGCTGCTTGCGGCTCAGCACGTAATCAAAGATCACTCGCGAAACGAAAACGGCGGTAAACAGGTTCGCCAGCAAGCCGAAGGTCAGGGTTGTGGCGAATCCGCGAACCGGACCGGTGCCGAAGATGAACAGGATCGCCGCCGAAACAATGGTGGTGACGTGGGTATCCACGATCGTGATCCAGGCGTGGCTGAAACCCTGATCCACGGCGGAAGGCGGGGTCTTGCCGTTGCGCAATTCTTCCCGGATGCGCTCGAAAATCAGGACATTGGAATCCACTCCCATGCCAACGGTCAGGATCACTCCCGCGATTCCGGGCAAAGTCAGCACCGCACCGAAATAGCCCATAAAGCCAAGCAGGATAATCAGGTTCAGGAGCAGCGCGACATCGGCATTAATACCAGCGCCCCGGTAATACACCAGCATAAAGATCAGGACGGCCAACATGCCGATGGTGGCCGCCATCACGCCGTGATTGATGGAGTCCTGGCCCAGCGACGGCCCGACCACGCTCTCATTCAGATACTTAATACCTGCGGGCAGTGCGCCCGAACGGAGGATCATGGAAAGATCCTTCGCGGCCTGGTCACTCATGCGGCCGCCGCTGATCTCGCCGCGGTCGCGAATGGCCTCGTGGATGTTGGCGACTTCCTGCACTTTGCCATCGAGCACCACGGCCAGGCTATCTCCGACGTGGGCGGAAGTGAAGTTGTAGAAACGTTGCCCGCCTTCGCCGGTCAGGGTAAAGCTCACGCTCGGCTGCCCGTTCTGGTCGTGGCTGGGTTGCGCGTCACGGAGGTCTTTGCCGCTGACAGCGGAGACTCGCGAAACCAGATACCAGGCATCACCCGCGTCGGTGTTGGCGCCCGGAGCGTTGTGCCCGGGAAGAAGCATGGCGTCGGACGGAAGCACTCCGCCCTTATCCTGCAGAGCCGCCTGCTCGCTGCCATACGGCCCACCCAGCGACTGCTTGATCTCGAGCATGGCGGTGGACTGCATGACGTCTTTCACGCGCGCCGGATCGTCGACGTCGGGCAGTTGCACCAGAATCTGATACTGGCCCAGGCCATGGGGTTGAATCGTGGGTTCGTTGACGCCTAACTGATCAATGCGGTTGCGGATGGTCTCGATCGCCTGGGTCACCGCCTTGTTCTTCAGGTCGGAGAGCATCGAGGGCTTCATGGTGATGTTCCACGTGTTATCCGCGCCGGAGTTGATGTCGTATTCGGGCAGGTGATCCTGCACGATGCTCAACAGGTCGGTGCGGGAAGCGGGGGGCACACCCTTCAGCACAACGTGATCGGGATTATTCGCCGGATCGGGCTTGTCGATGGAAGCGAAGGCGATCTTCTTCTTGTTCAGCTGCTCCTTGAGAACTTCCACCGCGTTGTCGGAGTCGACATTGACCGCATCATTGACCTGCACTTGCAGGATGAGGTGAGTTCCACCGCGTAGATCGAGACCAAGATGAATGTTCTTGGTCATGGCGGCCAGCAGGCCCTTGCCGGAGAAACTCTGCGGAACGCCGAAGATCCCGAACAAAAACAGGAGCAGAATCCCGACGATGGCCACCATTTTCCAGAGCAGATTCTTATTCATGAAAGCGCTTCTCTATAAAGTCTTTCGAAAAAAGTCAACACACACACGACAGAACTGTTATGTCGCCCTCATTTGCTTTTGGCCTCTTCCTCCGGGGTCGTGACTTGCACCACGGAGGCCTTGGTCACTTCCACCCGCAGGTTGTCCGGAGGCACTCGCAAGTGCACGGAGTCATCTTTTAGGGCGACGATTGTCCCCCGCAGGCCGCCGCTGGTCGTCACCCGGTCGCCGGTCTTAAGGGCATCCAGCATGGTCTGCCATTTTTTTTGCCGGCGCTGCTGGGGCATGATCAACAGAAAATAAAAAATTGCAAAAATGAAAATCAGGGGGGCGACGCTCAACCATCCCATGCCGCCTGGTGCCTGCAACGCCAACCACAGTCTCATGCTCATTTCGTCTGGGCGGATGAATCCGCAAAAAATCGTCCGCGCTACCAACGCCGCGGAAAGCTGTTATTTCACCACGGGAGTTCTGGTCGACTTCGGCCGGGTTCCTTCGGCTTTCAGGCTTGAATCCAGGGACGTCTACGATTTCGGTCGAGACCGAACGCTAGAAAGAAAACGGGACGTTTCCCCAAGTTGAATAGAATGCCGTACCCGCCGCATAGTGTCAAGGTAGAAACTCAAGTTGTGGACCGTATTCAGGACTTGCGCCAGCACTTCATTGGAAGCATAGAGATGGCGTAAGTATGCCCGCGAATAGCGTTGACAAACGCGGCAGGAGCATTCGGGGTCGAGCGGAGCCTGATCCTGGGCGTAGCGGGCCTGCTTGATGGAGAGTTTGCCCTCGGAAGTGAACAGCAGCCCGTGGCGCGCGGCTCGCGTGGGCAGGACGCAATCCATCATGTCGACGCCGAGGCTGGCGTACTCGACGATTTCTTCCGGCGTGCCCACTCCCATGACGTAGCGAGGCTTATCGGCGGGGAGATGCTCGAGCGTGGATTCGACCATCTCGCGCGTCAGTTCCCGCGGTTCGCCCACGCTGAGGCCTCCGATGGCGTAGCCGGGGAAGCCGATTTCGATCGTGCGATGAGCGGATTCTTTTCTGAGGTCGCGATCCATGCCGCCTTGCACGATGCCGAAAAGCGACTGGGAGGGGCTAGGGGCTAGGGACAAGGGATTAGCCGGAGCCTCTGATCCCTGATCCCTGCCCCCTGCCCCCTGGCTCCACGGGACTTCACTTTTGTGCTCCTCAAAATATTTCTTGCTGCGCTCCGCCCAGCGCGCCGTCATTTCCATCGAGGCTTGTGTGCGAGCGCGGTCGGCGGGAAACTCCGTGCATTCGTCGAACGCCATGATGATGTCGGCGCCCAGACCGATTTGAATTTCCATGGATTTTTCCGGGCTGAAGAAGTGCGAAGAGCCATCGAGATGGGAACGAAACGTGACGCCTTCTTCAGAAACTTTGCGCAATTCATTCAGGCTGAAAACCTGGAAGCCGCCGGAGTCGGTGAGAAGGGCGCGCGGCCACGCCATGAAACGGTGCAGCCCGCCCAGCTTTCGCACCGTTTCGACTCCGGGCCGCAGGTAGAGGTGATAGGTATTGCCCAGAAGAATCTGCACGCCCAGGTCTTCGAGAATGTCCTGCGACACTCCTTTCACCGAGGCGACCGTGCCTACGGGCATGAACACCGGGGTGTCGACCTCGCCGTGGGGCGTGAACAGGCGTCCGGCGCGGGCGGAGCCGCTGGTGGCTTCGATTTGAAACTGGAGGGACATGCTGTGCGATTGTAGCAACGGGGAGTCAGGGGGCAGGGGTCAGGGGTCAGGGGTCAGGGGTCAGGGGTCAGCCAGTCTGGGCCGGTGGCGCCGCTGGCGGAAAGCTGATTCTTTCTTCGACCGGAATGACAAATGACGACGGTCATGATCGAACGGCTAGACTTGCAGATTCACGAGTTCGCCGCGCACGTTTCCATGTTTCAAGATCAGGCGGCCGACGCTTACCGGCAGTTTGAATCGTCTCGGCCCCGCGCTGCCCGGATTGAAATAGAGAACGCCGGCGCGCGTCTCCTGCTTGGGAACGTGACTGTGGCCCGAGATCACCGCATGGAATCCCGCTGCCTCTGGCTTGAGATCGAGCGCCGCGAGATCGTGCAGCACAAAGATGGAAACACCATCCACTTCGAGCACTTCAGTTTGTGGCAATCTGTGAGCCCACGCCGCTGTGTCGACATTGCCGCGCACGGAGGTGACGGGGGCTATGGCGGCCAGATAGTCCAGAATCTCGGGTGAGCCGACGTCCCCGGCGTGAATGATGCGTTCTGATCCGCGCAATGCGGCTAGCGCTTCGGGGCGAAGAACGCCGTGTGTATCGGAAATGACGCCGATCAGGATGGGTAGTTCTCGGTTCTCAGTTCTCGGTTCTCAGAAAAGAAAATGAGCCAATGACCTTAACGAAATCATTGGCTCTATCTTCATCCGAATCAATCTCGGCTATGCCGCCGTCGCCATGCGACGCGATTCAATTCCATCCAGCGCGCGCCACAGCGCTTTCGCGGCGTTCTCGGCGGCGTCCAGGGCGGCTGGGGCGGTTTCGGGATTCGCCTCCACTCTCTTTTGCAGTTGATTGTGCCAGACGCGCGAATGGAAAACATCGGCTGTGGCGTGGAGAGAAAAATAGCCGCAGGTCTTGTCGTCGGCGGCGTAGGTCTGGCGCAGGCCGCGTTCTTTCTCTTGAGCGATGCGCGGCACCTGCGATTCATACGCATAAAAGGCGGCCAGAGCCTCTTCCGGCGTGCCTTCGCTGGCTACGCGGTGGAAATATTTGATCAGCTGATGAACCTCCGGCACCGGACTGTGCCAGCGCAGATCGTGGCTCGAACCCATGCCTTCGGCGAAATCCAGCCACAGCTCGGAGTGCGGCACACACTCCCGGCCCGGCGCGCCTTCGACGCCCTTCTCGTCACACAGGTTGGCCAGCACCGCGCGGCGCAGTTCGCCTTCGTCCAGGCGCAAGCCGAGCGCCGCCAGATAGGAGGGGAAAGCTTCCACGTGATGGTAATAATCCTGGGCGTAGCGGCGGAGATCCTCGCGGGTCAACTCGCCCGCGGACCAGGCTTTGTAAAAGGGATGGCAGAGCAGGTCATATTTTGCGATGCGCGCGTCCAGCTGAGAACAGAATTCCGCTGTAGTCATGATTGCCTCCAACCAACGCCCGTATAACGGACTACTATACGTCCCGAGTGGCAGGGGGGCAAGTGATCAGGATCACCGATGCTGGCAAGTTGTTAGAATGAGGACGCAGCCGCGACTGCCAGAAAGCATGCAATTTACCGAACAATTCGACGTCGTCGTGGTCGGCGCCGGCCATGCCGGATGCGAGGCCGCGATGGCGGCGGCACGCATGGGGCTGAAGACTGCGCTTTACACGCTTAACGTCGACCTGATCGCGCAGATGTCGTGCAACCCCGCTGTGGGCGGCATCGCCAAGGGACATCTGGTCCGCGAAGTGGACGCGCTCGGCGGGATTATGGGTGAGATTACGGATGCGGTTGGGATCCAGTTCCGCCTGCTGAATACTTCCAGGGGGCCGGCCGTGTGGTCTCCGAGGGCGCAATGCGATAAGCAGGCCTACCGGCTGAAGATGCGCGAAGTGCTGGAATCGCAGCCGAATCTGAAGATCAAGCAGGCGGAAGTGGCGGATCTGATTGTGGAGGAGCCGGCTTCGGGCTTCGGGCTTCCGGCTCCCGGCGAACCCAGCATTCAGTATTCAGCGGTCAGCACTCAGCCTGAAGATCCCGGAGGCCGAGCGCCGGAAGCCGGAAGCCGGGTTCTCGGCATCAAACTTCGCGACGGGCGCACTGTGGGCGCGCAGGCGGTCATCATCACCACCGGTACTTTTCTCAACGGACTCATTCACTGCGGCGAGCAGCAGTATCCCGCGGGGCGATCCGGCGAACCGAACGCGATCCTTCTTGGTGAAGCTTTGAAGAAGCTCGGACTGCGCGGCTGCCGGCTCAAGACCGGCACGCCACCGCGCCTTGATGGCCGCACCATCGACTGGTCTCGCTTCGCGGCGCAGCCGGGCGACGCCGACCCCACTCCGTTCAGTTTCCGCACCAAGCGGGTGGCGCATCACGATTCGCAGGTGCCCTGCTACATCGCCTACACCACGGCGGAGACGCACCGCATCATTCGCGAGAACGTGCACCGTTCGCCCATGTACAGCGGGCAGATTCAATCCATCGGGCCACGTTATTGTCCTTCGATCGAAGACAAGATCGTAAAGTTTCCCGACAAAGAGATGCACCAGCTGTTTCTTGAGCCCGAAGGCCTGAACACGCACGAAATTTACGTCAACGGGATGAGCACGTCGTTGCCGGTGGATGTCCAGCTGGCGATTCTGAAGTCGATTCCCGGCCTCGAAAATGCCGACATGCTGCGGCCCGGCTATGCCATCGAGTACGATTCGATCGATCCCACCGAACTCGAACGCACGCTCGAGACCAAGAAAATCGCCGGACTGTTCCTCGGCGGCCAGATCAACGGAACTTCCGGCTACGAAGAGGCGGCCTGCCAGGGCCTGATGGCGGGCATCAACGCGGCGCTGAAAGTGAAGCAGCAGCCCCCGCTGATTCTCGACCGCACTGAGGCCTACACCGCGATCCTGATCGACGACCTGATTTCCAAAGGCACGAACGAGCCTTACCGCATGTTCACCTCGCGCGCCGAGTTCCGGCTGCACCTGCGCATCGATAACGCCGACCGCCGGCTTACGCCTCACGGCCGCCGCGTAGGATTGATCTCCGACAGCGCCTGGGCCGATTTCCAGGCCAAACAAGAGCGACTGGAAAAGATGAAGGCACTGCTGGAGCGAACCAAGCTGACGCCGGAAATGTGGGAAGAAGTTGCGCTCTGTCATTCCGAGAAGCGCTGCACCGAGGAATCTGCCGTCGCCGGCGGCGCCCCTGTTCCGGCCAACGGGTGGAGTGCGGCAGCCGGCCAAACCCTCGCCCAGTTGCTGAAGCGCCCGGAAGTCGTCATTGAGCAATTGGCACCGATTCTGCGCGAGTTGGATCGCGCGTTCTTTGATAGGCGAGAAGAAGGAATCCGTTTAGATCCGAGTGCATCCGCGGTCAAGCTTTCTTCCGAGGTCCGCAACGAACTCAAATCTGTCGAAACCGAAATCAAGTACGAAGGCTACCTGCTGCAGCAGCAGCGCGCCATGGATCGCCTGAAGAAGTCCGAGCAGCGCGCCATTCCCGAGTGGTTCGATTACCGCTCGGTCAGCGGACTCTCCCGCGAGATGCAGGAAAAACTCGGCAAGATCCAGCCGCGCACAATTGGGCACGCTTCACGCATTCCCGGAGTCACTCCGGCGGCGGTGTCGCTGGTGAATGTTTACATTGAGATTCAGGCTCGGCGGCGCGAGCAGGCAGCCGCACTTTAGGAGTCATCCCATAAATCCCCACCGGTTGGACACAAGCGAGAACCTCAGCGGCTAAAGCCGCGCTCAAAAACGTTACCTTTTATCGCAGGAAGAGTGTGCGTGAGTACTCGTGTCGTCCCTTCGGGACTCACGCTCTCTTCCCACCTTTCCCGGCACTTACGTGCCGGGCTATCACATTCCGCCGCTTCGCGGCTGGAGTTTGGTGGTTCGTGTTCCACCGCTCTCCCAGAAATAGAGTTCTCACGCGCCCACTGAAAGCGCTGCGCCACCCAAAATCGTGCACCAGAAAAGGAAATCAACAGATGTTAACTCTTCCCGCAATTGTGCGCTCGCCGTAGCCGGGTTATGCTGCATCTTCGAGTCCCGTTCCGGAGCCCATGGCCAATCTTTTCGAACTGCCCCGCTACATTGCAGTGGAAGGCCCCTTGCGCGTCGGCAAGAGCACGCTGGCGCGGATTCTGGCCGAGCGTCTGAACGCGCAGCGGGTGATGGAGCCGGAAACCAATCCCTTCCTCGCTGCTTTCTACGAAGGCGAACGCGGCGCGGCGTTTCAAACGCAGTTCGCGTTTCTGGTGCGGCGCTTCGAGCAATTGCGCGCGCTCGATCTGGGTCCGCGTTCGCAGAAAACGGTGGTGGCTGATTTTATTTTTGAAAAAGACAAGCTCTTCGCCTGCCTCAACCTCACCGACCAGGAACTCGATACCTACAACCGCTTTTACAACCATTTCCGCGAGCAGGTGCCCACGCCCGATCTCGTGATTTACCTGCAGGCCTCGCCTGAGGTGCTGCGGAAGCGGCTCAAGAAAAAGAATGCCCCCGGCGAGCGCGCCGTCAGCGACGAGTATCTGCAGGAAGTAGTCAAAGCCTACGAGCACTTTTTCTTTCACTACACGTCGTCCGACTTGCTAGTGGTGAACACTTCGGAAATCGATTTCGTCGATCGCAACGAAGATCTCGTGGAACTGCTGCGCAAAGTCTCCGCGCCGATCAAAGGCACGCAATACTTCCTGCCCCTGGGCGGGCAGGAAGCAGCCAGCGCGTAAGTAAGCGTGGGTCCGATGGCTGATGGCAACCTTAGAATCGATCGAAGGGATCGAACGGGCTTATTTTTTGTCGCCGCGACGTGTGTTGTTGGATTTTCGTATGCTGTCGATGTCCTGTCGGTGCACACTTACTGCGAGAATCGCCCCTTTGCGGGCGCACTAGCATTGGCTGCCGTGGTCAACTGCTATCTCATCCTTCGTAATTGGCCCGCTGCCGGGTTCCGTCGCGCGCTTTCGCTGTCAGGCATGGTGCTTTGTATGCTCGCGATCGCCGCCAATGTCTGGTTCGTTATTTGGGCAACTTACACCTGCAGGCACATGTTCGATCTTCTAAACAAATAGCGTCACGATGAGTGATGCTTCGGCCGCCGCGCAGTACGCCCAAGCATGCGCGGATCGTAGCGCAGCGGCTCCGGCGGATGCAGCACAATCTGCTTGAACTCAACATGCTGCGGATTGATCAGCCAGTTATTCTCATGCACGGCCAGCGCTGAGGGCACGAGCAGCACACACGTCTCCGCTTTTTTCACGAAGTCATCGCCAACCTGTGCGAGTCCCGGAGGGGCCGGAATATCCCGCCAATTTCTTGGCTGGTCCGCGGGTTCGAGGCGCTTGCGGGAAACGCTGTCGGGAACGTCGGCCGTGGCCAAGACCAAGTCGTCCGGAGCGTCCTCAGGATCGAGATGCACAAAATATTCCAGCATGGCCAGAGACTGGTGTTCGGAGGCGTAGGCCACGCGCGTTCCCGGACTGGACCATCGCCCGCCATACAAGTAAGCGCCTTCACCGTCGAAGGGTGCGCGCGCGTAGGCGGCGCGCAGCACACGAAAAACTCGGATCAACTAACGCCACCGTAGGCAATGCGGCCGAGAAGATTTTCCACCTGGCGGGCTCCGAGTTCGGTGTCGATGGCGGCAATGGGCGCGACCCCGCCCAGCGCGCGATTGGCGCGCTTGAACCAGCGACTGGCTCGTCCGCTCTCACCCAGGCTCTCGCGGGCCAGGGCCAGCAGCCGCGCCATGCGATAGAGCCGGTCCGATTCAAAGCGGGCCAGGCGCCCGCGGCGGCGGCGCTGCAGGCTGCGGGAAGAAAGGTCCAGCGCTTGCGCCAATTCTTTCAGCGTAAGGCCTGAAGCTCGCATCAATTCTTCCAGCACGGCGTGGGGAAACCCTTCGCGGATCGCCTCTCGCAGATCGCTGTCACTGGAGAGCGCGCGTCCCAGGACGCGCTCGCCGCCCAACTCCCGCAATACGGCTCGAAGTTCGTTCGCCATTTGTCGTTCATTATAGCGACAAATGGCACCACGCGCAAGCCCGGCAACAGCGAACTTGCAGAACTCCTCGACTTGGACGCAACCACTCCGTTTGGGAAAGCCGCCCCTCGGCAGATTCTCCGACGGGCGGGTACCAGTCCGCCATGCCGTAGAATCAAATCTTGCTCCTCACCATTGAAAAACTCATCTACGGCGGCGACGGACTGGCCCGTATGCCCGCCAGTTCGCCAACCGACGACCGCGGGCGCGGCAAGGCCGTGTTCGTTCCCCAGGTTCTCGCCGGAGAGAAAATTGAAGCCGCGCTCACCGAAGAAAAGCCCGGATTCGCTCGCGCGAAAGCGGAAACTATCGTCGAAGCTTCTCCGCATCGCGTCCAGCCAGCTTGCCAATACTTCGGGCGCTGCGGAGGATGCCACTACCAGCATGCCAGCTACGAGCACCAAGTGGAAATCAAGAAAGAAATCTTGCGCGAAAATCTGCGCCGGATCGCCAAGTTAGAGCTGCCATGCGAAATCGAAGTCCATCCTTCGCCGCCGTGGAACTACCGCAACCGGTCGCGCCTGCAACTGCAGACCAAGCCCACATTTGCCGCCGGATATTTCAAGCTGGCATCGCATGAATTGCAGCCCGTTGAGAATTGCCCGGTCAGTTCTCCGCTGATCAATCGCGGCATCGCGGCGCTGTGGGAAATGGGGCGAGCCGAGACCGCCGCCGGAGAAGCGGCGGGAAAAATCTGGGAAGGGATTCGCGAAATCGAGTTTTTCGCCAATGCCGACGACACGCAACTGCTGGTCGAGCTTTCCTGCGCTCCCGCGGCTCACCGGTCGGACCTGCGCGTGTTCGTGGAGGAGTTCCGGGCCGCTCTGCCTGCCATCGCTGGAGTGGTCGCGTTTCGCGGCACGCAGCCCAGCGCGCATCCGGAAGCCGCCGCGCCCGAACCCCTCCTGATCGATGGAGAAAGGTTTCTCACCTACCACACCGGTCATGCCAACCATCGCGTCAGCGCCGGAGCCTTCTTCCAGACCAACCGTCACCTCATCGACGAGCTGGTAAAAATCGTCACCCTGGGACGCTCTGGTGAACTCGCGCTCGATCTCTACGCCGGAGTCGGCCTGTTTTCCACAGCCCTGGCTTGTGACTTTCATCACATCGTTTCTGTTGAGTCGTCACAGCTTTCCTCAAGCGACCTGCAATACAATTTGCCATCGAATGGAAAAGCGATTCAGGCCGCAACGGGGCAATACCTGAGCCGTTTCAGGGACGACTCAGCACGACACGGTCCGGAGAAACCGGCACGGTCCGGGGAGGGCGTTTTGGCTTCGTTCCTCACGCCTGACCTGGTGGTCGTGGACCCCCCACGCAGTGGCCTGGGAGAACCCGCGGCGCGCTCACTCTCGAGTCTCGGCGCGCCCCGGGTTATCTATGTCTCCTGCGATCCGGCGACGCTGGCGCGCGATTTGCTTCCACTTCTGGCCGCAGGCTACCGCGTGGAGCAGGCCCATCTGGTAGACCTCTTCCCCCAGACCTACCACCTGGAAAGCGTGCTGCAGCTGGTGCGGTGAGCGCACGGGGGTGGTGGCTGCCTTTTAGCGCGGCACCCGAATGGACCTTACCCAGCCAAAGCCCGAAAGCCGAAGCTCGAAGCCCGCATCCGTCGGCCCGCTCCCGTTCGCCTTCCGCCCCCAGCGCCAGCCCATGTTCTGGGCTGCGCTGGCTTACGCATTCGGCATCGCCGTCGGCTTCCACCAGTGGCGCCCCACAACCTGGTGGATCGTGGCCTGCGCGGCGTTCGTAGCGGCGAGCGCTTATTTTTTGCATCGTCGAGCCAGTATGGTTCAAGGCTCCTCCGGCCGCATTTGGTTCGCTGGTTCGCTAGCCCTGGGCGCATTATTTCTAGCCGGAGCGTTGCACGTCCAACTCCGCGGACCCGCCACTCCACTCGATAACTGCATCCAGCCTTTTACCGGCGGAAACGAAGTCGAGATGGTTGCCCACGTAACCCGCGACGGGCGCATGCGGCAAGGAAGCTTCGGAGAGCTGAGGCAGTCGGCGGACGTAGAAGTCGAGTCGGTGGCGACCGATGGGGGCAAGCCGTCGCTCGTCCATTCCGGAATACGCGTGTCAATCTATACCCCAAGTTCCGGCCCTCGCCGGCGCGAGAGCCCCGGCGCCGAAACCAATCCCGACGAAAATCCTGCCTCGATCCTGTCGAAATCCAGCACCATGCGTATTCTGCATTACGGCGAGCGCATCCGGTTCTCCGCCCGCCTGAAACCGCCGCGCAACTTCCGCAATCCCGGCGCTTTCGACTACCAGGGCTATCTGGCGGAAAGCGGAATTGCCGCCCTGGGTTCAGTCAAGTCTGAGAACATCGAACTGCTCCCCGGCTTCGCCGGCAGCCGCGTGCAGTACTGGCGCGCGCGCATTCATGGCGGCATCGTGGCCAAGGTGCACCAGCTGTGGCCGCCGCGCGAGGCTGCACTCATCGACGCCATGGTCATCGGCGAAGGCGCCTTCATTGACCGCGACACCCGCGCCGATTTCCAGCGCTCCGGGACTTATCACATTCTTGTCGTCTCGGGCATGAACGTCAGCATTCTGGCGTTCGTTGTTTTCTGGACGCTGCGCTGCCTGCGCGTCGGCGAAATCCCCGCCACACTCGGCACCGTTGGTTTTTGCGTGGCCTACGCTTTTCTTACGGAGGTCGGAGCGCCTGTCTGGCGCGCCACGTTGATGTGCGCGATTTATCTGGCGACGCGTCTGCTTTACCGCGACCGCGCCATGCTCAACGCGCTGGGCGCCGCGGCGCTGGGACTACTGTTGTTCGACCCGCGCCAGCTCTTCACCGCCAGCTTTCAAATGACCTTCGTCTGCGTTCTGATTGTCGCCGCCATCGGCCGGCCCATGCTCGAGCGCACTTCACAACTCTACCGTCAGGCGCTGGCCCACTGGGATTCCGACCACTACGGTGAGTTGCTGCCGCCGCGGGTTGCGCAGTTTCGCGTGGACTTGCGTTTCATCGCCTCGCGCCTCTCCCCCTTCATCGGCGAAAAATGGTCGCTCCGTCTAGTGCGCATGTCGGCAAGATTTTTCCTTCGCGGGTTTGAACTCCTGTTCATCTCGGCGGTCATGCAGATGGGGCTGGCATTGCCCATGGCATTTTATTTTCACCGCGCCACCACGCTCGGATTGCCCGCGAACCTGGCCGTCGTCCCACTGACCGGAATCATGATGCCCGCCGCGGTCGTCGCTATGGCCTTGGGATTCGTCTCGTCGCTGGCGGCGAAGATTCCCGCGCTCATCACGTCCGCAACGCTGGAAGCCATTGCAGGAACCGTCCACGGCCTCGGCGGACTGCGCCTCGCCGACCTGCGCGTCGCCACACCGTCCGTGGGGTTGATGGTCATCGCGGCCTTGGCGCTGGCGCTCGCCATGATGCTGGCGCGCCGCCGAGTGACGTTTGCTCTCGGCGGATTGTTGGCCATCCTTGCCGCCGCACTTGCGCTAGCCTTCATTTCACCGAAACCGCAAGTCCGTTCCGGCCTGCTCGAGGCCACTTCCATCGACGTCGGCCAGGGCGACTCCACACTATTGGTCATGCCGCAGGGCGCAACCCTTCTCGTCGACGCCGGCGGCCCTATTGGAGACGGCAGCTCGCAACTCGATTTCGGCGAAGACGTCGTCTCTCCCTACCTGTGGTCGCGCGGCATCTCGCGCCTCGACGCCGTTGCCATCACTCACGGCCACTCCGACCACATCGGCGGCATGCCTGCCGTGCTCAAGAATTTTCGCCCGCGAGAACTCTGGATCGGCCTCGTGCCGCCGAGTGCTGCTCTCGAAAATGTGATTGCCACTGCGGAAGAGCTGCACATCAAAGTGGTGCGCCATTGGGAGGGAGATCAATTTCTCATGGGCGGGGCAACCGTCAGCGTCCTGTTTCCGCCGCGCGAGTGGCCGGTCGGCGACAAGGCCAGCAACAACGACTCGATGGTCCTGCAGGTTAGCGTGAAGGTTGGGGACTTAAACGAAGCGGGCGGCACGGGGATTAGCGAACCAAAGATCGAACCAAGGATCGCCGGCTCGCAGGGCGTTCAAGGCGAAGTGTCGGTCCTGCTTGAAGGCGATGCGCAAAAACCCATCGAACGGCGCGTGGCCACGCTGCATCACCCCAAGGTAGATCTGCTGCGCGTGGGCCATCATGGCAGCTCGAACGCAACAACTGCAGAGTTGCTGGCGGCAGCGAAGCCGAGCTTCGCCGTAATCTCAGTGGGATTTCGCAATCCTTTTGGTTTGCCGCGAATGGAGGTTCTCGATCGGCTGGAAAAATCAGGAGCCCGCGTCTACCGCACCGATCTTGATGGCGCAATGACTTTCTATCTCGACCGGCACGGCGTTACCCCTTCACCCGCGGTTCTCCAGTACTGATGTCAATCTCCGCGGTCTCGTCATCGGCAGCGGACACCGGCCGGCGGTAGTCCTCAATCAGCTGTCGGGCCGCCTCCGCATCTTCTTCCTTCACCAGGATGACGGTGCCGCCTACGTCAGGAAATGCGTATTGCGTCAGCGAAATCGGCGTCAAGGTGTTCTCAATGTTCGCCGAGTCCAGCAGCCCTTTCACCACTAAAGCTTCGGTCTCTTTCTCCGAATCAAATATCTTCACCAACTTTTCGTTCGGATTCGGGCGCGGCTGCTCGTCCGTCGCCGGCTCTCCAGACTCTGCCATAAGCATCTCCAATTTCCGGAATCCTGAGGATTCGCAAGCCCGAAGCCGATCCCCAGCTTCCCCACCTGAAAGGCAATTCTACTCCCGTTCCTCAGCACCCGCATGCGGGTGACGGGTACGAGACAGACTGGCGGGGAACAGCAAACTCGCGTAGGGACGGGAAACGCAGAACACATGTGGGGACAGCCGCCCTTGGCTGTCCGCCGGGCGCAAGCCCGGCCGCAGCGCCACTTCCGCCGGCAGTGTTGCTTTTGGGTGGCGCGCTTCCCAGCGCTGCGATAAAAGCTTTCCCCGCGAGCCGAGCTTTTAGCCCCAGAGGAACCAGTCCCAAGTTTCACCAGCCGTCACGCCACTGTAACCGCACTTTAGTGCAGTTGCTTTTCCCGCCAATTAAGGCAGAATGCCCATAAACCGGATGGCGCAACGTCCGCTCCAGACGCGCCATCTAATACAGCAGACTCTGGGCAAAGGGTACCCATGCATATTCCGGAACGTGCCGGCCGATACCGAAATTCCCCACAGACTAACGAAGACTCGCGCCGCGGGTCCGATCACGAAACCGCCCACCAAGGCGAAGAAGAGTCCCGCAAAATCCGCCGCCTGCAGCTGATGATGAGCATGGTCCTGTCGGTGATTGGCCAGGACCCAAGCCTCACCGTGGAAGAAGCCTCAGAACTCGCTGCCGGCGCCAAACGCGCCGCGCTGGCCATGTTCCCCGACAAAGAACTCGCCTTCGATCTCCTCTACAAGCCCCGCCTGCAAAGGCTTATGAAGGAAAGATTCCGGCTACAGTAGGACATTGTTGATTGTTGATTCCCTTATTGTTGATTGAAACCGCCTGCGCTTATGGGTTTTTGATCAGCAATCAACAATCAGCAATGCCTCCTCTACTCATCCACCACCACGTTCCTCAGCGTTCCCACTCCCTCGACGCTCACTTCCATCACATCCCCAGCCACAACCGGCCCCACTCCGGAAGGCGTCCCCGTAGCGATCAGATCGCCGGGAAACAACGTCATGGCCTGCGCGATGTGCCGGATCACCACATCCAGAGCAAAAATAAAGTCGCGCGTGTTTCCATCCTGCTTCACCGTGCCATTCACGCGAGTTTGCACCCCCACCCCCGCCCCTACTCCGAAACATGGATCGAGCGCCTCCACCACCACCGGCCCCACCGGGCAGAACGTGTCAAAGCCTTTGGCCCGCGACCATTGACCATCTTTATTTTGCAGATCGCGCGCTGTCACGTCGTTCACGCACGTATATCCCAAAATGTAATTCCGTACGTCTTCGTCGGCCGCGGGCTGGTGGCAAGTCTTGCCAATCACCACTCCCAACTCGCCTTCGTAATCCACGCGCTGCGAAATCTTCGGACGCCGCACCGTTCCGCCCGGCGCCAGCAGCGCCGAAGTCGCCTTCAGAAACAGCAACGGCTCCGTCGGGACGTCATGCCCCAACTCCGCCGCATGCTCGCGATAGTTGCGCCCGATGCAGACAATCTTCGACGGCCGCACGGCCGGCAGCAGCACAGCTTCTTCCAGCGGAATCTGCTCGATCCGCCGCGTGCGCACGCTTTCCAGGTCGCCGTCGGCGTCTTCGGGCGGCGTCAGCAAAATCCGCAAAATCGCATCCCGACCCGCCACCGGCTCGACCAGTCCGTAGTGCGCCTCACCATTCCATTGAAACCGGCAATATTTCATCGAATCTATCTAACCACGGAGCCCCAACTCGCGCCAAATTTTTCGTGAGAATTCCAGCCCTCTCTGGCGGAAGCCCGACAGCCGAGCCCGAAGCCCACATTAGGGCACCGTCTCCTGCGCCTCTTCCGACCGAGCGCTCTCATTCCCTCGCACATCCACCGCCGAAACCGAATAAGAATAAGTCTTCCCCGCCACCACGCTGGCGTCGTGGTACGCCGGAGTCTTCACCAATTCTCCATTCACTTTCACCGCCGCGCCTTGCGCTTCGTGACGGTATACGTTGTAGCCCGCCAGATCCACATCCGTGACCGGAGCCCACACCAGATCGATCGCCAGCAACTGCCCCGGCCCCGCAAACACCGCTTGCAATTCCGCTGGCACGGCGGGTGGAAACACGTCGTGGGTGAACACTTTCACTTCGGCCGAATCGTCGCCCTCAATTTCGATTTTTTGTGGAGCAGCTGCATCATTCCCTTCAATCAGCGTGACGGCTTGCACGCGGAAATAGTATGTCTGCTCCCACTCGATGCTCGAATCCGTGAGCGACAGGTTCATCGCGCCGAGCACCGGCACCTCACCCACAAGATTCGCCTTGCCGCCCTCGGTGCGGCGGTAAACGCGATAGACGTAGCTCACCGTATTTGGATTCGCGAACCCCACTAATGCCGATCTCCAGGTCAGCACCACGCCCCGAGCAGTAATCTCCGCGCCGAAATCCGGCGGAGCAGGAAGCGTTCGCGCCAGCGGTACTCGCACCTGATTCGACAAGCCGGCGCCCCGACCATTCGCATTCAGCACCTCGACCGCGTACGTTGCGGACCCAAACATCTCCGGCCGCACGCCCGTGGAAAACGGTGCGTCGCTATATCTCGCTGCGATCTTCGGTCCAGTTTTAGGTTTCGATCCGGAACCGCGCGGAGCGATACGACCCGCCCGCTCGCTTTCCGGGAGCGATGCGGAAGGCGCCACAGGCGCAGCTTCTCCCACGGCCGTGCCGCACTCCTTCAACACCGGCTCGCTCCCCCGGCAGATACGAGTGGAACCGAAACTGCGCACCGCCTGATGATCGGTACTAAGCGCGGGGACTGTCCAGGTCAGCAGAACTTTATCTCCCTTGCGCACCGCCCGGAGATCAGTTGGCGGTTTGGGCAATTCCAGCGACGGAGGCCGGGGCGGCCCCACGGCCGCGCACCCCACCATCCCCAACGCCGCACTCACCGCCAGCAACAGCTTTCCCGTAACAATTTTCATGCGGAAGAAAAAGACTAACAGATGCCGGCGCGGGAATGACTTCGTGGGGGAGCGTGCGAGTCAGAAGCCGAAGGCATCTCAGGATCGGATGGCGCTATCCAAGTTCCTTCAGCGCCTCGCGAAACACTTTGGTATGCCGGTCTACATCCTCCGCCTCAGTCTGGGGCGACATCAGCGCCATATTGTGAAACGGAGTCAGCAAGATTCCGCGATTCATCGCATAAAGATGCATGAACCGTTCCAGCTCGAAATCCATCGCGTCATGCGCCTCCGCTCCATTCTTCGGAGGTTCCGCGGCAAACAAATATTCTGCCCGGCATCCCAGTCGCGTCACATGCCACGGCAATCCCGCTTCCGCAATCGCCTTGGCCACGCCCGCCGTCCACCGCTCCGCCAGCGGAATCATGCGCTCGAACGCCTCTTTCGTCAGAACTTTCGTCAAAGTGGCGCGCATCGCAGCCAGCGAAAGCGCATTCCCGGCGAGCGTCCCGCCAATTCCACCCACGTCACAATCTTCAAGATTTTGATTTGCAACAATCCGGTCGGCCACATCCTGTGAAAACCCGTAGGCTGCGCCCGGAATTCCCGCCCCAATCGCCTTGCCGAATACCAGCACGTCAGGCTCGAGATTTTCCGCCCGCGTGAATCCGCCCGGGCCGGCGCAGATGGTATGTGTCTCATCGATGATCGACAGCGTCCCATGCTTGCGAGTCAGCTCGCGCAACGCGGCGTGATATCCGGGCGCGGGATGCACAATCCCTACATTCGTCATGGCCGGCTCGGCCAGCACGCAAGCTACATCGCCCTGAGCCAGCGCTCGCTCCAGCGCGGCAACGTCGTTGAACTCCACCACCTTGGTAGTGACCGTTGGATTTACCGGCGGCCCGATGTTGCCGCGCCGGGCGTCAGCCTTGCCGTCGCGATCCAGCGTGATGAAGGTTTCATCCACCGTGCCGTGATAGCACCAGTTGAAGACCAGAATCTTCGCCCGCCCCGTAATCTGCCGTGCCAGCCGAATCGAGAAGCGATTCGCGTCGGTGGCCGTCAGCGCAAATTGCCAGTACGGCAGCAGGAACCGCTTCTGCAATTCTTCAGCTACAAAAATCGCATCTTCGCCTGGCAGCATGAGCGTGATGCCGCGCCGCGCCTGCTCTTCCACCGCTTTCACCGTCGCGGACGGCGAATGGCCAGTCATCGCCCCGGTATCGCCCAGGCAAAAATCAGCATAGCGATGCCCGTCCACATCGAAAAAATGCGCGCCCTGCGCCTCCCGCACAAACGGTGGAAACGCCCCTGCCCACTTCACCATCCAGTTCATGGGCACGCCCGCGAGCAAAGATTTCCGTGCCCGATCGAACAGCGCCTGCGACTTCGGCCGCTCGTCGACAAACTTCTTCTGCTCGCGGGCCATGAGCGCGGCCAACCGCGTTCGATCAATCGTTTTCATAACCAAGAAAAACTAAACCACAGAGGGCACACGGTTACACAGGAGAGCGGCTCAAATTCCCCCCGTGTTCCCCTGTGCTCTCTGTGGTTAAGGTTCTTACAGAATATATCGCGACAAATCCTGATCCTTCACAATGTCGGTGAGCATCTTGCGCACATAATCCGCGTCGATGGTCACGTGCTGGCCTTTTTTCTCCGGAGCGTCAAAACTGAGTTCATCCAGCACCCGCTCCATGATCGTATGCAGCCGACGCGCGCCGATGTTCTCCGTGCTCTCATTCACGCGGAAGGCGAAGTGCGCGATTTCTTCCAGCGATTCGCGCGTGAACTCCAGTTTTACTCCTTCGGTTTCGAGCAGCGCCGTGTACTGCTTCACCAACGAAGATTTCGGCTCCGTCAGGATGCGGATGAAATCTTCCATGGTCAACGACTGCAGCTCCACGCGAATCGGAAACCGCCCCTGCAGCTCGGGAATTAAGTCGCTGGGCTTCGAAACGTGAAACGCGCCCGCCGCGATAAACAGAATGTGATCGGTGCGTACCATGCCATAGCGAGTATTAACGGTCGTTCCCTCAACGATCGGCAGGATGTCTCGCTGCACACCTTCCCGCGAAACGTCCGGCCCATGGCCGCCTTCGCGTCCGGCGATCTTGTCAATCTCATCGAGAAATACAATCCCCGAATTTTCCACCCGGTCAATCGCCATGCGCGTTACCTGATCCATGTCGATGAGCCGCTGCTCTTCTTCCTGAATCAGATATTCGAACGCCTCATTCACCTTCATCTTCCGCTTCTTGGTGCGCTGGCCAAAAATGTTCGGCAGCATGTCCTTGATATTGACGTCCATCTCTTCGACGCCCTGGTTGGTCAAAATCTCAAACGACGGAAAATTCCGCTCGCGCACATCAATCTCCACCATGCGCTCGTCGAGCTTGCCTTCGCGCAACTGCTGCCGCAACTTCTCCCGCGTGCGGCCGGAAGATTCGGTCAACGCGGTGTTCCCATCAATCACGACGCCACCCGCGGCCGAAGCAGATGCCGACGATGAAGCCGACGGCGGTGCAGACGGCGGCAGCAAAATATCCAGCAGCCGTTCCTCCGCATTCAGTTCGGCTTTATCCGCCACATCCTCCAACTTCTCTTCGCGGACGTTGTCAATCGCAATCTCCACCAGATCGCGCACCATCGACTCCACATCCCGCCCCACATACCCGACTTCGGTAAACTTCGACGCTTCCACCTTCAGAAACGGAGAATTCGCCAGCTTGGCCAGCCGCCGCGCAATCTCGGTTTTCCCGACCCCAGTCGGCCCGATCATGATTATGTTTTTGGGGATGATTTCTTCGGCGAGCTCGGCGGAGAGTTTCTGCCGGCGCATGCGGTTGCGCAACGCGATGGCCACGGCGCGCTTAGCGGCTTTTTGACCGATGACGTGTTTGTCTAGTTCGACCACGATCTCGCGCGGCGTGAGTTCGTCGAGCGCTAACTGCTCTTCTTCGGCGGAGCTGGGTAAGTAAATGGCCATAAAACAGTTCTCAGTTCTTAGTTCTCAGTTCTCAGAAAGCCGAGAACCTGTCATCGCAGATCCTCAAGCGTTCCCATTATTCGCCAAAGGTCCAGCACCCAACGGCTCCGGTTCCAACTGAGAACCGAGAACTGCTTTCACAGTTCTTCAATCGTCACACTGTCGTTGGTATAAATGCACATCTTGCCGGCAATCTTCATCGCTTCTTCCGCGATCTGGCGCGCGCCAAGCTGCGTATGCTGCGACAAGGCCTGCGCCGCGGCCTGCGCATAAGGACCGCCGCTGCCGATTGCCGCCACCGCGCCGTCCGGTTCGATCACGTCGCCCTGCCCGCTCAACAAATATGTCTGCTCTTTATCGCAAACCAGCAGCAGCGCTTCCAGATGCCGCAGAAATTTATCCGTCCGCCAATCCTTCGCCAGTTCCACGGCGGCGCGTCCCAGGTTGCCGTGATACTGCTCCAGCTTGGCCTCAAATCGGCTGAAGAGCGTAAATGCGTCGGCGGTCGACCCGGCAAACCCGGCCAGAATCTTGTCGTTGTAGAGGCGGCGAATCTTCTTGGCGGTGTGCTTGATCACCGACTCGCCGAGCGTAACCTGGCCATCTCCGGCCAGCACCACGCTGCCATTGCGGCGAACGGACAGTACTGTGGTCGAACGAATCAGTCGTTTCCTGGGCATGAGCGCAATCTTTGATTATAGCAGCGAGGATTACGGCAGCGCGCATTCCGCGTGCTCCTGAGCTTCCGCGAGCGGGCGCCGGTCTGCACTCCACAGCCCGAGTGCCGCGACCGCATAGAACAGGGCGGCCAGCAGCAGCAGCGCTCTGAGGCCGACGACGAGAGATAAATTCTCCATCAACCCTCCCACTACCGCCCCGAGCATGTTCGCCGCCAGGGCCGCACTCGGCGATTTCGTGCAGCGGAACTCCTGGGCAAAAAGCAGACCCGCCAGAAAAACTGGTACCGCAAACAGAACCGCTGCGACCGAGCCCACCACCGCAATGGAACCGGGAATACGATCGAAAGGCACGAGGTAAAGACAAACCAGGGCGAAGAGTAATCCAACCAGACTCCACCCTCGATTCAATCGTGAGAAATATTTTTCTGTCATCAGATTAGCGAGCACCAGCGCCGTGAGCACCGATGCGATGGCCACTCCGTTCACTCGCCACGTGGTCCCGAAGAACAACGCCAAGCGGCTCACGGTCTGGGTCTCCAGCAGCAGGAACCCAGCTCCCATCGCGAAGAAGAAAAGAGAAGACTGCCCGTGGTGATGGGTCAGGACGGCTTGCTTCCAAATCAATCGGCTGTAGCCGAAGGACAGCCCCACCACCAACAAACTCAAAGTCGGAAACACCGCGGGAATGCTTCTTTTTTCCTGGTACAGGTAGGGCCAATCGTCCGTAGTCAGCGGAACAGACGATGCGCCGACGAGAGTTCGGCCTTGGCGAGCCAGGAACGCTTTGAGCTGGCGATCCTCCGCAATGCTTTTTTCGACCTGATCCCCCACCGAGATCACAAAGCAAACGCCCCCGGCACCATAGCTGGGTTCAGCCACGAAAATCAGCGGCGGCTTGCCGAACACACGGCTAAGCAGCCCATAAAGCCTTCGCCCTAGCCAGTCGCGATCCACCTGGAATTTCAGGAACAGAACGCCATTCGGGGAAAGAAGTTCGCGCGCCCTTCGCAGCGACTCTTCTGTGTAAACGTAGTTGTCGATCCGCATGTTGGCATACTCAGACTGCTGCGTGTGTGAGTCCAACAACCCGAAGAGCACAAGATCATAGCGTTTGTCGGTGCGCCTCATAAAAGCGCGGGCATCCGCTAGATGAGCAGTGACCGTCGAAGAATCGTAAGGCCGCTCGGGGTGCGTGCGGCCGAGTTTCAGAATGCCGGGATCGATTTCTACGGCATCAATCGACCGGCTGTGGGCGCGCACCGCCCCAGCTACATCGTTGCCGCTGCCCGCTCCAACCACCAGCACGCTGGGATTCGCCACTGTAAAACGGAAGGGAAGATTGTAAGGATTATCTTCCGCCGGTTCCTGCAGAAGGCCCGGATGCCGGTCGAGGAATTCCGGGGAAAGGTTCACAATCGTCTGGTGGCCGACGTGATTCACGTCGATGGTTGTCGCCTTCCACTCGCCATTCTTGAAGTAGTCGCGCTGGACGTCGACCTGCTGATAGGGAGTCCAAATGCTGAAGTGATCCTTACTAGCCCTTTCATGCAGCAGGATCGCGGCAGGCACGATCAGCGCAGCCACGACCAAGCGGCGTTTCCATCCATCCTGCAATGACGCAAATCCCACCAGGATCGAGCCAAACCAGAAAGCTGGAGGTAGTTCCGCAACGCTCACTATGGAAAACAACCCGATCCCCAACAGGCTTGCGCCAAGATTCCACGAGTAGGCTCGCAGGCGGTCTTGGTCGGAGTCTATTTCCTGACTAACAACTTGTCCGAGTGGAACAAAGACACAGGTCAACAGAAAAAACAGAATTCCAGCAATCGCAGCCGCCAAAATAAAGTTAGGCCAGTCTCGTTCGGTTCCGACGAACCAAATGGCTGTGTCCTGCGCGGCGCCCAGGGTCTGCGACAGGCCCTCGAACATCCGCGGCGTCCAGGGGTTGCGAACCAGCAAGATCAAGGCCAGCAAGGCCTGAATGCCCCGCCTCCACCAGACGGGTTTCGACGCTAGCGCGCAACCCACACCGAACCCAAGAAAACAAAGCAGCAAGGCCAGGTTCTTGGCATAAGCAAAAATCCGCACTTCCGTGGACAGCCAGCGAATCACGGCGAGTTCGGCGAACAGCGTGACGCAACTTGCGACGAGCAGCCTGGCTAACTTGGAACGGCTTTGCATGAGGTGGGTTTCGTTCCGATCACCGGCGAATATACGACAGCGCGGAAGCGATCACAATTGGGAAAGGATGACACAACAGCATCGCTTCCCACTTCTCGCAAAGGACGCGAGAAATGGGGCACCCGGGCCAAGAGATCTCCGGTTAATCCGTCCGGAGCGCCTGCATGGGATTGATCGACGCTGCCCTCCGCGCCGGCAAATACGAAGCAATCAACGCCGCGAAATATAGGATCACGGCCACGGACACAATCACGGATAAATCCATCGCGGCGACTCCGTACAAAGTAGTCTGCATGGTGCGGCCAACTAGCACAGCGCCGGCAAGTCCAATGCCAAGTCCGACCACGGCGAGCAGCGACGCTTCCTTCAGGATGAGCCAGATCACGCCCTGCTTGCTCGCACCCAGCGCGATGCGCAAGCCCATTTCCTGCGTACGCTGGGAAACGGCGTAAGTCATCAGCCCGTAGATGCCGACCGCCGCCAGCAGCAACGCCACGCCCGCGAAGCAGGCAAACAAAACCATCGTGTAGCGGTCCTCGCCGAGGGATTCTTCTCTCACCTGGTCCATGGTGCGAACGCGCGCCAGGGCAATCTGCGGGTCCACGGAATGCACGGCTGCGGCAATGGTTTTCGTCATAGCTGCGGGGTCTTTGGTAGTGCGCACGCCTATGTTGACATTTGGCGACAACGACTGCGCGAAAGGAACGTTGACCTCGGGATTGTCGTCGCGGAAATCTCCATATCGGACATTGTGGATGATGCCCACGATCTGCCACTCGACTGCCGGCCCGAGTTTCGGCAGCCCGGGAATCACCTGCTCGATGGACACACGCTGCTGCAGCGGTTCCATACCTTTCAGGTAACGATTGGCAAATTCCTCATTCACAATCGCGACCCGCACGCTCGATGCCGTGTCCTGCTCATTGAACGCGCGCCCTTTGAGCACCTGGATGCCGAAAGTCTTGAAGTAGTCGGGCGAGACCGATTGGAAACCGGCGTCCGGCCGCTGCGATGGATCTTCGTACGTGGGACCACCCACCACCGTGAAGGGCATGCCATCGCTATGGAAGCGCAGCGGCATACCCGTTACGGTAGCCGCCGAGAACACTCCCGGCACGGAACGAAGCACGCTCAGCATCTGTTGGTTGTAGGCGTTCATCTGGGCGGGAGTTTCAAACCGTCCTTGAGGCTGGTTCAGTCCGAAAGTCAGCACATGATCCGTGCGCACGCCCAGATCGACGCGCGCGAGATTCCAGAAGCTGTGAATGGCCAGGCCCGCACCAGCCAACAGCGACAACGCCAGCGCGAACTCACCCATGATGAGAGCGCGCCGCAATTTGTGACTGCCCGTGCCTGTCCCTGAGCGTCCGCCATCCTTCAGCGACTCACCGGGGTCCACCCGCGAGGCGTACCAGGCGGGCGCGCAGCCAAACAGCAGACCGGCGAGCGTGGTTGCGGCGAAGGCCACCGTCAGGACATGAATGTCCAGCTGGACATTTGCTTCGGAGGGCAAGATCCCATCCGGCACGATGCTGAGAATTGCGCGCAGCAACCCCATGCCGAGTCCCACGCCGAGTCCACCCCCGAGAAGCGCGAGGACCAGGCTCTCGGTAAGAAACTGACCAAAAATCTGTGTGCGACTTGCTCCCACGGAGCTGCGAATCGCGATTTCTCTTTGCCGCGCCGTGCCCTTGGCCAATAACAGATTCGCGATGTTGAGGCAGGTGATGAGCAGCACAAAGCCCACCGCACCAAGAAGAAGCTTCAGGTTGCGAATGCGCTCCGGGGGGAGGAAGTCATTCTTCAGGGGTTCGACCGAGGCGCCCCAGCCCTTATTGGAGACGGGATAGGCGGCGGCAATATGACTCGTCACCGAATCCATATCGGCCTGCGCCTGTTGCAGGCTGACCCCTGGTTTCAAACGCGCCATGGTCAGCAACCAGTGATAGTCGTGATTGATCTGTTCCGGCCGGAAGGCCAGCGGAGCCGCCAATTCAAAGGTGAAACGGTCCCCTACACCCGGCGCTAACACTCCCACCACTGTGTAGGGTTCGCTATTAATTCGCACCGGTTGGCCGATGATGCCGCGATTCGCGCCCAGCCGGTTCCACAATTTGTACGTCAAAATGGCGGCGTGGTCCCTGCCAGGAGTGCCCTCCTCGGAAAGAAAGTCGCGTCCCATCAGGAACGGGATTCCCTGCATGCTGAACCAGCCGGGCGTGGCGCGCATGCCGTCGATCTGCTCAGGTTGGTCCTGCGCTGCGAGATTGAAACTGCCGCTCGTGAAGGCGGCCATCTGCTGGAAAGTCTTGCTCTGCTCCTTCCAGTCGAGAAAGTCTCCGGCCGACATTGGGTTTCGGCCCCCACCTACCTTCGACCAGACCATCACCAGCTGATCGGGATGGGGATAAGGCAGCGGGGCGAGCAATACGGCATAGACGACTGTGTAAATCGCCGTAGTAGCGCCAATGCCCAGCATGAGCGTAGCGACTACGGCGGCGGTCAGCCCCGGACTCTTGCACAACCCGCGCAAGCCGTAACGAAGATTCCTGACTAGAGTTCGCACGTCACACCTCGATCGTCAATAGCGGGATTCCCGCGCCCAGATTCAGTTTCAGTTTGTCCGTAGTGCATCCGTCGCTACACGCTAATCCGTCCGCAGCGCCTTCATGGGATCGATGGCAGCGGCGCGCCGCGCGGGCAGCAGCGAGGCTACCAGCGCCAGCATCAGCACCGAGACCGCGGCCAGCGCCAGCACCAGCGGATCGAACGGGCTCACTCCAAACACCAGCGATTGCAGTAATTGCGACGCCGCAGCCGCCGCCAGCAATCCCAGCCCGCAGCCGAGCAGGGCCAGTTTGGCTGCAGACCGGAACACCAACCCAAGAATTCCCGCCCGCTGCGAACCCAGGGCGATGCGGATGGCCATCTCCTGTTCGCGCAACGCGGCTGAGAACGCAAGCAGGCTGTAGATGCCCAGCGCCGCCAGCAATACTGCTGCAATGGCGAAGCTGGAGATGAGCACCGTGTTAAAGCGTCGCGGAGCTTCGCTGTCGGAAACCGTGCGCTCCATGGTTTGCACCTGAGTGAGGGGCAACTGAGCGTCGATCGCGCGCACGGTGGCTCGCAGAACATTTTCCATCTGCTCCGGTTCCATTGCAGTGCGCAAAGCCACGTAGCCTCCGTTGCCGTTCAAGTCCGTGGGCGATCCCAAACTGCCCACGGATTTCTCAACCTGATCGATCGGTTGATAAAACTGTTCCTTGCCGGGAATGTCGGGCGAATCTTCTTTCACGTCAGCGACTTCGCCCACAATCGTAACCCAGGGTGTCGGCGTCTCCGGAGTTCCAATGCGCATGCGCTTTCCGATGGGGTCGGCGCCAGGCCAGTAATGTTCGGCGAGCTTGTGGTTGACGATCACAACCAGCTGCGTGTTCTCGGTGTCGGCGGGTGTGAACCGGCGGCCACTCAGCAGTGGAATTCCCATCGCCTGCAGATAATCGCCCCGCACTTGGACCCATGTGGCCAGATCCATGGCACCCTGCGCCGGGACGTAGCCTTCAACTACGAATGCGGTACTGCTGGTCCTGCCCCAGGCCGGCAGAAAGTCCGTCAGACCTACAGACCTCACACCGGGAGCCTGCTGCAACTTGCGAATCAGTTCGCTGTTGAATTCATCCACCGCCGTTTGCGTGGCATATTGTTGCCGCGGCAGCGAGTAATTGGCCACCAGCACATGATCGGGCCGAAAGCCGAGATCGACGGCGCGCATCTTCTCGAAACTTCGCAGCAGCAAACCGGAAGCCACCAGCAGCACCAGCGCTATCGCAATCTCGGCTACCACCAGCGCAGACCGCAGCTGCGCGTGCCCGCTGCCCTGGGTTCCGGTGCGTCCACCTTCTTTGAGAGTTTCATTCACGCTGGTCCTGAGCGCCGCGAACGCGGGAGCCAGTCCGCAGACCATGCCTGTAAGAACCGCGAGCAGGAACGCGAACCCCACCACTTGCCAATCCAATGCGATTTCATCTAGTCGCGGCAGCGTTTCCGGCAACCGGCTCACGCCCACCCGCAACGCCAGCGCCGCCAGCCCCAGGCCGAGCAGGCCTCCGCTCACGCTCAATACCAGGCTCTCCAGAATTTGCTGCCGCAGCAGCGTTCCAGCGCGCGCGCCCAGCGCCAGCCGCACCGCAATCTCGCGCCGCCGCTGGATCGCCCGCACCAGCAGCAGCCCCGCAAGATTGGCGCACGCGATCAGCAGCACCACCACAATCGCCAGAAACAATACGTGCACCAGTTGCCGCGCCTGCTCCACCGTTTCCTCATGCAGCGAGCGCACCACCGCGCGGATGCGTATGCTCGCCATGAACGCGGGATAGTTGCGCATGGTCTCCTCGGCCACGCGCTCGGCATCGTTCTCGGCCTGCGCCGCCATGATTCCCGGCTTCAGCCGGCCCACCATGTTGAAATTCCATCCTGCCGCTCCCGCCGTCGAAAGCTCCTGCTCGGTAAAGCTCATCGGAACCCACAACTCGCTGCTGTTCAGGTGTCCCGGCACCAGCGGAAATTCAAAGTTCCGCGGCATCACGCCCACCACGACATACGGCTTGCGGTCCAGCAGGATCTTGCTTCCCAGCACGCGCGCATCTCCGTGCAGCCGGTTTTGCCACAGCGAGTAGCTGATCACCGCTACTTGTTCTTTCTGCTCATCCTCTTTCGCTGTAAAAAACCGCCCCATGAGCGGAGCGATCCCCAGCGCCGGAAACACTCCACCCGATAGCCGGGACCCATTCACCTGCGCTGGTTCACCCGCTCCAGACAGTTCATAACTGTTTTGTGTATATCCCCCCAGGCTCTCGAAGCTGTGGGTATCGCGGGTGTATGCCTTAATGTCCAGTGGCGTAACCCCAGCCTCGCCATTACCTCCAAGATTGGCGCCTAGCAGTATGTCGGCCACCGCCACCAGTTGCTCGGGATGCGGAAACGGTAGCGGCCGCAGCAACACTCCTTCCACCACCGAAAAAATGGCGGTCGTAGCCCCAATTCCTAGCGCCAGCATGAGCACTGCCGTGGCGGTGAAGCCGGGCGCCTTCAGCAAATGGCGGACCGCAATCCGTAGTTCGTGGAAAGGCATCGGGGTATGACCTCCTGACGAGACTAAGTCGAAAGCCTCAAACTGCACGTGCCCGGCCAAAAGTGATGCGCGCCTAAGTGCTTGCCCTGTCAACGACTACGGGATCGTAAAGGAGAAAGCGGCCAGTCAGGGCCGTCCAGATTTCAAAACTGCTGTCCGCGACCGGACACCGAGGTCATCTCCCGCGAGCTGCGCTATAATGCTGCGCGTTTAGAGATGGAAGGGGCGTGCCGCATGTTGAAACCATTCTTGCTCGCTGCAGCTTTGCTCGTAATCACTGGCGCGGTTCGATCGGCAAACGGAGCTGAACCTCCCGCCGACCTCTGCGCCCTGCTGCCGGCCGCGGAAGTAAGCAAAATCCTCGGACGAACCTACGATTCCCCGCAAAAGAGCGTCGCGCCCCGTCCCTTCGCAAACACCGCTATGGGAACCGATTGCAATTATCCGGCGAAGGCGAGCAAGCTCTGGTTCAGAGCTTACGTTGATCCTTCGCCCTCCGCCGCGGCAGAGCTGTTCGCCAAGTTGAGCAAATTCTACGGCCCGCAAACGCCAGTGACTGGGGTCGGGGACGAAGCTTATGTTGACGGTCAGCACGCCATCCACGTGCGCAAAGGAAAAGTTCGCTTCTATCTCAATCTCGACCCCGTCACTCCGGCCACCGAGAAGCAAATAAAAGATCTGGCCGGCCAGGTTGCCGCACGGCTTTAAGAAATGTTCGAGCCTCAACGCAAACCAAGCGCCAGATGGCCTTTCCCGGCCCGTCAACCTAAAATCCTCTCATCTTCACCGCTTTAGTAACGCGTCTCACGATTACTGGTGTGACGTTTACTGTGCCCCTTCGGCGCCTTAGTTTCAGTGCATGTCTCGGTTCGCTGCCGTGTTCTGCCACGACGCCCCGTCCCTTCGAATCCTGAAAGCCGCTCTCGAAGAAGCCGGAATCGACCACCGGATCTGCCGCTCCCAGCAACATGCTCTGGAACTCGCTCTGGGCGGACAATGCTCGCTTCTGATGGCGGATTTCATCCTGCCCGGAGCGGGAGAAGTGGTGAAGGTAGCGTCTTTGCTGTTGCCTCCGCAAAAACCGGTAGTCCTGGCCATCGCGGGAGAATATCCGGGGACGGGCGAAGCCTTTCAGTCAGGCGCTACCCGCATCCTCTACCGACCGCTCGCCGGCGTTCAGGTGCGCGACGCGTTGCATGAGATGCTGGCAAACGGCCGCAAACACCCCAAGCGCCACGCCAACAAGCGGAGCGTCGCCAGACTTTCGCTCGCGAAAACCGACCGCCGCGCCGCCGCCCGCGCCGGCATCAAAGCCCTGGTCTACCTGGAACTCGAAACCGGAACCCTGCCCGCCATCGGCGTCGACGTCAGCGAGCAAGGATTGGCCGTGCAGGCCGCCGAGCCCATTCCAGCCCGGGCGAAGTTGCGCTTCCGCTGCGTGCTGCCCGGCACCAATCACCATTTGCGTGGCCAGGCCGACGTGATCTGGACCGACCACCAGGGCCGCGCCGGAATGTTCTTTTCGCACTTGCCGCCAGCGTCCCGAAAACTCCTGAAGCACTGGCTCGCCCGCGGCCACGCTCACAGCGAAAACGCCGTGCGCGTGCTTCTGCCTCCCGCAGGAGTAGCTCTGTTTTCGTGATGTGCCTCTGAATAAAGCTTCTCCAACGCCCGAGTGTACTTGAGAGCCGTCCACCGATGCAGGCTTAGCTTCCGCTCAGTCGCGGTCGTGGTCGTCCCAATCGCGCTCGGTGTGCCAGCGGTGCTCGCGTTCGTCCCACCACTGGTGACGTTCGCGCCAGCAACGCTCGCGCGCCTCGTGCAATTCATGGCGCTCGTGATCAGCCTGTCTGCTGTTGCGTCCATGTCTCTCGACGGCCTCATGGAGTTCGTGCTCCGCGTGAGCGATGCGGCGCTGACACCGGTCGTAGTCTTCGGCGTGCAGTGGTGGCGCGGCGGTGAAAAGCAGAACCGCGGCCAGTGCGGCTCCTGAAAGCAGGAATCCTGCCGCCCTGGAAAGCTTGTGTGCACTGTTCATAAGCGATGCCCTCTTGTCTGTTTCCAACGTAAAGCCTCACCTTCGATGCCCGATTTTGTCAGGGGTTGTCTTACGCACTCTCTATTGTGATCGGCACCAAAAGATTTTCCTTGACGTTACCGCATAGTCACGTTACTATACACTCACGTAACGACAGACGGCTCCCCGGAGCACGAAGGAGAAATCAGCCATGACCCTGGACGACCTGACCCTCGACGTTGAGCAGCATATCGACATCAAAGCCACGCCCGAAAAAGCCTTCGCGGCGGTTCTGCATCGCCTGGGCAGAGGCAATACCCGGCCCGACGGCACCCCGATGGACCTGCTGCTCGAAGCGAAACCCGGCGGCCGCTGGTATCGCGATCGCGGCAACGGCATCGGCCACCTGTGGGGATTCGTCCAGGTCATCAAGGCGCCCACTCTTCTGGAACTCAGCGGGCCGATGTTCATGTCCTATCCCGCAATCAATCATCTGGAGATGAAAGTGGAACCATCCGCGGCAGGCTGCAAAGTCACACTGCGGCATCGCGCCATCGGCATGATCGATCCGCAGCATCGCAAGGGCGTGAGCGTGGGCTGGAATCACATGCTCGCTGAAATTAAAGAGGACTGCGAATAGCGTGAGCGAAACCGTAGCTCGTCCAGCGGACGAACTCGACCCGGTGTGGAAGGCGCTGTCGGATCCGACCCGGCGCGCGATTCTCGATTTTCTGCGGCCGCAGCCCCGCACCACCACCGAGATCGTCGAAGAGTTTCCGCATTTGACGCGCTTCGGCGTGATGAAGCATCTGGACGGCCTGCGCCAGGCGCGCCTGGTGCAAACCCGCGAAGAAGGCAGGCAACGGGTGAACTCGCTGAACGTGGTGCCCATCCGCCAGATCTACGAACGATGGGTTGGCCCGTTCCAGGAACTGTGGTCCGGCGAGTTGCTCCGGATCAAGGAAATTGCCGAGAACGACAGTCCGCGCAGCCAGCGGTCCACAGCGCGCAGAAGTAAGCATTCAGCATTCGGCACTCAGCGTTCAGCCAATCGACAACATGTAAGAGCTAAAGCGAAGAATTTAAAATCACTCAAATCAGGAGAAATACAATGACGACCCTAACCACAACCACCAGCACCGCAATACAAAACCACGAAGTAGTTTCCCCACAACAATGGCTCGCCAGCCGTAAAGAGCTGCTCCGCAAGGAAAAGGAATTCACCCGGTTGCGTGACGAACTTAGCCAGCGACGCCGCGAACTGCCCTGGGAAAAAGTCGAAAAGAATTATCTGTTCGACGGCCCCAACGGCAAGCAAACCCTCGCCGAACTGTTTGACGGCCGCAGCCAGTTGATCGTCTATCACTTCATGTTCGGTCCGGGATGGGAGCAGGGTTGCCCCAGTTGCTCGTATCTGGCCGATCATTTCGGAGGCGCCCTGGTGCACCTCGCCAATCGCGATGTCACCCTGGCCGTGATTTCGCGCGCTCCCATGGCGCAAATCGAAACTTTCCAGAAACGGATGGGCTGGCCCTTCCGCTGGGTGTCATCGTTCGCGAACGACTTCAACCGCGACTACCACGTGTCGTTCACCAAAGAGGAAATGGCGAGCGGCAAGGTCACCTATAACTACGCTCCCGGCGAGTTCCCCATTGAAGAAGCTCCCGGCCTCAGCGTCTTCTACAAAAACGCCGCCGGAGAAATCTTTCACACCTACTCTGCCTACGCACGCGGCCTCGACATTCTGGTCGGCACTTACAACTTCCTCGATTTCGCTCCCAAGGGCCGCGACGAAGATGGCTTGGCCTTCAGCATGGCGTGGGTTCGCCATCATGATCGCTATGCTGACGGCTACTTCGTCGACCCGAAAGCGCAGTACGTGGCTCCCAAAGGCGCCGGATCATCGTGCTGTGAGGAGCACCACTCGTGAACCCGCACGCTTGCTGCAAAACCGTTTCGGCCGGATCGAGCCGCGATTCAAGTCACGCCCTCGACCTCGCGACGTCTGGAACGCGGACCGCCCTCGGCGGTCCGCGTCGCCCGACGCTTTCCCGCCGCATTCTCGACGCTACCCGCGACTTCGTAGCCTGGATCGTTCCCGGCAGTATCCTTGCGTTGCTGCCCAAGTGCCCCGCCTGTCTCGTCGCCTACTTCGCACTCGGGACAGGACTTGGCATCTCGATCTCTGCCGCCACCTACTTGCGGATGGCGCTGGTCATCCTGTGCGTCGCGTCACTCACTTATCTCGCCGCAACGCGGGGACGCAGGCTGATCCGCCACTTGGCGGCGCTGCACTAATTCACGTTGGGTGCCCATTTCTCGCGTCCATTGCGAGAAAGCCTGCCCTGAGCGAAGTCGAAGGGTGGGGATTCTGGCATCCGACGCTCATCACTTGCTCTCGAAGAAATCCTGTCAATAGCAAGAGAGTAAACGTTCCACCCTAACCCACTGAAAACGCTGACCAAATATTCTCGAAAACCGTGTTACATTCCCCTTCGCAAAATGCCATACTAGAAGTAGAGAGTAAAAATCGAAGACAAAGGCGCGGCCATCGGTCGCGCCTTTTCTATTGGGGCTGAACGTGGCTTCAAGGAGTTGAGGAGAGACGGCGGGGGGCGAGCGTCTTCAAGACTTTCAGGAGCGCGCGGATGGAAACCTCCTCGCCTAGACCCCCACAGTGTGCGCACTCGGTTTCGCCGCCAGCAACTGGCGTAGCACGTACGGGAGAATCCCGCCGTTGGCGTAGTAGAGCGCTTCCTGCGGCGTATCGATGCGGACCAGGGCTTCGAACTCGATTGCTTTATCCCGGGGCTTGCCTTTGGCGCGCACTTTGATCTGGCGTCCGGCGGCGAAGTGTTCGACTAGCTTGCTGATGCCGGTGATGTCGAAGGTTTCCTCGCCCGTCAACTTGAGCGATTCTGCGTTCTCGCCCGGCAAGAATTGTAGAGGGAGAATCCCCATGCCCACCAGATTCGAGCGATGAATGCGCTCGTAGCTTTCGGCGATCACGGCATGCACTCCGAGCAGCTTCGGACCTTTCGCCGCCCAGTCGCGCGAGGAGCCCGAGCCGTATTCCTTGCCCGCAAGAATCACCAGCGGAATGGCCTCGGCCTGATATATTTCGGACGCATCGAAAATCGACATTTCAGTTTGGGTGGGCAGATGGCGGGTGAATCCGCCTTCGGTCGAGACCAGCTTGTTGCGCAGGCGGACGTTGGCGAAGGTGCCGCGCACCATCACTTCATGATTGCCGCGGCGCGAACCGTAAGAGTTGAAGTCCGCGGGCTTCACCCCGTGTTCCTGCAGATATTTTCCCGCGGGACTGTCTTTCTTGATGGAACCGGCGGGCGAAATGTGGTCGGTGGTAACGCTGTCGCCGAGCACGGCCAGCACGCGCGCCTTGCGAATGTCTTCGACCGGGGAAGGCTTCACGGCCATCTCGTCGAAATACGGAGCACGGCGGATGTAGGTTGAATTCTTCTCCCAGGCATAGGTCTGCCCCTTGGGAACGGGCAGGCCGCGCCAGCGTTCGTCGCCCAGGAAAACTTCGGCGTAGCTCTTCGAGAACATGTCGGAAGAAATGGAATTCTGCATGGCCTCTTCGATTTCACGTTGCGAGGGCCAGATATCGGCGAGGTAGACGGGCTTGCCTTCGCGGTCTTTGCCGAGAGCGTCTTTGCGCAGGTCGACGTCGATGCGTCCGGCAAGGGCGAACGCCACGACAAGCGGCGGCGACATGAGGTAGTTGGCGCGAACTTCGGAATTGATGCGGCCCTCAAAATTGCGATTGCCGGACAGCACCGAGGCCACGACCAGATCTTTTTCGTCGATGGCCTGGGAAACTTCCGCAGGCAGCGGGCCGGAATTTCCGATGCAGGTGGTGCAGCCGTAGCCCACCAGATGAAATTTCAATTTTTCGAGATAGGGCGTGAGGCCGGCTTTGTTCAAATAATCGGTAACCACTTTCGAGCCGGGAGCGAGCGAGGTCTTAACCCAGGGCGGAACCGTCAAGCCTTTTTCGACTGCTTTTTTCGCCAGCAAACCCGCGCCGATCAGAACGGAAGGATTGGAAGTGTTGGTGCACGAAGTGATGGCGGCGATCACCACGCTGCCGTGTTTGAGCGCGCTCTTTACGTCGGTGGAAACGTGTTCGTGCACGTTGGGATCTTCCACGCCGATGGCCGCGGGACTTCCGCCTTCGGACTCCCAACTCTTGGCGCTGGCCGGTGCTGCTGTGCCACTTCTCCCAACATCAGGGAGAAGTGGAGCACCCACGGTTCTTGCCGATTTCGGTTTGATCAGCGAAGGCAAAGCTTTGTTGAACGACTCTCCTGCCTGCGACAGCACGACGCGATCCTGCGGACGCTTCGGCCCGGCGAGACTGGGCTCGACGGTCGCGAGATCGAGCGCGAGCAGTTCTGAATATTCGGCTTCGAGAGTTTTTTCGTCGTGGAAAAGTCCCTGCTCACGCGCGTAGGCTTCGACCAGCGTGATTTGTTCCTCGCTGCGCCCGGTGAGCCGCAGGTAGCGCAGGCTTTCTTTATCGATGGGGAAAATGCCGCAAGTCGCGCCGTATTCGGGCGACATGTTCGCGATCGTGGCCCGATCGGCGAGAGAAAGATCTCGCAACCCGGGACCAAAGTACTCGACAAACCTTCCAACCACGCCGTGCTTGCGCAACATTTCAGTGATCGTCAGCACCAGATCGGTCGCGGTCGCGCCTTCGCGCAAGCGCCCCGTGAGCTTCACGCCAACCACTAGCGGAATCAGCATGGAGACCGGCTGTCCCAGCATCGCAGCCTCAGCCTCAATCCCACCCACGCCCCAACCGAGAACTCCCAACCCATTAATCATTGTCGTGTGGCTGTCGGTGCCGACCAGGGTGTCGGGGTAGGCTACGCGCTTGCCGGGGCTTTCGTGAACAAAAACTACGCGGGCGAGATATTCGAGGTTGACTTGATGCACGATGCCGGTGTCCGGAGGGACGATAGCGAGGTTGCGGAAGCCGGTTTGTCCCCAGCGGAGGAAGGCGTAACGCTCCTGGTTGCGCCCGAACTCGAGCAGGGCGTTCACTTCGAGAGCGCCGGGAGTGCCGAATTCGTCGACCTGGACAGAATGATCGATGACGAGTTCGACGGGTTGCAGCGGATTGATCAGGGCTGGGTCGCCGCCGAGTTGCTTCATGGCGTCGCGCATGGCGGCGAGGTCGACTACGCAAGGCACGCCGGTAAAATCCTGCAACAGGACGCGGCTGGGGGTGAAGGCGATTTCTTTGTTCGGCTTGGAAGTTTTGTTCCAGCTCGTGAGAGCGCGCACTTCTTCCTGGGTGACGTTGCGGCCGTCTTCGGTGCGTAGCTGGTTTTCCAGCAGAATGCGCAACGAGAACGGCAGGTGTTGCGTGGAGATTCCCTGCTTATCGAGCGCGTCGAGGCGGTAGATTTCGTAGTCTTTGTTATTGACTTTGAGAGTAGAGCGGCTGTTGAAACTGTTCAACGACATGATGGCCTTCCTGAAGAATATTATTGCTGCGCGCTGTGAAATACCGAGGACCCTGCAAAGTTTTATTTTAGTCTTTCTCACGTCGGATTGCGTAGGGTGCATACGAAAACGAAGGACTAGGACCGTGCGGGCGACGGGAAAAGCTTTTTAGCCGCGAAGGGCACGAAGGAATTCGCGAAGACCGCGAAGGGGGTCGTGCGCTGAGTCTCTACTAATTCTTAGCCCCCAGCCTTGCAAACCGCATGAGAGTGGGGCACCCTCGATGGAAACCGAGCGGACCGCTATCCCAGCAACCATCGATTGGTGGGCCGCTGCGCAGGAGGAGATGAGTGAACAAGGAAGGCACTTCCCGGCGGAAATTTCTTGCGTTGGCGGGGGCGGCGACCGGTGCGTGTCTTTTCCGCCCAGACAATTCTCGTGGCGCAGCGATACTTGCGGTCCCGTTTTCTGGATCGGCCTCAGGCCCGGCCGAAGGCGCGGCGGATTATACGTTGCGAATAGGAGCCTCTGCGATCGAGATTGCGCCGAAACGGTTTGTCTCGACGGTTACTTATAACGGGCAGTTTCCGGGGCCGCTGTTGCGATTCAAAGAACGCCAATTGGTGACAATCGACGTGCACAACGATACGGACACACCCGAACAACTGCATTGGCATGGACAGACGGTTTCTGCTGAGACGGATGGCGCGGCGGAGGAAGGGACGCCATTTATTCCAGCGCAGGGAATGCGGCGAATCGCGTTTTCTCCGCGTCCGGCAGGGCTGCGCTTTTATCACACGCATAACCAGGCGGGAGCGAATCTTTATGCGGGACAGTATAGCGGTCAGGTGGGGGCGGTTTACATCGAACCTAAGCAAGAGCCGGGACGCTACGACCGGGAAGTATTTTTGGTGCTCAAGGAGTTCGAACCGTCGTTCAGCCAGGGCGGCGATATGGACATGAATTTTCTGGCTCCGGCGACGCGAGCAAAAGAACTGGAAACGGCGGGAGAGTCGGCGATGAAGGCGTCGCTGGCGAAAGGGATGAAGCACGGGTACGAAGTGGGATACCGGTATTTCACAATCAATGGCCGGATGCTGGGACACGGCGAACCGGTGCGGGTGAAGCGGGGGGAGCGGGTGCTGTTTCACGTGGTGAATGGGAGCGCGACGGAGATTCGCAGCCTGGCGCTGCCGGGACATACATTCCGAGTGGTGGCGCTGGACGGGAATCCGGTGCCGACTGCGGCGGAAGTTCCGGTACTGTGGCTGGGAACGGCGGAACGGATTTCGGCGATTGTGGAGATGAAGAACCCGGGAGTATGGATTATGGGCGATCTGGCGGATGACGATCGCGGGCACGGCATGGGTATTGTGGTGGAGTACGCGGGGCACAAAGGAAAGCCGACGTGGACGGCTCCGAAACCGTTCCGCTGGAATTATGTGCGGTTCGGGAACCAGAACGAAAAGGCCGCAGAGCCGGATGAAGTGATCGCCATGACTTTTACCAAGCGGAATGCGGTGGACCACGGATTCAACGAGTGGGCGATCAACGATGTGGTGTTTTCAAGGGATGCGATGACGGCGGCGTACCATCTGCGCCAAGGGAAGCGTTACCGCTTACGGATGCGGAATGCGAGCGATGACATTCATCCGATTCATTTGCACCGTCACAGCTTTGAATTGACCAAGTTTGCGGGGACGCCGCTGGCGGGCGTGATGAAAGATGTGGTGATGGTGGGCGGATATCGGGAAGTGGAAGTGGATTTTACCGCGGATAATCCAGGGCGGACGCTGTTTCATTGTCATCAGCAGCTGCATATGGATTTTGGATTTATGACACTGTTTGATTACGTGTGAGGTTGGACTTCAGACCTTGGACCTCAGACCTCAGACCAACAAAAACGGTTCACCACCAAGGATACGAAGGTGCACGAAGGAAGGGCTGCGCTACTGGCGCGCACCGGTCCAGATTTGATAGACGACGATTCCTAACATGAAGACCAGGTAGATGCGGAGCGCCCAGAACAGGATGGCTTCGGCGCGAGTGAGGGCTCGGCGGGGGCAGTGGTGCAGGACTTTCGCCGAGATCAGCTGGTCGGGTTCGAGGGAGGCGACCAGTGCGGCGGAATCTTCGGGCTCGAGTGCGGCGGGCGGGGCTGGGTTGAGTTTGTGGTCCATTTATGAGGGTCTCCGATTTAGCGGGGCGACGAAAAAATCAGCTCGCGGACTGGAGGCAACCTCAGCGGCTAAAGCCGCAGTCAGTCTTGCCGAGCTGCGGCACGACTGAAGTCGTGCCCTTCCCAAAACCTTTTGCTGTCGCGTGGCCGAAAGAAAAATCCAAGCCGAGTCTGAACGGTGATGAAGAGACAGTCGAGCTTCGCTCGACTGGACAGCCGGGGACGGCTGTCCGCACCTGGGTTGGGCTGACATCTCTTTACTTGCCTCCTATGAGTGCCAACGCGTGGGGGTCGACGACGCTGATGCCGAAGAGCAGGCCAGCGGCGACGAGAATGACGACTACGGCCAGGGCCAGCACGTTGGCCCACGCGGGGCTGGCCTGGTCGCCCATGATATCGCGGTCGTTGACCAGCATGTAGAGGAACAAAAGCGCGGGAGGCATGGCCAGAACTGCGATGACGTTGACGACGAGCACGATGTAAACCAGCGGGATGCCGGGAATCAGCACCAGTCCGGCGGCGGCGGCGGCTTCGAGCAGCAGGACCAGATAGAAAGATTTGCCCTCACTGAAGGGGAGATTCAAGCTGTGCGGGCGGCGGGCGACTTCGCCGAAGGCGTATGCCGAAGACGTGGAAATGGTGACGGCGGCGACCATGCCGGCTTCGAACATGCCGAGCGCGAAGAGGGCTGCGCCCCAGTGTCCGACGAAGGGCTGCAGAGCCTGGGCGAATTCGGCGGCTTCGAAGTTGGCGGACGTCATGCCATGCGCGAACAACGGGGCGGTGGCAATGATGGTCGCCAGGGCAGCGAGCGTGGCTAGAGTCGCGCCAAGGATGGTGTCGATGCGGCTGAAGCGGATGTCGCGCCTGGTGAGGCCCTTATCGGCGATGGCGCTTTGCTGGAAGAAAAGCATCCAGGGAGTGACGGTGGCGCCAATGTCGGCCAGCAGAATGAGAACGGTTTCCTGATTGATGCCGCCGGGAAGCGGCTTCCAGGTGAAGAGCGCGCGGCCGATGTCTCCCCAGTGAGGATGGCTGAGCAGGGCCACTGGGATAAATATGAGGTTGAACATGGCGGCCGCGAGGGTGATGCGCTCCCAGGTCCAGTAGCGATGGGTGAGCAAGGCTACGACCAGAACTAATAACGCGCTGGACACGGCGATCGCGGGCGGCACGCCGAAGAATCCCAGGCCAGCGCGGATGGCGATGAATTCGGTGACCAGGGTGAGAAAGTTGCCGATCATGAGATCGACCATGGAAAACCATCCCCAGAAGGGGCCGAAGCGGTCGAAGATGAGTTCGGCGTGACCGCGATGGGTGGCGGCGCCGAGACGGACGGTCATTTCCTGAACGACGCAGGCCATGGCGAAAGTGAGAACGACGAAGGGAAGAAAGAATCCGATGCCGAAGCGAGAGCCGGTGGAAGCGTAAGACAACATGCTGGGGCCGTCGTTTTCGCCGAGCATAACGAGAATGCCAGGGCCGATGAGCAGCCACAGAAGGCGAGCGCGGGGCCAGAGTCCGCGGCGGGCGCGCATGGCGGAGACGCGTTCACGATCATGGGCGCGGTCGATATCTTCGTGGGTGACGGGGAGGTTGGCGGAACTGTCCACCGGCGCCCCAGCCGTGGCCGGCGGGCCGGATGCTTGCGGGCGGGTTTGCGGCGTTGTCCCCAGTTCGCTCATTTCAGAAGGCAAAGAGAAAATTAAAAATCATTCACACAGGCACAGAGTTAAAGAAGAACTTATTTTGTTTTCAGCGAGCTCTCGTACTTTCGCGTGAAATCCGCGTCATTAGCGGAAGTATACATTGTTACATAAACTATAGTTAACTAATTTCTGGATACAAGAGATTGTTCCGGGGGACTTGATCCTGGCTCCGATCACTTTCAGTGGCGCTGATCGGTTGGGGCAAGCCACACCCGCTGGGCTGCCGCATGGCCGAGAGAGACGTTGCCGCTGGAAGTGGATAGGGTGAGAGTTTGATCGTAGTTGCGCTCGTGCAGCCGGACCTTCGCGCGGGGCCGGATGCCGCGGGCTTCGAGAAATTCAAGCAGACGGCGGTCGCGTTCGTAAATGCCACTCACGGCGTAGGTTTTTCCGGGCACGGCGTCGGCGAGCAGAACGAGGCCGCGGCGGCGGCGACTGGCGGGGCTCTCGAGTTCACTGAGATTGCCGTGCGGGCAAGCCCCGCCGCGCCCCAGGCGAGCCAAGAGTTTGGCTTCGAAATCGGGCGAGACGGCATGCTCCAGGCGTTCGGCTTCATCGTGGACCTTCCACCACTCCATGCCGAAAAGTTCCGAGAGCATGCGCTCGATCAGGTGATGGCGGAGGGTGAGCCGGCGCGCGATTTTGCGTCCGGCGGCGGTGAGTTGAACCAGGCCGTCGCCCTGCACACGGACCAGGCCATCTTTCTTGAGACGGCGCAGGGCCATGGTGACGGCGGGCGGAGAAACTTTGAGCAAGTCGGCGAGGCGCGCGGAAATGACCTCTTCGCCTTCACTCTCCGCTTCGAGGATCGACTTCAGATAGTCTTCCTTGGAGACGGTGATCATTGGAGAGATTATACGAGTTAAGGGCGGCGGTTAAGTAGGGTTAACCTGGAATCCACCGCGGAGTCACGGAGTCCACGGAGAAAACTAAAGGCCTGGTCCTTTCTCATCCTGAAAGTCCACATCAAAATAGTGGCAGGCCGTTCTCCGTGCCTCCGTGGTGAGTTCATCTTTAAGTTGTCTCCCGTTTGACAGCCTTCGGCGTCGGCCTCTAACCTAAATTCTCTGGCTATGAAAGTTCTGGTACTCGGAAGCGGTGGACGAGAGCACGCGCTGGTTTGGAAGCTGCGGCAATCGCCGCGTGTTTCACAGCTTTATTGCGCGCCGGGAAATGGCGGAATCGCTGATGAGGCAGAATGCTTGCCGGTGGATTTGAAGAGCCTGGAGTCGATGACGGCGCTGGCCACAAAGCTGCAGCCGGATCTCACCGTGGTGGGGCCGGAGTTGCCGCTGTCTCTCGGCGTGGTGGATGAGTTTTCCGCGCGGGGATGGGCGGTGTTTGGTCCGACCAAGGCGGCGGCGCAGCTGGAAGCGAGCAAAAGTTTTGCCAAGGAATTTCTGCAGCGTCATCGAATTCCCACGGCGCCTTACGCGATTTGCGAATCGATGGAGCAGGTGCGGTCGGCTCTGGGACATTTTCATGTCCCGGTGGTGGTCAAGGCGGACGGACTGGCGGCCGGCAAAGGCGTGGTGATCGCCAAGAGCAAGGAAGAAGCGGCGAGCGTGGCCGCTGAAATGTTGAGTGGAAAGATGGTGGGCGAGGCTGGGGCGCGCGTGGTGCTCGAAGAATGCCTGCTGGGAGAAGAGCTCTCGTTCCTCGTGTTCAGCGACGGCGAGCGGGTTGCGCCGCTGGTTGGGGCGCAAGATCACAAGCGGGCGGGTGATGGAGACACTGGCCCGAATACCGGAGGCATGGGAGCGTATTCGACTCCCGATATTGTTGACGACAAGATGCGCGACTGGCTGGTGGCACACATTGCACGGCCGGTGGTTGCGGGAATGAAAGAGGAAGACGCAGAGTTCAAGGGCGTGCTGTATTGCGGGCTGATGATGACGGCGCGCGGGCCGATGGTGCTGGAGTTCAATTGCCGCTTCGGTGATCCGGAGACGCAGCCCATTCTGGTGCGACTGGAGAGTGATTTAATCGAAGCGCTGGAGGCTTCGATCGAGGGCCGTGTGAGCGATGGGGATTTTCGGTGGTCGCGGGATGCGTCGGTGTGCGTAGTGATGGCGTCGGGAGGATATCCGGGGACGTTTGAGGCCGGGAAGAGGATCTCGGGACTTGAGGAGGCTGGCGCGATCGAGGGCGTGAACGTTTTTCACGCCGGCACTGTGAAACGCGGCGAGGGCTACTACAGTTCTGGCGGACGCGTCCTGGGCGTGACGGCACGCGGGGGCGATTTAGAGACTGCGACGAGACGGGCGTACGCCGCTTGCGGGAAGATTAGTTTTGAGGGAGCGCATTACCGCAAGGATATTGCGGCGCGAGCGTTGAGGAAGTAGGCGCAAGGATTCCGCGGACGAATGTAGCGCGGACCTGCCTTGAGCGAAGTCGAAGGACTCTTGTCCACGAGGTTTTTGTGGTTCATGCAAGCAGGCAAGAGTGCCAGCTCCACATAGGCAGAGCGTCGCATCGAGCAGGAATAACGTTAAAGGGAGACGAATGAGCAAGCCACTGGTTTCGATTGTCATGGGCAGCGATTCTGATCTTGACATCATGCGCGAGGCGGGGAAGGCTCTCGACGAATTCGGCATCGCGTATGAAATCGATGTGACGTCGGCGCATCGCTCGCCGGACCGCACGGCTGAGTTTGCGCGCGGGGCTCGCCAGCGGGGCATTCGAGTGATCATTGCGGGGGCGGGAGGAGCGGCGCATTTGGCGGGAGTGATTGCGGCGCATACTACGCTGCCGGTGATTGGCGTGCCCATTCCGTCCACATCGCTACAGGGGATGGATTCGCTGCTGGCGACCGTGCAGATGCCAGCGGGGATTCCGGTGGCGACCGTCGCGATCGGCAAGCCCGGGGCCACCAATGCGGGGATTCTCGCAGCGCAGATGATTGGGCTGGGCGATGATTCCATTGCGAAAAAGCTCGTGGCCCACAAGGAGAAGTTGGCGCGTGGAGTGGAGGAAAAATCGAAGAAGATGAAGAATTCGCTGGGCGGGTAGTACTAGAGTCAGTGTTTTGCTCTGCACGCCCCTCGAATCGACAGGGCTTCGCCCAGCTGGACAGCCGAGGGCGGCTGTCCCCACATAAGCCATCTGCTGACTACAGTTTCAAGCTTTTTAAATACTCGCGGAAGGCTTCGCCCAGGCCTTCGCGCTTTAGGGCGAATTCTACCGTCGCCTTTAGGAATCCCAGTTTGTCGCCGGCGTCGTGGCGGCGGCCTTCGTAGACAAGCGCATACATCTTTTCCTTTTTCAGCAACTGGCGCAGGCCGTCGGTGAGCTGCAACTCTCCGCCCGCGCCGGGACTGATGCTGGCCAGCGTTTCGAAAACTGTGGGCGTGAGAACGTAGCGGCCAATCACGGCGAGGTTGGACGGAGCATCCTGCAGCTTGGGTTTCTCCACCAGATCGAGGACTTCATGCAGCTTGCCGTTGGATCCATCTACAGGTTTTGTTTTGATCACGCCATACGAAGAGATGGCGGCGCCTTCGACCGCCTGCGTGGCGATCACGGAGCATTGTTTTTCTTCGAAAACGCCGATTAGCTGCTTCAGGCAGGGGACCTGTGCGTCGATGACATCGTCGGCGAGCAGCACGGCGAAAGCCTCGTCGCCCACGAGTTCGCGGGCTGTGAGGATGGCGTGGCCCAGGCCCAGCGCCTCTTTCTGGCGGATGTAGGCGACGTGAATCATGTCGGAGATGGAGCGCACGATCTTGAGCAGTTCGGTTTTGCCGCGATCTTCCAACATGCGCTCGAGTTCGTAGCTGACGTCGAAGTGATCTTCAATGGCCTGCTTGCCGCGTCCAGTGATGATGATGATCTGATTGCAACCCGAGGCCATGGCCTCTTCCACGCCATACTGAATGATGGGCTTGTCGACCAGTGGCAGCATTTCCTTGGGCTGGGCTTTGGTGGCGGGGAGAAAGCGCGTGCCCAGGCCGGCGGCGGGGAAAACGGCTTTGCGGACGATGCGCGTCTTGCGGCGGTCAGTATTGCTTCGTCTTTCGTGCGCAGGCTTCATGACGGGATCATTGTAAACTGCGGACGTTTGCGGGCTGGCCAATCGGGCTCAGTCTTCGGGGAGTTTGCCCGCCCCGGCACGCACGGTTGCGGCCGCTTCTGCGCTGGCCAGTTGCTCCAGAACCGCGCGCAGAGCCTGCAGAACGTCCTTTGCCGCCGAAGCATTCAAGACGAACTTCAGCATTCCGTCCGGGGTGAACTGCGTCCCGCGCTGCGCGGAGACGAAGCGCGCCAGTTGCTCCGGATCGACGGCCGCATTCTGCCGAAACTTGAAAGTGACCGAGTCCCGCTTGCGTTCAATCGCATTCACGCCCACGCGCATGCACAACAATTTCAGGGAGGCGTAGTCGAGAAGGTTCCGCACCGCGGGCGGCGGCGGGCCGTAACGGTCTTCCAACTCCGCGGCGACATCGCTGAGTTGCGATTCTGTTTCCACGCGGGCGACACGCTTGTACATCTGCAAGCGCTGGTTTTCTTCGGGAACGTAGTCGGCGGGAATGCGGATGTTCAGGCCGAGATTCAGCTGCGTTTCGGCCTCGTCGGGCGCGGCCTCGCCTTTCATTTCGCGGACGGCGCGCTCCAGCATCTGGGTGTAAAGCTCGAAGCCGATCGCTTCGATGTGGCCGCTCTGCTCGCCACCTAAGAGATTTCCTGCACCGCGCAGTTCCAGATCCAGAGCGGCAATCTTGAATCCGGCACCGAGATCGGAAAATTCTTTCAAGGCTGCAAGCCGGCGACGTGCAATCGGGGTTAGCTCGATTTCTGAAGGCAAGAGCAAATAGGCGTAGGCGCGGCGGTTGGAGCGGCCCACACGACCGCGTAACTGGTAAAGCTCCGACAATCCCAGGCGGTCGGCGCGGTTGATCAGGATCGTGTTACACAGAGGAATGTCCAGACCGTTTTCGATGATCGTGGTCGCGACCAGGATGTCAGCTTCGTGATGCATGAACTTCAGCATCACTTTTTCGAGTTCGCCTTCTGACATTTGCCCGTGTCCCACCGCGACACGCGCTTTCGGCACCATGGCCTGCAGCTTGGCGGCGATTTCCCAGATGCTTTCTACGCGATTGTGCACGAAATACACCTGGCCTCCGCGTTCCAGTTCCTGCTCGATGGCCGATTGAATCAATTTTTCATCCCAACTCGCGACCACCGTCTGAATCGCCATGCGGTCCTTGGGCGGAGTCTCGATCACGCTCATGTCGCGCAGTCCGACCAGCGACATGTGCAGCGTGCGCGGAATGGGTGTGGCGGACATGGTGAGTACGTCCACTTGCTTGCGCATCTGCTTGATGCGTTCTTTGTGGCGCACGCCAAAGCGCTGTTCTTCGTCGACGATGAGCAGGCCGAGGTCGGAGAACTTGATGTCTTTCGAAAGAATGCGGTGCGTGCCGATGAGAATGTCGATTTTGCCGGCTTCGGTTTTCTGGAGAATTTCTTTCTGCTGCTTCGGGTTGCGGAAGCGGCTGATCATTTCAATCGTGACTGGGAAAGCCGCGAAACGCTGCTTGAAGGTTTCGTAGTGCTGAAAGGCGAGCACAGTGGTAGGCGCCAGCAGCGCAACCTGGCGATTGTCGCTGACCGCCTTGAAAGCCGCGCGCATGGCCACTTCCGTCTTGCCATAACCGACGTCGCCGCACAGCAGGCGATCCATGGGCTGCTGCGATTCCATGTCGCGCGTCACGTCGGCGATGGCCTGCGCCTGGTCTTCGGTTTCGCTGAACTCGAAGGCGTCTTCAAACTCGCGCACCCACTCGTTGCCAGCGGGAAAAGCGTGTCCCACCGCCGTTTTGCGTTCGGCATAAAGCTTCAGAAGTTCGTCGGCCATATCTTTCATGGCCTTGCGCACGCGGGCTTTGGTCTTCGACCAGGCCGCGGTGCCCAGACTGCTGAGCGCCGGCTTGGCGCCTTCCGAGGAACGGTATTTCTGGATCAGGTCGAGGCGGGTAAGAGGAACATAAAGGCGAGCGGCGTCGGCGTATTCGAGCAGCATGAATTCGGCATTGCTGTCGCCCTGATTGATTTCCTTCAGGCCCTGATACTGGCCGATGCCGTGCTCCACGTGCACGACGTAGTCACCTACTTGCAGATCGCGGAAATCGGAAAGGAACGCCGACACTTTCGATTTCTGGCGCTGCGGGCGCGCGGCCACCGCTTCCGACTCGTCAAATAAATCGCGCGCGCCGAAGACGGCGAGACGCGCGTCGGGGAACACGACGCCGTCAGGGATGTAAGCCTTAGCCAGCGTCGTAGTGAGAACATCGCCGGCGAAATAACTGGTTTCGTCGGCGTAGCTTTCGCCGCCGCGAGTGCGGGTGCCCAGGCGGAAAGAAACATTGTATTCGGTGAAAACGTCGGCCAGGCGCTCGACTTCGCCGTTGTTCGGAACGGCGAGCAGGACCTGCATGTCTTCCTGGCGGAGTTTCTGCACTTGTTCGAGCATGGCCGGAACCGCGCCGTGGAAGCGGGGAGCGGGCTGGGTGAGGAATGTGATGGTGGAGGCTTCGTCCTCGCCGCGGGCGATCCCGAGGTGCTCGACATCCGCGCCGGCCAGCGTTGCCGCTTTCTGCCACCAATTATCTGGCGGCAAATACAAGTCTTCCGGGCGCACCAGATTTCCTATGCCGCTGCGTTCGTGCATTTCTTCGACGCGAGTCCAGAAGCGGTCAAACTCCTGGCGGAGCTGGTCGGGTTCGTCGAGGAGCACGGCGGCACGGGGAAGCAGTTCGAAGACGCTGCGATCGGCGCCGGCAACAGGTGCGTAAAATTCCCAGCCAGGGAAGGTCGTCACTCCACCGGAACGAATAGCCGCTTCCAGAATTTCTTCCGAGCCCGAAATACGTTTGCCGGAGAGGCGCGTGTGGATCGCTCCCAGAAGATGGTCGCTGACGGGGGTTTCAGTGAGCGGCAGCAGCAGGGCCTCATCGACAGGATTGGAAGATCGTTGCGAAGCGGGATCGAACCTGCGGATGGAATCCACTTCATCGCCGAAAAACTCGATGCGCACCGGGCGCTCGGCTTCGGGCGAGTAGACGTCAAGAATACCGCCGCGCAACGCATATTGTCCGGGCATTTCGACCACATCCGCAGTGTTGTAGCCGACCGTGTTCAGGTGCGCCAGCAGCGCGTCGGTGTCCAACGATTCGCCTCGGCGAATGGTCCGGGCGAGATCGGTGTAAAACTCGGCTGCGCGCAGACGGATGGCCGTAGCCGCGACTGGGGTAACTACAATCGAAGCCGTGCCGGTCGCAATCTTCCAGAGGGCAGTAGCGCGCTCTTCCTGCAGTTCGGGATGCGGCGACAAATTCTGAAACGGGAGCACGTCCCGCGCAGGGAGAGAGATCAGCGAGTCGGGATCGCAAGCCCCGGTGAGTTCGCCGAATCCGCGGAGGACGGGGACGAAATCTTCGACCGCTCGATTGTCGTTCACGACGACGATCAGCGGGCGCTCGGCGCGGCGCTGCAACAGTACCAGCAGCAGAGCCTTGGCGGTAGGGGTGAGTCCGGAGACACGAATCCGCCCCGTGCCCTCCCGCAGGTGGGAGGCTACACGCGTGAAAGCGGGAAGAGTTTCCACGTCCGCGAAGAGTTCGCGGACGAAGGGAAGCAGCATGCAGGACTATTTTAGCAGGGCGGAGAGGGGAGAGTGGGGGAGGATCAGTGCTTGTCGAGAGAGCTGTGGTCGGGAGCGCTCGCTGCGCTCCGTTGGACAGCCGAGGCGGCTATCCCCACATGAGCCTTGCCCTTGTCCCCACATAAGCATTGTTTCAATGGGGCTCACCCCCGCAGCAGAGGGCGGGTCAGGCAGGTGGGGCCGCCGCTGCCGTTGATGCAGAGCTCGCTGCCGGGGAAAGTGCGAACGTCGAATCCGGCTTGGCGGAGGCGGGCGTTGGTCTGGCCGTTTTCTGCGAGGGCGAGCAGACGTTTCCCGCCGAGCGCGAGCACGTTGCAGGCCAGCGTGTCGCGCTCGGAGGAGTCGATCTCGATGAAAGCGTATCCGTGTGCTCGAAGGAGTTCCACGGTTTCGACCGCGAGCCAGGGCAGGTCGACTAGCGCGGTGTGTTCGTCGAGCAGGCTGATGAGCGACATGAGGTGCAGGCAGGCTGAGGGTCCGGGGCCGTAAGGCAACGGTGCGGCGAGAACCTCGACACCTTTGGGCGCGAGCGAGTCGCGCACTTGCTGGATGCCGGCGGCGTTGGTGCGGTAGCCGTGGCCGACGAGCAGGGTGTGCGGGGTGCGCACGCTTGAATCATCACCCTGGTTGCGCGTCTTCGCATTGAGCACTTTTTCTTCAGGACTGTTTGCTTCGAGCCACAGGATGTCGCCAGCCTCGGTGGTCCCGGGCGCAATGATCTTCGCCAGCGTGGGAATGGCGAAACGCAAACAGAACTCGCCCTGATGCTCGCCTTCGAAAACACGATTGGCTTTGCCGGGTCGCATCACGATCAGTCCGAAATCGGTGGGCAGAGAAGCATCGTGGGCGTAGATGGCATCGAGGGAAAGTTGGGGCGAGGGCCCGAGTTCGATGACCTCGGCGCCCGCGGTGGCCAACTCGTGGCAGAGGGCTTCATGCTGCGCCTGCGCGGTTTCGAAGTTGGGCGCATGGTGGAAGCCGAGATCGCGCCAGCGCGCGATGTACTCGGGACGGTTCCATCCAGCGGTACGCGGCGAGCATACCAGCACGCGCTGCAAGGCAGCGACCATGGAGTGTCCGTTGAACTGCGCTGCGGCGATCGTGCCGGACGTGGTTGCGGTCATCGTAACTTCCATTGGCGTTTCTTCCATCGCGCCCAGTGTGGCGTTCTTGAGAATTGTTGATTACGGATTGTTGATTGCTGATTAAAGGCCAAGGCGTGAGCCTTGATTTCAATCGAACAATCGTCTGAAACCGTTCTGCCTGATAGGAATCTAAATGGGCATCATGGCAAAAGCAATGTGGGAAGGCGCGGTGCTCGCCGAGAGCGGCCAGACTTTGGAAGTTGAAGGCAACCAGTATTTTCCACCGGATGCGATTCGCGAGGAATATTTCCGGCCCAGCGAACAGCACACGGTGTGTCCGTGGAAGGGGACTGCGAGCTACTACGACGTTGAGGTCAATGGAAAGAAGAATGCTGGGGCGGCATGGTATTACCCTGAGCCGAAGCCGGCGGCGAAGCAGATTACGGGGTATGTGGCGTTCTGGAAGGGCGTGAAAGTGGAGAAGTAGAGGGTTTCGTTGTGCACTAAAGCGTTCCTCAGTGGCTGAATCCGGTCCTGCCTTGCAGCTAACGGCCCGAGTGAAGTCGTGTCCTTCCCGTTCGTCTATGTGGTAAGGTCTGTGCATCCTAGGGTCCAGCGCGGGTAGAGCTCTATGTGAGCGTGTGCTTAAAACTCTACGTGAGCCCGGAAGGAGCCGACGAAGACGGGGCCGCGGTCACGATTGTAGCCGGGATCGACGATGTATTGCGTGCCGGGCGCAACGTAGAGACCGCGCCACAGGTGCAGGGTGTAGTAGGTTTCGAGAATGTTTTCGCGGCCGTATCGCAGATTGCCGTCACCCAATAGAAAGCCGAGGCCGCCCGCGGCCAGATAATTCTGGTGGTCTTTCTTGATGCCGTTGGTGAGGAAGGCGATGCCAGCGCGGTCCTGCTTGCGATGCCACTTGGCGCCGTTCGCTCCGATGCCCTCGACCAGCGTGGAATCGATCTCGGTGTAGGCGAATGATTCGGTCTTGCCGTCGTCCCATCCCCAACGCGCAAAGGCAGTGAGGTTGGGGGTGAGGTTCTGCTCCAGATTCACGCCGAAACCGTACTTGGTGGTGATGTGCCACGGATGGTTGGCGATCTCCGGCACGCTTTCGCTGAGTTGGCCATTTTCAGACTCGATAACGGCGTCACGGTAGATTCCCATGTTGGCGTGATTCACATAGGCCAGCAAGCGAACCACGCCGGCTTTCTTGGGGATGAATCCGCGGCGCAGTTCATACTCGAAGTTTTCTCCGCGGGCCTGCCAGGGACGCCACACCAGATCGATACCATTGGCCACCTTGGGCATGAGCGCCTCAGAAAAACGGAATCCCCAATTGCGGTCTTCAAAGTCGGCTACCGCGCCGACGGTGTAGCCGCGCGTATCGGCAGCGTAATCCCAGGCGCCGTTATTGTCCGTGGCCCAGTTGATGAACTGGAGGTGCGTATCGGAACCCACCGAATTAATGTCGAAGAAGTCAGGCATGCCGAACTTGCCGACGCGGACTTCGAGACGGCGGCGGGGAAGTTCAGGGAAAAGCGAAAAAGCCGTGCGCGAATTTTCGATCTTGTCTTTGCTCAGAGCGAAGACTTTGTGAATCATGCCGCGGCCGAGATAGGGCGCCTTGCTTAAGAGAGGATTGCGGACGATGTCGAGATCCGTATTGCCTGCGAGCCCCAGGCCCTGCGTTAGCGCCGCGCCGCCGGCTTCCTCGATGTCGACAAGAAGTTCAGTGGAATTATTGAGGCGGTAGCCGGTATAAAGCGTGAGCACGCGAGAGGTAGCTTTCTCGTAACGAGGGTTGAGGCTGTTGGGGCCGGTGTAAGGAGCATGGAAATCGGGATGGGCCTGAAAGATAAAGTTGGCCTGCCCAGAAAGCCAGAAGCGAGTGTCCTTGAAATGAGGGAACATGGCTTCGGTGCTGTCGTCGGCGGGAGGGGGATCGATGGAAGGAGGGTCGGCGGGAGCAGGAACCGCGGGAGGGTCGGCTTGTTTGGCCGTGGGCACTGCATTGCTCACGGCAGCGGACGCTGGCTGCTTCGCGGAGGGCGCGTCCAGTTGCTGAGAGTTCGCGGGCAAGGCGAGGCCGATCGCAATCGCGACCCACAAGGTAAGACTGCTCGTGGCGGTAGCGGCGAGTTGGGTGCGCTTCTGCATGGATACTTAGGGCTTCCGCCGTTACAGGTGGACGAAACTTCATCCGCCTCCGACTTCCCTGTTTATTTCTTGCCCCGGTCCCCAAGCTTGAACGATTAACGAAAGTGTAGCACAGCGGGTTAACTATGGTTAACTAACCCGGGCACTCGATCGCTGGACCGCTGCCTCTGCCTCGTCCTGCTGCCATCCAGTTGGCGGCACTCCGATCCAATCCGCTACCGATTGATTTCCAATTCAACGAGCCTACGCAGGGCTCATTAAAGGAATGTTAAGACTGTCGCCGATGTGCTCGGTCAGCAGTCTCTGGCAGACGTCTCCCATTCCATGCGGAGACGCCGCCGGCCAGTTTTGTCGGTGACCACGACCCAGTTCATGCGCAGGGGTATCGATGCAGCATTCCCTGACGTCTGCCACGAAGCAGTGCTTTCGCAGTGGACGGCGCGCGCGAGCTCGGTCGTCGCCATCGCCATGGGTGTTGCGAGTAAAGTGATGCAGGCCATTGTCGTTTCCCTCCTCTCTGTACATTTCAATCATTCCGATTGGGTGTGTCCTATTCGTGCAAACGCGATAAAAGGTTGATAAAGGTTGCGAAACAGTTGGCCGAAATTACTGTTCCGAAATTCATTGCGCACATCGGCGTCGAGGATTGTTTCGCGACCACGTCCGCTGACGCGACGCTGAGATGCAACGCGCACGGAACTTAGATTTTGGGGGCAGAAGAGGCAGGGGTGAGGTGACAGGAGAAGGCCTACTATCGGGTCACATCCACCGCTTCTACGTCTGGCCCGCCGCCGGATGTTCGCGGAGGCTGGCACGTCATATCAGTTCTCATACATTCTTCGTAAGCTATTCTGGCCGGGTAGCATGCCCACCACAGGTTTTATACAATACCCCCCTAGGGTATTGTCAAAAGAAAAATGTCTAATTGAGAGAAAAACTTTGGGAGAACTTATGAAAGACAAGATTCCAGAACTTTCACGGGAAAAGCAGAAGTTATTTTCCCGGATCAAACGCCTGGTCGGACAAGTGGAGGCGGTCGAACGAGCTCTGGCCGCGGGCGACGAATGCGCTGACATTCTCATGCTGCTGGCGGCGATTCGGGGCGGGGTCAACAGCTTGATGGCGGAGTTTCTGGAAGATCACATCCGCTTGCACATGATGCATCCGGATCACCATACGCAGTCGCCGGAAGAACTGACAGAAGACTTGATCAGCCTGGTGCGGGCGTATCTGAAGTGAGTGCGGAAGGGCCACAACACCAAAAACAAAAAGACGGTCCGGAGCCCCCGAGACCGTCCTTCAAACCCTCCCGGTTAGAAGGGCATCTTGATGGACTTCAGGGTAGCGCTGCAATGTTGCACAATGATGGATGAATGATGAATATCTGGTTAATTTGCGGATTGGCGCGCCTGCTATAGTAAGCGGTTGCTTTCACCGCGTCGCTGATTTCTGCTGACATCTTTTCCGAGGCGGGAGGATCGGATGCCGTCCACAACATCGCGCAAGGTTGAGCGGTCGCGGCGACTGCAACAGCGCGCGGAGAGTATGATTCCGGGCGGCGTGAATTCGCCGGTGCGTGCGTTTCGCGCGGTGGGTGGCGATCCGCTGTTCATTGTGCGGGGCAAAGGCTCGCACATCTGGGACGCGGACGAGAACGAATATATCGATTACATCGGCTCGTGGGGACCGCTGATTCTGGGCCACGCGGATCAGAATGTGCTGGATGCGATTCTGGGCGCCGCTTGCAACGGCACGAGCTTCGGAGCGTCGACGCCGTCGGAGGCTGACCTTGCGGAGTTGGTGCTGTCGGCGTTTCCGCACATGCAAAAAGTGCGCTTCGTGAGCTCAGGCACCGAAGCGACTATGTCGGCAATTCGGCTGGCGCGGGCTTATACGAAACGAAAATACATTGTGAAGTTTGAAGGCTGCTATCACGGGCATGCCGACGCGCTGCTGGTGAAGGCCGGATCGGGAGTGGCGACGCTGGGGATTCCAGGATCGGCGGGCGTTCCGGAAGAGTTCATACAATTCACGGTGGCGTTACCCTTCAATAATATTCAAGCTGTGGAACATGCATTCCAGAAGTATAAGCACCAGATCGCGTGCGTGATTGTCGAACCGGTGGTAGGAAATATGGGCTGCGTGCCTGCGGCGGACGACTATCTGGTAGCTCTGCGCCTGATTACGGAACGCGAACGTTCCGTGCTGATCTTCGACGAAGTAATGACGGGATTCCGCCTGGCTTTCGGCGGAGCGCAGGAGATTTACAACGTTCGTCCAGATTTGACCACGATGGGAAAAATTATCGGCGGAGGCTTGCCGGTGGGCGGGTACGGCGGGCCGAGCGAGATTATGGACCTGGTGGCGCCGCTGGGGCCGATGTACCAGGCAGGGACGCTTTCGGGCAACCCGCTGGCGATGGCGGCGGGATGCGCGACACTGAAACATCTGCGCGATCACAAGCAGGAGATTTATCCGCGGCTGGAAACGTTGAGCGGCCAACTGGTCGACGGCGTGGCGTCCGCGGCCAAAGAGGCCGGGGTGACGCTGTTCCACAACCGCGTGGGATCAATGTTTACGTGGTTTTTTACGCCGGGGCCGGTGAAGGATTGGGACAGCGCCTCGAAATCAAACACGGAAGCGTTTGGGAAATTCTTTCGGGCGATGCTCGACAACGGCGTATATCTTCCTCCGTCGCAGTACGAGGCCGCGTTTCTGGGCGCGACCCACACGGAGCAGGATGTGCAGCAGACGATTGGCGCGGCGAAGAAAGCGTTCGCGAAGTGAAGGACTGTTAGTTGTGCCGCCGTCCGCTCATCATGTGTGGAATGGTGACGAACTGGCAGCCTTCGGACTTGTAGCGCGCAATGAGATGATCGGTGGCGGTGACGGTATTGGACCGGTCGGCGCCGATTTGCTTGTGGCCGCCGTCGTGCAGCAGGATCACATCGCCCCCGCGTACTTGCTTTACAACTTTGCCTTCGATCGCCTCCGCCGGCGGCGCATTCCAGTCGTAGCCTGTTACGTTCCACATCACGGGCTCCAGGCCCAATTCACGTGCGATGCGGAGAACAACGGGGCGGCGTCCGCCGAACGGAGGACGAAAAAGATTGCTGTGCTGGCCCACGGCATCGCTAAGCGCGGCGCGGCATCCGGAGAGTTCGCGGCGAATCTCGGCGTCGCTTTTGAAGGTCAGCAGGGGATGCGTGAAAGTGTGATTGCCGATGGCGTGGCCGGCGTGCACAACTTCGCGGGCAATTTCCGGCCGCTGCTGGACGTAGCGTCCGATCATAAAAAAAGTCGCCTTCACGTTGTGCCTGGCGAGAACTTCGAGCAACCGCTGCGTGTGAGGCTCGTTCGGACCGTCGTCGTACGTGAGAGCGATTTGCTTGGCACCTTGGGAAAGTCCGGTGAAGGTGTGTCCGTACCACTGGCCGGTTGGCGCCATGGATTGGTAACCGGCAGTCACGGCAGCCGCGGTGGCTGCACCGCTTATCGCTAGCACAAGCATGGGAGGATTGTAAATTGTGGCAGGAGAGATTCTGATGCTCAAATTCAGCGTACTGCCAGCGAAGCTCATCTACCGTAGCGGCCCATTGCGAACCTGCCTGCGGAGGTGAGACCATGACCAACGCTGTTAGGAACCGGAGGTCCGGCAATGATTAACGGCTCCCATGTTGTCATCTACAGCAAGAACCCGGAAGCCGACCGAAACTTTTTTCGCGACGTGCTTCAGTTCCCCACCGTGGACGCCGGAGGCGGCTGGTTGATTTTCACCATGCCGGCCCTCGAAGCCGCGTTTCATGATTCGGAAAGTAACGACAAGCACGAACTTTTCCTGATGTGCGATGACGTCGTGGCGACGTTGAAGGAACTGAAGGCGAAGAAAGTGAAGGTCTCGAACGTGAGCGAACAACGTTGGGGAAAACTGGCCAGCGTCACCTTGCCAGGCGGCGGCAAGCTTGGTATTTATCAGCCCAAACATCCTAGCGCGGTGTGAAGCGAGCGCGTTGACCTATTGCCGCGCTTTAACTTGTGGCAGCAGCCACTGAATGGCTCTGCGGGAAAACAGCTGACCTCATTCACCTTGTATGCAGGATTTCCACTGGCGATGGTGCGAGGCCACAACGATCCCGACGTAGCCCAGATCAAAAACGGCCAACCGTAGTCCCTCCCAAGCTTATTGTCATTCCGGCGAAGCGAGCAATCTGCTTTTCACTCGCCACGAAGACGTATGCCTCAAGCTCCCCGGCTCCCCGCTATTCGATCTCGAAGCTCACATACATCAATCCGCCGTCGCGCTCCACCTGCAGCACCACAGCATCGCCGGTTTTCAAGTCGCGCACGGCGGCGCGCAGGGTATCCATGGAATCGATCGAAGTCTCGTTCAGCTGATGAACCAGGTCGCCGGCCTGCAGACCGGTGTCGGGCAGGATCAGGTCGGCGGCGCGGCCCACTACGATCACCCCCGAAGGCAGCCGCAGCGAACCCAGTTGGCTCCGCAAATCGGGCGTGAGGTCAATGCCAAGAATGCCGAGGCGCGGAACCAGGCTGTTCTCCGGATTGGCCGCGTCGAGCAGTTGGTCCATCTGGTCGTGGTGCTCGATGGCGGGGACGTAGAGAGTTTTCTTCTCGCCGCCACGCTGGATTTCCAGTTTCAACACGTGATCGATCCGATGCAGGTAAAGTGCAGACGAAAGCGAGGGCAGCGTTTCAATGCGCCGATCATCGGCGAAAGAATGATGTCCTGAATCTGCAGACCGGCAGACGCGGCGGGGCCATCCGGTTTCACGTCGGCCACCACCACGCCCCAGTGGCGCGGCAGGTGCAGGCCCTCGGCGAGCGTGGGAGTGATCTCCTGCGCTACGGCGCCAATCTCCACGCGATGCACGTGCCCATATTTGCGCAGGCTGTGATAGACGAAATCAACCACGCGCGCGGGGATAGAAAAGCCCAATCCCTCGCTGCCGCCGCCCTGTGACAGAATAAAAGTATTGATGCCGACAACCGAGCCACGCATATCCACCAGCGGGCCGCCGCTATTGCCTGGGTTGATGGGCGCGTCAGTCTGGATATAGGTAAGCGGCTTGCTGGGATCGGGCTGGCGTGCCAGCGCGCTGATCACACCCATAGTCACCGAATTCTGCAAGCCCTCCGGGCTGCCGATGGCAAACACCAACTGGCCGACGTGCGGACGCTGCTGGCTCAATAGAGAGAGAGTCGGCAGATCGGTTTCCTCGATCTTCAGCAGCGCCAGATCGGTCTCCTTGTGGGTGCCGACGAGACGGGCTTCAAAAATGCGTCGACGGCCCTCGGCCACCTGGCTCAGGGAATCGCCCATCGGCAGCGGCAGGGCAACGCGAATTCGTTGCGCTCCTTCGACCACGTGGGCGTTGGTCATGATGTAGCCGCTTGAGTCGACAATCACTCCCGACCCGACCGCATGCTGGCGAACGATCAACGCCGTCTGCGTACGGTCTTCTTCGTGCAGCGGGCCGAAACCAGTGACGAGGATCTGCACCACGGCGGGAGAAACCCGTGCCGCCAGACCCTCCAGCGCATCGTTGAGATGGGCGAGGACGCCGTACGCCTCAGCATCCGCGGTTTCGCCCGGGCTTAATTTGTCAGTGGTGGGTTTGCTCTTGCTGGCTTGCGGTTTCTGGGCTGCGGCTGGGCTCGCAGTCTGGCCCGCAGGCTTTTGACCCGAAGGCACCTGTCCCAGACCGTTTGTGACGGCGGCACAAAGAACCAGGATCACCACGCCAACGTTACGGCCAAAGACTCCAGCATGTGCACCACTTCGAAATGAAATAGGCATACGAATCGCAACCCCTTCGGCAGGAAAGCATCAGACAACGACACTATCATGCAGACTGGGGCTGCAACTGTAAAGCTTCAAGACCGGCGACGAACGCCCGCGAAGGTTTCAACGGCCGAGGGCGAAGAGCACGGCGTCATTGATGGCAAAGGCCGTGCCGTCGGTGCTGATCGCCGTTGGCGTATCGCTTCTCCGATGCCGCTGCTGAGTGTGATGACTTGCGAAAAAGTGTTGGGGCTCAGGTCCCAGACGACAAGCGCGTAAACAGTGACGATGCGATTGCGGCGCGGGAGAGCGGGGTGATACATAAATCCTCCGTCCGATGCTGGGAAAATGACTGCATGCCGGTTTGCCATGCTTAACAAACGCAGCACGCGAAAGGCATCGTAGAGGAGAATTTCGTATGTCATAGTCAATGGCGGTAAAAATTTACCTGGCAACTCGGCATGCAAGTCAACCGGCAAATTTTCGGCGCTCAACAACGGCGCAACACGCAGGTGTTGAGTCGTGCTTCAACCGGGAAGTCGAGGCAAAAACAAAGTAGACAGCAACATGGAACGCGGGCGGCAGGAGGTGCAGGGCTAGTCCCGCCCGGGTGATGGAGCCCGTCAACCGGCTCGGACGGCCAGGCGGGCAATCGGCCGAGGCCGGTTCTAGGCCCGCTGCGTTCCGCCCAGCCCTTGCAGCCCAGCGACAATCTTTGCTGACCAAGCCACGATCTGGACGTCATCGCGCAGCGTCTCCTCGGCGGATTGGAGCTTCGCCCGCAACAGAATCGAATAATGTCCTGGCTCGATCGACCCGCCGCGGAAAATCTCAATCGGCCTGAACGAACGCAACGCGCTCAACCCCAAGCCCATCACCGCCCGGCGCATTTCCTCGAACGAGACGGCGTCCGCGAAGATGAACGAGAAGTCGCGCTCCACCGCGGGATACTTCGGCAGCGGCCAGAACAGCGGCTCTCGCAGCCCCACCTGGTAGAGTTTTTCCAAATCGAGTTCCGCAAGGAATACGTCCTGGCGTAATTTGCGTGCTGCCACCACGTCGGGATGAATTTGCCCAAACTGGGCTACCGGCGCGCCATTCAAGAGAGCACGCGCTGACCGGCCAGGGTGAAAATATTCCGACGTCTGCCGATCAAAACTTAAATTCCCACCGGCAAACGGCGCCAGCAGATTCTCCGCATCTCCCTTGAAAGCGCGAAACGCCTCTGCTGCCGCCGCCTGCTCACCCTTACTCACATCCAGAATCTCAGTGGCGGCCAACGATCCCTTCACCGCCTCCAGGGTCGCGCCCAGGCAGGCCCGTTTCGGCTCCGCTCGCTCGCCATCCACCAGTTCGTAAACCTGGGCCATTTCGAACAAGCGCACGTTGTCGGAGTCGCGATTCAGATTCCGCGCGAGCATGTCGAGCATTCCCGGCACCAGCGACGTCCTCATGACCGACGCTTCTTCGCTCTGCGGATTCTCCAACTCCAGCACTTTCGCTCCGGCAGCTGACGAGGAAAACTTCTCTGCGTCTGTGTGGGAAATAAACGTCAGAGAGACAGCTTCGTTGTAGCCGAGCGCAAGCGCCCGACTCCGCACCACCGATTGCGCGGTTGCCTGCGGCAGTTCCACTACCGCGCCGCTGTAGGACGGCAGCGTATTCTCGAATCTATCGTAGCCGTGCAGCCGGGCGATCTCTTCGATCAAGTCGATTTCGCGCTCCACGTCGAGGCGCCAGCTGGGAACTTTCACGTCGAATTGCCCGCCTGTTAATCCCGCGGGAATGCATTCAAAACCCAACTTCTTCAGGATGCGGAGCATGTCTGCCTCTTTCAGCTTGCTCCCCAGAATCCTCCACACCTCGGCGACGCGCAGCACGATGAGCGCCTGGTCCATTTTTCTCGCGACCACGTCCACCACGTCGCCCTGGAGTTCGCCGCCGCCCGATTCGAGAATCATTTCCGCTACCAAATCACACGACACCACGGTGGACTCGAAATCCGCTCCCCGCTCGAAGCGGTGGGAAGCGTCGGTGTGCAGCCCGTGACGCCGCGACATTTTCCGCACCGTCACCGGATCCCACCACGCCGATTCGATCACGATGTTCCGCGTTTTCTCGGTGATCATCGTGTCAAAGCCGCCCATCACGCCGGCCAGCCCCACGGGCCTTTTCGCATCGCAGACGACCAGGTCTTCGGAAGTCAGCTTGCGCTCGCCACCATCGAGGGTCTTCAGCGTCTCACCGTCGCGGGCCTTCCGCACAATGATCTTCCCGCCCTCGAGCAGGTCCATGTCGAACACGTGCGTCGGCTTCCCGATCTCCCAGAGAACATAATTGGTTGCATCCACGGCGTTGCTGATGGGGCGCTGATCGAGCAATTGGAGCCGCTTCGCTACTCTTTCCGGAGACGGCTTGATGCGCGTACCGCGGATCACCTGTGCTGAGAACCGAGGACAAAGTTCCGGTTCCTCCACGATGATTGGGAAGGGCCCGACCTCGGTCGTGCCGCTAGACCCTGCAGAAGACGCGGCTTTGGCCGCTGAGGGCAGCTTTGGCTCAATTGGTTTCAGCGGCAGACCGTAAATTGCCGCTGCCTCCCGCGCCACGCCGTAGTGATTCATCGCATCGGGGCGGTTGGTGCCGATCTCCATTTCGAACACGGTGTCGGCGCCCGATCCGCTGATGCCTTCGGCGGCAATGCCGGCCGCCGTCAAGTCTTCGGCAAGACGATGGTCGTCAACCTGAAGATCGACAAATTCGCGGATCCATTGCGGTGAGAGTTTCATGAAAATCAGCTCTTAGCTTTTGGCTCTTGGCTCTTAGCTTTTGGCTCTTAGCTTTTGGCTCTTGGCTTTTAGCTCTTCAACCTCGGCCGTTCGTCTGTTTCGCGCGCCACACGGAAGCGCTGTAGCCAAAAGCTAATAGCTAGAGGCCAAAAGCTGCTTTATCCGAACTGCTGCAAAAATCGTACGTCGCCCTGGAAAAACGCCTGCAGATCGTCCACTCCATATTTCAGCAGTGCGATGCGGTCGGCGCCCATGCCGAAGGCGAAGCCGGAGATTTTCTTCGGGTCGTATCCGTTGTCCATCACGAATTCGAACACGTTGGGATCGACCATGCCGCAACCGAGAATTTCGATCCATCCAGTCTGCTTGCACGGACGGCACGGGTCAGAACCGCGCTGGCCGCTGCCGCCACAGATGAAACAGGAAACAAACATCTCTGCACTCGGCTCGGTGAAGGGGAAGAACGACGGGCGGAAACTGGTTTTCACACTCGAGCCGAAGAATTCTTTCATGGCATGATCGAGTGTCCCTTTCAGATCGCCGAAGGTGATGTTGGTATCGACCGCGAGGCCCTCGATCTGATGGAACATGGGCGAGTGGCTGGCATCGGGGGGATCGTTGCGGTGCACGGTACCGGGAATCACGATGCGAATCGGCGGCCGCATTTTCTCCATGGTGCGAATCTGCACCGGAGAGGTATGCGTGCGCAGCAGCAAGCGTTCGCGCAGCGCCTTGGCCTGCTGCCCGGCGATGAACAGCGTATCCTGCGTGTCGCGTGCGGGGTGGTTGGGCGGAAAATTCAATGCCTCAAAATTATAGTAATCGGTCTCGATAACGGGGCCTTCTGCGACCGAGTAGCCCAACTTCTGGAAGACCGCCACCATCTCCCGCGAAGTGCGCATCACGGGGTGCTCGGCGCCGATGGGGCGGCGGATTCCGGGGAGGGTGATGTCGACGCGCTGAGAAGCTAGTGCCCTCTCAGCGGCATCTCTTGCATAGGCGTCGAGATGGTGAACGACCACTTCTTGGCCACCGATTTCTACGCTGGGTATCTGCTGGTACGACACCCTCGCCTTGGTCGCTTGAACACCGCTCTCGACCTTTACCTTGAGCTCGTTGACTTTTTCGCCGACATTGCGCTTAGCGTCTTTCGGCGCGGCCTTCAGCCACAGGTCGTTGATCTGCGTGAGTATGCCGTTCTTTCGCGCCATCCAGCGGTCACGAAGACTTTTCCACTCGACGTCGTCCTGTACGGCTAACCCTTCGTTCAGGAGCGCGGAAAGGACGTCATTCGCGGCTTGCTCCAGCGCCGCCGCCGAATAGTCTGTCAATTTTGGAACGGTGTAGGCCACGATTGTTCCATTCGAATTTGTCATCCTGAGCGCGCTTTCTGCGCGAAGGACCTGTACAACTCCCGGCGAACTGCAGAAGTTCTTCGCTACGATCAGAATGACAGGTTAGAAAAAGGGGCGCGGAGCGGCACGGCTCAAGCCGTGCCCTTCCCGGTCTTGCTGAAAGCTGGGAGCTACGCCGCCAGCGCCGACTTGGCCTGCGTCGCCAGGCTAGAAAATCCCGACGGGTCTTTCACCGCCAAGTCCGCGAGAATCTTGCGGTCGAGCTCGACACCCGCCTTCTTCAAACCATGAATGAACTGGTTGTAGCTCAATCCATTCAGTTTGGCGGCGGCGCCGATGCGCACGATCCACAGCGAGCGGTACTGCCGCTTGCGCTGCTTGCGTCCGGAATAGGCGAACTTCAAGCCGCGCTCGACGGCTTCCTTCGCGGAGCGGTAGAGTTTTGATTTGGTGAGGAAGTATCCGCTGGCGCGGTCTAATATTTTCTTGCGCTTGGCGCGGCGTTTCGTTCCACGTTTTACACGAGGCATGGCTCTCTCCTTTTTACGTTCTCATTGACTGGCGGCTGGAGGTAAGGACGATTCGCCGTGCGGCGATCTCTGACCTCTTCACGCGCCTGAAGCGATTGCAGATCTCAGATTTTTGATTGCAGATTGAAAATCCGCCTTCGCAGCGTGTCTCAATCTAAAATCTACAATCTGAAATCGACAATCGACTCTCACTGGTACGGGATCATACGCAAAACTTTGGCGAGATCTCCGTCGCTCACCAGGCCACCGTGACGCAGCTTGCGCTTGCGCTTGGTGCCCTTGGAAGTCAGGATGTGACGCAGGTGCGAACGTCCCCGCTTCACCTTCCCGGTTGCAGTCTTCTTGAAGCGCTTGGCGGCGCCCTTGTGCGTTTTCAATTTCGGCATAAGTCCTCAAAGTCAGCTGTCAGCTTTCAGCCATCAGCTTTCAGGAAATTCAAAATCTGGAAAATCACGAGTGCGGCGGCGCTGGTGCCGCTACGCTTGCGGAGTGGGATTGGGAGCCACCGCTGCGGCTGCAGCCGGCGCCGGCTGCTTCTGTTTCTCCTGCTGCAGTTGCTTCTCTAGCTTCGCCTTTTGCTTGGCTTCCTTTTCTCGTTCTTTCTCCCGTTCAACCGCCGTCTTCTTCGGCGCCAGAATCGCGTGCAGCGTATTGCCTTCCTGGCGCGGACGGAATTCCACAATGCTTTGCGGCTCCACGTCCTTGATCAGCCGCTCCAGAATCTGGCGTCCCAGGCCGGTGCGCGTCATTTCGCGGCCGCGGAAAAAGATGGTCGCCTTCACTTTGTCGCCTTCATCCAGAAAACGCAGGACGTGATTCTTCTTGGTCTCGTAGTCGTGGTCGTCCACATTGATGCGGAACTTGACCTCTTTTACGGTGATCGTTTTCTGATGCTTCTTGGCTTCGCGCTCTTTCTTTTCCTGCTGGTAGAGATACTTCCCGTAGTCCATGATGCGGCACACGGGAGGCTGCGCGGTGGGCGAAATCTCGACCAGGTCCAGATTCTTGGCCCGGGCCATTTTGAGCGCTTCGAACGGCGGCAAAATCCCGATCTGCTGCCCCTCGTCGTCAATCACGCGAATTTCGCGGGCCCGGATACGATCGTTGGTGCGGATAAAACGTTTGTCGATACAGCCCTCCTGCTAAGCGACTGAGAATAAAAGATTATAGCACGGCAAATCGGCTCAGTCGTTGGCCTGCCAGCGCCGATCTAGTCCGATCAGGATGCTTTCGAACTCCTCCACGCTTCCTGAGCGGCAGCCGGTTCAGCGCGGAAGCCCTTCATCGCAAAAATGCCCAACACAATGAAAATCGCCATCACGATGAGTTGAACGACCAGGAATGGCGGCTCTTTTTGCGTCGGGGCCAGCGCGTGAACCGCCGGTATCTTCAGGAACGACTGCACCACCAGAACGAAAACATTGAAATAGAGAGCGAGCAGGGAGCACACCACGTAGATCGAGCGCCACGAGCCCGCCAAATGAAGCGGGTAACGCGCCACGATGGCAACCGCCAACACCACCAGCGAAATGATGCCGACGATATGCGAAGGCAGAAGGTGCTCGAACGGGAACAGGAATCCAGTCGCGCTGGTCAAGACGGTAGTCACCAGGAAGATTACGGTCCCGCCATCGAACCGCTTCCCCTTGATCAAGCCGTACGCCACGAGCAGTCCGGAGGCGATCCCCACCAGGCTTGTCAACACGTGGATGAGGGTAAATGTCGACAAAGTCATGCCTAAGATCATGTGCCGCATCCTTTTAGGGACACGATTGTACTTTTGCCGGGAAGAAAATGCCATGCGGCGCCTGCTCAGCCGCAGAGCCATCCCGGAAAGGCTCAGGAATGGCCTGGATGGAGCCCGTTAGCGTCATGGAGAGATACTGCCCGTAGCAGCACAACTCTTGCCTGGCAACCTCTCCGGTCGGTGCGGTTCAGGAGTTCAATCGTCCCGCCGTGAGCCTCGGCGATCTGCCGCGAAAGCACCAGCCCAATTCCGCTTCCCGCCGGCTTGGTCGTATAGAACGGGACAAAAGCATTGCTCGGATTGAGCAACCCAGGGCCGTTATCTTCAATAGTGAGAATCAGGTCCGGCTCCGAAACATCCCAACGGATGACCACACAGGGATCCTCCGCCGGAACGGTGGCCGCACCGTTTTCGCCGGCGTTGACGGCAGGGTGGCTTGGCTCCAGGGCAGCCTCTACTGCGTTGCGCACAAGATTGATCAGCATTTGCTCGAGTTGCTCGGGATCAACCTCTAACTCCGTGGACGGGCCTGGTGCCACCTGCACATGCAAACGAGTCTCTAATCCAGCCACGCGCTCGATGATTGGAGCCAGCGAAGTCTTCCGCAAAGCCGGCGGGGGCATCTGCGCGAGCTGGCGGTAAGCTTGCAGGAAGCGGTTGAGATTATCGGCGCGCGTTTCGATAATGGCGAGACCGCGTTCAAAATCCTGCCGCTGGCCGGAGTCGGGGACCGCCTTGGCGGTTTGACTGCTCAAACTTCCCGCAATCGATTTGATGGGCGTGAGCGAATTGTTGAGCTCATGGCCAAGCACCCGAATGAGGCGTTGCCAGGCGCTGCGCTCTTCTTCGCGCAAGGCGCGGCTCACATCGGAGAGGACGATCAGCGAGTGCGGCACTCCTTTCTGGCGAAACGAACTTCGCCGGACCATCCAGCGGGCATGTGGAGTGCTGAAGGGCAGCGGAACCAGGGTTTCGCTCTCCGCGGACAGGCAGCCTGCTAATCCGATTTCTTCCGCGGTGCGGCCGAGGAGTCTTACAGCAGGTTGCTGCAGCAGGCGTTCTCCGGCGGAGTTCACCAGCCGCAGAACCTGGTTCGGATCGAAGGTAAACAGGGGAACATCGATCTCTTCAACCACGCGGCGCAACAGAGCGGTGGCCTCGATGGATTGAATGCGCTGGTCCGCCAGCAAGTCGGCCAGGGCGTTCACTTCGAGGGAAAGTTCGCCGAGGACATCTTCCGCGGCGGCGCCGCGGGCGCGAAAAGAGTAGTCTTCCTCGCGCAATGCGGCGATTACATTGGCGAGAGTCTGCAACGGCCGCGAAGTCTGCTCCTGCAAGGCCATCGCCAACAACCACCAGACGAACACTTCGGCGAACAGCAACGTGGATTTCGATTCCACGGGCCAGGGCTGCAACCAGATCAAGACGCCGCCAACGATCATTCCCGGCAAGGCAACCAGGAACGAAAACAAACTGATGCGGCGCTCGTACAGGAGGCGGGCTCGCTTGCGGGGAGACTTACGCACGCCCGAACGGGAGTTCCCGCGCGGGCTAGAGGCCATATTTCTCCATCCGCCGGTAGAGCGCGCCGCGGCTCAGTCCCAGGGTTTCCGCGGCCTGGCTCACGTTTCCCTGGGAGCGCTGCAACGCCTTGCGGATCAGAATGGCCTCGACGGACTCCAGGCTGAGTTCTTCAAGATTCTGATTCTGCTGGCGGGACAAGTCCAGGCCAAGGTCGGCGCGCTGGATCTCATTGCCGCGGCACATCAGCACCGCGCGCTCCAGGGTGTGCTCCAACTCGCGGACGTTGCCCGGCCAGGCATATTGCATGAGCAGTTGCAACGCCGAGGCCTCGAAACGCTGCACCGGGCGCCGGTAGCGCGAAGCATAGCGCGCCAGGAAGTGCACGGCAAGAGCGGGAATGTCGTCCCGCCGTTCGCGAAGGGCCGGGACGTGAATCTCCACCGTGTTCAGGCGAAACAGTAAGTCTTCGCGAAATTGCCCGGCAGCGCATGCAGCTCGAAGATCGGCATTGGTGGCGGAAATCACGCGCACGTCCACCCGGCGAGTGCGCGACGAACCGACGCGCTCAATCTCACTGGTTTCCAGCACCCGCAGCAGCGTGGCTTGCTGGCGATAGGGCACGTTGCCGATCTCGTCCAGGAAAACGGTACCGCCATCGGCAAGTTCGAAACGGCCGATGCGATCGGTACGAGCGTCGGTAAACGCACCTTTTACGTGGCCGAAGAGTTCGCTCTCGAATACTCCCTCGGACAAGGCCCCCGTGTTTACCGCGATCATGGGACGTGACGCGCGCGGAGAAATTGCATGCAGAGTCCGCGCCACCACTTCTTTGCCCGTGCCATGCTCGCCCGTGATCAGGATGTTCGCGTCAGAGGGCCCGACGCGGGTGATGGCTTCGAGCACGGGCTGCATCGGCGCCGAAGGCGCGATGAACTCGGGGCGGCCTTCAGCCTGCAGCAACCGATTCTGCGCCGCCAGGCGCTCTGCCTGCTGCAGCGCGCGGCGCAGTTCCACCTGGGTCCGGAGAATCGCGAGCAGACGCTGGTTCTCCCATGGTTTCTGAATAAAATCCCGCGCTCCGCGTCGCATGGCTTCGACGGCCAGCTCGATGTTGGCCCATGCGGTCATCAGGATCACCGGAGTGCTGCTGTCCAGAGAGACGATCTCGGAAAGCAGGTCGAGACCCTCCCGGCCCGAAGTCGTATCGCGCGTGTAATTCAGGTCGATGAGGAGAGCATCGTAGGAGCCAGTGGCTAGCGCCTCCCGAACCAGCGCCGGAGACTTCGCCGTTTCCACTTCGTATCCCTGGGGACGCAGGAGAAGATCAATTGCGTCGAGGACGTGTTGCTGGTCGTCGGCGGCCAAAACACGCGGCCGATTGTGGCCGTCGTTTGTAGACGCGGCAAGAAACTCTCCCGGCTTGGTCGAAGTTTGCATGGAACATCCTAGGGGCTGGTCGAGCCAATGGAGCCGATAACCGTACCGCTCAGCGCATCCTGCAAGCGGATGCCATTATGCTCCAAGGTGGTGCCGGTGGAGCGATCAAGTTCAACTTTCGCCTTCTCGAATATGGTCATGGCGCTGACCAGATCTAACTCCGCGAGGGCGAGATCCCGTTGCGCAGCAAGGGTTTGATAGCTTGATCCAGCGCCGAGATCCTGTTCTTTTTGAGTGATCTCGAAAGTGCGTTTCGCCAGGTCGCGGGCCTTGCGAGCGGCCTGAACCCGCGCGCCCGTCTGCTCCAGCGCAAATTGCGCGTTACGAACTTCGATGCGGACCTGCTTCTTCAATTGCTCCATGCGCAACTCGGCCTGCCGGTATTCAAGTTCCGAGCGGTATTGATCGGCCTTGGCGACTCGATTCCGTATGGGGATGTTCAGGTTCAAGCCTACATAATAATCGGGAGACGAGTCGTTGAACGCGTTTTGCAACGCTCCCCCGAAATCGCCAGGCACGTTCGAGACGCAGCCCTTGCACAGGGGATTCAGCGGGCCCGCCAGTCCCGAACTTCCCCAGAAGCCGACCAGCGCCAGCGAGGGCAACAGCGCATTGCGCGCCGCCTGCCGGCTGATGCGGCGGTTGGCCAGGTCTACGTCAGATTCGGCGAGCTCTGGCCGCCCGTGCAGGGCGGATGAAATCAAGTCCTGGATCGGCGGTACTGTCTCCGCGGCTGGTTGTTCTTGCATGCGGTCAGTGGGAATCACCGGCATGGCCTCGAGCACGGGATCATCCAGGCTCTTGGTGATCGCATTCTTCATCAGCGTCTCCTGGAACTGGAGGCTAGTGCGAGCCACAGTCAACTCCTGGTCGCGCCTGGAGACCTCGGCCTCGGCGCGCAACACGTCCATCTCGGGGATGCTCTGCAGTTGCAACTGCTTTTTCGCATTCTCGAAAGTCTGCCTGGCAAAGGCGGATGATTGTTCGTTGACCTGCGTCTGCTCGTAGGCGCTAACCAGGTCCCAGTAGATGTTTTCGATCTGGGTTACGGTGGCGACAATCTGATCTTTGAAGGCGATGTCGGAAATCTTCTTATCATTTTTGGCGATGCGTAGATAGCGCAGGTTCGGCCCGAAACCAAATCCGGCAAGCAATTCCTGCTGAATCGAAAAACGGTACATCGAGTTCAATGCCGGGTTCAGCAGAGTATCTGGGCTGTTGGCAGTCTGGCGGCTGTCGTTGAATTGAAACGAAATGCTGGTGCCGGTGGCGAAAGCTTGGGAATAATTGAAACTGGCTTGCGAGGTATTTAATTGCAGAGATGCCACGCCGTAAATCTGCAGGTTGGCTAGGGGAGTGGTTTGATGTTCCACGCCAAGGGAAGCGTTAATCGACGGATCATACGACGAGACCGCAGTTCCCGCGCCCAACGTGGATTGCACCAGGCCGGACGCGCCCGCACCGGCTCCGCCCGCGCCGCTGGTCGTACCGCCGGCACCGGCGCCGGGAGCTCCAGTGCCGAATCCTCCTACACCGCCGCCAGGTGTTCCTTGCACCACTCCAGTGTTGACACCACGGAAGAATCCGCCAGCCTGTGTGCGCAAAATGTCGGTATCGGCAATCGGCAGGTTGTAGCGGGCGATGGCCACGTCCAGGTTGTTCTCGAGCGCCAGGTCGATGGCATCTTTCAACGACAGGTAAAGTTTGCCCTCGCGAATGACGTGGTCGAGCCGCGACGAATTCACCAGTACGGGCTCTGGAACCTGGTCCGGCGCGTACGCTCTGATCGGGTTACGGGACTTCGGCATATCGAACCGAACCGCGGTGGCGGCTTGCGGCGCGGATGGGTTTCCCGATTCATTCGCCGGCGCACTAGCGGTTTGCGCCGGCACACTCGCGGTGAACATTGCGTACGTGCAGAAGATCGCGACTCGGCGCGTTACGAAACGACATTTTGCGAGCTGTGCCAAGAATTTGCCCTTGGAAGATCTGAACGGGGGAAGTTTCACGAGGCGCTGACCTCCGCCGAGGGAGTGAGCGAGGGATTGGCGGTATCTGAGACCAGCCATCCATCCCGCAGTTGAATAGTGCGGCTTCCGTATGCGGCGTTTGCCGCCGAGTGCGTGACCTGCACAATGGTCGTTCCCTGCTGATTGAGATCGCGGAAAAGTTCCATGATCTCTTTGGCTTGCCCGGAGTGCAGATTGCCGGTGGGCTCATCCGCGAGCAGCAGCGGAGGCTTGTGGATCACGGCCCGCGCGATTCCGACGAGTTGCTGCTGTCCGCCGGAGAGCTGGCTGGGATACAAATCCTTCTTGGCGACAATCTGGAAGCGGTCCAACGTATCGGCCACAAGGCTCTGCCGCCGGGCACGAGGAATGTCTTTGTACGACAGCGGCAGATCGATATTCTCCTGCACTGTGAGGTCGTCGAGCAGGTGATAGCTCTGGAAAACCATTCCGACGTTGATCTTGGCCAGTTCGCTTCGCTGCTTGCGCTTGAGAGAATGCACGGCCTGGTCGCGGAACCAATATTCACCCGCCCACTGGTCGTCCAGCAGCGCGAGCACGTTCAGCAGCGACGACTTCCCCGCCCCCGATGGTCCCATCACGGTGATGAACTCGCCTTCGCGAATATCAAGATTCACGCGCCGCAACACCCAGGTCTGTCCCGCGCCGGTTTTATAACTACGCTCGATATTTTTCAGTTGGATCATTTCCCTCTCATTTCATGAATCGCGATTTCTACTCGTATCGCAATGCCACCATCGGATCTACCTTGGCGGCGCGCCGCGCGGGAATGTAACTCGCCAGAATGGCGACTGTAATGAGTGCGATGGGAACACATAAGAAAGTCAGAGGATCGGTGGGTCCCACGCCAAACAGCAAACTTGCCATAAGCCGGGTCAGAAGAAACGCCGCCGCCAGGCCAATGAGAGCCCCCGCGCAGGCCAGAAGCGTTCCATCCTTAACGATCATGCCGAGGATCGCAGAGCGGTCCGCACCCAAAGCAAGCCGAATGCCCATCTCGCGCGAGCGTTGGACAACGGTGTACGAAATCATTCCATAAAGGCCAACCGCCGTCAGTAAAAACGCAAGGGCGCCAAAGGTACCGAGAAGGAAAGTTTCAAAACGAGTTCCGACGATGGAATCGTCCACATATTCGTCAAGAGTTTTAACGTGCAAAAGAGGCAGGGCGTTGTCCAGAGACTGAACCTCTCTCGTGAGCGTGGACACAATGTTTTCCGGAGCGACGTCAGTGCGGACGACCACGGACATAGGTGCGAAAGGCAATTGGGCGTAAGACAGATAGGATTCTGGAATCGAGGGAGCACCCAGTCCTTCCGCTTTTACATCGCCGACCACGCCCACGATTACCCTCATGGGTGCTTCACCAGGCCCACTCGAAATGTTAGGCCTGATCCGGCGGCCGACGGGATCCTCTCCAGGAAAGACCTGCTCCGCAAGCGTCTGGCTGATCACGACGACCGCCGTCGCTCCCGCGGCATCATCCTGAGGGTTGAACTCGCGGCCGCGTAAAAGCGGAATTCCCAGAGTGCGGAAATAATCGCGATCAATGATGTGTAAGGTTGTGACTGGATACTCGGAATGCTTCATGGGCCGGTCCTGAACTTCGAAGGTGGTCCTGACGTCGCCCCCCGAGAGCGGAAGAGGAAACGCTGCGCTGGCTGAACCCACGCCCGGAGTGGCTCGAACCTGCTCCAGCAGGCTGCGATAGAAGGCGATTTTCTGAGGGTGTCCGTAACGGTCGGGCAAGTCGAGTCCGAATGTGATGACGTGATCCTTGGCAAAGCCGGGGTCTACTCTTCCCAATCCCAGAAGGCTTCGCAACAAAAGACCAGCGCCAACCAGCAGTACCATGGCAATAGCCATTTCCGTGACGATCAATGCAGACCTTAGGCGGCCATGCGCCACAGTGTCGGTTCCGCTGCGGCCGCCCTCGTTGAGAGAGGCAGCCAATTGAGGCTTGGCCGCCTGCAGGGCCGGGACCAGCCCAAATAGAACGCTGGTCAGGACCGCAACCAGCGTAGTGAAGATCAGCACTTGCAGGTTGAGGCCGCTTTCCGTAATTCTGGGCAAGTCCCCCGGCGCCAGCGCCGTCAGCAACTTGATTCCCCACGCGGCCAGCCCGAGTCCCGCCGCAGCGCCCGCGGCTGCGAGCAAAAAGCTTTCTGCAAGCAATTGACGCACAATCATCCAACGCGTCGCTCCCAATGCCGTGCGCACGCTGATTTCTTTATTTCGGGTCGCGGCTCTGGCCAACAATAGATTCGACAGGTTCGCGCAGGCTATGAGCAGAACCAGACCCACGGCTCCGAGAAGAATGAACAGGCCCTGGCGCATGTCGCCCACTACGGCATCGGCTTCCGGAACAAGGCTTATTCCCATGGGCCGGTTCTCTGGATATTGCCTATTCAGGCCGGCCTGAATTCCCCCCATTTCAATCTGTGCAGCGTCGGCTGTGACCTGAGCCTTCAGGCGTGCGACCACAAGAAGATATCCAGCTCCGCGCTGCGCGGTCATGGGCGGCGAGCCGTTTGCCGACTGCGCATCGAGAGCGATGGTGGTCCAGAATTCAACCGGTGTTCGCTGCACCGGAAATTGAAAACGCACGGGCATCACGCCGACAACGGAAAACGTTTGGCCATCCAAAGTGAGGCTCTGGCCAACGATTTTCGGATCGGACCCGAAGCGGTTTTGCCAAAGATTGTGGCTTAACATGACGGGCAAGCCAGTGCCGGTTGGCTGGTCTTCCTCGGGAATAAAAGCCCTGCCCATGGCAGGGGGTACGCCCAGCACTGAAAACAGATTTGCAGAAACGACAGAGCCCGTCAGATGAGCGGCCTCGCCTCGTCCCGTAAGTGTGAAATCGTCCACGCGGAATACGGAGAGTCCTTCAAAAACATGGTTCTGTGTCCGCCAGTCTAGAAACGTGGGATAGGACGTTCCAATATCGTCATGCCGACCAGGCTCGGTCGGCTTAACGACGACCAAGCGGCTGGGGACATGAAACGGAAGCGGGCGCAGCAAGACAGCATCAATCACACTGAAAACCGCACTGTTCGCTCCTAACCCCAGCGCAAGGGTAAGCACTGCGACAGCAGTGAAGGCCGGGCTCTTGCGAAGTTGCCGCAGCGCGTAACGAATGTCCTGGATCAGTCCACTCATAATTCGGCTCCTCTTGTTACTCGTATCGCAGCGCCACCATGGGATCGACTTGCGCTGCCCTCCGCGCCGGGATGTAGCTCGCCAGCAGCGCCGAAATTCCAAGCATCGAGGCTACTGCAGCCAGCGTAGTCACATCCCACGACCGGACTCCGAACAGCAGCCCGCGAATCAGCACCGCAAACCCGATCGCGCATACCAGTCCCACAGCAATTCCTGTTCCCACCAACCAGCCTGCTTCTTTCATGATCAGTTGATACACCGAGCTGCGCTGCGCACCGAGAGCCATGCGAACTCCGATTTCGCGTGTCCTCTGACTCACGGAGTACGCGATCACGCCGTAAAGGCCAACCACGCCCAACAGCAGTGCCAGAAACGCGAAGCCCCCGACCAGCCAGGCTGAAGAACGGTGGAGGTAGGCAGTTGGCGAATCGTTGATTCGGTCAGCCATGGTGGCTTCGTTCATCGTGCCAATACCGGGATCGACCTCATGAACGGCCGTGACCAGCGTTGGCAGCAGAGACTTCTCGTCTTGCGAGGTGCGCACAATGAGAGAGAAGTAGCTATCGGTATCCTGGTTAAACGGATAATAAACCGCTGGCCAGGTCTCGGAATCCAACGAGCCATCCTTCACGTCTTCCACAACGCCAATGATTTCCTTGATCGACTTCGGCGTGAGCTCGATATCGCCAATCCTCTTGCCGATGGGATCTTCTCCGGGAAAATATTTCTTCGCCAGAGTCTCATTGATGATCACGACGAGAGGCTTCGATGCATCTTCGGCATCGGTGAAATAACGGCCGCGCACCAGTTTGGCATGCAGCGTGGAGAAAAAATCGGAACTCACATCTCGCTGGTTCACCTCGTTGTGCTGTCCGTTGTAGGGACGGCCCACAAAGCGTATCCAATCGGTGTTGCCATTAAAGCTCACCGGCAACACGCTGGAGATGCCTGCCGATTCGACGCCTGGCAAGCCGGAGACCCGGCTTATGATCTGCCGCTCGACTGCTACCATCTGCTCGTCCTTGGGGTAGCTGGCATCGGACAAGGCAACTTGCAGCGTGGCCAGATGATCGGTCTGAAAGCCGACGTCTACATGGAGCAGGCGATAGAAACTCTTGCCCAGCAAACCGGCGCTCACGAGCAGGACAACCGCGATCGCCAATTCCACAACCACCAGGTTCGCGGCAAATCGCCGCCACATGGTTCCGGCGTAACCGCGGCCGCCTTCGCTTAAGCCTTCTCGCAGCTTGGTCAGCGGCAGGCGCACAACCGGCGCGAAAGAAAACAGCGCCGCAGCTAACACCGATATCACGCCCGCAAAAAGCAGCACATGAGAGTTCAACCCGAGTCCGGCCAGGTAGGGCATTCCCGCCATCATGTCTTTGGAGATGAGACGGGTGAGGATCTGCATCGCCCCGCCGGCAGCCGCCAGGCCAAGCAGGCTGCCCGCTGCCATCAGCACCAGACCTTCAGTTATGAACTGGCGAACCAGCCGTGCGCGCGAGGCACCGAGCGCCCCGCGCACCGCAATCTCACGCCTGCGGCTCTCGGAGCGAACCAATAGCAGGCTCGATACGTTGACGCATGCGATGACCAGCAAGAGCGCTGCGCCGCCCAGCAGCACGAGCAGGATGGGACGGATATTCGCAACGATCACTTCCGACAGAGGCAGCACGCTGGCCCCCTGGTCGCGATTGTCCTTGGGATACTGCAGTTCCAGTTGCCGCGCAATCGTCTTCATCTCGGCGCGAGCTATCTCGACCGAGACGCCATCTTTAAGCCGTCCGATTCCGTTGAGGTTGTGGCAGCTGCGGCGGAGAGCACACTGATCGGAGGCGTGCAGCGTCGTCCAGAACTCGACATTTCCTCGGAGAGCGAATTGGAAATCTTCCGGCAGCACTCCGACAATGGCGTAAGGAATGCCGCTGAGAGCCACGGTTTCGCCGGTTACATCTTTTCTTCCGCCAAAGCGTTTCTGCCATGTGGCGTAGCTCAGGATCACGGTTCGGGGCGCACTCGGTAAATCCTCGCCAGTATAGAAATCACGCCCGAGAACGGGAGCAATCCCCAGAGTGTGAAAGAACCCGTCGCTCACACTGAGCCCGGGCACCGGTTCTGTGCCAGTGGCCGTGCGCAGCAGGTAGCCGTTTCCGGTGTAGACCTCCATAGAACTGAATACGTGGTTGAGTCTCTTCCAATCCAGATAGTCTGGATACGAAAGGTTGGCGTGCGGAATCATGGCGACACTTTCCGTAACGTCAACCAGCCGGTTGGGATTCGGGTAGGGCAACGGCTTGATCAGCGCAGCATCGACAAAGCCAAAGATGGACACGCTGGCGCCTATCCCCAGGCTCAGGATCAGAACAGCAGTGCAGGCAAACCCCGGGCTCTTGCGCAGCTGGCGGAATGCATACCGAAGATCCTGGACCAAACCATTCATTCGTAACCTCCTCACTCGTATCTCAGCGCCACCATGGGATCAACCCTGGTCGCCCGATAGGCCGGAATAATGCTGGCGCACAAGGCGATCGCGGTTAGCAGCAATGCCACCGCCAGGAAGGTCACGGGATCCGTCGGTTTTATGCCATAGACGAGGCTCGACAATGCGCGTCCCAGAGCCAGCGCTCCTGCCGTTCCGATCGCGACCCCAATCAAGGTTGGCTTCATCCCTTCGAACACAACCATGCGCAGCACGTCGCTCAACCGGGCGCCCAGAGCCAGGCGGATTCCGATTTCCGGCACCTTCCGCTTTACGCTGTACGACAGCACGCTGTAGATTCCGACTGCGGCCAGCAACAGGGCAAGTCCTGCGAACGCGCCCAGCAGAAGCATATTGAAGCGCTGCTGGGAGACAGAGTTCGTAACCAGGTCGTCCATGGGCAGGATGTCGCGCAATGGAATCTCGCGATCGACCAGATGCACGGCATTCGACACAGCAGAAACCAGGCCTGTGGAATTGCCGGCTGAGCGCACTACCAGCGTCATGGGAAACGAATTCCAACCCCCGTTTACCGGCGCGGAAACCTGATCCAGCGGGAAATAAAGCGTTGCGCTCGGACGAGTCTGGTCCAGGCTGTCGATCTTTACGTCGCCCACCACTCCAACCACTTCGCGCACGGTGCCAGGAAAGAAGGTTAGCGTTAGACGCTTGCCCAGCGGGTCTTCACCCGGCCAAAACTGCCGGGCCATGGATTCACTGATCAGGACCTTTGCAGGCCTTCCCGTAATGTCGGCGTCGCCCACGTCGCGGCCACGCACAATCGGGATGTGTAGCGCGCTCATGTACCCGGGACTGACGAGGCGGACGTCAACTTCCGGCTGCTCCGACATGGGCACCACCGGGCGCTCTTCGATCGCTACGGGCTGATGCGAACCTCCGCTGTCCAGGGGAATGTCGTCAATCACGCCCGCGGATTCCACAGCTGGTAAGGCTCGCACGCGTTGCAGTACGCTGTCGAAGAAGCTGATCTGCTGAGCCGGTGAAGAAAACTTCGCTCGCGAAACCATCGCGGTCATCGTCAGAACATGGTGAGAGTCGAACCCAGGATCTACCGCGAGAAGTCTCTGGAAGCTGCGGATCATCAACCCCGCGCCGATCAGCAGAATCAGCGAAAGGGCGACCTCCGACACCACCAGGATGCTGCGCGTACGATGTCCGCTCGAATCCGCGTCGGTCCGGCCTAACCCTTGTTTGAGCGCCTGATTTGTGTCGGCTCGCGTCAGCCGGAAAGCCGGCAGCACTCCCGCGATAATGCCGGTGGCGATAGAAATGACGGCCGTGAAAGCAAGGACTTGTGTATCCAATCCGACCTCAATCGACCGAGGCAGTTTGTCACCCAGAAAGGCCACTACCAGGCGAATGCCGAAATGCGCGAAGACCAGGCCAAGCGCACCTCCCGCAAGAGCAAGCAGCACGCTCTCGGTGAGGATTTGGCGGAGCACCCTCGTCGCAGTCGCGCCCAGCGCGGTTCGAATAGCGATCTCCTTCTGGCGGCTGAAAGTCTTCGCCAGCGACAGGTTGGCCACGTTGGCGCACGCAATGAGAAGAACGAAAGCCACGGCTCCCAGCAGAACTAGCAGCGCGGGCCGCACATCGCTGACCAGGTCGTCGTGCAGGGGCACGACCACGGCGCCCCATCCCTTGTCATCTGCCGGATACAACTGCTCCAGCCGGCCAGAAATCGTATTCATCTCCGCCTGGGCCTCTTTCACTCCGATTCCGCCTTTGAGCCGCGCGATGACCATATAGTGATGCTCACCCCGCACCGCGCGTTCTTGATCCGTCCAGGCCATCGGGGTCCACATCTGGGCAAAATCAGGAAACCGGAAACTCGCCGGCATCACGCCCGCCACCAGGTAGCTTTGTCCATCGAGGCTGGTGTTGTGACCCACGATCTCCGGATTCGCGCCAAAATGCTCTTGCCACAAACGATGACTGAGAACAACGACGTGCGAGCGCCCTGGCTCATCTTCCTCCGGAGAAAACACGCGCCCCAGCATGGGCGGAACCCCCAGCGTCGAGAAGAACCCACTGGAGACGGCGCTGGCGTCCACCTGTTCAGGCTTGTCCCCACCCGTGATCGTGAAACCGTGAAAGCTCAAGATCGCCATCCCGTCGAAGACATGGTTCTGGCTCTCCCAGTCGCGGTAGTTCGCGGCAGAAACAGCAAACGTGGTCATCCCCGGAAAGCTCTTTGCAGGTGGAACATGCCAGACGCGGACCAGGCGGCCGGCATCCTTGAACGCCAGCGGCCGCAAAAGGACTGCGTTCACCACGCTGAACATCGACGTATTAACGCCGATCCCGAGGGCCAGCGTGAAAACCGCCACCGCCGCGAAGCCCGGACTCTTGCGCAACTGGCGCAATCCGTAGCGAAGATCCTGGATGAACTGGTTCATTTCAGATCCCTCCTCACTCGTCTCTCAGAGCCACGAGTGGGTCGACGTTGGCCCGTTAGTTCTGTGATATTTCGTTCGGGTCCAACTTCCGTGCTGCGTAATCTGTGTCAATAACGCCAAGCTCGGCGGATGCCTGAGCGATCGTCGTGCCCGGCTTCAACCGCCCCATGATGCCCACCATTAGGTGATCACCGAGCCTCACCTGCGGCCAATACGTAATGGGCATCCAGATATCGACGGCGTCGCCCAGTTCGATGCCGCGAAACGATCGAGGCGCGACCCCCACCACCTGAAACGGAATCTTCTTGATGACAACGCTGCTATTCAAAGCGCCGGGATCGGACGCAAACCTTCTCTTCCAATAGTCGTGACTTATCACCACCACTGGCGGTTGCCCAGCCTGATCATCTTGCTGGGTGAGCGCCCGGCCCAGAGTCGGCTTCACTCCCAGCACCGAAAAGAAGTTCCCGGAAACGCACTGTCCAAACACGTAATCGGTCTGACCATTCACGCTCGCGAGGAAGCGGGTAGTGTCGAACGCAAAAGCTCCGGACAACGACTCATTGCGGTTCCGGATTTCCTCGAATTCCTTGTAGGCGAAGTTATTGTCGGCTCCGTCCGGGCGTACGCCCGCGGGAAATACGAGCTGTGCGGGATGACTGACCGGCGACTCTTTCAAGATCACCGCGTTCACCAAACTGAACATCGACGTGTTCACGCCGATGCCGAGGGTGAGAGTGATGATGGCCACCACCGCGAACGCCGGGCTCTTGCGCAACTTCCGCAGGGCGTAACGAAGGTCTTGGACCAGCCCGTTCATGCATGCACATCCGCCATCAACTTTTTCAGTTCTTCTTCCGCCACCACTTTGCCGTCGAATAAATGCACCTCGCGCTCGGCGTGTTTCGCAAACCGCGGATCGTGCGTCACCATGCAGATTGTTGCGCCTTCGCGGTGCAGGTTCTGTAGCAGTTCCATTACGGCTTCACCGTTGCGCGAGTCGAGGTTTCCGGTGGGCTCGTCCGCCAGCAGAATGGACGGCTTCCCGCCCAGCGCGCGCGCCACGGCCACACGCTGCTGCTGGCCGCCGGAAAGTTGCGAAGGATAATGCCGGATACGGTGCGCCATTCCCACCCGCTCCAACGCCTCCATCACGCGCTTTTTTCGATCGACGGCGGGCATCTTCTGGCGGTAGGTGAGTGGCAGTTCCACGTTCTCGTACACCGTGAGGTCGCCAATCAGGTTGAAACTCTGGAAGATGAATCCGATCTCCTGGTTGCGGATGCGCGAGCGCTCGGCGAAATCCAGATTCTCCACCGGCTTGCCATTGAGCGCGTAGCTGCCGTCGGTCGGGGTATCAAGCAGCCCGATGATCGACAGCAGCGTGGACTTGCCACATCCCGATGGTCCCGACATCGCCACATACTCGCCGCGATGGATCGAGAGGTGTACGCCGGAGAGCGCATGGGTTTCGATTTCGTCGGTGTAAAAGACCTTGGTCATATCCTGAATCTGGATCAACACCTGTCTTGCTTCAGTCATAATGTTCTGCCTCGATGTTTGGTTGAGTTCGCTTACTCCAGACGGATGCGGTCGGTTTTGTCCCAGCGCGACATATCGGAAAGAATCACCGTGTCGCCCTCATGCAACCCTTCGTAAACCTGAATCGAATTCACCGATTCGCGCCCCACCTTCACCGGCACGCGCATCGCTTCCTTGCCGTCGGCATCCAGCTTGAACAGGCTGATGGTGCTGTTCTCCTGCCCGAATGCCGGACGCCCTACATAAAGAATGTTGTCCAGCCGCTCCAGGTCGATGGTTCCATCCACGCTCAAATCCGGCCGCGCCCCCCTTGGAAGTTCGCCAGTGAGTTTGACGTCTACGGTGACGGTTCCGTTTTGTACGGCCGGGTCAACTCGCATCACCGTGCCGCTGATGATTCCGTTGTGTGTATCGACCGCCGCCGGCTCGCCAGACTGCACATCGCGCGCCTGGGTTTCCGCGATCTTCAGCGCGGCCATCAGATGCCCCGGCTGTACCACTTTCGCCAGCATCGCTCCCGGCTGTACGTGTTGTCCCACCTGCAGGGGCAGATCGACGAGCACTCCGTCAATCCCTGCCCGGACTTTCAGTGCGTCGAGCTGTTTCTTCTTCAAGTCGGCCAGGGTCCGCGACTGCTCGACCTTGGCCTGCTCCTGGGATAGTTGAGTCTCAATGGCTTGCTTGTTGATCGCCAGCCGCTGCAGTTCAAGATCATTCCGAGTAGTGAGTTCGTCCGCTCTGCCCTTGGAGGCCTGGTAAGCCAGGCCCGAGATCACTCCCAGGTCGTACAGCGCCTTGTCGGTATCCGCCTGGCGACGCGCCTGGCTGTAATCCGCGTTCACCGTTGCCGCGCCCGCTTTCTGGGTCATCAGATCGCTCTCCAGCTTCACTCGCAGGCTCTGGTATTCGGATTCAGCCGCCTTTAACTGCAGCTGCGCGTCGACCGCGGCTTCCTCTACCTGGGGATTGCTCATTTCGAGAAGGATGGAGTCTGCGGTCACCTGAGAACCCGGCAGCATTCGAATCCGCACTACGGTGGCTTCGGTTTCTGCGGGTATCTGGCGCACCGACTCTTGCGTCGGGACCAGCGAGCCCGGCCCGCGAACCTGCCGCAGCATGGACCCATGCTTCACCGTGTCGGTCCAAACCGTTCCGCGTTCGACCGAGGGCGCAGCCGGTTTGAGTCGAGAAACTCCAACCGTTACCGCGACCACCACAACGGCGCCGATCGCTGCCCACACAATCTGGCGGCGCAGCTTCTGACGTTTGAATTCTGGGCGGGCGATATCCATCACCCAGATCGGTGGCAACTCACCCGCCACACTTCAGAAGCGCCTATGTGATTGACACATCGAAAGATAAGCCCTCGTCTCAGGTTCATCGGGCAGGCGGGGTGTCCACCACCGGAACCGACTGTCCACTACCGGACAACGAACCACATGGCGAAATTGTTCTGTCGGTGACAATCGCCGCATCGCCTCGCCGGGTGCCCCATGTCTCGCGTTTCTTGCGAGACGTGGGGTATTTGACTTCGGCAGTCCGCGCCACAAATTTTCAGATTGCCGAAATCACGACGTCATTCGCGTCGAACCTGGCAGCCATTTCCCGTCGCCTGCTAGACTCAAACGTTTGGAGGGTCGAGCTTGCAGGCCGTTTACATTCTCTCCGCCGTCCGCACCCCAATCGGCAAGTTCGGTGGAGCGCTGGCGTCGCTGACCGCTGCCGACATGGGCGTGGTCTCGGTAAAAGCCGCCATAGAGAGGGCTGGAATTCAGCCCGAACAGGTCGACGAAACCATCTTCGGCAATGCTCGCCAGGCCGGAGGCGGCCCGAATCCTGCGCGGCAGATTTCCGTCCGCAGCGGCATCCCGCAGGAAGCGCCCTCGTTCACCGTCAACAAGGCCTGCGCCTCAGGGATGAAGTCGATTGCTCTCGCCTATCAGTCCATCCTGCTCGGCGATGCCGATTGCATTCTCGCCGGTGGCACCGAATCCATGTCGCGGGTTCCCTATTATCTCGAAGCACGCTGGGGATATCGTCTGGGCAATCAGGATCTGGTCGACGGCATGTATCGCGACGGTTTTTTCTGTCCGCTGGCGAAAATGGTGATGGGCGAAACCGCCGAGGTGCTGGCCGAGCAGTACAAAATTTCACGCGACGAGCAGGACGAATATGCCCTGATGTCGCAAACCCGCGCCGCCCGTGCTATTGCCGCCGGACGGTTCAATGATGAACTCGTCCCTGTGACCATCGAAAGCAAAAAGGGTGCGACCACGTTCACCCGCGATGAGCATCCCTTTCCCGACGCGAGTCTGGAAAAACTCGGAAAGCTGGCCCCAGTATTTTCGAAAACCGGCACCATCACCGCGGGCAATTCGTCCGGCATTACGGACGGCGCGGCTGCACTCATCGTCGCCGGCGAGAATTTCATAAAGCGCAACAATCTGAAGCCGCTGGCTCGAATTGCCGCGGTCACATCGGCCGGCGTGGATCCCCGCACCATGGGCATCGGCCCCGTCCCTGCCCTGCGCAAGCTCGAAGAGAAACATAGTCTCAGGCTGCACGATTTCGGTCTGATCGAACTGAACGAAGCCTTCGCCGCGCAGGTACTCGCCTGCGATCGCGAACTGAATTTCAATCGCGACAAGCTCAACGTCAACGGTGGCGCCATCGCCCTCGGCCATCCCATCGGCTGCTCCGGCACACGCATTACCGTCACCCTGCTCCACGAAATGCTCAAGCGCAACACCAAACGCGGCGTCGCCACCCTCTGCGTCAGCGGAGGCCTGGGCATGGCGCTGGCCCTCGAGAATACGGTTTGAGCGCCGAACCGATCTTCCCTCTCGCCACAGAATCGGACACGGCCACGTTGCTGCCGTTCATGCGCGAGTATTACGCCTTCGATGGCCACGGCTTTGACGAGCACAAGGCGCGCGCCGCACTGATCACGCTCCTGCGCGACCCAAACCTCGGTCGCGTGTGGCTCATCCTCGATCGTATAGAACACGCCGACCCATTCCCCGTCGGCTACATCGTTCTCTGCTTCGGTTACAGCCTGGAGTGGCTGGGCCGTGATGCTTTCGTGGACGAATTCTTCTTACGTCCCGACTATCGTGGCCGCGGCTGGGGCCGCATGGCCATGGCTTTTCTTGAAGATGCCGCCCGCTCATTCAACGTTACCGCGGTGCACCTGGAAGTGATGCAGCAGAATACGGGCGCTTTGGAGCTTTACCGCAAGCTGGGATTCAAAGAGCACGCCAGCACCTTTCTCTCGAAGTGGATGCGCAGAAGTTTTCTAAGCCCGCTGGGGAGAGCGGTCACTGAGATGGCGACAATTTTCTTGCTTCGGTCACTCGGACTTCTGCTATTCTTCCCAGCGCACCGCCGCGGTAGCAGCTTTTTGCGGGACGAAAAAGAGGGATTAGCATGAGTCGACGTAGCATGATTCGATCAATGGTTAGCGCGTATTTCGTGTTGGGAGTTCTTTTCACGGCAAGTATGGTTATGGCGCAGGATTTTTCGGCCGACGTGATCAACGCAAGAGGCAGCCAAGGGATCAAGAAGGTCTACTCGACCAGGGACAAGGTGCGGTACGAGGTCGAGGGCGATCAGGCCATGGGACCGATAGCAGCCATCGTCGACGAGACGCAAAAGAACTGGGTCGTGCTCCTTTCCGGGAGGCACATGTACATCGATGGCTGGCCGCCGATGATGCAAAAGCCCATCATCACGCAGTACTGGCATGTACAAGATGTGAATGACGCCTGCCCGCAGTGGAAGAAACTTGCCGAACAAGCGGGAACCACAAAGAACTGGGGAAGCTGCACCAAGATCGGAAGCGACACGGTGGGCGGTCGCAGCACAGTGAAGTACGAGGGCGTTTCCAGCAAGGGCGACAAGAGCAATATCTGGGTAGACACCAAGCTGCATTGCGTCATCAAGATGGATGGGGTCACGGGCGGTGGCATCGAACTGACCAACATTAAGGAAGGGGCCCAGCCGGCCGGCTTGTTCACAATACCCGCAGGCTACACCCGGTTCGATATGGCCAGCATGATGCAACGGTAGCTTTGAACGGTAGCCTTGAACGCTCACCGTGATGCAGCGTTGACGCTGGCAAAACGCGGCTACTATACTTTCAGCTGATCCTCTGGCAAACCGGAGCAGTTCGGAGCTCGCAGTTCGGAAAAGGAATGCCCCTATCTGCCGTAATCGTGGACGATGAGCAGCTCGCCCGCGACGAACTCGCTTACCTGCTCAAGAATACCGGCGACGTGGATGTCGTCGCCCAAGGCAAGAACGGCTTCGAAGCCGTCAGCCTGATTAAAGAGCACAACCCCGACCTGGTTTTCCTCGACGTGCAGATGCCCGGCCTCGACGGCTTCGGCGTAATCAAGAAGTTGCTGGATAGGAAAATCCAGCTGCCCAAAATCGTCTTCGCCACCGCCTTTGACCAGTACGCGGTAAAGGCCTTTGAAGTCAACGCAGTCGATTACCTGCTCAAGCCATTCGACAAGAAACGGGTGGCGCAGTCTGTGCAACGAGCCCGGGCCAAGCAGGAGTCGGGCATTCTGCCTGCCGAAAAAATCGACAACCTGGTTCGCATGCTGGAACTGCAGAAGCCACAGCTTTCCAAGATCCTGCTGAAGTCCGTCGGCCGCATGCTGTTGGTGGATCAACGAGAAATCTGTTATGCCTCGATCGAAGATGGCGTGATCACGATCGTGACTGCGGGCCCATCCGGATTCGAAGGCCACTCGAATTGCCGCACTCTGGAAGAATTGCTCGACAGTCTGGATCCCAACTTGTTCTGGCGGGCGCACCGATCTTTTCTGGTGAATATCAACCGCATTCGCGAAGTGGTGCCCTGGTTCAAGAGTTCCTACCAGCTACGCATGGATGACAAGAAACAAACTGAAGTCCCGGTCAGCCGGGCCCAAACGAAGCGCCTGCGCGAACTGTTCGGCCTCTAACCGGACCGGATAAGTTGCAACCATTCCGGATCAACGAATTTCTTCGCGTCCTCCGCGGCCTTTCCTTCGCGACCTCTGCGGTTAAGAGCTCTTAATGTTGACCTGCCTAGCGGACCCTGCAACAAAAAAGGAGAGAGCCCTTACACCGGCCCTCTCCAAGCACAGGGGAGGAAGCTAAACAGCCAAAGATTCGAGCGCGTTCCGGTTCCAGATGACCAGCGCGGCACCATCCAAGCGGATCATGTGCTTCCGCTTCAAGTCGCTCAACAAACGGGTCACAGTCTCGCGCGACGAGCCGATGCGCTGGGCCATTTCTTCGTGAGTCATGGCTGGCCGTAAGTGGGCCTCTTCGCACCCTGCCGGCTGTTTGGGAGAACACGACAGCAGCAGCCGCGCCAGTTTCCCTTCCGAAGATCGTGCCATCACCAGGTCGCGAATATCACGATACGCCGACTGGAAATCGGCGCTCAAACTCAGGGCGGCGTGAACGCCAACTTCACTGTGCGCGTGCAGCATCTCCAGCAAATCCTTGCGACCGACGAAATTGAGCTGGCAGGGCATCGCCGTTTCTGCCGTCATCTCATAGCTGGCCCCGGAGACCGCCGCGCTCAGTCCAATCACTTCGCCTGCTTCAACCGTCTTCAGAATCAACACCTTGCCTTCTCGCGATGCGGTCGAAAGCTTCACCCTGCCGGAACAAAGAATGAAAACTCCACGGGAAATCTGCCCCTCCACGAACAGGATCGCTCCTGCCGGCATGGTGCTGTGGTGGCTTACCTGATCCAACGACTCCACGACGCCAGGGGAGAAGCCGCAGAAGAATCCCGCCTTGCGGCAGAAACAATCCGCACAGTTTTCAATGATCTCGAGCCCGTAAGGGGTCTTCATGTTTTCCTCCACCGTCCGAAAGCGCCGCGGTCTGAAAACCTGGCTCCCGGCTGCTGCCGGAGAACCCCCCTCCAGATGCCGGGAACTCGCCAGAAGCGAGCGCGCGTTTGCCCGCGTGTCTTCGTGAGAACTTTCGGCCGCCGAAATCAGTTCCCAGGCCGAACTCGGGTCCGATCTCCGCTCCCATTCGGCGCGGCAGGCGAAAAGGTAGAGCGGATCAATCTCGCCAGGATGGCTTGGCCCCGGCGTCATCACTTCGATTAAGCCGCGATTCTCCGCGACAACCGTCTGGAGCGCATAATTCCCGAAACCGACGTTCCACTGCGGCGCATGCATTGGCTTCTGCCGCGGGACTGAATGTAGGCTCGTGGGCGCGTTCAATGAGGTTTGAACGGCAACGCTCGACTTCACGGATTGAAACCTAGTGGGCGCAAACACTGGTCCCTCTCCACGGCTATGCCGTATTTCCAATCTCTTGGGGGAGGCTGGGCGATCTCGATGTTGCAGGCGAAACTGAAGAACAGCCTCGCCCTAAGCGAGAAGCAACTACTGTGGCATTCCGAGTTCCAGAACGGGCCTTATCTCGAAACAGCACAACTTCCCTGTTTGGTATGAGTTCCGCAAAAGAACTCGAAGGTTCAAACCGGGCGGCCTGCCGACACTCCGGCGACCTGCCGATTAGTCGGCAGGCTTAGGCCTTATGAGCAGAAGTTTTGTGGAGAATACTTGAAAAGTCAGGGCAGTTTGGGCCCAACGTAATCTTCGCGGCTGATCCCCAGCCGCAACATTTTTGATTGCAACGTTGTCCGCTTCAGCCCCAGCCGATGGGCTGCACCAGTGGGTCCGGAGAGCAACCCGCCGGTTTCCCGCAATATACCCAGAATATGGTGACGTTCAGCAGTGTCGAGGGTATGGTCGGATGAGCCGCCCTGCAGCATCTCGATCAGCAACTCAGACATGGGCGCCCGCAGCGTCGTGCTGTCGCTGAGAATCACCGAGCGCTCGATAAAGTTTTCCAGTTCGCGCACGTTGCCCGGCCAGTGCCAGTTGATCAGAGCACTCATGGTTTCGGCGGGAATGGTCTCAATGTGGCGTTCCATGCGAACCGAATATTTCCCAACAAAGTAACGCACCAACATCGGGATGTCCTGGTGCCGTTCTCGCAGACTGGGCAAATGGATGGGAAACACGTTCAGGCGGTAAAAAAGATCACTCCGAAACTGGCGTTCCACAACCAGTTTCGACAAGTCACGATTCGTCGCTGCGAGCAAACGCAAGTCCACCTTAATGGTGCGCGTACCGCCCAACCGCTCGAACTCGTGATCCTGCAACACGCGCAATAGCTTGGGCTGCAGTTCGAGCGGGATTTCTCCCACTTCGTCCAGAAACAAGGTCCCATGGTCGGCCAATTCCATGCGGCCGATCTTCTGGGTGACGGCCCCGGTAAACGCACCCTTCTCGTGGCCAAACAGTTCGCTTTCCAGAAGTCCCGTCGGGATGGCGGCGCAGTTCACCTTGACGAAATTCCGGTCATGGCGCCGGCTCATTCGGTGGATGGCGCGGGCGACAAGTTCTTTGCCGGTTCCCGTCTCTCCCAGAACCAGGACGGTGGCGTCGCTGGCCGCGACGATGGGAATTGGTTCCAAGGCCTTTTTCAGCGCCGGACTGTCGCCGATGATTTCTTCAAAATTGAGTTCCGTCCGGACTTCGCCCTCCAGGTATTGCTTTTCCGCTGCCAGGCGGTTCTTGAGCTGCTCGATCTCTCGATAGGCTCGCTCATTTTCCAGTGCGGCCGCGACCTGGGCAGCAACCTGGCTGAACAACTCCAAGTCCTCCGGCAGGAAGGCGTTAGGCCGGGTACTTCCGAAATTCAGCGTTCCCAGGGTGTCTTTGGAAGCAGTAAGAGGAACACAGCATAGGCTCTGCAAACCCTCTTCGAGAATTAATTCCGAAATGTCGGTGCCGAAAGCCGCGATCTCCTCCCTTGAGAAAATCTGAGGAGCACCAAGTTTCAAGGCCTTCCCAGCCGGGCTGCCGTCGATAGGGGCTGTGAAGTCGGCGGGCATGACTCTTTTGGCAAGGGGAAAGTCCACGGCATGCCGAAGCAATACCCCGCGCGCATCGTCCCGCAGCAGCAAGCTGGCAAATTCATGCTGCTTGACGTGCCGCACGTGTGCCGAAATCGCGGGAAAGACCTGCCGGACGTCCAAATTCGAAGCCATGCTGGCGCCGGTCTTCAGCAGAACTCGGAGGCGGGCTTCTTCCGCCCGTAACGCCTTGTGCGCCAGGGCGTTGCCCAAAGCATGGGCCAAGGCCGCGGCCACTTGCTCGAGAAAGCCGACGTCTTCGGCGACAAAAGCATGATCGGACTGACTCACCAGTGTCAGGACCCCGAGCCGTCCCTTGGCAGTGCGCATCGGCATAAAGCAGACGGAGCGCACCCCCAGGCCGAGCGCTTTTTGCACCACCGGAAAAGGTATTTTTGCGAGATCGGCATGCTGCATGACCCGGGTCTTGCCGTCGACGAAGGTCTGTCCTGTAAGCGTGTCGTCCAGCTCTAGCATGCCGCGGCAGGGAATGATTTTCCGCTTAAGCTCCGAGGCGCTGGCATAGTCCCAAAGAGCGTTCGAACGCGCGTCGTGAAGAAACACCGCCATATCGTCGTGAGCCAGCGTCTTTTGCAGGCACGCGGAAACGACAGGAAGAAGTTGCTGAACTTCCAGGCTGGACAACAGTGTGGCATCGATCTCCTGCAGAACCTGGAGCCTCTGCTTTTCCTGAGCCAGGGCGTTCTGGATGGCATTGGCTTCGATCGCCAGCGCCATTTCTGACGCCACCCGTCTCAGGAAATCGAGGTCTGCCGGGGTAAAAGCCGCATCATTTTTTCTAGCCAGAAACAGGAACCCGACCCTCCCCCGCGGGGTCTTCAGAGGAACAAAACACGCCCCACAGAACCCCATCTTCAGCAATTTTTTCAATCGCGGCGAGCGTTGCGCACATTTCTCCAGCTGGCCGCGGTTAAGGCCTTTGGCTTCGTGTTCTTCCAGTAGTTGGCCCGACAGGCTCTCATCAATGGGGATTTTCAGGCCGTGTTCGTAAACCCCGCCGGGGGTGGCACCGCCCAAAGCTCGCACCAGGACGGTGCCGGCGACTTGGTTCACGACGGTGACAAATGCCGTGTCATGCGGAACGGCTTTCTGTAGAGTCGCGGAAATGGCGCGGAACGCGTGCTCGAAGTCAGCTTTCGACTCGGTCAGCGCGTTGCTGACTTCGAGCAGAGCCTGCAGCCGCACCTTCTCTTGCTGCAGTTTGTCGGCAAGCGTCTCGATCGCCTGCTCCAGAGCTTTCGGTTTGGTATTTTCCGCCACCAGAGCCCCAACCTGCTTCACACGACCAGTCTGATCGAGGATGGGGAAGTAATGCGCCATCCAATGCCCGACTTCAACTCGGCTGGGTAGCAGGCCGCTGACCTCGAGGTTCACGACGGGCTTCCCCGTTGCCAATACCTGTCGTAACTCCGGTTCAATCTTAGCGGCGAAACCTCCGAAAACCTCGCTCACAGTCCGGCCCAGATGTCTTGCTGCAGGAATGCCGTTGATAGCGGCCAGGGTATGGTTGATCGCGAGATAGGTCAGATCTCTGTCCAGGAGGCAAAACCCTACGTTCGAGGCACTGAAGAAGGCAGCCAGCAGTTGTTCGGGCTCGCTGAAGGCCTCAGTGGTGGTGTAGGCGAGAACGCCATTGATGAGTCCCAGTGCGGCCGGTTCGCTCATGCACTCAACCTCCGAGTCATGATCGCGGCCAAGAGACGGTCGGATGGGGCGAACCACTTGAAATGAATAGCGACGCGAAGATGGAGTGGATGCCCGGGCACGCCTCCACCAGCGTGCGGAAGCAAGGCACAAAACCGCCCCGTTTCAGCAGCGTGGCACAGCGCTGCAAGGATTCCCCGCGTGGCGCACTCAAGGGAACACACAACCCAAGCTCCTGGCGGCTGCGCCCCCTCAAGAGCAGTCCGCCTCGTTTCTACCCTGAATTACACAGGAGCCTACTCTGCACTGGATCGTCTGTCTGTTCAGAATTGCACACCTTAGAAACATTATCTTCACGAATGAGGCATTCGGCAGGAAACCACGGGCAGGGCAAAGGAAAGGCGGCTCTCGGCTAGTCGTGCAAGACCACGCTCAAAAGCGAACTGTGCACCAAGAGTCCGCCGTTATACTCAATCAGGCCAAGCTTTTTGAATCGGTTCATGAAGAAGTTGACGCGCGATCGGGTGGTGCCAATCATTTCCGCCAGAGTCTCCTGACTGATGCTGGGAACCATTTTCTCCGACCGATCCTTCCCAAAGTTGGCCAGCAAAAACAGCGCGCGTGCCAGCCGCTTTTCGCTGGAGTTGAACAGTTGATCGACCAGGTCCTCCTGGGTGCGGCTGTTACGCGCAACCAGGTACGCCACAAAAACATCGGAGAACTCGTGCTGCGCGTGCAGGGTGCGCAGCATTTGTCTCTTCTCGATCTTCAGGGCAGAACAGGGTGTAGTGGCAGTGGCGGTGGCCATCCGAATCGGCTGGTCCGAAGCGATGCATCCTTCGCCCATGAAGTCGCCGGGGCCAAACAGTCCAAGGACGGCTTCTTTGCCTTGTTTGGAGACCACGCTGAGCCTGACTCTTCCTTTCTGAATGTAAAACACAGAGTCGGCAATCTCCCCTTGCGAAAAGATGGCTGCCTTCGGGGCATACTCATGAATCGTTTTGCCGATACCAGCATTGGCCAGAAATACGGCAGGATCAAAACGGGCAGACAACTTCCTGGTAGTGAGCCGTCGAGTCGGCGCCTGGCGACGAGAAGCCATAAGAATGTCGGGTGGCGATCGCCCCATCCCCCCACTTGCGGCACATTATACCCCCGATTGTCAAGAAAAATGCGGCTCCTTCTCTCGCGTTCGGTTTTCGTAACAGCAGCTTGAGCAACCTGCGGCCCGGGCGATTTTCGCCTGCTCCTGCTGTGCGTCTTCAGAGCGAGATGGACTGCAGTCGAGGAGGCCTATAATCACCTCATGGCGCGAGGCTGGGAAAGTAAATCGGTCGAGGCCCAACAGGCCGCCGCCGCCGATAAACCGGCACGGCCACGCTCCCCGATGAGCCCGCAGGAAGCCGCCCGGCAGCGCGAATTCGAAAACCTGCGGCTTTCGCGACAGAATCTTCTGCAGCAGATCGAAAGCGCCCACGATGCGCGCCATCGTCGCATGCTCGAGGACGCATTGGCCGAGCTCCAGCGCAAGATGAACGACCTCAATCCAAGCGTCTAGGGCCCGCTCCAGTCTGCTCCCAAGCCGAGCCAGTGAACCGCACGCAAGTCTCGGAAGCGCCAGTTCCCTGACGTATAATGAAGTGTTGATGAAAGCTTACGTTTACGTATCGCTCAAGAAAAGTGTTCTCGATCCCCAGGGCAAAACCATCCAGGGCGCGCTCAAGAAGATGGGCTACAAGGGATTAGAGGACGTGCGCCAGGGCAAGTATTTTGAGCTGACCCTCGATGGCGGACTCACGCGCGAGGCAGCTCAGGCCGAAGTCGAGCGCATCGCTCGCGAAGTGTTGACTAATCCGGTCATCGAAGAGTTCCGTTTCTCCCTCGCAGATTGATGAATATTGAACCAAGACAGCGATTTAGAGACGGTGTGGAGACAATGAACAATTGGGGCGTCCGCAATGTGTGGAATTGTTGGTTACGTCGGTAAGAAATCTGTAGTTCCCATCATTCTCGATGGCTTACGCCGGCTCGAGTATCGTGGGTACGATTCCGCTGGAATCGCCGTGGCCGGCAACGGGGACGGCCTTCAAATCCGCCGTGCCGAAGGCAAGCTGCGCAATCTGGAAGAAGCCATCCGCCTGAAGCCGCTGGACGGTACCTACGGTATCGGACATACCCGCTGGGCCACCCACGGACGTCCCACCGAAGAAAATGCTCATCCGCATCGGGACTGCACCGGCAAGATCGTGGTGGTGCACAACGGCATCGTCGAGAATTACCTCAGCCTGAAAAAAAAGCTGATTGAAGAAGGCCACAGGTTCACTACCGAGACCGACACGGAAATCATCGCCCACCTGGTCGAAAAGCATCTGCTGAAAACCGGCAACGGCCACCGGCCCTCGCTTGAGGAGGCTGTAAGAAGATCGGTAAAAGAACTCAGCGGCGTGTTCGCGCTGGCCGTGATCTGCACCGATGATCCCAACAAGATTGTCGCCGCGCGCAACGGCCCGCCCGCGGTGATCGGTCTGGGCAACGACGAATATTTCGTCGCCTCCGATGTGCCTGCGATTCTGTATCACACCCGCGACATTATCTTCCTCGGTGACGGCGACCTCGCGGTGGTGACTTCCCACGGCGTGGAGCTGACCGACTTCGACGGCAAGCCGGTCAAACGCCCGATCCAGCACATCACCTGGGACCCGATTATGGCGGAAAAGGGCGGCTTCAAGCATTTCATGCTCAAGGAAATCTACGAGCAGCCCCGCACCGTCCGTGATACCACGCTGGGCCGCGTTTCACAGGATACCGGCCACATTTTTCTCGACGAGATCGAGATCACCGAAGCTGAGTTCCGGGCCGCCAGGAAAATCAACATCACCGCCTGTGGCACCAGTTGGCACGCCGGGCAGGCCGGCAAGTTCATGATCGAGACCCTGGCGCGCATTCCGGTGGAAGTGGACTACGCCAGCGAATGGCGCTACCGCGATCCCATCGTCTCTCCGGAGACGATCACACTGGTCATTTCGCAGTCCGGCGAAACGGCCGACACCATCGCCGCGCAGCGCGAAGCCAAAGCCCGAGGCTCGAAGACGCTCGCCATCTGCAACGTGGTCGGCTCCATGATCACGCGCGAGGCAGCCGGCACAATTTACACGCATGCCGGCCCCGAAATCGGCGTGGCCTCGACCAAAGCCTTCACCGGACAACTCACCGCACTCTATCTTTTCGCGCTTTACCTGGCGCAGGTGCGCGGCGTAATGAGTGCCGAGCAATCCATCGCCGCCGTGCAGGAACTCACGCACATTCCCGCCAAGCTCGAACATCTCCTGACCCGCGACGAACATGTCGAAGAACTGGCCAAGCAATACCAGCGCGCCCAGGATTTTCTTTTCCTTGGACGGGGCATCCACTATCCCATCGCCCTCGAAGGCGCACTTAAGCTCAAAGAAATTTCCTACATCCACGCCGAAGGATATCCCGCCGGCGAGATGAAGCACGGCCCCAACGCACTCATCGATGAGAACCTGCCGGTCGTGGTGATCGCTACGCGGGATGTAAACAATCCCGGCTCGATGACCCGCTACGAAAAAACCTGCTCGAATTTGAAAGAAGTGAAAGCCCGCTCGGGAGTAGTGATCGCGCTGGCCACCGAAGGCGACGAAGAAATCAAAGAAGCCGCCGACCACGTACTCTACATTCCGCCTGCGCCCGAAGAACTCTCACCCATCCTCGAGATCGTCCCCTTGCAACTGCTGGCCTATCACATTGCCGTCCGCCGCGGTTGCGACGTGGATCAACCGCGAAACCTGGCCAAGTCAGTCACCGTGGAGTGAGAACTAAGATCATGTAATAGGAACTGAGAACAGCGTAGGGAAAGCCTCCCCGGCTGTCCCGCCAAGCACACCGAGGCGCCTTCCCGGCGCCACACTTCTGATAACTCACGCAGCGCTGCCCACCCGCAAATGTTCCTCGATGAATCTCAGCACCCGCCGCCACGCGTCAGCACAGGCTTCCCCGTGCTCGGCATACTTCACGTCGAAGAAGCTGTGCGGCGCACCGGGATACACCTCGATTTCATGTTCCACCCCAGCTGCCTTCAGCGCATCGTTAAAGGCCGCAACGTCGCTGGGAGGGATCCCATGATCGGCGCCCCCGAACAGGCCGAGGATCGGGGCAGAAAGCTCCGCCGCGCGCTGCGTCGGCCCAACCGCCCCGTTCGGGTAAAAACTGGGCGCCCCATAAAAACCGATGACGCCGGCCAGCCCGAACTTCGCCGCGGAAGCGAAGAAGGCCTGCCGTCCCCCGAAACAAAACCCCAAAGCCATTACCGCCTTGCACTTCCCTCCATCAGGCCCGCGGAGGTAATCCGCCGCGGCTGCCATATCGTCGTCCACGCCCTGCCGCGTTACACGCATAAGGTGCTCTCGAAACGGAAAATCCTCTCCCCGCGGTCCGATCCCGGCCGTCCGGCCGAAGTAATCGATGGCCAGGGCGGTGTGTCCCTGTTCCGCAAGCCGTTGTGCGAGCAGTTCATAAAAGCGGAACAGGCCGCGGAAATCCGGCAGAACAATAACCCCCGCGCCGGAGGGACGCTCCGGTCGGGCCAGAAACGCTGCGAACGAAGTTCCATCGGCAGACTTCAACGTCACCGGCGCTGCATCGACGGGCATCGTCGGTCGACCCGCCTCGGCAAAGAAAGGGGGCACCGAATCAGTATCGAAACACATGAGAGACCTCCCGTAGGCGAGTGCGCTGCCGCTGGGCCGTCAGTGTCACGCACAATGCAGCCGGAGGCAACAACACCTTTAGTATTATACTATATCTTTAAGCATAAGTCAATCGCCGCCTCAGTGGCGGGCTCACCTCGATTTTCTCCTCGCACTCCGCGGCTTTCCTTTGCGAACTCTGCGGTTAAAGTCTTTCATTCTTGCGAATCAAAAACTATAGCGACGAAACGCGCGAAGAAAGGCGCAAGTTACGCGAAACAATTCAAGTCGAGCCCCAACTCGCCTCGGGGTTCACCGACCTCCAACAGGTGATTGAAATCCGGCACTTTCATACCCTGCGATATACTCTCCACGATCCCGCCCGCTTCAGATTGAGGATTTCTCCGCATGGCCGTTGGCGTTCGCACTCAGGATCTCCGCAAGGTTTACAGCTCCACCCCGCCTGCCGGCGCTGGTGGCGGTTTCATTGCGCGTGCCGAAGCCAAAAGCGCGAAGCAACCCAAAGCCCAGATTCCAGCCCTGGACAGACTTTCGCTCGAAATTCATCCCGCAGAAATCTTCGGACTCCTCGGTCCCAACGGCGCGGGCAAATCCACCACCGTCGGAGTCCTGACCACGCGCGTGCGGCCCACCTCGGGCCAGGCCTGGATCGGCGAGCACGACGTCTGGCAGGAACCGGCGCAGGTCAAGCGCCTGATCGGCGTTGTGCCGCAACGCCCGAATTTAGATTTCTCTTTGACCGCCCGCGAGATTCTGGTTTTCCACGGCGCCTACTTCGGCATTGGATCCAAACTGCGGAACGACCGCGCCGATTCCTTGCTCGAAAAATTCAAGCTCACCGAACGCGCCCATCAGATGGTGCGCGGATTTTCCGGCGGCATGATGCAACGCCTCTCCATCGCCCGCGCCATGATGCACGATCCTCAGGTCCTGTTTCTCGACGAGCCCAGCGCCGGGCTCGATCCGCAAACCCGCATCCTCTTGTGGGAGATCGTTCGCGAATACCACCAGGCGGGAAAAACCGTCCTGCTGACCACGCACAACATGGAAGAGGCCGACGCCCTCTGCCAGCGCCTGGCCATCGTCGATCACGGAAAAGTGATTGCACGCGGCACACCCGCCGAGTTGAAGGCATCGATCCCCGGCGGTTACCTGGTGCGCCTTCGTTTCGGAAATCAGACCGCCGACTTGCTGCAGCGTCTGCAATCGCTGGCCGGAGTTCGGGAAGTCCGCGCGGCTGACGGCACGGGCGCCGACGTCTATGCCGACCGCGGCGGCTCTCTCATCCCGGAAATCGCCAGCCTGGCCGCGAATGCCGGCGCTGAATTGTCAGACGTCCACATCTCCGAGCCGAGCCTGGAAAATCTCTTCCTTCATCACACCGGAAGGAGTTTGCGCGATTGAACTGGAAAACCTTTTTCGCCATGCTGGCGCGCGACGCTCACGTGGCGCGGCGCAATGCACTACAACTCTTCCTGCAGACCTTTCTGCAGCCGCTGCTCTTCGTTTTCATTTTCGGCCGTGTCATGGTGGGCAGCGGATATATGCCTCCGGCGTACAAAAGTCTTCTGCTCCCCGGCATCATCGCCATCAGCATGACCTTCACCGGAATCTGGGCCGTGGCCATGCCGCTGATCGCCGAGTTTCAGTGGACGCGCGAAATCGAAGACCGCCTGCTCGCCCCCATCGGCGTGCCCTGGATCGCCATCGAAAAAGTCTTCGCCGGAATGCTGCAGGCGCTGGTGTCCGGGTTGGTCGTAATTCCGATGGCGTGGCTCGTGCTTCGTCCCGGAGTCGATATCAGCATCCACTCGCCCTGGACTTTCGCCCTGGTCATTGTGCTGGTCGCAACTTTTTCCGCCTGCGGAGGCCTCGCCCTGGGCTGCAGCATCAATCAGCAGCACATCGGGCTGATGTTCGGCATGGTCATTACTCCCATGATTTTCTTCGGTTGCGCTTACTATCCCTGGAGCGCTCTGAAAACTTTCCCTATCCTCCAAAAACTCGTGCTCATCAACCCGCTGGTCTACGCCAGCGAAGGCATGCGCGCCACCTTGGTTCCGCAGTTTCCGCACCTACCTGTCACGGCTGTACTGGTCGCGCTGGCTTTCTTTGATCTTCTTCTGCTGCTGGTCGGACTGCGGCAGTTCGAGAAGAAGGCGGTGAGTTAGCAACGCAGCGTCACGGATTTTGGGTGGCGCAGCGCTTCAGCACTGCAATTAAGACGCTAGCTCCAGGACGGCTGCAGCGTCTGGAGTTGCGCAGACGGGCCAAAAAACAATTCCTCAAGCCCGCTAGCCCGTCCGGCCCCACTCCACGGAGCGCAGCCGCGCCAGCACCCAAATCAACCCAGCGATCCCCGCGAGCCACGCCGCCGTCGTGACCCGCACCACCCAACCCGGAGCCGCTCCCACCCGCTTCAGCAGAAACGGCAGAAAATTCCACGTCGTGATGTGGACGTAATCCCACGAATCCCACGTCATCGAGTCGGTGTTCAGTCCCCACGGGCCCATTTTTCCCAGTGCGAATGCGGCGATATTCTTGAACCGCAGCGCAATCACAAACGTGGGATGCCCAAACTCTTCCATCTGATAAATCTCCAGCGGCAGCCAGAACGCCAGCGACGCGATTTGAATGACCAGGCTGGCCGCGATTAATGCTATCCCGGCGCGCCAGATCCATTTCCCCACGGCCGGCGCCACGACTGGTGGTAACGATGGCGCAACGGGCAAGGACAAAGCTTGGGAAGGTACAGCCGGGAAGGGCACGGCTTCAGCCGTGCCGATCAGCTGCGGAGAAGATGTGGGCTTCAGCCCCTGAGGTCCGCTCTCCGCCGGGAAGCGCCATCGCAGCAGCAACGGCACCGCCAGCAGCGCCACCAACTCCACCGCCGTCGAAACATACCGGTCACCCCACGCAAAATCCCCAGCCCACGCAAAATACCGCGCATAGAAACTGATGTAGGCCAGCAGCAGAAAGATGGTAGTCACGCTATAAGCCCGGACCGCCGGGGCCAACCGTTTCCACAACAATACCAGCATCAAGAGCCCAAGCAGCAGCAGCGGATCAAACAGAAAGATCGACTTCTCCGGTTTGAACAGCGCCCCCAGAAATCCTTCATGAAACGGCGTAGTCCAGGGAAAATTCGGCGGCAGCGTCGGGTCAGCCCGCCGCTGCTCCGCCGCAGCCAGCGAAACGTAGGTATTGGTGAACGATCCGAATCGATAGAACTGATAAGCGCGATCGATGAGCAAAAAGAAAACGTAAACCGGCGCCGCAATTTTGCCGTAGTCCAGCCCTCGCCGCCACAGCGCACGCCCACGCACCTGCTCAAACCACAAAACCAGGAGCAGGAACGCCCCGCCCGCCATCAGATCCAGTCCGGTGGTGAGCCTCGTCAGCAGGTTGAGTCCCAGCGCTCCCGAACCAACCACCAGCGCGCGCCTGCTGCCCGTCCGCAGCCAGTCATATTGAAATGAAAATCCCACCAGGGTCAGCAACATGATGTAATTGTTCTCCATCATGTTCTGCGTGTAGTGGAGATGCGTGGTGCAGAACAACAAGGCCAGCACGCCGGCAACCGCTTCTTTCCGGCGAAAGCCCAGCTGGCCCAGCAGCCGAAGCACAATCAAAGCGGTCATCACATTCACAAGAATGTTGGTGCTGAAACTCACCACGATGCTGCGAACCGCCGGGTCGTCTTCGTAATCGGCAAAAAATTTCCAGTGCGTGATCCAGGTTCCCACCACGTCGGCGGGCAGCATGAGCAAAGACTGCCCAATGCCATACCAGCTATAGAGCCGGCCGCCGCGGCCCCGTATGCCGAACTCGGGATAATCCTGCGGGAAAACCTGCGGCTCCGATGTCCACAGCCAGTGCGTGGCCTGCAGCCGATGCATGGTGTCGGCCGTGCCCAACTCGCCCGACTGCACCACAAATGCAAGCAAGCCCGCCGCCAGGCACAAAAGAAAAACAGGATCCAGAAACCATCGGCCGAGGCGTGAAGTCATCGCATGGATGGTAACAAAACCGCTAGTCGGCCTCCGGTTCCCGGCTCTCGGCTCCCGTCAAACTCTGTGTCCCCCTGTGCCCCTCCGTGGTTAAGCTTTTGCCTTCCGGTCCTCAACCCCGGAAAATGAGCCACCAGCAGCCGATTGGGTCTCTGAAGGCGCGACGGGTTAGACTGTATTCGGAAAAATTATGTCGACGTGCACTTCCTGCGGCACTCCGGTACCGAGCACCGGACGCTTCTGCTCATCTTGCGGAGCGCCCGCGCCCGGCAGTGACCAACTCGCGACCATCGACGTGGCCGCAAAAAATCTGGTTGGAAATACGGCAGATTTGGCGGGCATGAACCCCGACGCCGCCGACCTGCCCACCATGTCCATGCCGCCCGCCACTCCACGGCGACCGCCATCGTCTGGCAGCTCCCGGCCGTCGAGTTCTGCCGACTATCTTCTTCATGAAGGCCGGTTCCTCCCCGGCCGGCTGCTGGCGAGCCGTTACCGCATCGTCGCCCTGCTGGGAAAGGGCGGCATGGGCGAGGTTTACCGCGCCGAGGACCTCACGCTCGGCCAGACCGTTGCCCTGAAGTTTCTGCCCGACGAAGCCGCGCGCGATGAAGCCCTGCTGGAACGCTTTCGCAATGAAGTCCGAATCGCCCGCCGCATTTCCCATCCCAACGTTTGCCGCGTGTATGACGTAGGTGACATCGACGGCCACACGTTCTTCACTATGGAATACATCGACGGTGAAGACCTCGCGTCGTTGCTTCGGCGCATCGGACGCTTGCCGGGTGACAAGGCGCTCGATATCGCTCGCCAGCTCTGCGCCGGTTTAGCCGCGGCTCACAGCAAAGGAGTTCTGCACCGCGACCTGAAGCCCGCCAACATCATGCTCGACGGACGCGGGCAAGTCGTGGTCACAGATTTTGGCCTGGCCGGCCTCGCCGACGACATTCGCGGCAACGAAATTCGCAGCGGAACCCCCGCCTACATGGCGCCCGAGCAACTCGCGGGCAAGGAAGTGAGCGTACGCAGCGACATTTATTCGTTGGGCCTGGTGTTGTACGAAGTCTTCACCGGGAAACGAGCTTTTACAGAGAAATCATCTGCTCCAGCCAGCGACCGCGAGGGGAGAACTCCGAGCCGTCCCGGCCCCAGCAGGCCATCGTCGGTGGTGAAAGATCTCGACCCGATCGTCGAGAAAGTGATCCTGCGCTGCCTCGAGACCGAAGCTTCCGCACGTCCGGCAAACGTGCTCAGCGTGGCTGCGGCCTTACCCGGCGGAGACCCACTCGCGGCCGCGTTGGCCGCAGGCGAAACTCCCTCGCCGCAGATGGTCGCTGCCGCCGGAGAAACGGCGGGATTGCGTCCGCGAGCCGCTGTGATCTGTCTGGCGGCGGTGCTGCTGGGCTTGGCCTTCGCCATCTATTTCAGCATTCACTACAGCGCATTGGAAAAGATGGGGCTGGAAATGACGCCCGAGGTCTTGGCCCAGAAAGCTCGCGAAATCATCGCCCAGCTGGGGTATGAGCGACGTCCCGCCGATAGCGTGTTCGACCTCGACTATAACGGCGACTTCCAGGACTACGTGGAGAAAAACGACAAGCCTCCGCACTGGGATGCGGTGCTCGGCGCGCGGCCTTCCCTGCTCGAGTTCTGGTACCGGCAGAGCCCCGATACCCTGTTGGCGGACGGTTTCCGTGACCAACAGTTGACGCCGGGAATCGTGAGCAGACACGATCCTCCCACCGTGTTGTCAGGCATGATCAATCTGGAACTCGATCCCCAGGGGCGACTGACGTATTTCCAGGCGATCCCGCCGCAAAAGCAAGAAGAAAAAGGAAACTCTGGCACGCCAGCTTTCGACTGGAACATACTTTTCGCTGCGGCCGGGCTGGATCCATCCAAGTTTCAGGCGGCTCAGCCCATCTGGAACTCGCTGGCCGATTCCGACGCGCGCATGGCGTGGACTGGAACCTGGCCGGGGACAACGCGTCCACTCCGCGTGGAAGCGGCGGCGTTCCAGGGCAAGCCAGTCTTTTTCTCTCTCATCGGCGACTGGACCAAGCCGGAACGCATGATCAACACTGAGAAAAAATCCATCGGCGAGCGCGCCAGCAGGATTATCGGACTGATCTTGCTGGGTTCGCTGCTGGTGGGCGCGGGCTCCATGGCCCGAAAAAATTACCGCCAGGGCCGAGGGGACAGGGAGGGAGCGCTCCGCCTCGCGCTGGTGATGTTCCTGCTGGAGATGGGTTTGTGGCTTTGCCGCTGCCACTTCACCGCCCTGGGCGACGCCCTGGGCCTTTTCATCATCGCAGCCAGCACCGGGCTATTCCTGTCCGGAGTGATCTGGATGCTGTACCTGGCGTTGGAGCCGTGGATAAGGCGTCACTGGCCGCAAACCATCATCTCCTGGAGCCGCCTGCTCTCGGGAAGAGTGCGCGATCCGCTGGTGGGCCGCGATATTCTTTTCGGCGTGATTCTGGGAGTAGTCTGGGTTCTCGTTTTTCAGATCCGCTACATTCCCATGATGCGCATGGGCGCTGCGCCCGGGCTGACTTCGACCGACGCCCTGATGGGCGGACGCCATGCGATAGGCGCGTGGTTGCAGCAATGGCCGCAGTCGATTCAAACTACGCTGATCTTCTTTTTTGTGCTGTTTGGGCTGAAGGTGCTGCTGCGCAAGGAATGGATTGCGGCCATCGTATTCGTCGCGATCTTCGCCGTGCCGCGTGCCTTGAGCAGCACTTACATGTCGGTAGAGATGCCGGCGCAGATTCTCGTGTATGCCATTGCGGTGCTCATCGTCCTGCGCTTCGGGCTGGTGCCGCTGGCCTGCGCGATCTTCACCATCAACCTGATGGCCAACGTCCCCCTGTCGGCCGATCTCTCTGCGTGGTACATGCCCACGTCCATCCTGGGGTTGCTGAGCGTGTTGGCCCTGGCGGGATGGGGCTTCTACCACTCGCTGGGCGGCGAGCCTTTGTGGAGGGTGGAGATGGAATAGGCTTCGGGCTTCGGACCCCAAACTTTGGACTTCAGACCAGGAGAGAGCGGGACCTGGGACGCCGATTTTGCGGTTTGGAGAAGTGTTCCCACGGGAACGCTGTGGAAATCGTGCGGAAGCGTGCTCTGCAAGTTGTTGATTTCAGGAGAGGGCGTGGGGCGGTCGTTACGGCTCAAGGGGTTAGGCTGTGGAAGAAATGTCTACTAAAGTGGACTTGACTCTGGGGAGTGCGTTGAAGAATTTAGGCTCGCTCGCCTCCAAGTCAACTTCCCCAAGTTTCGTAAAAGACGCGGGACATGGGGCACCCGGCCGGCTTTGGTTCTCGGTCATGAGGGTTCAAAATAATTCAAAATAAGTCGATACTCACCCCGCGGGTGGCGGCAGAAGCTAGACGCGCGTCGCGTGTGATGTGGCGCCCAGTTTTTCGGTGAGCGTTACGTAGACCACATCGTAAGCCGACAAATTATGGCGTAGCCGCCAAATATGTGGCAGGAAAATGAAGTGGGGGTAGCGGGTTACGCGAAGACTGAGTAAGTCGTCGATCGCCTGATCGGCGCGTTGAGAGGAGACGGCACCTTCCCGCACCAGCCGGCGCAGAACCCGCGACACCTCAACGTCCAGAAGGTGGGGCGCATGAAGAGATTCGCCGCGCGAGTAAATTCGACTCTCGATTCGCTGTCCTGCGGCGGTCTGAAGAAGCCAGTCGATCGCCGCGGAGGCGTCCAGGACAATCACCGCGCCTCGCCCTTTTCGCGATCATCCCGATCTTCCCGTGCTTCCCGAACCAGGCGCGCCGTGTCGAGTCGGGCTGTAACCGCCTTGCGAGTGTGCAGACGGTCGCGCAATTCCGCCAGCGTGGGCCGCTCGGCGATCTCTTTCATCTCGGCGAGCAGGTAGTCCGACAGGGACATGCCGGCCATGGCGGCACGAGCTTTCAGGCTGCGATGCAGCGCATCCGGGACGTTGCGCAGTTGAATCATCTTTGACATGTGAATGGCTTACTTGCATGTGGAGAACATGTAAAGCACTTTGCCGCGTTCTCGCGCATCCGCTAACGGGCCTTGTGCTGCGCAGCGGCCGACCCCGCAGCGCCCTCAGCCTGCGCAGGATGGTGGAATCCGCCAGCATGAGCGAATACTGGCATTCGCAACAACTCGGCATCAACCTTGTCCGTCCGTTCCAGCCCATTTTTCGGCGAGCAGACCTTCACCATCACCGAACTCACCAGCGGCGAGCCAGACTCAAAACTCTTCGAGCTTCCAGCCGGCTAGCCGTAAACGATCGGCGAAAGAATCCACCGATTTCGCATTAATCGCAAAGGAAGACCCGACCGCGTTTGAGCTGTACGCCAAAAGCCAGGCCGAGCTTCGCTCGGCCCGGACGGGCAAGAGTGCCCGTCCCCACACGACCAACCCCGCACAGGCAAGAACTAGCGCAACTTCCTCGGCTCCCGCCGCATCTAAACCTTGACAACGATCCACTCAGGTCTTAGCATGGACCCGAGCGCAATCATAATCACACTGATTACAAAGCACTTATCTAAGTTCACAAGGAGCGTTTTATGGGGAAGATTATTGGAATTGACCTGGGGACCACGAATTCCTGCGTTGCGGTGATGGAGGGCGGCGAGCCCAAGGTGATCGCGAATGAAGAAGGAGGGCGGACTACGCCTTCCGTGGTGGGGTTTACCAAGACCGGAGAGCGGCTGGTGGGGCAGGTGGCGAAGCGGCAGGCTATCACCAATCCGGAGAACACGGTGTATTCGATCAAGCGCTTTATGGGGCGGCGCTATGACGAGGTGTCAGAAGAGATCAAGATGGTGCCCTATAAGGTCGTCCAGTCGGGCGACCACGTGGCGGTGCTGGCGCAAGGCAAGGAATATACGCCTCCGCAGGTTTCGGCGCTGATTCTGCAGAAGTTGAAGAAGGCGGCGGAAGACTATCTCGGCGAAAAAGTGACCGAGGCTGTCATTACCGTGCCCGCGTATTTTAACGACGCGCAGCGGCAGGCCACCAAAGATGCCGGGCAGATTGCCGGGCTCGAAGTGAAGCGCATTATCAACGAGCCGACGGCGGCGGCGCTGGCTTACGGTCTCGACAAGAGCAAGGACGAGACCATCGCCGTCTACGACTTCGGCGGCGGCACGTTCGATATTTCGGTGCTGGAAGTGGGCGAGGGCGTGATTGAGGTGAAAGCCACCAACGGCGACACGCACCTGGGTGGCGACAACCTGGACCAGCGGCTGGTCGACTGGCTGATTGACGAGTTCAAGAAAGACGAGGGCCTCGACCTGCGCGGCAAGGGTAACGAGATGGCCCTGCAGCGTTTGCGGGACGCGGCCGAGCGCGCGAAGATTGAGCTTTCGACCACGATGGAGACGGAAATCAACCTGCCGTTCATCACGGCGGACGCGAGCGGGCCGAAGCATCTGGTCAAAAAGCTGACGCGGGCCAAGCTGGAAGGCATGGTGGAAGACATCATTCAGCGGTCCGTGGGCCCGTGCAAGCAATGCTTGAAAGACGCGGGCGTGGACGCCAGCAAAATCAACGAAGTGGTGCTGGTGGGCGGGCAGACGCGCATGCCGCGCATTCAGGCGCTGGTGAAGGATCTGTTTGGCAAGGAAGGCCACAAGGGAGTGAATCCCGATGAAGTAGTGGCGATTGGCGCCGCGATTCAGGGCGGCGTGCTGGGCGGCGAGGTGAAAGACCTGCTGCTGCTGGACGTGACTCCGCTGACCCTGGCGATTGAAACGCTGGGCGGCGTGGCCACGCCGATGATTCCGCGCAACACGACCATTCCGACCAAGAAGACGGAGAAGTTCTCGACCGCGGCTGATAGCCAGACGTCGGTTGAGGTGCATGTGCTGCAGGGGGAGCGTCCGATGGCGGCGCAGAACCGGACTCTGGGCAAGTTCCATTTGACCGGAATTCCGCCGGCTCCGCGGGGCGTGCCGCAAATTGAAGTGACCTTCGACATTGACGCCAACGGCATCCTGAACGTGACCGCGAAAGATACGGCCACGCAGAAAGACCAGAAGATTACGATCACGTCGTCTTCGGGATTGTCGAAGGACGAAGTCGAGCGCATGGCCAAAGAAGCCGACGCGCACTCGGCCGAGGACAAAGCGGCGCGCGAGTCGATCGAAAGCAAGAACCACCTCGACAGCATGCTCTACAACGTGGAGAAGATGCTGCGCGAGCACGGAGACAAGATCTCGGGCTCGGAGCGTGGAGACGTGGAAAACGCCGTGGCCGACGCCAAGAAGGCGCTGGAGTCGAACGAGAAGGCGCAGATGGACAAGGCGCTCGAGAAGCTGACTGCATCGTCGCACAAGCTGGCCGAACAGATGTATAAGGCCGCGCAGCCGACGCCGGGAGCGGCTCCAGGCGGTCCGACGCCGGGCGCCGCGCCGGGGGGCGATGCGAGCGGCAACGGTCAGGCCAAGAAAGACGAGGGCGTGATTGATGCCGAGTATGTGGATGTGGAGGACAAGAAGTAAGAAGTCAGCTTCTAGCTACTAGCTTCTAGCTTGAACCGGGTGGCGCGGGCAGGGTTGCCCGCGCCATCACGTTTGCGTCACATAGTGAGGATTGGAGATCGACGTGGATTTTCAGGTGAATGGGGAAACGTACTTTTTGAGCCTTGCCGAGGACGATAGGCAGTGGGAGGTTTTTGTCGCCACTGCTGAGGGGACGCGGCCCATCCCGGTCTATGTGGACGGAGCCGAGGCTGAAGATTTGACGGTGGTGGTAGAAGATAAGGACAGACGGAAGATCGTGAACTAAACTTGTTCGTCCTGTGAACCGATTTCAGACTGGTCCATTTCAGATTGCGTTCATTTCAGATCAGATGGCAACCACACCCAAGAAGGACTACTACGAGATCCTTGGCGTGAAGAAGTCGGCCTCCGCCGAGGATATTCGCAAGGCATTCCGCAAGCTGGCGCGCAAGTACCATCCTGATGTGAATCCCGGGGACAAGTCTGCGGAGGAGAAGTTCAAGACGCTCTCCGAGGCCAATGACGTTCTCAGTGATCCCAAGAAACGCAAGATCTACGACCAGGTCGGGTTCTACTCCGATAATATTGATGCGGCTACCGCCGAGGCTTATGCGCGCGGGGGCGGCACGCCGGGGGACGGCGGCTTTCAGAGCGGATTCCCAGGCGGCGGATCGGATCAGGCCGGGGGGCAAGGGGTTCATTTCGATTTTGGCGGATTTGATTTCTCCGACCTGGCCGACAGCGCGGGCCGCAGCCGGAAGAGCAGTGGCGGAGGCAGCAGCTTCCGGGATATCTTCGGCGGAATTTTTGGCGGAGGGCGCGGCGCGCCGGCCACCGACGAAGGTCCGGAGTCGGGCACGGATCTGGAGTATCAGGTCAACGTGCCGTTCTGGACGGCGATCCGCGGCGGGGTGATGCGGCTGAACATTACGCGGCACGATACCTGCGGGAATTGCCACGGGCTGGGATACCTGGAAGCGCCGGGGAAGTGTCCGGAATGTGGTGGGTCGGGGCAGATCACGCAGACCAGCGGGCGGATGAAGTTTAACGTGCAGTGTCCGCGGTGCCATGGAACGGGCAAGAATTTGACAACCTGCCCAGTGTGCCACGGCGAGGGTGTGGTCGAGAAAACCGAGCCGCTCGAAGTACGCATCAAGGCCGGAACACGTGACGGGCAGCGCATCCGCATTCCGGGCAAAGGCAATGCCGGAGCACACGGCGGCGCGCCGGGCGATCTTTACGCGATCATCCGGACGGAGGGGCATCCCGTATTCCGGCGCGATGGGGACGACATCTATTTGACCGTGCCGGTCAATGCTACCGAGGCGGCGCTGGGTGCGAAGATCGAGGTGCCGACCATCGACGGGCGGGCGCTCTTGAAGATTCCTCCCGGGACGCAGTCGGGTCAGAAGCTACGGCTGCGCGAGAAAGGAGTGCCCTCGGCCACCAAAGAGGGCGCGCGCGGGGATGAGATCGTGGAGATCAACGTGACTGTGCCCATGCCTCGCGACGAACGGACCAAGGAACTGCTGCGAGAGTTGGCCAAGCTGAACCCGGAGGATCCGCGGGCGGAGTTGTGGAGTAAGGTCTAATTTTTTGTACTTTAGTCCCTTTCTTGCGTTGTCATCCTGAGCGAAGCGAAGGACCCATGCAACTTGCTTGCGGCGAGGCGCTGCCAGCAAGGTTGCAGAGGTCCTTCGGCCCCGCAAAAGGCGCGGCCCTCAGGATGACAAAGCTACCGGGGAATACGAATGATCCGGTCGTTACCTCGGTACCCGCCTGCCGTCACAAAAATCTTCCACAAAAACTTAAAAATATCTTGCATCTGTGGAAAATTCCCGTAACCTCACAAATGCGAACTAACTTCGCCGAAATGCCCGGGAATCGCAGTGACCCGGGAGCCGCGAGCAGCGCGTCTTGATGTCAGACGGACGTCGAAAGCCAAGGGAGACGCGGTGGTGAGAGTGAGTCGCTTGAGGAGGAAGACATAGAAATTGGCAACAGCTAGCGCCCCGCGTCAACAAACAGAGAACCCCCAGCCTCTCGCCGCCGTCCCCAACCGGAACCCGATTTCCCCAAAGAAATTCGTCCGTCTCACGCTCTGGCCTTTGGTCGCCGCCACCTTCTTTATGGTGTCGGGCGGAACCTATGGCACGGAAGATATCGTGCACGGCGCCGGCTACGGACGCGCGATTCTGATTCTGCTGCTCACGCCGCTGCTCTGGAGCCTGCCGACGGCCTTCATGATCGGCGAGCTTTCGAGCGCGCTGCCTTTCGAAGGTGGCTACTACGCCTGGGTGCGCCGCGCCATGGGCAACTTCTGGGGATTCCAGGAAGCCTGGCTCTCGCTGGTTGCGTCCATTTTTGATATGGCGATTTATCCCACGCTGTTTGTCGCCTACCTCACCCGCATGTTCCCTTGGTTTTCGGTCGCGAATCGCGGATGGTGGGTCGCTCTGGCCGTGGTCATTGCCTGTGCCGCGCTGAATATTGCGGGCGTGAAAGTTGTCTCGCTCACGTCCTTATGGTTGTTCCTGGCTTTGTCGGCGCCCTTTGTGGCGATCGTGATCCTGGCCCCGTTCAAGCTGGGCGCTCTGGCGAACGCTGTGACCAAGCCCGCCACCTCGACCGTGGACATTCTTGGCGGGCTGCTCATCTGCATGTGGAATTACATGGGCTGGGACAATGCTTCCACCATCGCCGCCGAAGTGGAGCGGCCGCAGCGGACTTATCCGCGGGCGATGCTGGTGGCGGTGTGCATCGTGGCCGTGAGCTACATTCTTCCTTTTGCCGCAATGTGGGCGACCGGACTGAAGCCTACGGCTTGGGAGACTGGTTCGTGGGGTGACATTGCGGGGTTGCTAGGCGGTCCGCTGCTGCGCATTGGCGTGGTTCTGGGTGGCATGATCAGCGCGTTCGGCATGTTTAATGCCCTGGTGATGAGCTACTCGCGCTTGCCTCTGGCTATGGCGCAGGACGGCATGTTGCCGAGCGTCTTCGGCAAGCTGCAGAAAAAGTCGCGGTCGCCCTGGGTGGCTGTGGTCGCGCTGGCAACTGGGTGGGCGATGTGTCTCGGCCTGGGCTTTGCCCGGCTGGTGACGATCGACATTCTTCTCTACGGCGCCAGCCTGATACTGGAGTTTGTGGCGCTGGCCGTGTTGCGGTTCCGCGAGCCGGAACTGGCACGTCCGTTCAAAGTTCCTGGCGGCCTGTTCGGCGCGATCGCCATCGGCATTCCCCCGGCGCTCCTGCTGGGCTTTTCGGTGGTGCGCAGCGAGCACGAATCCATCCTGGGGATGAGCTCGTTTGCTTTCGGCATGATTCTGATCGGTGCCGGAGTGGTGGCCTACGCCGTCAATCATGCGCTGAAGCCGGCAGGATGGTCCGCTCCCGCGGAGAAGCCGCAGCCGGCAGCGTAAGTCTCAATTTGGCTTGGAGGGCGGGGTGACCAGTGTCATCCCGCTTTCCTTCGCGCTCGGTGCTACATTAGTTGAGTATGAGCATCCGGAGCGTGTATCGCGGAATGCCGGTCCACCTCGCGGCGCCCCTGGCCCTTCTGGCTTCGGCTGTCGTATCCCTGACGTTCGCGGTTCTGGGGGAGGTTGCGGTTGCTTTCCTCCTCGATAGGATTCATCGACCACTAGATCTCGGCGATGCGATTCTCGTCGCCTTCTTTGTGGCACCAAGCATTGTTGTTCTCTGCTTTGTATCTTGCTTTTCAGTCTTATTCAGCTGGCATCACACAACCTCGTGGCGAACTCCGACGTTCGCGTTTGCGTTGGGCGTTATTTCGCTTTGGGTGTGGGCACATGACCTCGGTGGGATCGGCTTTGCATGGTATCTACCAGGAACCATCGCTTGGCTGATTAGCTGCTGGTTCTTACATAGGAACGTAAGCGCTCATCCTGAACATGTCATCGAAGCGTAAATCCAAGGGCGCGTACATGATCTCGGCCGTGGCCGAGATGTATGGCATCCATCCCCAGACTCTGCGGCTTTATGAGCGCGAAGGACTGCTCAAGCCTTCGCGGACCGAAGGCAACACCCGTCTCTACACCGAGGAAGACTTGCAGCGGCTGGAGTTCATTCTCACCCTGGCGCGCGATCTGGCGGTGAATATCAGCGGCATGGCGATCATCCTGCAAATGCGCGAGCGCATGGAAGAGATGCAGCGCCAGATTCAGGAGTTCGTGCAGTACATTCAGCAGGAAGTACTCACCCGCGCCAACGCCGCCGCCGATCCCTCGAAGGGTGCGATCGTGCCGGTGAGAAGGCCGATAATGGCGCCGACAGTGCCCGCGACAGGGAAAAAGCGGTAGGCCAATCAGTCACGATTCAGCGCGCAGCGAATTGGCATTTAGCAACTAGCGTTTTGCAAATGTCTCGCCTGGCGCCAGACGTTTACGTGCGAGATAGTGTGTTGGGCCAAGTGCCAATCGCTAAATGCCAATTGCTCCCTTCCCGCGTATTATGTGAAGTTCAATCCGCACCCGACTGAGTGCTGACTGTTGAATGTTGCCATTCAAGCTCATCTACAGCGACGGCTATTACCTTCCCATCGGCGACCACGTATTCCCCGCCGAGAAGTACCGGCGCGTTCGCGACCGGCTGCTGGCAAGCGGGGTTGCTGAGGAGAAAGATTTCCTCGAGCCCGAGCTGGCAACCGATCAGGACATTCTGCTGGTACACAAGCCGGAATACGTGAGCAAGCTGCGGAACGGCACGCTCACCCCGCGCGAAGAAATGGAATTGGAGATTCCCTACTCGCGCGATCTGGTCGACGCCTTTTGGCTGTCGGCAGGAGGGTCGATTCTGGCGGCGCGGCGGGCGATGGACGACGGCGTCGCCATTAACCTTGGCGGCGGCTTTCACCACGCCTTTCCCGACCATGGCGAGGGATTCTGCATGATCCACGATGTGGCCGTGGCCATTCGGCGTCTACAACGCGACGACAAGATTCGCACGGCGATGACCGTGGATTGCGACGTGCATCAAGGGAACGGCACGGCGGCAATTTTCGCAGGGACGCGCACGTCGAGCGAGCCGCTGCCGTCGGTCCCGACCTCAACGCTGAACCCATCAGGAGCAGGAAAGACGGGATCAGACAAAACCAAAATGCGGGGCGTCCACGCCGGAGACGTTTTCACCATCTCTCTGCACCAGCACAACAACTATCCGCTGTACAAGCCGCCTTCCTCCATCGATGTCGATCTACCCGATGGCATGGGCGACGATGACTATCTGGCCTGGCTCGATAACGCGCTCAGCTCCGGCCTGCGACAGTTTGAGCCCGACCTGATGTGTTACATCGCCGGCGCCGACCCTTACCGCGAAGATCAACTGGGCGGGCTTTCCCTGACAATTGAAGGATTGAAAAAACGCGACCAACTGGTATTTCGCGTGGCGCGGGCGCGCGACATCCCGGTGATGGTGACCTTCGCGGGCGGCTACGCCCGCAGCGTGGAGGATACCGTGACTATTCACTGCAATACGGTGATCGCGGCGAAGGAAGAGTTTGCGTAGCGCCGGCATCTTGCCGGGCCGACCCTAGCACGCCCTGAGCCTGCCGAAACGGCGTCTTGGGCGCGGCGGGCGGGACGGCGGCGCTACTCCGGCCGATCGTCCAGCTTGACGAAATCCTAGCGTCAGCCCTCGGGCTGTTAAAATAGCGAATCACCCTATGTTCGAGAATCTTCAGGAAAAGCTGCAGCGCGCGTTTAAGAGCCTTCGGGGGCAGGCCAAGCTCACCGAGGAGAACATTGACGAAGCGTTGCGCGAAATTCGCCTCGCGCTGCTCGAAGCCGACGTCAACTTCAAAGTCGTCAAACAACTGGTTGATCAGATTCGCGCCAAGGCAGTCGGCCAGGAGGTGATGACGGCGCTCTCGCCCGGCGAGCAGGTCATCAAGATCGTGCGTGATGAGCTAGTCGAGACCCTCGGCAAAGATACGGCGCGCGTGAAGTTTGCCTCGCAGCCGCCGACGGTCGTGCTCATGGCCGGGCTGCAGGGGTCGGGCAAGACCACGACATCGGGCAAGCTGGCTCACTGGTTCAAGGCCGGCGGACATCGTCCGCTGCTGGTTTCGGTGGACGTGTATCGCCCCGCTGCGCGCGAGCAGTTGAAAATTGTGGCGCAGGCGGTGAAGGCGCAGATTTACGAAGGCGAAGTGGGCGAGGCCAACACCGCGACAGTCGAACGGCTGGTGAAAGAAGCTCGCCGCGAGGCCATCGTTTCCGGCTGTGACGTGTTGATCGTCGATACGGCCGGGCGATTGCACATCGACGAACAGCTGATGGACGAGATGCAGTCGCTGAAGAAGCTGCTGAATCCATCGGAGATTCTGTTCGTGGCCGATGCCATGACCGGACAGGACGCGGTCAACTCAGCCGATGAATTCCACAAGAAGCTTTCGCTCACCGGCGTCATCCTTACGAAGATGGATGGCGACGCACGCGGCGGCGCGGCGCTTTCTATCCGGCAGGTTACGGGACAGCCCATTAAGTTTATCGGCGTGGGCGAGAAATACGATGCGCTCGAGCCGTTCCATCCCGACCGCATTGTCTCGCGCATTCTGGGCATGGGCGACATTCTCTCCCTCATCGAACGCGCCGAATCGCAGATGGACAAGAAGAAAGCGCAGGAGATGGCCACGAAGGCCCTCACCGGCGACGGCTTCTCGCTGGAAGACTTTCGCGACCAGTTACGCCAGGTAAAGAAGATGGGGTCGATCAAGAACCTGATCGGCCTGATGCCTTCGATTGGCCCGTTTTCCGGCCTGCAGAAAGCCGCCGACAACGTCGATGAGAAGCAGATCAACCGCGTCGAGGCCATCATCAATTCGATGACCAACCACGAGCGCAATCATCACGAAGTGATCAACGGCAGCCGCCGGAAACGAATCGCGCGCGGATCGGGCACAAGTGTGCAGGAAGTTAACAATCTGCTTCGCCAGTACGCCCAGATGAAGAAGATGTTCAAGAATATGGGTAAGCCCAGCTTCGCTCGCAGGCTGGCGGGGATGAAGCTGCCGGGCATGTAGAAGAACAGTTGCTAGTGGCTAGTGGTTAGTTGCCAGTTTGAACACTGGAGCCAGGATGGCTTTGAACCTCTAGCAACTAGCCACTGGTCGCTGATCGTATGAAATGGCGCTCTCTCGAAGAATCGAATCCCGAGACTGACCTTCGTTCCCTGCGCGAAATCTTCGCCGAGCGCAAGGATTTGATCGCCAAGTACGTTCCGCAGGAGGCGCAGGCGATTCATGCCCGGGCGGTCGCAGAACTCAAGGAAAAGCGTCTCGCGGCCAACATCCTTTCAGTCGGGGCTCAAGCTCCGCATTTCCAGCTTGAGGATCACAATGCCAAGATCGTTTCGTCAGCCGAAGTGCTTCTGAAAAATCGGCTTGTGATCTGCTTCATCCGCGGGCGCTGGTGCCCGTTCTGCGTCGGTCAGATGGAGGCCATGAACTGCGTTGCGGCGGAGATCGAGCAAGCCGGAGCAACGCTTGTCGCCATCTCTCCCCAAACCGTGAAGCAATCTTTCTTCATGCACGACCAGCACAAGTTGCGCTTCCCGCTGCTCTTCGACGCAGGCAACCAAGTTGCCCGCCAGTTCGGTCTAACTTATCGCGTGCCGGAATTCCAGGCTGTGGTTTACCGGCGCGCGTTTGTCAATCTGCCCTTCACAAACGGCGACCAGAGCTGGGAGTTGCCCATTCCCGCGACCTACATTCTTGATCGCGATGGAACCGTGCTCTACGCCTCCGCCGACGAGGACTACACGGAGCGGCCGGAACCGGCGGACATCCTGCGTTCCCTGCAGCACGCGCCGCGTTAACGCTACTCGCGTCTTCACGGCTTTCGGTACACTGAATACTTCATGCATTACATCTATGGCATCAATGCGGTTACCGAGGCGTTGAAGGCTCGGGGACGGGCTTTCGAATGGGTGGGCATGGCCAAGGAACGCCATGACATCCGCCTGCAACGCCTCATCGAAGATTGCCGCCGTTTGAGCGTGCCGGTGCGCTTCCTGACGCGGATCGAACTTGACCGCATGGCGGGCAACGCGGCGCATCAGGGCGTAGTGGCGGTGAGCTCGGCCAAGCAATATAGCGACCTAGACGACGTGGTCGGGGCTAAGCGCGGGCGGTATTCTCTGGTGCTGGTGCTCGATGGCGTGGAAGATCCGCACAATCTGGGAGCCATTCTGCGCACCGCCGACGGCGCCGGCGCCGATGGCGTAATCATCCCCGAACGCCGCGCGGCGAGCGTGACTGGAACCGTCACCAAAGCCTCGGCGGGCGCGAGCGAGCACTTGCCGATTGCGAAGGTGACCAACATTTCGCGCACTGTGGAAGAACTGAAAGAACGCAATCTGTGGACCGTGGGGCTCGACGAGCACGGCCCGCAAACGTATGACGCGCTCGACTACAACATGGATTGCGCGCTGGTGCTGGGCGCTGAGGGTAAGGGGTTGCACGATCTGGTCAAGCGGAAGTGCGACTTTCTGGTTTCGATTCCGATGCTGGGGAAGGTTCCGTCGCTGAATGTTTCGGTCGCAGCCGCGGTCGTGCTCTATGAAATTGTGCGCCAGCGCCGCGCCGGCGAAGGATCGGCAGGCGCCAAACCGGTCGCCAAGCCGGGCGTCAAATCGAGCGCGAAATGAAGTTGCGCGTCCGAAGCATTTGTTTTCTCGGCGCAGTATGCGCCTCTACGGCGAGTGGTTTCTCAATCGACCGGGAGGCCTTCACCTTCACCAACTATGATTTAATCGTTCGAATCGAGCCCGAGCAACAGCGCCTGGGAGTTCGCGGCAAGATCACACTGCGCAACGACTCGATCACGCCGCAGAAGATCGCGGTGCTGCAGATTTCGTCTTCTCTGGAATGGCGCGCTATCAAGGCCGGCGACCAGTCTCTCCAGTTCGTCACGCAACCTTACACCTCCGATATCGATCACACCGGCGCGCTGTCCGAGGCCGTCGTGACGCTGCCACAACCCGTTACTCCAAAGGAAACGGTCGAGCTCGAGATCGCCTACGAGGGCGTCATCCTGCTCGACGCCACCCGCCGCACTCGCATCGGCACTCCCGAGGCTGCAGCCGTCAGCACGGACTGGGATCAGATCAGCGCGAAGTTCACCGCGGTGCGGGGTGCGGGATTTGTGGCGTGGTATCCGATTGCCACAGAAGCGGCGAGCTTGTCGGAAGGTGAGGACTTGTCCGAAGTTTTGAGCCGATGGAAGGCACGGGAAGCCGCCTCCCTCATGAACGTCGCGTTCAACTCCCTGACGAGCGGAGATGTGACTCCGCCCACGATGCTATGCGGAGGCACCGAACTGCGCGCCACGGCGCTGGAAGCAACCACGAAACTTGCGCCGTCGAAGTGTCTTTATCAGCCACTTGGCTTGTCAGTCCCGGCGTTTGTTGTGGCCACCTATGGCGTCGTGGCGCGGCCTGCGATCACCGTCTACAACCTTCCCAAGCATGCAGTTGCGGCTGAGGCCTACGCCGATGCGGCCGAGAAAACCGCGGCACTTATCACCGAATGGTTCGGAGCGCCTCGGCGAAAGGCTGAAACCGCCGACCTGGCCGACCCCAATGCTGCTCCCTTCGAAAGCGGCACGCTGTTGCTAACACCTTTGACAGTGGCGGATCCGAAACTTGCGGGCCTGGTGGCGGCGCACCAGTTAACCCACGCTGCGTTTTACTCGCCGCGTCCCTGGATTGAAGAGGGCCTCGCCCACTTCGCGCAGGCTCTTTATCTTGAACAACAGAGGGGACGCCAGACCGCGCTCGACTACATGGGCCTGCATCGGGCGGCATTCAGCGAGGTCGAAAAGCAACCCACTGCTCCCGGTCCTGAGGACGGGCGAAACCGAACGCTGGTAAACACAGTCAATGAAGATCTCTACCGCGGCAAAGCCATGTACGTGTGGTGGATGCTGCGCGATATGGTCGGTGACCAGGCGCTCAAAAAGGCTCTGGCCGCTTACCGGCCGGAGCAGGATAAGGAACCTTCGTACATGAGCCACTTAATTCAAGAGCAGACGTCGCGCGACTTGGAATGGTTTTTTGACGACTGGGTCTATCGCGACCGCAGCCTGCCTGAATTCAAGATAGAGTCCGCGTTCCCAAGAAAAACCGATAACGACGCGTACTTGCTGACGATCACCCTCGACAATCTCGGCGGCGCAGGCGCAGAAGTTCCACTCACGGTGAGATTCTCCGGAGGCGAGGTCGGGAAGCGGCTTGAAGTCCGAGCGAAAAGCAAAGCCGTGATTCGCATAGACGTTCCGGCAAGGCCAATCGAGGTTTTGGTCAATGACGGCAGCGTGCCCGAGAGCGACACTGCAAACAACACATTCAAGATCAAGACAGAGCAAGAGTAGCCGCGGAGGCGCGGAGAAAAACGAATGGCGAGACTACTTGCAGGTTGTTTTCGCGCACCGGCGATTTCTTTTTCGTTTTCTTCACTTCGTGTCTCCGTGCCCTCCGTGGTAGATTTTTGCCTTCGGGATTTGGAGGGAGCATTTGGCCTACATCCAGTTTCTGGGCGCGGCCGGGACTGTAACCGGCTCCAAACATCTGATCAGCACTTCTGAAGACTCATCGGGTAAGGGTGGCTTCCGGGTGGTGATCGATTGCGGACTGTTCCAGGGGCCCAAAGAATGGCGCGAACGCAATTGGCGGGATACGCCCGTCCCCGCCAGGGGCATTGACGCGGTGATTCTCACCCACGCTCATCTCGACCATTGTGGCTGGATTCCGCGACTGGTGAAAGAAGGCTTTCGCGGAGCCATCTATGCCACTTCGCCGACGATCGATTTGTGCGGAATCATTCTTCCCGACTCCGGCCACCTGCAGGAAGAAGACGCGCGCTTCTACAACAAGACAAAGAAATCGAAGCACAATCCTGCCCTGCCACTCTACACGTTCGCAGATGCGCAGAATTCGCTGCAGTATTTCAGGCCGGTTCACGTAGGCGAAGACGTTTCGCTCTCACCCAATCTCTCTTTCCGTTTCGTCCCCGCGGCGCATATTTTGGGGTCGTGCATGGCGGAGATTTCCCTCAGCACCGGAGGACAAACGCGGCGGTTACTATTCACCGGAGACATTGGGCGCGTGCGCGATCACAAAATTGCGCCCGGCAAAGTTGTTCATACCGGCCCGGCGGAGGGAGAAAGTGCGGACCTGGTGGTTATGGAATCGACCTATGGAAACCGCGTCCATCCCCGGGAAGATCCTATGCCGGAACTGGCGTCGCTGATCTCTGCAACCGCGCAACGAGGAGGCAGTGTGGTAGTACCCGCGTTTGCCATTGAGCGGACGCAGAAATTTGTTTTTATTCTGAAGCACCTGATGGAATCGGGTCTGATTCCACGCCTGCCGGTGTTTTGCGACAGCCCCATGGCAATCAAGGCCGTCGAAATTTTTCTGAAGCATGATGAAGAGTACAACGACGACACGCGCAGCCTGATCCGGAAATATGGCTCGCCGCTGGCCTGGCTGGGGTTCACTTTCGCGTCGACCGCCGAGGAGTCGAAGGCCATTAATTCGACCCGGACTCCAGCGATTATTATTTCTTCCAGCGGCATGGTAACGGGCGGGCGCATTCTGCATCATCTCGCCCAGCGGTTGCCTGACCCCAGAAACCTGATCCTGTTCATCGGCTTTCAAGCACCAGGCACGCGCGGATTTGCCATCAAGAACCGAGCCGAAGAAGTGAAGATTTTCGGGGATATCGTTCCCATCCGCGCGCAAACCGCTGCGCTGGAGCAATTCAGCGACCACGCCGATCCGCCCGAACTGCTGCAGTGGCTGCGCACCTTCCGCAGCCAACCCGCGACGACTTATCTGGTGCACGGTGAACCCGACGCGTCCGGCCAACTGCGAGATCTGATGAACAAAGAGTTGGGGTGGAAAGTTCAGGTCGCGCAATATATGGAGAAGGTGAACGTCAACTAACGCGCCCGCGCAGAAGTTCTCACAAACCCGGGAACGCGACCAGCGCTTCTAGTTTAGCTGCGGCCGCACCGGAGTCGATCGACTTCACTGCGAGGGGGATCGCCGCCGCGATGTGGTCCGCTTTCCCCGCCGCCACCAATGCGGCCGCAGAATTCAACAGGACAACGTCGCGGTGCGGCGATTTCTTGCCGCGCAGCACCGCCCGGATGATCGCCGCGTTTTCCGCGGCGTCGCCGCCAGAAATGTCCGCGAGAGCGGCGCGATGCAGGCCGAATTCTTCCGGCGTCACTTCGTAGGTCTTCACCGTACCATCGCGGGCTTCGGCCACGCGTGTAGGACCGGTAATGGTCACTTCATCGAGTCCATCCAATCCATGAACCACCAGGGCGCGATGCAGGCCGAGCATGCTCAGCGCCTCCGCCAACTTCTCGACCAGGTCCAGCGCATAGACCCCCACGACTTGCCCGGAAGCGCGCGCCGGGTTGGTCAGCGGCCCAAGCAGGTTGAACATCGTGCGCATCCGCAGTTCGCGGCGGACTCCCTGCACCTGCTTCATCGCGGGATGCAGGTTGGGCGCGTACAGAAAACAGATTCCGACTTCGCGCAGGCACTGGGCGGCGCGCTCAGGCAAAAGCTGGATGTTCACGCCCAAAGTTTCCATCACGTCGGCAGAGCCGCATTTGGAACTGATGCTGCGGTTGCCGTGTTTGGCCACGCGCACTCCCGCTCCAGCGGTGACAAACGCCGTCGCGGTCGATATGTTGAAGGTTCCGCTGGCGTCGCCGCCGGTGCCGCTGGTATCGACCAGGGGCGATCCCGTATGCGACGAACCGGTGGAAGAGGAATCGGACTCGGCCAGAGCATCGCGGCCAGTGCCGCTCACGTCGAGCGCGGCTAAGGCGGCTTGGCCCGCGGATGCGACAGGTTCGATGGGCAAGAGCGCGGCTGCGGCGCGGATCGCCTCGGCGAAGCCGACGATTTCTTCGACCGTCTCGCCCTTTATGCGCAGAGCCACAAGAAGCCCGGCGATCTGCGCGTCCGTGCATTTTCCCGTGAGTACTTCTGCCATCACTTCGCGAGATTCGGCGCGGGTAAGCGATTGGCCGTGATTGGCGATGCGATGGAGACAATCGAGGATCATCGGGGCTAGGAACTTGGGAATTCAGCGATCAGCGGCATTGTAAGGCATGGGGGCGGTGCGATGGTGTGGGACCCTATGGAACACGAAAGAACCTGGCGGGGTGTGGGACGCGAAACCACCGCTAAACTTCCGCAGCGAGCCGCTGCAGCCTGGGAGCAAAGTACTTGCGCCAGTCTTCCGGAAGGGCCGCGGTGTGCAGCGCCTTTTGCAACAGATCGCGGTTATAGCGATCGCGCGCAAAAAGAGTGTTCATCTCGGCGATGGTAATGCCTTCGGATTCATGGCTGAGAAATTCGAACGAGTCCCCCGCGGCGACTTCGCCTTCCTGCTCCACGGAAAAATAAAAGCCGCTGCGGCCACTGTGCAGAAAGAGGTCGATCATATAGTCGCGCTGAAATTTTGCAGCCAGCTTGTAACACGGCATGCGGGGCTGACGAACCATCAGCACAGCCGATCCGACCTGAAGGCGATCGCCGACATGGAGATCGTCTTCCACGATGCCGCTGGTTGTGAAATTCTCGCCGAACGCGCCCCAGAGAAGATCGAGGCCTGGCAATTCCTTTCGCCAGTACTCGTAATGCTCCGACGGATAAGCATAGACGGCTTTGTTGGGACCTCCGTGGACGCTGAGATCGGCCTGGCGGTCGCCATCCAGGTTCAACCTGCGTAGCTGGACCGGTCCGGACACGGGGTGCTTGAAGATTCCAGTATTGATGGTCGCGCCGTTGTAAACGACAAGCCGCGGCCGCCCGACGTTCAGCGAAATCAGCTTCATGATCGCCCCTGGCTCGATTCAGAAAAAACATCTCTCTGCAAGGTGGTTTTTAGATGTTCGTTTCCGAACGAAAGGAGCAGGCTTGGTTTCAGAGGTGTTTTTTTCGAGAATCGCGCCCGGCGCTTGGCACCGAGCGCGGAACGTCATTGCCCTATGGCACTGCCTTCTATAAAATTGATGGTTTGCTACCCGCTCTGCGAAGCTGCAAGCAGGTTCCTCCCGATTTCTGGCTGACGAGCATCATTTGACGAGCATTCATCTATGAAAATCCATGAGTACCAGGCAAAAGCGATTCTCAAGAAATATGGCGTGACCGTGCCGCGCGGAGCCATGGCAGCGACCCGCGACGAGGCCGAGACCATCGCCAAGAACTTGCTGGACGAGGGCGCAAGCGGAGTGGTGGTGAAGGCGCAAATTCATGCGGGAGGGCGCGGCAAGGGCGGGGGCGTAAAGATTGGCAAGTCGGTGGACGAGGCCGGCGACCTGGCTGGCAAAATCCTGGGCATGCGTTTGGTGACGCACCAGACTGGGCCCGAGGGCCGCATCGTGCGGCGGTTGCTGATTGAAGAAACTCTGCCTATTGAAAAAGAACTTTACCTTGGCATTCTGGTGGACCGCGCCGAAGGCAAGCCGGTCTTCATGGCGTCGTCTGCAGGCGGCATGGAAATTGAGCAAGTTGCGGCGGAGAATCCCGACGCGATCCTGAAGCAATACATCGATCCCGGCATGGGCCTCGAAGCGTTTCAGGCTCGGAAGATAGCGTTCCAGTTGGGATTGAAAGCGCAGCAGATCAATCCGGCGGTGAAGTTCCTGACCGGACTATACCAAGCCTTTCTGGATACCGATGCTTCGCTGCTTGAGATCAATCCGTTCATCACAACTACGGACGGGCGCCTTTTCGCGCTGGATGCCAAGATTACTTTTGACGACAACGCGCTGTTCCGCCATCCTGACCTGCGCGAGTTGCGCGACATTACCGAGGAAGATCCGCTGGAAGTGGAGGCCTCGAAATACAGCCTGAATTACATCAAGCTCGATGGGAGCGTGGGGTGCATGGTAAACGGCGCGGGGCTGGCGATGGCCACCATGGACATCATCAAATACGCCGGTGGCATGCCGGCGAATTTTCTGGATGTGGGCGGCGGGGCGAGTTCAGAACAGGTGGCGCATGCGTTTGAAATCCTGCTCAGCGATAAGAACGTGAAGGCCGTGCTGATCAACATTTTTGGCGGCATCCTGCGCGTTGATACGCTGGCTACAGGGGTGGTCGAGGCTGCGAGAAAAACCAACATGAAGCTACCCATCGTGCTGCGACTGGAAGGAACCAACGTGAACGAGGGGAAACAGATCCTGATGAATTCGGGTCTCAACTTCCTGGTAACCGACACCATGAAAGACGCTGCTGACAAAGTGGTGGCAGCGGCCCGGGGAACTCTCGGAGTATCGGAATGGCGGTAATAGCGCTCCAGTAACGAGGAATTCTATTTATGGCAATTCTGGTGGATAAAAATACGCGCGTGTTGGTGCAAGGCCTGACCGGGCGCGAAGGCACGTTTCACGCGAAAGCCAGCGCGGCTTACGGCACGCAAATTGTTGGCGGCGTGACTCCGGGCAAAGGCGGGACGACGCACGAGGGTTGGCCTATTTTCAACACCGTGCGCGAAGCTGCGGACAAAACAGGGGCCAATGCCACCGTCATTTTCGTGCCGCCGCCGTTTGCCGCCGACGCCATCATGGAAGCCGCAGACGCCGAACTTGACCTGATCGTCTGCATCACCGAGGGCATTCCTACGCTCGACATGGTGAAAGCCTGGGAGTTCCTGCAGAACCGGCGCTCGCGGCTGATTGGACCGAACTGCCCGGGAATTATTTCGCCGGGCAAATGCAAGATCGGAATCATGCCCGCGTCGATTCACAAGGAAGGTTCGGTCGGGATTGTTTCGCGTTCGGGCACGCTTACCTACGAAGCGGTGCATCAGTTGACGCAGCGCGGCATTGGGCAGTCCACGGCAATTGGCATTGGCGGTGATCCTATCATCGGTACGAATTTTGTGGATGCGCTGGACCTGTTTAACCGCGATCCCGAAACCGAGGCCGTCATCATGATCGGCGAGATCGGCGGCAACGCCGAGGAAACGGCGGCACAGTTCGTGAAGACGCACATGAAGAAGCCGGTCGTAGGATTCATCGCCGGACAGACCGCGCCTCCGGGACGCCGCATGGGACACGCCGGGGCTATCATTTCCGGCGGCAAAGGCACGGCTGCGGAGAAAATTCAGGCGCTGGAAGCGGCCGGAATTCGCGTGGCGAAATCCCCAGCTGCCATTGGAGAGACTCTGGCCGCGGCGCTGACGGTGAAAGTTTAAGAGCAGGGGTCAGGGTTTTAGTGGCTAGGGGTTAGTCACCATCGAACCTCGTTTTCTTCAGAATTGTTGTTTCCAACGACGAACGACCAGGGACGAAAGACCGAGCTTATGAAGACACTGCAACGCACTCTTACCATCGTGAAACCGGACGCCGTCCGCAGCAATGGGATCGGCGACATCATTGAACAATTCGAAAAGAACGGCTTCCGTATTCTCGCCATGAAGATGCTCGAAATCTCCAAGCATCAGGCGGAGCAGTTTTACGCCGTGCACGCCAGCCGTCCGTTCTATAACTCGCTTACGGATTTCATGTCGAGCGGACCCGTGGTGGCTCTGGCACTGGAGAAGGAAAACGCCATCGCCGACCTGCGCAAGCTCATGGGCGCCACCAATCCCGCGAACGCCGAAGAAGGGACCATCCGCAAGAAGTGGGCGACCAACATCGAGCACAACGCCATTCACGGCTCTGACGCCGAGGATACCGCGCGGTTTGAGCTGAGCTTTTTCTTTGCGGGATACGAACTGGCGAAGTAGTTCTCAGTTCTCAGTTGTTCGGGAATGAGAACCGCTTGCTGAGAACCGAGGACGGCTATGCCGATGGTTCAAATCACGATGCTGGCGGGCCGCACGGCCGATCAGAAGCGCAAGATTGCCAAACGGATTACCGACGCTTTGGTGGAAGAAGGCGGCGCGCCCCGGGAATCGACTGCGGTGGCCTTCCACGAGGTCACAAAGGAAAACTACGCTCTGGGCGGCGAATTGATGATCGACAAAGGGAAGTAACGGGCTCGCTGCAGCAGTCGATTCCGGGGCCAGAAAGCGGGCAAGAGTGCCCGCTCAACACAAATCTGCCACACCTACCCCAGCGGCTCAAACAAATGTCCTTCCACGCGGTCGGCGATCCGGGGCAGATCCTTGCGGGCGAATTGCAAGAAGTGCGAAGCGTTGCGGTGGGCTTCCAAGGCGGCGTCGTCTTTGTATTGCTCGTAGATGAAGAAGCGGCGCGGCTCGGTCTTATGCCGGTGCACCTGGTACATCGCGCAACCAGGCTCCTGGCGCGACTGCTCGGTAAGTTTCTGAAACAGCGCCGTCACTTCGGCTTCGTGCCCAACTTTCGCCATCCATGTGACCGCCAAAACCACCATCTTTCGCTCCTCGCCGCGTTTCTATTTACCCTGTGATTTCACCCCTGGGTTGTTTCGGGGAGGCAATTCTAGCCTTTCGTGGCGGCGATCTTCAACTCCGATGCGAAGGCGTCCATAAAAATGGTGTGGTCGCGATCTGGCCCCGTTGAGATCATCCCCACGCCGGCGCCGGCCTCTTTTTCCACGAATGCCATATAGTCGCGGGCGCGTTGGGGAAGCTTTTCAAACTCGGTGATGCCCGCGGTCGAAGTCTGCCAGCCGGGAATCTTTTCGTAGATGCATTCGATGGTTTCGTAGCCGCCGGTGGCCTGGGCGGGAACTTCGTCCGTCTTCTTGCCGTTGATTTTGTATCCCACGCAGACTGGAATCTCCGCCAGTTCGTCGAGCACATCGAGCTTCGTGACCACCAGCCACGAGATCCCGTTGATCATTCCCGCGTAACGCAAGAGCGGCAGATCGAGCCAGCCGGTGCGGCGTGGGCGTCCGGTGACCGCGCCATATTCATTGCCGCGCTTGCGCAACTGGTCGCCGAGATCGCCCTTTTCTTCGCTGGGGAAGGGACCTTCGCCCACGCGCGTGCAATAGGCTTTGGTGAGCCCGATCACCGAATCGATAGCATTGGGAGCAACGCCAGTCCCGGTGACAGCTCCGCCGGAGGTTGCGCTGGAAGAAGTCACAAAGGGATACGTGCCGTGATCGATGTCGAGCATCGTGCCCTGCGCGCCCTCAAACAAAACAGACTGGCCGTCTTTCAGCGCTCGGTTAAGGAGCACGGCGGTGTCCGCCACGAAAGGTGCAATCTTTTCGGCGGCCTGGGCATACTCGCTATACATCTTGTCGGCGTCCAGCGGTTCGGTGTTGAAAAGTGCATGCGCGATCATGTTCTTTTCGCGGACCGCATTCTCGATGTGCTTCCTGAGCAACTGCAGATCGAACAAGTCGGCCACGCGCAGGCCCCGGCGACCCATCTTGTCCTCGTAGGCCGGGCCGATGCCGCGCGAAGTCGTACCGATCTTTACCCGGCCGGGAGCGTTCTCCGCCGCCAGTTCGATCATGCGATGATAGGGCAAAATTACGTGAGCGCGATTCGATACGAATAGGCTGCCGTCAACTTTGACGCCGGCCTTACGCAGAGCGTCCACTTCTTTCAGAAACGCCAGGGGATCGAGCACCACGCCATTGCCGATCACGCTGCGGCACCCAGCGCGCAAAACTCCGCATGGAACCAGTTGCAACACAAACTTCTTTCCGTTGATGATGACGGTGTGGCCGGCGTTGTGACCGCCTGCGTAGCGGGCAACTACTGAGAAGCTTTCCGACAACACGTCGACAATCTTCCCTTTGCCCTCGTCGCCCCACTGGGCGCCCACGATCACTGCGGTTCTGCCTCTTTTCACTGCCAGCTCCGTCACAGGATTCTGCCCACACGCGTGGCCGGGCCACACCCCGGGTTCGCACACTCCTTGCCCGAGGGGTCCTGGTACCGAAAATTACTGGGATAAACGCCGGGAAGATGTGTACGTGTTATCTTAGCGCGGTCGCGCGCTGAATAGCAACGCGAGGACACCCGGACGAGGGTGGATTAGGCAGGCGAAAAGGGACCGTCTCGTGCGACGATCGATTCATGAAAAAAGTGTTTCATTTCGACGCTCCCCGCGAAAAGTATCATTGTGACGCGGCGATTCTCTGGTGCTTCGACAACCGCTTTGAGCTTGGGTTTCGCAAGTTTCTGAAACGCATTGGAGTGATGAATTCCGACCCGATCAAGGTTGCGGGAGGCGCGAAGTGTCTGGCCTCGCCCGAACACGAGATCGACCGGGAGTTTGTTCTGGATCAGATTCGCAAATCGATGCGGCTGCACGGCACCACGCGTGTCATCCTGATGGTGCACTCCGATTGCGGCGCCTATGGCGGACTTGCCGGCGGCTTCGGCGGCGACACGCAGGCCGAGGCCATCCATCACGAAACGGAACTGCGGCGAGCGGCGGCAAACTTGCGCCGTGCGATTCCAGGAGTCGAGGTGAAGGGTTACTTCGTGGACTTCGAGGGAATCTGGGAAGCCGAGGTGGACCAGGCGCAGGATGCTACGAGATCGGTCGCCTAAAATTGGCGGCCCTGATTTTCCGCTCAGAGCGGGCCTAGCCCAAAACTCCTAACTTGCATGCCTACATTCGAACATCATATTTTCGTTTGCGGCAACCAGCGGCCAGCGGGGCATCCGCGGGGCTGCTGCGATCCCCTGGGCCAAGCCAGGCTTCAGAAGTTGTTCAAGCAAAAACTGGCGGAGCGCGGCCTCAAGGGGAGGGTCCGGGCTAACCAATCGGGCTGTCTCGATCAATGCGAGCACGGCCCCAACGTCGTCGTTTACCCTGAGGGCGTTTGGTACGGACACGTAACCGAGGGGGACGTCGATGAAATCATCGATTCGCACATCGTGGGCGGCAAACCCGTGGAGCGGTTGATGCTGGCTCCTGCCTGCATCAATACGCCGACCTGCGAGCATCGCAAATAAGGAGTAACCGGCCGCAAAACGCCCGGGAAAAAGCAGTATGCGATACTGAACACGGCGCTCCAAACGCCCGAACTGACAGCGATCCGCGAGAAACTGTCACCAGCGCGAACTCGGGCGCGTAGCTCAAACGGATAGAGCATCGGATTTCTAATCCGACGGTTGCAGGTTCGAGTCCTGCCGCGCCTACCAATCGCCTGATATTCCCGTTTCCGCGTGTATGCCACGGTTGCTCGACCGTGATAACTCTCTTCTAAAACAACAGTCGCAGCGACATCTGGATCTGGCGCGGGCTGCCGATGGTTTTGTTGACCACGCCCAGGCCCGCCGGCGCGTTGTAGAAACTGCAGAACGGAACTTTGTTGCACGATGCGGGAGTTACAGGCGTACCTTGCACCGGGAACTGGTTATAGAACTGGTTCTGGGAGACGTCATCGATGGGAATGTCAAAGCTGCTGGTGTTCGTCAGGTTGAAGATATCGAAGGTGTATTTCAACGACACTCCCTCGGTGATCGCGGTGACCTTCACAAACGACATGTCGGCGCGTTTTTGCCAGGCCTGGCGGAAGATGTTGCGCTGGCCCGTAGTGAAGTTGGTCTCGAAAGTATCCCCGGCAGGGATTGCGCCTCCGAGGTCGCCCGGGTTGAGCAGAGGCAGCGTGAAGCAAGACGATTTGAGAGCTGGAGTATTGAACGCTCCGGAAGCTCCGGTGAGCGCATTTTTGGCAGTGCAGCCGGGAGCCAGCGGGACAACTGGGTTGGTGATGCCATCGTACACGCTGTAAAAGATGCTCCCCACAGCGCCGGTGTAGTCGATGATGCTGTAGGGCTGGCCGCTCTGGAGCACGGTGATTCCCTGGATCGACCAGCCATCGGCAATCCTTCCCGCGAGCGAAGACACACGAAAGAATTTCGGCACTTGATAAACGTAACTGAAGTTGAACACGTGGGTGCGGTCGAAGTCAGACGATCCGTAGGCGGAGCGCAGGTTCAGCGGATTGTTGCCGTTGAAGAACAGGCCCATGCCGCTTTGTTCATCCAGCGCATGGGAATAGGTGTAGGAGAAGCCCACCTGCAGCCCGTGGCTCATACGCTTTTCGATGTGCGTTTGCAGCGCGTTGTAGGCCGAGACTCCAGCGGCTTTGTAGCTCTCGGATTCCGCCGAATAGCCGATGTACGGAACGCGCAGGTCCACGTTGCCGCCTTCGTAGGTGACCAGCATCGGCCCCTGCCCGTTGGGAAGTGAGATCGGGGCACAGCTAGGTGCGGGAGGTTTTGGACCGCAGTTAGAGGGACCCTCGACCGTATAACCGTAGGTATATTCCTGGGGAAACTTCGAGTTGGGGTGGATGATGTTGCTGGGCGAGGCAATTCCGGGCTGATTGAAAGGAAGTGGAATGACTCCATGCCGACCAAAGTTGCCCACGTAACCGACTTCGATGGCCAGATCATTCCGCGGCTGCCATTGAACGTCGAGCGTGTCATTGATGGTGTAGGGCAGCTTATTGGCGCGATCGTAGGTGGCAAAAGAAAAGAGTTGCGCCCCGTTGGCAATCGCCGCTTCATTGGGCAGGTACTTCGTGATATCGGCCGGATTGCCGCTAGGAGCGGGACCGAGAGTGGGACCCCAGGGGCTGGAAAGAGAGTAGTTAGGAACTCCCGGAACGTTATTAGGGCAGGTGGGGATAAAACCTTGGTAATAAGTAATGGACCCGCTGGCGTTGGGGTCGGTCCCACAAGACTGTGCGTTCACGTAGGGTGGAGTCTGGTTGACGCCGAACGGTCCACCGTTAATCACACCTTCCGCGAAGCCCGGTGAAAGATAGGAATACAGCTCGCCGCGGTCGTAGTAGAGACCTGTGCCGGCACGGACAACCACCTTGTCATTGAATCGTTTCGGACTCCAGGCCACGCCCAAGCGCGGCGCCAGTCCCCACTGCCGTCCGGTGAGCGTCGTATTGCTCACGCCCTTGGTAGGGAAAAGGTTATTGTTGCCGGCGATGATGAAGCCGTTCAAACCCTGGCCCGTCGGGTCGATGGTGTCGGTTGCGTCGTCATAGGAGTAGCGCGAAGGATCAAAATTGAAAATACGGCCGTATTTTTCGGTGAGTCCGCCATCCCAGTCGAATCGCAGCCCTCCAGTCAGACTGAGGTTCGACCGCAGCTGAAATTTATCCTGGATATAGGCACCCACCTGACCAGCGCGGAAATAACGGTTGGCGTTTCCTTGCAAAAACTTCGTGGTGGTGAAGTCGTCGTTGGTGGTTACCAGACCTTGAACGAACTGAGAGAAGTCCGCTGTGGAAATAATGCCCTGGTTCGTCCTTTCATCGCGGGTGTTGAGTTGAGTGTAGGCATAGCTGCCGCCAAAAGTGATCGTGTGCTTGCTGTGGATCCAGATGGCATTTGCGGACGGCATGATGCGATTCTGAAAAACTCCGGTGAAAGCGCCCTGGGAAGCGGCTCCCTGACCGATAGTGAGAAACTGGAGGTTGGCTATGCCGTTCGGGTTTGCGGCAGGGTTCGCAAGCCCCAGCGGATCCGCGATAGTGATGCCCGGAAAGAAGGATGAGCCGAACGTGTTGATGTTGAATTGCTGCGGCGTAAAAGGTTGCGCGATCGTGCTGTAAACCTTCTCACGGAGAATGCCCAATACTTCCGTAACGCTGAGGTTCGGCTTGAGCGACTGTGTATTGGTAAGCGATGCGACCTGGCTGCCCGCGTCAAGAAGTTGATTAAAGCCTGCGACGCTGGAATAGGCATAGGGAGCGATGCTCGGGTCGTGCTGGTAGTAATACTTCGCGGAGACGGTATCCTTCGTACTCCTATTCCAATCGAGATCGGCGACCGCCTGATTGGATATGAAGTAGGCTGTACCCGGACTGATGGCGTTCTCCGGAAAGCTCGGTGTGGGAGCGATCCCGTCGCTCCACGGGATGAGATACTGACCGTTGGGGAACTTATATTGAAAGAGCGCAAGGGCAACGGGATTCACGTTGGCGCCGGTAAGAGATGTTCCCCATTCATCGTTTGAGATAGCCGCCAAACATGAAGCGAACTGGGGGCCTTGGCGATTGGACGTCCCGCAACCAAGCGGTCCGGTTAGAAACGAAGGCGTGAAATCCGCTGGCACCAGCATGCGCGAGAGGCCGATCTCCTGATCGGAATCGTGCAGGTGCTGGTAGCTGACGAAGCCGAACAACTTGTCTTTGATCAGCGCTCCGCCCAAAGTTCCGCCGGCGATGTAGCGATGCAGTTGCGGAACTTTGTCGTTGGCGGGAATGTTGGGATCCTGCTTGTTGAAAAACGGCGCAGCGTTCAGCCAATCGGTGCCGCGATGGACATAGCCGCTGCCGTGAATCGTGTTCGTCCCGGAGGCCGTGCTCATGTCGATGTGCGCTCCGCTGGTCCCGCCTTGCTGGGCGTCGTACATCGAAGTGTTTACGCGAAGTTCTGTCACCGTTTCGGGGGCTGGCGTGGGCAGTGCCTGCCCGATCGCAAGATAAACGGAAGCTGTGCTTTGAATCGGCGCCGCGCTGGTGCTGGCCGCGTTGGCCACCCCGGTGTTGTTGACGATGCGGGCTGAGGCTACCTGGCTCGTGCTTTTGCCGTTGAACAAGTTGCTGGCATCGACGCCGTTGAGCAGGAAGCTGTTGCTGGTGTCACGCTGGCCGTTGGCCCAGATGGGTTGATTGCCCAAACCGCTGTTGGCCCCGGTGCCCCCGGCAAGCTCCGCGTTTACGCCGGGCGAAAGAATGGCCAGTCCCGTGAAACTGCCGGTCGGCAGCGGGACGGCGTCGATCTGATCTTTTTCCAGGACGTAGCCGTTGGTGGTGTCGACGGCGTTCATCAGCGGGTCGGCTTGCACTTCGACGACTGAACTCACCTGGCCTACGGGCAGCGTCGCGTTGACCGTAGCGGTGCGGTCGGCCTGCACCGTGATGGAGGGCACTTTCTGCGTCTGGAAACCGTTATGCGTAAACGTGAGTGTGTAGGTGCCGATGGGCAGGTTCACGAAGTCGTAGCCGCCGTTGGTGTTGGTCTTCTGAGCGCGAGTAAGGCTAGTCTGGTCGCCCACGATCGTCACAGTAGTTTCCGGCAAAACCCCGCCGGTTCTATCGGTGACTGTGCCGACAATACCGCCAAGTGTCTGCTGCGCCTGCGCACAGGGCGCGAAGACAGCCGGAATCCACAACCACGAAGTGACGAACAAGACCACAAATCTGGATTTGTTGGGCATGGGTGACCTCGTACAATCTGTAGACACACTCCTGCACTGACTGCTCTCTAGCCGTCGAACCCACTTTCCTGATGTTGAGAACGGTTGCTCCGGTAGAGATCGTTCGCCCGCTCGCCTGTCTGCAAAGATGATGGAGAAATGTACGCGAGTTTTGCCGGAAGAGAAAGCGGGAATGTTAGTGATATTTTCTTTGCCGTGGATTAGATATTTTTATGGCGAGGCTCAGTTCCCGGCCGGCGCAACGTCGCTCATGCGCTTGCGAATTGCAAACCAAATCAGCCCCGCAGCCAGGTAGGCAAGATATATAAAAGGCAGCTTGCCGTAGGGGCCCTCGGGAATCGGATAGAGATTGCCCGCGAGCGCGAGTAGCATGGCGGCTCCAGCCAGCCAGGGAATGATCTGGGCTCCGGGGCGGAACACAGCGTGGCAGCGCAGATAACTCGGCAGCGCGACGCAAACCAGGGCGTAGGCCACGATGAAGCCGTAAGTGGCGAGCGAACCGAGCCAGCCATAAACGTCCAATCCGCTAGCGCCGCGAGCCGCGAGCAAGGCCACCGGAGCCACGGCCGCGATGCCCGTGATCACGACAGCGCGGCTGGGCGTCTGGTTGCGAGCGTGCGTGGCGCGGAAAGAGCCGTGAGCGAGCCCGTTGTGCGCCATCAGGAGCAGCACCCGCGCCGCCGCTGTGATGCACGCCAGCGTTCCCGCAAACAAGCTCACCAGCGCTCCGATATCGATCAGCAATCCCAGCACCCGCCTGCCCGCCACTTCGGCCAGCACATGCATTGGGGCCTGACTCGTACCCAGATCCTGGCCTGCAGTGTGAAAGCCGAGCACTTCCGCATAGGCGCAGATTGTGAAGAAAGCTCCAGCAAGAACCGCGCTTTGAATCACCGCGCGCGGAATGGTCTTCAACGGATCGCGCGCCTCCGAGCCCAGCGTGGTCGCGCTCTCGAAGCCCACAAAACTGAATAGCGCCAGCACCAGGCCCAGGCGCAATCCGCTGCCGGTCATGCCGCGCAGATGAAGTTCGTCCCAATCCCAGTGCCAGCCGTAGCGCACCAGCAACAGCGTGACCATGATTACGATCACCGTGACCGACGCAGCCTCGATCCACAGCATGAGGCGCGCAGAAATTTTGACGTCGCGATACGCGATCCAGATCGACACGCCGGTCACCAGCAAGGCGAGAACCACTGCCGAGTAGCCGTGGCTTGTGCTATCGTGCAGCAGCAACTTCGCGTAGTAATAGAAACCCCCGATGACGCTCGATCCTGTGGCCACGTAGGCCAGCAATAGACTCCAAGCCACGGTCGCGCTAAGCCAGGGCGGCAACGTCATCGAAGCGTACGTGTACAAAGAACCGGGCGAGGCGGAAAGCCGCGCGTAGCGCGCGATGCACAGCCCGACCAGCAGCACCGCAACAGTTGCCAGCACATACGCCAGCCATGTGCCGTTGCCGGCCAGAGCGAAAACCAGCGGGATGGTGGCCGCAGGCGTTGTCGTGGGAGCCATAGTGGAAACGGACTGGGCCAGAGTCTCCATAGGAGAGAGAATGTCGTTACGCAGACCGTAGTTCGTGGTCTGGGAAACTTCTGGCGCGGCTTCCGTCATGCAGGGCGTTCCCTCTTCGGGCGATCCTTCGTCAAGTTTGATTGGGGTGGGATTGTACAACAGCCGGCGCGGCGACCGCCGCACCTGGCTTTTGCCGGTGTGGAGCGGGCACTCTTGCCCGCTGGTTTTGAATCGACCCTGAACCAGTTTCTAACCGCCGGCAATGGCTCCGATGACGATGAACGGTTCCTTCCCCGACGCGACGGCATCGGGTAGCGGCGCGTCCGGCGGCTCGTGGGACAGGTCTTCCTCGCAGGCAAAGAAGCGCAGGAACGCCCGGCGCTGCAGCGTACCGTGATCGCGGATGGTCCCGCGCAGCATGGGATAGCGGGCCTCGAGGGCGTCAAGCACCGAACGCTGGGTGATGGGGCCGGCGACGTCGAGTTCCACGTCGCCATGGACGTGAGCCAGCGTTCGTAGATGCGGCGGAAGTATGACGCGAATCATTTTTGCCCCACTTGAGACAATCTTCGTAACACTCTGGCAAGCGCTTGAGCTAGAATTAGTGAACGGCTTCCCTTCCGGGTGTGACCGGCAATCCATCTGAGAGGAGAACTGCCGTGGAAAACGAATTTTTCTTCGAGCCTAGCAGCAAACGTCGCAAGGGATTCCCGTCCGAATCCAAAGTGAAGCGCGGGTTTTCGCGTCGTCCACAACCAAAAGGAGCTCTTCGAGAAACTGGGCAGGAATGATCTCTGTCCATGCGGCTCCGGCCGCAGATTTCAAGAAGTGCTGTATGCCAACAGGGCATTACGACGGCGTACGGCGCAAACATTACCAGCGATAACCATGGGAGGGCACGGTTTCTATTCCCGTGCCCTATTTCAATCTCCGCCTTTCCAGCTCACCCCAGCGTCTGCACCTCCACCGAAAGCACACCCGGCAGATCCCGCACAATCGGCGTCCAGCTATCTCCCGCATCCGCCGAGCAGTAGACCTGGCCGCCGCTGGTGCCGAAATAGATGCCGCACTTGTCGAGCGAATCTACGGCCATGGCGTCGCGCAGCACGTTGACGTAGCAGTTGCTTTGAGGCAGGCCTTTGGTCAGAGCCTCCCATTCGTTGCCGCCGGCGCGGCTGCGATAGACACGCAGCTTGCCATCCGGAACAAAGTGTTCCGCGTCGCTTTTGATCGGGACCACGTAGATGGTTTCCGGCTCGTGTGCGTGCACGTCGATCACGAATCCGAAGTCAGTGGGCAGGTTTCCGCTGATTTCTTTCCAGTTGTCGCCCGCATCGTCGGAGCGCATCACGTCCCAGTGCTTTTGCATGAACAGCACGCCGGGGCGCGACGGATTCATGGCTACATGGTGAACGCAGTGGCCAACTTCCGCCCTGGGATCGGGAATGTATTGCGAATATAGCCCACGGTTAATCGGCTTCCAGGTCTTGCCGGCGTCGTCGGTGCGGAACGCGCCCGCTGCTGAAATCGCAATATACATGCGCTGCGGATTGCTGGGATCGAGAATGACTGTGTGCAAACACATGCCGCCAGCGCCGGGCTGCCATTTCGGTCCGGTGCCGTGACCGCGCAGTCCGGGAAGTTCCTTCCAGTTTTGTCCGCCATCGGTCGAGCGAAACAGCGCGGCGTCTTCCACCCCGGCGTAAACCGTGTCGGGCTCGGTCAGCGATGGCTCGATATGCCACACTCGCTTGAATTCCCAGGGATGCTGCGTGCCATCGTAAAACTGGTGCGTGGTGAGCGGCTTGCCGGTTTCCGAAGACGCGTCGTAAACGAATTTATTGCTCTCGCCCTTCGGCGGACCCGGGGCCGGCGCTTCTCCGGGGGGCGTTCCCGGCTGATGCCAGGTTTTGCCGCCGTCATCGGAGCGCTGAATGATCTGCCCGAACCATCCACTCGACTGCGATGCATACAGCCGGTTGGGATCGGCGGGTGATCCCTTGAGGTGATAGATTTCCCAGCCCGCAAAATGCGGCCCGCTGACTTCCCAGTTTTCGCGCTTGCCGTCCGACGTCAGGATGAATGCGCCTTTGCGTGTGCCCACCAGTACCCGGATCTTGCTCATTACTCACTCCTCCCTTAGGCTCTATGCGATGCGATTTTTGTTCTCCAAGTTTGCGCCGTCAGTTTTGGTGCTCATCGGGTTCAGGCTCCCTGATAGTAGATGACGACGGCAAGATCGGAGTGACGTCCCGTTCAGGCACGCCAGATCAATGCCCCTCGACGTGAGCGGGTAGTTTATCCTTCGCCCACCAGTTTTTTCTACCTCCGCGGTGATGGTCTCGACAGCCGCATCGCTGTCCCGGCGGCGGAGCGTGACAAATCCGCGTGACACGTCCGATGCTATGCTGATGTGAGATTTCCATGACGATTCGCCGTCCTTTCCAACCCCCTAAGCCCATCCCATACAGCTATTTACAAGCCATCGACGAACGGCATTTGCCGGCGTATAATCGCGTTAGTCAGTATTCCAAAACAGGATGCGTACAGGCTCTATCCGGCGTGCCGGAGGGGCACTGGAGGACATCATGAGCATCACCCCGATTGGCGGGCACCGGCCAGAGGATTCTGGTCGCGAACTGGGCCATAAGGTCTCTACCGCAACTCTGCGGGATCAGAAACTCCGTCAGGAAGCTATCACCTGCCTCACCGCGTATGACTACGCCACTGCTCGCCTTGTCGACGAAGCGGGCATTGATATGGTCCTGGTGGGCGATTCGCTGGCCCAAACTATGCTGGGCTACGAGAACACGCTCTCGGTCACCATGGACGAGATGCTGCACCACGTAAAGGCCGTGCGGCGCGGTGTGAAGAGTGCGCTGCTGCTGGCGGATATGCCTTACGGGTCTTATCAGGTTGACCCCAACGACGCGCTGCGCAACGCTGCGCGCTTTGTGAAGGAAGGTGGCGCTGAGGTAGTGAAGATTGAAGGCGGTGAAAAGCGCGCCGACCTGATTCGCCGCATCATCGATGCCGAGATTCCGGTTGCCGGCCACATCGGGCTCACGCCGCAGTCTGTGAATGTGATGGGCGGCTACAAAGTGCAAGGGAGGAACCTGAGCGGAATTGAACAACTCATGCGCGACGCGATCGCGCTCGACCGCGCGGGTGTGGCCTGCCTGTTCCTGGAGGGCATTCCGCGCGAAGTGGCGGCGATGATCACCGCGGAAGTGAGCACGCCGACGATCGGCATTGGCGCCGGTCCGGAATGCGACGGGCAAGTGCTGGTGTTTCACGACCTGGTGAATCTGACGTTTGGGCCGCCCGCGAAGTTTGTGCGGCGGTATGGCGACGCTACCGGTCTGATCACGCACGCGGTGCAGGCCTATCGCGCGGACGTGAAGTCGCACCAGTATCCGTCGGACGCGGAGTCTTACCATCTGCCCAAGGAGACGAAAGCTGGTCTCGACAACGTGTTGGAGCGCAAGCGGGCAATGCGGCGGTAGGAGAGCCTTTTTGGTGCGGATTCACGCGGATAAATCGAGTTTGGGCAGGCAAGGTTCGAGACGCAGGCGCTGCCGCAGTGCTAGGCTGTGACCGTGAGGTTTTTATGATGCACCTCTTGCCGGGGTTCTTCTTTCCGTTCTTTGGCCTCTCATTCGTGATGTATTTTCTGCCCTCGATTCTTGCCTTTGCCCGCAATAAGCGCGACACTGCGGCAATCTTGCTGCTAAATCTGTTTTTGGGCTGGACAATGATTGGGTGGGTGGTGGCGCTGGTCTGGGCGGTGAAGACGGACATTCCCGTAGTCGTGCGGTGACGATCTGAGAACGGCGTGTTGATGCGGAAATAAATTGCGAGCGAACGGGGCTACAAACCTGGTCTACGCGATCGGCGTCTACGCGATCGGCTTGAGCATGGTGCTGGCCGCGTGTTCCTCCCCGCCGGGCAACGAACCGGCTCCTGATGCCTTCACCGTGCTGCAAAACATCCCTCCGGCCAACCTGACAAAGTACGCAGACTTGCGCGAAAAGAAAAACTGGCAAAACCCCTATCTCATCGTTCGCCCCGACAACGTGGGCTTGCTGAGCGGAGTGACGGCGAACCAGGAACAGATCCTTAAGCCAGAAGAAGTGCTGAACGCGTTATCGCGTCTACCATCTGCGGCGTGGCCTTACGGACGGGTGGCTGCGATCCTGGTGCAGGAATCGCCAGCCGAGTCCAAACCTGCCGCCTCCAACCCAGGCTCCGCGCAACAGAAAATTGCCCTTCGCAGAAACCGCGGTGCGGTCGCGGGCGAATTACAACGCGCGAATATCGAGATCGTCTGGATGCCGACGCCTGGACACTGATGTTGAGGCCGGAGCGAGCCGGTGACCGCGGGGCAATGGCCGATGAACCACGACAGTTGAATCATGAAAATATTCACCACAATCGGCGAGATACGTGCCGCGTCGCGGGAGGCAAGACGCGCAGGCAAGCGCCTGGGCCTGGTGCCGACCATGGGCGCGCTGCATGAGGGCCATCTGTCGCTGATCCGAGCGGCGAAGGAGTCGTGCCAGGTAGTGACCGCGTCGATCTTTGTGAACCCTACGCAGTTTGGTCCAAACGAGGACTTGGCACGGTATCCGCGGCCGTTCGAACGCGACCGCGAACTGCTGGAAAAAGAGGGCGTCGACCTGCTCTTCGCGCCCGCAGTGGAGGAGATGTATCCCCGTGGCGCGGTGACCTGGGTGACGGTGGAAGAGCTCAGCGGCAAACTCGATGGGGGGTCGCGCCCCGGACATTTTCGCGGGGTGACCACCGTCGTGGCAAAATTGCTTCATGTGGTCGAGCCTGATGCGGCATTCTTTGGACAAAAAGACGCGGCGCAAGTGGCCATCATCCGCCGTATGGTGCGCGACTTGAATTTCCCCGTGGAAATCGTGGTCTGCCCGATCGTGCGGGAGACAGACGGGCTTGCCATGAGTTCGAGAAACTCGTACCTGGACCCGCAGCAACGCAAGCACGCACTGGTGCTGCAGCGTTCCCTCATGCGAGTGAAACAGATGGCCGGGGAAGGCGAGGACGAGGCTGCAAAATTGATCGCTGCGGCGAAAGAAGTGATGGCCGGGGAACCCGCCGTGCGTCTCGACTATTTCGAGATCGTCGACCCGGATTCGCTCGATCCGATCACGGATGTGGCGAAAGGCGCACTCGTCGCAGTCGCGGCATACGTGGGTACGACGCGGCTGATCGACAATGTACTGCTCCCGGGCTAACGGTTCCCGCTGCTACTTTCGGTTGGATGCTTCCTGAATTTCCCTGGGCTTCGGGCCGGATGAGCTGGCAAGGTCCTGGCCCGCTAGGCGCTGCCGCACCATATCCTCGATGCGTGACCACACTCGCGGATCACACTCACATTGCATATGCCCGGGCGTAAAAAAATGATCGGACCATGAGGCTTCCGGACACTGCACCGGATCCTTCCTGTAGTCGGTGCGGAAATTGCCGAGAATTTCGGTCTTCGACTGGTCGGCGGCGGTAATCTGCGGACGGCCGTGGAGCAGGCCATGAGGCTGATAGAAGTTTACCGCTTCGGCGACGTTGTCCGGGATAACGGAATCGTCGCGCCAAAATTTCTCAACGCTGTCTACTTGCACCGTCAGCAGCACGGGGATGTGTTCCTGCCGCAGTTCGCGAGCCAGCAGCACGACCGCGGCCCCGCCCCAGCTGTGGCCGAAGAGCACGATCCGGGCGCGGCTTTTTTCCTCATCGGACAGGACGCCGTCATGATTTGTGTCCAACAGACGGAGGATGGCCGCGTGAGCCCTGGCCCGGTGGCGATTTTCGAAAACTTCCACGTGTGTGCTTTGGGGGAGGGTGCGCCGAATCCGCTGCGCCAATTGGACGGGTCCGTGATGGAGGTTGTCGTGGCGAACAAAACCGCCGACGAACCCAATCACCATCGATGTGGTGGCCGGCTTGGAGCCTGCCTGCACTGCGGCGTCCGAACCCGCGAAAGCAGGCAGGGATGCCAGCAACACCGCCGAAGCCAGAGCCAACGTCCGAATTGGAGCAACTGCAGCCACTCGCGCCCCACTGCTGATGAGATGACGGGCTTCCCGGCAAGGATGCAGCAAAAAACCTGCCGCTCCAGCGACCCTGCCAGTCCAAATGCCTTGACTGGAGCGGCATTTGGCTCGGTTCGAGCAGCCCGTCGCCTAGTCTACACCGGCTGTCAAGCGGCCATTGCGCTATTACTCAACCGCTTTCTTGCCTGAGACGAACCGGTTGGCGGCAAGGATGTATCGCAGACGGCGCTCCGCCGCCTTGGTGATGCCAATCCGCGGAGTCAGGGCGATGCGGCCGGGGCGAAACCCGTCGTCGCCAATCCACAACGTGGAACGCCGGGAGGTCAGATCACTACCGTTATCCCTTTCGCGGGTAATCCCGAACGCCTCGGCCAGGCGGCCCGGCCCAGTGGTGAGTTTGGGAAGGTCGCGAGGCCCGCGCAGAACGATCCCCCGAGCCTCCGCCATTTTTTCAATGCCAGCCAACGGTTCCAACGCTCGAAACAGCACCGCCCCCGCTTTGCCCTCGCGCTCGCAGGAAACGTTCAGGCAATAGTGGCTGCCGTAGATGAAGTACACGTAGGCAAACCCGGGCGGCCCGAACAGGACGGAAGTGCGGGCAGTGTTTCCGGCCGCCGCGTGCGCGGCTGGATCATTTTCACCCAAGTAGGCTTCCACTTCTACGATCCGGCCAGTAAGCCGCAACCGGCCTTCGCTGCGAACCAGCACTTTGCCCAGAAGTTCTCGGGCCACGCGCCGGGGATCGCGCCCGAAGAAGTCGCGCCCCAGGGGACTGATTCGCGTCGGCAACATCGGACTTCGCTTCAAACTACGCTTGGAACTATGCTTGGAAGTATGCTCCGAACTTTGCTCCGAACTTTGCTGCGAACTATGCTGCACCCTTTCCTGCTTCCTTCAGGTAGGCCAGCACTTCCTCGGCGTGGCCCTCTGCTTTGACCTTGGGGAAAATGTGTTGGATGTTACCGTCGGGGCCGATGATGAATGTGGTCCGGACGATCCCCATCACCTTTTTCCCATACATGTTCTTCTCCTTCAACACGCCAAACGCGACCGCCACTTTCTTGTCCGTATCCGCCAGCAGCTGGAACGGGAGATCGTACTTGTCCTGGAACTTTTTCTGAGCTTTGGGCGTATCGGGTGAAATCCCCATCAGGACCGCACCGGTTTTCTCGATCTTCTTGTACGTGTCGCGGAACCCGCGCGCTTCGATGGTTCAGCCGGGAGTGTCGGCGCGAGGATAGAAATAAAGAACCACGGTTTTTCCGCGAAGATCCCGCAATGAGACTTCTCTCCCGTTCTCGTCCTGCAAAGTGAACTCGGGAGCCTTATCATGGATGTTCATGGGATTCTCTTCTCCGAAAAGGTCGGGGCTAAGCAAAAATATGAGGCTGGACTTTAACCGTCCCGGCAAACGAGCGGCGGGGTTGCCGTCGTTCCACAAGATTCTATACCGAAGCGTGGGACTCGCCGCCATGGGCTTGATCACCGTGATCGCGGGGGGATGCTTCGCGATCCCGAGCGCGGCGCAGGAAAGCACTCCCGAAATTGTCCCCCTGAAAAAGGAGCTTCGCAAGAAGAAGGATCTCGGTCCGCGCGCCGTGGGATTGCTGAAGATGACGCCCAGCGGCAAAGCCACGCTGGTGCCGATCATGATCGAGATCGAGGGCAAATTCTACGACGCATCGGCGTACAAGGCGGACCCGGTTCCAATGGCAGTGGAATCGGGGACGGTTTACGAAGGCCAGAAGACGGGAAGCCCGCTGGGCCTGTTCACGATCAATAGCGCCCTGCACAGCCTGGCCGCGAATGCGGACGTGCCCTGGATCGCCACAGGAGCGTGGCTGGCTGGAGGCGCCGAGGCTCCGAAGACCGCGATGAAGGCGGAGATTGTTCCCAAGGGGATTGAGGACAAGGACGCACCGCCGCGCTTGAGTAAGGGCGATGCCGCCAACGGAGCACCGGCAACGGCAACTCCGCCGCCGACGACCTCGCCAACTGCTGCTCCTTCTACGACGTCCGCTCCCCCGCCAGCTTCTCCTCCGTCGGCTGCTCCTTCCGCGCCGGGAAGCCCCGCGCCTGCGGCATCGAATCCGAGCGCGACGACCCCGGGTTCGACGGCCCCTCCCGCGGCTTCAACTGGCAAAGCGGAACGGAAGAAAGACGAGAACAAGGCGGAGCAGAAAAAGGAGGACGCTTCGTCGAGTGTGCAGGATACGACTTTCGATGACACGAATCGCCCGAGGTTGCGCCGCGGCAAGCCCACGGGACCTATGCCGGATTACGAAGTACCCGGCTACGGGAAGCTCCAGTCGGCGAAAGATTCCGGCGTCGGTGGAGGTAGTGATGCTGTGGCCACGCCCATAGCCAGCGCAGTTCCGATGGAGCAAGTGGAACTGATCCCAGCGATCTCCGATGCCGACGGCCCTGAACCGCGCTCCTTCGCCTACGAGTGGGACAAGGGGACCGAAGAAGAACGGCGCCGCGAGATGCTCGACCTGGCCAAGCAGCAACTGCGCGCCTACATCGATGCGCGCGCCAAGGGGCAGATTCCGGCCAAGCCGGCCGCACCCAAGAAGACGGTACATAAGACGGCCACTAAAACGCCCGAACCGATCTTGGAAAATGTGCAAATGCGAACGTTTGACCTGTGGGGTAGCAATCAGCCGGTGCTGATACTGAGCGCAGACGCGCACCTGCCTCTGCCTGCGAGTGGTGCGGCAAGCGACCTTCCCGCAGCTCCGTTGCAATACAAAATCGTGCTGGTCACCCGTACCGACATTTACAACGACCTGCACAAACTGTATTCCGGCGTGACCGATCGCTTCCACCTCGACGTGGCGCCGCAGCTGGAGTTGATCGACGCCGTCGATGCGGACGGCGACGGAAGCGGCGAGCTCCTGTTTCGCAAGACCACCGACACGGGAAGAGGCTACGTGATCTATCGCGCCACCGCCGACTCGCTATGGAAGATGTTTGACAACGTAAGCCCGGAGTGAGCGACGAAGGCAGAAGTCAAAAGTCAACAGTCAAAAGTCAGAAGTCAGAAGTCAAAAATAAGAAATTAAGAATGAGAATACAGAGCATAGACAATGTGTGGGCGGAGGCTCTATAACGGTGTGACTTCTGACTTTTGACTTCTGCATTCTTACTTTTGACCTTCTGCAATCTGACCTCTGACTTCTGCATTTTTCGTTAGAATGTTTCCTGTCGAGATGGAAGACCCCTGATCCACCGCCCGTGGCCTGGGATGCGCGACCTGCAGCTCATGATCTAAGGAGCCTGGCTTTACTTTGCGTCTGACACGCCGTGAGTTTGTGCAATCGGCCCTCGGGGCCGGCCTAGCGGCCGCGCTGCCCGCGGGATTTTTTTCTGCCTGCAGTGTTCCGTCTAAGGCGGCCGGATCGATCTCTTCCGCCTTGGGCGCATCCAGCGGGTTGGGGCGGTTTGCCGCTTCGTCGGAAATCGGATTCCCCAAGAACTTCTTCTGGGGCACGGCCACCGCTGCTTACCAGATCGAAGGCGCCTGGACGGAAGACGGAAAAGGCGAATCGGTCTGGGACCATTTTTCGCACACCGCTGGAACCATCAAGAACGGCGATACCGGCGACACCGCCTGCGATTCCTATCATCGCTGGCGTGAAGACGTCAGCCTGATGCGCGCCATGAATTTGAACAGCTACCGTTTTTCGATCGCCTGGCCGCGAATTCAGCCGACGGGATCAGGCTCCGCGAATTCCAAAGGCATGGATTATTACAGCCGCCTGGTCGACGCGCTGCTCGAAGCGAAGATTCGCCCGTTCGTAACGCTCTACCACTGGGACTTGCCGCAGGCTCTCGAAGACGCGGGAGGCTGGCCGAATCGCGATACGGCCTCTCGCTTCAGCGACTACGTTGACATCATGGCTCGAGCCCTGGGCGACCGCGTCACCGACTGGATGCTGTTCAACGAGCCCTCCGTGTTCACCTACAGCGGCTACCTCATCGGGGAACATGCGCCCGGGCGCAAGAGCCTGTGGGATTTTCTCCGCGCTACGCACGTGGTGAACCTGGCGCAGGGTGCGGGGCTTCGAGCTCTGAAAGCAGCGCGCCCGCAGGCGCGGGTGGGAACCGCCTTCAATATGTCGGCCTGTGAGCCGGCGTCTGACTCTGAGGCCGACAAACTGGCGGCGCAACGCTCCCACGCCATTACCAATCTCTGGTTTCTTGAGACGGCGCTTAAGGGGCGCTATCCCGAAGCGTTCACGTACCTTCCCGAAACCCTCATGGGCATCAAGCCCGACGACATGGAGAAGGTGCGCGCACCGCTGGATTTTGTTGGCATCAATCTCTATTACCGCACTATCGCCTCCTCGCCCGGCGCCATGGAACGAGTCGCGCACGCGCAGGAATGGCTGTTTCCGGCAAAGATGTCAACCGGCGGCGGGGAGCAGGGCCCCAAAACTGAAATCGGGTGGGAAGTGTGGCCGAAGGCACTCTATGACATCGTGATGCGCATCACGCGCGAATACAACCGCCCTGTAATTGAAATCACCGAGAGCGGCTGCGCCTACAACGAACGTCCGGACGCAACTGGCGTGATCCACGACCCTCGCCGCATCGAGTATCACCGGCAGTATCTCGCGGGCTTGGCCCATGCGATCGCCGATGGCGCTGACGTCCGTGGCTATCACGCCTGGAGCCTGATCGACAACTTCGAATGGGCAGAGGGGTTCAGCCAGCGCTTCGGCTTGGCTTATGTGGATTTCAAGACGCAAAAGCGGACGATTAAAGACTCAGGCCGCTGGTACGCGAAGGTCGCGCAACTAAATGCCGTTCCTCCGCTTGGTTAGCGCTGCGAGGGAACCAAATTTTCGTCCGAGAAAAATTGTCCTACCGACCTCCCGCGCTTCCCCAAAGTGGCGATACCGATGGCGACCCCGCAAATGAATACGGCCAACGCATAAAGCCAGCCCTGGTGCGAGCGTGCTGGGAGATCACTTCCCAGGGCATTGACCAGGCGGCTACTGGTGTTGAAAAAGGCATGCAGCGCAATGGCCGCGAGGACTCCGAAACGCGCCCAGTTCGCCGCGCTGGTCAGGAGAAATGACACGCCCAGAAGAATCAGGACAAACTGCCACGGAGAAGCGGTGGTCCACCCCGGCACGAAGAACAGGGGCAGGTGCCACGCGGCCCATAGCGGCGCAAGAATGACCGAGGCCTTGAAGGGCCCATAGCGCGACTGCAACCTCGGTAGAGCAAATCCGCGCCAACCGGGTTCCTCGCCCACCGGACCGCCCAGGAACGTGGAGTAGTTGACGTCGTAAGTGCCCCAGTGCAGCAGCACCGACCAGTGCAAGGCGCTAGGCGCAGAATGAACGATGGCGGCCGCAGGCGCCACTACAGTCGCCACGAAGAAGCCAACCAATCCCACCGCCAGGCCGGCAAGCAGGGGGCGCCACCCCGTCCAAACCGGGCATATCTTAAGGTCGCGATGGCCAAGCCACCGTGTGATCAACGCAGCCAACGTTGGACCGCAACTGGCCGCGATGATGATGGCCGGAGCGAAGGCGTCGTCGAGTTGACCCGGGAGGCGCAGGGCTGCCAGCAGAACGATCCAGGTCCACACGTAGGCGAGCAGGAAGAAAAGCGTAAGCGGCCTGGCTTGCGCCAAACGGACAAGCCTCGGCCTGGAGTTTGCGAATTGTTCCGTCGGATTCCCCACGGCGATGCCGGAACAATATCATGGACTGGAAAAGCTGGCGAGCGCTCGTCCAAACTTCTGCGTCATGACCAGTTCACTGTCTCTGATGTTTGCATCGCTAATCTAGTTGGGCAGCTTAAACCGGTCGCGTTCCTCTTGCATTTTCTTCTCGAGCGCCGGTTTCACGAGCGAAATCGGGACCTCCAGATCGCCCACTTTAAACTCCGTGGGATCAAAAGTAGCGTAGCCGTCCTTTTGTCCGAGATGTCCGGATACGGTAATCCACACATCTTTGCCCGCGATCTCGGTCAGAAACTTCCCGTGCACAATGTCGCCCTCCATGCTGACTTGCTGGTCTTTGATCGTGGGAGCAGACGACCCGACGTTCATGTCAGGCGATAGACTTCCACCAGCAGCGGCTCCCAGCGCCTGGGTCAGCGCGGCGCCAATCTCATCAGAATTGATGTGCGGTTCAGCTTTCGAGGCCTGGCTCCCGCTTGGCGAAGATACGGACGGGGACGAAGTGGGAGAAGAAGCAATTTGCGCCGATGGCGCCTGCGATCCGCCGCTTCCTGCCGGTTGCTGGACCGCTGGCTCAAACTGAGAGATCTTCTGGTCGAACGATTGCGCATGCTGCGCGACCGCTGCCGGAGCCTGCGGTTGTGCCACCGGCGCCGGCTTCTTCAAGACCAGAAAGATTGCAATCAGCGCTGCCGCCAAGGTCGCAATACTGATGATCCGGTCCAGTTTCAGCTTCATGGCTAGTCTCCCAGTGTTCATGGTAGACGAACCAGTTGGTGGCGTTCAGGTGACCGAAGTCACGTGGCGGGATAGTACTTCGGCTAAGAATTATCCTAACCTCTTGCTCAGCAACTCGTTCACCAGCTGCGGATTCGCCTGGCCTTTGGACGCCTTCATTACCTGGCCCACAAAGAATCCAATCAGGGTAGTCTTGCCGCCGCGGTACTGCTCCAGCTGTTTTGGATTCGCGGCCAGCACTTCATCAATGGCCTTCTCCAGCGCCGATGTGTCGCTGGATTGCTGCGGGCGGCCCTCTTCTTCATAGACCGCGGAAAAATCCCGTCCGCGCTCGAAACAAAGATCGTAGAGTTCTTTCAGCATCTTCCCCGAAATTGCACCGGACTCGACCAGGTCTGCCGATGCCGCCACACCCGCCATCGAGATTGGCGAGTGTTCAATGTCCAGACCCTTAGCCTTCAGGCGGCCCATCAATTCGCCCTGCACCAGGTTTGCAACCCGCTTCGGATTCTTCGCCGCTTTGGCTGCTGACTCGAACTGATCGGCGAGCGCCTTGGAAAACGTCAGCACTTGCGCGTCGTATTCGGTGATGCCGTATTCCTTCACCATGCGGGCGCGCCGCGCTTCCGGCAACTCAGGCAAAGTTTGAGCGATCTCGGCCTTCCACTTCGCGTCGACCACCAGCGGCAGCAAATCCGGCTCCGGAAAGTAGCGGTAATCGTGCGCCTGTTCTTTCGAGCGCATCCCGTAGGTTTTGCCTTCGTGCGAGTTGTAAAGCCGGGTTTCCTGCACGATCTTGCCGCCGGACTCGATCAACGCCACCTGCCGATCAATCTCGTAGATCAACGCCTCACGGATGAAGCGGAAGGAATTCACGTTCTTGATTTCCGTCTTGGTGCCCAGTTCTCTCTGCCCGCGCGGACGGACGCTCACGTTGGCATCGCAGCGCAGCGAACCTTCTTCCATATTGCAGTCGCTGACGCCGGTGTAAAAAATGATCTCCTTCAACCGCGTGAGGTATTCGTAAGCTCCGTCGGGTGTGGCGATGTCCGGCTCGCTGACAATCTCAATCAGCGGCACGCCGGTGCGGTTCAGGTCGATGGCAGTTTTCTCGTCGGCGTCAGGAAAGCCTTCGTGCAGGCTCTTGCCGGCATCTTCTTCCAGGTGGACCCGGGTGATGCCGATTTTCTTAGTACTCAGTTCTCGGTTCTCAGTTCTCAGTTCCTTGCTGCCATCGCCGGCTTGCGACGCCGGAATTTCGATGAATCCGTGTTCGGCCAGCGGCTTGTCGTATTGCGAAATCTGGTAACCTTTGGGCAAATCCGGGTAGAAATAGTTCTTCCGCGCAAAAATTGAAGTCTCATTGATTCGACAATTCAGCGCCATCGCGGCCAGCGTGGCAAACTCTACAACTTTTTTGTTCAAGACAGGGAGCGCCCCCGGCATCCCGAGGCAAACCGGGCAAACGTTGCTATTGGGTGCAGCGCCAAAGCGGGTAGAGCACGAGCAGAAGATCTTGGTAGCCGTCAGCAGCTGGACGTGGACTTCCAAGCCGATGACCGGCTCGAATCGAGTTTGGCCGGCTCCGGATGTATCCGGCATGCTTGCCATGGGCATGATTATAAGGCGTCCAGTTGAGGAACCTGATCTACTTCCCCTTCACTTCCGCGCCCACATACTTTTCCATCGAAATCTCGAAATACATCAACTCCACGCCTTTGGCGTCGTCGACGCCGGTGATGTCGATGTGCGCGCCTTTCAGCGGCTCGGCGATCCCTCCGATGTCGAAGAAAAGGAATCCCGACTGCGTCGTCCGAGGCTCAACGGCCTTGGCGGCGAACTGCGACGATTCGATCTCGTCCATTTCTTTCTTGCTGATCGTTCCCTTCACTTTCTTGCGCGGGATGGGAATCGGCAGGCGTTCCCCGGTGGTATTGGCCTGCGGGTTCGAGAGCCGGCGGTAAATGTCCGCCGGCGAAATCGGCGTCAGCTTGGAGTTGTTGGCCGTGATCAGCGTCACCTCGATGTTGCCGATGGAGACGGGCTGGCTGCCATCGTTGGTCACCACGAAGAAAACCGGTAGGAATCCGTTTTCCCGAAAGTTCACCGAAAAGATGCCGGCTTTTTCGGGCACGTCGTAAGGGTCGGCGGCAATTGCGACCATCTCGGCCGGATGTTCGTCGTGCGCTGGATACATTTTCGCCGCCTGCGCGACCGGTCTAACGAAGTTCTTGGCGGCAAGACCCACGGTCAATCCGCCAACAGCGGCCAATACGAAAACCGTCGAACGGGCGAGCGCCTGTGGCGTGCAGTGCATGGCTTTGATTATAGAGGCTGCGAATGGGCCCGCTGGTTGCCCGACTGGTTGCTTGAGATCGCATGAGCCGGCTTGGATTGGTTGCCGGGCGTTTAGAATGGCAGCACTTGATCTACTTTCTCTACAGCCTTCTGCTGGCAGCCGCGATGCTGTTGAGCCTACCCTACTGGCTCTATCAAATGCTGCGCCACGGAAAATACCGTCGCGGCTTTGCGGAACGCCTGGGTGCGGTTCCGCCTCGGCTCGGCAGGAACGGAATCTCGGCAGAAAACCCGGGCACCGAAAACGCTTCGCTCCCACGCCTTGCGTCCGTGATCTGGGTGCATGCCGTTTCTGTCGGCGAAGTGCTGGCGGTGAGCAGACTGGTCGACGAAATGCGGCTCCGCTTTCCGCGGCACAAGATTTTCATCACTACCACGACCGACACCGGCCAGGAGCTCGCCCGCAAACGCTTCGGCGAAGAGAGCGTTTTCTATTTCCCTCTGGATTTCGCCTTCGCCATTCGCCCGTATTTACGCGCCCTGCGGCCTGAACTGGTGGTCATCGCCGAGACTGAGTTTTGGCCGAATTTTCTGCGCCTCGCCCGCACCAGCGGCGCGCGTATTGCGGTGGTGAACGCCCGCATCTCCGACCGCTCCTGGCCCAACTATCGGAGATTCCGCTTGCTGCTAAGGAAAGAATTGGAAAGTGTCGACCTGTTCCTCGCCCAGACTCACGCAGACGGCACCCGCCTGCAATCCATCGGCGCTGCGCCAGATCGCGTGCGTGTGACGGGCAATCTCAAGTTCGACCTGAACCTACCGGCAGCGCCCGCGATTGTCGCGGATCTGCGCAAAGCGTTTTCCGAGTCGGGGGGCGGCCCAATCCTGGTTTGCGGCAGCACTGTCGATGGCGAAGAACCGCTTCTGCTCAAGGCCTTCGAGAACCTGCTGGTGGCGCATCCAAGGGCGGTCATGATTCTTGCCCCGCGGCATCCGGAACGGTTCGATGCCGTCGCCTCCTTGCTGACCCAGATGGAACTTCCCTTCTGGCGGCGAACGCTTTGGAGTGCGCAGAACAGCCCGGGCGTCAAAGCCAAACCTCTCGGCGGTGGAGTCTTGCTTATCGATACCATCGGAGAACTGGCCGCTCTTTACGAACTCGCTGACGTTGCTTTTGTCGGCGGCAGCCTGGTGCCGCACGGTGGACACAACATCCTCGAACCAGCTCAATACGGCGTCGCCATCGTGGTGGGAAACCACACCGAAAATTTTCGCGACATCGTAAGCCTCTTCCAAAGCCGCAACGCAGTGCGAATCGTGGGCATGGCAGAATTGCCTCTGGTATTCATGGAACTCCTGGCGAACCCCGCCGAGCGGGCCGCCCTGGGCCAGCGCGCAGCAGAAACCATGCGCTCACAGACCGGAGCTACGCGCCGAACCGTCGAAGCTTTGGCGAATCTTCTCGGCGCGCATGGGCGGCGGGAAATGCCGAACGCCGCCCAATCCACGGGCCAGACCACGCAAACGGCGCGGCAAAGAAGAACAGATTGAATCCCCTGGCAGGCATTTACGGTGGCGTAGTCAGAGCGCGAAATTCGCTCTACGACCGAGGCATGCTTCGCGCCAAACGCCTGACTGGCGCCGTCGTGAGCGTGGGCAATCTTTCCACCGGAGGGTCGGGGAAGACCCCCTTCGTGTTGCTGCTGGGCGAGTTGCTCAAAGCGCGAGGAATCAAGTTTGACGTGCTGTCCCGCGGTTACGGCCGGCAGACTCGTGGGACGTTTTCAGTCGATCCCGCAGGCTCGCCGCGCGATTTCGGTGACGAACCTCTACTCATTGCACGCCGCCTGCAAGCACCCGTATTCGTCGGTGAAGATCGCTTCGAAGCCGGCCTTTTGGCTGAAGCAAAACTCGGACCGCAGCTTCATCTTCTCGACGACGGCTTCCAGCACCGCGCCCTGGCTCGCGATTTCGATGTCGTCCTGGTCGCGCCTCAGGATGTTGAGGATCGCCTTCTCCCGGCAGGCCGGTTGCGCGAGCCGTTGCACTCCCTGCGCCGCGCCGATGCAGTTGTCCTGACTAACGGCTCCGCGCCAGAAATGTTCCCGCTTCAGGGCAAGTTAGTATGGAGCGTGAACCGTGGAATCCTTTCTCATCTTGTCCCGCCACGACCGCTTGTTTTCTGTGGAATCGCGCGTCCTCAGACTTTCGTCCAGCAACTGCGCGCCGCTAACATCGAGCCGGTCGCCGAAGCCTTTTACCGCGATCACCACGCGTACCGCGAAAAAGACATCCGCGAACTACTCCAGCTCAAACAACAAAGCGGCGCGGGAGGATTTCTCACCACCGAGAAAGACGCCATCAACCTGGGTGACCACCTTCCGCTTCTAACTCCCCTTTCCGTCGTCCAGGTCAAAATGGAGCTGCAAGATGCCGCTAACGCCGTGGATACCATGCTGCGAGTGATTGCCGAACGGAAGCGCCCGGCATGAGAGAATCGGTCTTCGCGGCGGGGCCGTTCTGACATACCGCAACCATGACGAAACATCCCAAAGAAGCCGATCGCCTCAAGAAGATCGTGGAGAGTTTTCCCAAGGTTACGGTCACGGTCCTCGGCGACCTGGTCGCTGACGAATTCGTCTTCGGCGAAATTTCACGCGTCTCCCGCGAAGCTCCCGTCTTGATCCTCAAGCATCGCGAGCGCACAGTCGTCCCCGGCGGCGGCGCCAACGCGGTCAACAATCTCGCCGATCTTGGCGTCAACGTTCTCCCCGTGGGTGTGGTCGGAGACGACGAACCCGGACGCCTGCTCCTTAAGCATTTCCGCCACAAGCGCATTCCCGTCAGCGGCGTGCTCAAGGACAAAACCTACGCCACCATCACCAAGACCCGCATCCTCGCTGGCATGACGCACACCACGCGCCAGCAGGTTGTGCGTATCGACCGCGAACCAACCGAGCCGCCGAATATTCATCTGACCCGAGAGCTATATCTGGCCGCGCGCAATTATGCTCATGCCTCAGACGCGTTGCTGCTCTCCGATTACGGCTACGGAGCGGCGACTCCCGCGATATTGAATGCCCTGAGGGAAAAGGGCAAAATCACACTGCCAGTGATTCTCGATTCGCGCTATCGCCTGCTGCAATATTCGGGTGCGACTGCTGCGACCCCGAACGAACCGGAAGTCGAAGACGCGCTCGGCGTTCGCATTGGCCAAGACTGGGAGAAACTGATCGGCGCTGGCGAGCAACTGCTCACCCGCATGAAACTGCAGTCCCTGTTGATTACTCGCGGCCGCGATGGCATGGTCGCCTTCAACCACCGGCACAAGCCCGTGGATATCCCGATCTTCGGCTCCGATCAGGTAGTCGACGTCACCGGCGCTGGTGATACCGTGATCGCCGCCTTCACTGCGGCTTTGGCCGCCGGGGCCAGCACCGAAGAAGCCGCGCAACTAGCGAACTATGCGGGCGGAATTGTCGTGATGAAGCGCGGTACTGCCACCGTTTCACAGCAGGAGCTTCTGAACGCGCTGGAACAGTCCCCGCCGGCCACGAGACTTCATTGAATGCTAAACCGGGAACTTTGAACGAACCTAGCCAAACCGGGAACAGCAAGATTCTGCTCCGTAGCCAACTGCGCACGCAGGTCGAGCAGTGGCGTAGCGCTGGGGAAAGCATCACTTTAGCGAACGGAAATTTTGATCTTCTCCACGTAGGCCACGTGCGTTATCTGCACGGAGCGAAAGCGCTCGGCGGCAAACTCGTGGTCGCCATCAATTCTGACGAATCGGTGCGAACCCTCAAAGGTGCGGACCGCCCCATTATGCCTGAGCAGGAACGTGCCGAGATTGTCGCGGCGCTTGCCGATGTAGACGCGGTCATCATATTTCCCGAACTGGACGTGAGGCCCATCATTCGCGAGATTCGCCCTGACATTCAAGCAAAAGGCACGGACTACACCGCAGAATCCGTCCCTGAACGCGACACCCTGATCGAATTCGGTGGACACGTCGAAATCGTGGGCGACGCCAAGGACCACTCCACGAGCGAGATCATTCGGTCGCAGATTATGCGCTCGGGCCCGTCACCGAGGCAGTCTTGACCGTCGATTCACGGAATGGCGCCGACATCAAACGCCTCCTCATCGTGCGGCTCGGTTCCATGGGTGACGTGATTCATACTTTGCCCGCCGCCCACGCGCTACGCGCTGCGTTTCCGGAGGCGATGATTGGCTGGCTGATCGAGGAACGCTGGGGCGAACTTTTGTGCGCGCCGGGCACGCCCTTGCGGGGACCGCGCTCCGCCCAGCGACCGCTGGTCGACTGGGTGCACACTGTCAACCTCATCGGTTGGCGGAAGTCGCTGGTTTCAATTTCCACCGTGCAGAAAATCGCACGCGTGTGGAACGATGTGCACGCCGCACACTATGATGTGGCGGTCGATCTACAGGGAGCCGTGCGATCGGCGATTCTGGCGCGCTGGTCGGGCGCGCGCGTGATCTATGGGGCTGCCGAACCACGTGAGTCCCCAGCGAGCCTGTGGTACACGCGTAAAACGACTGCGCAGGGTGCGCATGTCATCGAGCAGAATCTCTTCGTGGCTGAGACGGTCGCACAAATGAAGACGGAATCACAGCGAGTAGAATTTCCACGCGACCCGGCCGCGGAGCAGCTAATCAGCCAGCGGCTTACAGAAAAGGGCATTACTGACTTCGCCATCCTGAACCCGGGCGCAGGATGGGGTGCGAAACGCTGGCCTGCCGAGCGCTACGGACAAGTCGCGCGCGAACTGGCTGGTGTAGGGTTGCGTACAATTCTCAATGATGGACCCGGAGAACACGAACTAGCCCAAGCGGCCCAGTCGGCCAGCGGCGGCGCCGCGGAAATCATGAACTGCACCATTTCCGAACTGATTGCACTCACAAGACGGGCGGGCTTGTTCATCGGCGGCGACACGGGGCCGCTCCATTTGGCGGCGGCGCTGAATGTTCCGGTTGTCGCGATCTTTGGTCCAACCGATCCCGCGCGCAACGGCCCTTACGGCACACGCAGCATTGTGCTGCGGAACCCGTCAAGTACGACGACGTATGCCCGCCGCTCGCAGCCAGATCAGGGATTGCTGGAGATCGGCACAGAATCAGTCATAGCTGCAGTTCGTGACCTATTGCCCTAGCGACGAAAGAACTGTCACCCCGAAACGACCGCGTTTTTCATCGCGGCGGAGGGATCTCAGTCTCATCTGCTATGGCGGATCAGCCGGATTGGCCATGCCGACTGCACCACTGCAACGAACAGGACACCTTCATGACGAACTGGTCGCGCATCGCCCGCCGCATCCGCGTGCCGCTGGGATTCGTGTTCGCATTACTGTATCTCTGGCTGGCGAAACCCTCGTGGCACTTCCTGCTGCTGAGTCTCCTGCTGATTTTGCCTGGCCTGCTGATTCGCGCGCTAGCTTCTGGCCATGTGCGGAAGAACGAGGCGTTAGCCATGTCGGGTCCCTATGCTTACACGCGCAATCCGTTGTACCTGGGATCGCTGCTGATCGGAATCGGGTTTGCGGTTGGGGCGCAGAGCTGGTGGGTTGGTCTCTTGCTCGTCGTAATGTTCTTGGCCATCTACCTCCCCGTCATCCGCGACGAGGAAACATTCCTTCGCCAGAAGTTCCCAGAGTTCGACGAATACGCACGAAATGTTCCAAGAATGTTCCCAAGAATCGCGGCGCATCCGACCTCCAAAAATGACGTGCCGGAATTCTCTCTGCCGCTATATCTGCAGCATCGCGAGTACAACGCGCTGCTCGGAGCGTTGGCAGTGTTGGGGGCGTTGCTGGCAAAAATATGCCTACGCTGGTAGTTGACAAGCTGAGCCACGCACGACCCCGTCGCTGGGCATCGCTTCAATCAGCAATCAAAATCAACTAATCACCAGTCCGGTTCCGCTGCTATTTCTGCGCCACCAATTCCCGGGCGCGTCTCAATTCTGGTCGTGTGGAATTCGAACCCTCGCAGACTTTCAGCAAAAGCGCGTAATACTCGGCAGCGTCAGCCGACGTGCCCGACTGCTCGGCAGCGCGGGCCGCGCCGGAGAGTCCGTTGAAGCGATTGGGATTTAATTTCAAGTCAGTCTGATATTCGGCCAGCGCTTGCTGCGGACGCTTCGCTTCCAGCAGCATGTCGGCGATCATTTCGCGGGTAGGAATGCCCTGTGGTTCGTCGCCCAGCGAATCTTCCTTGTCAGCTAGAGGGCGCAGCGCCTCGACCGCATCGTCATATTTTCCTTCAGCAAACGCGAGCCAGGCCTGCGCCTGTTTCAGATCGTCTTCCGCGGCCTCGGCAAAATCTTTTTTCTTCGAGTCCACCAGACTCTGGTGAATCCGGTCGATCGCGGCAATGTCTCTTCGCACTTCGTCGGCGTTCCCGAGATGAGCCGATCCGATCGCCTTCGCCCAATAGCCCGCGGATTCTTCCGCCGTGCCCGGTACCGGAACAGGGGTAAGCGCGGCCGCCGTAGCCCAATCATGCATCTCGATGGGATAGAGCGCCGTGAAGTGCGCCAGCGTGGCCTCGTGGGGATCGAATCCCAGGCCATACATATCGTGCATGGCGGGCATTTTCCTCACTTCGTCGATCAGGGCGCGAGCGTCGGCTTCGCGGCCGCTCTGCAGATAGGCGTAGAAGAGAAAGTCCATGGCGTGGAACTGGTGGCCTTCACCGCCCATGTGCATGGCCGCGGATTCGCGAGTCGCGGCGATGGAAGCCAGGTTCGACTTGATGTCGTCCTGCCACAAGCCCACACGCGCGAAAATGTGCGACGGCATGTGCAGTGCGTGCGGCGCGGCCGGCGCAACCTGCGCGTAACGCCGCGCGGCGGGAATGCCCAACTGCGCCAACTGCGGCTTGTCATAGCTGTGGATCAGGTAGTGCGCCACTCCGGGATGGTCGGGCTCGGTGGCGAACAGCTTCTCCAGAATCGCGGCGGCCTGCTTGCGCCGGGCAAAGGTTGCGTCCTCGTGCGGATCGGAAGCCAGCAGCGAGAGTGCGTAGAACACCGCAGCTTCGTGGTCGTCGGGATACTCCTGGTAAACCTTCTGCATCGCATCGGAATACGCTCGGGCGCGCGTGTCATGATCGAGCTTGCCCGAGTTCTCGTAGAACGCGGCAATCGCGGCGATGTAGCCTCGTTCGCGCGCGGTGATCCTTCCGCTCTGCGCCTGCGCTTTGTGGACTTCGTCGAGACCGTGGGCAATGACCTTCTCGTCCGGCTGGTTCCAGAGCTGATGCCACAGGCTCATCGCGACGCCCCAGTGAGCCATGGCACATTTGGGATCGTCCTTCGCAATCTGTTCGAATTCTTTTTGCGCCTCTTCGTACCAGAACGAATGCAGCAGTGCGACGCCGCGCTGAAAAGGCTTATGCGCCGACGCCGCGCAAGAGACTGGGAAGCTCACGGTTCCCAACTGCGTTTCGTTCAGATCTTCGTGATGCTGGTGACCGTGCTCGTCATCGGCGAACGAGGGGAAAGCAAACAGGAAGGAAAGAGGCAATATCCAGGCGAAACATTTCATGAGGGCGAGTTTAGTGCTGGTAGAGAGGGTGGGTCAACCGGGCTTCGGCTTTCGGGCATCGGCTTCGGGACTTCGGCGAAGGCGAGTGGTTCCACCCAGCAAGAACCAGCGCCCCCACGAACGCGGAAGATTGAACACAGGAGCCGAGATTTCATAATCTGCTCCGAACAGCTTGCTCAGCGGAACCCGAGAAGGGCCCAAGAAACGCCCCGGCCCTATGCAGCGAACCCGCGGCGCGGCTAACATGGTACGTTTCAGTTGGCTACTGCCGCGGAAGCGCATGCGGTCCGGTGATCGTCCCGGTCTTCAAAACCGGCGGGCGGCAGGTTTCCTGTCGCCGGTGGGTTCGACCCCCACTCGCTTCCGCCATGTTTCAACAACTAGGCGATCTTCAACAGCCTGGGGCGCAAAGATCATCGGCGCCGCAGCTTTCGCCGGAGAATCCGGCGGGTCGTGCGACGAGGGCGGCCCAATTTTCTCCATATTGTGTTTCGCTCACGATATCGAATCGGCGGATTCGACTTTACGACCGGGAACCGCTCACGCATCCGCTCGGTGGCCGAGATGCGGTATGCTTCCCGCATGTCCTCGCGGCGATTGCCGGCTGACGACCGGAAACTGATTCAGATCGTGGATGCGGCTCTGGCCGATGTTGCGCGACGCAGCGGTGAATGGCTTGCCTGCCATCCAGGGTGCACCCAGTGTTGCGTGGGTGTGTTTGCCATCCATCAGCTGGATGCCGCGCGATTGTTGCACGGACTGGCCGACCTAGAGAACACGGATCCACAACGGGCGCGACGGATTCGCGAGCGGGCGCGGGCTTCGGTCCAGCGATTATCAGCGGAGTTTCCCGGCAATGTAAAAACTGGCGTGCTCGACGAAGGCCCCGAGGCGGAAGATCAGTTCGACGCATTTGCCAACGACGAACCGTGTCCCGTGCTCGATCCAGAAACCAGATTGTGCGATCTTTACGAGGCTCGGCCTATGACGTGCCGTACGTTTGGTCCCCCGGTGCGATCAGAGGGTGGACTGGGAGTCTGCGAACTGTGCTACCAAGGCGCCAGCGACGAGCAGATAGCTGCTCGCGAAATGGTTGCAGACCCCGACGATTTAGAGTCCAATTTGCTCTACCAAGTGGAGAGGGCTGAGGGTCCGCGCGGGCGGACGGTGGTTGCGTTTTGCGTGAGATAAAGAACGGGGAGCTCGAATGCATAAACACAGGTTCGTGATCGGTTTTGCCTCTGTCGCTCTAGTTACAACCGCGTTTCTTCTGTTCGCTGTTCTTGACGAAGCGGCCATTCCGTACTCGGTCGCACAAAACGCGACAGGCCGGCGTTCGACAGATCAGAATTCGGTCAACCAGAATTCGGTCAACCAGAATTCGACCAACCATTGGATTGGACAAGACTGGACCAACTACGTGCGCATCGGGGCCTATGGCCTGTCGCGGCACGGTGCGGACGAGATCGTGCGCAACGCCCAGGAGAGCGGAGTCTTCGGGATCGAGGTGGACAACGACATCCCTGGGCGGTATGAGAGCTTTGTCAATCCGGAGGAGAAGCTGGCGGCGATTCGCGCGGTCGCACAAAAGGCGCATGCGGCGGGGAACTACGCGTTCGTATACATCGCTGGGACGGAATGCATCACTGCCAACGCAGATCAGACGCCTCACACTCTCGCGAAGGAACATCCCGATTGGCTGCAGCGCAAGATTACCGGCGAACCGGCGATCTTCGGCGGCGGCACGGCATTCTGGATCAGGAAGGGCGACGAAGACGTATGGGTCTCGCCCTACGCTCCCGCGTGGCGGGAAGTCTATATGAACCGGGTGCGGCAGATCGCGGCGACTGGCATTGATGGCATCTACGTCGACATCCCGTACTGGATGACGCATTTTGACGGCTGGGAAGACACCTGGGCCAGCTTCGACGATTACACAGTTGCCGCTTTCAAGAAACAGACGGGGCTCGATGCCAAGAAAGATCTGAAGCTGGGAGATTTTTCGGATGCGAACTTTCGCAAGTGGGTCGAGTTCCGAATCCAGACGTTTACGGATTTCATGCATGACATTGACCAGAACGCGAAGTCGGTGAACCCACAGATCAAGACGATTCCGGAGATCTATCCGGGCATCGAGGAGGAATCGGTGCGCGTGGGAGCCGACGTGTACAGCCTCTATGCGGTTGTGGATGCCATTGCGCACGAATACGAATTCGGCAACGGCAACCACATGGCGTCTTCGCGCAAGCCTCTGGACTGGTTCCGCTACCAGGTGGGCATGCACAGCTTTCGCGCGTTTGCTCAGGGCAAAGCCACGTGGATTCTCAACTACTCATGGGACGGGGACAAGGTAGTGGACAAGCGTGAAGCCATGATGAATCTGGCTATGTCGCAGGTCATGGCCGGAGCGAATTTCTGGGACGCGCCCGGACACTCCATGGCTGGGTCGAACGATCTGGCCACGCGCACCCGGATTTTCGCGTGGATCAAACAGCATGAAGATACTTTCTATTCCCCGCGGGCCCCGATTCACCCGGTTGGCGTTTACTTCTCTGCGCAGACTCGGAACTTCTACGCCGACGAGTTCATTCGTTCGTATCGGGGAATTCTGATTCTGCTCATGCAAACCCATCGGGAGTTTCAGATTGTGACGCCGCGCACGCTCGGCGAGTTTCGTGGAACCACGCTGATTCTCCCCGATGTGCGCGTGTGGAGCGAGACCGAGAAAAGCCAGCTCGAACAGTATTTGAAGAATGGCAACCGGCTGATGCTCACTGGCGAAGACGCAATGCAACTGAGCGGCCGGGCCAACGTGACGCACTTCGCCGAGTGCCCAGGAAAAATGTACAACGCTCTTTTGGAGAAAGACTTCGATCATACGACTCCGGAAGCGCAGCGGGCGTTTCTAAGCAGCCTGCCCCCTGACCGCGGGATCGAGGTTGCCGCCTCGCCGTTGGTGGCGACATCCGTGGCGCAGGTGAAGGGCGCGACTCATGTCTTCTTTGCGAATTTTGCCGGACTGGTCGGCGGAGTGAACCCGATTCAAACTCCACAGGCTGGAGTGAAGGTCAGCTTGCCGGCATTACCGGGGAATGCTGGATATTTTCTGCCCTTTCTCGGCGACCTGCAGAAACTTGAGGGCATTCAAAAGGATGGGCGCGAGACGTTCGTGCTTCCACCAATCTCCAAGGGCGGAGTGTTCTGGTACGGACGTTAGGAGACCGGGCACGAAGGCCCACCGCAGCCCAAAATGCGACAGAGATACCTTTTGAACCCACTGGTGCGCTTGCAAGGGGTCCCTCGCTTCGACCGCGATTACAGAGCCCCGATATTTTGGGACTCTTGATCCAGTTTGGGCATAACATAGCAAGCGCATCCCGGCGGCCCCGATTGCTCTTGACAACAGGCGGGTTGCGTAAGTATAAGATCGCAATCGAAATAAATCGTAAGTTGGCGGCTTACACGCCACGCCAACGATTTACACGAACAGTGCGGAGGGCCCCCTTATGCGACTGGCCACGCCAGTTCTTCCTCGGCTTTTAGTAGTGTTCCTGCTGGCTAGCTCCCCCTCGTTCGTTGCGGCTCAGGGCAGCTACCGGGCACAACTGCGCGGTGTGGTTTCCGATGCGGCCGGCGCCGTGATAGCCGGCGCCACCGTGACCATCACCGACTCCGGCACCAACATTTTCTCCCACACCGATACCGACGGTAAGGGCGAATACTTTTTCACCGGACTGCGGCCCTCCACGTATTCGGTGAAAGCGGAAGCGAAAGGCTTCCGTACCTCTGAGCGTACGAATGTGGTCTTCGCGGTGGATCAGGAGACCACGCTCAACTTCACCCTGTCTCCTGCACGGGTGAACGAATCGATCGAGGTAACCACCACAGCGCCGCTGTTGGACACCGAGAGTGCGACCCTGGGCACCAACATCACCAACGAATATATGCACGAACTCCCTCTGATGAACCGCAGCTTCTTCGGCCTGACATTCCTGGCGGCCGGCGTGAGCGAGGTGGCCGGTTCGGGCACGCAGGACAACTATCCGTCGGGAACGAACTTCACTTCCAACGGGCAGCGCAACGCGACCGCCGAGATACGCTTGGACGGTGCCCTGATCAGCGCGCCGGAGCAGGGCGAGGGAGGGAACTCCAACGTCTACTACGAGCCCCTGGTCGAGGGCATGCAAGAAATGAACGTGCAGAACAACAGCTTCTCGGCCGAGTTCGGCAACAACGGCGGCACCGTCGTGAACATGGTGATGAAGAGTGGAACCGACTCCTTCCATGGCTCTGGCTGGTATTTCCTGCAGCGTCCGCAGATGGACGCGCGCGATTTCTTTAATCCCAAGTTCGTGGTGGGTAATCCCGTGCCCAACCCCAAACCAGACAGCCGGCGCGACCAGGGTGGATTCTCCCTCGGTGGCCCGATCAGGAAAAACCGGACTTTTTTCTTCGTTGATTATGAGAAGGTTAAGAGCGCAAGCGCGTCCAGTGGAGTCGCGACCGTGCCGACCCTGGCGGAGCGGCAAGGCAACTTCTCGGGGACGTTGAATCCTATTTACGATCCGACCGCGCTAGGGTGCGGAAATCCATGTGTAACCCGGCCGCCGGTGCAATACAACGGCCAAGCGAACGTGATCCCGCCCAACGAACGGGATCCCATCGGGCTGGCTGTCCTCAATCTCTACCCGAAGCCCAGCAACTCAAACGAATTCAATAACTACAACTGGACTACAACGGCGAATGCGTCGGATTACCAGTTCGACATCAAGATCGACCACCAGATTAACGACAAGAATCACGTCAACGGCCGCTACAGCCGAGCCTGGAGCAATTCTGTGACTCCACTCAACCTGGGCGACGGCTTCGATAACGATGGTATCGCGAGCGGTGTGACGATAGCGCAAAATGCTTCGTTCGAATATACCCGGACCATCAACCCGCGGATCATCTGGACCAGCCATGTGGGAGTCGACCGGGTGCATGAACTATCGCTACCGAGTATCCCCACGATTTCCAGTTTCAACGCTTCACTGCCGGCTGGCACCCAAGGATTGCCGCCGGTGTTCGAGCAGGCCAACGGGATCGACAAAATGCCGTCGTTTCTCATGCAGGGAAACCCAGGGTGGACGAATCTCTATGATCAATGCTGCATTAACACTACCTTTGCCCACACTCTGGTGAGCTACTCGTCACAGTTGGTGATTTCCCGGGGATCGCACCTGCTCAAGATCGGCGGCGAGCAGAGAGTTTTCTATAACAACTTCTGGCAACCGAACTACCCGACCGGCTACTTGACGTTTACCGATTACGTGACCTCGCCAACTCCGAACAGCGACACCGATGCGAACGGAAACCAAACCGGCAACCCGTTTGCCAGTCTGGCTTTCGGTTATGCCGACAATATCAACGCCGGCAGTCAGCTGGCGGTCACTCCTTCGGTGGCGAACCGGTCGCTGGAGACGGGGTTTTACATCCAGGATGACTGGAAGGTGAACTCGAAACTCACCGTCAATCTCGGCCTGCGTTACCAGTGGAGTTCGCCCTACACCTCGCGCGGCAACCGGATCCAATTCAGCAATTTCACCGCCGACAGTGGCGTCAATATCCCGCTGAATTTTGTGCCGGCCGCGGCCCAGGCGGGCACGCTCAGTACCCAGGCGGCTCTGCAGCCGTATGGCGTGAATTTTCCTTCCTCTGTGGAACTGCTCGGCACGACACAGTTCCCCACTTCGAGCATGAGGACAGTTCCGACCTACCGCAAAGACCTCGGGCCAAGACTGGGTTTCGCCTACCAGATCGATCGGTCGACGGTGGTGCGGGGCGGGGCCGGCGTCTATTTCGGAATGAGCCCAGCCACAAACTACCAGTATCCCGGCGCCGCATTCCTCAAGACCGCCAACATGTTCTTTACCAACAACAATTTTGCGACTCAATCTGCGACCCTGGAGAATCCCTTCCCCGGCGGCTTTACCGGTCCGCAGGGTAAGCAGTACGGCCAGTTTGCCAACTGGGGCTATCCAGACGGGAACGATCTGGGCACAACGGCAGCGCGCGACGCCGACATTTACCAGTGGAATCTGGGAATCCAGCGGCTACTTCCCAGCCAGATCGTGCTCGGCGCGGACTACACGGCCAACCGCAGCACCCATCTGCCCTGGGCCGGCACTAACAACCGGGATTTTATCCCGTCGACGTTGGTGGCACAGATTTCGGCGGCAGTGCGTTCGAATTACGAGAAACAATCTGGGAACGGCCCCGGCTCCTGCGATAACAATAGCTGCGTCAGCAACTTTCTTCAGACGCCAGTGGGCAACCCGTTTTACGCCATGTTCAATACCCCGTGCACATCGACCCCTTCCAATCCTTGCTTCAACGAACCGAATTCGAACTATGGCACTCCGACTCTGCCCCTGGGCACTCTGCTGAATAAGTACCCGCAATTCGCGGGCGACTTCGAGGGCCTGATGCTGGAGAACGCGAATTCCTGGTACAACGCCTTGCAGATTCGGTTCCAGAAGCGCACCACGCATCACGTTAGCTTCACGGGAAGCTACACGATATCGAAGGCAACCGACCAATCCTCGGCGGGCCGGAACAACTGGGTGGGGACGCTCGGCCAAGGTATTCCTCAACAACTGGACCGGCTGAATTTGGAACATAGCATCGGAGCCAGCGATACGCCACAACGGCTAGCGGCGGCGGTGGTCGTGGACCTGCCAGTTGGCCGCAAGCAATGGATTGGCGGCAATATGAACCGAGCGGTCGACGCGGTCGTCGGAGGCTGGTCGATCTCGACCCTGCTCACGCAACAATCCGGGCAACCGATGGCTATCAGCATGGCCAACGCGCGCCTCGCCAACGGCACCCAGCGGCCCCAAGTTATCTGCCCCCAATTCAGGACCCCCGGTGCCACCATGCACAATGTGGCCTTGCAATGGGAGAACGTTGGTGTGACGGCCACGCCTTCCTATTTCAACGCGCTCTGCTTCGGAGACCCAGGCGATCAGAATCCGGGCAACGCGCCTCGCTATTTTTCCGGCCTGCGGGTCGACGGCCTCCACAACGCGGATCTGAACCTTTACAAGTCGTTCGTGCCCAAGGAAGGCATGCGGCTGGAAGTTCGGGCCGAGATATTTAACCTCACCAATCATCCGCGCTTTGCGCAGCCGGATTCGGCGGTGGGAGATCAGTTTTTCGGGACAATTACCAGCGATTCCGTTAACGGGACCCCTCTCGAAACACCGCGCTTCTTCCAGTTTGGGCTGAGATTCGAATTCTGACAGTTGTCAGAAAACGGCGTGAATCACCGGGCGACGCGGGGCACTGCAATGCTCAGACTCCGCGTCCGGGCGGGCGCAATCGACTCCGAATGACTAGCTCGGTTTCGAGGTCGTATTCAGCGCCTTTGTGCTGCTTCAGTTTCAACATCTTGCTCAACGCCTCGATGTGTTCGATGGCCTGAGAAATTCCCCGCTTGATAGTCAATCGAGATATTGCTCATCAGGGTCTGGAAGTTCAATGGACGATACGTCGGTGTACAAAGTTTTCAAGCCCACGGAAAGTGAATATACAATTCTGGGCCGAAGGGTTCAACATCTTCAACCGCACCCGATTGCGCGGTGTGGACAACTACCTAGCTGCGCCGAATTTCGTGTTCCCGGCCTACGCTCACAAGCCGCGAGTCCTGCAGTTTGCGATTCGTATAACATGCTGAATGAGTAAATCCGCGGCCGCGTGATTCGCGCCGGGGCAGGGACCAGGCTACGGGACCAATGACGATCGGCGCGGTTGATATTGGGGGAACGAAAATCGCGGTCGGGATGGTGGACGAGAACGGCCGCGTCTTGTCGAAAATGGAGGCGCCGACCGATCCCGAGCGCTACGCGGACGGTCTCGATCGGATCGCCTCCATGCTGCGCGACACCGCCCGGAATACCAAGGTGGAGATCTCCGGCATAGGAATTGGATCCACGGGCCCTGTCGACCCGTTCACCGGTGCGTACGGCGACGTTGATTTTCTGCCCGGGTGGAGGAAGAAGAGTCTGGTCGCCGACTTGGAAAAGATCTTCAACGTTCGTGTAGCCCTGGAAAACGACGCGGATGCGGCAGCGCTCGCCGAAGCGAGTTGGGGTGCGGGGCGCAGCAAGTCGCGGCTGATTTACGTCACGGTCGGCACGGGCATTGGTGGCGGAGTGGTGATCGATGGCGAACTCTATCGCGGCGTGGATGGCGCACATCCGGAGTTTGCGCACCAGGTGTTGGATCCCTCCGGTCCACTCTGCTCCTGCGGTTTCCGGGGCTGCTGGGAGTCGCTGGCGGCAGGTCCCGCGATGGCCGCGTGGTTCCGGAGCCAGGTCCCGGCCGACGATTCGCGCCGCGAAGACGCCAGTGCCAGGGACATCTGCCAGTGGGCGCAGCAGGGCGATGCACTCGCGCGCCGCTCCGTGGATCGTGAGGCTTATTATCTGGGTCTGGGTCTGGCCAATCTGATTAATTTGTTTACGCCGGACGCGATCGTGCTGAGCGGTAGCGTGTTGAAGAGTTCGCTCCTGTTCATGGATGGCATTCGTTCGGTGATTAGCCGGGGTTGCCGATTTGTCCCCTTCGAGAAAGCCGAGTTGACGATGGCGTCATTGGGAGAAGATGCCAATCTGATTGGAGCGGCCCGGGCGTGGTATCACCGCTTCGGAGAGAGATCAGCGTAGCATCGTCGGAGAAAGGAAGGAAATCATGACGACTCCAATTTCGCGGCGTGAGCTGTTGGCTAAGATCGGCGGCACGGCCGCGGCCGCCCTGGCTTTGCGCTCTTCGCTCAGTGGGCTGACAGCGAGCGCCCTTAGCCCTGCATCGCCGTTTCGAGTCAGCGTAATCAACGATGAAATCTCCCAGGACTTTGGCCACTCCTGCGAAGTAGCTGCCAACGAGTTTGGCATGGAGTGGATCGAACTGCGCGGCATGTGGAACAAGAACATCGTCAACCTGGACGCAAAAGAAGTCGCAGAGGCGCAGCGCATTCTCAAGAAATACGAACTGCGCGTGACGGATATCGCGAGCCCGCTGTTCAAAGTGGACTGGGCTGGCGCTCCGCGCTCGAAGTACAGCGAGCCGAACGACTTCAAAGCGAATTTCACCTTCCGCCAGCAGGATGAAGTGCTGGAGCGCGGCATCGAAATGGCTAAGGCCTTCGGTACGGACCGCCTGCGCTGTTTCGACTTCTGGCGGTTGGACGATCCGGCTCCCTATCGCGCAGCCATGAACGAGAAGTTGCTGGACGCGGCCACCAAGGCGGGAAAGAAAGGAATCATTCTGCTTCTGGAAAACGATTCCCCGCTCAATACGGCCACTGGTGCGGAAGCGGCGAAGGTGCTCAGCGCTGTGCAATCTCCGTTTTTTATGCTGAACTGGGACCCGGGTAACGCCGCGGCTGCTGGTGAGAGACCTTATCCTGACGGCTACAACCTGCTGCCGAAAGAGCGAATCGGTCATTGCCACTGCAAAGACGCCGTCAAGAAAGGCTCGGGCTACGATTGGGCGCCCATGGGGGGCGGGATCGTGGATTGGCTGGGACAGTTTCAGGCGCTGAAACGCGACGGCTATCATTTTGCCGTGAGCCTGGAAACGCACTGGAACGGCGGCGGCACTCCCGAAAAATCTTCACGGCAGAGTTGGGCGGGGATGAAAGACCTGTTGCAAAAGGCGCAAGCGTGGTAGTCAGCGAGCCGATCGCGGGGATGATCGCGTCGGCAATGTCCACGGAGTCGACTCGCTGACTAGTTTGGCATGGCGATGATCGCGCACGTCCGACCCGGCCAGGCAGTTACTCTCGAAGCCCTGCCACCTTGCCCCGCAGCACAGTAATTGAAGCTTTGGGCAGAGTGAACGTTGTCTGCGGACCCACCTCCAAAATAGATGCCACCGGGGGATGGTCGGGATCGGGATGGCTGTTCGGGCCGTCGTTGATCCACACATATTGTTCGCTCCCAAACGTCACCTGCGTCACGCCCCCGGAAAAACTCACGTTCTTGTTGTGGCTGTCTTCAAATTGCACACGTACCATGTGCGGATTGGCCTCATCGCGGTTGACCAGCATCAATGACCAGTTCCCATCGGGCCGATGAACCGCGTAGGCAGTAACCAGCGCGTTGCCGTCGGCATCTTTGATGTCCACAGAAGCCGGATACATTTGGTGTACTCCGGCGCGATGCTGCACCCACTCCAGATTAATCATGTGCGCGGCAAAATACGGCGAGGTGTAGCCCTTGATCTCGTAGTGCTCGTTGGAAACGAAATTCGACCATGAAGACCAACCCAGGCAAGTGTTCTGTACGCCCTGGGGTTGAATGGGCGAGTGATAGAAAGCTGCGCCTCCACCTTCAAAAAACGATCCAACGTTGTCGGCCAGCCACAGCGCCGCAAAAATCGTAGTCATGGGCCCGGTAAGGCCAGCGGCCAAATGATTTTCCGTTACCATCAGCGGCACATCTTTGGGCACACCGTCATCTCTCCACACCTGCAGAATGTGCTTCATCAGCCTGGGTTCGGTGTAGAGAGTCTTCCAGGTGATGTCGCAAGGCTCAAACGGATAATGCTCGAACGAGACGAACGCGAGGTCGGCGAGCCGGCCATGAGCCTTGAGGTAATCGACGAAGCGGCCCATCCAGGAAGTGCGGCCCTGAGCGTCTGGCCACACGCGGATGTCGTCGTTCACGCCCTCAAAAATGGGGCCGCCTAACTTGAGCTTGGGGTCAACCTGGTGAATGGCGGTGGCCCACTGCACGTAAAGAGCCGCATAGTCTTCCGGCATGGCGTGTTTGCCATCCGGTTCTTCGCCCATTTCGACATAGCCGATGCGGTAGCCGCGCTTCTCGATGTAGGCGATTTGCGCGGCAGCATCGTCGGGTGTCCCGTAGAGCAGAGTCACAGGAATCATCGCCGGCAGATTGTTGGTGAGGCCGCTGGTAAAGAAAAGATCGAAGCCGCTGTGCTGGTAGCCTCCTCCATCGTTCACGTCGTCAGCGGAATGCCAGGGATCGATCGACGACACGCAGAATGTCGTTCGCCTTTCGCCGGGATTCTTCGTGACTTCCACGAACCCTCCGCCGCCATCGAACGTACCTGCCGCAATATGCTGGATGGCGTAGCCAACGCAGTTGCGGACGTCGCTTGATGCGTGCTCGTCACAAGTGTTCGAAGATTCCGTCATCAGGATGCGCAGAAATCGCGTGGAAATGGAGGTGTCAGAGAGTTTGAGCGTAACCGTGCCGCCTTGCGCTTTCGTGAATCCGCCAGACGGAAAAACTTTCCATTCGCCCTTGGGGCCTCTATCGAAATCGAGAGCATCCGCGCCGGTCCAATATTCCACCTGAAACGTCGTGGCATAGGGAGCATAGGGACTCGCCCAGTCGATGCGGATGGCGCTGACCGGCTTCTCCGCTTTCAAGTCGACCACCACCCATTGGGGATGAAGCGCATCGCTTTCGCCGGTGAACTTGCTGGTGAGATATGGATTACTTTTCCAATAGCTGAGGTTCGGTCCTTGCACGGGACGATCGCCACTGGTGGCGAAGCCACGGTGCGGCAGGGCATAGGCCAATATGTAGCGGGTTGGATCTTTCAGATCGGTGCTGCCAGTAAAGTACCCACTGCGGTGGGCGGCATCGCTCCAGGTGCCGTTTTCGGTCCAGTGCCAGGCGGCCATGCGGAGTTCGGTGTTGTTACGGTAAGTAATCGGTCCCCAACCTGTGGAAAGAGATTCCTGAATGATGTGTGGCGTGTAAACCCTGTCAATGTCGATGCGGGAGAGGACGTCGATCGAACTGCCAAGAGCGTTGTCGGGATCGAAAGAATTGAGGATGTGGCTCGGCGTTGCGTCCACGCGGACGATGGCTGGAGCGGACTGCGCCACAGCGACGACGCCCTGCCCGATGAGAGGCAGAAAGATCAAAGCCCCAAATACGCGATCAAAACTGCGGGCTAAAAGACGACCCCCAACCGCGGGCGTGCGCCGCCCAACCTGACTTGAAGTTCGACGATGCTTCCACCGCAGGAACAAAATCGCGGGCATGAACCGCCTCCTCTTCCCCGCCACGAATTAATTTCGGCGGAATCATAACACGGGCCTGCACGCGCTCCACGCCACGTAATTTTGTGGTTTTCAACTGCGGTGCACTGCTCCCACTGTTCATCCGACGAACCCCAGGTAACTCCCCGATCGGTGACCAAAGTGGTTACTAGTTGGTTACATTCTAACGATTGTGGATTGCCGCACCTGGCACTAGTCTCGGTTACGAGGCAGTCGCCATTCCTGATCACACAACTCTCGAGCACCTGATTCCCTATCGCCTTAATCACACGCTTACTGTTATCGCGGGGCGACCAGGCCATCCACCCGAGCAGCGAGTGAGGTCAGTTCTATATCCCGCGATGCTCGCGTTCGTCGCGGTATTGATGTTCAGTGCGATCTCGACTGCGAAAGAACTTCCCGACGCGCCCAGCAACGTTGTTCCAGTCAAAACTTCCGCGGTCTCTTCGACAGAGCTAATCAAGGCGCCTAGGCCGACTGAGACCCGGCGAGTAGACGCAAAGTTCGTCAGCTTCGCGCTCATTTCGACCGGCAGCGCGTTTGCGGACTCTTACACCACATTGTTCGCGCGTCAGAATTGGCTGGCCGGAAAAAAGGGAGCCTGCAACGTCGAGGTCGAGTCGGCCTACCTGTACGGCACTCACCCAACGGTTGCGCGTTCCTACGCAATTGCTTCCGTGAAAAGCGCCGGCGCGATTGCTGCGGCCTACTATCTTCGCAAACACCACAGCCGGTTGTGGAGTCTTCCCCTGTTCGCCAATACGGCGATCGGTCTGCAAGGCGTCACGCAGAACATGGCCGCCTGCAATTAACTGTTCCGTCCCGCCGCTACATAAACCTTCCGATGATTGTGGTGCGGGCAATTTTCGATGCTCAGCCTCCCGCGCTGCAAACTGCAGCGAGCATAAATCCAAAAAGCTGGCGAATCACTCTCCTACCTTCTGCTTCGGGAGTGGTGGTCCTGAATTCAGCGAATGCTCGCACAGGCTGCGCACATCCTATACATCGCTGCCAAGTCCTACCACTCACTGCCGGATACTGTAGTAAAACTGTAGCAGGGAAACATTTGTCGGAGAAGATCCCATGGCCAACGCACCTGAAGTCTCAACGCCCCTCGCTTCCGAAGAGCTGAGGAAGATGCATGCTTACTGGCGGGCCTGCAATTATCTTTCGGCGGGCATGATCTATCTGCGCGCGAACCCGCTGCTTCGCGAACCGCTGAAGCCGGAGCACATCAAGAACCGGCTCCTTGGCCATTGGGGATCCGATCCCGGTCAATCCCTGATTTGGATTCACCTGAACCGGCTGATCAAGAAGTATGACCTGAATGTGATTTACATTTCGGGCCCAGGTCACGGCGCACCGGCTACGCTTGCCAATTGTTATCTCGAAGGCCGCTACTCCGAGATTTATCCCGACAAGAGCCGCGACGAAGCTGGCTTGCTCAAATTCTTCCGCCAGTTCTCATTTCCCGGTGGAATCGGTTCGCACTGCACGCCGGAAACGCCCGGTTCCATTCACGAAGGCGGGGAACTCGGCTACTCCATCTCACATGCCTACGGCGCGGCATTTGACAACCCTGATCTCATCGTCACGGTCGCGATCGGCGACGGCGAGGCAGAAACCGGTCCGCTTGCCACCTCCTGGCACTCGAACAAATTTCTGAATCCGATTCGCGATGGGGCGGTGCTGCCCATACTGCACCTCAACGGTTACAAGATCGCGAATCCCACCATCCTGGCACGCATTCCCCACGAAGAGTTGGAAGCGCTGCTGATCGGGTATGGCCACAAACCATTTTTCGTGGAAGGTGACGATCCCTCCGCGATGCATCAAAAAATGGCCTCTACTCTGGAGCAATGCATTCTGGAGATTCGGTCCCTGCAGCAGCACGCGCGCACAGCCGGCGACGCCACGCGTCCGCGCTGGCCCATGATCGTGCTTCGCTCTCCGAAAGGATGGACGGGACCGAAGGAAGTGGACGGCCACAAAGTTGAAGGCTCGTGGCGGGCTCACCAGGTTCCCTTATCCGATCCGGCTACGAACAAGCAGAGCCTGAAACAATTAGAAGACTGGCTGCGCAGTTACAAACCGGAAGAACTTTTCGATGGCAACGGAACGTTGATACCCGAACTGCAGGAACTTGCGCCTTTCGGCGTGCGGCGAATCTCGGCGAATCCGCATGCGAACGGCGGAGTGCTCCGCAAGGAACTCGAACTGCCGGACTTTCGCGATTATGCCGTCGAGGTGAAGGCGCCGGGAGCGGCTTATGCTCCGCCCACGGACGTGCTCGCGCACTTTCTTGCCGAGGTCATGCGCCGGAACATGAATTCCTTCCGCGTCTTCGGCCCTGACGAGACCGCGTCTAACAGGCTGACCGCGATCTATGCCGCATCGAAGAAGACGTGGCTGGCCGAATACAAGCCCGAAGATGCCGACGGCGGCGAACTCGACGTTTCCGGGCGCGTCATGGAAATGTTGAGCGAGCACACCCTCGAAGGCTGGTTTGAAGGTTATGTTCTCACCGGCCGCCACGGGTTTTTCTCCAGTTATGAGGCCTTCATCCACATCATCGACTCCATGTTCAACCAGCACGCCAAGTGGCTGGAGAAATCGAAAAAGGAAATCTCCTGGCGCGCCCCGGTGCCGTCGATCAACCTGCTCGTGACCTCTCTGGTATGGCGGCAGGATCACAACGGGTTCACCCACCAGGACCCCGGATTCCTCGATGTGGTAACGAACAAGAGCCCGGACGTTGTCCGGATTTATTTGCCGCCGGACGCGAACTGTCTGCTCAGCGTGGCCGATCATTGCCTGCGCTCGCGCGATTACGTCAACGTGATCGTGGCGGACAAGCAGGATCATCTGCAGTACCTGCCCATGGCGGACGCCGTCACTCACTGCACCAAGGGCATCGGCATCTGGGACTGGGCCTCCACCGACAATGGCGCGGATCCCGACGTGGTGATGGCTTGCGCCGGCGATATCGCGACCATGGAGTCTCTCGCGGCCGTTGCCATCCTGAGGGAGCATTTCCGGGATTTAAAAATACGATTCGTAAACGTCGTCGATCTATTCCGGCTGATGCCTGAGAACGAGCATCCGCACGGGCTGTCTGATCGCGATTTCGACTCGCTCTTCACCACCGACAAGCCTGTCATCTTCAATTTCCATTCCTATGCGTCGCTGATTCACAAACTCAGCTACCGGCGCCGGAACCACGAGAACATTCACGTGCGTGGATATAAGGAGAAAGGCAACATCAACACTCCGCTCGAGCTCGCCATTCTCAATCAGATCGACCGATTCGATTTGGCGATTGATGTCATCGACCGCGTTCCGCGCCTGCACTCCGTTGGCGCGCACGTCAAAGAATGGCTCAAGGGACAGATCATCGAGAGCGTTACCTATGCCCACGCGGAGGGTATCGACAAAGCAGAAATTCGCAACTGGAAGTGGCCGGGGTAGAAATGACGAAAGAGTTGGCTGGGGAAGACGGCCTCATCCTCGTACTTAACAGCGGATCGTCTTCGCTGAAGTTCGGCATCTACAGCCGCGGAGAGACCGATGAAGAGCCGCTGCTGACTGGAAGCGCCGAGGGCATCGGACGAGGCAGCGGAAGCCTACAGATTCGCACCCCCGACGGAACCTCGCTGCTACAGCGCGACGACATCCACGAATCGCAGAGCGATGCGCTGAGTACACTGGCTACGGCCATCCGCGGACATGTCGACGCAGTCCCGGTCGCGGTCGGGCACCGCGTGGTTCACGGCGGTCCCAAGCTTCTCAGCCATCAAATCATTACGCCCCAGGTTCTGGATCAACTGCGAGCGGCAACCCATTTCGCGCCGTCACACATTCCGCAGGCTTTGTCGCTGATCACCACGGCACAATCGATATTTCCTTCCGCCGCGCAGTTCGCCTGTTTCGACGACGCGTTTCATCAAACCATTCCAGAGGTCGCCTCGCATTTGCCAATTCCGCAGCGTTATTTCGATGCAGGGATTCGCCGCTATGGCTTCCACGGCATTTCCTACGAGTCCCTGGTGCATCACTTCGGCCCTCGACTGCCGCAGCGGGCTATCTTTGCCCACCTCGGGAACGGATCGAGTGTCTGCGCGCTTCGAAATGCGATATCAATCGACACCACCATGGGATTGACTCCCACGGGCGGCATTCCGATGGGAACGCGCTCCGGCGACCTCGACCCCGGCCTCATTCTTTACATGTTGCGCAACGACCTTCTCGACTCCGACAAACTTGAAGACTTGCTCAATCGGCAGAGCGGTTTGTTCGCTCTCTCATGCGGCGAAAGCGATGTCAAGACACTGGAAGAACACGCCCGCTCCGGTGACTCAAAGGCGTGTCTCGCTCTCGACATTTTTGCGGTTTCAGTGCGAAAGACAATCGGCGCCTACATGGCGCTGCTGGGCGGCGTGGATCTTCTCGTCTTCACTGGAGGTATCGGACAGCACAGCGACCGCATTCGATCCGCCGCAACGCAAGGCCTCGAGCCTCTTGGGCTCACCGCGCCCAAGATTCAGATTGTCTCCACCGAGGAAGAGCGGCAGATCGCGCGCCACTGTCGCGCGCTGATGAGCGACGATTACCGATAGGACGAATCGTCGATAAAAGCAGGGCCTGCTCGTTGTATTCATTCTGTAGTCAGCGCCGACCTATCTTCCGCATTCATCCCCCCCCGCGAACTAACTCAAGGGCAATTCGTTACAGCCGCTCGTCCGGCAAACCGCGCTTCAATCCATGCGATCTGGTCCCGCGCGGAGTCGCCAATTACGCTCCCCGGGTCGCTATTGGGATATCGCTGCCACTGAATCACGTCCCCCTGCCCGCACATGCGGGCAATTGCCTCCGCGGTCTTCGCGGACGGAATGGCCTGGTCGGCATCGCTGCTGATGACCATGATCGGGCCTTGTGTCCGCGCCTGCCCGAGACTGTTCCGGGCGAAGTATTGGCGGACGAATGGATTGTCCTCCCAACCGGGCTTCACCGTTTCTGCGGGCGACAACCCGGCGCTCGTTCCTGCCTCCCAGCACGCCTCCTCGATGCGGTGGTAGAGCGCCAGTCCTTTTTCCGTCAGCATGTCGGTGACTTGAAACTGCGGATACACCGTCTTGATCCCATACGCCAGGGACGCGAGCATGACGCCGGAAGAGCCCAGCGCCGAACGGCCGTAGATCTCTTTTGCGCCAGCCAGGCCCGAAATCGCGATGCCGCCAAGGTAACCTGCATCGCGAATCTCGTTCTCGTTTTCCGCCACGGCAACCGCGGCCAAGTTGCCCTCCGCCTCGCCCATCACAATCCACTTCGCGCCCAGCTGCGGCACCGCGGCTCGCGCCGCCGCAATGGAATGGATGAGATCACTCGCGTTGGAAGCACCATCCAGAAATGCATTCCGGAAACCTGTTCCCAGGCCGGCGTAGTCCGTTGCAACCACGGCATATCCCAGGCCGACGTACATCGAGAGAAACGGACCGTGGCCGATATTCCTCATCAGCGAGGGGGCGCATGAGCGCGCGACGCCGGTAACCCCATGTGCCCAGGCAATGACCGGCCAGCCCCCGGCAGGCGGCTTTTTTCCGTCGGGGATTAGAACCACGCCGGAGGCCGCCACATCCTCGCCGGCTGCGGAGCGCGAATGGTACAAAATCCGGACCGCAGTCACAGAGAGCGGGAGCTCGTATGGATCGAACTCTTCCGAGCGAATCAACTCTCCTGGCTTGCCCGCAGACAGCGGATGAGGTGTGTCATAGAATTCTGTGAGGGGCAGCGTGCGTTGCTTCCCGGGTGCGGGCGTTGGGGCTTGTGCCGAAGTCGTTCCGGCTGTGAGTAACGCGGCCGCCGTTGCTACGATAGCCATGCTTCGCCGGAGCGTGGCCAAGCGGAGCACCTCTCCGTCGAGAAATGGAAAACCGGCGAATGATGATTTCAGGCGAGACACAGTGCGAAACCGCGAGAGAGGCCGCACGGCGACCGTAAACGTCACTTCTTCGCGGCAACCATGATCACAAGAACCACCGGCAGATAGAGCACAGACGCATGCAGCAGCCGGCTGGCCAGCACCTTCGAATTCGACACCGCCAGCTTGCCCGCGTAATAAAGCAGGAACGCTCCGGCCAGGCCCATACCGGCTCCGTACCACATGCCGGCGCGATCCCAGAACGGCAGCAGGGTAGCGAAGACCAGGATCAGGGCGAAAGCAATAATCTCCGCGCGAGTGTAGCGCGCGTCGCGATCGAAATCGGGCAACATGCGATATCCGGCCCGGCTATAGTCGTCGCGATACATCAGCGCGATGGCTAGGAAATGAGGAAACTGCCAGAGGAAAAGAATGGCGAATAGAAACCAGGCCTGCCGGTTGATCGCCGCCGAAGCTCCTGCCCATCCGATCAGCGTTGGCATGGCGCCCGGGAACGCGCCCAGCAGCGTGCACAGCGGCGTCTTGCGCTTGAGTGGCGTATAAACCAGCAAATAAGAGAGCAGCGTCGACACCGCCAGCAGAGCCGACAAAGCGTTGACTGCCACCAGCAAGTACAGCCCCCCTGCCGCGCTCAGAAGAAGACCGAAAACCAGCGCTTCACGCCCAGAGAGCCTGCCTGAAGGCAGAGGACGGGAAGCGGTACGGCGCATTTGACCGTCCCACACCCGTTCCATCCATTGATTCAGGGTTGCAGTGCCGCTGGCCACCAGGAGCGTGCCCACCAGCGTATTAATCAGGCCGGCAATCCGGAACGGGCCGCGGGAGGCCAGATAATACCCCGCCGAGGTGGTCATCAGAATCAGCAGGTTCACCTCTGGCTTGGTCAGAGTGTAATAGTCCCGCAGTTTGGACTTCAGCGTAGGGAGAGACGTGGTGTTTGCCATTACGTTTGGGATTGCCATGTTACCAGTCTTGGACCGATTCGTCACTGTCATCCATCCGCCGAACCTTATTCCGCTTGCTGTACACAACAAAAATCATGCCCACCGATCCCAGCGTGGGCGGGACGATAAGAATCAGAATCCCGCTTTTCAACGCCTGAATCATTCGAGCGCCTGAGGAAGCCGCCTGCGTGTAACAGAGTGAACAGGTTTGCGAAAAAGCGGGCAGGGCAGTCAGTAACATCACCAATCCTGCCAACACCAGCCATGCCACTCGACGATGGGATGCACGCATTGATCCCCCTTTGGAAGATCACTCCTGGAATTAGCTTGGCCCGTAGCCTGTAAGGCGGAACACGAGCAGCCGGAAGCTGTCTGTCCAGACATAATTCATGGTTGCGAGCACGAAAAGCATGAAATAAACAAAGAACTTCACGAACACCGGCTTTTCCGAGCCCAAATTCATAAAGAATAGCACCACGAGGATGGTCTCGATCACGGCAAATGTCAAAAAGCGCACCGCCAAACGCGACCCATCGATGTTCTGATAGCCGATGACGAACTGCGCAGCCGTAATCACCAACAGGGCAACGTACACGGCCAGGTATTTCTTCATTCCTTCAGCTGTCGTCATTGTATTTCGCTCCTTACCCTTCTTGCGTCTAGCGTGCCAGGTTCATCAGGTAAACCAGCGGAACGATGAATAGCCAGACCAGGCCAATGAACTGCCAGAAAAGGCTAAACAGTTCGATATCGTCCGCATTGTAGCGGCCTCCCTTATAGCGGATCGCCACCACGATCAGAGCGATCGTACCCACCGAAATGTGCAGCAGGCTAAAACCAGTGATGCTATAGAACGCAGCCCCAAATGCTGCCGGCCCCCAGGGATTCTGAAAAAGTCCGACTCCCTGGTTCATCATTCCCATCCAGTCGCGGATGTGCAGCAAAGTGAAGAGAAAGCCTCCTGCCGCCGTCAACATCATCCATCGGAGAGCTCGCGCCTTGTCCGCCGCTTTGGCAGCCCCCAGCGCCATCAGCATGGTCACGCTGCTGGTGAGCATGATCACGGTCATCACCGCGACGGTGGTCACGCTGTGGAAAGGCCGTGGCCAGTCGGGAGTGGCATTGCGCAGGAAGGCGTAAGCTGCCACACAGGCAGCGAACGTCATCACATCCGACATTATGAACAGCCACATCGCCAGCTTTTTGGAAAGCATCGCAAATGGCGGTGCTTCCATCGGGGGAGCCGTATGTGCTCCCATGGTCATGTGCGCTTCGCTCACGGTGCCTCCTGTCTTTAACCGACTAAAGCTTTATCCACAGCAGCAAAAGCAAGTACACCCAAAGAATGCCCATGAAGTGCCAGTAATAGGAAAAGCTATCGAGCGTGCTGCGCCGCAGCGCCACCCGATTGAGTCTACGGATCACATAGCTCAAGCCGATCAGCCCACCCAGCACGTGCAGCCCATGCAATGCCGTCAGCAGGTAGAAGAAGGAACTGTTCGGATTGGTGGCCAGATATAGCCCCTGAGAACGCAGCTGCAACCACGCTACATACTGGCCAACGACAAAAACGACACCCAGAAACGCGGTCACGTACAACCAGCGCGCCGGGCTCAAGTCAAGTGTTCTTGGACCGCCCATGAACACCGCAACCCTGCGGCGCGAAAGTTCCAGGGTCACGCTGCTGGCCAGCAGCACCAACGTATTCCAGTAAAGAATGCTGGGCAGCGTAAGGTGGTGCCAGTCCGATGACCCGCCTTGCCGGACCACCAAAGCACTGGTGAACGCGGCAAAGCTCATGGTAATCGCGGCCAGTACCACCCAGATCCCGGTCTTGGAGGGAGCGGGCGCGTAATCCTTGACGGCGCGCAGGTTGCCATCGTTCGGAACCAGATTCCGGAAGCCGCCGTTGCCGGGATGCCCCGGCTGCGGCGAACGACGCGGCTCAACCTTGAGCGGTTCGTGGACCGTAGTTGCCATAGGGAATGAACTCCTCAACCAGATTGCGTAAGTGCCTTCGTTTACGGTTCTTCGCTTTCGGTCTTAACTTGCTCGGGTGAATCTTGCATCACGTAATCGCCGGTTGAACTCTCCACGCCGTACTGATACGGATCGTGATAAACCACCACGTGCTTGCCCCCGAAGTTATCGTGCGGCGGCGGCGAGGGGATGGACCACTCCAGCGAAGTGCCTTCCCACGGGTTGTCCGGCGCAGGCTTCCCCCGGAACCGGCTGTAAATCAGGTTGTAGATGAAAATCAATTGGGCCGCGCCGGTAAAAAGTGCGGCGATCGTGATGAACTGGTGCACGCCGATTAGTGGCTGCATGTAATCCACCACATAGGCCTGATAGCGCCGCACACCCCCGGCCAATCCCAGGTAGTGCATGGGCATGAAAATAGCGTAGACACCGACGAACGTGAGCCAAAAGTGAACCTTCCCCAAGGTCTCGTTCATCATGCGCCCCCACATCTTCGGGAACCAGAAGTAGGTTCCGGAGAAGATGCCGAACAGAGCCGCGATGGCCATCGTAAAGTGGAAATGAGCCACTACGAAGTAGGTCGCGTGCAGCAGAATCTGGATCGAGGGCTGCGCCAGGAAGAAGCCGCTCACCCCCCCGGTAATGAACATCGATATGAACCCCAGGGCAAATAGCGAAGCCGCGTTAATGCGCAACTTCGCACCGTAGAGGCTCCCCAGCCAGATCAAGACGATGATGGTCGACGGGATCGTGATCAGCAGCGTGGGGAAAGAGAACAGCAGCGACGAAAACGGATTCATCCCGCTGACAAACATATGGTGGCCATACACCATGTAACTGAGAACGGCCAGGGCGCCCATGCTGTAGACCAACACGCGATGGCTCAGCATCGGCTTACGCATGTTGGTGATGAGCACATGCGACACTATGCCCATACCGGGCACGATGGCGATATACACCTCAGGATGTCCGAAAAACCAGAAAAGGTGCTGCCAGAGAAGCGTCGAACCGCCGGAATGGGGTTGCATCTGGTCGTTTATCACCAGATTCGAGGCCACGAAGAAACTCGTCCCGGCCACGTGATCCAAAATAAGCAGGATGCAAGCCGGCATAAGGACCGAGAACGAAGTCAGCCCCATGCACGAGGTAATGAACCACGCCCAGGTAGGAAGCGGCAAGCGCCACAAGCTCATGCCTTTGCAACGCAGGTCCAGGACGTTGGGAATAAAATTCAATGCCCCGAACAGCTGACCCACGCAGAAGATCGCGATGGAGGTTGCCCAGATAACGACGCCTGCGCCTTCGCCAGGACCTGCCACCGACCCCAGCGCACTGAGCGGCGCGTATTGCGTCCAACCGCCGAGGGTTGGTCCGTCGCCCACAAAGAACGACAGAATCATGACGCAGAACGCCACGAACGTGGTCCAGAACGACATCATGTTGAAATGCGGGAACGGCATATCCTCCGCGCCGGTATGGATGGGCAGGAAGAAATTGCCGAACGCCGCGAAGGGCACAACCGTCAGCACAAAAAAGACCATGAACGTAGCGTGCATGGTCATAAGTTGCAGGTAGAACTCCGGCGTCATCACATCGCCGGGGGCTCCGTTCTTCGACAGCAAATGCAGCCCCGGAATCGCGGCGTTGGTCCAGCCCAGGTGGATGCGGATCAGCCAGGAAAGCACCATGCCGATGATCACCGCCACCAGGCCCAAACCGTAGTACTGCTTGCCGATCACTTTGTGATCGAGGCTGAAAACGTGCTTTCGGATAAAACTGGTCGGAGGCCCGTGGTGTGCCGCCGCGTGCGCTGACATGTCGTGCATGATCTCACCTCGAAAAGAGATCTCTCCGCCGCATCCAGTGCGGACGGTTCGCCCCTACTGCAAGGCTTGTTCCTTCTTCAGCCAATCCTCAAAGTCCTGCTGCGACAGCACGCTAAGATACGCCTTCATGTTGTAATGCCCCAGCCCACAGAGCTGGCTGCAGACAATTTCGTACCTGCCAACTTTCGTCGCCGTGAAATGGAGTTGCAAATCCAGTCCCGGCACGAAGTCCTGATGAATTCGCAGCGCCGGCACATAGAAAGAGTGGCTGACGTCTTTGGAATGCATCAGCAAACGGACTTCACGGTTGACTGGAATCGCCATTTCGGCGGTTACGATGTCATCCTTGGAATCCGCATCGGCCACGGGATCGAGACCAAAGAAGTTCTGCGTAGCCTCGCTGATCTTATCGGGGTGCATGGGACCCAACTTGCCATCCGGTCCCGGGTAGCGAAAATAGAATGCAAACTGCCCCGCCTGCACTTGAATCGGCATGGCGTCCGCGCCAGGCTGCGTGAAGTAGATGTTGGCCCAGGCTTTCACTCCGAAAATTCCCAGAGCGAACACCTCCAGGCCGACCAGAATAATCGCGGCTGCAACCAGTCCCGTCGCCCCGCCGGGAAATTTCTTATTCGTCTTGTCGTTCGGCCGGTCGCCGGAGAACTTCCAGATGAACCAGGCCAACATAATCTGGGAAGCGAGGAAAGAAATCCCGGCTTCCCACATGGTTTCCGATAACTGGTCATCAATGGCTTGACCGTGGGTCGAGATGTCCTCCACCGGATGCCAGGTATTGCGGATGATGGGAATCGCGGAAAGGATCGCGATTACCAGAATGGTGACTGCAAAGAATTTCGCCATGACGCTTCGCCCTCCGGCCGGACTTGCCATCCAGCCTCGTCAGTTCGCTTCAAAACCGCGGCAGGATTCTCCTGTCGCGCTCTCGACTGATCGGACTCCTTACTTCGCCTTAAACGTAAAATCTGCAGTTCCCGCCTTGCCTGCGGCCACCGTCACTTTTGCCGTTTGCGTGCCATAGGTTTCCTGCCACGCAGTGACCGTGTAGCTTCCCGGCGGCACATTCTCGATGGTGTAGTTACCGCTCGCGTCGGTGGTAGCGTAAGGCCCCTTCACCACCACGTACCACCCATTCATCCACGGATGGATGTTGCACTTCACCGGAATCACTTCCGCCGCTTTCCAACTCTTCTCCACCGGAGCCGCACCCGGTGGCTGCGACTGGTTCCACGGGATATTGCCGGTCATCGGGTTGGGCAGCGGGTGAATGTTGTGGGTGGTCTGGTCACTCGTCACCACCTTGAACGTCTGGCCTACATCCATCGCCAGCACGTGCGGCGTATACATGCAGTTCTTTTGGTCGAATACCGGCACCGCAGTTGAGGTTTGCACGCTGCCCGTCCAGTCGGAGATATAGAGAACCACGTTCTCCAATCCCCCGTTCGCGCCAGCCACAACCCCTTCGAGATGCGGGGCGTCATTCGCATGAGCCTTGGCGCAATAGGGGTCCTTCGACATGTCGATGCCCTTCATGTGCGGAGCCGCGCCGTCGAGTTTCACCGTCCCGGTAATCTTGCCTTCACCGGCGGCATTGACTTTCTGGCTCAGAAGCAATGCGCCGCAACAGACCAGCACCACAGCCGATAATACAGCCGCGTAATTGAATCGCTTTCTCATAGCAGTTCCTCTCTTCTTGAAACCTACAAAGGCAAATCTTTGCGATGCTCCTGGGCCTCTATCATTGCTGTCCCACGGGAGCATTGGGATCAACCGGCTTCAGAGCAAGTTGTTTCGCCATTTCCTTCGCTTTGCTTTTCTGAGACATGAGCGTTCGCAAATAGAAAACCAGGTCCCACGCTTCGTCGGGCTTGATGTTGTCGGCAAACGACGGCATGGGCGTTCCATCCAGTCCGGTCATGAAAATCCGGTAAATGTCGCGATCCGTCTCGCCGCACTTCGGCCTAGCTCCTTCGGTGAAGTTAAAAGCGGCGATTGGGCGGCCAAGATCGTCCTGCAGAGTCGCCGCCGAAGGACCGTTAGCCTGGCCAAGCACCCCGTGACACTTCCAGCACTGCACCCTGGCAAAGACATCGCGCCCAGCCTTGATGCGGTCGGCGGTGACTTCCGGTTCCGGTGGAATCGTGATCGGCGTCCCAGGCTTCTCGCTTACCCAGCGCGGAGAGAAATGCTTCACCCATGCCACCAGGTCCGCGCGTTCCTGCTTCGTGAAGGTGCTCCACTGCGGCATGTTGGAGCGGTCGAGGCCGCGCGCGATCGTGTCGAAAAGATCCTCGTCGGTCGGCAAGGTTCCAGTCGGAGTGGAGCGGCACTTGAAAATTCCCAACTGGAAATCGCGGGGCTTGGGATCGACCCAGGGAAAGTTCTCCCCATTTCCGTCACCATTTTCGCCGTGGCAACCGACGCAGTATCGGCGGTAGTCGGCCTTGGCATCCTTGGCATGCCCGGTCAGGTTTCCGATGTGGCTCTCGATGCCCATGCGCTTGTCAAAGTCGGCCTGCGTGAGCTGCGCCCATGAGGTCATCGGGAGCGCCAAAACCGCAGCTGCGCCCAGCAAAAGCGACCATGTCTGCAATCTTGTCCGCATGTCTATCCCTTTCTAGAAATCAAAGTCAAAGCCAATCAGCAATTCGCTGGTGTTGATGTTGGCGCTCGGAATGCCGATGGTCGGGCCCGTGCCGTCCTGGTGCAGCCAGTTGTACTCGTTGTGCCAGGCAAAGCCGGCACGGCTGGTCATGAATGGGTTGTACCGGTAACCGATCGTGTAAGTGGAGATGTTGCCGAAGTTGGAAGCCGACGGGAGTCCCGTTCCGCCACAGGCAGTGCAAGCCGATCCATTGGCTTGCTGCGACATGCGGATGGTTTCGTACCGCCCAATGAAAATGAGCTGTGGGCTGTACACGTAGTGCGGTTCAAAGAGAACGCCGTTCCAGGAAGGCGCCTGCGCGCCCACAGGCAACACTGCTCCTCCGACGTTGTTATTCGTAAACGCGCCGTCGACGAGATCACCATATCCTTGCCCAAACCATGCGTTATCCCAGCCATGCTGCGTCACCACCTGCAGGTCCACATGCTGGCCAAAGTAGAACTGCCCGACAAAGCCTTCGCGGTGAAAAGACTTGTTGCCGGTCCCAGATCCGGGAACTATATTGGCCCCGGCGTTCTGCGTGAGCCAGCTTGTAGGAGCCTCGCCCGCCATGGCGTAGAAGCCAAGGCGCTGCACACCCAATCTCCCGGTATCGAAGGCTTGGCTGGCGGTAAAATATCCCATGTACGAGTTGGCGCCGTAGGGTAAGCCAATCTGCCCATCGTTCGAACTCAGCAGAGACACCGAGTAGCGGGTGCGGTCGTCGTAGGAGTGGCCCATAATTTCCACGCCGAGCTGATTGTCCCCCATCTTCCCCCAGACGTTGCCGTCGCCCTGGGGAGTGAAATGGTAGAGCTGGTAAATCCCGCCATTGCCGGTGAGCGTCAGAATCCGTTTTTCCGAAAGCAGATTGTCGAGCTCGAACTTGCCAAACTTGATGTTGAACCACGGGCTGCCAAAGAGGTTGTCCAGCCGACCCATCACCGTTTCAAAGTGAAACTGGGCAGCGCTGTTCGAAGAGGGCAACACATAGAACGAAAAGTTCTTTTCCAGCGTCCCGCCAGTGTGGAAGTCGAGACCGCTCAGGTCGAAGCCCGAAGTGGTTACGCGTTGGATCGTCGACCCCGGAGTGCCGCCGGTGACCGTGTCGACCATGACCTTGCCCGTGCTCACCCGGTGCCAGATCGGCGTGATGCGGAACGTCACCGGCCAATAGCCCGGATTCTGCCAGATCGGGGCATCCCGGTCGTTCATCAGCTGGTAGCCGTTGTCTTTGAACTTCTGGCCGAAGTAATTCAGCATGGGCCAGGATTCATGGCAGGCGGAGCAGCGCAGGCCATACTTCCTGGCGAAGGCAGGCAGGGCCTTCGCAGGCTGGCTGGCACTCAATATCAGAAAAACCAGAACCAGCGCTGCGGTTAGAAACGACGTTGCCAACGAAAACTTCTCACCGAGACCAGACCGCGTCAACGTGGACATGCCGGACTCCTCACACGAGTTGTTATTTGCTCCAATACCAACAACTGGACGCTCAACGAAAGTCGCAATCCGGAATTGGGCGAAAAAAATGGAGCACAGGGAACCCCTTCCCGCTCCAATTGCGAAACTAGGCCAACTCTTTTCCCTTGGTCATACCACCTTACCGGAGCGGAATCCTACAATGCCTCCACGATCAAGTGCAAGAGGAATTGCAAGTTTTTTTTACAATCTTTTTACAATGTCACCACGGTGTCATGGCAAATGACCGCCTTATGGAAGCAAGTGTCGACTCAAGTCGCCCTCAGGACTCCAGGTTGACAGCCTGCAGGCCCTCGCCTGAGAGTATTGTGTGGCTGGTCCTTAGCGGTCGGACTGCCGATCGGATTGCGATCGTAGCACGAGGTGCTTTGGCCAACCGCTCATGGAGAAACTGGTGGCGACGAATCCGGTCCTAGGGAATCTGGTCCTAGGCATGCTGGTCCCGTGGAATATGGCAAAACTGAATTGCAGGTTTCGGTGGACCGGTTTATCCGCGGGCCTTCTGGTGGCGGGGCTCGTCCTGTTCGCTGCAGGCGGCGCCAAGCTCGATGCCCGCCAGAAGGAAAAAATCTCGTATGGCGAGGGATTGATCGTCAATATTCCCTTCCCCGAAGCTGACGTCGAGCAAGTCGTGCACGATGTGGCGCAGAACGGCATCATCCGCGGAACCAAGGAATACAACAAAGACCTGTACGTGACTGGCGCCAAAGAGGCCGATTCCACGCGCGTTTTCCCGGCGTGGACAGAAGGCGGTAAGGCTTTCTACAAAGTCAGGCTGATGGCCCTCGACCCGCGCAATTTTAAGGACAGCGGCGACGTGGGCACCCTGGCTGTGCGCTACGTAGTGCAACCGCAGGGCAACAAGAACACCGTCCTGCGTATCAACGCGCTTTTCGTCGAGGACTTCCGCCACACCGTGCATGCGTCGAACGGCTCGGTGGAAAGCAGCGAGTACAAAGACATCCGCGACCGCCTCGAGTCCATCGCAGTCATGCGCCAGCAAACGGCCGAGGTCGAGAAAGAGCGCCAGCAGCAGCTGCAGAAAAAACGGCTCCCAGCCCTGAACGGGGATGGTGATCGTGCAGCGATGTCATCCTCCTCCAACAACGCCGATGACGGGACTCGCCGGGATATCGCTGCCAGCACGCAAGTCGCGACGGAACGGCCATCGAGTCCGGCACCTGCGGGCCCGACTCCCGCCAGTCAAGCCCAGGCGGTTCAAAACCAGCCGGTTCAAAACGATTCGAGTCAAAGCGCGTCAAGTCAGCTCGGGTCAAGCCAGAGTCTCGAACAGCACGTTCAAGATCTTCGCCGCCAGGTGGAGCGTTTGGTGAAAGCTCCCGGTGCTCCCCTCAAGTCCGCACCCTTCCATACCGCGAGCACCCTGAGCGCCTTGACCACAGGCACGGAAGTTCTGATCCTGATCTCGACTCCGTATTGGTATGGCGTGGAAACCCGGGATGGACAGCACGGATGGGTATTCCGCGACGAAGTGGAGCCCATGCCATGAAGCGGAGGAGAATGACGCGGAGGGGCATAAAGCGGAGGAGTAGGTCTGCGCTAGGTCGCGGTGTTTTGTGCGCCCGCCTCAGCCTCGCGATCCTGATTCTGTTGGTCGCGGTTGTCACCGCCCAAACCAGCGGTTATGAGCGGAGCTTTCCGGAATCCAAGACAACCGTAGAAAAGATCTTGAAAGAGATACCCTCCTCGCTGGCCGGACGCCTCCCGGTGCTCGATGGCTTTGCCCAGCCCGGCGATCGTCCCCTGGACCGCTACCAGCGCGGTTATTTCCAATCCACAGTGCAAGTCACCGCGACCCCTTCCGGAGGCTCCGTCGTGCACGTGAGCACCAAGGTGACTGCCTGGTATTCCGATTCCATTCCATCTCGCTCGGGATATCAGTTGTTACCCTCCAACGGCCGCCTTGAGGTCGACCTGCTCGATCAATTGACGGCGGAACTCGGGAAGAGAGTGACCACGGCAGAGGTTAACTCTTCGCCGGTTAATTCTCCGGTAGCCGCGGCCACGGCGCCTTCGGTGTCGTCGACAACCACGTCAGCGCCCCCGCCTTCTTCCACCAGGCCAGCGATTCAGCCCCAACCTGCCGAATCTGCGCCCACCGCGCCATCTGCGCCCACGCTGCATTTGCCGGAAACGGCCGGGACATTTTCTACGTCTGTCGCACAGAACCTCGGCGCTCAGCAGCCCGGAACCATCCCTCCGGCGCAGACCTCGCTGGCCGAAGGCGACCGCGGATGGCAGGCAGAGGCACAGAGCCTGGAAGAAATCCTCAAGAACCAGGCCCATCCCAAGAATCTGGTCGCCGTAAAAAAATCGGGCACGCCGGTGGTCGACAAGCCCAGTCTTACCGCCAAAACATTGTTCCTGGCCAGCGCCCACGACGAGTTCGAGATGCTGGACTTCAACCCTGACTGGGTTCACGTCCGTATCTCAGGTTTGTCGCGAGGATGGATTTGGCGCACCGGTCTGGAAATGCCCGAAGGCATTCCCGACGTGGCCGCCCAATCCAACTCCGCTCCCGGACCTTCCGCCGACGATCTCTTCCGCATAAGCCGCGAGGATACGTCTCAGTTCCCCGGTGACTGGGAGCCTCTGCGCAACAAGCGCGTAAAAATCATCTCGGTGCAGAAAGCAGACGAGTCAGCCAAGGACGCGGGAGCAACGCTGAAGCTGGAATTCGCGAAATCCTTGCTCGACAAAAACTACGCCGAACTCGAAAAGGAAACGGACGAACTGGCAGGCATCGTCCTGATTTTCGACTCCGCCGACGGCGGCATGATCGCAACCTCTACAGCAACTCTCCAGCAATGGAAGGCCGGCAAACTCTCAGACGCCGCCCTCTGGCATCAATCTTACTTTGATCCACCAGAGACGTTCACTTCGACGGGTCCAGCCGCCAGCCAGTAGTAGAACTCTGTGACCCGACAGTCGATTGCCATAACTGCAGACGGCACTCTGCCGAATCGAAGAGAACTCATGCCCGCCAGTTTGATTTAGAATCAGGCCGCCGAACAATCAGGTTAAGCCATTCAGCGTTTGCACGGCGGGAGTGATACGTGAAATCCTCTGGAGATATTGCCCGCAGTTCACATTGGATCGTTTTCCTCATCGCACTCGTGACGGTTGCCACAGCGGTGAGCCTGTCGCAAGCGAACGACCTGGGCATTTTCACGAATCAGGGAAGCGTCGGGCAAACTCCGCCCGGCGTCGCGGCACACTACGACCCGGCAAAAGGGGAATATCGCATCACCGGCGGCGGCGCCAACGTGTGGGCCACGACCGACGCATTCTACTTCGTTTCGAAGAAGGCCTCGGGGGACATGACTCTCACCGCCGACGTGCAGTGGGTGGGCACAAGCAACGCCGAGCATCGCAAGGCGATGCTCATGATCCGGCAGAATCTAGATCCCGGCTCGGCCTATGCGGACGCGGTGTCTCACGGCAACGGACTCACCTCGCTGCAATTCCGTGGCGCAGCAAACGAACAGACCTATCAAGTCGTCGCCCCGGTCGACGGAGCAGTCCGCTTGCGCATCGAAAGAAAAGAGAGCCGGTTCACCATGTATGCCGGCAAGCCGGGCGAAGAATTAAAGCCCGTGGGTCCAGTCGAATATGTGGAGTTGAAAGACCCCGTCTATGTAGGTCTCGGAGTCTGCTCGCACGTAGCGACTACTCTGGAGACGGCGATATTCTCGAACGTAAAGATTGAACCGAGTCCAGCGGCAAAATAGCTGGACCGCGTCGCCTTTCGCGGCTTTCAGGATCCCGCGTACAGCTGAAAAGGCGCCCAGTAGAAAGGTTTTCGGAAGGCAGCGTTCGAGCGCAGCAAGGTGAGCTTGGCGTGCCGAAGCGCGGCGTCGGGCGTCTCTCCCTTTTTCAACTCCGCGTAGAGTTCGTCCATGAGCTGAGGAGTGGACGCGTCACTCACATCCCACAAAGCTCCAATCACATTGTGAGCGCCGGCGCGGACGAACGCCCACGAGAGCCCCACCAGTCCTTCTCCTGAATACGCTCGCGCACCCGCGCTGCGACATGTGGACACAGTTACGAGTTCGGCCCGCAAGGGATGATGAATAATGTCGCGCGCATAAAGCTTGAAAGAATCTTCTTCCGCGGCAGGCTTGGACGAATCCGATTTGGACGACGCAGGCTTCGAAGCCTCAGCCCTCGACAGCACAATCGCCGAGTCAAGCGGACTCAGGCTGCTGGCCGTTCCGTGCGTCACAAAATGAATGTACGAAAACCGCTCCGGATTGCTCGCCAGATACTCATGCGGACTCGCCTGATCACGCGCGAACACCTGTCTCTGGTCAGCTGGGAAGTGCTTCTCGATGCTCTCCATTTCCACGGAGGCTTTCGGCAGCTGAGGAAAATCCTCATTGGGAGCGATCGCGTCGCCAAACAGCAGCAGGTTCCCCGCGCCCTTGCTATGCGCGGCGTGAAAGGCCTGCAGCATGCGCAACGAACTGGCGCTGGAGAGCGTAACATCCTCGATCCAGTAGTGCGGCCGCAGTTCGGCCTGCGGTTCGGGCGCCTGCCCAGCGACGACAAGGGTTTCGAAGTTCAAGCTGTTCAGGCTGCCGTCAGGCACGATGAACACCTTCCCCGCGTTCGCCTTGTCCTTCCGGGTTGCGCCTTCCGAAGCTAGTTTTTTCGAAGCGAGCTTTTTCGCAACAACGTTTTTCGGCAGAAGGCTTTTCGCCGGTTCCACCAGGATGTGATAGAGCGCAGCCGCATCGTCGCTGGCAGTTTGCGATGACTCCCGCTGTTCGATAATCGCTTTCCGGTAGCGTTCGACTCGAGCCTTGATTTCCGCAGCGGGAGGCAGCGAAAACAAAGCGATCTTCTGCGGAGTGATCGCCCACAGGTAAGACTGTTCCTCACCCAGCCAGTAGAACAGCACTGTTCCGCCGGCGCGGCTGGCAATTTGCGGCGCGTTCAACGGATCGAGCCTGAACGAACTTCCCTTCTGCAACAAGCCGAGACCCTCGGTAAGAGTGCGGCCACGGCTGTACTCGGCCACTTGTAAAGCTTCATTGGTCTTGCCCTGACCAATCAGAAAGTGAATGTAATCGTCGTAGATGCGCGCCGCGTTGCTCAGAAACGGCAGCCGCGAGTCTTCATGTTTCAGCTCGGAGCGCGCAGTTTCAAAGGTGCTGAGCGCAGTTCGATATTCGCGGTCGGCCAAACCACTCTGTTTTTCGTCCTCATAGACACGTGCCAGCGAACGCTCGGCCTCCCACTTCAGAAAAACTGGGGTGTCCTTGGACTGCATGACTTCACGAAATGCGGATTCAGCCGCTGCGGTGTCACGCAGCCGGGCGGCAACGCGTCCTTGTACTAATAGCTGGTACACGACCTCGCGTCCGTTGTTGTTCTGTCGTGCCATCGGAAGCACTTCATCGGTGTAGCGTTTCGCGTCGTCGATCTTATTGGTTTGCTCGGAGACAAAGGCCAGCGCTGTGAGTGAATCGATTTCATTCTCCAGGCTCTTAATCTGCCGGGCCAGCTTCAGCGACTGCTGATATGACGTAGTTGCATCTGCAAACTTATCCTCATCGAGCTGGATGGATCCGAGGGCCTGCAACCATACCGTTTGGTCGGTAAGATCGTTCAACTTCTCCGCTTGCCTGCGACTTTCAACAAACATACCCTCGGCTTTTTCAGGATCACCGAGCTTGTAGTACGCCCACCCCATATTTCCCAGCGCGGCCTGAGCGAGGTCGGAGAAATTTTGCGGCATAGCAATTTCGCGCGCTCCGTTGGCCCAGTCCAGAGCCTCGTCGAAATGCGCTTGCTCATTGGAGGACCAACTCAGATTCAGCAACGCGGTGGCCTCTAAGAACCGGTCTTCGCGACGACGCGCTGCTGTGAGCGCACGAGCAAAAAACTCCTGAGCCTGCCCGTAGTGCGCACGAGACATTTCGAAAACTCCGCGTGCGGTCGGTAGGTCGCCACATTCCGGGTTCGGGGAAGAAACACAAATCTGCTCGGCCTCAGCCAGCATTTTTTCCGCTTCCGACGGTCTGCCGATCGAGAGAACCGCCAGCGCCTCAAGTCTCTTTTTTTGCACTATAAGTTCGGAACGGGGTGGCGAGGCAGGCTCAGCAGAGAGGATCGCGAGCACACGGTCATTGTTCCCCTTCCAATACTCTACGCGCGCTCTCAGAATCGCGAACTTCCATCCCAACTCGGGGCTCAGAGTGTGGAACTCCCTGTAACCCCGCTCTGCCTCCTCTCCTGCAGCTGACATCTCACCGCGGCGCAGTGTCTGTCGCGCATGCTCGAAGATGACCTGGGGATCACGATGATGAACACAGGAAAGTTGTGAGGCGATGAGAATCGCGAATGCGAGCGACGGTCTCAGGAAAAGATTCTTGCAGGCACGCCACAGAGGCATTGGGGCTTGCAACCTTTGCGATTGATTCGCAGCCCCACATCCTAACAGTCATGGCAACTGGCGGTGCTCACAGGCCCGATGGCGAGGTCTATCCACCGCCGCCTTTGCCGGTGCCGTTCGTGCTTGCCGTCCCGGCTGTGGAACTCCCTTGCGCGATGCATCCCATCTGCAGCCGGACCATGGTCAGCCGGAACCTGTACTTGTCGTATTCCTTCGGATCCTTCGACGGCTCTCTCGTAACCTTCAACTCGCCCAGGTAGATTCTGCCAAAATGCGGCAAGTCGATGACGTGGCCGAAGCATTCTACCGGAGCACCCGTGATACCCTTGACGACCGAACACTGCAACACCGCATTCCCGTTCAGCGCAACCGGATCCTTGGGATAGGCCTCGTCGGCCCAGTCGGCGAAGCCCTTGGTCTTCGCGACCTCGTCACGCTGCTTCGCGATGTCAGCCTTAACGTTGTTATCGTCAAAATACGAATCATTGCCGCCACGCTTCGGCCCGAGAATTTGCAGATTGCGCTCGACCTCCACTTTGTGTCCGCCAATCCTCAAATTCTCAAAGCGCGTGCCCAGAAATGTAACCGAGGGCACCGGACCCTTGCCAAACTTCGGATGCACGGTAGAAATCTGCGCGACCACACGATCGGCGGTAACCACATCAAGCACATTCAAACCTTCCAGCACGGAAGTGGACAGCGTGGCAAAGCCGTCCTTCTTCGAACTCGGGTGGCCCGCAACCTGGGTGTATCCCGAGTGGTAAGAAATAATTCCTTCGAAGCGGAAAGGGTCGGCTTTCTTGAACTGGTAGTGGCCATCCTTGGGCAACTTCACCTTAGCCCGCGCCTTGATGGTCTCCTTCAGCGGATGTATCAAGTCCGCACTCAGAACATTAGCTTCCGCATAATATTCGTGGAGGGGTTCGTCCACAGGTAGTTCGTTCGCTCGGGCTGCCATAGGTTTAACTCCGCGCGTATGAGTTTCCTTACGGATCACTATTTACGATCTCGATCTTCCGTCTCTGCCCGCAGATTTCCTGTGTTCCTGATCCCTGATCCCTGATCCCTGGTCCTACTTCTGACCCTGCAGTTCGATCCGGTATCGTCCAAGATCCACATTCTCGCCGCTGGTCGTCACGCCGTGCACCGCTAGCGCGCCAGCCGTGTGATCGCTTCCTGAAGCGTAAGCCGGAACATAGAGCGAGAGCGTGTCGCTGCCGGAAGCTGGGATAGTGCGCGACCATTCTAGCCCTCCCTGCGCGCTATACAAGTCCAATTTGTAAGAAGAATAGCGGCTGTCGGGCGGCACGTTCAGGGAGAGCTGAAAAGCATCCCCGCGGCGCGCCGGAACCTGGGTCGCGGCCGCACCGCGAGTCCCAACGTTAACTACCGCCGTCGCCAGCAGTTGCGGGCTGCCCGCCGCACGCTGCAAGCGCGAATTGGTCACGGCCTGGTAGCCAATTACGAGCAACAACAGCGCAAAAACAGGCGCCGCAAACGCAGGCCGCATCCAGGCCAAGCGCACTCCCGAAAACCACCCGGAACTTGTTGCAGCAACAGGCACTTGGGCCGGAGCCAACACCGGCCTCTCCGCCAGAATCACCTTACTTTGCTCGACAAAAGTCGCCGCTGTGCGCAAGTCGAGCGCACAATCGTGGCAATCGAAAAGATGTTCCTCGAATTGATCACGAAGGTTAGGATCGAGTTCGTTCAGAAGATACTTTTCCGTCACTTTCTCCCGAACTGCCTGATTATGGTCCATCTCTCGATCTCCTCGTTGCTATAGAGTAGTGACTCGGCGCGGCCTAACGTTTCAAAGTTTCGCGGCCGCGGCGACGCCCGGAGGACGAGCCTCTATACTCTTCAAATACAATGACTTAAAGGATTGTTTGGCGCGGTGCACCAGCACCCGCAGATAATCGCGATCCACACCAAAGTCACGGCAGACCTCATCTTTATCGCGTTCTTCGAGAAACACTTCGCGCAGCAGCCGGCGATCCTTTTCAGACAATTCTTCGAGAATCTCGCGGACTTTGGCCTCCATTTGTTTGGCCGCCACGACCCCCACAATGTCCACCGACGTGGCCGGAAAGTCTTTCTCTTCTTCGTCTTCCAGCGAACTGTGTCGCGAGGAGGCGCGATAGTGTTCGAGCAAAACGTTGTTACAGATGGAATTCACGAAAGCGCCCAGCCGTTCCGGCTGGCGAATGCCGCCCTCACCGCGCAAGGCGACGAAAACGCGGGTAAAGGTCTCCTGGCGCACGTCTTCGATCGCGTGCGGAGAATTCAGGCGAGAACGCAGCTTCAGCTGGATCAATTCGCTGAAATAGGCAACAAAATGCTCCTGAGTGCGGAAGTCTCCAGCCCGGAGCCGCTCCACATAGGATTGGTCAAAGGATTGGAATTGCAAGGACTTGCCCCGTGTCTCGCTGGAGTGGCAGCTAGTTTAGCACCTTAATCTCAAGGAATTGGAAGTAAGAAACATCAGCCGCTTGAAAAAGAGACGATTTAGAGAAAGAAAGACAATGATGAAAACGTAATTAGAGATGAAAACGGACGGGGTTGTAACGGAAGCGCCGTGCTGCGCACTATGCCCGCGTGAAAGTTAATCAACATTCGCGGCAACACAGCGCTGCGAAGATCGCGGCCATACCCGGAATTAGCGTTGATGCGGCAGTGGCGCGTCTGGAGCGCGCTCGCCGTGAAATCGGACGCGCTGGGAATTCCGTCGCCCTGGAGCGTGCGTCATGACCGCTCTGGCGAATTCGCTTCGGCGAATCTGGTCCGCGAAGAGCCGGATCCCCCGTCTAACCGGGCGGGGTTGGTCCGGCCCTGCTGGAGTGGCGGGGCCACAGAGTGGTTTTGGCGTCTGGGCTCGGGACAGATATCTCGAACTTTGGGAAGTCACGCAGCGGACCGCCCCAACGGCCATTGTGATCGTGCTCCGACTCCTGCGGTAGGTTTCCTCTTCGATCGCGACAAAATACAAAGTAAGGTAAAACCTCGAATGACGAAGAGGGCGTAGCGCTGCGCTCGCCGCCGCCAACTGCAAACATGGAAGACTGTTCTTAACCGCTTTCGCCCTCGGCTCTGGTCAAATCGACGGGCTCCAGCCCACATCCTACGAAACGACTCTCTCGTCTCATTTTGCGGCATTTCGCCGCGAACAGTTGGATGACATGCGCCAAGGCCAGTTTTCTGTGTTTGGATTCGCGACCCCCTGATAAACGGCATGGCAACGCTTGCCACGCCACGGTCTCGTTGCCTTCTCGGCGTCCTGAACGCTGCGCCACGGCGTAGTCATCGCTTCTTTGCCCCGACGAAGGGCATGGTGGCGGCCTGCTTTATCCACGACGCCAACTGGCGCTCGTCGAAATCGTCGACCGACGCTAACTCGACTCCGCGGGTGGATTTGCCCATCCCGATCGGCGTCACAGGCGGTTCCGGCTTGATTTCTGTGCCGCGTATGAACATCAGTTTCACATGGCCGACGAAGGCGCCGGAAGAGAAGCACCAGCCCCCGTCGACCCCGTAGTACGCCATGCCCCACTTCACGGCTCGCTGGATGCCTGGCAAACTTTTGGCCGCCAGGGCATCGATGCGCTCGGCGATGCCGCGCTGCGGCTGCGGCAAGCTAGCGATGTACGCAAACACGGGTTCGGCGCCTGTTGCGGCCTTCGCGGCGCTTGCCTTGCCAGTCATGGCGACCAGCAGCTTCGCCGGGGTCTTGCCTTGGGCAGTTTTCTTACCCTGGCGGCCGGCCACGGGCTTCGTTGATTGATGGCTTGACCGCGTCATCTTGTCACCGAGCTGGATCCCAGGCTGACGAGAAGCTGGTCAAGTTGGTCGAGCGTCTCAGGCATCCCGCCCGTCGATCCGGAAGCGACCGCGGCGTCGAGCGCTTCCTTCGAGGGATAGAGATCGTGCACCACCAACAACGTCTTGCCGGCGTTTTCATCGAAGGTCACGGTGGTGAGGGTCTCGCCGTTGTCACCTTCCTCGTTCGTCCAAACGAGGCGCGAGTGCGGTGTCACTTCGCGGTACGTGCCGAAGAACTCCATGGTGGAAGCCTGGTGGCTAAACATCAAACCGTACCGGCCTCCAACACGAACATCCATCTCGCAGGAAAGCAGGGTCAGACCACACGACTTTGGTACCCACCACCTGCTGAACAGTTCTGTGTTGGTCCACGCCTCGAACACGAGGCGCACAGGACCGTTGACGGTTCGCGAGACGACGAACTCGCGCTCGGACTTCCGTTCCACCGCCGTGCGGTTCTTCGTGGGGGTGGCCTCACTTTCTGTTCTTTCGTCCATCGACTTTCTCCTTCCCTTTCAATTCCATGACCACCTTGTCCAACTCGTCGAAGCGTGCGCCCCAGAGCTGGCGGTACCTCTCGATCCATGCCGCCTCTTCTTGCAGTCCGCGTAGGCCGAGTTTGCAGGTCCGCACGCGCCCGACCTTCTCCGTGGTGACGAGCCCCGCTTGCTCCAAGACGCCTACATGCTTCTTCATGCCCGTGAGGGTCATGTGGAACGTCCCGGCAAGGGCCGTGATCGAAGCGTCTGCACGCCCGAGCTGCTCCAGAACGCCGCGTCGGGTGGCGTCCGCGAGCGCGCCGAACGAGACATCGAAGCGGGCCTGGCAATACTGAACCATGCGGTTCAGTATACAACACGGATTGACGGCATGCAATGTCAGGCTGAGCGGGGCCTGCGTTGCCGGCCATGCACCTAAACTCACGATCAACGGCACAGCGTTTACCCTCGCCACCGTCCGTATCGTCGGCTACTCGGAAGTAATCCAAATTGCGACATGGGAGCACTACTGGGAGGTCGGCAAGGCGGACTCGATCCGTCTGGCCTGGTGAACTTCATTTTCTCACGGTTGAGGGTTTTTTCAGCGCATAAGCGGGAAGCGGGTGAAGGAACACTTTCCTTTGGTGAGTTGGGATGCAGGAGAATCTAGGAGAGCAGTGCTTTGGGGCCAAGGAAGGTGAAAACCCCGAAGAGCACCGGAACCGCTTCCCCGTTCGGCTCCGGCACTCTGAAGCACCCGAGCTTCCCCCCGGTTGCTATGGGCTCTTCCGTGTCGGGATTCTGTGGACTTACTGCAGTCGCCTTACAGCGCGACCTCTTCCACTCATTGCCATAGTGCGAAGAACCGACAATTCGTTTCAAGAAAAAGTGACGATGGCTTCTATCGACGCGCTGGCATACAGCTCTCCGACAAGCGAACGGCGCCGCCCTTGGACCCGGGCCATAATTTCTCGATCAACCGCTGGTCGCTTTATGCTGCGGGAACTACTTATTTCCTGCCGATTATTGAAACAACTACGCTTGCCATCAACGCGCTGCTGGAATTGTTCGGCGAAGAGATGGGTGTTTTTCTGCGCGACGAGCGGGCGTGGTTCCGGCCGGGGGGGTTGGACGCTTTGCGCGCAGCAAGGGCGGCCACCTGCACGATGACCCGCGCGACCTCCGCTCTGCGACCATTCAAATGGTGGAATCGTCTCTGCTGGAATCGATGGCGACCGAACACGGAATGGTCCTGCAGAACCTGGGGCTGATGACCGAAGCGCTTGGGCTGGGCGGCTTCCCGAACTTTGCACGGCACGAGTACAGCTGGTTCAAGGCCGCGGGTTTCCGCATGCAGTCGATGGGCGCGAGCCGATACGCAGGCGCGCCCTGGTTTCTATCGGCGCCTGCGCGGTGGTTGGGAATGGATCCGTTGGTCTCATATCCAGTCGGGCTGGAAACGGGCAGCGAAGTTCTGCTGAAACCGTTTTGCCCGCCTTACTACAAATCCATGGAGGATGCGGTCCGCGCCTTTCGTGGAGACCAAGTTTGGAGCTGAGGGAGCTTACCGCGGCGGAGCGCGGCAGAGCGCATGGCGCGATGCGGTGTCTCGCGCATCCGCAATTCCTGCGCCGAGCGAGGTGGCCGTGCAGGCGACGATTGCGTATTGCGAATACGTCTTTCGCCGCTAGCGGCGGGTTCCCCGCCTACACTGCGCCGTTCCGCACGATCATCGGGTTCCAGGTTTGCCGCGTCGACGTGGATTTTTATGACCGCTTCTATGATCGAGGGGCGCTGCCTGATGCGGTGCGGGCCTGCACGGAACGAGCGTTGCGCAAGTCCTGAAGCCGCACGGGTATCAGGCGAATTCCTTCGGGCGAAAGAGCACCGGGAGCTGGCATCTGTAGGGTGCGAGGGACCTGCCGGGTGGCCCCGAAGCAATGGCGGAGAGGGAGGGATTCGAACCCCCGATACCCTTTCGGGTATGCCGGTTTTCAAGACCGGAGCCATCAACCACTCGGCCACCTCTCCAGCCTTTATAGTTTTACTATAGTTTTAGCCGGTCTTGAACCGCGCCATCGGAGCGCTCTCAGACGTATGGGGGCCTTGGCAGCAGAGGCTCCGCGTCACCCAGTCGTTACCAAATTGAAGCCAGGTCAAGGGGATGGAGAGCGAGGGCGGCTAAGATTTGACTTTGTGATCCAGTATCTTCAGTTGTGTTGCTACATCGGAAAATTCTTCGACGTGGGGCTTTGTTGATGCCCATACGTTTTGTCTTCTCCTTTCGAGAGCGGTTGCCACGTCTCTTCAACCCTGCGATATAGCTGGAACAGCGTTGGGCACTTCGTTTCGTCCCTGAAATTGATTTTTGCTTTTCCTATATATCAGGGGAGAGTGCGCGGTTTTGATCAGTTTTTTGGGCCCACTTCGTCCATTCTTGAAATTGCGAGGACATCAAGCGCTACAGAAACGACCCATCGAACTGTCCGCAGCGTTGTCTCGGGGAAGGAATGACGAGATGCGTACCTGGTTCAAAACGTGCGACGGGGTGGCGTCGTCATTGGCTGTCAGACTGATACACAGCTCGGTAGGGCTGGCACTGACCATCGCCCTATTTGGCGTGCCCGCAAGTCCCCAGTCAGCTCCCAGTTGCCCCGGGTCGGCCAACGACCTCGCGCGGCGGGTCGTGACTAACGAACTAAACTTCCAAGATGACCACACCAACTGGATGTACCGGTTGGAAAAGGAACAGCATGGGCGAAAACAGGTCGAGGAAATTGTTGAGACCAAAGAAGGGTCTCTCAGTCGACTCCTGTCGATCAATGGCCTGCCCCTTACCTCGAAACAACAATTGGAAGAGGACCAGCGTGTGCGGGAGTTAATGACCAGTCGAAGCGCGCAACAAAAGTTGCGCCGAGCTCTGGACGATGAGACCCAACAGGGGAGGCGGATGTTCAAGATTCTGCCTGACGCATTTGTGTTTAGCTACGCGGGTAGTGATGGAAACCTGGTGAAGCTGAGATTTGGACCAAACCCGAGTTTTCGCGCGCCATCCCTGGAGGCTCGCGTTTTCCACGACATGGAAGGCGAGATGTGGATCGACTGCAAAGAGGAGCGACTGGCTGCGTTTGATGGTCATCTCACGCAGACCGTGAAATTCGGATTTGGCCTGCTGGGGCACTTGGACAAAGGAGGCCACTTTGAGGTTCGGCAAGCGGAAGTTGTTCCCGGCCATTGGGACATGACTACCCTGAGTTTGGAGATGACGGGGAAGGCTCTCGTATTCGCGACCATCGGAGTGCAGAAGAAGGAAAACCATCGCGACTTCCACCGCGTATCCGATGATCTGACGCTTGCGCAGGCGGCTGACATACTCAACCGACCGATCGTTGTAGCGGATAACCGCTAATTCATGTGGCAGAGTTCCAGCAACAGCGCTTTTGCCACGGTAACGCTATTTGGCGTCACCCCGAACCATCGAGGCCAAGGAAGCGCAGCAACATCCATGAGGGGATCGGAGTCCAAGTCTTGTGTCTTCAGTTGCTTTGCAGTCCGCTGAATCAATAGGAACCCGACGTACTCGACGGCGCAGCACCGCACTGAGATTGGCTGCGGCGGCGGCGGCGGCGCTTTGCGTCGTACTTTTGTTGTGGGTCGAATTGTGGCCGTTTCAGCAGAAGCCTGTCGTGCAGAACCTGGAAGAAGCGAGCGACAGCCAATTGCGGCTTCGGGCATTTCACCGCACGTATTTCCCCTTTCCTGGATGCGTGATCGAAGGGCTGGAGTTCAATCAGGGCTCGAATGCCAGCAAGCCGCTTATTACGATAGAGAAATTGATCATACAAGGCAGCTATCTCGGCATTTTTTCCCGGCGCCTGACCCGCGTTATCGCGGAAAATATGCACATATTCATCCCCCCATTCGGTAGCGGGGCAACCTTTCACACGACCCCTTCGAAAATTACCATTGACGAGATCGTGGCCAACGGCGCGGTATTGGAGTTTGCTTTGCGCCAGCCGGACAAGCAACCACTCCGCTTCGAGATTCATGAGGCCTGGCTGCGCGACGTGGGCTGGAGTGGACCCCTTAGCTACCGAGTGAAAGTGCGCAATCCTGAGCCGCCGGGAGAGATTATGGCCTCGGGAAAATTTGGCGTTTGGAACTTAAACGATCCGGGGCAAACTCCCGTTTCTGGCGACTACAAATTCGACCAGGCGGATCTCAGTGTGTATCACGGAATCGCAGGCATGCTCTCGTCGGCGGGAAAATTTGGCGGCACGCTGGCGCACATCAATATTGCGGGCTCGACCGATACGCCTGATTTTGAAGTGCAGTCGGGGGGACATCCAGTGCAGTTGACCACCGAATTCAGCGCATATGTCGACGCGATCCACGGCGATACGTTCCTGAAGCGTGTGGATGCGCATTTGTGGCGGACGCACATCGTCGCAGAGGGCAGCATCGCGGAATTCCCCGGCAGGCAAGGCAAGACGGCGCTGATCGATCTGAGGGCGAGCGACGGACGGATCGAGGACATCCTCCGCTTGTTTGTGAAGGCTGACCGGTCGCCCATGTCGGGGAGCGTGACGTTGCAGGCGAAGGCGGAGATTCCTCCGGGGGAACGGCCCTTTCTGGAGAAGGTGAAGGTGCGGGGCGGATTTGGGGTAGGCGCCGGAAGTTTTTCCAAGCTGGGAACGCAGGAGAGCGTGAACAAACTGAGCGCGGGCGCACGCGGAGAAAAAGACGCTTCCGATCCCGAGACTGTCCTCACCGATCTGACCGGGCAAGTCGCGCTGGAGGATGGCACGGCAAGGTTTGCCGATCTCTCTTTTGGAGTTCCTGGTGCTGCCTCTCGTTTACACGGAACCTACAACCTGATCAGCCACAAGATCGACCTGCACGGGCAGCTGCGAGTGGACACGAAAATATCGAACACCACCAGCGGGGCAAAAGCAATCTTGCTGAAAATGATGGATCCGTTTTTCAAGAAAAGACGCAAAGGTGAAGTGCTGCCGGTGCGAATTTCAGGGATATACGAGCATCCCTCCTTCGGGCTTGATCTCTACGACAAGGATGCGCCGAAGAAATCGGCGATGCCGCACTAAGGCGATGTTACGCCACCTGCGCGGGCCTGCTACCATTGCCGCATGTTCAATTTTGGAAAACCGAAAACAGCTGGCGATTGGGTGGTTCATATCGCGGGGGCCATCGTCGCGATCTTCCTTGTCTGGTGGATGCTTCGGATGTACGTACTGTGAATGTACTCAAGACCCTCCGAAGCACTCCGGTCTGCCCGACAATCCAGGTCAGTCCTTCGAATCCACGGTTGCCACTCGCGGCCAGACGGGACTAACCAGCTCGATTCGCCAAATGGGGCCGCCCAAGTAAAGCTGGCTCTCCGACTTAACGAAGGCGGGTGCTTCCCCGCCCAGAATCCAGACATGGATGTCCGGGGGTTGCTTCCCCAGAATCGGCGCAAGCACCCCCTCAACGCCCCCGATTTCGATCTTCAGAACATAATGCATGGCGGTGCGTTGGGAGCCGCCGATGGAGAACGGCTCCTCGCCCTGGGGAGTAACTGCCAGCTTTACGAGCCGCGGCTTCGGAGTGGCCGCCACCATCGACATGGTTGTCGGCGGCCCATCGGGGTGGAGGTTTTTCAGCAGCGTGAAAATCATGCCGTTGGCAAGGTCCGAGCGGAATTTCATTCGGTCGGTTGCGGTTTTTTCCTTGCCTTCCTCATCGGTGTAACGAATCGTAACCTGGCCGGAGGAAGTGTTGATCGAAACTTCCATTGGAATGTGGAACGCCGGACCCTTTTGCACGAGGTGGTAGCTCAGGAGTCGGAAATTACCGCGCTGAGAAAAGACTGCGGTTTCATCGTGGAGGGAGCCGTCCTTGAAACGGAACACCAAATGGCTGGTCACCCGATTGCCTCGGGATACCTGGACCGAGTCACCGTCGGCGAGCGGTTTACCGTCCATTGTGCTGAGCAGCAGAAAGCCGTGGACCACGCCCTCGGTGTGGCGCACGGCTACCTGCGCCGCAAGCAGCATGCCCGACTGGAACAGGGCTATGCAGGTCATTATGATGGCAAGCCGTTTGGATCGGATATGTTCTAACATCGGATTACTTTCAACCGTCAGGCAACCAGGGCTCCCTCAACGCCACATCCAACGTCTACGGGATCGTAGAGTGCGAGAGAACCAAGATGTCACAGGATCTGACCACAATTAGGGTACGACAAAGAATCATCCGCATCCCGGGAAAAAATCCTGTCAAGTCCGAATAAATTCCACGAATTTCTTCCGCGGAACAAATTTCGCGAATTTCCTCGCCATACTCATCGATCCTTTCGACTGGCAGGTTTAGGTTAGCGCCGGTCGAAAACACTCGATTCGATGCCGAACACTGGTGGCAGAGGCTCTACTGGCGGGGGCTCTTGAGGTGTTCGCGGGGCTGGCAGTGCCAACGATCACTTCTTGTAAACCGCGCCGCCTTTCATCACGAAGGTCACGTTCTGTGCGGCGCTGATGTCCTGCAGGGGGTCGCCGGAGACTGCGATGATGTCGGCCAGGTAGCCGGGCTCTAGAGCGCCGATCTGGCCGTCCCAGCCGAGGAGTTTCGCGCCATTCAGCAGGTCTGCCTGCAGGACGGCGAGCGGCGACATGCCGTTTTTCACCATTAACACGAGTTCGCGCGCTTGCGTGCCGTGAGGAAACGGGCCTACGTCTGAACCGACGGCCATGGGAACGCCGGCGGCCACCTGTTTCTTGAAGTCCTGTATTTTCAGGTCGAGCATGGCGTGTTCGCGGGCCGCCTGAGCTGGAGTGGGCGCGTGATCGGCGAAGTATTCGAAGATGGTGAAGGTTGGAACTGCGAAAATCTGTTTCTCCTTCATCAGCCGCATGGTTTCGTCGCCCAACTGACTGGCATGATCGATGGAAGCCACGCCGGCCTGCGCGGCATACAGCGTTCCCGGTTCCCCGGTCGCGTGGACTGCGACTTTTCGCCCCAACCGCGCGGCTTCGTGCACTGCGGCTTCAAGCTCCGCTTCCGTGTACTGATAAATCGTGTGGAACTTGCCGCCGACTAACGAGTCCGGACCGGTTTCGTAAATCTTGATGAAGTCCGCGCCTTCTTTGAATTGCCGGCGCATTGCGGCGACGAGTTCGTCCGCGTTGTTGGCATAGTCTGCATTGGGCAGAACGCGCTGCTCCGGGTTGAAGCCGATGGCGTCTTCGTGGCCGCCGAGGATGTTCACCGCGTTGCCGCTGATGCGCAGCCGCGGGCCGGGGATGAGACCTTGGTCAATCGCATCGCGCACCGCGGTGTCGGCCGAGCCCGCGCCCTCCGTGCCCATGTCGCGTTCGGCGGTGTAGCCCGCCATCAGATCGTCGCGCGCCCCCAGCGTAGCCATAATCGTGCGCTGTGCGACCGACTCCTGGACGGTTTGCAGATCCTCCGCGCCGGGATGCAGAAAGAGATGGATGTGAGCATCAATCAGGCCGGGCATTAAAGTGCGGTCGCCCAGGTCGATCACTTCGGCTCCGGCGGGATGCTTTACTGTGGTCCCCACCTCGACGATGCGGTCACCCTGCACCAGGACTTCGCCGGGCTTGACCAGGCGTCCGTTCTTCACGTCCAGCAGGCGCGCCGCATGTAATACGATCGCGTGTGCCGGGTCGGGCTGGGTTTGAGCAGTGGCGGTTGAAATGAACCCGCAGAGGGAAAAAAACAAAGTGGCGAGAAAGGTGAACCGCTGCGTCGTCATAGATTTGCCGGAGGCGATGGTACCACCTGGAATCGGGCGGATTCCAGAAGCGTGCAGTCTGAGTACGGAATCCTGCCGGGGCGGACTGTGATTCTGATCACAGGGAGGGGTACGATTCGTCACCCGCGGAAACAGGGCCAGAATGCGAAACTTTTGCATCGGCCATGAACGACTTCGCCATCCTCGCCAACCGTAAGCGGGCGCTGATTGCGCTGGCACATTCGGTTGTGTTCTTTGGGATCGCCCTGCATGGATTCGAGTCGCCCAGGGCCGCGATCGCGCTGCATGGGGCCGGCACCGTTGCAGGAGTAACGTTACTGGCCATCTATCTCACGGTCGCGTCTGTTCTGGCCTGGCTAGTGGTCATTTCCCGTTGCCTAGCGGAACGCGCCTACTTCGCCTTTTGCGCGAGCAGCGCAACCTTTGGTCTTCTGCGCACGTTGTTTGGAGATGCGGGTTTGCCGGCCGCGCAGTATCTGCGCGTTCTAATGCTGACCTGCGCCGTGCTGGTGGGGACGCGGATTCTCCGCTCTTTCTCCCACCCCGCCTCTCGCCCTGCCACGAACGCAGTTGTACCCAACTAGCTTTCTTTCGGGCGCAACCATGAAACAAGAACGCGGCCGTCCGAGGGTGGGACCTCGGACGGCCGTGGAGTAGTTGCAGCGAGGTTTGTTCCGGACCGCGCGGTTACGAGAGGAAGAATTCCTTGGTTAACTCTGCCCATTCTTGATCCGGGATGTGCGCGGTGAGATCGTCGACTGCCACGCCGCCATCCTGCGCGAGAGCTCCGAGCGCTGCCGGCATTCTTTTCTGCAGGCGCAGGGCCGATTCTTCGGTCCACCAGCGCGCCATTGCGCCGCCGAGCAGGTTGCGGAAGTTGGTCTTCGAGTCGGGAGACTGCACCGCGACCAGCCAGCCTTCGCCGTAGGGATCTTTGCGAGCGAGTTCTGGATCTTTGACCACCGCTTCGTTGATATCGCTGACTACGCCTTCGATCGGAGAAATCATGTCTACGGACTTGCCGTCGCGGAAAATTGTCCAAGCCTTCTGGCCCTGGCGAATCCATCGGCCGCGTTGCGGCAGAGCGATGCGCTCGATCTTCCCCGACAGCTTCGACGCGAAGTCATCCAGCCCTACGCGTACGCGATCGGGACTCTCGCTGAGCGCCCAGGTGTGTCCGGGGTGATAGCGCAGATTGTCCGGAACCTGGAAACCGGCTACCAACGCCGGCACCACGCGCGCGGGTGCTTCACCTCTTGCGACTTGCAACACAGCCTGCTTTGCCGGATGTTTCTGGCTTCGGGCATAGTCAATCAGCAGGAAGGCTCCGAAAGTAAGAAGAACCATGATGACTGTCATAACTCACCTCGCTGCGAGCGGCTCTTCTTTCGGGCCACTCGTCGCCCTTTGTAAAGGCAATCGCAAAGCCAAACCCACCGCGACCCTCCAATCACGGGAAAGCTCGCCTCGATCTCCAAGCCCGCAAATGAGATAGCGCGATCTGGTCGCGAGTCGAGAATCGTTCTTGAAAGGATGGCGGTCGGCGCAGGCGATGAAGATCACAGCGGTCGAGCCAGCGGAAAATCCGAAAAGACTCGGTTGAACTCAACGAAGCACTGTTGGATCAACTACTTGCGGAGCCTCCTGAGGGTGTTGCACCCCGCATCACCCGATTGATGCGAAACACAACGGCACTGGCGCGCGAGGGACGATTGCGGAACCCTATTGATCGGGCTCACGACCAAGGGTGACCCCCATCACGGTGGGCCAACCTGGGATTGTTGAAACTTGTAAGTGTCTGATGCTGCTGAATTTCGCGACAGCCTCTGATCAGAGGAGGTGCGCAGCACTTGCACCCAACGCAGCTCCATCCAGTTGCGGCGCACATCATAAATCCACCTCACTTGCAGAGCTGTCGGGTAAAGGGGTTTCGGTGCGGCATTTTCTGAGCGCGCTTATGTAGATGTTTCCGTGCACGTTACCGCGCGAAGAACGGGCCGTCCGGTGCAATCATTCATGAGCAAAGCACTCTTATACGATGCCACGATGTGTATCGGCTGCAAGCAATGTGAGCAGGCTTGCGCAGCTGAAAATCATCTTCCTTATAACGACGGGATTGCCGCGGAAGAGCGGCAATCCGAACACAAGTACACCGCCATACTCACCAAGTCGGATAAGTTCATGCGCCGTTTGTGCATGAACTGCGAGGACCCGGCGTGCGTTTCCGCGTGCCCCGTCGCGGCGCTGCGCAAGACCGCGGCCGGTCCCGTGATCTATGAAGAAGACCGTTGCATGGGGTGCCGCTACTGCATGCTGGCCTGTCCGTTTGGCGTTCCCAAGTACGAATGGGACAAGGTACTGCCCAAGGTACGTAAGTGCACAATGTGTCCCGACCGGGTGTCAAAGGGAAGGCAGACGGCGTGCGCGGAGATCTGTCCCACTGGCGCCACCAAGTTCGGCGAGCGCGGCGAGCTGATTGCCGAGGCGCAGCAACGGATTCGCGACAACCCGACCAAGTACGTCAATCACATCTATGGTTTGAGTGAAGTGGGTGGCACTTCGGCATTCCTTCTTTCCAGCGTTCCCTTCGAGGAGTTTGGCTATCGCAGCGATATGGTGACGGAGCCGATGCCCCTGCTGACCTACCGGGTGCTCACTCATGTCCCCGATCTGGTGACACTGGGATCCGTTTTGCTGGGCGGCATCTGGTGGATTACGAACCGCCGAGCCGTAGTCGCCGCGGCCGAGGGGGAAACGCCCCAATTGCCCTCCACCAATAAGGCCGCCAATACGAAAGAGGCATGAACTCATGCAGAAACCGAGACTCACTTTCTGGAAGCTGGTGGCCTGGATGGTGCTGATCCCCGGCCTTTACGCTCTAGTCTTTCGCTTCACTCACGGCCTGGGTGCTTCCACGAATCTCAATGACGACTTTCCCTGGGGGCTGTGGGTTGGATTCAAGCTATTCTCGATTGCGCTTGCGGGAGGTGGATTCACCCTCGCAGCCGTGGTTTACATCTTTAACCTGCAACGCTACCGTCCCGTGCTCCGGCCGATGATCCTGACCGCATTCCTGGCCTATTCCATGTTTATTTGTTCGTTGATCATCGACCTTGGCCGGCCCTATCGAGTCTGGCATCCGCTGGTGATGTGGAATGACCGCTCGGTGATGTTTGAAATCGCATGGTGCGTGATGCTCTACACCACGGTTCTCTGTCTCGAGTTCCTGCCGGTGGTGCTCGAACGCCTGGGCTGGAAGCGCCAACTGAAGTGGTTACACAGCATCATGGTGCCGCTGGTTATTGCTGGGGTGATCCTTTCCACGCTGCATCAATCGTCGCTCGGCAGCCTCTACTTGATCGTACCCGGCAAACTTTATCCGCTGTGGTATACGCCGCTTGAGCCCGTGTTCTTTTTCCTGTCGGCACTTTGCGCCGGGCTAGCCATGACCATCTTCGAGTCGTGGCATGCCAACAAGGCGTTTGGAAAACGACTGCAGATCTCACTGCTGACTGGATTGGGCCGTGTGCTCGCGGTCTTGCTTGCCTTTTATCTCAGCCTGCGCGGGGTTGACCTGGCGCGCCGCCAAGCCATTCATCTGCTGTGGCAGCCGCGTTCAGAAACGTATCTGTTCTGGCTGGAAATGGGACTGCTGGCTGTGCCCATGCTGCTGCTGTTCCAGTCCAGGGTTCACACCAACCGCACGTGGCTGTATTTTTGTTCGGTGCTGACCCTGCTTGGTTTTGTGACGAATCGGATGAACGTTGCGATCACCGGAATGCAGGCTAGTGCCGGCGTTCATTACTTTCCGAAATGGACGGAGTTCGCCATCACCCTCAGCCTGGTGGCTGCGGCGTTTATCGCGTTCTGGTATGCAGTGAAGTATCTGCCGGTATTTCCACCGGCGGTTTCAAACGGCGTGCATTCCACCGAACCCATACGAACGCATGGGGTCGAGCCCGAACTGAGTCATGCCAGCTCATGAATCCAAGTCGCGGTCATGGCTGGGGGCGCTTGTGTCCGCCAGGCTCAGCACCAAACTCGTTCTGCTGCTGCTGAGCTCCATGACCATGGTGTTCGCTCTATTGGGGTACGTGAACGTTCGCCTGCATCGCAAGCATCTGGAAGAGATGACGCTGCTCAGCGCCGAGCGCGTCAGCGACATTATCAAGCGCAGCACCACCGAATACATGCTGCGCAACGACCGCGAAGGTCTGCACCACGCGATTCAGACCATGGCCGACGAGCCCGGCATGGTGAAGATCCGCATCTTCGATCAGGAAGGGCGAATTACCTACAGCACGGATTCCGCGGAACTGAATCGCGTAGTGGACAAGAGTGCCGAAGCCTGCTACGCGTGCCACGCCCAGTCCCAGGCCTTGACGCGGCTGAACCGTCCCGACCGTTTTCGTATTTACCACAACGGAGAGGGGACGCGGGTGCTGGGCATCATTACGCCGATTGAAAACCAGCCCGCATGCTCCAATGCGGCCTGCCATGCACATCCCGCGGAGCAGCAAATTCTTGGCGTGCTTGATACCGACCTTTCGCTGCAGAAAGCCGACGTCCAACTGGCCGAAAGCAGCCGCCGCATGATCGCTTATACCGCGTTGGCTTTGCTGCTGATCGCTTTCGTTAGCTGGAGCGTGGTTTGGCAAGTTGTGCGCAAGCCCGTGAAGGCTCTCGAGCGCGGCACGGAACGCCTGGCCGAGGGGGACTTGGGCTATCAGATTCAGGTGCGGTGGAACGACGAGATCGGAGAACTGGCTCACTCGTTCAACGGCATGAGCCTGCAGTTGCAGGCAGAACACAAAGAAAATCTGGCGTGGACCCACACCTTGGAGGAACGGGTCGAGCGGAAAACGCATGAGTTAAAGCGAGCTCACGAGCACGCACTGCAGACGGAAAAAATGGCATCCATCGGCAAGATGGCTGCGGTGCTGGCGCACGAGATCAACAACCCGCTTTCGGGCATTCTCACCTACGCCAAGTTGCTGCGCAGGTGGGCCGACCGCGAGGACGGCGGCCAGGCCCGGCGGCAGGAGATTCGCGACTCACTCGACCTGATCGCAAGCGAGAGCCGCCGCTGTGGCGACTTAGTGAAAAATCTGCTCACTTTCTCGCGGGTGACTCCGATGAATTTGCAGGCCACGGACTTGAACCAGGTGGTGGAACGGACCGTGCGGCTGGTCCAGCATCAGTTCGACCTCCGCGGAGCCCAGGCGCAACTGCAACTCGACCCAGCTCTGCCAATGGTGGAGTGTGATGCCGCCCAGATCGAGCAGGTGCTGCTTGCGTTGGTGATGAATGCTCTCGACGCCATGCCACAAGGCGGCAATCTTTGGATTAGTACTGGTGTCAGCAGGGAAGACGGCCAGGCTCGGGTTGTGGTGCGGGATGACGGCGTCGGGATCCCGCCAGAAATCCTGCCGCGGATCTTCGACCCTTTCCTCTCGACGAAGGAGACTGGCCAGGGAGTGGGTCTGGGTCTGGCCATCAGCCACAGCATTCTGGAGCGGCATCACGGCAGCATTCAAGTGCAGTCTGAGGTCGGCCGGGGCTCTACCTTCACTATCACTCTGCCCTGGGATACCGAGAAAGACGCAGAAAAAGATACAGAGAAAGATGCTGAGAAACACGGCGTGAACGATCCAGATCATGCTGCGGCCGAAGCCGCAACCGCCGCCAGCAGGAGGTGACCAAGGTGGACGTACAAGACAAATTGCTGATCGTCGACGACGAACTCAGCGTACGCGATTCCCTCGGAAAATGGTTTCGCGAAGAAGGCTACGAAATCGGCACCGCGGAAAGCGCCAGCGAGGCGCTGACCCGGATGGCCGAAAACCACTGGGATGTAGCCCTGCTCGACATCAAGATGCGCGGCACTGACGGCATCGAACTGCAGCGCCGGCTGCACGAGATGGATCCTGATCTCATCGTCATAATGATGACTGGCTACGCCTCGGTCGAAACCGCCGTGGCCGCGCTGAAAAACGGCGCCTACGACTATGTCAGCAAGCCTCTCGACCCCGATGAAATTGCTCATCTCGTGAAAAATGCGCTGGCTCATCGCCGCGCCGAGCGGGAGAACGTGCGCCTGCGCGAGACGGTCGCCGAAATCAACCGGCCGGATGACCTGGTGGGGCAGAGTACCGCCATGCGCAAGGTGTTTGAGGCCATCCAGACGGTCGGCCCCACCGACGCGAACGTGCTGATTACCGGGGAAAGCGGAACTGGCAAAGAGCTTGTGGTTCGCGCCATTCACGCTGCCAGCATCCGCCGCTTTCACCCCCTGGTGGTGATTCATTGCGGCGCTCTCACCGAGACGCTGCTGGAGAGCGAACTCTTCGGCCACGAGAAAGGCGCATTTACCGGAGCTCAATATCGCAAGAAGGGGAAGTTTGAAATCGCCGAAGGCGGCACCGTGTTCCTCGACGAAATCGGCGATATCAGCCTGAAGACGCAGACGGACTTGTTGCGAGTGCTGCAGGAGCGGGAAATCACTCGTGTCGGCGGCAACCAGATCATCAAAGTGGACTTCCGCTGCGTCGCAGCCACCAACAAGAATCTGGAGGCAATGATCGAAGAAGGCACGTTCCGTCCCGATCTTTTCTATCGCCTCAATGTCTTCCGCATCGAACTGCCGCCCTTGCGCGAACGTCGCGAAGATATCCCTGCGCTGGTCGAGCATTTTGTGCGCAAGTTTTCTCTGGCCATGAACAAGACCATCAGCCGCGTCTCGCCTGGAGCAATGAACCAATTGCAGCAACAATCCTGGCTGGGAAATGTGCGGGAACTGGAAAACGCGGTGGAGCGCGCGATGGTGGTGGCGCAAGTACCGGAACTGCGCGAGCAGGATTTTATTCTGAAGACGCAGTCCGCCGTGAACCCATCCGACAGAACTCTCGAAGAAATGGAGCGCGCTCACATCCTGCGAGTGCTGGAGGAGTGTGGCGGCAATCAGAGCCGCGCGGCCGACGTGCTCGATATCGATCGCGTCACCCTTCACCACAAACTCAAGAGATATGGCTGGACGCGTGTTCCGGTTGAGACTCAATGAAACTCGTGCACCTGTTGCCGGTGGGTAAGGTAGATCACAGGCTGCTGCGGAGTTTGAAAGTGGAGATTCCGCAAAGACTGGGGGTCTCCTGCGAAATTCTCCCGGCAGCTCTCGATCCCGCACCCAGCTTTCACGCCGAGCGCGAGCAGTATCATTCCTCGCAGATTCTGCAGCGAATGCAGAGCCACATAAGTCCCCAAACCTGGCGATTGCTGGGTGTGACGGACGTGGACCTCTATATCCCCATTCTTAAATATGTTTTTGGAGAAGCCCAGATGAAGGGCCCCTGCGCCGTGGTCTCGGCCCACCGGTTACACGAAGAATTTTACGGCCTGCGGCGCGATGACGATGTGCTGGCTCAGCGCCTGTTGAAAGAATCCATTCACGAGTTGGGTCACACCCTCAATCTGCGTCACTGCGAAAACTACGATTGCGTGATGGCATCTGCCCATGCGGTGGAGTGGGTCGACCTCCGCGGCAGTTCATTCTGCGAGGCCTGCCGATCGGCCATGGCTTCGCACGCAGACTGCAGTAGCAACGGCGTAACTCGATGTGCACCCTAAGGCTGCTGGAAACCTTTCAGCCTGTTCCGTAGTACACTTTCCGCCATGATGCCCCGACGTATTTTCTTCTTCACCGTCCTGCTTGTTTTTGTCTCCGGCCTGCTTCCGGCGCAGGAAATGTCCGCAAAGCACAGCCGCGGAGTTCAGACGCAAACCTTTGGCACGCGGGAGGGGAGGCCCGTCAACTTGTACACGCTCACCAATTCCCACGGCATCGAAGTGCGGACCATGAACTACGGCGGCATCATCGTCTCCCTGCGCGTGCCTGACCGCAAGGGCCAGTTCGCCGATATCGTGCTCGGCCACGATAGCCTCGACGGTTACCTTCCGAACACTCCTTATCTTGGAGCGCTGGTTGGGCGCTACGCCAACCGCATTGCCAACGGCACGTTCACACTGGACGGCAAAACCTACACCTTGCCCAAGAACGATGGCCCCAACACTCTGCACGGCGGCGTTACCCGAACCTTCGACAAAGTGGTTTGGGACGACGGGGAGCTCAAGGACAAGAACCCTGGAGTGACGTTCACTTATCTGAGCAAGGATGGCGAAGAGGGATTTCCCGGCAATCTTACGGCTAAGGTCACGTACACGCTGACGGACGACAACGAACTTGTGATCGACTACGAAGCGACCACCGATAAAGCGACGCCGATCAATGTGAGCCAGCACAGCTATTTCAATCTTGCGGGCGAGGGGTCGGGTGACATTCTTGGTACTGAGCTTATGCTCAACGCCGACCGCTTCACCCCGGTTGACAAGACGTTAATCCCAACTGGCGAGCTTCGCCCGGTGAAAGGCACGCCCTTCGATTTCAGCAGTTCAACGAAAATTGGGGCGCGCATCGATGACGACTACGGGCAACTCGTTCTCGGCCACGGCTACGACCACAACTTCGTCCTTAATCGTAAAGGGAACGGCCTGGAGCTGGCTGCGCGTGCGTACGAGCCGACCAGCGGTCGCGTTTTGGAAGTTTTCACTACACAGCCAGCGATACAGTTTTACACCGGCAATTTTCTGGACGGGAGCGTGACTGGAAAGCAAAGCCATGTTTACAAGCGCCGCAATGCGTTTTGTCTGGAGACGCAGCACTACCCGGATTCGCCGAACCACCCGGATTTTCCGTCGACGATCTTGAAACCGGGGCAGACGTTTCACGAGAAAACGGTGTTTAAGTTCTCGGCGAAATAAGGGAGTAGGGCTGAGAATCCCTTAACGCTTGTCAACGTGAAACGCACGGCTTCGGTCGGACCACTGAAGCTTGGCGATTTATTCTCCCCGCAACTCCTCCACGAGCGCCTTCTCCACCTGCTTGCAATGCTGCGGCGTCAGCTTGGCGCCCTTCGATGTAAGGTAGAACGCGTCAATCGCCATCTGGCCTTCGGTGTCGATCAACGCGATTTCGATATTGCACTCCTGATCGGAGAGGCAGGAGGCGATGCGGTGCAGAAGCCGCGGACGGTCCTGGGCGATTACCTGGACTAGGGTGCTGGAGGAAGAGCACGCGTCGTCAAACTCGATTCTAGTTTCCACCTTCACTTTCGTGGCTACACTTTTTTCCGAGCGCTGGCGGTCGCGCAACATGCGGTCGAGATCGGCTTCGCCCAGCAGAACCTCGGTGATGCTGCGCTTGAAACGCGCCCACTCGGACAGATTCAGTTCGAGGGTGCGAAAACGGTCGGTAAAGTGAATCGTATCGACCACCGTTCCCGCCTGATTCGAGAAAGCGTTCGCCTTGACGATGTTCATGCCCCACGCGGCGAGCACGCCGGTCAGGGTCGCGAAAAGAAACGGACGGTCGCGGGCAACCAGCGTGAGATCGTACCAATGGCGCCCGCGTTTCAGATCAATCTGCACCGGATCGGTCGCAACCTGATCGGCCATTTCGAGATGCTGCATCACTTCCTCGGCGGAATGCACGCGCAGATACCGCTGCGGAAAGCCTTCCACGAAGCTGCGGAACTTGTTGCTGGTGACTGAAGCCAGTGAGCGGAAGCGGGCGAATTTGTCGTCGTGCACGTCGGCATGCACGCGCTGGTCGGCGCTGCGGTTCAGGTAGTTCGCGGCGGCAATGTATAGCTGCCAGACATTCTCAGCCTTCCACGGAGTGAGCGCCTCGGGGTTCACAGCTTTGATGTCGGCGTAGGTCAGCAGGCAGAGCATTTTGAGACGCTCGGGCGTTCCCACCTTTTCGGCGAACGCGGCTACGGTTTCTGGATTAAAAATGTCGCGCCGCAATGCCCCAGATAGCTCAAGGTGGTTGCCAATCAAAAACAGGACTGCTGCGCGTTCGCCAGGGTCGGCGTCAAGCCGGTCCAGACAGCGTCCCGCGATTTCCAGGCTGGCTTCCACATGATTACCACTGGGCACGCCTTTTCCCGTGTCGTGCAACAGGAGCGCGAGATACAGCAATTCTGGATCTTCGAGTTCTCCGAGCAACTCTGCATAGCGTTTATCCCACTCGGACTGCGACTCGCGTAGGCGGTGCAGGCTCTCGATCGCCAGAAATGAATGTTCATCAACGGTGAAGCGATGATAGAAATCGCGCACCACCAGAGAATCGATTGCCTTCAGTTCCGGCAAGAGCAAAGTAAGCAAGCGCAGCGAGTGCATAGCGCGCAACGCGTCAGCGGCATGCGGTTGCAGAAGAGTTTCCTGCAGGTAGAGCCACAATTCCGCGCCTCGCGGCGGATGAGACGCGAGCGCGGGCAACGCCTGCTCGATGCGGTATTCCGTGGTTGTGCTCAATTTCAGGCCGTGATGGGCCATGAAGTGAAAGAGTCGCAGCAGAATCTCTGGGTCCTGCATGGCGGAGGGCTGCTGCAGAAAAATCAGGCCGTCTACCACCGAAAAATCGGGAGTCGAAAGCCGCGACCGCCAGCTCTGAAATTGACGATACAGCGAAGACCACGCTTCCGGAATTTCCTCGAGCAATTGCTCCACGGTGCGCTGCACGGCGCGGGCGTGACTGAAATAGATCCGCATCCAGTCCGCCGCGGTCAGCTCGGCTGAGTCCGTCACACCGATTCGGCGCGCGGCAGCTTCGTCCTGGGCTTCCCAGCTGAGGGCGTTGTCGTCGCGGCCATGGCGAAAATGCAGAAAGCAGCGCGCCGACATGAGGAACTCCAGTGCAGCATCCAGTTGCCGGCGAACCGGGGCGCGCAGCGAACTAGCCTCCGGCCAGTCGTGCAGTTTGTCCATGGCCGAAATCAGCGCCAGCCAGCAGGCCACGTTGTAATCACGCAGGCCGCCGGGTGTTTCTTTCAGATTTGGTTCCAGGTGATACACCGTTTGGCCAAACTTGCCATGCCTTTCGCGCGTAACCTCGGCCAGGCCCTGGAGAAGAGGTCCAGCCTCCTTCGCCACCAGTTTTGGAATCACTTTTTCGTGGAGCCGTGCAAACAAACCGCGGTCACCCGCGAGATAACGGCAATCGAGCAGGGAAATAGTGAATTCCGTGTTATTGGGATCGTAGCGTTCGCATTCAGCCAGCAGGCGCGATGCCGGACTTAGCTTTAAGCGAAGATCCCACAGCTCCTGCGAAAAACGCCGGACAGGATCTTTGAAGGCCTGTTCGCTGGCCCGGTCAGAAAACAAGAAAAGAAGATCGATGTCGGAATATGGGAACAGCCATCCCCGCCCGAAACCTCCCGTAGCGACGAGCGCAAAGTTCCGCGGCTGGCTGGCTTCGGGCGCAATCAGATCCAGCCATAGACGCTGCAGGATGCTTTCGACCAGTTCGGTGCGCTGCGCGACAGCGGCGCGGCCGTCGCCGCTGGCGGCGAACTCCTGCTGGATTCGCGCCGATTCTTCGTTGAGCGATCCGCGCAATTCGCCGATGAGTGAGGACGCTGCCGTCATGAAAGTGAACTCATACCCCGTGGAACAAGCTGCCTGCGGGGAGGGCTGTCGTCACAGCTGCCGTTCAGATACTTTCCGGTTGCGTCCCGGTGGAGGTCTTCTTCAGTGGTGCCTGACTCTACAGCGCGCCTTCGCCGCGCTCGTCATTGCGAATGCGAATGGCTTCGTCGACGCGGGTAAGGAAAATCTTGCCATCGCCGATCTTCCCCGTGCGCGCCGCCGTCAGAATCGCCTGGACGGCTTTTTCCACGATGGCGTCGGCCAGCACCATCTCCAGCTTGGTTTTCGGAATCAGATCCACACTGTATTCGCGGCCGCGGTAAACTTCGGTGTGGCCCTTCTGCCGGCCGTGACCTCGAACCTCAAGCACGGTCATGCCTTCGACGCCGACTTCGTGGAGCGCGGCTTTCACGGCGTCCAATTTTGAATTTTGAATGATCGCCTCGACTTTAGTCATGTCTTGTTTTTCGAGTCCTGTTCTGCGTCCTTAACGCCACCGCCGCGCCAGGTAGCCGCAAATTCCCGCCGGCAAATTCGTCGCCGGCCCTTCAACATAGTATTCCTCTTCCGCGTTCAGGGAGAGACCCGAACCAGCATTGTTCCTCTTCGGCGAATTACGGCAAAATCAGACCCGCGCGTCCGACGGGCAGTGATCAAGGTTGGGCAGGGCTTCGTGCTGCCTGCCAAGCTACATTCCTGGATCTCATTCCTCGACGCGCCCACTGTATCGTCCGCAGCGGGTTCGCGGAAATTCAATCTATTTATCGGTGCTATCAGGTTTTGTTATTGAAAAGTGGCGGAGGGGCCAGCCAAAGCCACTTTGAAGCCCTGGGATGACGAGTATGCAAAAGGGCACAACTTCCTGACCTGCATGCCCTCAAGCGCGATGAAGAAGGCCCAAGAAAGTTGGACGATTACTTCGCCTGAACATTCAATCCCTGCGGCGCAGCAGGCACTGCCTGCGGAGGCGCCGGCGGTTTGGCGAACTTCGCTTCGTCCACCGGCACATTCTGCTTCAGTTCGGTGATCTGGATGGTAAATCGCCCGTTTGGCCTCGCGAGAGTCCAGCGGAACGGAACCTTCACGCCGTCTGCTTCGCGATAGTCGGCGTAGTCAATCTGAGTGGGCAGCGATCCCAACGGAGTCTCGGCAAAACGCACCAGCCGCAGCAGCAATCCGGATTGCTGATCAAAATAAAGCCGTAGCGGGGGCTTGCCCTCACGCAGGCCCACGACGACGTAGGTATCACGGTCTCCGACCTTCTCGGTTCCGCGCGTGCTTACTTTGCTGAATATTCGCCGCAAATGAGTCGCCAGGTGAAGATCGGCGTCGATCGAGGCGCCATCGATGTCGGCTCCATGCATCTCGCGCATCGGGTGGCCAACCGTTCCCAACCAGCCGTCGCGCCCATCGAAGGCGGTAACGTTGTCGCCCTCCGGCATGTGCGTGAACGAAATGCGTTTGTATGGATCTTTCGAGTACAAGTCGATGGGAAACGATTTGTCGCCAAACGCGATGGTGCCCTTCATCACCCGGCTCGTGACCTTCTCGACGGCCGCCGCGCCGCCCAGCGCCTGCACATATTTGTCGAGCAATTGATCGGCGGATCGCCCAGTGGCGTCGTTCGCCGCGCCCTTCGCGACGTCCTTTGGTTCTCCGGCTTCGCCCTTCTTAGCCTCCGCTGGAGCTATCTTCCCCGCGTCTGCTGTCGTGACCAAGGGCGTTCCGACCGGTTCGACGTTTCCACGGTGACATGAGTAGCACGTCACGTCTCGATGCCCGTCGAAATTTTCTTTGTTGATGGCGAACATCATCTCCATCATCTTCCGCGCGGTCTGCTTGTTTTTCTTGTCGTCCTTATCAAATTCAAGCTTTCCATCTGCACCCTGAACATGGCAGAACGCGCACTCCACGCCCAGCGACGTGGTGATGAACTGCATCGCCGGGAACACCTGTTCGGCGGGAACTCCTTTCAGTACCTTGATATTCTTGAACTGCTCTTCGGCCATCTTTGGTGCGGCCGGAGTTGCGCCCGGTGCAGGTGCGCCGGACTGCGCCCGCAAACCCTCGACCGCAACCCCGCCAACCAATACACATGCCGCCACTCCCAGAAATAAAGCACAGTTCCCGTTCATCTTCATCATCTCGATTCGCCTCGATTGGAATGTCGAAAGTGTAACAAAGGAGTTGGCGCCGAGTTCACGGCTGGTTGCTGTAGACGTATTTGCCGGAGACTTCCGCGATCACGTATCGGGTTGGCAACAGGGCCTCAACGCGCGCTTTCTGATGCGGCGGCACGAACAGGAACACACGGCCCGGGTCCGTCCAGGCGTGCTGCAGATCGGCGTCGCTCAAATAGATTTTCGGCGCGTCCGGAAACGTTGATCCGAACCACATGGACGTGGTTCGTCCTTCTACGAGTTCAATCGGTCGCCTCAAATAAAAAAGTAATGACGAGCCGAAAGCCTGGTCGCCGTAAATCATGACCCTGTCTTCTGGCCGCGCGCGCGCGGCGATGTCGCGAGCGAGATCTTTCGAAGAGAGATAGGGCCCGAATCTGCCGAGCGCGATGTGCGCCGCCACCAGAAAAACTGCCATCCCGAGTGCGAGCGTCCAGGTTGCAAGCCGATGCCGTCGCCACCATCGAAAAAATAACGAAAGCAGCGGAGTCACCAGCAACGCAACCGCGGCCAACCCCGCCGGCAGCCGCAACGCCGCGAACGATGCGTAACTCAGATCCAGCATGTGGGAAGTGGAAAGTGTGTCTGTATCGATGTTGTGTGTGGCCAGCACGCTGCCGATATCCGGCTGAAACGGAAGATGCCGAGACTGCCACAATCCGACCATCAGAGTCGCGCTCGCCGCTACGCCGACCACCGCCAGAGCGCCTGCTGACGCGCGCAGCCATCCCTTGCGCACGTTCACGCTGCAGTCGCCCCATTCGCAGCGGTCAATTCCATCCGCCAGCAAGATGAGCAGCGGCAAATACGCAGGGAAGGTGTAGTACTCCTGATTGGTAGAAATCGCGAAGAATCCCAGCACTGTACCGGCCAGAATCCAGCAGAGCAGGCGCGTGCGCGAGGGAAAATCCAACGGTTGTGGGTTGTCAAAACCTGCCGCTGACTTCGCCCGCCACTTCTTGCGTTCATCGAGAGCCGTGTGCACCGCCGCAGGCAGGTAAAGGCTCCACGGGAACAGCCACACCAGATGCAGCGACCAGTAAAGCGCCCAGGGGAGCTTGTTGTAATCGCGCGGATAGCGCTTGCCAAGAAACCGCAGGAAATGCTCGTTCACGAAATAGAACCAGAAAAAACCGTGCCCGCCCGCGCCTCCCGTATTGCGCAAGCCCGCCAGAATATGCCATGGCGCGGCAATCAGCAGAAACAATCCAATTCCCGACGCCAGCCGAAACTCGCGCCAGCGACGCCAATCGCCGGTGATCGCGAGGTAAAGAAATGCCGCGGCGGAAGGAAACAACAGCGCGATGAGTCCCTTCGTGAGCACTCCCAGCGTCATGCATGCATATCCTGCGTACCAGCGCCATGCCTCGTTGCTGGGTTCCAACGCGGTCAAAAAGAAATATAGGGACGCCGCGATCAGCAAGCTCAGCAGCACATCTGGAATCAGAATGCGCGTGAATAAATACACGCCCGCGGCCGTGTAGACGAACAGTCCGGCATAGATTCCGGCCTGCGCACCAAACGCGCGGCGCGCCCACACCGCCGCCAAAACTCCGAGCAGCAGCACCGACAACGCCATGGGCAGCCGCGTAGCGAACTTATTCACGCCAAAAACACGGTAGCTGATCGCGACCAGCCAGTACGGCAGCGGAGCCTTCTCCAGATAACGCACACCGTTGACATGCAGCGTGACGTAGTCTCCACTGACGAACATTTCGCGCGCGGCCTCGGCGTGGGTGCTGTCAGCGTCGTCGAGAAGAGGAGGAGAAAAAAGCGACCCGCAGTAGACGGCAACAAAAACGAACGCGAGCGCCCACCAGGACGCGGTTCTTAGCCGCGGCACGCCATTCTGCTCTCCTGAAATTGTTGTCGTGGATATAGCGCTCAATTGAACAGGACCTGCTCGTAGACCCACTTAAGTGTTACAGAGCAGGAGTCGCGCCGCAAGCCGTGCATGGGATTCGAGCATTCACTGCTCCTTCTTGGCATCCCCCACTCCGTGCCGGACAAAGTACTGCCACTTATCCATTCCCGCGGGCACGGCCACATCAAAGAATCCCACCATCATCTCGTCCGAGGTTTGGTCACCCCACGTCACCGTCTTCTCGGGATCGGGGTTGTGCGGATTATTTTTCGAATTGTCATACCAGGCGATCGCACGGAGCCGCGTTCCAGCCTTCAGCAGGCGAGGCTTCGCCAGGCGGTAACTCAACTGCCAGTGAAAATGATAATTCACCCGCAGCAGAGTCTCCACGCTGCCATCGTCGTGCACGATGTCGTACTCAAAGCGCTTCCCGCGCAGATGCATATGCGGAAACAGGCTTAGCAAGGTAGCGTCGTTGGGTAGAGTCCCCTGCACTTCGACGCGAAAATCGTCCGCCCCCGGTGGAATCAGGAGGGCATGATTGTTCAGCTGCAGAGTAATCACGCGTTGCTTCGGCGGCGATTTCGCGAACACGAGCCCGAGGCTAGTCTGGTCCTGATCGGACGAGCCGTTGGTGGTGTAGTGCATCTGAAAAACCAGATCGGACCCCGCCGGCACAAACTTAGCCATGCCCTCCGCCCACTGATCGGGCGAACTCCCGGGCGCATACACCAGCAGCAAGTCGCTGGTCGTCTCATGGGCCTGACGACGCTCCTCTGGATCGGTAAGACCCGACGCCGTGAAAGGCTCACCTACTGGAGCATGCCGTAGCCACCGCGAATCGGGCGGTCGAATGTATACCACCGCATGGTGCACATGCGCGGGGCTCCCCGGCCGCATTTCCGACATCTGCACCCACCGGTCTTCGGCAAAGTGCGTGGGAACAATCTCGTACGTGTATTCAACTTCTCCTCGGGCCGGAATCTGGACTGGTTTCGGCATCTTCACAATTCGGTCCGGCGGCGGAATATTCCATCCCTCAGGCCACTGACGTGGCGCTGGCGCGTCGCGCTCGTCGCCCGCAGGCGCGCCATCCTCGGCCCATGCCGAGAAGATTGCTATTTGCTTGTCGGTCAGAGACGAGTCGTTGGCGAAATGCCCGAATCGAGGATCCGCAAACCATGGTGGCATCATCCTCATCTCGACCTCGGCAGCCATCCGCTTGGCCCAGGGTCGCGTCTGCGCGAAAGTCACCAGCGGCATAGGAGCGACTTCGCCGGGACGGTGACAGTTCTGGCACCGGCTCTGCAGAATGGGAAGGAGGTCCCGATAGAACGCGGGCGGTGTGTTTTTGCCTGCCGCCGGACTCGCTTGCCGCGCGCTGCCCATGGAGAGTAGCGACAGCAGTCCTATCCCTAATAGAATCTGCAACTTGCTCATAAGCCCGATTCACTGCTCGCGGAACAGTGCAGCTATCGCGAAATTCCCGTGCCCATTTGTGGACACTCGACCTTTGAAAAGATTTGAAATGAAGCAGCTCCCGATTACGTCTTCCTATTGTGACACCGGCTCGCACTGACGCTCTCAACAAGTTATGCAAATAATGTAACAATTGTCGGAATTATCCACGGAACTGTTGCATCCAATTTTGCGTAGCTCGGTCAGGCGGATCTCTGTCCCCTTCGGCTCCCGCGGAGGTCTCATCGTGCTCAACAGGTGTTTGGCGTTTTTGTTATTGACGTTGGCAACCCTACCGGCTTTCTCGGCGCAGCATGTCGCGGTGCATCCGCGGCCGCCCTTCCCATCCGGGGAGCAGGACGCTATCCGCGAAATTGTCGACCTCGAGCGACAGGCGAAAGAAGCCAGCCTGCACCGCGATGCCGACTTCTCCCAGCGCACTCTCGCAGAGGACTATGTTGCCATCACCCCTCTGGGCCAGGTGACCACCAAACAGGATTCGGTCGCCGCGCGCAAAAGCGGCCAACTCCGTTATGAAGCCATCAACGTGAGTGACATGGTGGTGCGCGTCTATGGTGAGACCGCGATCGTCACTGCCAGGGCCGACGTAAAAGGCCACCAGCTCGGCGAGGATTTCAGCGGACCGTACCGCTATACGAGAATCTGGGTTCGCCGCAACGGGCGCTGGCAGACGGTGAGCTATCAAGCCACGGTGACCCAGTAGACGGTGAAGATGGTACCAGCCAAGTCTGGATGTCACGGCCGCCCAGGTCAATGCCCGCAGTGATAGGGATGCCCCTTCAGAATAGTGAACGCCCGATAGACTTGCTCCAGCAACACGACTCGCGCCAGTTCATGAGCCAGCGTCATTCTTCCGAGTGAGATCGTGAACTGGGCTGCGGCGCGGGCCTCTTCACTGAAACCATCCGCCGCCCCAACCGCAAATACCAGCGGCAACGGGTTGCGATCCTGATAATCGCCCATGAATTGGGCGAACTGCTCGGAGGAAAGCTCCTTGCCCGCCGAATCCATCAGAACCAGCGTGGATTTCGCGCCGCCCGCGGATGCCTTGCGCTTTGTGGACGATGACTTCGACAAGGATGATTTGGCCGCCGGTGTGCGCCCACACATTTCCAGTAAAGCCATCTCATCCCGCAGCGCAATTCCTTCCACCGGAGAGTAACGCGAGATACGCGTTAGATATTCCTCCGTCAGCGCTTGCAGCGCCGGTTCCTTCGTCTTGCCAATCCATGCAATCTTGATCTTCAAAATCAGGACTCCGCGTGCAGTTCTGCAAAAGCCGGGACTCACTTCCTTCCCGAAACCAGCACCACGGTCGCGCCGAACGCTATTTTTTCGCCGTCAGAATATTTCTGGATCGCGGCGTGAACTTCAGCATGGAGTTCCGGCCACAGATCAGCGGGCGCACGATCGAGCAACTGGCGGAACGGGACTGAAACGCTCTGAGCATATTCCCAGACTTCTTCGGCAGAGCCGTGCCATGCCCACGGGAGCGTCTTCGTTTCTTCTTCGATGTCGTGGAAACCCGCGCTACGCAGAACATCTGCGAGATTGCCCGGCTCCGCATAGCGAAAGGGATTGGGCCCATCCGGCGCCAACAGTGGCCCACCCACACGCCGGTGCACTACACCGACCATAGTCTGCCAATACGGCTGCGCAACGCTTCCCCACACCAGAAAACAAGCTCGTGCCCCCGGCCGCAAAACTCGGAGGAGTTCGCGAAACGCCAGCCCCGGATCGCGGAAGAACATCACGCCAAAACGCGAAGTCGCCAGATCGAAGTGGTTGTCGGGAAAAGGCAGGCTGTGGGCATCTGCCGGCTGAATGGAGAAGTTGGTCAAGCCTCGCGTGTGTGCCCGCTCTTGCGCGACGGCCAGCAACTCCGCGCTCAGGTCGAGCGCGGTAACATGCCCCTGCGTGCCAACCCTCAGCGCAAGACTGATTGCCGGTTCCCCCGTGCCACTGGCCAAATCGAGCACCCGCATCCCCAGCTTCGGCTGCGCGTACTCGACCATCGCCTGCGTGACAGACTGCCCCATCGCCGCCGACTTGGCCTTCCATTTTTCGCTAGCGACGAGGCGGTACTGGTTTCCCCAGTTTGGCTCGCGATTCGGATCAGACATTGACATGGAGATCAGAAGCCCCGCGGGGCTGTACGAAGAACCAAGGCAAGGAGGCTGGAAAAAATCGCGCTAGGCCTTCTTCCGCTTGCGCACAGTCGCAGCCGCGGCAGCCTTTCGCTTCTTCGGCGCCGACTTCAACTCCGCTGGCTCCAGCCGCTTTGCCGTCTTCCACAACCGTTCGAGATCGTAGAACTTGCGCGCCTTCTCGGAAAAAACGTGCACGACAAAATCAACGTAATCCACCAGCACCCATTCCGCCTGTTTGTAGCCTTCCACGTGCGTGGGCCGCAGTCCGGCGGACTTGAGGCGCAACTCCACCTCGTCGGCGATCGCTTGAACTTGCCGCGGATTGGTCCCGCTGCACAGCACGAAGTAATCGGTAAATGCTCCCGATCCTTTTTCCATTTCCAGGATGGTCAGCTCTTCGGCTTTCTTTTCGAGGCAGGCTTGGATGGCTGCGGTGACTTGGGCTTTGGTTGCGTTCTTCTTCATTCAGGATTCGTCGGTCGTTAAACGTTGGTCGTTGTTTGAGTCCCCATTGTAACTGACATTGAAGTGACTACGTTTTCCTCAGTGCACCGAAGGAAGAGGACTTGTGTCACCGCCCCACCGTCCCAGTCTCCAATCATGCCAGGCGGCGTTTTGCCGAAGCCCGAAAGCCGAAGCCCCTCACTTATACAGCCCCACCTTCTTGATGTAATCCGCCACGGCAGGGTCCAAAAACCGCGCCAGCGGTTTCCCGGCCGCCGCAGCGTCGCGAATCGCGGTTGCCGAAACCGGTTGGTGCACTTTCTCGAGCAGATGGACGGTTGCCCCGGTCAAAACCAAGTCCCCCGTGGCGGCCTGCTTGCGAAAGGGATGGGTGACTTCAGGCTTCGGCCGCAGGCGCTCCGGCAGCGCGTTGGCTACCTCAGCCAGCGAATATCCCGGCCGACTGGCGACGACGAACGCACATTCGCGAAACAGATCCTCAGCTTGACGCCACTTGGCGATGTCGGCAAAAGCATCGATCCCGATGAGCAGGAAGAGCTTGTCGCTGGCCTTGAGTGACTGCTTGAGCCGCCGCACCGTGTCAATGGTGTAGTTCGGCGTAGGCTCGCAGTCTTTGCCAGGCTTTGCGGAGGATTGGGCAGCGAACTCGTCTGGCGCCTCGAGCAGCGAGGGAATGAAAGCCTTTTCCGGAGCCGTTGCCAGCGTAACCATAGCGTAACGATGAAGAAATGGCGATAGTGGATGGCGCTGCTTGTGCGGCGGCACGTGCGCTGTAACAAAATAGATTCGTGCGAGTTTGCATTTCTCCATCGCAGCACCTGCCAATGCGATGTGCCCGCGGTGGATCGGATCGAAGGTCCCGCCCAGCAGCCCGATGTTCATGGTTCCGGTAGTGTCTCGGTTTGGCCTGCCCGATGCAAGTCCCATGCCCTAGTTAGCCAAACGCCACATTTTCGCAAACTGAGACAGCCGTCATGTCCGGTCGGCCACCACCCCCTCGGCCAGGGTCCACTTGCTCCGGGGCCGTTTGCGAAGTCAAGGCAGGTATTTCCCAGGTACCCGGATGAACTCCTGTAACTCGCGCGTTTCCCAATTCGGAACTAGCATGGCGTTATATGCGAGTAAACCTCCCCCTACTCCGCATGCAGCCCACCCGCGCGACTATTCTGCGCTACGGGGTTGCCCTGCTCAGCACCATCCTGGCACTGATTCCGTCGCTTCTGCTAGCCGACATTGCCGAAAGCCGCCTGGCCCTGTTTGGCGTAGCGGTCATGGTAAGCGCCTGGTACGGAGGCTGGAAGCCGGGCCTGGCAGCGACCGCCTTCGCCATGACGGTCAGCGCGTACTTCTCACTCGCGGGGGAGCATACACCCGCGCAGTTCCGTACCGCGATGTTCCGCCTGGCTCTGTTTTTCTTTGTTGCCCTTCTGATCTGCTGGTTCAACGGCGCCCTGCGCGCTGCGCAGGAGGGACTGCGGCGCTCCGAGCTGAATTTCCGCTCGCTGGTGACCAACGCCCCTTATGGCATTTGCCGCTGCGACGCTTCCGGAAAGCTGCTGGACGCCAACCCTGCATTGTTGAACATGCTGGGCTACACCACCGCTTCTGAACTCGCTGGGCAGCATCTGGGCGGCCTGTATGCCGACGGCCAGCGCTGGTTCGATCTCGCCGACTATCTTCGTTCAGCCGTGGAATTCAACGGCCTGATCGCGGAATGGAAGAAGAAAGACGGCAGCACAACCGTGGTCCGGGTTTCTGGCCGCTCCGTCTCCGACGGCGACGACAGCACCGTGTTCGAGCTCTTTGCCGAAGACGTCACCGAACGCCGCACGCTTGAGCAACAGCTTCGCCAGTCGCAAAAAATGGAGGCCGTCGGGCGCCTCGCCGGCGGTATTGCCCACGACTTCAACAACCTGCTGATGGTGATCTCCGGCTACTCGGAATTTTTGCTCGACCGCCTGGGCCCCGATCCGCAGATGCGGGCTCCGGCGCAGGAGATCGCCAGCGCCGCCGGACGCGCCTCCACACTAACACGCCAGTTGCTCGCCTTCAGCCGCAAGCAGATGCTGGCTCCGCGCATTCTCGATCTCAACAGCGTGGTCACCGAGAACCTCAAAATGCTGAACCGCATGATCGGTGAGGACATCGACCTGGTCATGATGCCGGGCGCCACTCTCGGTTCGGTGCGAGCCGACTCCGGCCAGATCGAACAGGTCATCATGAATCTTGCGGTGAACGCCCGGGACGCTATGCCCTCCGGCGGCAAGCTCACCATAGAAACCGCGAACGTCACGCTCGACGAGGAGTATGCCCGCGTTCATTCTCCACTCCATCCCGGCGACTACGTGATGCTGGCCATCAGCGATACGGGTATGGGCATGGACATCGAAACTCAGTCCCATATCTTCGAGCCTTTTTTCACGACCAAAGGCACCAAGGGCACAGGCCTCGGCCTTTCCACGGTCTACGGAATCATCAAGCAAAGTGGCGGCTACATCTGGGTCTACAGCGAATTGCGGAAAGGAACCACCTTCAAGATCTACCTGCCCCGGGTCGCGTCGCCGGGTGAAAACGTGACTCCGATCGCCGTCACCGAGAAGTCCCATAAGACAGAGCCCGGCACCGAGACGATTTTGGTGGTGGAAGACGAGGCCAACCTACGCTATCTCGCCCGCCTGTTTCTCGAAAAGCAGGGATACAAAGTGATCGAAGCGGCCGACGGCGCCGTGGCCATGCAGATCGCAGTCGCGCACGAGGGCACCATCCACCTGCTGCTCACTGACGTCATCATGCCCGGCATGAACGGCCGCGAACTGGCGCAACGCATTTCAGAAATCCGCCCCAACGTGAAAGTGCTTTACATGTCCGGTTACACCGAAAATGTGATCGGCACCAACGGCATGCTGGACGCCGGCGTACGCCTCCTCCAGAAGCCCTTCAACCTTCGCGACCTGAAAGACAAAGTGCGCGAAGTGCTCGATGCAAGCCCCATTCCCCCGGAGGTTGCTATGTCCGCTCAAGCAGTGAAACGCCATACCGCGCAGGGCTGGGATCAGCCCATCCCCGCCCGCGCTCAACGATTCCAACTCCACTTGCCGCTTCGTTATCGCCGCCTTGGCGAACAGGGTTGGCATGAAGGCAAGACCGAAAACATCAGCCGCTCGGGCATGCTCTTCCAGGCGGAAGAGTTGGTACAACCCAGCGTCCAACTGGAAATCAACCTGGTGCTCCCGCAGGAAATTGCCGGACTGTCAGCCACGGAAGTGGTTTGCCGAGGCGAGGTCGTCCGCAGCGTAGAACCAAACGGCGGAAGCCTGAGCCCCGCTCTGGCGGCGAGGATTCTGCAGTACCACTTCCAGCACGGCGCGCATCTTCCTCAGGCGTAAGCTTCGCTTACACGGCAAACGCAGCCTGAGTTTAAGCCCAGCACGGATGTTTGTGGCGGATGACGTAGTAAAAGGCGGCCTTCGCGCCGCCT